>MRWG01000010.1_pt1 | contig 502614 bp, 444 predicted proteins | sample 1013341 | NCBI WGS metagenome assembly MRWG01 (sample SAMN06117577, study PRJNA244670) | biofilm metagenome | biome: Water; feature: Cathode Biofilm; material: Biofilm; isolation source: microbial consortium enriched at the cathode of a solar microbial fuel cell | place: USA: District of Columbia...
CCCTAGAATAGCCCCCCCGACCGCTCCCGAGCTGACCTGTGATGGCCCACTGGCTGACCGACTGCTTTGCCCCGCCCGCCGCCCCGGGCCTGGCGCCCGGCACGCCTGCTGTGGCGATGATGCGCCAGGGGCAGTTGCTGGTGGGCCGCGATCCCCTCGCCAGCTGGGTGCTGCGCCGCGTGGAAGACCTGCATGCCCTGCCCGCCCAGCTGGCCCGGGCACAGGCTGACCATCCCGGGCTCCAGGCCTGCGGCCTGCTGGCCTATGATGCCGGGCTTGCCCTGCACGGGCTCACCCCTGACGACGGCACTGGCGCCTGTCGCGAGAGTGGCGCAAACGGCGATACGCCCCTGGCGGTGGTGCACCTGTTCAGCCCGGGCACCGTCACCCGGCATACGCCGGGCCAGGCCGGTGCCGCCCTGCCGGCACAGCAGCCGTTCCTGCTGCGCCACGGGTTCCGCGCCGAATTGCCGGGCGACGACTATCGCCAACGTATCGCTGCCATCCATGCCTATGAGAAAGCCGGTGACTGTTACCAGGTCAACTTCGCCCAGCGCCTGTGCAGCCGCTACCGGGGCGACCCCCTGGACGGTTTTCGCCAGCTGTTGAAGGCGCACCCGGCGCCGTGGAGCAGCTTCTTCCGCTGGCAGCCGGACCAGGCAGTGTTTGGCGTGTCGCCGGAGTGCTTCCTGCGGACCCGCGGCGACACCATTGTCTCAGAGCCCATCAAGGGCTCACGGCCACGCGGCGACAGCGCGACCGCCGACCAGCGTCTGGCTGATGAGCTCACCGGTTCCGGCAAGGACCGCGCCGAGAACCTGATGATCGTCGACCTGCTGCGCAATGACCTCGGCCAGGTCTGCGTGCCCGGCAGTATCACGGCTGAGCCGCTGTTCGAGTTGCGCCGCTTTTCCAACGTCCAGCACCTGGTGTCGACCATACGGGGCAGCCTGCGCGCGGGCTGCCTGCCGCTGCAGGCCCTGCTGTCGGCCTTCCCGGGCGGCTCCATCACCGGCGCCCCGAAGAAGCGGGCCATGCAGATTATCCAGGAGCTGGAACCGGTGGCGCGCGGCTTCTATTGCGGCAGCCAGTTCTGGCTGGATGACCGGGGCGACCTGGATGCCAATATCCTGATTCGCAGTTTCCAGTGCCGGGGTGAGGCCATCGTCTGCCATGGCGGTGGCGGCATCGTGGTGGATTCCGACGCCGACACCGAGCATGCCGAAAGCCTGTTCAAGGTCGAGAAGCTGATGCAGGCGCTGGACTGCGCACCGCAGGCAGACTGAGCTAGGGCCGGCAGCACCAGACCACAAACTTGTCGTTGCTGGCGATGATCTCGCGCCGGGCAAACGCCCGTGACAGTGCGCCGCGGTAATCCAGGTGCCGGTTCACCACCAGCCTGAGGCTGCCATCGGGGCGCAGGTGACGGGCCGCATGACGGATCAGCATCTTGCCCACCGCCGTGTCCACCGCGGCGCCGCGATGAAACGGCGGATTGAGCAGGATGTGATCGAAGCGCTGCTGCAACTCGTCCAGGCCATTGCCCTGGTGGAACTGCACCCGCGCCCCGGCATCGGGCAGGCAGCGGGCGACATTGTCGCCGGCAGACAGGATCGCCTGGCGGGAACTGTCGCAGAACCAGACCCGGGCATCAGCGTGTTGCGCCAGCATCGCCATCCCCAGCACTCCACTGCCACAGCCCAGGTCCGCCACATCACCGCCGCTGTCCGGCAACGCCTGCAACAACAGGCGCGCACCGATATCCACCTGCTGCCAGGCAAACACACCGGCGCGGTTTTGCAGCTGCCAGCCCTGCTCGGGCCAGTCCACCACCGCCATCAGCCGACTGTCGGCATCCGCCGGACCGGCGCCGCCGGTGACAGCGCTGAACCCGTGGGCCTTGAACCGGCCCGGCAGTGTCTGCACCTGTGTCAGCCAGGTGTCCAGCACCTCGCGCAGGTGGCGCGGCAGGTGCTTGTCCAGCCCGGCCAGCCACACCGGCATGCCGGGCGGAAGGCATTGGCAAAGCACGGCCAGTTGCGCCTCCAGCAAGGGCACCTGTCGCGGCACCTTGAACAGCACACCGCCCACCCCCTGTTGCGCCAACCGCGCCGGCAGTTCATCCAGCCAGGCCCAGCCAGGCGCCGCCAGCCCGTTGTCGCTGGCATTGGCGTTGACGGCGGCATACGCCAGCCAGTCGTCCGCGCAGCTCAGGGCGGCCTGCCCGGCACGGGACAGCGACACGGCCAGCGCGCCCTGGCTGTCATTGAACACCAGCCACGGGCGCGCCGCCTGCTGCGCGACAACCTGCTCAAGCAGGTAGCGGTCGGCGCCGTCCCAGGCCTGCAGGCGCTCGTTGCGACGGTGTGGCCAGCAACGCAGGCGTACCTCACCCAGCGGGCTGCTCAACAACTGCTCAACCATGCCTTCATCTCCAGCGGCGGGACCGACATTCGGGCGGCGCAGTGTGCACTGTGCCGGCGGGAAAGGTATAGCATTTCAAAAAATTGTTGCTAGAATACGCGCCCACTGACGGAGTATAGCTCAGCCTGGTAGAGCACCACGTTCGGGACGTGGGGGTCGTAGGTTCAAATCCTGCTACTCCGACCAACAGAAGAAAGCCGCCTGTATGGCGGCTTTTTTTATGGCTGGCGTTCTTGTTGCTGGGGTGCAGGTGTTGTTTGGCGAAACCACCCTCACCCCAACCCCTCTCCCTGAGGGAGAGGGGCTTTGTGGTGCGGCGGTAGACAGGGGAACGTCGTCTGCTGGTACGTACCCTCTCCCACCGGGAGCGGGACAGGGTGAGGGTAACAGCGCTGATCAACGTACCCGCGCGCCGGGCAATTCAGCCTGGCGCAGCAGCCGGTATACCGTCTTGCCATTCACCTGGTCACTGCGATACAGCACCAGCGCCTCCACACGCAGCGGCAACGCCACCACGCGCAGCGGTGCCGGCACCACCGGCAGATCCAGTCGTGCCAGCGTCACATGCGGGCGAAAAGTACGTCTCTCCGGCTGGTAGCCGGGCAAGGTGTCAGCCAGGCGTTGCTGCAGGTCTTCCGCGAGTGACAGCAATGCCGGGGTGCCCGGGCCGTGAGCGGCAAGCAGGCGGGCCCGGTTGTCCGGAAACAGGCTGACCTGTTCCAGCGGTTGCACCAGGGCGTGGTGACGCCCGGCCAATTCGGCCAGCAGCGCGTCCAGCAGCGTCACACTGTCATCCGGCTGCTCACCGAGAAACGCCAGCGTCAGGTGGAAATTGGCCGCCGGTACCGCACGCGGACATCCGCCACCGAGGCCCGCCAGCATGTCATCGCGCAACGACAACAGCTCCACGCCCAGCAGCGGTTCCACCGGCACGCCGACAAAGCAGCGCATTATTCCTCCGGCACCGCCACCTGCCGCTTCGCCAATGCCTCACGGAACGGGTCGAGCAGATCACCATAGCGCTTGTAGCGTGCTGACGCCGACGTAAACAGGCCCTGGCGCACCTGGTTGACGCTGGCCGTGTTCACCTGGCGGGTATTCTTGTGGAATTCCAGGCACGCGGCCTCGAACGGCAGCTCACAGAAATCCAGTAACTCGCGGGTCACCCGTTCCTGCTCCTGCACCAGCGTCTCATAGCGCATTTCATACATGGGGATGCCGCAGGCTGTCTGCCAGTGCTCAACCAGCTCATCAAAATGGGCAAGCTGCTGGGCCAGGTCATCAAGGTGATAGGTATAGTGCTGGCCGGTGTTGAATATCCGCTTGTAGGCGCCAAGCATGACATCCAACGGGTGGCGGCGCACCACCACAAAACGTGCCTTCGGGAACAGCATCTTGAGTGTGCCCACATGGCGGAACAGGGCAATGTTCTTGTCGGTGACAATGCCGCTGTCCAGCCCGTCCTCACGCAGAAAATCAAGAAAGGCCTGGCGCATCACCGGCACCCATTCATCCCGCGGCAGATCGTACATGGCGTCTTCGCTGTTCACGCCCAGCACCTGCTTGGCGCGCTCCGCGCTGACGCGGATGGCCCGGCTTTCACCACCGGCCTTCACCGCACTGTGGCTGGCGAGGATCTGCTCGGTCAGCGTGGTGCCGCTGCGCGGCATGCCGAGGATAAAAATCGGGGCAAAGTCGTCCGGTGCCTGTGCCGGCGCGTGGACCACCGAGTCCGCATCCGGAAAGCGTCGCTTCATCTCGTCCTTGGCAGCATCCATGCCCTTGTGGTTGTAGGCTGCCACCTGGTGCTGGAAGGCATTGCCCTTGTGCAACCAGCTGATTTCGCCGGCAAGATCGCCGCGTTTTTCCAGTGCCTCGGCGATGGCAAAACAGAGCAACGCCTTGCCATAGGTTTCCTGACTGTCGATCAGCGCTTCCATGCGCGACAGTTCCTCATCGGTCACGCTGGCGGCATCCATGAACACACGGGCCTGCCAGGCATTGGGAAATGCATCATCAATGGCCAGTGACGCCTTGATGGCAGCAACCGCCTGGTCTTTCTCGCCCAGGTAATTGAGCGCCACAGCCTGTGCCGTGAGCCACTCCGCTTTCTGGCCGTCCGAAACCGGCTCGCCGAAGCCCTCAATCGCCGCCAGCACTTTGCGACTGTCGCCCATGGCCGACAGGATAGACAGCTTCTGCCGGCAGGCACGCACCCAGGCGGCTTCGCCAGACACGCTGTCGACAATGGCCAGGGCCTGTTCCAGACGGTGGGTTTTTTCCGCCGCATGGGCCATCTCCAGACGCACCCCCATGTCGTCGGCGTTACTGGCATCGGCGCGGTTGTACAGCACCCAGCCCTTTTCATAGTCGCCCAGCATCAGCGCTACCCGCCCTGCCCAGACCTGGTAATCCGCGCGCGACGGCTCAAGCTCCGCGCCCTTGAGCAAGAACGGCAATGCCCGCGCCGGCTCATTGGCATGCGCCAGTGCCCGGCCGATGCCGTGGTAGGCCAGCGCATTATTGGCGTCGATCTTGATGGCCATTTCAAACGCCTGCACCGCTTCCTGCAGCTTGCCGGTGGCGAGGCGGATATTGCCGATATTCAGCCATGGTGACAGCTGCATGCCGTCGATATCGAGTATGCGACGGAACAGTGTCAGCGCACTGTCGGTGTCACCGCGTTGCAGCTGTACCACAGCGCGCTGCTGCAGCAATTCGAGATTGAGGGGGTCGGCGCTGGACGCCTCTTTCAGGAGTTCTGCGGCTTGTTCCAGGTTGCCCTGGCCCAGCGCAGCCTGTGCATCATCGAGTAGATTCTGTTGGCTCATGATCCGCTATCTGTTGTCGTTATTGGCGAAGATCGGGCACGGGTGCCGGTCTGTGTCCCGGCGCTGGCCGGGAAAATCTGCAGGCATTCTGACGTAACCACGCACGGATGGCTACGCAGCACCTTACTGGCGTTGGCACGCCTGCCGCCACGCGCCGGGCGCAACAGCCGTGAATCACAGGGCAGACACACGGACGCCGTCAGGCGCTGCTACTGGCGTGGGCAAGACCGAGGCGTTGCGCATAGGCTTCCACATCAATGCCTTCACGGGCCAGCGCCTGCACCAGAGGCGACAGCAGGTCACCATAGCGCCGCCAGCGTTGCACGGCATCCGGGTAAAGACCCTGCCGCACCTGTTGCACGCTGGCCGTGCGCACCGCCGCCTGGTTGCCGGTGAAGTTGAGCACCTGTGGCTCCCAGTCCAGGCCCAGGTCATCGAGTACCGCACGCATGACCTGTTCGGGGGCATTCACCAGCTGCTCATAGTGCACGGTTGTCAGCGCCATGCCCGCCACCGAAGACCAGTGCGTGACACACTCATTGAACAGCCGGCAGGAACGGGCCAGGGTGTCATAGCGACAGGTGGCGGCGTGGCCGCTGGTAAAAAATTTGCGAAAGGCGCCGAAGCAGACATCCACCGGGTCGCGCTGCATGACGATGAAGCGTGCCTGCGGGAACGCGGCATGAAGCAGGCCGGCATAGAGATAGTGACTGATGGCCTTGTCCGTGATCAGCTCGGGCCGCGGGGCATCGGCACGGCCGCCCTGCTTTTGCAGAAACGCGCCGTAGTAGTCACGCATCTGTTCCTGCAGGAACCTGGCCAACGCCGCCTGCTGAGGGCCGTCCAGCGCCTGTGCCGTGGTCAGTGAAAAGTGCGCGCGGGCCTGCGCCATGGCATGGCCAAACGCCAGCGATTCGCCACCGGCGGCCACCTGCGAGTGACTGCTGAGGATCTGCTCCATCAGCGTCGTGCCCGAGCGCGGCAGCCCGAGGATGAAGATCGGCTCGGGGTTCGAGGACGTGCTGTCAGCCGCGGAGTGCTCCCAGGTGACGTGGCGCCAGGCCGCCGCGGTCTGCTCCATCTCCTGGCAGGCCTGCTCTGCGCCACCGGCCACCAGGGCATTGGCGCGCTCAAGTTGCGCCACCTCGCGCTGCAGCTCGCCCCGCCGGGCATGGATTCGCGCCAGGCAGAAACCGGCGGCGGCGGCACGCCCATCATCGCCGCTTGCCAGTGTTTCCAGGTGGTCAATGTCCTCGCTACGGAAATCAGCCGGACGCAGCTCGGCCAGGCGGCTCCAGGCTTCCATGACATTGCGGTCCTCGACCAGCGCCGCACGAAAACTTTCCACGGCCGCATCCGGCTGGTTCGCCTGCAGCTGCATCACACCCTGCAAGGCCAGCATGTCACCGCGCAGCTGCTGCATCTGCGGCAGCCACTTCTCGATACACGCCTGCGCCGCCCGGTCATCGGCAAGACTGACATGGCAATGGGTGATGCGCAGGCGCGCCTCATCCGGCTGCGGTGCCGACAGGGCGTCCCTGAAACAGGAAAGTGCCTGCCACGGCCGGTCCAGCTTCATGGCGCACTTGCCCGCCAGCATGGCCAGGCCGGTGTCGTCGCGCGCCCTGTTCCGGGCCTTGTCGAGAAGCGCCAGGGCCTCGGCATATGAACCGCGCCGGTACAGGCTGTCGCCCAGCAGGTGGGCCGCCCGCGCCAGGCCCGGGTCCAGTGACAGGGCCCGTTGCAGGTGCTCTGTACCCCGGGCGTCGCCCGCCGCCAGGAGCAGCTCACCGATGCCACATTCAGCCAGGGCATTGCCCGGCTCTGCCTTGAGCACCTGCTGGTAACACTGCAAGGCTTTCTGGTGCTGGCCGGCCTGGCACAGTACCGCAGCAATATCGAACCACGGCTGCACATAGTCGGGCTGGGCCGACACCGCCCGGCGTAACAGGTCTACCCCCTGTTGCGCCTCACCCGATGCCACGGCAATCAGGCCCTCGCCGTGCAACTGCACCGCCGTCGGCGCCGACCCGGCCCGGGCCAGTGCCGCGCGGGCCTTGGCGGGCTTTCCCTGCGCCAGGGTCTTGTGGATTTTCTTCAGTAATGGGTGCACGCACGAACTCGCTGGCAGATGTTTCTGGCGGACTCATTGAACTGCCGCCATTTAAACCGAAACCAGTGGCAGGGTCACCCGCACCGGATCGCGCCACCCGTCATGGCATGGTCTGCATCCAGCCACTAGAATGGCGCACCCTCTCTCCACCCCTCTCCAAAAATGAGAGGGACATGAACCCACGCTGGAGGGCCCCCTCTCCCTCCGGGAAAGGGACAGGGTGAGGGCCACACCACACACCACCGGAGCACCCATGCCCGACAACATCGCCCGCTCCGCCATCCTGCTGGTCATGGCCGAGGGCCTGCTGGCCATCATGGCCGCCATGATCAAGCACCTGGGCGATCTGGGCCTGCCCAGCGAGATGGCCGTGTTCTTCCGCAACCTGGTGGGCCTGATCGTGCTGCTTCCCATCCTGTTGGGCACGGGCGGGCTGGGCCAGATCAAGACACGGCGCATCGGCATCCACTTCCTGCGGGCCGCCTCTGGCGTGGCGGCCATGTTCTGTTTCTTCTACACCATCGTCCATGTGTCCCTGGCCGAGGCGGTGCTGGTGAAAATGACGGCGCCGTTCTTCCTGCCCCTGACGGCGTGGCTCTGGCTGGACGAAAAAATATCCGGGCGCACGGCGCTGGCGATCCTGGTGGGCTTCATCGGCGTCGGCGTCATCCTTCGCCCCGGCACCCAGGCGTTCAACCCGGTGCTGCTGGTGGCGCTGCTCAGTGCCGCCCTGATGGGCGTGGCCAAGGTCAGCATCCGCAAGATGGCGGATACCGAGCCGCCACGCCGCGTGGTGTTCTGGTTTGGCGTCTTTTCCACCCTGATCTCGGCGGTGCCGCTGCTCTGGGTGCGTCCCCTGCCCGGCCCGGAACACTGGCCCTGGCTGGTCGCCATCGGCGCCACCGCCACCTGCGCCCAGATCTGCATGACCAACGCCTACCAGATGGCCAGCCCCGGCCGTGTGGGCGTGTACAACTACACCTCGGTGATCTGGGCCGCCAGCCTTGGCTGGCTGTTCTGGGGCGAGATCCTGCACTGGACCACGCTGCTGGGCACCGCCCTGATTGTCGGTGCCGGGGTGTGGAACCTGCGGCAGAAGCAGCCGGCCGCGGCGGGGCCCTCACCCCAACCCCTCTCCCGGAGGGAGAGGGGCTGACGCGCTGTGCTGGCGGGTACCCTCTCCCCCGGGGAGAGGGACAGGGTGAGGGCTCTCCGCGGTGGGGGCAAACCCTCACCCCAACCCCTCTCCCGGAGGGAGAGGGACTGACGCGCTGTGCTGGCGGGTGCCCTCTCCCCCGGGAGAGGGACAGGGTGAGGGCCCTCCGTGGTTGGGGTGAAAACCCTCACCCCAACCCCTCTCCCTGAGGGAGAGGGACTGACGCGCTGTGCTGGCGGGTGCCCTCTCCCCCGGGGAGAGGGACAGGGTGAGGGCCCTCCGCGGTGGAGGGGAAACCCTCACCCCAACCCCTCTCCCTGAGGGAGAGGGGCTTTTATGCCACCCGTTAAGGGTGGCGGGCACCCGTGCCTTTCGGCCTCAACGGACTAACACGCAGGTTCGCAAACGGGTATGCTCAGCCGTCGTTTTTCCGGCAACGCCGGTTGCCACACGGCGTGCCAACGATTTTGATACTGAACCAGGAGATATTGATGAAGCGCCTGATTGCCTCTTTGCTGCTCGCCAGCACCACCCTGCTGGCCGGCTGCGACAACATGGCCCGCTGGGCCTATGACACCGCCATCAGTGCCGAAACGGCACGGGCCGGGCTGGCCGAGCATACGCTGACCACCGCTGACGGCATCGACTGGCATTACCTGCGCAGTGAAGACGCCGCCGACAAGCCGGTGGTCCTGCTGGTGCACGGCTTCGGCGCTGATTCCAGCAACTGGGTGCGCATGGTCAATGAGCTGGAAGGCCAGTATGACTTTGTCGTCCCGGACCTCCCCGGCCACGGTGCCAGCAGCCGCGAGGCCGATCGCGATTACCGCATCGACACCCAGGCCGCGCGCCTGCTAACGCTGATGAGCGCCCTGGAGATCGACCAGTTCCACATGGCCGGCAACTCCATGGGCGGCCACATCACCCTGGCCACCGCCCGCCTTGCCCCGCAGCGCGTGGTGTCCATGGGTCTGATCGATGCTGCCGGCATCACCCTGCGCACGCCGGAATTTGCCGAGCTGTCCGACCGCAGCCCCGAGACCAACCCACTGATTGCGCGCTCGCCGGAAGACATGTTCACGGTGATGGACTGGGCCATGGCGGATCCGCCGTACATGCCCGATTTCTTCGTCGAAGTGATGGGGGAAAAGAAAGCCGCCAACGCCGCCACCGCAGACAAGGTCTGGAACGACCTGCAGGGCGAAAGCGCCCAGCCGGCCGGCCCGTATCTTGAGAGCCTGACTACCCCGGCGCTGATTCTCTGGGGTGCCAAGGACCGCCTGCTGGGCCTGGACAACGCCGAGATCTTCCACGAAAAACTGCCGGTGAACGAGCTGGTGGTGTTTGATGACATCGGCCATGTGCCGATGGCGGAGGCGCCGGCGCGGACGGCCGACGTGTATGACGGTTTCTGGCAATCCGTGGAAACGCAGCGGCTGTAACGGCGTTATGCCAGGGTTATAACTGAGGACGGGGTGCCCTCACCCTGTCCCTCTCCCCGAGGGAGAGGGAACCCTCAAGCAACCCCACTATTCCCCCTCTCCCCCAGGGAGAGGGCCGGGGTGAGGGCGTCCCGACTACCGCTCCACCGACAACCCACGCTGCTCGGGCGGGCGCCAGTCGAACGGCACGTCGTAATTCATCAGGAAACCACCCAGGGTGATCAGCACCCGGGCAATACCGATATACGAATCCGGGATGCGCACCTGGTTTTCCCGGAACAGCTCAAGCAGATCGCCCATGGCTACCGCCGGATTACTCTTCTTGAGGCGATCGCTGAGCACGTACAAGGCGAGCTCACGCAGGGTGTCCGGATTACCGCCGACAAAGCCGGCATCCACGAACAGCTGGCCGATATCCACGTCACCCCCGTAGCCCATGAGGCCGTACAGCAGGCGCGAATAGTTTTTCACTTCGCTGGCATCCAGCACGCCGATGGTGCCGAAATCGAGAATCGTGATGGTGCCGTCATCCGCCACCAGGAAATTGCCCGGGTGCGGATCGGCCTGGTAAACGCCGGCCCGGGTCACCTGCTGCAGGTAGCTGGCAAACAGCAGGGTCAGCAGGTGCGCCGCCTGGTCGCGGTGGGCGTCCAGGTAATCACGCAGGCGCTTGCCCTCCACCCAGTGGGTCACCAGCACACGTTCATTACTCAGCGGCTCCACCAGCGTCGGCACATTGATGCCCGGAGGATGCTGGATGCCGGCAAAGCGTTTCAGGTTGCGCGCCTCGATGCGGAAGTCCAGCTCCTCGGCGGTCATGGTCAGCAGCGTCTCGGTGATCTGGACGAAATCCAGCTCCTTGAAGAACGGGGCCACCAGCCGCGCCAGCAGCCGGAACACGCGCACGTCCTGCTGGAACAGCTCCTTGACCTCGGGCAGGCGGATCTTCACCGCCACTTCCTGGCCATTGGCCAGACGCGCCCGGTGCACCTGGGCAATGGACGCCACCGCCACCGGCTGCGGGTCAAAGTCGCGCAGGATGTCGCGCCAGCCATCGCCGAAACAACGGCGCAGGATCGGCTCGATCTTGCGCATCGGCGCCGGGCGGCCGTCATTCTGCAGATCCTGCAGGGCGATGATGTATTGCGGCGGCAGGACATCAGGGCGACAGCTGAAGAACTGTGCGGCCTTGACCCAGCTGGCGCCATTGCGACGACACAGCTGTGCCACCCGCTCGGCACCATGGGCGTGGGCATCCGCCAGTGCCGCAGGATCGCCCAGTGCACGGGCGTAATGCGCGCCCAGGTCTGCCAGCACCGCGACGGCACGGCCGTAACGGCGCCGGCCACCCAGTAGCCCCTGCAGGGCACCGAGGCCGGTTCTGGCAAAGCTGGCTTTCTTCAAGTGATGCGATCCCCCATGGTCGGGGCGCATTCTACCCAAAGACAGCCGTGGTCCATCCGTCACTGTCTGACAACCCCCATGGTTTTATCCGTCACATTACCCTACCGCACCCGGGAGCACTGTCATTGACCCGAGGTTGATTGAACCTGTAACAAAACGTATGTTTGCCGCTTGCCCGCCTCCTCGCAATCACAACTGGGTCACAGAATGGCAGACAAGATCAAGATCGCACGCGACGACAAGCGTGCTATTCGCACCCGCAGCCTGGTGCTGCTCAAGCCCGCCCACAAGGAAGTCCGAAAACTCAAACGTGACGCCCATGTACCCAGTATCCATGGCCACAAGATCTGGAATTCCAGCTTCCTGATCATGGACTACCTGTCACGCAACAAGCCGCCGAAGAAGAGTCGCTTCATGGACCTTGGCTGCGGCTGGGGCCTGCTTGGCATCTGGGCGAAAAAGAAATTCGAGTGCAAGGTCACGGCGGTGGACGCCGACGAGGATGTGTTCCCCTATCTGGAGCTGCACGCCAACATCAACGGCGTCAGCAACATCAAGACCCGCAAGAAGCGCTTCGAGAAACTGAAGAAAGCGGACCTGGAGGGTTTTCACACCCTGGCTGGCGCCGACATCTGCTTCTGGGACGAACTGACCCCGGTGCTGTACAAGCTGATCCGCCGCGCCATCAAGGCCGGGGTGAAGCGCATCATCATCGCCGATCCGGGCCGCGACCCGTTCTACCAGCTGGTGGAACTGTGCGAGAAGGACAAGACCATGGTCGCCGAGGTGGTGGAGCGCACCACCACCCGGCCCAAGGTCGCAGTGGCAGACCTGCTGGTGGTGACACCGGCCTGAATCCTCCCGGCGCGCTGGCGAACGACCCCTCCGCCTTGCCTGCGGGCGTCATTCGCGGCGTGGACGCGGCACCTGCCCGTGCCATCCCGCGGCAGGCACCGTTCGCGGCGTACGCGTCGCGAATCCGACCCGCGCCGGACACACCCCGGCGCACCGGTGCTTTACCCGGCCATTGAATTTTCCCGGAGCATCGCCATCTTTGCGGTATCACGCACGGATTGATCGAGAGCCATGAGCGACACCGAGAACGATACTGTCGAATACAATGCGGCCGACGGCGCCCTGGTAATCCCCAGCCAGGTGCGCCCGCAACGCATCTACCTGTTACCCGTGACCCAGCGCCCGTTCATGCCCGGCCTGGTACAACCGGTGGTGTTCGAACACTCCCCCTGGAAAGGCACCCTGGACCGGGTCAGCCAGACGCCCCACCATTCGGTGGGCCTGGTGTACGTGGGTGACGATGCCAGTGCGGAGCCGTCCGTGGATGACATGCCCGAGTACGGCTGCCTGGTGAAGGTCCACCAGGCCAGCGTGGAGGATGAGCACCTGCAGATGGTGGCCCAGGGTGTCGCCCGCTTTCGCATCACCGGCTGGCTCAGCCGCAAGCCACCGTTCCTGGTGGAGGTGGAATACCCGGAGCCGGACGAAGAAGACGAGGAGATGGTCAAGGCCTATGGCCTTGCCATCGTCAACACCATCAAGGAATTGCTGCCGCTGAACCCGCTCTACAACGAGGGGCTCAAGGCCTATCTGCAGAATTTCAGCCCGCGCGAGCCATCACCGCTGACTGACTTCGCCGCCGCCCTGACCACCGCCTCCGGCAAGGAGCTGCAGGCCGTGCTGGAAACCGTGCCGTTGCTCAAGCGCATGGAGAAGGTGCTGGTGATGGTGAAGAAAGAGCTGGAAGTGGCGCGCCTGCAGAGCCAGATCAGCGAGGAAGTGAACGACAAGATTTCCGCCCGCCAGCGGGAGTTCTTCCTGCGCGAACAGCTCAAGGTGATCCAGCGCGAACTGGGCCTGACCAAGGATGACCGTGAAGCCGACGCGGACCGCTTCCGGGCCCGCCTGAAAGGCAAGACGCTGCCCGACAAGGTGCAGCAGCGCATTGACGATGAACTGCAGAAGCTGTCGGTGCTGGAAAGTGGCTCGCCCGAGTACGGCGTCACCCGCAATTACCTGGACTGGATCAGCAGCCTGCCCTGGGGCGTATTGAGCAAGGACAACCTCGACCTCAAGCACGCACGGCAGATTCTCGAGGCCCATCACAGCGGCCTGAAGGACGTCAAAGAACGCATCACCGAATTCCTGGCCGTGGGTGCCATGCGCGGCGAAATGCGCGGCTCGATCATGCTGCTGGTGGGCCCGCCCGGTGTCGGCAAGACCAGTATCGGGCGCTCCGTGGCCGAGGCGCTGGGGCGCCCGTTCTTCCGCCTGAGCCTGGGCGGCATGCGTGACGAGGCCGAGATCAAGGGCCACCGGCGCACCTACATCGGTGCCATGCCGGGCAAGCTGGTGCAGGCACTGAAAGATGCCGGCACCGCTAACCCGGTGATCATGCTCGACGAGATCGACAAGCTCGGTGCCAGCTTCCAGGGCGACCCGGCCTCTGCCCTGCTGGAGGTGCTCGACCCGGAACAGAACAGCGACTTCCTCGACCATTACCTGGATGAGCGCCTGGACCTGTCCCACGTGCTGTTCATCTGCACCGCCAACACCCTGGATAACATTCCCGGCCCGTTGCTGGACCGCATGGAGATCATTCGCCTGTCTGGCTACATCACCGAGGAAAAGCTGGCCATCGCGCGCAAGCATCTCTGGCCCCGGGCACTGCAGCGCGCCGGCGTCAAACCGTCGCGCCTGAAGATCACGGATGCCGCCCTGCGCCAGGTGATCGATGGCTACGCCCGGGAAGCCGGCGTGCGCAACCTGGAAAAACAGCTCAACAAGATCATCCGCAAGGCCGCGGTAAAACTGCTCGCCGGCAGCGGCCCGATCTCCGTGTCCGGCCGCAACCTGGAAGATTTCCTCGGCATGCCGGTGTTCCGAGGCGAGCGCCATCACAAGGGCGTTGGTGTGATCACGGGCTTGGCCTGGACGGCCATGGGCGGCGCCACCCTGCCCGTGGAAGCCAACCTGGTTCACCGCGACCGACGCGGCTTCAAGCAGACCGGCCAGCTCGGCGATGTCATGCGCGAATCCAGCGACATCGCCTTTTCCTACGTCAGCGCCAATGCCGCCCGTTTCGGCATTGACCCGCACTGGTTTGACGACGCCTCGGTGCACCTGCATGTGCCCGAAGGCGCCACCCCCAAGGACGGTCCCAGCGCCGGCGTCACCATGGCCACCGCACTGGTGTCCCTGGCCCTGAATCGCCAGCCGGCGCGCAAACTGGCCATGACCGGGGAACTGACCCTCACCGGCCAGGTACTGGCCGTGGGGGGCATCCGTGAGAAGGCCATCGCCGCCCGGCGCCTGGGCATCCGCGAGCTGGTCCTGCCGGAGGACAACCGGCGTGATTTCGAGGAACTGCCCGGCCACATCCGCAAGGGCCTGCGGGTGCATTTCGCCAGCACCTATGACGACGTGTTCGCGGCGGTCTTCGGCCGGTGACCGGCAGCGACGAGACGCCCACGCACCTGCCGCCGCCGTGCACCGAAGCGCTGCGCGAACACTACCGTGACGATCACATCGTGGTGGTGGAAAAGCCGGCGTTCCTGCTCTCCGTGCCCGGCCGTGGGCCGCTGAAGACCGATTCGGTGCTGACCCGGCTGCAGACGCAGGAGCCGGACATACGCCTGGTCCACCGGCTCGACCTGGACACGTCGGGGCTGATGGTATTTGCCCGCACCGCCGCCGCCCAGGGCGCCATGACCCGCGCATTCCAGCGCCGCGAGGTGGGCAAGCGTTACGACGCTGTGGTGGCCGGCCGGGTGGCCGATGACAGCGGTGAAATCAACCTGCCCATCAGCCCGGACTGGGCCAACCGGCCGCGCCAGAAGATCTGCCACCAGCGCGGCAAGCCGGCACTGACCCGTTACCGGGTGGAGGCCCGCACCGACACCAGCACCTGGCTGTCCCTGTATCCGCTCACCGGGCGATCCCACCAGCTGCGCATCCACACCCGCGAGCTGGGCCACCCGATTTTGGGCTGCGACCTGTATGCGCCCGAAGAGGTGCTGGCGCGCTCACCGCGATTGCTGTTGCATGCAGCCTGGCTGAGTTTCCCGCACCCGGCCTGGGGACTGAACATTCGTTTTCAGTCAGCGCCCGCTTTTGCCACGGACTGGGCCGAGCGGTAGGCAGACGGGGTCATGCCCGTCCAGATGCGGAAGCGGCGCTGGAACGCCCTCACGTCGGAAAACCCCAGCTTGCCGGCCACGTCGGCCACGGTGGTGCCCTGGTCCGCCAGGTATTCCGTGGCCTTTTCGGCCCGCACCTGGTCAAGCAGGGTCTGCCAGCTGGTGTTTTCTTCGTTCAGGCGCCGATCCAGGGTGCGCTCGGCCACGCCCAGCGCCTTCGCCACCTGGGCCCGACGCGGCACGCCGCGACGCAGTACGGCATAGAGCTGCTGGCGCACGCGGTCGGCGAAGCCCTGCTCCTGCTTGATCGACTGCAAAAGGGCCACGGCCTTGCGCTCCAGGTCCTCGATCATGCCCGGGTCCATCTGGTAGATGGGCAGGTCAAGCAGGCTCCAGGGCGCCATCAGGGCATTCTGGCCACGCTCCCAGTGCAGGGTACAGCCGGTAAAGGTCTCCAGCTCGGTGACCACATGGGCCGCCGGTGCCGCGGACTCGAACGAGACCCACAGCGGTGCGGCCTGTTCATCACCGGTGGCAATGCGCACCATGCGCACCACCAGGGCCATGAAACTCTGGGTAATGTGATTACGCAGCACCGGGTTTTCATGGGTCAGGTGGTGTACCACCCGCACCCCCTGGGCCTCTTCTTCCATGCTCACCCAGCCCATGTTGCCAACCAGCTCCTGCACCTTGAGTGCCAGCACCAGCGCCTCGCGCAGGTTGGAACAGCCCAGCGCAATATGCCCCAGCACCCCGTACGCACCGGGCGGCAACTGCTGGCCCACGTGCCAGCCGAACAGCGGGTCACCGGAGCTGACGATCAGGTCGATGAGCAGTGCATCAAAACGCTCGCCGTCGATACGGCTGGACGCCTGCAGGTCGTTTTCCGGATCGATGTAGTGGCGCGCCATGATGGCATCCACATCCACGCCCATGCGCCGTGCGGCGAGGACGAAATGGGCCACCACCAGGCCGGTTACGAACTCCGGCGCATTATTTGTGTCATTCCCATTCGTCGCCATAGTGATGCAGCAACTCCTCACCGGGTTTGATGTTTTTCAGCGCCACCACGGTCAGGTCATCGTAGTAGGCGACATTGGGCCGCGGACCGTGATTGATGTAACGCAGCGCGCAGGTCACCTTCACGGCCTCGCCGGTGTCATCATCCAGCCACAGCACGTGGGGACCATCTTTTTTTGCCGGCTTCACTGTACACCGGCCGATTACCGTCCCGCGGGCAATCTTTTCGCGGGCAAAAAGGCCGCGGCCGTGCAACTGGCTTTCAGCCACTTCCACCAGTTCCTTTCGAATATACGGGGCTGTGTCGGATACTGCCATGCCTGCTCCGGCTGATGTGGTAATGGCGGCGCTGCGCGCCATGGTGCATGCTGTGTATTGTTCACGGATAGGCGTCGGAACGCCACCCTGAACCGCGTCTCCAGCAACAGGTAAACGCCCATGAACCTCTTTGCCGATCTGCCCGCCACCATTGCCGCTGAATCACGCCAGCTCAGCGAGCCCCTGCAATGTGCCTGCGTGCAAAGCGCCGCTGGCACCCTGCTGGTGGCGCGTTCAGGCAGCGGCATTGTACTCATGGATCTGCGCGAACAGCCGCTGGCCGAGGCTGCGCTGCTGCAATTCGTAAAGGCGCAGTTCCCCGGCTGTCCGGTGACGGTTGCCCCGATGACGCTGGCGGCGCTGGAACAGCAGCCATTGCACCTGGTGGGCACGCCGTTCCAGTGTCGCGTCTGGCGCGCGCTGCTGGCCATTCCCGCAGGCGCCACGCGCCACTACCACGACATAGCCCGAACGCTGGATTCCGGCGCCCGTGCCGTGGGCAGCGCCGTGGCCCGCAACCGCATCGCCCTGCGCATCCCCTGTCACCGCGTGGTGCCAGTCAGTGGCGGCTGCGGCCAGTACCGCTGGGGCGCTGCACGCAAGGCGCGCCTGCTGGCCAGCGAAGGCGCCCCCCTGGCTGCCTGAGCGGGTGTCATTTGCGCCCGTGCCCGTAGCCGCTACCATGCCAGCGCTGACTTTGTGTCCTGACCAGGAACCCGTGCCATGAGCATCCTCGACACCGGCAAGGATATCCGTCGCCTGAATGAACTGGCGGCCATCCTGCTGAAATACGGCTTTGCCGACATGATTCGCCGCCTGGGACTGGCCGGCTCCCTGGAACAGGCCGGCAAGCTCGTGCGCCAGCAGGTAGATCGCGACATGCTGACCATGCAGCCCGCCGAACGCCTGCGCCGGGCACTGGAAGAAATGGGCCCCACCTTCGTCAAGCTGGGCCAGATACTGGCCACCCGTGTGGACCTGTTCCCCATGGACTGGATTGCCGAATTTGAAAAACTGCAGGACACCGCCCGGGAAATCCCGTGGGAGGAGATCCAGCCGCGCATCGAGAAGGCGCTGGGCAAGCCGGTGGACCGCATCTTCCTGCATGTGGACCCGACTCCCATTGGTGTCGCCTCCATTGGCCAGGTGCACCGTGCCACCACCCGGCGCGGCGACCAGGTGGTGCTCAAGGTGCGCAAGCCCGGTATCCGCCACAAGATCGATTCCGACTTGCGCCTGCTTGGCTCGCTGGCGCGCATGGCCGCCGACAATTCCGCCGAACTGCGCCGCTACCGGCCAGTGGACCTGGTGCGGGAATTCGAACGCTCGCTGGGCCGTGAACTGGATTTCACCATCGAGTCGCGCAGCGCCGACCGCATCCGCAAGAACATGCGCAAGATTCCCTGGGTCAAAGTGCCGAAGGTGTACTGGGAGTACACCTCCCCCGCCCTGGCGGTGCAGGAGTTTATTGACGGCATTCCCGCGCGGCAGATAGAGAAACTCGAAGACGCCGGCTACGACCGCAAGATACTGGCCCGCCGGGGCGCCTTCGTGGCCTGGAAAATGGCGCTGGAAGACGGCTTCTTCCATGCCGACCCGCATCCGGGCAATTTCCTCATCCTCAAGGGCAACCACATCGCCATGCTCGACTACGGCATGGTCGGCAAACTGTCTGATCATCGCCAGGAACAGATGGTGCAGATGATGAAGGCAGTGGTGCTGCAGGATGCCGAATCCTGCGCGGCGGTGCTGGCATCCTGGTCCGACGGGGTACCGGTGAAGTTCGAGTCCCTGGTGGCAGACCTGGAAGACATCATCAGCCAGTATTACGGCGTACCGCTGGCCGAGCTGAATGTCACCGCCCTGCTGGCCGACATCACCGGGCTGTTGCGCAACTACGACCTGGTCCTGCCCAGTGACATTGCCCTGCTGATCAAGGCCATCATTACCCTGGAAGGCTTCGGGCGCATGATGAACCCGCAGTTCGACCTGATGTCTGAAGCAGAGCCCCTGGTAAAACGCATGATGCGCCAGCGCTACAGCCCGGTGCGCCTGGCCCGCAGCATCGGCCTGCGCGCCATGGACGCCGTGGACAAGCTGTATGCCGCGCCGCCCCCGGCAGGCATGCCGACACGGGACGGCAACCGGGGCATTGACCCGCGCCACCTGGAGCGCCTGGTGGCGCGGCTGGAACGGGGCCAGTACCGTCAGGTGCAGGCGCTGCTGACGGTGGCAGGCATTCTCTGCGGGAGTATCATGCTGGCCGGCAAGGTAGTACCAACAGTCTGGGACATTTCCGTACCCGGCGCCCTGATCCTGCTGACCAGCGGCACCTGGTCAGCCTGGATGATGCTGGTGGCACGTCGCCACCTGCGCCAGTGGGACTGACACACATGAATATCAAGGAGCAAAGCGTGCGCGTATTGATTGCAGTGGTTATGGGTCTGCTGATGGCTGGCTGCGTGGAATCGCCCACCGGCCGCAACCAGCTGCTGCTGATGTCCAGCAGCCAGATGGACCAGATGGGCATCACCGCCTATGAACAGATGAAACAGGAGCAACCCGTATCCAGTGATGCCGCCACGGTCCGTTACGTGCGCTGCGTGGCCGACCGGATCACCGCCACGCTGGCTGAACAGCAGACCTGGGAAGTGAATGTGTTCAACGAACCGTCGGCCAATGCCTTCGCCCTGCCGGGCGGCAAGATCGGCGTCAACAGCGGCCTGCTGGATGTGGCGCAAACGCCGGACCAGCTGGCCGCCGTGGTTGGCCATGAAATTGGTCACGTGCTGGCCCAGCACAGCAATGAGCGGGTCTCCATCCAGATGGCGACACAGACCGGCATGCAGCTGCTGCAGGCGATGTCCGGCGAGCCCAGTGAAGAGAAGGCCATGCTGTTCGGGCTGCTGGGGCTTGGCACCCAGTTTGGCGTCACCCTGCCCTTCAGTCGCAAGCATGAAACAGAGGCGGATATCGTCGGCCTCAAGCTGATGGCGCAGGCGGGCTTTGACCCACGCGCCTCGGTGACGCTGTGGCAGAACATGGCCAAGGCCAGCAGCGGTGCGCCGCCGGAATTCCTGTCCACCCACCCGTCCAGCGAGTCCCGCATCCAGGAGCTGCAGGCAAACATGCCGGAGGCGGTGGCGTACTATAACGCCGCCCGTAAAGCAGGACGCGTGCCGAACTGCTCGCGCTAGCGGCTGGCACCAGCCCTCACCCCAACCCCTCTCCCCGGGGGAGAGGGGCTTTCGCGGCATCCAGACAACACATCAAACAGCACTGGTCGGTCCCCTCTCCCTCCGGGAGAGGGACAGGGTGAGGGAACCACCCGCCACAAATCCCACAAAAAAGGCGGGCCCAGGCCCGCCTTTTTCTTTACCGGTCAACAACCCACCGGTCAGGGGTACGACAACGTGGTAACACGACCATCCGCGTCGATGGATATGTCACCCAGCATTTCCGTCAGTCCGGCATCGTTGTAGATCGTTGCCGTCAGGCCGGTGATGTCGGCCAGCTCAAGCGCCGTACCGAAGTCGAACACCAGGCTTTCGGTTTCCGGATCGAAAACGGCTTCCGGTACCAGTGCATTGTAACCGTCACCACGGTCCAGTTTCTCCAGCAGGATCGATTGCGCCAGCGTCAGGTCAGCGCCACCCACCAGGGAAGCCGTGAATGTGGTCCGGCCGCCGGCAATTTCAAACACCAGCCCGTTGAACGCGTCGGTACCGGAGGTGATTTCCAGGTAGAACGGCATGTCGGCGCCGGCGTCACCGGCAATGGCATCAAACGTGTTGCGGAACAGCTGCTCGGAGACCTCACTGGCGGCCACCGGCTTGATGACCACGTCACCGGACTGCAGGCCGAGGGTAAACTCGGTGGCCGTCAGCTCGATATCGCCCGCTGCAGCGCCACTGTTGGTGCCCAGGGCAATCAGGAAAATCTCTTCAGCACCGATGTCCGCCAGAGAACTGTTGCCGGTGGAATACAGGGTGGTGCCACCCACGGTGAACTCGAGATCACCGGTGACCGCGGCATCACGGTTGAACTCCCCGGTATAGGTGGCTGGCGCCGACGCCACCGGAAAATCACCGCTGGTCAGCGTAATCCGTGACCGGTAGAAGGAGCCGGCGTCGTTACCGTCGTTTTCGCGCAGGGTGTAGATATTGAAGAAGTAGTCGGTGCTGGTCTTGTACAGCTTGGTCACCGCCTCCAGGGAACGCAGGTCGTCCATGGTGTAGGACTGGCTGGCTGCGCCACCGTCGGCATAGAAGTAGTAATTGACCTTGTCACCGGCGCTGGCGTTGATGAAATACCAGCCGGCATCACCATTCGGGTCTGCCTGCGGGGCACTCTCGTCCGCGTACACGCCCTGGTTGTCGTTGTTCACCGGGGTGCTGCCGGTGCTGGCGTAGCCGTCCGCGTTGAGTCCACCGTTAATGGTCACCGTGGTGCCTTGGGAGGCGGTCGGATTGGTGTAGGTAAATTCGAGCTCGTCGTATTCGAGGCCGGTCTGCACCGAGTAGCTGACACCGGCGCCGATGGCATCTTCGAGCTGAGCCATATCGAGCCCGTCAACGAACGGCGACATGGCGTTGAATGCCGAATCAGTCAGTGCGGCAATTTCCGCATCGCAGGCAGCACCAGGTGTGGTGCACGTGAGCGACGCGTCTGCCGAAGAGTCAATGCGACTGGCGGCAAAATCAGCTCGGGCACTTTCGCTGACCACCACCAGGTCGTCAGATGAATCGCCGCCGCACGCGGCGAGCATTCCAGCCAGAACCAGCGGCAATAATCGTGTGGGTCTCACAGCAAGTCTCCATGTCCAGTAAAAATCCGGCCAGGCGCCCTGCAGGCAATGCGCCGGCCCAGACTCCAACCTATCAAATCACTGGCACGGATGTGTGATGATTGTGTAAAAGAAGCGCAAACCGTCGCCAGCGGCGGCGACAGGCCGGCTGCAAACACTTATTGGTAGTAGGCGTTTTCCGTGACGGTATGGTCGGTGCTGTCACGCACACCAGCCAGCTCCGGAACGCGCTCGCGCAGAGTGCGCTCGACGCCGTCGCGCAGGGTCATGTCGACCGCAGAGCAGCCCTGGCAGCCGCCGCCAAATTCCAGCACGGCGACATTGTCGTCGGTGAGCTCCAGCAGCTGCACGTTGCCGCCGTGGGAAGCCAGGCCGGGATTGATCTCGGCGTAGAGCACATGGTTGATGCGCTCTTCCACCGTGGCATCCGGGCCGATGTCCGGCACCCGTGATTTCGGTGCCTTGAAGGTCAGCTGGCCGCCCATGCTGTCCTTCTTGTAATCGATCAGCGCATCTTCCAGATACTTGACGCTCTTGCCTTCGACCCAGGCATGAAAGCCCTCGTAGTCGTAGCGCACATCCTCATCCTCTTGCTCACCGGGCGGACAGTACGCCATGCAGCACTCGGCATGGGGCGTGCCCGGGCGCTCGACAAAGATGCGTACGCCCATGCCATCATTGTTCTGGCGGGCGAGAAGGTCCCGCAGGTATTCCTGCGCGGATGCGGTAATGCTGATCAGGTTGTCACTCATAAGGCTTCCATCGGTCATATCCTGAGTATTTTAGTCAGGTATTCCCTCCCTGCAACCATAACCCCTGATTTTTCCCGCATTGGTTAACCGGCGCGCAGGCAGTATCATCGTCGCCCACCCACCGTCAGACCACGGAGAACGGCCATGAGCGATGACCCGCGCGACCCGCAGTCGCCCGCCACCCCGCCCGAGAACAGCGACAACGACACGGCCGGGCAACCGCGCAAAACCAGCCTCGTGGAGGTGGTCCAGGGCGTGCTGGCGAGCCTGATCGGCGTACAGAGCGCGAAAAACCGCGAGCGCGACTTCAAGCGCGGCGACCCGGGCGACTATATCGCTGTCTATGTACTGCTGGTGATTGGCCTGGTGATCGGCATGATCGCGCTGGTGAGCTCGGTGCTGGACGCGGCTGGAAAATAACGGCAAGCACTATCCATATAGCAACATATTTCTTTTATGCATAAGGGGGATTTGCTACATTCCCGCGCCTGATGCCCCACTCCGCGGGAAAACCCACAAATTCTGAAGGGTTAGCGCAGCACACCATGTACGTTTACCAGGACCACGACCAGACATTGCTTGAGGAGCGCGTCGCCCAGTTCCGGGACCAGACACGCCGCTACCTCGCCGGCAGCCTGAGCGAGGATGAGTTCCTTGCCCTGCGGCTGCAGAACGGCCTCTACATCCAGCGCTACGCGCCCATGCTGCGTATTGCCGTGCCCTACGGCCTGCTCGCCAGCAAACAGCTTCGCACCCTGGCCCATGTTGCCCGCACCTGGGACAAGGGCTACGCCCACGTCAGCACCCGCCAGAACATCCAGCTGAACTGGCCGGCGGTGGAAGATGTGCCGGATATCCTGGCCGAGCTGGCTGCTGTGCAGATGCATGCCATCCAGACCAGCGGCAACTGTATCCGCAATGTCACCACGGACGAGTTCGCCGGCGTCAATCCGGACGAGATCGAGGACCCGCGCCCCTGGTGCGAAATCATTCGCCAGTGGTCCACGTTCAACCCGGAATTTGCCTACCTGCCGCGCAAGTTCAAGATTGCGGTCAATGCGGTTCCGGATGCCGACCCGGCATTGATCGGCGTGCATGACATCGGTGTGCAGGTGATCCGCGACGGCAACGGCGATACCGCCTTCCAGGTCTGGGCGGGCGGCGGCCTAGGCCGCACGCCGATGACCGGCCAGGTGATCGGCGAGTGCGTGGCCTGGCCTGACCTGCTTGCCTACCTGGAAGCCATCCTGCGGGTGTACAACAAGTACGGCAATCGCGACAACAAGTACAAGGCGCGCATCAAGATCCTGGTCAAGGCGCTGGGCGCGGAGAAATTCCGCGAACTGACGGAACGGGAATTTGCCGAGCTGCAGGGTGGGCCCATGACCCTCACGGATGCGGAAGTGACCCGCATGCGCGGCTACTTCACCGACCTTGATTACCAGCCGGCCGGCGACGGCAGCGCACTGCGCCAGGCACTGGACAGCGACAAGGCGTTCAGTCGCTGGTTCCACACCAATACCCGCGCGCACAAGCACGACGGCTACCGGGCCGTGGTGCTGAGCCTGAAGAAAACCGGCCGGGCGCCGGGCGACATCAGCGACGAAGAACTGGAAGCGGTGGCGGACCTTGCCGATCGTTACAGCTTCGGCGAGCTGCGCAACACCCACCAGCAGAACATGGTGCTCGCCGACGTGCGTGACGAGGACCTGTTTGCCCTGTGGCAGGCACTGGATGGCCTCGGCTTTGCCACCCCCAACTTCAAGCTGATGACCGACATGATCGCCTGCCCCGGCGGCGATTTCTGCGCCCTTGCCAACGCCAAGTCACTGCCCATCGCCGAAGCCATTCAGCGACGCTTTGATGACATGGACTTCCTGCATGACCTGGGCGAGCTGGACATCAATATCTCCGGCTGCATGAATGCCTGCGGCCATCACCATATTGGCCATATCGGCATCCTCGGCGTCGACAAGAAAGGCCGCGAGTATTACCAGATCACCGTGGGCGGTCGTGGTGACAAGGTCAGCAAGGTAGGCAGCAAGATCGGCCCGTCCTTCGAGGCCGATGAAGTTCCCGATGTGATTGCCAAGCTGCTGGACGTGTACCTGGAATCACGGCTGGAGAACGAGGCCTTCATCAATACGGTGGAGCGCGTTGGCGTGGAACCGTTCAAGGAGCGTGTCTATGCCTGAGATGATTCGTGATGGCGAGATTGTCAGCAACGAGTGGCAGCGACTGGATGCTGACAGCATTGCTGAAAACGGCGTGCCGGAGAGCGGCAAGGTGATCGTGCCGCTGGCTGTCTGGCAGGCACAGAAAGAGGCTCTCAAGGCGCGTGGTGATATTGGCGTCTGCCTGGACCCGGGCGAAGAGCCGGAGGCCCTTGCAGACGATGTCAGCGCCCTGCCCCTTGTGGCGATCAACTTTCCCGCCTTCAAGGACGGTCGCGGCTACAGCTATGCTCGCGAGCTGCGTACCCGCTTCGGCTTCACCGGCGAGCTGCGCGCGGTGGGTGACGTATTGCGCGACCAGCTGTTCTATCTCTGGCGCGTCGGCTTCAACGCCTTTGAAGTGCGTGACGACCGCGACATCCAGGAAGCCCTGAGCGGCCTGAAGGATTACACCGTCACCTACCAGGGTGATGTGCACGACCCCAGGCCGATCTACCGGCGCGCCTGAGCGTGCACGTTTGATCGCAAACAGAAAGGCCACATCGTGATGTGGCTTTTTTTTATGACGGCGTTCTTACGAACCTTGGGCGGAGCCCTCACCCCAACCCCTCTCCCTGAGGGAGAGGGGCTATCTGGAGAGTGCCCTCTCCCTCCGGGAGAGGGACAGGGTGAGGGTGTGGGTGTGGGTGTGGGTAATCCCCGGAAAGAATTGCTCCGCTGAACCCTACAACCAGCGCTTGCGCCACATGATGATCGCCACCACCACCATCACCAACGACACCGCACCGGCAAAGTAGCCGAAAGCGCGCGGATCGTCCGTGCCGGGCATGCCCGCCACATTGATGCCGAACAGGCCGGTGAGGAAACTGGCCGGCAGGAAGATACCGGTGAGGATGGCAAGCAAGTACATGCGCTGGTTGAGCTGGTCGGAGAGCACGGCGTTCATGGCTTCCTGGGCCAGGGTGGCCTGCTCGCGGGCACTGTCCAGATCCTCCAGCAGCCGCTGCAGCCGGTCCCCCGCCTCACGCACCGTGACCTTGTCGCTGTCGGAAAGCAGCCCCGACGCATCCGCCTGCAGGCCGATGATGGCCTCGCGCTGCGGGTTCAGGTACCGACGCAGGATAATGGCGCGGCGACGCAGTGCCGCCAGGCGTGCGCGTGTCTGCCGTGAGGAAGCGTCACCCGGGCGATCAAAAACCGCCACCTGGTCCTCGATAGCTTCGATCACCTCTTCCAGGTTCCAGGTCAGCCGGTCGATCAGCGAAGCAAGCAACTCTCCTGCCGAGCGCGGACCCTCGCCCTGTTCGAAGCTTTCCTGCAGGCTGCGCACTGCCGCCAGGGAACGGCGCTGGGTGCTGTACACCTGGTTGCCACGCAACCACAGGCGGATGGCAATCATGTCTTCCGGCTGCTCACCGGGGTTCAGGTTGACGCCGCGCAGGTAGACCAGCACGCCGTCGTCCAGTGCCGTGACCCGCGGTCGTGTCTCCATCGTCAGCAGCGCGCCGGCCACCCGCTCCGGCACCTGCCGCTCAAGCCAGGTGGCGGTCTCAGCATGGGTGTAATCGAAGTGCAGCCAGCGCACGCCCGCCACGTCTGCATCTGCCGCGATACGACGCGCGCCGCCCTGTCCGTCGAGGACAAATCCGTGAACCAGCCCACTCATGCCCGTGCCTCCGTTCAGCCGCCCGCCACATTGACCAGCACGCGACCACGGACCTCACCGCCAAGAATGCGGCTGAACCAGGGCGGCAGTTGCGCCAGCGGCACTTCTTGCGCCAGTACCTGCTCCAGCTTTTCCAGCTTCCAGTCGCTGGCCAGCAGTTGCCAGACCTGCTCCTTGATCTCCAGCGGCAGCTCGACGCTGTCCACGCCCAGCAGGTTGACGCCACGCAGGATGAACGGGAATACCGAACCATTCAGGGTGGGCGAGCCAGCCAGGCCACAGCACACGGCACTGCCGCCGTACTTGAGGCTCTTGATGGCGTTGAACAGGATGTCACCGCCAACACAGTCCACCACGCCGGCCCAGCGCGGCTTGAGCATCGGCTTGTCGACGCCCGCCGACAGGGTCTCGCGGTCAACAAAATCCGCCGCTCCCAGGGTACGCAACCAGCCGTGGGCATCCGCCTTGCCGGTGCCGGCCACCACATTGAAGCCCAGCTGCGCCAGCAACGCCACGGCAATACTGCCGACACCGCCGGTGGCGCCGGTCACCAGTATCTCGCCCTGCTCCGGCTCGACGCCCGTATCCAGCAGCGTTTCCACACACAGCGCAGCCGTCAGGCCGGCGGTGCCGAGAATCATGGCATCCCGGGCCGACAGCGCTTCCGGGCGGCGTACCAGCCACTCCGCCGGCACGCGAATGAACTCGCTGTAACCACCGTCGGTATTCATGCCCAGGTCATAACCGGTAACGATGACCGGATCGCCGTGCTGCCAGGGGCCGGCACTGGCCTGCTCCACCACACCGGCCGCATCAATGCCCGGTGTGTGGGGGAAGCTGCGTGTCACGCCCTTGTTGCCCGTGGCGGACAGGGCATCCTTGAAATTCAGGGAGGAATAGCTCACCCGCACCAGCACGTCACCGGCTGGCAGGTCGTCCGTTGAACGCTGCACCAGCGAGGTGACATAACCGTCGTCACCCTTGTCGGTGCGCAAAGCCTTGAAAGATGCCATCCCAATCCCCCCGATCGATGATGCGTTTATTGCAGCCAGCGAGACGCGCCCTGGTGCAGCAGTTTCTCCACGGCGCGCTGCACGCCACCTTCCACGGAGAAGCCAAGCCGCTCTGCCAGCTTGCGTTTGTGTTCCCAGCGCACTTCGAAAACATCGGCGCTTTCAATCCGCTCGAGCAGGTACTCATCACTGGTCTTCAACTCATCCACAAGACCCAGCTCCAGGGCGCGCTGCCCAAACCAGTGCTCACCGGTAGCGACTTTGGCCACATCCAGGCCGGCGCGCTGTTCACCGACGAATTCCTTGAACAGCAGGTGGGTATCCTCCAGTTCTTCCTGGAATTTCTGCCGGCCTTTGTCCGTGTTTTCACCGAACACCGTCAGCGTGCGCTTGTATTCACCGGCTGTCATGACATCCACATCGACGTCATGCTTCTTCAGCAGGCGATGCACATTGGGCACCTGGGCAACCACGCCAATCGAGCCGATGACGGCAAACGGCGCCGCAATGATGCGGTCACCGATACACGCCATCATGTAGCCGCCGCTGGCTGCCACTTCATCCACACAGATGGTCAGCGGGATACCGTGGTCACGGACACGCCGCAACTGTGATGCCGCCAGGCCATAGCTGTGCACCAGCCCACCGGGGCTTTCCAGGCGCACCACCACTTCGTCTTCCTTGCTGGCAATCTGCAGCACGGCACTGATTTCCCGGCGCATGTCTTCCACGGCGCTGGCACGGATGTCTCCGTGGAAGTCCAGCACGAACACCCGCTTGCGTGGTTCGTCGGCGCCTTTCTTCTGCTTCTTGTGCTCCGCTTTTTCCGCCTTCTCTCGGGCCTTGCGGGCGGCCTTGCGCGCTGCCGGCGCCATTACTTCATCGCCGAGCCCCTCGCGCAGTGCCTTCATCTCATCGTTGAGGTGCTTGACCCGCAGCGTGCCGTCGTCATCCATCTGCCGGTTGCGCCCTGCGACATTGGCGATGCCCGCCACTACAAACAGAAAGGCCACCACAAACGTGACGGCCTTGGCGAGAAACATCCCGTACTCGGTAAAAAACTCAACCACTAACGTCGTCTCCAGTCAGGTAATACAGGGGGAACACGGAATTACTCCCAGCGTCCCACCGCTTGTTCGGCACTGCCGTTGAGGGGGCGGCCCACCAGTCCCGAGGGAGTGAGCACCACCTCGAAAATGGCGCTGTCGGCCATCGGCAGGTAGGTGGCGCTGCCGTAGCGGGCGTCCACCAGCATGCTCCAGCCCTCGCGGGCATTGTGCCAGATATCGATGCCGATACCCGGCTTGATCACTTCGTAGACCGTGCGCTCCTTGCTGCGCTCGTCTTCCAGGGTCAGGTAACGCCCCTGGATACGGTCCAGCTGGTAGCCCGGCGAGAAACCAAACAGGGCAAAAAGCCCTTTCCAGCGCACGATCCGGGCATCAATCTGCCACAGGTCGCCACTGAGCGGATAATCCACGTTGCTGCCGTCGGGCTCGGATACCGTCGCCATGTACTGCTGCGGGCCCATCTGGCGGAAGCTGACCGTGGCAATGGGCGAACCTTCGCGCAGCTCGTTGTAACTGAACAGGTTCAGGGCAAACAGGGAGAAATACACGGCCAGCCCCACCAGCAACAGGCCCGCTGTGCCCTTGAACCACTGCACCAGCCACTTCTGTCGCAGCAGGATGGCGGCACCGCCGATCACCAGCAACACGCAAATAATGATGATAACCAGTGGTACTGTTTCAAAGCTCATATTCGGCTCCGTGTCGTTCCTTGTCCCCAGGATGCCGCCACAAGGGCGGGCATGGCAGTGGCCATGCCATCAGCCTGACATGCCGGCCCCTGCGGCGATGGCACCCAGGTCACAGACTGGCGCGCCAGCTTTCAATCAGGCTCCGGGCAATACTGCCCCGCGGCGGCACGCGGGGCAAGCTGTCCGCATCGAACCAGTGTGCTTCGACGATCTCGTCATCATCGACAACAATCTCTCCGCCGTCGTATTCGGCATGGAACCCCAGCATCAGCGAGTGCGGAAATGGCCATGACTGGCTGCCGAAGTAACGCAGGTTGCGCACCCGGATGCCGGTCTCCTCGTGCACCTCGCGGGCCACCGCATGCTCCGCCGACTCGCCCGCCTCCATGAAACCGGCCAGGCAACTGAACAGCCCCTCCGGGAACCGGGCCGAGCGCGCCAGCAGCGCCTTGTCTCCCCGTGTCACCAGCATGATCACGCACGGCGTGATGCGTGGATACTGGGTATAGCCACAGGCCGGACAGACCATGGCCCAGTCATTGTCATGGGGACGGGTCTGCTCACCACAGCAGCTGCAGTAACGGTGGTTGCGACGCCAGGACAGCGCCTGGGCGGCGCGTGACAGCATCGCGTACTGGGCTTCATCCAGCTGCACCAGCACGCGGCGCATGTCTTCTTCCACCATGCCCGGCAGCTCAAGGTGCTCCGGTACCGCCACGGCGCAGCAATGCTGTTCATCCAGCCGGCCCAGGTAATGCTGCTCCTGGGCCTCAAGTTCGGGATCCAGGAATCGGGCGGGAAACGCGGGCAGCAGGCCCTGGCCGGGGTCTTCGGGAAGCAGCAGGCGGCCGTCGCGGAACAGGAACCAGACCACATCGCCGTCGAGGCGCTCCGGGGCTGCCGAAAAGGCAATGCGATCGAACAGGGTCACAGGCTGGAGGCCCGCACCACGGGGTAGCCCAGCTCTTCCATGCTCTCTTCAGCCACCTCCAGCACCGTCTCACCGATGGGCTTTTGCTCTTCCATGCTCTCGAGGTAGTAATCCAGGCTGGTCACGGCGTCAGCCAGGGTGTCCATCTGTTCGCGCGTGGGCGTTTCTGCGTTGCTGGCCAGCAGCGTCTGCTCGATATAACTGCGACAGGCATCCATGACGCCGCCCGCGCGGGACAGGTCGAGGAAGGTCAGGCCACCGGACACACCGGCCAGGATGGATGGCAGGTTGGCCAGGTGCATGGGGTCCCAGTTGTTGTCCATGAAGGCGCTGACAGCACGCTTGGTCAGGGACAGGCCCGAGCGGCATTCGCCCACCACGGCCATGCGCGCGTCATCCAGCTGGTACAGGGAAATGCTGCTGTTGCCGGCCTCCTTGTGCACGTCGTCCCGGGGCGCAAAGCTGCGCTCGAGGGTGGCCACTGCGTTCTCCACCACCAGCAGATCGTCCACCATTTCCTGGAAATCGAGGCTCTCCGGGTCCACTTCCTGGCCCTGCCAGGCGCGCACCTTGGCGGCGCGCTCCTTGATCTGTGTGGCTTCCTTGTTCAGGTTGACCATCGCCAGCGTGCTGGCCACCTTGGCCATCACGTCTGCCACATCGTTGTAGTCGTTGTCCGCCACACCCTGTGCGGCCATGTCCAGCGATTGTTTCAGATGGCCCAGCTCCTCCTTCAGGCCCTCGGCCACAGTGCGCACCACCGATCCGCCACCGCCGGACATCAGCGTGATCTCGTCCTGCAACTCACCGTCCGTCAGGCCCGGGCGCAGGTCAAACGCCTGCTTGAGTTCACCGACGATGCCGGGGCTGCGGCTGCACAGGGAGACCACATACAGGCCTTCCTTGATCAGCAACAGCGGCACATCCTTGTCCAGGCTGCCTTCCCCTTCATAGATGACCCGTTTGATCTGCCGGTCCACCTGGCCAAGGAAATTCTTGCGCGCCGGAGTCAGGGGCATCTCGTCAACAATCATGGCCTCAAGCATGCCGCGCGCCACCCACCACAGGCGGCCCATCTGCACCGGGCCACAAAGGCGATCAATGCGTGTGAGCGCGCGATTCATCAGCTTCAAGCCGGTGCCGCTTTCCTTGTCTCGCAGCACGGAAATCAGGCCCACCTGATACATGTGGCGCAGGCGCCGGCACAGGCGCGGCAGGTCACTGCGCGGTGTTTCCGGCGTCTCCGGCTCGGGGTAGCGCTCACGGCCGAGGTCAACGGCGAAGAAATGGCTTTCCTGGATCAGCGCCTTGCCCATGGCGCGGCGCATCTCGTTGATGCCGCTGATCAGCAGTTCCGGCAGGCCCCGGTCCTTCAACTGGACATATTCCAGATAGCGGGTCATCAGCACGATGCCCTGGCTGAGGGCGGCACTGAGCTTGTCCGGGTTGTCGGTTTTTTCCAGCGACTGCGCCAACATCTCCATTTCTTCGGACATCAGCACGGCGCCGCGCAGCTCCAGCACCTGGAAGATGCCGCGAACTGAGTGGAATGCTTCCACACACGCAGTGACGGCCTCGGACTGGCTGTGATCCTCAACCCACTTTTCCAGCTGCTTTTCAGCTTCGTGGAAGGTGGTGTCCAGCTCGTCCTTCAGGAACATCAGCGAGGTGGTGTTGGTTATCGCGACCATGCGGTCTCCAGCGGCATTGTTCTTTTTTCGGCACCGCCTCTGGTCGCCCCGGGGCGGTGCCGTGACTATCAATTACGCCTGCCCACAGGAACAGGCCGCGTCGCCCGTGCCGCAGTGGCGGCCCGGAACAGGCCGTGGCGCGGCCGCAAGAGCTGGCGCGCAAGGCCTGGACAAAGGCGACTTCACTTTCTCACGCCTTTCAACTTTGCGTCAACTTTCCAGTGTAAGCAACTGATTATGCGGCATTTTGCCAACGAGAACACATTCAGGCGCTGATGCGCACCAGCGCGCCGGGCACGCACCGCCGACACCGCGCGCGGGGCACAGGCAAGCAGGCCACCCTCAGTGTCGCCACAGGGCGCCCTCTTCGCTGGCCTTGTCGATACTTGCCAGTTTTGCGTCATGGGCCTCGATCTCGGCCGTACTGGCCCTGATCACCGGCAGCGGCGCCCGTTCGGTGGACAAGCGGCGTATCTCTTCCACCTTTGCCTGCCCGTCGCTCTGTTCACCGTCCAGGGAAAGCCCCACCTGGCCACCGGTCATGGCCAGGTACACCTCGGCCAGCAGGCGGGCGTCCAGCAAGGCGCCATGCAGCTCACGACTGGAGTTGTCGACCCCATAGCGACGGCACAACGCATCCAGGCTGACTCGCTGGCCGGGGTGACGCTGGCGCGCCATGACCAGGGTATCGAGGATGCCGCAATGCTGCTCAATGGGCCCCGGTGAGGCATCCAGCAGCTTCAGTTCGTGGTTGAGAAAGCCGACGTCAAACGGCGCGTTGTGGATCACCAGTTCCGCGCCTTCGACAAACGCCATGAACTCGTCCACCACGGCGGCGAACACCGGCTTGTCGAGCAGGTCCTCGGTGCGAATGCCGTGCACCTCGGCGGCGCCCTCATCGATGTCCCGCTCCGGGTTGATGTACTGGTGCAGCACCCGTCCGGTGCAGCGCCGGTCGACAATCTCGACACAGCCAATTTCGATGATGCGGTGGCCCTCACTGGTTTCCAGGCCGGTGGTTTCCGTATCCAGGACGATCTGGCGCATGTTCAGTTCTCCGTTGCCCGGCTGAGCTGGTCGATACCGTGGTTGGCCAGCTGGTCGGCGCGTTCATTACCCTCGTGCCCACTGTGCCCCTTGACCCAGCGCCACTGGACACTGTGTCGGGCCACCTGCTTTTCCAGCGCCTGCCACAGGTCGGCATTCTTCACCGGCTTGCGCGCGGCGGTTTTCCACTGGCGCTTCTTCCAGCCCGCCATCCACTCGGTGATGCCTTTCATGACGTACTCGGAATCCGTGGTCAGCACCACCTCGCAGGTCCGTGTCAGCGCCCGCAGTCCCTCGATGGCTGCCATCAGCTCCATGCGGTTGTTGGTGGTGTCGGCCTCACCGCCGAACAGCTCACGTTCGCGGTCACCGTAGCGCAGCAGCACACCCCAGCCGCCGGGGCCCGGGTTTCCACGGCACGCGCCGTCCGTAAACATCTCCACATGCTGGGGTGTTTCAGTCACAAATTATTTCCTGTACTACTCGGTGGAAGGGTCCGGTTGTGATCGCCGCCGCCACTGCGCTGCGGGCACCGGGATGATCTGCGGGCTACGCTCCCGGGCAAAGCGCGATGGCACCGGGCGTATCATGGCGGCACGCTTGCGCGCTACCAGCACGTAGAAGGCGCCACGCTGGCTCCAGAACCGCCCTACCAGCCGTTCCAGCCAGGCAAAGCGGCGCTGGGTTGCATCCGCCGCCAGGGGCAGGAAATGACCGCTTTCGTAGCCCTCCGGCTCGCAGGCAAGCACGTTGAGCCAGTCTCCCACCCGCCGCGGCGGCAGGAACCGCGCCAGCCAGGGCGCCCCGCTGGAGGCCAGGTACAGCCAGCGTGCCAGCCCGGTGAGGCTGGCCGGGTTGAAGCCCACCACCACCAGGCAGCCACCGGGCACCAGCGCTCGCGCGGCATCGCGCAGCACCTGGTGCGGGTTGTCATCAAAATCGAGGCTGTGATGCAGCACCACCAGGTCAAGACTGCTCTTGGCCACGGGCAGGGCATCCGTGCGCCCCACCAGCTGCACGTTCTCACCGGGCCGGCGCGACAGCACGTAATGGTTGCGCAGGCGGCTCGCACCCAGCAACGGCACCGGCTCACCGACAGCACACTGCAACGCCCGGTAGCCGGTCATGCGCGGCAGCAGTTCGTCCAGCACCTGTTTCTCCGCGGCCAGCAAGTGGCTGCCTGCCGGCGACTGCAACCAGCGCGAGAACGCCTGGTCGGTGTCCGGCGGATGGCGCAGGAACGGTGTTCTGATCAACCGGGGCAAGGCCACGTCAGTCTCCTGGGTCCGGCCTGCGCCGCCGGGGGGACGACGCGGGCATGAGATGCTAAGGTCCAGTCTACCAGCCCGGCCACCGGCCGGGCACCCTGTTCAGCACGGCGGAGAGACGAACCAGCATGTTGACGCTACACCCTATCCCCGCTTTCACCGACAACTACATCTGGGCCCTGCACGACGGCAGCCACTGCCTGATCGTCGATCCGGGTGACGCGGCGCCGGTGCAAGCCTGGCTGGCAGACCAGGACCTGGCCCTGAGTGCCATCCTGATTACCCATCACCATCCCGACCATGTCGGCGGGCTGGGCACGCTGCAGGCCGACTGGCCGGATGTGCCGGTGCACGGCCCGGCGGCTGAGCGTATTGCCGGTCTCAGCCACCGTCTCGAGGATGGCGACGTGGTCCACATCGACGCACTGGGACTGGATTTCGACGTCATCACCGTCCCCGGGCACACCCTGGGCCACATTGCTTTCTTCAGCGCACAGACGGACAGCCCGATCCTGTTCTGCGGTGACACCCTGTTTGCCGCCGGCTGCGGGCGCCTGTTCGAAGGCACGCCAGCGCAGATGCTGGCCAGCCTGGACCGCCTGGCCGCCCTGCCGGATGACACCCGGGTCTGCTGCGCACATGAATACACTCTCGCCAACCTGCGCTTTGCCCTGGCGGTGACGCCGGACGACCCGGCGGTGAACCAGCGCTACCAGTCTGCGGTCAAAACCCGGGATGCCGGCCAGCCTACCCTGCCCAGCACGGTGGCCGAGGAACGTCGCAGCAACCCGTTCATGCGCATTGATGATGCATCGCTGGTGGACGCGCTGCTGGCACATCAGCAGGGCCTGGCGCGGGACGACCGCAGCGCCCTGTTCGCCTGCCTGCGGCAGTGGAAGGACAGTTTCTGAGACGCCAGGGTGCACTGGCGCACAAACCCGGCGCAGCGGCACCAGAACGTCTGGCCAGTGGCCGGAAAACCGGATTAGAATGATTGTAAAAAGCCCACGTAGATTATTGTTTATGAAACCTTTTCGAACCGCTGTCGTCCTGACCGGGACGATACTGCTCAGCGCCTGTGCCCATTTCCCGGGCCAGGACACACCGGTGGACCAACTCGAGCCCATGCCCGCCGCCGGCGACGTCTCCGCCACCAGCGATGGCCTTGCCAACGGCATGCAGGAGCCGGCACCCCTGGAGCCCGCCGTGGAGGCACCGGCCGATCTGTGGCAACGGGTACGCGACGGCTTCGCCCTCGACCTGAGCCTGGACAATGACCGCATCCGCGCCCAGCGTGACTGGTACGCGCGCCACCAGAACTACCTCGACCGCGTGGCCAGCCGCGCCGAGCGCTACCTGCATTACATCGTCGAGCAGGCCGAAGCGCGCGACATGCCCATGGAAATGGTATTGCTGCCCGTGGTGGAGAGTGCCTTCGACCCGTTTGCCTACTCCCATGGCCGCGCCTCCGGTCCGTGGCAGTTCATTCCCTCCACCGGGCGGTATTTCAACCTGCACCAGAACTGGTGGTACGACGGTCGCCGTGACATCGTTGCCTCCACCGATGCGGCACTGACCTACCTTCAACGCCTGGCCGACCGCTTCGATGGCGACTGGCTGCTGGCCCTGGCCTCCTATAATGCCGGCGCCGGCACCGTCTCCCGCGCCATCGCCCGCAACAAGGCACTGGGCCGACCCACCGATTTCTGGCACCTGAACCTGCCCCGCGAGACACGGGCCTATGTGCCGAAGCTGCTGGCCATCAGCCAGATCGTTGCCGATCCGCACGCCTATAACGTCAGCCTCAAGCCCATCAGTGATGCGCCCTACTTCCGCGTTGTCGAAGCTGGCAGCCAGCTTGACCTGGCCGAGGCCGCCCGCCTGGCCGCGATCAGCTCGGAAGAGCTGTACCTGCTCAACCCCGGCTACAACCAGTGGGCAACCCCGCCGGAAGGCCCGCACCGCATCCTCGTGCCGGTGGACAAGGCCGATGCCTTTGCCGACAAGCTGGCCGCACTGCCCGCTGACGCACGCATGCGCTGGCAGCGTTACACCATTCGCTCCGGCGACAGCCTGATCCGCATCGCCAACCGCTTCAATATCACCGTGGGCATGATCCAGCGCGCCAACAACCTGCGCGGCAACCGCATCATCGCCGGCCAGGACCTGATGATCCCGACGCCGGCACGCGACGGCGACGCCTATGCCCTCACCGCTGACAAGCGCCTGGCGGCGAAACAGGACCAGGGCGTCAGTGGTCGCCAGCGTATCGACCATCAGGTGCGCGCCGGCGACACCCTCTGGGACATTGCCCGCCTGCACAAGGTGTCGGTGCGCGAACTGGCGCGCTGGAACAACATGGCGCCCCGGGATCCGCTGCGCGTGGGCCAGGACCTGGCCGTATGGACCGCCGAGCCCACCACCGTGGCAGCCGTGGCGCGACCGGAGATGATCCGCAAGGTCAACTACGCGGTGCGCAATGGCGATTCCCTGTATCGCATTGCCGGCCGCTTCAATGTCAGCGTCAACGACATCGCCCGCTGGAACCGGATCGACACCGGCAAGTACCTGCGCCCCGGCCAGCGGCTGACGCTGTACGTGGACGTGCGCAATGCATTCTGAGCAGCGGCGACGCGCCATTCGCCCACTGGCCGCCCTGCTGGGGCTGCTGTGCCTGCCGGCCCTGCTGGGCGCAGCGCAGGTAGAGACGGTGACCCGCCACGGCTATGTGCCGTTTGGCGAACCGGCCTACCCGGCTGACTTCACCCACTTCAACTACGTCAACCCCGATGCGCCCAAGGGCGGCACCCTGAAGCTGCTCGGCATCGGCAGTTTCGACAGCCTCAACCCCTACATCCTCCAGGGCCAGAGCCCGGCCGACAGCCCGGGACTTTACGTGTTCGGCTTTCTGCCGCTCACCGACACCCTGATGATGGGCGGCAGTGCCGGCAACCGGGTGGGCGATGAAGCCCAGGCCTCTTACGGCCTGGTGGCCAGCACGCTGACCTGGCCGGACGACCTTGCCTGGGTGGAGTTCGAGCTGCGCCCGCAAGCGCGCTTCCAGGATGGTCACCGGATGGACGCAGAAGACGTGGTGTTTTCGTTCAATATCCTGCGCGACAAGGGTCACCCGCGTTACGCCCTGATGTTCAAGGATGTCACCGGTGTACGCGCCATCAATGACCACCGTGTGCGCTTTACCCTGGGCGGCAGCAACCGCCGCGACCTGCCTTCCGTACTGGGCCAGCTACCGGTGCTGCCAGCGCATTACTGGCGTGACCGTGACTTCGACAAGGCCACCCTGGACGCGCCGGTGATCAGCGGGCCGTATCGCATTGAATCGGTCAAGCCCGGTGCCCAGCTGGTCATGCGCCGCAACGCCGACTATTGGGGCAAGGACCTGCCGGTTAACCGCGGCCGCTACAACTTCGACCGGATCGTGGTGGACTATTTCCGTGACGCCCAGGTGGCATTCGAGTCATTCAAGTCCGGGCGTTACGACATCCACCTCGACTACATCGCCAAGCATTGGGCCACGGCCTACCAGTTCCCTGCCATTGATGACGGCCGGGTGACGCGCGAAGAAATCCCCCACCGCATTGCCCAGGGTACCCAGGGGTTCTTTTTCAATACCCGCCGCCCCCAGCTGGCTGACCCGCGCGTGCGACAAGCCCTGGGCCTGATGTTCGATTTCGCCTGGACCAACCGCGCCATTTTCAACGGCGCCTACAAGCGCCAGGTGACCTGGTTCCCCAACAGTGCCAACGCCAGCAGCGGTGTGCCACAGGGCGCAGAACGGGCGCTGCTGGAACCGTTCGCAGAGCAACTGCCGGCTGCCCTGTTCACCGAGCCCTTTGCGCTTGCCGAAGGCGACGGCCAACGCCTGCCGCGCCAGCAGATGCGCAAGGCGCTGGCACTGTTCAATGCCGCCGGCTGGGAAATTCGTGACGGCGTGCTGGTGAATGCAGAAAGCGGCGCGCCGTTCAGCATGGAAATCCTCAATTATCACAGCCCCGGCATGGATCGCGTCGTCCTGCCCTGGCTGGAGAACCTCAAGCGCCTGGGCGTGCAGGCTGAATACCGTTCCGTGGACCATGCCGCGTTCAAGGAGCGACTGGATACCTACGATTTCGACGCCACCATCTACGTCCTGCCCCAGCGCGATTTCCCGGGCCAGGAAATCCGCGAGTATTTCCATTCCGGCAGCCGCGACATGAGCGGCGGGCGCAACCTGGCCGGCATTGATGACCCGGTGGTGGATGCCCTGGTGGAGACAGTGCTGTCTGCCCACTCACTGCCTGACTACCGCGCTGCCGTGCATGCCCTGGACCGCGTACTGCTGTGGCGCCACTACATCATTCCCCACTGGTACCTGGACTATCACCGTCTTGCCTGGTGGGACAAGTTCGGGCGGCCCGACGCCGCCACCCCCTATGCCCTTGGCACAGAAACCTGGTGGAGCAAACAACCGTGATGACGTTTTTCTTGCGCACAGTGCTGGCCGCGCTGCTGGCCGTGACCACCCTGACACAGGCGGGCGCCGCAGAGCGCTTCCACGCCCTGTCCATGTACGGTGACGTCAAATACCCGAGCGGCTTTACCCACTTCGACTACGTCAACCCGGACGCACCGCGTGGCGGCGACCTGAAGCTGTTCCAACCTGGTTCCTTCGACAGCCTGCACCCGTTCATTTCCAAGGGCATCCCTGCCGCCGGGCTGACCGACTACATCTGGGACACACTCACGGTGCGCAGCCTGGATGAGCCGTTCACCGAGTACGGCCTGCTGGCCGAATCCATGGAGATGCCGAAAGACCGCAGCTGGATCGTCTTTACCCTGCGCGAACAGGCACGGTTTGCCGATGGCGCCCCGGTAACCGCCGCCGATGTGGTTTTCACTTTCAACGCGCTGGTGGAAAAAGGCGCACCCTTCTTTGCCGCCTATTACGGCTCGGTGGCCAACGTCGAGGCACTGGACAAGCGGCGGGTCAAATTCACGTTCTCGGAGCAGAACAACCGCGAGCTGCCGCTGATCATTGGCCAACTGCCGGTGTTGCCCGCCCACGTGTGGAAAGACCGCGACTTTTCGCGCAGCAGCCTGGACAAGCCCCTGGGCAGTGGCCCCTACCGGGTGGCCGAGGTCAAACCGGGCAAGCGCATTGTCTATCAGCGTCGGGATGATTACTGGGCCCGGGACTTGCCGGTGAATCGGGGCCGCTTCAACTTTGCCTCGGTCAGTTTTGAGTACTTCCTTGATGAGAGCGTGGCACTGGAGGCGTTCAAGGGCGGTGCCTACGACTTCCGCCGGGAGAACAGCGCCAAGAACTGGGCCACTGCCTATGAATCACCGGCGCTGCGCAGCGGTCGCATCACCAAGGAAGAGATAGCCAACCGCCAACCGGCCGGTATGCAGGGCTTCGTTTACAACCTGCGCCGGCCGCTGTTCCAGGACAAGGTGCTGCGTGAGGCACTGGCCTACGCCATGGATTTCGAATGGTCCAACCAGAACCTGTTTTACGGCCAGTACACCCGCACTCGCAGCTATTTCCAGAATTCCGAGATGGCCGCCACGGGCCTGCCCGATGAGGACGAACTGGCATTGCTGGCGCCATATCGCGACCAGCTGCCCGAGGCCGTTTTCACGCAGGCCTACCAGCCTCCCGTCACGGACGGCAGCGGCAATCCACGCCGCAACCTGCGCAAGGCCCAGCAGATGCTCAAGGACGCCGGCTACAAGGTGGTGGACAACCAGTTGATGACACCGGATGGCAAACCCGTGTCCTTCGAGATCATGCTCCGCTCGCGCCTGTTCGAGCGGGTGGTTCTGCCCTTTACCCGCAACCTCAAGATTCTCGGCGTCCATGCCGATGTGCGCACCGTAGATGGCAACCAGTACATCGACCGTATTCGCCAGTTCGATTACGACATGATCGTCTTCACCTTTCCGCAGTCACTGTCACCGGGTAACGAGCAGCGCGATTTCTGGACCAGCGCAGCCGCCGACAAGAGCGATTCCCGCAACGTCGCCGGCATCAAGGACCCGGTGGTGGATGCGCTGGTGGAAAAGGTGATTGCCGCCGATTCGCGCCAGCAGCTGATCACCGCCACGCGGGCGCTGGACCGTGTGCTGCAATGGGGGCACTATGTCATCCCGCACTGGCATATTGACCGCTACCGAGTGGCTTATGACAGTGACCTTGCACATCCGGAACCGCTGCCATCACTGGTATTCGACATCGATATCTGGTGGCGCCAGGAAAAGGACTGAGCGACCTTGAGTCACTACATCCTGCGACGTCTGTTGCTGATCGTGCCGACCCTGCTCGGCATCCTGCTGCTCAACTTCGCCATCATCCAGGCCGCCCCGGGCGGGCCGGTGGAGCGCATGGTCGGCCAGTTGCGTGGCCTGGACACCAGCACCGGCAGCCAGTTCGCTGGCTCAAGCGCTGACTTTGCCGGCAGCAGCAACGCCTCCACCGGAGGCAGCGACAGCTACCGTGGCTCTCAGGGCCTGCCGCCAGAGCTGATCGAGCGCATCGAGAAGATGTACGGGTTCGACAAGCCACCGACCGAGCGCTTCTGGCTGATGCTGAGCAACTACGCCACCTTCGAGCTGGGCGAGTCGTACTACAAGGACCGACCGGTGGGAGAGCTGATCGTGGACCGCCTGCCGGTATCCATCTCCCTGGGCCTGTGGAGCACGCTGCTCACCTACCTGATCTCCATCCCCCTGGGCATCCGCAAGGCGGTCAAGCACGGCACCCCGTTTGATGTCTGGTCGTCGTCGGCCATCATCCTTGGCTATGCCATTCCCAGTTTCCTGTTTGCCATCCTGCTGGTGGTGATCTTCTGCGGCGGCAGTTACCTGGACTGGTTCCCGCTGCGCGGACTGACATCCGACAACTGGGACGCCTTGAGCTGGCCGGCAAAGATTGCCGACTACCTGTGGCATATCACCCTGCCCACCATTGCCATCGTGATCGGCAATTTCGCCACCCTGGCCATGCTGACCAAGAACTCTTTCCTCGACGAGATCAGCAAGCAATACGTGCAGACGGCCCGCGCCAAGGGGCTGACCGAAAAGCAGGTGCTCTATGGCCATGTGTTCCGCAATGCCATGCTGATCATCATCGCCGGCTTCCCGGCTGCCTTTGTCAGCATGTTCTTCACCGGCGTACTGCTGATCGAGTTCATCTTCTCACTGGACGGCCTGGGCCTGCTGGGTTTCGAATCTGTCATCAACCGTGACTACCCGGTGGTGTTTGGCACCTTGTTTGTGTTCACACTGATCAGTCTGGTGCTGAAGATTGTCAGCGACCTTACCTACGTACTGATTGACCCGCGCATCGACTTCGAGCGGAGGGATTTCTGATGTTCAGGAATCCGGTGTTCGAACGCCAGTGGCGCACCTTCAAGGGCAACCGGCGCGGTTACTGGTCAATGTGGATCTTTGCCGTGCTGTTTGTGCTGACCCTGTTTGCCGAGCTGATCGCCAACGACAAGCCTCTGCTGGTCAGCTACCAGGGCGCGCTCTACACGCCGGTGTTCAGCACCTACCCGGAAACCACCTTTGGTGGCGTGTTTGAAACCGAGGCCGATTACCGTGACCCGTTCGTGGCCGAGCTGATCAACGACGACGGCTGGATGCTGTGGCCGCCGATCCGCTACAGCCATGACACCATCAACTATGACCTGGATGTGCCCTCGCCGGCGCCGCCGTCCGGTGAGAACTGGCTCGGCACCGATGACCAGGCGCGCGATGTACTGGCGCGCATCATCTACGGTTTTCGCATCTCGGTGCTGTTTGGCCTGGCGCTGACCTTTGCCAGCAGCATCATCGGCATCATCGTCGGCGCCCTGCAGGGCTATTACGGCGGCTGGGTCGATCTGGCCGGCCAGCGATTCCTGGAAATCTGGCAATCCATGCCGATCCTTTTCCTGATCATCATCCTCAGCAGCTTCGTCAAACCGAATTTCTGGTGGCTGCTGGGCATCATGCTGCTGTTCTCGTGGATGGCCCTGGTGGACCTGGTGCGGGCCGAGTTCCTGCGCTGCCGCAACCTGGAGTACGTCAAGGCGGCACGGGCACTGGGTGTGTCCACACCAGTGATCATGTTCCGCCACATGCTGCCCAACGCCATGGTGGCCACCCTGACCTTCATGCCGTTCATTCTCAACAGTTCCATCGTCACGCTGACGTCGCTGGACTTCATCGGCTTCGGCATGCCGCCGGGCTCACCGTCCCTCGGTGAACTGCTCGGCCAGGGCAAGGCCAATCTTGAGGCGCCCTGGCTCGGCATTGCTGCGTTCGTGTCACTGTCCCTGCTGCTGACCCTGTTGGTCTTTATCGGTGAAGCGGTACGGGATGCCTTCGATCCGAGGAAGTACCTGCAATGAGCGAGCGCCTGCGGATCGACAACCTGCACGTCCAGTTCGGCGACAAGGTCGCCGTGGATGATGTGTCCCTGGCCGTCGACGGCGGCGACATGCTGGCCATCGTCGGCGAATCCGGCTCAGGCAAGTCACTCACCGCCCTGTCCATCCTGCAGCTGCTGCCGGAACAGGCCAGCTGGCGTTGCAACAGCATCAGCCTCAATGGCGAGGAGATCAGCGCACTGAAAGACGGCGCCCTGCGCAACCTGCGTGGTGGCCGCATCGGCATGATTTTCCAGGAGCCCCTCAGCGCCCTGAACCCGCTGCATACCATCGAAAAGCAGATCAGCGAGAGCCTGTTCATCCACCAGGGCCTGTCGAAGACAGCGGCGCGAAAGCGCTGCCTGGCGCTACTCGACCAGGTGCAACTGCCGGCGGCAGAAACCCTGCTGGGGCGCTACCCGCACCAGCTGTCCGGCGGCCAGCGCCAGCGCGTCATGATTGCCATGGCCCTGGCCAACGACCCGACAGTACTGATCGCCGATGAGCCCACCACCGCCCTGGACGTCACCGTGCAGGCCAGCATTCTAGACCTGCTCAAGCACCTGCAGCGGGAGTTGGACCTGGCCGTGGTCCTGATCAGTCACGACCTCGGCGTGGTCAAGCGCTACGCCGAGAAGCTGGCCGTCATGCACCAGGGCCGCGTGGTGGAAAACGGCGACACCGCCACGATCATGGACAACCCGCAGCACGACTACACCCGTCACCTGCTGGCGAGCGAGCCTGGCGGTACCGCGCCTGCGCCACTGGCCGATGCCGAACCCCTGCTGGCCGGCAAGCAGATCAATGTGGTGTTTGGCCACGGGCCCGGCCTGCTGCGCAAGGACACTCGCTTCCAGGCCGTGAAGCAGGTGGACATCACCATCAACCGCGGAGAGACACTGGGACTGGTGGGCGAATCCGGCTCCGGCAAGTCCACCCTGGCCCTGGCGCTGCTGCGCCTGCTCGACAGTGACGGGCAGATCCTGCTCGACGGCACCCGCCTGGACCAGATCCGCGGCCGTGCCGTCACCCCGTATCGCCGCCAGATGCAGGTGGTATTCCAGGATCCCTGGGGCACGCTCAACCCGCGCATGACCATTGGCCAGATTGTCAGCGAGGGCCTCAAGGTGCATTTCAGCGACCTGGACGAATCAGCGCGCGACGCGCAGGTGGCCGCCATGCTCCAGGAAGTGGGCCTGGATGCTGACATGGCCCACCGCTACCCGCACGAATTGTCCGGCGGCCAGCGCCAGCGGGTGGCCATCGCCCGCTCCCTGATCCTGCACCCGCGCCTGCTGGTGCTGGACGAGCCCACCTCGGCGCTGGACCGCAGCGTCCAGCACCAGGTGCTGAGCCTGCTTGAGGACATCCAGCAGCGCCATGGCCTGAGCTACCTGTTCATCAGCCATGACCTGAAAGTGGTGCGTGCCATGAGTCACCGCCTGCTGGTCATGCGAGACGGCAAGCTGGTGGAGTACGGCGATACCGACCGGGTTTTCATGCAGCCGCAGAGCGACTACACCCGGATGCTGATCGACGCCGCCTTTGACGACACGGTGAAATATTAGCTTGCAGTTTGGTCCGGTCGGCCGGTTCGTTGTGTCGGCGGAATTGCCTATACTGCCGGTCACACAGAAGATGCCCCCAGGGGCTGTATCAAGGGAGACACACTGATGGGATTCATGGCAGGCAAACGCTACCTGATCGTCGGCATCGCCAGCGACCGTTCCATTGCCACTGGCATCGCCGATGCCATGCACCGCGAAGGTGCCGAACTGGCCTTTACCTACCAGACCGACAAGCTCAAGTCGCGGGTGGTCAAAGTGGCCGAGCGTTGTGGCAGCAGTGAGGCCCTGTGCTTCCCCTGTGACGTCACCTCCGACGAGCAGATCGACGCGGTTTTTTCCGGCCTGGGCAAGCACTGGGACGGGCTCGACGGCATCGTCCATGCGGTGGGCTTTGCCCCGGCCAGTGAACTGGATGGCAACTATGTGGATGTCACCACCCGCGAAGGCTTCCGCATGGCCCACGACATCTCCAGCTACAGTTTCGTCGCCCTGGCCAAGGCCGGTCACGCCATGATGAAGGGCCGCAACGGCAGCCTGCTGACGCTGACCTACCACGCCTCCCAGCAAACCGTGCCGAACTACAATGTCATGGGCCTGGCCAAGGCCAGCCTTGAGGCCAGCGTACGCTACCTGGCGGCGAGCCTGGGCCCGGAAGGCATTCGCGTGAACGCCATTTCCGCCGGCCCCATCCGCACCCTGGCCGCCTCCGGCATCAAGAAATTCCGCATGATGCTGGATGTGAATGCGGCCAAGGCGCCCCTGCGGCGCAACGTCACCATCGAGGAAGTGGGCAACACCGCCGCTTTCCTGTGCTCGGACCTGGCCTCCGGCATCAGCGCGGAGATCGTCTATGTGGATTGTGGCGCCAACACCGTGGCCATGAGTGACGCGACGGACGAATAAATCGCACCGCACGCACACGGACACGCCCATAAAAAAGGCCGGCTTGAAGCCGGCCTTTTTCGTTCTGGTGTCTGCCCGGTGCGTTACTGGGCGTCTTCCATCTGTGCCTTGAGTCGCGCTTCGTTGATTTCCACATCGAAGCTATCGCGCAGGAACGCCACCGTCTGGCGCACGCTGCGCTGACCCTGGGTGCGGGTCAGTTCGGCCAGGGCCATAGCCTGCTGCGGCGCTGCCAATGGCTCGGCACCACCATCAGTGATGGCTGTCACGCGGAACGCAGCCAGGTCACCATTGGCCAGGCGAGACACCTGGATGGCGCCGTCATCACCGGCATCCACACGCGCCACATCAAAGGCGTTGCGCACCAGCTCGATGCTTGGCTCACTGCTCTGCCGGCGCACATCCGCCGCCGACTCGATGGCGCTGCCCCACTGCTCGGCCAGGCTGTCCAGGCCGGCCCCGTCTGCGGTGGCCGCCAGGGCCTGCTCCATCATCTGGTCCAGCTCGGCCAGCGCCTGCTCCCGTTTCAGGGCCGCCACAATGGCGCCACGCACATCCGCCAACGGACGCAGCTCGGCTGCCTGGGTCTCGGCGATACGGAAGACGAGGAAACGGCTGCCCGGCAGTTCGATGGCCGTGCTGTTGAGGCCATCCTCCCGGATTTCCGGCTGCATCATGGCGTCCAGCACGCCCGGCAGGGTGGCCACACCCTTGGGAGCGCTGGCACTGAACCAGTCGGTGCGCTGCACCTCAAGGCCCAGTGACTCGGCCGGCTGCTGCAGGTCCGGGTGCTCGAAGGCGAGCTCCTCAAGTACCGCCAGGTCTTCATTCATCCGGATATCGGTGTTGCGTTGCTTGAGGTCGGTAACGATTGCTTCCCGCATGTCATCCAGGGACGGAATCTCGCGGTCCTCGATTTCCAGCAGCTTGACCAGGTGCAGGCCGGAATCCGAGCTCAGCACACCAGACACCTGGCCGGGCTCCAGGGCAAACACGGCCTGGTCCAGAGACTCCGGCAGGTCACCCTTGCGCAACCAGCCCAGCTTGCCGCCGTCGCGGGCGGATACCGGGTCATCCGAATATTCTGCAGCCACGTCAGCAAAGCTGGCGCCGGCATCCAGTTTCGCCTGCGCATCAGCAATACGTTGCTGTGCCTCGGCTTCACTGCGGTTGTCGCCCACACTGACCATCACATGGGCCGCCATGCGGCGCTGGTCCTGCTGCGCCACCGTCTCCAGAGCCGCCACACGGGCCGCATATTCTTCCTGCACCTGCTCGTCGGTGACCGTGACGTCGTCGCGGTACGCCGCCGGATCCAGCATCAGGTAGGCCAGGCGGAAACGCTCCGGAATCATGAAATCATCGGCATTCTGCTCGTAATAGGCGGCGACGGCCTCGTCGGTGACGGTTTGCTGGTCGACGAGGTCTGAAACCGGCTTCACCAGCCAGGTAATATCCCGGGTCTGCTCACCCAGACGACGCTCTTCCTGCAGCTCGCGCTCGAGGGAGAAGGCGGTCAGCTCAAAGCCGTTTTTCACCTGGGCCATGACCATGTCACGGCGCAGGTCACCGACCCACTGCTTCGGGGTCATGCCCTGGTTACGGGTGAACTGCTCAAACAGGGCCGCGTCGAACTTGCCGTCGTCGCCCTTGAATGCCGGCACCTGGTTGATGATGGTGCCCGCCTGTTGTTCCGACACGTACATGTCCGCCCCGGCGGCAAACTCGGCCAGCAGGGCATTATTGACCATACTGTTCAACACCATGGCCGGGCTGATGAACTGCTCGATCATGTCCGGGTCCACGTTGGGACTCTGGCGACGCACCTGCTCGCGCATCATCTGCACACGCTGGCTCACCGCCGAGCTGCTGATGGCGCTGCCTTCCACCGTCGCCAGGGAATCACTGCTACCCGAACTGGTGAAGTAACCGTAAAACCCGGAGGCAATGAACGGCACCGTGAAGACAACAAGAAGGGTCACACCCAGCGGGCCCTTCACAAATTTACGAAAATCCTGCATTACCCTCTCCACCGCCGTGCGGCTGTTTCAACTCTGGCTTTTCTCTACACAGGGTTCAGAAAACAAAAAAGCGCATCCGAAGACACGCTTTTCTGCTGGCGGAGCGACCGGGATTCGACCCGCGACTCCCGTGATTCCGAGCCGGCTGACACCGCTGCTCAGCCGCTCCTGCCGTGCAATCAGTTGACTGCGTCTTTCAGGGCCTTGCCTGCCTTGAAGCTGGGCACGGTGGCCGCTGCGATCTGGATGGTCTTGCCCGTCTGCGGGTTGCGACCTTCGCGAGCAGCGCGCTGCTTGACCTGGAAAGTACCGAAGCCTACCAGGGAAACAGAATCGCCCTTCTTCAGTGCACCAGTGATGGAATCAATGGTGGCGTCCAGTGCACGGCCAGCGTCGGCCTTGGACAGATCAGCTGCTGCTGCAATTGCGTCGATCAGCTCAGATTTGTTCACAAAATTCCCCTTTTGTTTTCCCGATTGATTATACGAGGCGCCGTGCTCTCTCCATGATGAAGCCGCCTTTATAGCAACAGGTCTGAAACCCGTCAAGGAAGCTTCTGGCACAACATGCGCACTCGTTACCGGCTTTCTTTCAGAGGTCGTTGCTCTTCCTGAAAGCCAGCAAATACAAGGCATGCAAGGCATCTACCTTGGTTCCGGAGTATAACAAGGCCTCCGCGGAAAGTGCGCACAAAAAACAAGAAAAATTGCGATTACGTCGCGGTTTTACAAATCACTCACAGAGCGAATCTCAACCTGATGAATTGCAAACGCTTTTTGTTTTACCCGCTCACCCGAAGACGGACCCCGGCCAGGGATTAATGCGCAATTTTTAATCAGGGCGATGATCGCTGCCTCGCGATTGCGCCGGCGCACAGGCATAACAGTCACCTTTGGTGACAAACAAAAAAACGGCCCGGAGGCCGTTTTTTTGTTTCTACGTGACACTGCCTGTTTCGGCTGCCGTTCGTCGGCTACCGATTTTTCCAGGCCGGCTTAATGTGTGCTGACCCGGTCATCATCGGCGGAGCGACTCTTTTCTGCAGCCGCCAGCTCTTCCTCGACCTCTTCCTCGGTGAGCGGCGTCGGCGTGTGCGTCAGCGCCACCTCCAGCACCTGGTCGATCCATTTCACCGGTTTGATATCCAGCGCCGACTTGATGTTCTCCGGAATCTCCTTGAGATCGCGCTCGTTCTCGGCCGGGATCAACACGGTCTTGATACCGCCCCGATGCGCTGCCAGCAGCTTCTCTTTCAGGCCACCGATGGGCAACACCTGGCCACGCAGGGTGATCTCGCCGGTCATGGCCACATCGGCGCGCACCGGAATGCCGGTGAGGATGGATACCAGCCCGGTGCACATGGCGATACCCGCGCTGGGACCGTCCTTGGGGGTCGCCCCCTCGGGCACGTGAATGTGGAAGTCGTTGCGTTCCAGCTGGCGCCGGCGCACACCCAGGGTGCGGGCCCGACTCTTGACCACGGTCCACGCCGCCTGGATGGACTCCTGCATGACATCGCCCAGCGAACCGGTGCTGGTCACACGGCCCTTGCCCGGCGTCGAAACGCCCTCGATGGTGAGCAGCTCGCCGCCCACGGAGGTCCAGGCCAGGCCGGTCACCTGGCCCACCTGGTCCTGCTCTTCGGCGCGGCCGAAGCTGAACTTGCGCACGCCCAGGTAAGTCTCGATACCCTCGCCCTGCACGGCTTTCGGCTCAATTTCCTTGGCCAGCTGGTGTTCCTTGACCACCTTCCGGCATACCTTGGCAATCTCTCGCTCCAGCCCACGCACGCCCGCCTCGCGGGTGTAGTGACGGATGATGTGGCGAATGCTGTCGTCATCGAAGCTCAGCTCTTCCTTCTTGACGCCATTGGCTTCGCACTGCTTCGGCACCAGGTACTGGCGCGCGATGTTGACCTTCTCATCCTCGGTGTAGCCGGGGATGCGAATGACTTCCATACGGTCAAGCAGCGGTGCCGGAATGTTCATGGAATTGGAGGTACAGACAAACAGCGTTTCCGACAGGTCGTAGTCCACTTCCAGGTAATGATCGTTGAAGGTGCCGTTCTGCTCCGGGTCGAGCACTTCCAGCAGGGCCGACGCCGGGTCGCCACGCTGGTCCATGCCCATCTTGTCCACCTCGTCGAGCAGGAACAGGGGATTCTTGACGCCGACCTTGGCCAGCTTCTGGATCACCTTGCCCGGCAGGGAACCGATGTAGGTACGACGGTGGCCACGAATTTCGGCCTCGTCACGCACGCCACCGAGGGCCATGCGGACAAACTTGCGGTTGGTGGCCCGGGCGATGGACTGCCCCAGCGACGTCTTGCCCACACCCGGCGGACCCACCAGGCACAGAACCGGGCCCTTGACCTTGCCGACACGGGTCTGCACGGCCAGGAACTCGAGAATCCGGTCCTTCACCTCTTCCAGCCCGTAATGGTCCTGGTCAAGGGTCTCCTGGGCCAGCTTCAGGTCGTGGCGCACGCGCGAGCGCTTTTTCCACGGCGTGCTGATCATCCAGTCCAGGTAACTGCGCACCACCGTGGCCTCGGCCGACATGGGCGACATCATCTTCAGCTTGTTGAATTCCGTCAGTGCTTTTTCGCGGGCTTCCTTGGGCATGCCGGCGGACTGGATCTTCTTCTCGATCTCCTCCAGCTCGTTGCCGCCCTCGTCCATGTCGCCGAGTTCTTTCTGGATGGCCTTCATCTGCTCATTCAGGTAGTACTCGCGCTGGCTCTTTTCCATCTGCTTCTTGACGCGACCACGGATCCGCTTCTCCACCTTGAAGATGTCGATTTCGGATTCCATCAGTGCAATCAGGTGCTCGACACGCTCACGCACATCGGGCATTTCCAGCACTTCCTGCTTTTCCTCGATCTTCAGTTGCAGGTGCGCAGCGATGGTATCGGCCAGGCGGCTTGGCTCGTCGATCCCGGATACCGAGCTGACGATTTCCGGCGCCACCTTCTTGGACAGCTTGACGTAGTCCTCGAACTGGCTCAGCAGTGACTTGGCCAGCGCTTCCGCCTCGCCGTCATCGGGCACGTCCTCGGTGAGTTCGCGCGCGTCAGCGTGGATGAAGTCCTCGGCAAAATCGGTGCGCACCACGTGGGCCCGCGAGCCGCCTTCCACCAGCACCTTGACGGTGCCGTCGGGCAACTTGAGCATCTGCAGCACGGTGGAGACCGTGCCCACACTGTGCAGGTCGTCTGCGCTGGGCTCATCGTCAGACGCATTGCGCTGGGCGACAAGCAGCACCTGCTTGTCGTTGGCCATGGCCTGCTCAAGGGCAGCAATGGATTTCTCCCGGCCGACAAACAGCGGGATGACCATATGGGGGTAAACCACTACGTCTCGCAGTGGCAAAAGCGGGATATCTTTCAGCACGTCAGCCCTCGTCAGGTGCGCCGCGCCTCAATCCGGCGCGGCTTTAGATTGTTGCTCGCTGTTTTCGTAAATCAGCAGCGGCTCGGAATCGCCTCGAATGGTCGCCGCGTCAATCACGACCTTGGCGACATTGTCCATTCCGGGAACCTGATACATGGTGTCAAGCAGCACACTTTCAAGGATGGAGCGCAAACCACGGGCACCGGTCTTGCGCTCCATGGCTTTCTTGGCCACTTCGCGCAGGGCATCCTCGCGGAAGTCCAACTCCACCTCTTCCATCTCGAACAGGCGGGAATACTGCTTTGTCAGGGCGTTGCGGGGCTCGGTGAGAATCTGGATCAGAGCTTCTTCACTGAGCTCCTCAAGCGTGGCAATCACCGGCAGACGACCGATGAATTCCGGAATCAGGCCGAACTTGATCAGGTCTTCGGGCTCCACGGACTGGAACACCTCGCCGATACTCAGCGCCTCTTCCTTGCTCTTCACTTCGGCCGCGAAGCCGATACCGCCCTTCTCGGAGCGGTCACGAATGATCTTGTCCAGGCCAGCAAAGGCACCACCACAAATGAACAGGATGTTGGCCGTATCCACCTGCAGGAACTCCTGCTGCGGATGCTTGCGGCCACCCTGCGGCGGCACGGATGCCACCGTGCCTTCAATCAGTTTCAGCAGTGCCTGCTGCACACCTTCGCCTGATACGTCACGGGTAATGGACGGGTTGTCCGACTTGCGCGAGATCTTGTCGATCTCGTCAATGTAGACGATGCCCTGCTGCGCCTTGTCGACATCATAGTCACACTTCTGCAGCAGCTTCTGGATGATGTTCTCCACATCCTCACCGACATAGCCGGCTTCGGTCAGCGTGGTGGCATCGGCAATGGTAAACGGCACATTGAGCAATCGCGCCAGCGTTTCAGCCAGCAACGTCTTGCCGGAACCGGTGGGACCGATCAACAGGATGTTGCTCTTGCCCAGCTCCACGTCGTCTTTCACTTTCTTGCTGCCGCGCAACCGCTTGTAGTGGTTGTACACAGCCACGGAAAGAATCTTCTTGGCACGCTCCTGGCCGATGACGTAATCGTCCAGGGTGGTCTTGATCTCGCTCGGGCGCGGCAGCTTCTCGCTATCGCCGTCAGCCGCCTCTTCCTGCACTTCTTCACGAATGATGTCATTGCACAGGTCGACGCACTCGTCGCAGATGAACACGGACGGGCCCGCAATCAGCTTGCGCACCTCGTGCTGGCTCTTTCCACAGAAGGAGCAGTACAGCAGTTTGCCGTCGTCCTTCCCGCCTGATTGGTCGCTCATCTGATGCCCTCAAAATGCAGCATGGTTTCCCTCAAGATGCAGGCTTGGAGGGGCTTTTTCAAGCCCGCTCACCCCCTGCTGATACCGTTAGATCAATTTTTACGCACCGGCGTGAAACCCCGTGAGCACGGCCTTCACGCCAGTTCAGTCCGCCGTGCCCGGACGCTTCTCCAGCACCAGGTCGACCAGGCCGTACTCCTTGGCCGTGGCACCGTCCATGAAATTGTCACGGTCGGTGTCCCGCTCGATCACTTCCAGCGGCTGGCCAGTGTGCTTGGCCAGCAGCTCGTTCAGGGTGCCCTTGATCTTGAGAATCTCGCGGGCATGGATCTCGATGTCCGAGGCCTGGCCCTGGAAGCCGCCCAGTGGCTGGTGGATCATCACCCGGGCATTGGGCAGCACATAGCGCTTGCCCTTGGCGCCCGCAGCCAGCAGGAACGCGCCCATGCTGGCGGCCTGGCCGACGCACATGGTACTGATGTCCGGCTTGATGAACTGCATGGTGTCGTAGATCGACATGCCGGCCGTGACCGAGCCGCCGGGGCTGTTGATGTAGAAGTTGATGTCCTTGTCCGGGTTCTCCGACTCCAGCCACAGCATCTGGGCAACAATCAGGTTGGCCATGTGGTCTTCCACCTGGCCCACCATGAATACCACCCGCTCCTTGAGCAGGCGGGAGTAGATGTCGAAGCTGCGCTCGCCACGGGCGGTCTGCTCGATAACGATCGGCACCAGGGAAGATCGGGTCGGATCATCAATCAGCTTGTTCATTTCCGGTGTCATCGAGGTGACACGGCTGAGATCAATCATGCTGTTTTCCTGTCGCTGGATTGGGACACTTTCCCTGATGGTATGCGTGCCCCCGTCAAGCGTCTATAAAAGTGGGCATAATCCGGCGCGACTGCGCAATTCTTGGGCAAACGGCGGTGATTAAACGACCATATTGGTCATTTTTTCGCCAGAGCGCCCCAGGCGCCGGCAGCCCGCCCTGCAGGAGCGGCGTGTACGCCGCTCCTGCAAAGGTGAGTTCACCAGCCAATTGGCGGGGTCGCCGCATAAAAAAACGGGGCCCGAAGGCCCCGTTTCCAGCAGTATGGTCAGGCGCGACAATCAGCCCTCGCCCTGCTCCGCCGGTTTTACAGCATCTTCATAGGACATGGCCTTTTCCTCGACCTTGGCATTGTCCAGCACCAGCTCGACCACCATTTCCTCGAGGACAGCACCCTCGATCTGCTGCAGCTGCTGCTGGTTGCCGTAGAAATACTTGATCACTTCTTCCGGCTGCTCGTACTGCTCGGCGATCTCTTCCACCCGCGCACGCACCTTGTCCGCATCCGCCTTGAGCTCGTGCTTTTCCAGGATCTCGCGGACCACCAGGCCCAGCTTGACGGAACGCTCGGCCTGCTCGGAGAACAGCTCATCCGGCAGCATGGAGCTGTCGAATTGCTGGCCGCCACCGAACTGCTGCACCATCTGCTGGCGCATGCGCTCGGTTTCACCCTTGATCAGGCCGGCCGGCACATCGAAGTCATGGGCCTTCACCAGCCCGTCCATGACCTGCTCCTTGACCTTGCCACGCACGGCGTTGCCCAGCTCGCGCTCCATGTTCTTGCGCACTTCGGCACGGAACTTGTCCATGTCACCGCCTTCGACACCGAAGCCTTTCATGAACTCCTCGTCCACTTCCGGCAGGGCCTGTTCTTCCACCTTGTTCACGGTAACGGTGAATTCCACCGCGGCACCCTTGAGGTCTTCGCTGTGGTAATCCTCGGGGAAGGTCAGCGACAGCACTTTCTCGTCACCCGCTTTCATGCCCTCGATACCGGCCTCGAAACCCGGGATCATGGAACCGGAGCCCAGCACCAGGTTCTGGCCCTTGGCGGAACCACCCGCGAATGCTTCGCCGTCCTTGCGGCCTTCATAGTCGATGTTGACGCGGTCACCATCGGCAGCGGCGCGCTCGGCGGCCTGCCAGTCGGCACGCTGCTTGCGCAGGGTGTCGATCATCTGGTCGATATCGGCGTCGGTCACCTCTGCCTGCGGCTTTTCCACGGTGATACCGTCGAATGCCTGCAGCTCAATCTGCGGATACACCTCGAAGGTGGCAACGAACTCCAGGTCCTTGCCCGGCTCGTTGACGGTGGTCTCGAACTCCGGCATCCCGGCAGGCTCCAGCTTTTCCTGGCTCATCGCCTCGATAAAGCTGTTACGCATGACCTCGCCGAGCACCTCTTCACGAACGGCACCCCCGAAACGGCGCTTGATCTCGCGCATGGGCACCTTGCCCGGGCGGAAGCCATCGAGGCGCACGTTCTTGCGTGCTTCCTGCAGGCGACCTTCCACGGCACTGTCCAGCTTCTCGGACGGTACGCCGACGGTGACACGTCGACCCAAAGTTGAAGTAGTTTCCACGGAAACCTGCATAACTTCCTCTTTCGTAAAGCATTTATCTGAATGGACGCTGCCGCCCCAGCGGGCAACAGCGAATAAAGGCCGGGGATTATAGTCCAACCGGCACGCCCTGCCTATGCGCCCCGGGCACCCGGCCGGCGGATACGAAAACGCCCCGGGAGGGCCCGGGGCGTTTTCTGCAAGATGGGGTGGCTGAGGGGACTTGAACCCCCGACCACCGGAGTCACAATCCGGGGCTCTACCAACTGAGCTACAGCCACCATCAAACGATCGAGATCTGCGATCTGGTCGTGCCGGCACCCCATGAATATGGCGCGCCTGGCAGGACTCGAACCTGCAACCGACGGCTTAGAAGGCCGTTGCTCTATCCGGTTGAGCTACAGGCGCTTTGCAACGGTATTCATCGCCGTCAAGCGATGGTCGGGGAGGAGGGATTCGAACCCCCGACATCCTGCTCCCAAAGCAGGCGCGCTACCAGACTGCGCTACACCCCGATACAGGTGCTCGAACGAGGCGGCATATTACTGCCGCCCCCGGTAAGCGTCAACGAAAATGGCCGGAAAATCATGGCATTCCGGCGCGCCGGACGACCGTTTGCACGGTTTTTGCTCGTTTCCCGAAGCCGTGCGAGAATCGCGCCTCTCAAATCCCCTGCCCCGGAGTGATTGTCCATGCCTGCCCAGGTTCTTGATGGAAAAGCCCTTGCCCAGCAATTCGAAGCCGAGATGAGCGAGCGCGTCAGCGTGCTGAAGGAAAAAGCCGGCGGTCGCACCCCGATCCTGGCCACCCTGCTGGTGGGTGCCGATCCGGCCTCCGCCACCTACGTGAAGATGAAGGGCAATGCCTGTCGCCGTGTGGGCATGGATTCCCTGGCCATTGAAATGGCCGAGGACACCACCACCGAACAGCTGCTGGCCAAGATCGACGAGCTCAACAACAACCCGGACGTGCACGGCATCCTGCTGCAGCACCCGGTACCGGAACAGATCGACGAGCGCGCCTGCTTCGATGCCATCAGCCTGGAAAAAGACGTGGACGGCGTCACCTGCCTGGGCTTTGGCCGCATGAGCATGGGCGAAGCCGCCTACGGCTGTGCCACCCCCAAGGGCATCATGCGCATCCTCGAGCACTACCAGGTGCCGCTGGAAGGGAAACATGCCGTGGTGGTGGGCCGCAGTGCCATCCTCGGCAAGCCCATGGCGATGATGCTGCTGGGCGCCAATGCCACGGTCACCATCTGCCACAGCCGCACCCGGGATCTCGCCAGCCACATCCGCCAGGCCGACATCGTGGTGGGCGCCGTGGGCAAGCCGGAATTCATCAAGGCCGAGTGGATCAAGGACGGCGCCGTAGTCGTTGACGCCGGCTACCACCCCGGCGGCGTGGGGGATATCGAGCTGGGCCCGCTGGGCGAGCGCGTGGCCGCCATCACCCCGGTGCCCGGTGGTGTCGGCCCCATGACCATCAATACGCTGATCTTTCAGACGCTCGAGGCCGGGGAAAAGGCGCTGGGCGCCTGACTCCGGCTGCCCTCACCCTGTCCCTCTCCCGGAGGGAGAGGGAACCCTCCATCCGGACGGCGTAAAGCCCCTCTCCCTCGGGGAGAGGGGTTGGGGTGAGGGTTCGGTGCGCCGGCTTTCGGCCGGGGTATTTCAGTTGCGTGCTGGTATGTGCGTGTCCCTATGCGGGACGGGCACCAAAGTGGCGCTGCGCGGCGCCCCTTTGGAAACCCCCGCGCCCCGGACCGTTCGCCCCCGCTACGCGGGGGTACCCTGCGGTGCTCGCCCGTCAGCGGGCGGCTGCGAACTCGCGCCGGCTACGCCGGCACTCAGACATTCTCGCCGCTTTTTCCGCTGCCGGGCTGCGCTCCTCGGCTCACTCTACGGGGAAAGTCTGGTGTGCCAACTGGTAACGCGGCACGAATAGAAATCCCCCACCAAACCCTGAATGCTGGGTCCCCTCTCCCTCAGGGAGAGGGTGGTTTGCCCAGGCGTAGAAGCCCTCACCCCAACCCCTCTCCCAGGGGGAGAGGGGCTCAAAACACACCATCCTGTCAGGGTGGCGCCCCTCATTCCCCGTTGAACGCGCCGAGAAGCGCAGCAAAACCGCGGAGAAAAGGGCCAACCTGTCTGAGCGAAGCGAGTTGTTGGCCCGCCGCGGTTTTGTGAGCATCGCAGGGGACCGCGCGCAGCGCGGCGCGAGAGTCGGGGCGCGGGGGTTTCCAAAGGGGTATCGCGCGATACCCCTTTGGCGCCCGTCCCGCGCAGGGACACACACGTATCAGTGCGCCACTGAGCCATCCCGGCCGAAGGCCGGCAGACCCCCGTCCAACGCAGGGCACCCCACTACCCGGCTGGCACCGCACCAAACCGGCCAAAGGCCGCACACCATAAAAAAGGGGCCGCAAAGGCCCCTTTCCTGTCGACGGTGGTGACAACCACCCTCAAAACGACTCGCGCAACCCCACCGTCAGGTTGAACACCATTTTCTCATCAGTGCTGTCAGCGTCGGTGGCGAAATAGCCCTCGCGTTCGAACTGGAAACGCGTTTCCGCCACCACACCACGCAGGTTCTCCTCCACCCGGCAGTCAGCCAGCACGGTGAGGGACTCGGGGTTGATGGCATCCAGGAAGCCCTCGCCCTGCTCCGGCTTGTCCGGGTTGGCGGCCGTGAACAGGCGGTCGTACAGGCGCACCTCGCAGGCCTGGCTGCGCGCCGCCGACACCCAGTGGATGACGCCGCGCACCTTGCGACCCTCCGGGTTCTTGCCCAGGGTGTCGGGGTCGTAGGTGCAGCGAATCTCGCTGATCTCGCCGTCGGCGTCGCGAATCACCTCGTTGGCGCGGATCACGTAGCCGTAGCGCAGGCGCACTTCATCACCCAGCACCAGGCGCTTGAACTTCTTGTTGGCTTCCTCGCGGAAATCCTCGCGGTCAATGTAGACCTCGCGGGTCATGGGAATCTGGCGCGTGCCCATGGCCTCGTTCTGCGGGTGCAGCGGCGCCGTGAGCATTTCCTCGTGGCCCTCTTCCCAGTTGTCGATCACCACCTTCACCGGGCGCAGCACGCAGAAAGCCCGCGACGCATGCTGGTTCAGGTCATCACGAATGGCCGCCTCGAGCATGGACATGTCGACCACGGAATCGGCCCGGGCCACCCCCACCATGTCGCAGAACTTGCGCAGGCTGGCCGGTGTATAGCCGCGCCGGCGCAGGCCGGCAATGGTGGGCATGCGCGGGTCATCCCAGCCGCTGACATGGCCCTCGTCCACCAGCTGCTTGAGCTTGCGCTTGCTGGTGACGGTGTAGTTCAGGTTGAGCCGGGCAAATTCGTACTGGCGCGGCCGTGCCGGCAAGGTGCAGTTGTCGATCGCCCAGTCATACAGTGGCCGATGGTCCTCGAACTCCAGCGTGCACAGGCTGTGCGTCACCCCTTCCAGGGCGTCGGAAATCGGGTGGGTGAAGTCGTACATCGGGTAGATGCACCAGGTATCACCGGTCTGGTGATGGGTGGCACGGCGCACCCGGTACAGCACCGGGTCCCGCATGTTCATGTTCGGGCTGGCCAGGTCGATCTTGGCCCGCAGCACGGCGCCACCGTCCGGGAAATCGCCATTTTTCATCTGCGTGAACAGCTCCAGCGCCTTCTCCGGTGTCTGCTCACGGTATTCGCTGGCGGTACCGGGCTGCTGGGCCCAGCCGCGCATCTCGCGGATCTGCTCCGGCGTGGACAGGTCCACGTAAGCCAGGCCCTTGCGAATCAGCTCCACAGCACAATCATGAATCTGCTGGAAATAGCTGGACGCATAGCGGATATCGCCGGCCCACTTGTAGCCGAGCCAGCTGACGTCCCGGGAAATGGCCGCCACATACTCCTGCGACTCCTTCTCCGGGTTGGTGTCGTCAAAGCGCAGCTGGCACAGGCCGTCGTAATCCTCGGCAATGCCGAAGTTCAGGCAGATGGACTTGGCATGACCGATATGCAGATAGCCATTGGGCTCCGGCGGAAAACGGGTCACCACCTGCTGGTGCAGACCGGCCGCCAGGTCCTTGTCGATGATCTGGCGAATAAAATTTTTCGGCGCGTCAGTATTGCTCATGCTCACGTCATCTATAATGGCCGACAGGCAATATCGGCGGGGCTGGGAGTGATGCGGCCCGGCGGGCTGAATTCACGGGGGCGCTAGTGTACAGTGCCCCCCTTCTGTGTCCAAGGAGACTGTGAGCATGAAAGCGGTTCTGCACACCAATTACGGCGCCATCACCCTGAAACTCGACGCCGACAAGGCCCCCAAGACGGCGGCCAACTTCGCCCAGTACGTCAAGGATGGCTTTTACGACGGCACCATTTTTCACCGGGTCATTCCCAATTTCATGGTCCAGGGCGGTGGTTTCACTCCGGAGATGGAGCAGAAGCCCACCCGGGAGCCAATCCAGAATGAGGCCGACAACGGCCTGACGAACGCCACCGGCACCGTGGCCATGGCGCGCACCTCGGATCCGCATTCGGCCAGCGCCCAGTTCTTCATCAACGTGGCCGACAACACCTTCCTGGACAAGGCCCGCTCCCAGGACGGCTGGGGCTATGCCGTGTTCGGCGAGGTCATCGACGGCATGGACGTGGTCAACAAGATCAAGGGCGTACCTACGGGTAGCGCCGGCTTCCACCGTGACGTCCCCACCGAATCCGTGGTTATCGAGAACGCGGAGCTGCTGGAGGAATAAGCCATGCGCCTGATTCGACATGGACTGCTGGCCCTGCTGGCACTGGCGCTCACAGCGCCGGTGGCGGCAGAAGACACAGCTGCTGCCACGGCTGCCGCGCCGCAGGTGCGCATTGATACCAGTCTGGGTGTAATGACCGTGGAACTGGCCCCGGACAAGGCGCCAGAGACCGTGGCCAACTTCCTCGCCTACGTGGACGACGGTTTCTACGACGACACCGTCTTCCACCGCATCATCGAGGATTTCATGATCCAGGGCGGCGGCTTCACCAGCGACTATCGCAAGAAGCGCACCGGCAAACCCGTTCGCAACGAAGCGGACAACGGCCTCAGCAACCTGCGCGGCACCATCGCCATGGCGCGTACCGGCGACCCGCACTCGGCCACGGCGCAGTTCTTCATCAATACGGTGGACAACCGCAACCTGGACCACACCAGCAAGAGCAGCAGCGGCTGGGGCTACACCGTGTTTGGCCGTGTCACCGAAGGCCTGGACGTGCTTGACGCCATTGCCGGCACCCCCACAAGCTCGGGTGCCCTGGCCGGCTATCCGGCCCGTGACGTCCCCGTGATGCCAGTGATGATCAACAGCATCACACGGGTGGACGCTGAGGCTGACGAGGCCGGCACGGCGCCATGAGCCGCACCCTGTTCATTTCCGATCTGCACCTGGACAAGGCGCGGCCGGAACACCTTGAGGCATTGCGCGCGTTTCTCGATCACACGGCCCGCGACGCCGAAGCACTCTATGTGCTCGGCGACCTGTTCGAGGCCTGGATCGGTGATGACGACGACGATGCCTTCAACCGTGCGGTCATTGAGGCATTCAGGCACTGGTCCGATGACAATGGCGCGCTCTACTTCATGCACGGCAACCGGGATTTCCTGCTCGGCGAGCACTTCGCCGCCGAGGCCGGTGGCCGCCTGATTCCAGAGGGCACCGTGGTCAACCTGTACGGTCGCCCCACCCTGCTCATGCACGGCGACAGCCTGTGCACCGCCGACGAGAAGTACCAGCAGTTCCGCGCCATGGTCCGCACCGAGCAGTGGCAACAGGAGTTGCTGTCAAAACCGCTGGAGGAACGCCGCGCCATTGCCGCCGACATGCGCCGGCAGAGCCAGCAGGACAATGCCAACAAGGCCGGCAACATCATGGACGTGACGCCGGGGGAAGTGGTGAAGGCCATGGAAAACGCCGGCGTGCACGACCTCATTCATGGCCACACCCACCGGCCGGCGGTGCATGACATCGCCCTGGGTGCTGGTGCCGGCAAGCGCTGGGTGCTCGGGGACTGGGGCGACAACGTCTGGTACCTGCAGGCAGACAGCACCGGCAACCAGCTGGTGGATTACCCTGTCACCCCTGCCTCGCAGTGACCCGCACCGTCCGTGACGGCTAAAAAAAAAGCCCGCCAATGGCGGGCTTTTTTTATGCACGGTTACCCCGTTCAGCCGGCACGCCGGCGACGCAACCAAGCCAGGGCTGCCAGCAGACCGAAGCCGGCCAGCGGCGTGCCACCCAGCACGTCGTCATCATCGTCATCGATGAACACGGCTGAGGAACCCTGCTCCTTGACCACCACATCGAACCGCACCGTGGTCGTCAGCGCGGGCGTACCATCATCCGTGACGGTGACAGTCACCTGCGACTGACCCGGCACAAGCAGCTCACCGGTAATATCGCCGGCGGCGTACTCAAGCCCGGCAGGCAGGCCGGTTACATCCACCACCGAGACGGTATCCCCCTCAGCGTCCTCGAAAGCATCGGCCACGGGGATCGGTTCCGGCAACACGAACCCGACCTTGCCGGATATCTGCTTGCCGATATCGACCACGAGGGTGGGCGCGGTGTTGTCCACCGGATCCACATATTCCACGGCACCCAGGTCCACAGACACATCCTCAACAACACCACGCTGGTCGACACCATCGGGCCGGTTGACACCGTCACCCACATCCACCACCGGGCTGTCACCACTGAGCGGCGCATGGGTTTGCGTCGGACCACCGTTGTCGGCCAACGGACCAAGCTGCGGGTCCTGCTCGATCGGCGTACCGTTCTGTGTAGTATCAGCGCCTTCATTGTAGGCATTGGCGCCATTGGTCATCACCGACGAGGAAATATTGACGATCAGCGGGTCGGTGTTGCCGTAATAGGCGCCACTGGCAGGCAGCTGATCACCGTTGAAGATGGCCTCCACGTCATTGTCCGAAGAGAGCACCGACCGGGTAATGGTGACCTCGGCGGGAGCGCTCGGGCCTGCATAATAGCTGTATGTGTACGGACTCGGCTCGAAGTGGACCTGTGTCGTGGCCACCCCGCTGGCCTGGTTGTCCACCAGCGTGCTGTGGGTGACATCCACCTCCTGAAAGTCCTCGATGGCGATGGCCGTGCGCGCGTTGCTGGCCACGTTACCGGACAGGGTGCTGTTCTGGATTACCAGGTCCATGCCCGCTGAATAGTAGGAGCCACTCTGCCCGCGCAGCCTGACCGGCGGGTTGTTGCCGCTGTTGCCGGAGATGGTCGAGCTGTCCAGGGTCACGGTCACGCCACCCTCGTAGCTATACAGATTCACGGACAGGCCCGCTGTGCCCTCGGACTGCGCGGTGTTGTTGCTGATGGTGGACTGGCTGATGGAAACGTCTGCATAGATGTTGCCATCGATGTGCAGGCCACCGGTGCCATACTGGCTCTGGTTACCGTCAATCACCGTGCCATCGACCGACAGGGTGCCGTAGCTTGGATGGATACGCACACCACCACCCGCATCACGGGAGCTGTTGTTGCTGACCAGTGAATCCTGGAGCACGATTGCCCCGCCCGTGCGAATCTTGATGGCACCACCACCGCCGGAAGCGGCGCTGTTGTCCGCAAAAAGGCTGCCAGAGATAGACACGTCACCGCCTGATTCGCCGAAGTACAGGGCACCACCGCCCTCTCCGCCTTCAGTCCCGGTGGTCTGGTTGCCGACAAAGCTGGAGTTGGAGATGGTCATCACGGAGGAGGATGCGCTCACCGCACCGCCGCGGCCATAAGCACTGTTCTGGATGAACGAGGAACCTTCAATATTCAGGGTGCTCTCGGTTGCCGAAATTGCCGCGCCTGAGCCGTATGGCACCGAGTTTTTCTCGAACAAGGTGTTCTCGACAGTCAGGCTGGCGTTGAATGCGCGAATGCCCGGCGTGTCTCCGCCCGGCCCGATAAGCGCAAACCGGGGTTCAGGCCCGTCGAATTCCGGAATCGAGTTGCCACTGATCACGGATTCGGAAATAGTCGCTTCCGTATCGTAAATGTCCACCACCAGGCCGCGATTGTCGTTGTCGGTGATTTCCGTGCCGGAAATGACCACCGAATCCGTGTTGCGGGCCATGATCAGCGATGCATAGCCGCCGACCTTGTCAATCTGGCTGTCGACGATGGAGAGATCCGATTCCGAGCCGGCCTCGATCAACGGGCGAAACGCATCTGTCTTCGTGATGCGCACATCTTCCACGGAAATATCGCCACCCTCGGTGGAACGGATCGCCCCCTGGTTGGCGTTGGTAATGGTCATGCCACTGATGGACAGGGCGGTGAAGGTCTCGTTGCGGAAAACCGTATTGTAATAACCAATCCCGCCGAGTGGCTCGATGATGTTGTCCGGGCCTACAATCTTGAGGAGATCCTTCCCGGGGCCCACGATAGTCAGCCCGCCGACACTGTCGGAGTGTGCTGGCAGCGAGGAATCACCCAGATCAATCGTGCCGGTCACCTGTATATCGATGGTATCCGGCCCTTCTGAAGCATTGGCAAGGGCAATGGCGCTGCCGAGTGAGCCTTCGGTGTTATTCGCGGTGGAGGTCACCACGTACGTGGCCGCACTGGCACCCCCCGAGGCCATCCCGATGGCGGCCGCAAGCGCGCCCAGGGCAAAATTTCGTTGCTGATCATCCAGAGGCATGTCTGGTCTCCTGTTGTCTGGCTAGCTGAACTACTGATTGAACGCCCCAGACCAGCACAACCTCACATTGGTGAGCGAACCCGGAAGCACAAGGGTACCAAGTAATAGCAAATCCGTAGTCAGATAACTAGGCCGAATGGAATAAAAGCGTACTGGCGCGACAATTCCTTCAGGCAATGCCTCAAAGCGGTGCGCGCGCACAGAAACATGGCACAAGAATATTCACGCACGTGAACAAAAGTCGCCTGTCGCGGGCTTTTTCACACACCCGTAAACGCGTCCAGCAGCATCTCGCGCGACGCTTCTCTGCAAGTCCCTCGTCGAGGGGGCGGAATTGGAGCGAAAGCCTCAGGGAGCACAGGTATCCCCTCACCCTGCTACTCTCCCAGAGGGAGAAGGAAAGCGCGGCGCGCACCATACCTTCAGAAAGCCGCTCTCCCCGGGGAGAGGGGCTTTCTGAAGGGCTTTGCACAGGACAAAAAAAGCCCGCCTGAGGCGGGCTTTTTCCGTACAACGGACTGTCTCACCGCAGTGGCTTCAGCCTTTCTGCGGTCGACGCCGCCGCAGCCAGGCCAATGCAGCCAGCGTGCCGAAGAACGCCAGCGGCGTGCTGCCGCTGTCATCGTCGTCAATGAACACCGGTTTGCTATCCTCCTTCACCTTGACGAGGAACTTCGCCGTGGTGCTGAGAACCGGCGAGCCATCGTCCGTGGCCGTGACAATCACCAGCGATTCGCCTTCCACCAGCAGTTCGCCGGAGATGTCCGTGCCATCGAAGGTCAGGCCGGCCGGCAGGCCGCTGACTTCCACGGTGATGTTGTCTCCCTCGGCATCCTCGAAGGCATCCGCCACTGTAAACGGCGGAATCACGGTGCCCACCTTGCCGGACAGCTGGTTGCCAATGTTTACCACCAGCTTGGGTGCCGTATTGTCGGCGGGGTCCACGTATTCCACGGCGCCCAGATCACCGTTCAGGTCACCCACCGCCGGCAGCACACCACGCTGGTCCATGCCGCCCGGGCGGTTCTGTCCCTCGGACGTATCAATCACATTGCTGTCACCGTCCCTGGGCGCATGGGTCATGGTCGGCCCACCGTTGTCCGCCAGTGGACCCAGCTGTGGATCGACAAGAAGCACATCCACACCAACCGCGCCGGTGACTGAGGTTGCGCCCTCGCCATAGGCCAGGAAGCCCTCCTTGAACGCGGTGGTCGTGATGGTCACGGTCATGTCACCGCCGGTGCCCGCGTAGCCGCCGGCAAGTGGCAGGGAGGCACCGTTGAGGAGCAGCTCGGTATCGTTGCCGGAAGCAAACGCCGAATTGGTAATGGTCACAGATGTGTCGTTGGCCGGGCCATAGCTGTAACCGCCGCTTATGTGCACCTGGGTATCCACAGTGCCGGCGCCTGCGTTATTGACAAAGGTACTGTGATCCACAGTAACGCTGCGCACCTCGTCGAACACGATCGGGGCGCGCGTATCAGTGCTGACGTTACCCGAGAGGGTGCTGTTGAGCACAGAAACGGAATGCCCTTCCGAGTAATAGCCACTGAAATCGTCAAACTCCACAGCAGCACCCGGGCCTTTATTGCCCGAAATCGTGGTTCGGGAAACGGTCAGGGAGGCCTGGGCATAGTAGCTTTCCAGGTCCACTGTCAGGCCACTGACACCTTCACCGCCGGTAGTGCGATTGTCGCTGATGGTGGTGTCCGAGATCGTCAAACTGCTGTAGTTATCGAGGTCAACGTCAACGCCACCACTGCCGTAACGGCTCTTGTTGTCGGAAATGGTGCTGCTGTCGATGGTGCCGGAGCCATAACCTTCCAGCGCTGCTCGCAGACCGCCGGCGCCATACTCGGCCTGGTTGCCGGAAATCAGGGAACTGGTGACGTCGAACTCACCCATCCCATCCACGCGAATGCCACCATGACCACCGTCGGATACGTTATCGCTGATCACCGAATCACTGATGCTGACGGACGGCCCCTCTGTGCCGTTCACCCAGATGGCCCCGCCGCTACCTTCGTTGTTGGTCGCACGGTTGCCGATGAAGCTTGAACCAACGATGGCGAGGCTGTCACCGCCGTCATTGAATCTCACATACATCGAACCGGCTGACGAGGCCTGGTTGCCCAGGAACGAGCTGGACTGGATGGTGACATCGCCGCCGCGCACGGATACCGCGCCGCCACGGCCGTAGGTGGAGCTATTGCCGTCAAACAGCGAGTTGCTGATATACAGGGTGCCGTAGCGGGCGCGAAGGGCCCCGGCACCGGCCACCGAGCTGTTACCGGTTATTTCGCTATAGCGGACCTGCAGGTCCGTCTCATCGGCATAGATCGCCGCCGGCCCCTCAGAGGTTGAGTGGTTGCCAGAAATGGTGGAGCCCTCAATCGTCAGGCCTTCACCGAGTGAAAATGCCGTAATGGTGCTGACGGCGCTGGTATTGCGGGAGAATGTGCTGCCGCTGATGGTGCCGAAATCAGACCCACTCATCTCGATCACGGCGTAACCAACACCCGTCGCCGTGTTCTTGTCGAATGTGCTGTCTTCGACATTCAACTGCGCGCTGGGACTGCTCATTCTGACCAGTGCGGCGCTGTGCGTGTTACCGCTGATGTTGACGTTGATCAGGTCCACTTTGCTGTAGTTGCTGCCATCGACCACACCCTCGGGGGCGCCCGTGATCGACAGGCCCGACACGGTCAGGTCATTGGAATTGCCGACTGAGAACACTGGCCCTTCGGCGGTGTTGCCGATAATCGTCAAGTCGTCGGCACCCGGCCCGGTGATGTACAGGCGCCCGTTCGGATCGGCGATGGAGGGCAGGTTGGTGCCCGCCAGATCAAGCGTGCCGGTGACGGAAAAACCAATGGTGTCCGTACCCGAATTGCCGTTGGCGAAGCCAATGGCTTCGGCCAGCGACCCCTCTCCTGTCGGTTCCAGCGTGGTGACGGTGTATACGGCCGCGCTGGCACCGCCGGAGGCCATGCCAATCGCCGTCGCTAACGCGCCCAGCGCCAGATTTGCCGGCGCTTTCGCCGGTGCTGTCGTGTGTTTATCGCCCACTGCCATTGCGGATTCCCCTTCCCGAGTCGTTTATCCATGGATTGGTGATCCTCTGTGATACCAAATTCGTAGGCGAGTCTCCAGTCGCCGCGCCTCAAAACGGGCACAACGCCACGTGAACGGCTCAATCCCCCGCCAGACGCTCATACGTGATAGGTCATCCAGGGCCACCGGACCCCGACCCGGCCCCCGGCAGACTGCAGAGGATAAAAAAAAGCCCGCCGAAGGCGGGCTTTTCTCTCTCACGGGACGGCGTCAGCCCTTCTGTGGTCGACGGCGCCGCAGCCAGGCCAACGCTGCCATGGTGCTGAAGAACACCATCGGCATGCTGCCGCTGTCGTCGTCATCATCCAGCAGGGCCGCCAACTCGGCGTCGCTGGCACCACCGCCACCACCGGCCGCCTTGACGGTGACATCGAAGACCTCCGTGGTTGACAGTGACGGGGTACCGTCGTCGCTGACAACCACCGTCACACGGAAGTCACCTGCGGCAGAGAGCTCTCCGCTGATGGAGCCTTCGTTATAGTCAATCCCTGCCGGCAAGCCGGACACCGAAACAACGGAGATCGTGTCGTCCTCGGCATCCTCGAATGCATCAGCCACCGGAATCGGCCCCACCTCTGTACCCACCTTGCCGGACAGCTGGGAGCCAATATTCACAGCCAGGGTCGGCGCCGTGTTGACGGCCGGATCCAGGTATTCCACGGCGCCCAGGTCAGCCGAGGTGTCAGCCGCCGCCGGCGCTACGCCCCGCTGGTCCTCGCCATTGGGCCGGGCCTGGCCTTCGCCGGCATCCACCACATAACTCATCGCGCTGGATGGCGCGTGGGTGAGCGTCGGGCCACCGTTATCGGCCAGCGCACCCAGCTCCGGGTCCACTTCGGCCGGCGCGCCAGTGATCGTGGTAGCACCCTCACCGTAGTCGATCTGGCCCTGGGTCATCACCGTACCGAAGATGTCCACAGACATGGGGTCCGTGCCGCCGTTGATACCACCTGCGGGGGCCAGGCTGCCGCCGTTGAAGGCGGCCTCGTAGTCATTGCTCGAGGCAAACACGCTGTTCGTCAGCGTCGCCTCCGTGCTGGTGCTGTACGGCGTGGCGTTCTTGGGCGCGAAGTGGACCTGTGCCGTATCCACACCAGCGCCTGCGTTGTCGACAAAGGTGCTGTGGGTCACATCCAGGGAGCCAATACCCTCAAACACGATCGGTGCGCGCGCCTGGGTGGACGTATTGCCCGAGAAGGTGCTGTTGAGTACCTCGGCGGAGTTACCACTGTAGTAGCCGCTGAAGTCATCGATGTTCACCGCCGCAAACGGGCCGCTGTTACCGGACACGGTGGTATTGCGGATGGTCATGGACGCGGAGCCCTCGTAAGGCTGGAGGTCGACCTCCAGACCACTGGCACTGCCTTCGCTGTCAGAGGTGCTGTTGTTACTGATGGTGGAATCGACGATGGTCAGGTCGCTGCTGTAGCCAACATCCACCTCCAGCCCGCCGGTGCCATTCGCAGAGCTGTTGTCCTCGATGGTCGTCCGCGACAGGGTCATGGAGCCCTCGTAGAAGAACACATCCATCCCGCCGGCGCCGCGGTCCGCGCTGTTGCCGGAAATCAACGTATCGGACAGGTCCACTTCGGACATGCCGCTGACATTGATGGCGCCATCAGAGCCGGCCGACGTGTTGCCCCTGAACAGCGAACCCTCGATGCTCAATGAACCACCCCAGCCCAGTACATTCAGGGCGCCGGCTGTGCCTTCGCTGGCATCGGTGGCCTGGTTGCCGACGAAGCTGCTGGAGCTGATCGAAACGCTCTCGGAGCCTTCATTGCTGATATGGACGGCACCGCTGCTGTAGGCACTGTTGCCGCGAAAGGCACTGCCGCGAATGTACAGGTCGGCACCGCCGCTACGCAGTGCCCCGCCCCGGCCATAGGTGGTGCTGTTGTTAGCGAACACCGTGCCGTAGATTTCCGTGCTGCCGCCGTAGCGCACCCGCAGCCCGCCGGGACCGTCCAGTGCAGTGTTTCCACTCACTTCACTGGCTTCGATGTCGACATTACTTTCGTTGGCATAGATCGCGCCTGGGCCTTCGCTGTCGGTGGTGTTGCCACTGATCTGTGAGCCGCTGATGAACAGGCCCTCACCCAGGTAACGGGCAGTCACCGGCGCTTCGGTGCTGGTGTTACCGGTGATTGCCGTGTTGTTGATCGACACGTAGACGATATTACGCGCCTCGATGGCACCCTCGCCCTCGGTGCCGATGTTGTCCGCGAAGACGCTGTCGTTAACAGTCAACGACCCGCCGCCTTCACTCCGGACACGCACCAGTGCCGACTCATGGCTGGAGCCGGTGACATTGACGTCATTGAGGACAATTTCGCCGGCATAACTGTCCACCAGGCCACGATCAAGCGCCACTACGCTGACGCCCTCGAGGGTGAAGTCAGAGCCTTCCTGGACCTCGAACAGCTCCCCCTCCCCGGTTGTGCCGACAATGGTCAGCAGCTCGGAGCCCGGCCCGGTGATGGTCAGCCGGCCGGAAGAATCATCCACGTCGGTCAGCTGCATATTATTGACGTCGATGACGCCGGTGGTGTCGAGCACGATGGTATCCGGCCCTTCGTTGCTGTTCGCAAGGCCAATGGCAAAATCCAGAGAGCCGGGCCCGAAGGCGTTGTTTGTCGTCACCGTGAATGTTTGTGCCGATGCGGTTCCCGAAGCCATGCCAATGGCGGCCGCGAGCGCACCCAGCGCCAGGTTGTTGTGGTTGTCTGATGGGGGCATGAATGAGTCTCCTGCTGACGTCCGTTTCCAGTTTCCCGAGCTGTATGCCTGCATGCAGGAACGGGCTTGCCGTTCCATTTGCAAGGCGCAGACACCCTTGATAGCAAATTCAGGCCATGGGCTCTACTCCGTCAGGCACGGTTTTTTCGCCGGTTGGCGGCGGTGCAGACAGCAAACCACAACACTTGAGCCCCCGCCGACGCTGTGGTCTTCTATGCATTCACGCGAGAGAGCAGTACCAGCATGCAATTGAATCACCCCTTTATTCGCCTGCCGATTTCGTTTGATAACAAACGCTTGCAGGAAGAAGTTGAAGCCATTGAAGAACAAGCCTGGCAGCCCCACCCACAGGGCTTTGCCGGCAATTCCGCGCTGTTGCTGATTGCCCGTGACGGCGATCCCCGTGATGACGCCCTCAATGGCCAGATGGCACCCACCCCGAACCTGGACCGCATGCCCTACCTGCGCCAGGTCATGGCCAGCCTGAAAACCACCTGGGGCCGGTCGCGCCTGATGCGCATTGACGGCAATGCCGAGGCCAACCGGCACATGGATGCCAATTACTATTGGCACCAGCGCGTACGTGTACACGTACCGCTGGTCACCACACCCAACGTGGATTTCCTGTGCGGCGACAGCCGCGTTCACATGGCTGCCGGTGAGTGCTGGATCTTTGATACCTGGGCTCACCACAATGTCATCAATCCCGACCCCACCCGCCGCATCCACCTGGTGGCCGACACAGTCGGGTCCGCCCATTTCTGGCAGATGGTGGCCCGCGGCACGCCCCATTCCGGGCAGGAGCGGCGCCCGCCGAACGCCGACCTGCCGCTGGTCCCCTGGGACCCGCAGGCCGATCCCCTGCTTGCTTTCGAGCGCTACAACGCCCCGGGCATCATGTCGCCCTGGGAAATGCGCAGTCTCGCCGACCACATACTCTCTGACCTGGCACCCCAGGACGCCAGCGCCGTGACCCAGGCACGCCGCCTGGTGGATGACTACATTCACGACTGGCATGCGCTGTGGGCCATCTTTGCCGACCAGCCCGAGGGATTGCCCCTGTACCAGCAACGCCGGGACCAGTTTGCCGAGGCGCTGAAGACGGTCAGTGACCTGCCGCTGGGCAACAACATGCGTCTGGGTGGCATGCTGCTGCAGGCACTGGTCAACCCGGTCATCAATCCGGAGCTGTTGCGCCAGCCTTCGGCCACGCCGGCGACACAGGACAGCGGTGGTGCCCGGTATGACGCGCCGGCGATCCGCCACGAAACCTTTGCCGTCGCCGATGCGGCGCGCAGGGCATCTCCGGCACCCGGCCCGGCCCCGGCGCCAGCCCGCTTCGAGCGTCCGGTATTCATTGTCGCCGCGCCGCGCTCCGGCTCGTCCTGGCTGTACGAACTGATGAGCCAGTCGACCGACTTCCTCTCTCTGGGTGGAGAGGGCCACGGTCACGTAGAATCCATCCCGGGCCTCGGCGTGGATCCGACATCGGACCGCGGCAACGCGCTGGATGCCAGTGATGCCAGCGACGACGCCATTGGCTCACTGAAAGCCAACTACATCGCCACCATGAAAAATGCCGCCGGCGAGCCGGTGACACCCCGTGGGCCCTTCCGGTTCCTGGAAAAAACCCCCAAGAACGCCCTGCGGGTGGCTTTCCTGAAAAAGGCGTTCCCGGATGCCCGGTTCATCTACCTGCACCGGGACCCGCAGAGCAATATCGCCTCGATCATCGAAGCCTGGCACTCAGGGCGGTTCGTTACCTATCCGCAACTGCCGGGACGTGACCAGCCCTGGTCACTGCTTCTGCCGCAAGGCTGGCAAGCCATGCACGGCAAGTCGGTGCCGGAGACCGCCGCCTGGCAATGGGCCCGGGCCAACCAGGCCATCCTCGAGGCACTGCAGGCCATGCCTGACAGTGACTGGTGCCATGTGTCCTATGCGGACCTGAAAGAGAATACTGACGAAACACTGGCCGCACTGTGCCAGTTCGCCGGCGTCTCAACCCCGGATGCGGTGGATGACGGCGCACTGTCACGTCATACACTGACGCCACCGAAGAAAGACAAGTGGCGCAAGCACGAGGCTGACATCAATGCCAGCCGCGCCCTCTGGGCGCCCATCGCAGACACCCTCGCCGCATTGCCGGCACACGGCAGCGACAAGGAATCCGCACCGATGACAGAGACGAGCAACACCAACACCCCGGCCACACCCGCAGCGGACACCGATACGGCATCGGGCGACGCGGGCACCACCCAGGCACAGGCCCCGGACTTCAGCTCGGTGCACACCAACACCCTGCATGAACTGCTCGAGCGCGGAAACCTGTCGCTTGTGGCCACTACCTACCAGGCCGGCAAACTGATCTTCGTGCGCAAGCAGGACGGCAAGGTCAACACCCACTTTCGCATGTTCCACAAGCCCATGGGCCTGGCGGGCTCCCGGGAAGGGTTCGCCATCGGCACCCTCAACGAGATCCAGGAATTCCGCAACGTGCCCGCCGTGGCCCAGCGTATCGAGCCAGCCGGCAGCCATGACGCCTGTTACATCCCGCGCAGCAAGCACACCACTGGCGATATCGATATCCACGAGATGAGCTATGACAAGGATGGTGAGCTGTGGTTTATCAACACGCGCTTCTCCTGCTTGTGCACGCTCGACAAGGACAACAGCTTCGTGCCCCGCTGGCGGCCGCCGTTCGTCACCGGTTATGCGCCAGAGGACCGCTGCCACCTCAACGGGCTGGCCATGCGTGATGGCGTGCCCCGCTACGTCACCATGCTCGGCCAGACCAATGAGATGGGTGGCTGGCGCGAGAACAAGCGCGACGGCGGCCTGCTGATGGATCTCGACGACGAGCGCATCATTGCCACCGGCCTGTCGATGCCGCATTCCCCGCGCTGGTACAAGGACAAACTCTGGCTGCTCGAATCCGGTTACGGTTCACTGTCCACCATTGATCCGGACAGTGGCGAGAAGACCGACATCTGCCACCTGCCCGGCTTCACCCGCGGACTCAGCTTCATTGGCGACTACGCCGTGATCGGCCTGAGCCAGGTGCGTGAATCCGCTGTATTCTCGGGACTGCCCCTTACCGAGCGCGACGAGCCGCGCTATTGCGGCATCTGGATCGTCAACATCAACACCGGCAAGACCGAGGCGTTCCTGCGCTTTGAGGGCTCGGTGCAGGAGATCTTCGCCGTGCATGTACTGGAAAACCAGACCTTCCCTGAACTGCTGGAGCCGCATGATCCCCTGATTAACTCGTCCTACGTGCTCCCCGACGAAGCCCTGCGCGAAGTGGATTTCGCATCCATAGAGCGCCACCAGAAAGAGGCCCGTGAAAAAGCCGCACAGGAAAAACAACACAAAGAAGCCGCCGGCAGCGCCGGCGCTGAAACCACCGATGGAAAAGCCACAGCATCATGAGTAACGAAAACGACGCCGCCGCGGGCAACGCGGCAGATCCGATCCAGGCACGCTGGCATTTCGGCGTACCGATTTACGAGAAACACCTGCCCCGGTCCCTGGAAAAGATGCCCAGCATCATCCAGCACATCTATCGCATCAAGGACCGCGACACCGGCATCACACGCAGCAACCAGGGCGGCTGGCATTCCGGTGACCGCCTGCATGCCAGCAAACACGAGGACACCCGCTGGCTGATCCATCGTCTCCTGCAGGTCAGCACACAGTGCATCAAGGATTTCGAGGGCGACCGGCCGATAAAAGACGTACGCATGGTGTCGGCCTGGGCCAACATCAATTACCAGGGCAACTGGAATGCACCCCACGAGCATCTGCCCTGCACCTGGTCGGGTGTTTTCTACATTGACTCCGGCGAGCCGACCACCGGCGATGATGAACGCTCACTGGAAGGAAAGGTCCTGTTCTTCGACCCGATGCCGCTGGGGCGTGAGTGGAAACGGCCACCCAACGTCGGCTACCGGCCGGTCTCCGGGACCATGTTGCTGTTCCCGTCGTTCCTGACACACATGGTGGCGCCGTACTTTGGCGACAAGCCGCGCATATCACTGGCATTCAACCTGAACGTGGTGCGCTGAACTGCCCTCACCCCGACCCGGCCCTCACCCCAACCCCTCTCCCGGAGGGAGAGGGGCTTGAAACACGGCAGACGTAAGTAGAGCCATCTGGAGGGTCCCCTCTCCCCCGGGGAGAGGGACAGGGTGAGGGGGCCACCATCACCCTGCGTACCAACCCGCGCGGCCACCCGGCACCATCCACTGAACAAAAAAAAGCCCGCCAGATGGCGGGCTTTTTCGTCAACGACACAAGGTCATATCAGCGACGCCGACGGCGCAGCCAGGCCAGTGCCGCCAGGGTGCCGAAGAACGCCAGCGGCGTGCTGCCACTGTCATCATCGTCATCCAGCAGCGCTGCCAGCTCGGCATCGGACGGACCTTCACCATCACCCACGGTGACGTCGAAGGTGGCCGTGGTGCTCAGTGACGGCTCGCCGTCATCAGCCACCGTCACCTTCACCTGGTACTCGCCCTGCGTGGCCAGTTCACCGATGATGGAGCCCTCGTTGTACTCCAGGCCCGGCGGCAGGCCGAGAACAGACACCACGGAGATGTTGTCTTCCTCAGCGTCCTCGAAGGCATCTGCCACGGGGATCGGTTCCGGCAACACAAAACCGACGTTGCCGGAAATCTTGCTGCCGATATTCACCACCAGTGTCGGGGCCGTGTTGACTACCGGGTCCACGTACTCCACGGCACCCAGATCAACATTGAAGTCCTCGGCGACACCGCGCTGGTCAACACCGTCCGGCCGATTACCGCCCTCGCCCACGGCATCCACCACCGCACTCATGGCACTGAGGGGTGCGTGGGTCAATGTCGGGCCACCGTTGTTAGCCAATGCGCCCAGCCCCGGATCAATACCGAAGCCGTCATCGGCCAGCACACCGATCCGGTTGATTGAGGTGGATTCGCTGTAACCCAAATCGCCCTGCGTCATCACCGTGTTCTCGATGGTCACCGCCAGGCTGTCGACCGTGCCGGCATAGCCGCCGTCCAGCGTCAGGTCACTGGCATTGAGGATCACCTCAACATCGTTGCTGGATGACAGCACCGAACGCTCCAGGGTAAAGCTGGTCTCGGAGTACCCGGTAGACGTCGCCGCAATGTGCACCTGACCGGAATTGACGCCGACACCCGCGTTGTCGATGAAGGTACTGTGCCGCACAGCTGAATAGTCGAAGCCCTGGAACACGACCGGGGCCCGCTCCATGTCGCTGGCGTTACCTGAGAACGTGCTGTTCTCGACGTTGACACTACCAAGACCGCCATCGTCGTAGAACGCGGCATGGACCGCCGGCCCATCACCCGCATTGCCCGAAATGGTGGACTGGGAAATGGTCAGGGTGCTGTCGTCTTCCTCGCCGTCAGCAGAGAAGCGCAACCCGGACACGGCGCCGTCGGTGCCAGCCGTCTGGTTGTCGCTGATGGTGGACTGCGATATCTCGAAGTCGCCGTACTTGTCACCGTCAATCTCCACACCACCGGTGCCGTTGGCAGAGGAATTGCCGCGGATGGTGGAACCGGCAATGCGCCCGTCGAGGCCGTTCAGGTCGATCACCAGGCCGCCACCACTCTCGCCGGCGTCATTGCCTTCCACCAGGGAATTCTCGATGTTCAGCCCGGACAGTGCGAAGCCGGCCACAGCACCACCATAGGTGTCTGCCGAGTTGCCCGTGAGCACCGTTTCACCCATGTTGAACGACAGCCCGCCACCCACGAGGATGGCACCGCCGGCACCGTACTTGGGGCCGCCCTCGGGCAGCTCAGTGGGCACGCGCGCCTCATTGCCGACAAATGAACTGCCCTCGATGATAACCGGCAGGCCGCCACCCGGAGGCGCCGGCGGACCGTACTTGATCACCGCCACTGCGCCACCCGTGCTGGCACGGTTGCCGGAAAACGAGGAATTCTCGATCGCGGTCACACCCGCCGGCAGAAGCAGCATGCCGGCGCCCGCACCATATTCGGCGCTGTTGTTCTCAAACACCGAGTACCTGACCACCACCTCGCTGGCGATGCCCACCACACCCGGGGACAGGTACTTCAGATCTTCAATACCACCCGGCTCCACAAATTCCGGGTTGGTGTTGCCGCTGATCACGGAATCGGTGATTTCAACGTCCGCGTCCAGGGCAAAAACCGCCGCAGAAAGGTTTTCGTTGTCGATCAGCTCGGAGCCGTCAATGTCCAGGCTACCGCCGAAAACGGTAATCACCGGCGCCCGGCCACTGTGGCTGTCAAAGGTGCTATCCGTGATAGTCACGTCTGCATAGGGCGCAAACACCTGGCCATATTTGCCTTCGCCATCAGAGCCGGTAATCCTGACATCATCCAGGGAGATACTGCCCTCAGAGAAGCTGACAACAGCGCCGGCGTCCGCGCCACTGATAGTCAGGCCCGAGATCGACAGGGGCTGTGACACCACACTCAGGAACAAGGGTGAGTCCGGCCGGCGTTCGGCCCGCGGCTCCGGACCGACTTCTCCACCGCTGAAATCGCGGCCGATAATGGTCAGGTTGTCTTTACCCGGGCCAACGATGGTCAATGAGCCAGAGCCGTCAAAATGCGGCGGCAACTCCACGTCACTGAGATCCATGGTGCCGGTGGCCGTAATGTTGATGGTATCGTCTTCGCCATTGTCCCCGGCCAGGCCCATGGCAAAGGCCAGCGAACCCACACCTCCGGAGGCAGTGGATGATACGGTGAATGTAGCCGCCGGTGCTGTGCCGGAAGCCATGCTGACGGCAGCCGCAAGGGCCCCCATTGTGATGTTCTTCTGTTTCTTGCCCAGGGGCATGACGAATCTCCATGTGTCGGGTTCAACTGCACGGCCGGCTCGCATGGACGAGACGACGATGGTGCGGCCCGGGTTTGCCAAGCGCGTCACAAAAGTTCAGTGCTTACTAATACCAAATTATTATGCCCAGGGCCACCTTTGAGACAGAGGTCACGTATTCGGCAACGGCCCTTGCCTGCCCGCGGGCGCACTTGAGGCCCGACCGGCGCTGTGCTTTTCTAGGCCCCCGCACAACGCAACCCCGCCGTCCGCTTGAACGGCCGCCGCAGGAACCACGCAAGAAGGACACTGAAAATGACGCAGACGAGCCCCGGTGAAGGCTATGGTGCCCGCACGGCGACAGCCGCGGACCCGGCCGCCAGCAGCCCGCCACAGACACCCGATTTCCGCTCGGTTCACACCAGCACCTTCCTGCAGCTGCTGGAACGGGGAAACCTGTCCGTGGTGGCCACCACCTACCAGGCCGGCAAGCTGATCATCGTGCGCAAGCAGGGTGACCAGGTGAATACCCATTTCCGCATGTTCCGCAAACCCATGGGCATGGCGGGACGACGTAACGCCTTCGCCATCGGCACGGTCAACGAAATCCGGGAATTCCGTAATGTCCCGGCCGTGGCCCAGCGCATTGACCCGCCAGGCAGCCATGACGCCTGCTACATCCCCAGCAACAGCCATACCACCGGCGACATCGATATCCATGAGATGGAGTACGACAAGGACGACCGCCTCTGGTTTATCAATACCCGTTTCTCCTGCCTGTGCACCATGGATGCCGACAACAGCTTTGTGCCGCGCTGGCGCCCACCGTTTGTCAGCGGCTACGCCCCGGAAGACCGCTGCCACCTCAATGGCCTCGGCATGCGCGACGGCGTGCCCCGCTATGTCACCATGCTCGGGCAGACCAACGAGATGGGGGGCTGGCGTGAGAACAAGCGCGATGGCGGCCTGCTGATGGATCTCGAGGATGAACGCATCATTGCCAGCGGCCTGTCCATGCCGCACTCGCCGCGCTGGTACAGGGACAAGCTCTGGGTACTTGAGTCGGGTTACGGCTCTCTCTCCACCATCGACCCGGACAGCGGCGAAAAGACCGACATCTGCCACCTGCCCGGCTTCACCCGCGGCCTCAGCTTCATCGGCGATTACGCCATTATCGGCCTGAGCCAGGTACGCGAGTCCGCCGTGTTCTCCGGCCTGCCCCTCACCGAGCGCGAGGAGCAACGCTACTGCGGCATCTGGGTGGTCAATATTACCAATGGCAAGACGGAAGCGTTCCTGCGCTTTGAAGGCTCCGTGCAGGAGATCTTTGCCGTGCAGGTGCTGGTCAACCAGACTTACCCGGAGCTGCTGGAACCCCATGACCCACTGATCAACAGTTCCTATGTGCTGCCCGATGAGGCGCTCAAGGAAGTGGACTTCGAATCCATCGAGCGCCACCAGAAAGCGGCGCGGGAAAAAGCCGAACAGGCGAATGCCGCAAAAGATGCCGGCGGCGGCGCCGGGTACTGAGCCGGTCAACAGCCGCGTATGACCGGGCCAGAGCGCCCGGCCCATGGCCAAAAAAATCCCCGCCGGAGCGGGGATTTTTCCTCAGCGCCGGCGCCGGCGTCGCAGCCCCAGCGCAGCAAGGAGCGACAACCACATGCCCCCCAGCAGGCCGCTGCTGCTGTCATCAATGAACACGGCGTCATTGTCCTTCTTGACCACTACACGTCCCTGCACCGTGGTCTCCAATGCTGGCGAGCCGTCGTCAATGACTGTCACGGTGACAAAGTACTCGCCCGCCTGCTCCAGCGTACCCGATACAGTGTCCGGTATCGGCGACCAGGTCAGGCCCGCCGGCAAGCCGTCGACACTCACTGTGCTGACCGCATTGCCATCCGGGTCCACAAACAGGTCAGCGACAACGAGGGTCTCCACCGTTTTCCCTTCATTGCCGGCCAGCTTGGACAAAAGATTGACATCCAGCTGCGGCGGCCGGTTTGCCGTGTACTCCACAGCGCCCTGGTCTGTCGTGCCCTGATCTGGCACGCCGCGTTGGTCAGTGCCGCCGGGACGACCGCCCTCACCCACATCAATGCCGGGCGCCAGCGCACTGGTGGGCGCATGGGTCAGCGTGGCGCCACCGTTATCGGCCAGGGGGCCCAGCTCCGGGTCCACATTGATGACCGAGGCCGGCGACACGGTAGCCCCCTCTGTGCTGTCAAAGCCCCGCTCCAGATTGCTGTCACCGATGGTCAGTGTCGGCTCAAGGGAATCAACTGACGTGCTGCCGACACCATCCAGGCTCAGGGAATCCCCTCCCACGAACACCTCAGTACTGTTGGAGGAACTGAAGATGCTGTTTGCGATGGTAAAGTTGGGGGCCTCACTGGTGAGGTTGTCGCCGTTATAATACTGCGCAGCCGCCAGATGGAACTGGGTGCTGCCACTACCAGCGCCGTTGTTATCCACCACCGTTGAACTGTATATGAAACCGCTTTCAACATCCCTCACGGCGATGGCCGCGGCGGCATCACTGGAGCGGTTGCCGGAAATGGTGGAATTGCTGATGGAAAGCACCGAATAGAACGCGGATTCAAGCTCATTGCCACCGTAGGCAAAGCGTTCCGAATCGAATTCCAGCGCACTGGCGGTACCACCCGCCCGATTACCGGAAATGGTGGAGCGATCAATATTGACGTCCACGAATTCCTCGAAGTTGAACTCCAGCGCAGGCCCGTCGGAGGCGCTATTGTCAGCAATGGTCGAGCCTGTGACCTGCATGTCCTGACCGTTCTGGAGATTCGCAATCAAGGCGGCCGCACGCGGGGCGGCATTCCCGGACACGGTCACACCGGTGAACTCCACGGTACCGTAGCCATAGCCGCGAATGGAGAGGCCACCACCGAGCTCCTCAGCCCTGTTGCCGTCCACCAGCGTGTTTTCCAGTAAAAGGTTGGCGCCGGACACAGACAGCGCGCCGCCGTCGCTCATTGCCACATTATCCCGGAAAACGCTGTCGCTGATGTCCGTGCCGCCCTCACCAAAGGTGTAGATGGCACCACCACGGTTACTGCTTTCGTCATCGGGCTTGCCGGCATCATCCGAACGGTTCTTGATGAAAGACGAACCGGATATGGACAGGGAGCCCGAAGTACGAATGGCACCACCATCGTCAAACGCCTGGTTGGCGGAGAACAGTGAGTTGGTAATGCTGATAGCAGCGTAACCGGAGTTGATCGCGCCACCATCATCATAGGCAAAGTTGCCACTGAAGGTGCTATTGCTGATGTCCACCGTGCCTTCATAGCCCACCGAGAGTGCACCACCGTCACTGTCAGAAAAGCCACGGGTTTCATTATCACTGAGGATGCTGTCACTGATTTCCAGTGACGGATCACCGGTCATCTTGATGGCACCGCCACCACCGGAACTGTTTTTAGACAGCGTGGAGCCGGTGATGCTCAGTGACGCCGTAGTGGCAGAACGCAGCAAAATAGCACCACCGCCTGCGGCAGAACCCTCATACTGGTTATTCGCACTGTTGCCGCTCAGCTGGCTGTTGACGATCTCTACACTGGAATCGAGCACGTAGAGCGCACCGGAACCGCCGCTGCCATAGCCAGTATTGGTGTTGTTCTCCATGGTCACGCCGTTGAGGTACGCCGTGGAATCAACAACGGAAAGCGCCGGCGACAGTGTCGACGTGTTACCCGAAATAATGGTGTTGGTGACGGTCAGGTTGGCGCTGTTGGTCACCAGTATCACCGAGTCATCATCCAGCTCATTATCTTTGAAAACACTGTTGCTGATGGTCACTGTGGTGCTGGCGGCGGCGGCGCGCACCAGCGGGCGCACTGACGAGGTCCCGGTGATACGCACATCATCAAGCTCCAGCGTGCCTTCGCCGCTGATTTCAAACGCCCCGTAGGTGCTGTTCTGAATGGAAAGCCCTGACACACTCAGGCTGCCACCGGATGCCAGCAGCGGCGATTCCGAGCTGAGCGACGACGCGTCGATAGTCAGCCCGCCAGAACCTGGTCCATTGATGTCCAGCGTACCAATGATGGTTGGCAGTGGCTGGCCCAGGGCCAGGGAGCCGGAAATGGTGAACGCGATGTCGTCAGCCGTACCGGCCTCGTTGGCGGCCTGCACGGCGTAGAGAAAACTGCCAGGTCCGGAGGCGTTCTTGTTGCTGACAGTGAAAGTCTGCGCCACGGCCGGGCTTGAGGCGGCGGCAATGGCGGCGGCGAGCGTGGTCAGGCAAATCTCTGACCGTTTCGATGAGCGGGACATGATGTCCTCCCTGACGATTGGCAAGTTCAAGCGGCGTGCGGGGCATGGCAGGCGGCCTTCCCCTCCTCCCTGTCGCCCGCGTGTAGCGGCTGACAGGAGGAAAGGAATAGCACAGCCGGTGGACGATCTCTATGAAACAGTCGGCGTTTGACCGGGAATTCCGGAATGAAAGCGGAAAAGCTCATCCTTTTCGGCGAGCACTCCCGGCCAGGTTTCATTCAAAAAGACTAGCAGCAACTGCCAGGCAACTTTACCCGCACAGGTCCGCCGGCCTCACCCGAGACAAGAAAATCCAGATACGGTCAGGCTGTGCACCCAGCGGCCGTGCTCGCGCTCCAGCCACGCCGAGAGAGAGAAGTTGCACGACGCCATCCAGTCAACACCAGCATTAGCAGCATGGCACCGCTCATTGAGCCACCGCCACCACCACCGCCACCCGCAGCAAGGACAGCTGAGCCGCTGCGCACCTCTACCACGCCCTGAATCGTGGTCTCCAGAGCAGGGGCGCCCTGATCCGAAACGGTAACAGTGACGTAGTATTGCCCATCCCTTTCAAGCGCACCGGAAATCATATCTGTTCCTTGATCGTAGGCGAGCCCCGTGGGCAGGCCCGTCACCCGTATGGTTTCCACACCGTCCGGGTCATCGAACAGCCCGGCCACCTTGATATCCTCAAGCACCTCACCCGCTTTTCCCGATAGCCGGGACCAGAGATTGGCCGTCAAACGCGGCGCGCCAGCATTGGTGGGAAGATGTTCCACCGCCCCAAAATCGTTGCTGCCGTACTCGATCGCGCCCCGTTGATCCAGGCCATCCGGGCGTGCCGTGATGCCTGCATCGACTCCCGGCGCAGACGTATCGAGCGGCGCATGGGTACGCGTCAACCCGCCACTGTGCTGAAGGGGCCCCAAAGACGGGTCGACCGAGACGCAGACGCCTGCCGTTATGTCGGCGTTGGCGTTGTAGGAGTAACCGTTCAGGCAAATACCGCCCTCAACAATAGCCGATGGCAGATTTGCTTGATAAAAGGGGTAATCCGTGCGGTTACCAAAGAAAATCTCTGCCTGGTTCCCGGAACTGAAAATACTGTTGATGATCTCCGCTTCGGTCACCACCTGCAGGCCAATAACCTCTCCGGATTCCATTGCGCCCCATATCTGCAGCTGAACACTGTCATCCGTCGCGCCCTCGTTGTCCATAAAGGTGCTGCTGTCTATCAGCACCGCATCAATAGCGCCGATGGAAATGGCCGCGCGCCGCTTACCTGAGCGATTGCCGGAAAACGTGGAGTTGGTGATCAATGCCTCAGAATCAGGTTCGCTGCCGCCCGTAATATCAATCGCGCTGGCCAATCCACCGCCCTGGTTATCCGCCAGGGTTGACTGGCTGATCTGCACGTTCGTTGCTATGTGGCCCTCAACGCTGACCGCCGGACCGTCAGAAGAGACATTCCCGCTGATTGAACTCTTTGTCACCGCCAGACGCTGGCCTTCATCCAGGTAAACGTGCAAACCCGCACCCGCGGGTGCCTTGTTTTCGCGGACCATGACACCAGAGAGCTCAAGCGCGCCGCCATCCTGCCCCCAACCGCCATAGCCGATTGCCCCGCCACTCATCTTCGCCCCGTTTTTCTCCAGCAAGGCGTTCATCATGCCCAGCGTGCTGCGGTAGGCATAGATCGCCCCTCCGGAGGCGGCCGCCCGGTTGCTCCGGAACAATGAATCCTCCACAGAGACGGCTGCGCCGGAACCGATATACAGGGCTCCGCCCGAACCGCCAGAGCTTCCCTCTTCGTCAAAGTTTCGCCCAGCACGATTTTCTACAAAAGAGGAGCCAGATATGGTCGCCTCACCGGAGACCATCGAAAGCGCCCCACCACTGTTACCACTGCTGTTTCTGTAGAAATGGCTCTGATTGATCGTTAACGTGGCATTAGACACAGACAGAGCGCCACCCGACCCAGAAGTCGCATTGCGCTCCATGACACTGCCGGTTATTTCAATGACCGGGTCCCCCCCCGCCACAAGTACTGCACCATTGCGTTTGCTGCTATTCCCTGACAGCACCGAGTCACGGATCGTCAGTACGTGAGCCCCCCGGGATTGCACATGCATCGCGCCCCCAACATTGCCTATCAATCGACTTCCACTGATCTCAACCGCGGCATCATCGAATAGTACGGCGCCAGAGAAATCTTCTGATGTACTTTCATTGTCACTGATATCCACATTGTTCAGGCTTACAGAGGACGCTGTGACGCTGAGCGCCGAATTTCCAAATGAGGTATTGCCGGAAAAAACGGTGTCACTGACCAACAGGTTTTCTGAATGACTCACCCCTATTACGGATGTCATAAGCCGGTTATCTTTGAAGATGCTATTCGAGACGGTGACGGAATCGGCTCCATGGGCGCTGATCATGGACCAGTGGGCGACTGAATTGGTGATGGTCACGCCCTTGGCTATCAAGGAGCCCCCCGCTGTGACGGCAATCGCCCCTGCACGCGCGTTTTCAAAAGACACATTGGAGATATCCAGAAAAGCCCCTCGCACCCTGAGCACAGCTTCGGTCTGGGGCAGCGCGTCCCCATCGATGACGAGTCTCCCGGACTCCGGGCCAATGATCGTCAGGTCATCGGTAATCACCGGCGGCAGGCCCCAGTAGCTGGGCTCAATTCGACCTGGCGTCAGGAAGGCAATGGTATCGGCCCCTGCATTCGCATTTGCAGACCCAATGGCTTCATAAAAGCTTCCTGTCCCAGTATCGGCACTGGCATCTATCCAGAAAGTATCCGCAGCGGCTGGCCCCCATGACAGCAAGGCCAATATTCCCACCAGCACAAGCCGACGCGGCAAAAGCATCCGAAACATCCCCTTCCCCCCAATAAAACATGGCATTGTGCCATCAGATAGGTACGGCCATAACCGAAACCGCGTACCTTACAGAAAGATTAATGCTCATGCTTGGGAAGCAGACACAATAACGTGTATGGCTTTAGCGAGCCCCCGGGACACCCGAGTGAAAGCGGAATTCCAGGTCGGGGCCAGCAATCAGTTCCTGCTCTCTGGCCACAAAAAACGCCACCCGGTCCTCTATGGGCTGCTGAGCGTACAGCTGGGCAAGGCGCAGGTAATCCTCAAAGTGACGTGACTCGCTCTTGAGCAGAAAGCGGTAGTAGCGCCCGAGTTCATCGTCCACATGGGGTGCCAGCGCAGCAAAGCGCTCGCAGGAGCGCGCCTCGATCAGTGCGCCGATGATCAGCACATCCACCAGCCGCTCCGGCTCGCTGGTGCGCATGTGCTGGCGCAGGCCCGACGCGTAGCGCGAGGGTGTCAGGTGGTCATAGGTGACGCCGCGCTTGCGCATGATCTCCAGCACCTGCTCGAAATGCAGCAGCTCTTCCCGCGCCAGCCGGCTCAGGGCGTCCAGCAGCTCGGGGCGGTCCACGTAACGGAACATCAGGTTGATGGCCGTGCTGGCCGCCTTCTTCTCGCAATGGGCATGGTCAATCAGCAGGATGTCCGGGTGTTCCAGCGCCCAGTCGATCCACGCCCGGGGCGTGGGACAGGCCAGGAAATCATGAATGTGGGAAATATCGTGCATGTCACCCTCTCTGCGTCGCGGCGCGATTCTAGCAGCTTGGCCAGCCCTGTAGGAGCGGCGTGTACGCCACGAACCGATTGCCTGTTTTCCACCGTATCTGCCCGCCGCACCCATTCGCGGCGTACACGCCGCTCCTCCAGGCGATGTCGAGCTGGCGGCAGACCGGCATGGACACCAGCCCCCCGGCAGGCATAATCCCCGCCCATGGGACGACATACCTCCGATAGCAGCCGCCACCTGCGCGGCACCCTGGTGACGGCTCTGCTGCGTGCGCTGGGCCGCCTGCCCTACCCGCTGGGCCGGCGCCTGGGTCTGCTGCTGGGCGCACTGCTGTGGTGGCTGCCCAACAAGGGCAAGCGTGTGGCACGGGTGAACCTGCAGATGTGCCTGCCACAACTCAGTGATGCCTCCCAGCAACGGCTGTGCCAGCACGTGCTGAAAGAAAACGTGGCCGGCATGATTGAGCTGGCCTGGGTGTGGCAGCACCCGCAGCAGGCGCTGGCCCGCGTGACGGATGTGGAAAACGGCGAGCAACTCCGGGAAACGCTGGCCAGCGGCCGGCCGGCGCTGATCCTGGCCCCGCACATCGGCTGCTGGGAAGTACTCAACTTCTGGCTGTCCCAGCACTTCCCCATGCACGCCATGTTTAACCCGTCCGGTTTGCCGGCGCTGGATGACCTGATCCGCGCCGGACGCGAGCAATTTGGCACCGTATTGCATCCGGCAACAGCCCGCGGTGTGGTCAGCCTGGTGCGTGCCCTGAAACAGCATGACGGTGACATGGCGTCGCTGTCAGCCATCCTGCCCGACCAGGTGCCGGACCGACGCAGTGGCCGGTTTGCGCCCTTCTTCGGCCAGCCGGCCGCCACTGGCACCCTGCCGGTGAAGCTGCTGCAGCAGTCCGGCGCCCGCGCCTTCATGGCGTTCGCCAAGCGCACCGGCGACGGCCAGTTCGAGATCCGCCTGCGCGACCCGGACGAGCGCATCTATGATGCCGATGTGGATACCGCGCTGGCAGGCCTGAACGCCTCCATCGAAGCGCTGATAATGGAAGCGCCGGCCCAGTACCTGTGGACCTACCAGCGTTTCCGCCGGGTACCGGAGGGCGAGAAGAAACCGTATTGAGGTTGGGGGCGTGCCGGGGTGAGGCAGGGCCCGGGAATGACGGAGGGCCCTCACCCCAACCCCTCTCCCCGAGGGAGAGGGGCTACAGACTCCCCCGCGCTGGAGCGTCCCCTCTCCCTCCGGGAGAGGGACAGGGTGAGGGCCACCCCCCCTTCATGGAGAACCCACACCATGAAGAACCCCACACCCTGACAGCACAAAGCCGCACCGACACCCGGCTCGGCGAGTTTTCCTGACCGTTAATTACCCCGCCCGACCAGCTGGTTGGTTCCCCGGAGATACACCTGCCCTTCGCGCTTCACCGCTGCCGGGTCCGCATGCTCGGAGGCCTCGTGCACAGTCTCCAGCACCTCGGACAAACGCTCCACCTCATCCTCGAGACGCTTCATGGCGTTCTCAAGGGTGTAGGTGAGCTGATGCACCTCGTGCATCTGCGCGGGCGTCAGCTTTTCATTGGCAATCACCGCAGCGAGCTTTTCGTTGTGGCTGGCGAGATTCTCCAGCGCCTGTTCCAGATTCTCGGCCGGCAGGCCCTTGAAGTGGTCATACTTCTCGCTGGCCAGGGCCGGGGTAACAAACAGGGACAGGCCAAGGGCCATCACAGGGAACATCTTCAGGTTCATTGTCATTCCTCTATCTCATGAAAGCGCCCACCGTCGGCCGGCGTCAGATTGCCGTCACCGGCCACCCGCCTTGTTAACCCGCCCTGAAACAATGCCGCGTGAGCGCTGCAGCGGACGATACAATTGTTGCAACTAATTCTCAATCTACGTTGCACGCTGCCTACGTTCGAGTTATGCGCATTCCAGCCGTCATAAATCCCGTGAATAGTGAATATTGCCCGAAACCGGCCCGATTTCGCCCGCAGCCGCTATCCACCCTGCCCCCCTTGGGCTATAATCGCGCCCGCTTTTAACCCCCGAACACATTCCCAAACGCCTGATTTTCAAAAGAAATCAGGTCAGACGTCGAAGAGGGACCGTACTGTGCTTGAAGCCTATCGCAAACATGTCGAAGAACGCGCCGCCGAAGGCGTGCCGCCGAAACCCCTTACCGAACAGCAAGTTGCCGAGCTGGTCGAGCTGCTGAAGAACCCGCCGGCCGGCGAAGAGGACTTCCTCGTCGACCTGCTGGAAAACCGCATTCCGCCGGGTGTGGACCAGGCCGCCTACGTCAAGGCCGCCTTCCTCGCCGACGTGGCCAAGGGCACCGCACAGTCCCCGCTGATCTCCCGTGAGCACGCCACCAAGCTGCTGGGCACCATGCAGGGCGGCTACAACGTCGCACCGCTGATCGAGCTGCTGGACGACGACACCGTGGGCGATATCGCTGCCGAAGCCCTGAAAGGCACCCTGCTGGTGTTTGATGCCTTCCACGACGTGGAAGAGAAATCCAAGGCCGGCAACGCCCGCGCCAAGGCCGTGATCCAGAGCTGGGCCGACGCCGAGTGGTTCACCAACAAGCCGGACCTGGCCGAGAAGATGAGCCTGACCGTATTCAAGGTCACCGGCGAGACCAACACCGATGACCTGTCCCCGGCCCAGGACGCCTGGAGCCGCCCGGACATCCCGCTGCACGCCAACGCCATGCTCAAGAATGCCCGTGACGGCATCAATCCCGAGAAGGATGGCGAGATCGGCCCGCTCTCCCAGATGGACGAGCTGAAGAAGAAAGGCCTGCCGGTGGCCTACGTGGGCGACGTGGTAGGTACCGGCTCCAGCCGTAAGTCCGCCACCAACTCCGTGCTCTGGCACTTCGGTGACGACATCCCCTTTGTTCCCAATAAGCGCGCCGGCGGTGTCTGCATCGGCGGCAAGATCGCGCCGATCTTCTTCAACACCATGGAAGACTCCGGCGCCCTGCCGTTCGAGTGCGACGTGTCTGAAATGAACACCGGCGACGTCATCGACATCTACCCGTTCGAGGGCAAGGTGGAGAAAGACGGCAAGGTGATTGCCGAATTCAAGCTGCGCTCCCAGGTACTGCTGGACGAAGTGCGCGCCGGCGGCCGTATCAACCTGATCATCGGCCGTGGCCTCACCGCCAAGGCGCGTGAGTCACTGGGCCTGGAGACCAGCGACCTGTTCCGCAAGCCGGAGCAGCCGGGTGATTCCAGCAAGGGCTTCACCCTGGCCCAGAAGATGGTGGGCAAGGCCTGCGGCCTGGACGGCGTGCGCCCGGGCATGTACTGCGAGCCGAAGATGACCACCGTGGGCTCCCAGGACACCACCGGCCCGATGACCCGTGACGAGCTGAAAGACCTGGCCTGCCTCGGCTTCCAGGCCGATCTGGTCATGCAGTCTTTCTGTCACACCGCCGCGTACCCCAAGCCGGTGGACGTGGAAACCCAGCACACCCTGCCCGACTTCATCATGAACCGTGGCGGCGTGAGCCTGCGCCCGGGCGACGGCATCATCCACTCCTGGCTGAACCGCATGCTGCTGCCCGACACCGTGGGCACCGGCGGCGACTCGCACACCCGCTTCCCGCTGGGCATTTCCTTCCCGGCCGGCTCCGGCCTGGTGGCGTTTGCTGCGGCCACCGGTGTCATGCCGCTGGACATGCCGGAATCCGTACTGGTGCGCTTCAAGGGCAAGCGCCAGCCGGGCATCACCCTGCGTGACCTGGTGCACGCCATTCCGCTGCAGGCCATCAAGGAGGGTCACCTCACCGTGGCCAAGGCCGGCAAGGTCAACGTGTTCTCCGGTCGCGTACTGGAAATCGAAGGCCTCGAGGACCTCACCGTCGAGCAGGCGTTCGAGCTGTCGGATGCCTCCGCCGAGCGCTCCGCCGCCGGCTGTACCATCACCCTGTCTGAAGACAGCGTCACCGAGTACCTGAAGTCCAACATCACCATGCTCAAGTGGATGATCGCCAACGGTTACGGCGATGCCCGTACCATCGAGCGTCGTATCCAGGGCATGGAAGCATGGCTGGCAGATCCCAAGCTGATGCGTGCCGACGCCGATGCCGAGTACCACACCGTCATTGAGATCGACATGGACCAGATCAAGGAGCCGGTCCTGTGCTGCCCGAACGACCCGGACGATGCCAAGACCCTGTCTGACGTGGCAGGCGCCAAGATCGACGAGGTATTCATCGGCAGCTGCATGACCAACATCGGCCACTTCCGCGCCGCCGGCAAGCTGCTGCAGAAGGTGGAAAGCGGCACCATGCCCACCCGCCTGTGGATTGCCCCGCCGACGAAGATGGACCAGCACCAGCTCACCGAAGAGGGTTACTACAACATCTTCGGCAGCGCCGGTGCGCGCACCGAGATGCCGGGCTGCTCCCTGTGCATGGGTAACCAGGCACGGATTGCACCGAAGTCCACCGCGGTATCCACCTCCACGCGGAACTTCCCCAACCGTCTCGGCCAGGGCGCAGATGTGTACCTCGCCTCTGCCGAACTGGCGGCGGTGGCCTCCATCCTCGGCAAGCTGCCCACGGCAGACGAGTACATGGAATACGCCAACACCATCGACTCCATGAGCGGCGAGATCTACAAGTACCTGAACTTCGACCAGATGGCGGAGTACCAGGATGTCGCCGACAAGGTGAAGATCCCGGCAGCCCAGGTGGGTTAATTGGGATGATCGGCAAGCACTGATAAATAGCCCGGCGCCAGCCGGGCTATTTATTATCAGGCCCCGTACGACCCGGCCTTCCGAAGGCCTCCTCGCTCAATATTGAATCCAATAAAAATAGCAGTCGCGACGCGCCTCGGGCGCTGAGTTCTGCACGCGTCTTCCGGGCGCGCAATTCGACCCTGAAATGGAGTTACTCCCGTGAAATACCCTATTGCCCTTCTTGCAACCACCCTTTCTGTTCTGCTCGTTGGCTGCACCCCGGCCAAGCTGGTGCAACCGGAACCGACTGCGGCAGATCAGCAAGCCGAAGTAATTATCTATCGTGACGGCGGCTACAACGCCGGTGGCGTGCAGATGATTTTTGGTGAAGAAGAGCGTGACTATGTCATCCTGAAAAACGACGAGTGGAAAGCCCTGCAGCTGGACAGCGGCACCACGGACCTTTTTGTACGAAGCAACCAGGGTGACAAGCCCTTCTATCTCACCACTGAACTTCCGCCCTCAGAGCGCAAATGCTTCAGGGCCTATGCCAACCCCTCCAATTACGCCAAAGCACTGCTGCTCAATCTGGCCTATTTCTTTGGCAACACCTTCCTGATGGAAGAAATGGACTGCCCGTCTGAGAAAACCCTTGCCGAGAAGATTGAAGGGTATCCGCAGGAAGAAGCGACTGAAGAGACCGGCGCTACCGTGCAGTAAAGCCCCGGGAACCAGGCCTTCTGTCATTCACAGCACTTTGCCAGCATGGCGAAGAACGATAAAGGAAAGACAGAAGGCCCATTCCCTGTGCATGGGTAACCAGGCACGGATGCACCGAAGTCCACCGCGGTATCGGCCTCCACGCGAAACTTCCCCAACCGTCTCGGCCAGGGTGCAAATCTGTACCTCGCCTCTGGCGAACTGGCGGCTGTAGCCTCCATCCTCGGCAAGCTGCCGATGCCGGCGGAGTACATGGGATACGCCAACACCATCGACTCCATGTCCAAGGGCATCTACCGCCACCCGAACTTCGACCAGATGACGGAGTACCAGGACGTGGCCGACAAGGTGAAGATCCCGGCGGCCCAGGTGGGTTGATTGGGATTGGTTGTTGAGCAGTACTAAAAAGCCCGGCGGAAGCCGGGCTTTTTAGTATATTCCCTTGAAAAATCCACGAAGAAAATCAAATCGCCCAGAAGAGTAAAGAAAGACGGCCAGTCCATTAGCATTCTTATTCAAATACTCAAAGATATCCTGTGCATGAGTTGAAGCACGGGACAGCAAGACGTCGAGAACGTCTCTTACTTGTCCATCTGACAATCGAGAGTCAGCGCAAACCATCACGGCATATAACGCAAGCAACTTTGCTTTTTGATCCGCAGGCATCGTTTGCTGACACACCTCCCCCAGAAGCGGAATGTAGTCACTCAGGGGGTCGTTTACTGCAACACGATAGGGGGGCTGTGAATTACTGAGCTCAAAACAAGCCACGACAAACGAAACGGAAAGATTCGGACTCAACTTCCCCTCAGCAGGGGTAAGAGAGCGAAATACCTGCATTGCCTCATCCGGTATATTTCTGTTAGAAAGGCCCAAATGATCGAGAATCTCATAGAAAGCGACAAGGCTTTTCAAATCCGTAGATATACGGCCAATAGATTCACTAGAGAAAAGATCGATTATTGATCTATCAGTAAAAATATCAAGAAGTGAAACATGGTACTTTTGGGATGAGAGGAGACCAACCAAATCCGAAAGCCCCTCTGCTGACCTTTTTAAATCCACTTTCTTCCATGAATTCATTGCTTCAAATGAGAAGGCTGGTTTCATTGCCGACCTCATTTGCACAGCAAAATCAGCAACATATTTCAGGTCAGCTATCTCAGATAGGTGGAAATTAACAAACCCTGAGTATAACTTTTGCAATCCCTCCTTCCCGCCATCGAGCCAACCAAGAAACAGGATAGCTATTTGCTGAGCATCGAAATATAGCTTCTGAACGCTGCCCTGCATAAACCGCAAAACTGATAAAACATCATTTATTTTAAACTCGGCTTTTTTAAAGTGAGGCACCTCTTTCGACATTAGCCCTGACAATATAAAAGCGGCCCGCATATTGGCTGCTTCTGCAGGGGCCATCGAGTTAGCGAGAAATAGCCTATAGGCTATAACCTGGTTGGAGGGATCCACATCAGGACCACCCTGCGGCCAACTTCTCTCATCGGGAAAGCTCTTTTCCAACCATTCCAAGAATGCTGTAATTTGAAGAACATCCTTAGACTTTGTACAAAATAGTAGCTGAAGCTGGCTGTCTTCTCTCAAGCTCTCACGATCCACGAATTTATATGGAAGAATCGAGATATAGTCAGAAAAAGAGGGAAGATCCTTTTCAACAAGATCTCTATATAAGCAAAATGCCAAACAGTTGAACGGATCAATTTCTTTATTATGAAGGTCATACTGAGCATAAACCTCATTGACAATTTGTATTGCCTCTCTTGGAGATGGCATAGCAGAAGTCCAGCGACTCATTAGAAGCTCTCTACATTCTTCTTTTTTCAATGAGAGTTCCGGAAAGCTAGAAATCAAACGCTCCAAAGATAGATTGATTGACTCAGTCAGAGGAATAAAAGGGAGCCGGTACACAAGATCGAAGAGTTTGTCGCAAAAATCTGAAATGCCATGAGAATTATCATTCTCAACGGAGGAGTAAGCCACCATAACTGAAAATTTGCTTTTCCCTTCAGAACTCAACTCAAGCTGAAGCGCTTTAAGATCAGAAAGGAATTCCCACGATTTCCTCAATCCCGAATCGCCTAACCTGTCAATATCATCCACTACCACAATACTTTTCTTGGGCAGATTATCTCGCAACACAGTTTTAAATTTCTGGCGCCAAGAAACGCCAACAAGAACCTCTTTATTCTCCGAATGGGAGTTTATTTTTCCCCAGAGCGAGGAAACCCCTGATCCCCTATCGCCATCCGACTCAGATTCTTCATCTGTTAACCCAAATAGAAAAGTAGACAACCGGTAAAAAAAATAATAAAAAACGAAAACTGATATCAACAGCGAAGCAACGGCAGAAACCTTATATTCATAAAAGTTATCCGCGCCGTTAAATGCGACTCCCAGAAGAAAATCTAGGGCAAAAGGCAAGAGTAGCAACGCAGAAAGAAATATGACCTCACTTTTCGAAGGATAATATTTATTATCTATAGTTGTTATTACTTTCTCCTTATTCAATTTGCTTATGTCATTAAGGGTTCCGCCCGACCCTAGAATGAGCTCTTCGCAACAGCTTTTGTATAGATTGTCGTCGAACTTCGACCATATATTAAATACAAAAACGCGATCTGCCCCGCATTCATTTTTTACCAGCTCAGCAATAGTAGACTTCCCTTGCCCCCAGCCCCCCTCAAGGCCAATGAAAAGAGAACCCTCTTTCGACAGCACTCTACCTATAGAGGAAGCTATAATCTTATGCGTCCCGTGCGAGAAACTATCAACATTTGATGGCCTATTTGGATATATCTCTGACATTTATCAAACAACCAGTTATACGGCGGAACGCACCGCGAGTTATCAACGGAACTCCCTGACCAGTAGGAACTTCATCTTTCAGGCCATTAACCATAAAGGCTATTGACCTCATCCACCTGCCCATTCAACGTCCACAGGTCATACAACCACCCAAACCCGAACAACCCCATCGTCAGCAACCAGATGATCCAGCCAATAAAGAACAGGCCCAGGGTAAAGAGCCAGATGGTTCCGGTGATCTGGCGGCCGTAATAGGAGCGGTGCATACCCATGAATCCGAAGATCCACATGATGTAGCCGATGGCCTTGCTGTGGGTGTCATTGGCCATGACGGCCTCCCCGGCCAACAAAGTCGGCGGTGCCGGCCGCGATCTTTTTCAGGCAGATTTCCGACGCCGCCACCTCAGCGCGCATTTCGGTCTCTGCAAGCCCTTCCTGGCTGCTCTTCTGCATCACCACCTCCTTATGGGTAACGATGCTGGTATACGGCATGATGCCGGTGCGGGTGTCGAACAGCGCCAGCTCGCAGGTGGCGTAGCCGCGCACCTCGTTGGCTGAGAGGAATCGCCACTTGTAGAAGATATCGCTGCGCAGTGAGTAGATCACCAGCTGGTCGATTTGCAGGCGCACCGCCGCTTCACGAATCTGCGACAGGGTCATCTCCTTGGTCACCGTGAAGGACGGCATGGGCACCACCCGCCGCACACCAGGCAATGTCACCAGCGGCGTAGACAGTGCATCGAAATACTGCGCCTGCTGGTCCATGTAGTCCTCGGAGCGCCAGTAATACCAGCCGTAATGCCGCACTGCCTGGGTTTTAGGCGAAAGATCCAGCAACGCGATGCGGGCGTTCTCCGGCATGTTGACCACACCGTCCAGCGCCTGCTGCACCGCCGCGTCGGACATCACGGCCTGATCCGAAGCAAATAGCGAGCCGACAATCTCAGGGCCATCGTCAGCGCCATGAGCGGGATAGCCGTCCACCGGCCCGGTGGCACACCCAGCTAGCCCAAACAGGCAGGCAATAACCAGAAAAAAACGTATCATCCAGCATCTCCCATTCCACAATGACGGCGCGCAGGCCCTGACTTCCCATTCCCAGCGAAAACCACCCCTAACACTTCAAACGAGTAAACCGTGTCACCCACCATCTACTCAGTGTTCTCAAAAAATGCCCTGAGCCCCGCATAATCCCCCTGCGCCAACCGCACGTCAGCACCCAGACGGCGCATCCTGGCATAGACGCTACCGGAACCGGTCTCTAGAAGCCTTTCCTTGCGCGCCACCAGGTAGTCGGTGATGGCCTGGGCTTGCTGATACTGTTTTTCCTGGAAGCACTCATCCGCCACGCCGGAAAGCAGGAAGGCGGCTGACTGGGGGTGGCGGCTAAAGTGGTCCGTTTCCAGCCATTGCTCAACCGTTGGCTGCATCACCCTGCATATACTGCTTTTCCACTTCTGCCCCACAGATGATTGCCCCGCCGCGGACATTTCATAGCGATCATTGAAGTGGCGCAGTATCTTGAACAGCATGACATTGGTGCGCCAGCTTTCGGACCCGAGCGCTGTGGACATGGCCTCGATAAAGCCCATCATCTCTGTTCCGCTCTGGTGCCTGCCGACCAGATGGATGCCGAGATACACAGCCATTTCCGTCTCCTTGTCGGGGCTGTGGGCGGCCAGCTCAACCAGCGGTTTTACCGCTTCATCGAACTCCCCATGGGCCACATACCAGGAAATGAAACCACCCAGCGCAACCGCCAGGTCACGACGCTTCGCCAGGCCGGGCTGGGCAATATAGGCGGCGTACAGGGCACGCAACATGGCTGTCTTGTCCTTGTCCGCCCCGGCATCAAAGTCGGCTTGGCTCATGTAGGTATTGAGCAGCCAGCCAAGATTGACCATGAAACTGGGGGCGCGCACCACTTCGGGGATGGCCTCTTCAGGGATGTCGGCCAACTCCTCAATCGCCCCCGGGCTGTACTTTTCCTGCGTGCCCCGGGCTGTGATCCGCAATTTGGTAATGCGGGCGACCGGGTCGCGAGCCATGGTGACGTTGGTCTGGGCCACGACCTGGCAGGGCTCACTCAGGGTATCCGTCACAGCGCTCTGGTTCAGGGACCACGTGCAGGCGTACACCGTGTCCCTGTCGAGCACCGGGCCCGTGGCATTGCCGGCCATGGCAGCAAGAAGGCCAACAAGCAGGGTGGCGAGCATCCCGCCACCACCAAGTCCGCTGGCCCATGCGCCCCTCGGCACCCTGCCCCGGATCACCCTGTCACGCCGCATCGCGGTTAACCTCCGACACCTGGCCATTCAGGGTCCACAGGTCATACAACCACCCAAACCCGAACAACCCCACCGTCAGCAACCAGATGATCCCGGTAATCCACTTGCCCATATAAAATCGGTGCAGGCCGAAGTAGCCGAGGAACGCCAGCAGGATCCAGGCCACGTTGTAGTCGATGCGGCCCTGGCGGTATTTCAGGTCGGCATGGCGGTCCATGCCCGGAATCAGGAACAGGTCGATGATCCAGCCGATAAAGAACAGGCCGAGAGTAAAGAACCAGATCGTGCCGGTGATCTGGCGGCCGTAATAGAAGCGGTGCATGCCCATGAATCCGAAGATCCACATGATGTAGCCGATGGCCTTGCTGTGGGTGTCTTTGCTCACACCTGTTTCCCCCGGGAGCGGCCGCGATGGCACGCGCCCTTCCTTGTCTGTACAACCTGTTAGTGGAACAGTGCGTCGTGGTTGCCTGGCAACCGACGCCTGGCGGGATAAAACAGCAGAACGTGCGGAAAGGTGTTATCGCCCCAATAGTGGCAATTTGATATCGCCTGATCCCTGTTTTTGTTGTTGTATCCCTGTGGCACGAAACTATCAGACGTCGCTCAGCACGCCAAGGCCGGCCGCTAACACCTGCCTCCATCCGCGGACTACCCGGCCACCAGGAAGGGTAGGACAGCCTGAGCGGAAATTACGGTTTCCGGAATGGCGCGGGCCATAGCGCGCTGACATAATGCCCTGCCCCTTCGGTACCAGATGCCGACTGAAGAAGAAAACAAAAGTAAGGTCATTCATGAAAGGGATATTTTCCGCCCACGTCGGCACCACCTCTGCCCTACTGCTATCGTTCCTGGCCGCTGTGCTTGCCGGATGTGGCGGCGGCAGCTCATCCACGCCCGCAGCACCCTCTGGCAGCAAGGATGAAGCGCCCTACTTTCTTGATTTCAGCATTGTCACCGACCCTGTGTATTTCGACACAACGGCAGGCGTCAGGGCTGAAGTGGCGGATGATGATGCATCCCCCCTGACGGTGACATTCTCCTGGCGGGTCAACGGTGTCGTGGTCGAGGGTGTTACTGGTGTCGCGCTGGCCTCCGACAACTTCAGCAAGGGCGACCTGATCGCCGTTTCCGTGCTGGCCGAAGATGCCCGCAGCAGTGTTAGCGCTGGCCCGCTGGAATTCACCGTGGCCGACTACCCACCGGAGCTTGATCTTTCAGGTCTTCCGCAATCCATCACCCGCGGGCAAGTGCTGGATGTTGCCCTGCCCCTGAGCGACCCGGATGACAGCCCGGCCGGCGAACCCCTTCTCGCCTACGGGCCGCCGGGGGCCGCCGTGGTCAGTGGCCGCCTGCAATGGCAGGCGGATCCGGTATTGCTGGCAGAAAAAGGCGTTTTCCACTTCGGATTCACGGCGCCCAGCCAGCCCGAGCTCCTGTTCGAACGCAGCATCACCGTCACAGACACGCAAACCCGGCGTCGCTGGCTCACTACTACGGACGGCGGGCCGGAAGCTGTTCAACAGATCATTCGGCCGCACCGACTGTCGGATTTCGACAACGATGGCGCAAAGGAGATGCTGGTTTATTCGCCGACGTCAGTCGGTGTTTTTGAATTGGGCACCCCGATCACCCGCCAATGGGCAGAGGGTGCAGCGCCGCTCGAGCGTAACCGCACCATCCATGATGCCCTGATGCTCCCTGCTGCCGTTGCCGAGTCCCGGATTGTGCTGCTTTCTGACAGGCTCACTGTCATAGACAGCGCCACCAGCACGGTGGTCGCCGAAGTGGCGCTTCCTGCCGGCCTGGAGGATGCCTCGTCACTCTGGTTCAGCCAGACATCGGCCGCCGACGCCGGCGTCATTGTCGTGGATATGCAGCATGACGGCCTCGCTGCGGATGCCTGGGAGACCCGTGCTTTCGACCCTGACACACTGACTCAGTTGTGGGCCGCCCAGCGCGCTAACGGCAAGATAGCGGTATCCGCCAATATCGATGCGGACCCGCAGCAGGAGCTGGTTTCTGCCGACGGGACAATATACGACGCGGCTACCGGCAACACGGAGAGCGTTGCCCTGGGAAGCCCGCGCTCCTTACATGCATTGTATGTGGACAGCCTTGGCTACAGCCGCTTGCTCGCGATCAGTGATGACGCCAACGCAGATGTTCACGATGTGGTGCTCGACCAGGAGCATGCGGTCTCCGCGCCAACCCCGGTTTTTGCCTCTTTCGGCGTGGGCAACAGTGACACTGACGGTGATGATGAGATCGTCTCGTTTGATGAAAACGGTTTCCAGCCGTTTGAATATGTCCCCGACCAGACGGCACTGGTGGCTGGCACCGCCTCATCCTTGCCGGTGGGCTCCGCGCTGCTGGCGCCGGATTTCTATACGGATTCAACCGCCGCCCTGGTGTCTTTCAATGATGCCCTCGCACTGGGCTCCCCTGGCATGTTCTACGACATAAATACAAAAACCGGCGTTACATCAAATGCCGGCTTTGCAAGCTGCCTCTACCCCACCCAGACCCTGCTCGTCGCACGTACCGCCGACGCTGACCAGGATGACGTCAAGTTGCTGGCCAAGTGTGGCGATGAGTCATTGCTCGCAGCCGTGCTCGACGCCAGCAATAGCTTCAGCCATACGTTCTACGACAACAGCAGTGAGCAACTCTATGAATTCGCCTCGCCGCTTTCCGCCGCGCTGACCGGCTACATCTCCGCCGATGCCAACAGCGACCTGTTTTTCAATGCCGCGTTGTCTGGTGCGAGCGGCTATTCGCTCCTGATCGACGAAGCGCTGGAAACCGTGCTCTGGCGCCAGGCCGAGGGGCACATCACGCGCAGCCACGCCAGCGACCTGAACGGCGACACCAGCCAGGAAATCATATTCTCGGGTGACAACGGCACTTTCATTCAGGATCTGGCCAGCAACACCAGGCATGAGGCCAGCGCCCGGCAATGCACTGTCGATAGTTTCCTGTATATCGCGGCCGGCACAGGCGAGAAGCGCTATATCTGCGTGGACGATTTCCGCACCAGCATTTACCAGGTCAATGCCGACAGCTTCACACTCCTCCATGAGGCAACGGACAGCGAATACAGCACACTGTCTGCCGCGCTTGCGGACATCGATGACGACGGTATTCCAGAGATTGTCCTGCAAAAAGCGCTCGAAGCGGGGGATGCCCTTCCGCTTTACCCGCTAACCATCCTTGACCTGTCACTGGCTACGGTACGCCAGCTGGAGAGAGATACCCCGGCGTATGTTCTCGCAGCTGTTCCCGGTGAACTGTCGCAGAGCGGCCATGTGCTGACATTCGAGCCGTCCGGCGGTTCTTTCACGCAGCTCCAGCAGATCGACCTGCGCACCGGCGACGTAACCTGGTCCGGCCCCCGCTTTGCCCAACCCCTGGACGCGTTCGCACAGGCCCGCTATTTCATCACTCCGCAGGGGCCCAGGATCGGTGTGGTGGCAGGTAACGGCGCCGTAGTGGGCTGGTAGTCTCTGCCGCACTGCGCGCCAGTCACCATGCCCTGCTTTCCTGCCCGGTTGGCATTCCCTGCCCGTTGCCACACACTCAGGGGCAGTACTCAGGGAATCTCATTGCCATGATCGAGGGAAAAGGGCTGGTGAAGCAGTTTGGCACGCGGCGCGCCGTGGACGGCGTGTCGCTGTCGGTGGCCCCCGGGCAGATCTTCGGGCTGCTGGGCCCCAATGCCGCCGGCAAGACCACGCTGATCCGCCTGCTCTGTGGCCTGCTGCCCGTCGATGGCGGCAGTGTGGCCATTGCCGGCCAGCCCATTGCCCGGGTGCGCCAGCGCATTGGTTATGTCTCCCAGCACTTTGGCCAGTACGAAGAGCTGACGGTATGGGAGAACCTGACCTTCTACGCCTCGCTCTATGGCATCACCGACCGCGCCCATCTCACGGCCCTGCTGGAGACTTACCAGCTGCTGCCCTACCGGGATGCCTTCGCCGGCACCCTGTCCGGCGGCTACAAGCGTCGCCTGGCACTGGCCTGCGCCATTGCCCACGACCCGGAGGTGGTGTTCCTGGATGAGCCCACCGCCGGCATCGACCCACTGACACGCAAATCCCTGTGGGACGAGTTCTACAACCTGTCCGCCGCCGGCAAGACCCTGTTCGTCACCACCCATTACATGGAAGAGGCCGAGCGCTGCCACACCCTGGCGTTTATCTCGTTGGGGCGCCTGGTGGCCGAAGGCGCGCCCGCCGGCATCCGCGCCGCCCTCAAGGACAGCCAGGTGCTGGCCTGCGACATGAGCGCCGTGGCCAAGGACCGGCTGCCCGGCCTGCGCGACCAGCTCTCGCAGTTGCCCGGGGTGCAGCTGGTGAACCAGTTCGGCGAGGTGTTCCGCCTGGTGGCCAGCCGCCACCTGGACGCCGAAGCGGTGCGCCGGCACTTGCCGGAAGCCATACGCGCATCGGTGACCATCCGTGTCGAAGCCCCGAACCTGGAAGATGCGTTTATTGCACTCACCAGCACGCCGGCAGCGGATGCCGTGGAGACGCCGGCATGATCGGCGCCGTCGCCCGCAAGGAGCTGCTGCAGCTGCGCCGCGACCCGCGCCTGGTGGCGCTGGTGGTGGTGATGCCCATGGTGCTGCTGGTGCTGTTCGGCATTGCCCTGAAGCTGGAGCCGGAGAATGTGCGCCTGGCGGTGCTGGACGAGGACCGCTCGTTCTTCTCCTCGCAGATCAAGACCGGACTCTGGAGTGATGGCTATTTCGCCCTGTATGACGTCGACAGTGTGGACGCCATCGTCAACGAGATCCGTGCCGGGCGCGCCCGGGCCGGCGTGCATATCCCGGCGGATTTCTCGCGCGCGCTCACCGACAACAACCAGCCACACATTACGTTCTACGTGGACGGCACCATGCCGTCGCTGACCACGGCAATGAAATACCACTCCGACGGCGCCACCGACGACGATGTCATGGGTGACATGTACTTCCTGCCACCGGATGTGCCCTCCTCGTCGGTGATCATTCCCGAAGCCCCCTTCAAGATGGACACCGAGGTGTTGTTCAACCCGGACGAGAAGGAAACCTGGTTCTTCCTGCCCGGTGTGGTGGGCGTGCTGATGATGCAGGTAGCACTGATACTCACCGGCATCTCGGTGGTGCGCGAGCGCGAGAAACAGACGCTTGAGCAGCTGCTGGTGACACCATTGAGCCGCACCAGCTTCATCATCGGCAAGCTGGTGCCGTATGTGTTCATTGCCCTGGCCGAGTTCTATTTTATTCTCGGCGGTGGCTGGCTGATCTTTGACCTGCCCGGCCCCTCCTCCCATGTACTGCTGTTCCTGCTGGCCTTTATCTATGTGGCGGTAATGATCTCGCTGGGCCTGCTCATCTCGCTGTTCTCGCGCACGCAGCAACAGGCCATGTTCATGGCCATCTTCATCATCGTGCCGTCGATCCTGCTGTCCGGCTTCATCTTCCCGCTGGAAGCCATCCCGGACACGGTGCGCCCGCTCAGCTATGCCCTGCCGTTTACCTACTTTGTCGATATCGTGCGCGGGTTGCTGATCAAGCACACCGCTGCCGCTGACCTGGTCACGGACTTCCTCTGCCTGGGGGCCTTTGTGGTGGTGTTCGTCGGCGCCAGTATCCACCGCTTTCGCAAGACGCTCTGACAGCGGGCCGACACGCATTGCCAGCCGCCCCGGCACCCTGTCAGGATGGGTCAACGCCGGAGGGAACCAGCATGAGCAGCACGCACGACGTCACCGTGTTCTACGACGACCGGGTACTGGCCCACCAGCCCGATGTGAACACCGCCTTCCTGCCGGGGCGGCTGGACAAACGCATCCGCGAGATCCTCCAGGGCCTGGAGGTGAAATGGTCCTACCCCGAGCACCCCGGCCGCCTCACCGCCATCATGGAAAAGCTGGACAACCAGCCCATCCCCGGCCTGCGCTTCGCCCGCGGCAAACCCGCCACGCGCAAGCAGCTGGCGCGGGTGCACACCACCGGCTACCTGGATCACATCTTCGAACTGCGCAACCAGAATGCCTGGCTGGACGTGGACACCACCGCCGTGTCACCGGGCAGCGTCAAGGCCGCAGAAGTGGCCGCCGGCACGGCGGTGGCGGCGGTGGATGCCGTGTGCAGCGGCGACACCGAAAGTGCCTTTGCCGTGGTGCGCCCGCCCGGCCACCATGCCGAGCCGGCGCGGGCGCGCGGTTTCTGCCTGTTCAACAACGTGGCCGTGGCCGCCGCCCACGCCCAGGCGCATCACGGTTGCAAGCGCGTGCTGATCCTCGACTGGGATGCCCACCACGGCAACGGCACCCAGACCATGTTCTGGGCCGACCCGGACGTGATGTTCATTGATATCCACCGACGCGCCCCGTTCTACCCCGGCTCGGGCAACCTGGATGAAATCGGTGCCGGCCTGGGCGAAGGCACCACGGTGAATATTCCGGTGCCCGCCGGCACCGGCGACGTCGCCTACCTGAAAGCCCTTAACGAGATCGTCACGCCGGCCGCCCGCGCCTTCCAGCCCGACATGATCCTGGTCTCCGCCGGCTTCGACGCCCACTGGCACGACCTGGCGCTGAATGTGTCCTATGAAGGCTTTGCCGCCATGGCCGGCATCATGCAGGGCCTGGCAGACGCCCTGTGCGATGGCCGGCTGGTGTACGTGCTGGAAGGCGGCTACCACACCGAGTCACTGGCCTGCGGCGTGCATGCGGTGCTGGAAGTGATGGCTGGCAAGACGCCACCGCAACCCGGCGTCTGCGGCGTGGAAGAAGTGGACGCGGCCATTGCCTATCACCGTGATGCCTTTCTTGACCCGGACAGGCCAGACTAGAGACGCTGTTTGCGTAGGAACACCCGGGCAAAAAATACGCCACACGGCCAGAACCACACTGGCAGTAGTGTCCAGCGCTTGCGCAAGATGTTTTAGTTATTCTTTTTCGCATTCTGCTTTTATTTTTCACTTGCCGCCAAGAGTTGACCCAGATCAGCATTTGCGGCGATTAACGTGCCCCGGGTGAGCCAAGGTCGAACTCTTCTGTCAGGCGCGTGCCTAACCTATAACGAAGCGACGTAAAAGGTGAGGCACCATGAAAACACTCCGACTGGTTTCCATCGCCGTGGTTGTCAGCGCCATGCTGGCCGCCACGCCCCACGCCTTTGCTGCCAAAGGCGAAAGAGATAGCAAAGGCACGTATCGCCCTGCAGAAACGTCTTCCACGGCTGCCACGTCCAGCACTGCTGATTCCGTCAGTGCCGATGAAGCCGCTGACCTGGCCTTTATGCGCGAAGAAGAAAAACTGGCCCGCGATGTCTACCTGACGCTGGATAGCTACTGGGGCACGGAGACGAAGGTATTCGCCAATATTGCCAAATCCGAGCAGACCCACACCTCCACCGTGGAATACATCCTCAGCAAATTCGATGTCGATGATCCGGTGATCCGCGATGAACTGGGCGTGTTCGTCAACGACGAGCTGCAGGCGCTGTACGACACCCTGGTGGTCAAGGGCAGCGCCAGCCTGATCGAAGGGCTGTACGTGGGAGCGCTGATTGAGGAAAAGGATATGCGCGATATCCTCGCTGCCATTGACCGCACCGATGAGCGCGCCATCGCCCTGGCCTACTCTAACCTGCTGGATGGCTCCAAGGACCACCTGCGGGCGTTTGTCAGTGTCATTGAAAGTCTTGATCTTGCGTACAACGCCCAGGTGCTGTCGCAGGAAGAGGTGGACATGATCCTCAGCAGTGGGGAGTAACAGAGTAAAGAACATAAAAAAGCCCGGCACTTCCGGGCTTTTTTATGTTCGCGGCGGACACGCCGATCCTGAGGGTACGGGGTCAGGCAAACGCACCAAGCCACTTCTTCTTGGCTTTTTCCACCAGGCTGCGGGAATCCGTCTGCCAGGGATGGAAATTCGGGCTGTAGTACTTGATGTAGGACGGCAGCAACTTGCGCAGCACACCGGGGCTGCCGAGCATGTACTTGCCCAGGCTGCGCCAGGATTTGAGATTGGTGAGCTGGCCCTCTTCCTTCATCAGCTGCACCAGGTGCAGGGTGGAGAAGAACGGAAACATGATGCTGACCATCATCATCTCGGTAACGCGGACAAACTCGCTGCCGCCAATGGCCTTGTAGACATCAAACGCCACCGCCTTGTGCTCGGATTCCTCCACCGCATGCCAGGCCCAGATCGGCGCCATGCGCGGGTCCATCTCTTCCAGGGCGTCATACTTGAGCAGGAATTCCTCGGCCATCAGCGCGGTGAAGTGCTCCACCGCCACGGTATGGGCGAGCTGGCGCTCGGGGCTGAAGTTGTTGGCCATCCAGTTGATGAAGGCGCCAACTTCCTTCTCGATACGCGCCACACCGATGCCACGCTTCTCAAGCCAGTCGTTGAGGGCATCGTGCTCTTTGGAGTGATGTGCCTCCTGGCCAATGAAACCGCGCACCGCTTCTTTCAGCTCCGGATCGGTGATCTGGTCGCGGTAATGACGCACGGAATTGATGAAAAAGCGCTCGCCCGGCGGGAACGTGGCCGACAAGGCAGCCAGCAGCAGCGTGCGAGCCGGATCGTTGTCCCACCAGTAGCGCGGCACGTCGTCAGCGAGGTCGAAATCCGGCTGACGCACTTTCGGGATCATACCTGCCGGTGTGGCGGCCTTCGCCGAGGTGCGGGTCGACTTGATACGAGCAGCGGCGGTCATGGGCAAACTCCTGATAGCGCTGTAAAAATCATGCCTTCACCCTACCCGGCCCGCCGTCCTGACGTGATGGGCAAACCGGTCATCGCACTTGTCATTTGTGGCCAAACAAGCGCCGGAGGCGTCTGCTTGCGCGGCAATGTGGCCGGTTATTCGTCATCCCGGGGCTTTTCTTCCATCGGGGCCAGCTCCAGGGTCAGGCCGTCCGAGGTGGTGAACGGCTCATCTTCCTTCTCTTCCTCTTCGGCCGGTTTTTCTTCCTCCGCCACCCCGAAACTGGCGGGCTGCGGCGGTGCCGGCTCATCCAGGCCCTTGGCCTGCTTGAGCCAGTCCGGCATGTCGTCCTGGCTCTCCTCTTCCTCCGTGGGCACCAGGCCAACACTGTCCAGGTCCTGGAAGAACGCTTTGGCCTTTTCCAGGTAACTGGTGGCGGCCTGGGCGCTGTCATCGTCATCCGGCAGATAGGCTTTGAAGAACCCGCGCATCTCGGCAAGCTCATCTTCCAACAACAGCGGCACCAGCGTGGAATACATGTCCTGCAGGGTGATGGCGTTCTTGGTGGAATCGGAGCTGGTGGCTCGTTGCAGGCGGCTGGCCACGGCGGTATTGAGGATATGCAGGTCGTTGTAGATCCGGGTCAGGCCGTCAAACTCAATCTGGCCCTTGCGTGACGGCGTCAGGCTGAGGAAATACTGCGCCAGCAGGTACATACCGGTGACACGGAATACCGCCTCCTCCTCCGAACACAGCGGCAGGTGAAAACGCGCCAGCGGCTTCATGAACGCCGTCTTCGGGCAGCCACAGATGGGATAGATAAGGTCCAGCATGGACGCAATCACCCGCTGCAGTGAGGTTTCCTGCACCACGCGACGCTCTTCGGTGGTCACCTCCACCGTCACATCATCAATGGACCGGGTATCTTCAAAACGGCTGACGATGTCGAACATCTGCAGGGCCAGCGGGCAATGGCTGTGCTCCTCCAGCGACAGCGGGCAGTGCTCGCACTGGCGGTAGTCCAGGCGCGTCCACTCAGGTGGGTCCGCTGGCGCTTTTGCCTGCAGATCGAAGGTCTCGGCATCCAGCGGAAAAGTGAACGTCTCCGTACGTTCCTCGCTCACGCTGATGCGATAGATGATATCCACAGTGTCCATGGCGTCTTTTTCTATTCATCGGCTTGGTAATACGGGCGTCGCGGCCTGGCAGGGCCGGCCCTCGACACCGTTACTACCAATGTACATGCAAAATCCTTACCGGGGTGGGACAAAACGCGACACAGCGCTCAAACAGAGCGAATTTTGAATGATACTGCCCGGCGCCTGGCCACACACGGCCCCCAATTTTTATCCACAGCTGCCATTGAAAGGCAGTCCAACTGCCTGGAGGCACAAAAAAGCCCGGCACTGCCGGGCTTCACTGACGGACCGAAGGCCCGGGTCGAGGTGAACCGCTTCAGATACCGAGGCCGCATGGCGCCACGGCCCCGGCAGGAACCGGTGCGGTAATGTTCGCCGGGTCGGAATAAACGGTGGCCGCAACCGTCTGCCCGGCAAAGGCCGGATCCACGGATCCCTGCTCGTAGACAGCCAGAACAGGCGTAACGGAGGTCGCGGTGTAACTTGCACGGGTCGCCAATTGCGGATTGCCGTTGGTGTCGGTGTAACCGGCGCCGAAGGTGCCCGTATTGGCGTCAAACCAGAAAGAGACCTGGGACCCGTCGGTTTCATAGAAGTAATCCGTACCCGGCCCAATGCCAAGCCCGATCCAGTGCCCGGTTGCATCGTATTGATAATTCACGTGGCCGACTTCGGTGAAAGTTTCATCAAAGAAGACGAACTGGATTGCCACATCGCCAGTGCTGACACCGTGAACAGCGCCCACATCCGGCAGCGCATCCTTGCTCAGCCCCATGGCAACAACGCCGCTGGAAACGTCGAAATACTGCCCCCCCGTACCGGTGATGCCGGAAGAGAACATGGCATAGGCCTCCGTGGCTGCCAGACCGGACCGAATGGTGTATTCACCGGACTGGTCAGCATTCAAGGGGTAAAGCTTGCCATCGGTGACGGCCAGGACTTCCTGCTCGCTGGCGTCTAGCGGGTAGTCGCAGGACACCGAGGGCTCAATGACCCAGAGCTCCACCCCATCTGTGCCGCCATCTGCCTGGAAATACAGCTTGTTGTCGGCGACCGCCAATTCTGCGGGCATTGAAGCCCCGCTGCCGGCATTGATGTCGTGGGCCAGCGCAGTGCCTGCCGCAGTGCCGTCGCTGGACCAGACTTCACGCCCGTTGATGCCATCATCTGCGGCAAAGTAAAGGGCGTTGTTGAACACAACCAGGCCTGAGGGCGAAGAACCGATGTTTGTCCCGGCATTGATATCCTTGAACAGCGCCGTGCCAGCAGCCGAGCCATCCGTGACCCAGAGCTCGCGCCCATTGATGCCGTCATCCGCCGAGAAGAAAATCTGGCCCTGGAAAAGCGTCAGGTGATCTGGCGCAGAGCCTTTCTTGTGCCCTGCCTGGATGTCCACGAGCATGGCGGTGCCGGCATCAGTACCGTCGCTGACCCACAGCTCCCGCCCATTAGTGCCGTCATCCGCCGAGAAGAATAACTGGCCATTGTACTCGATAGCACCGGCGGGAAGAGAGTCTTTGACCCCCGAATTAATGTCTTTTACCTGCTGGACGGTATCTGCCAGAGCTGTCGCACTGATGAATAGCCCGACAAGAAAAGCTATCCGACCGGAAAGATCAAATGCCGCCCGCGCATTTCGTGATGCCGTGCCAAAGACACTTCCACCCCTCAATCCAGCGAATGAATAATCAAATACTTTCATAAAAGTCCCTTTATCGTTATTGAAATAAAAATCGTTTACCGTATTTTGACGGCCGTATAATCAGTGGCAGTGGTATATGCCCTGAGGTGTTTCGTGGCAACCGTATTGATCCAGTGACGCGCCACCGGAATGCGAAGGCATTATGTAGGCAGAATAGCTCGTCAATACGAAAGCAAAAAATGCTGACAAACCCTTCCTCATAAAAATTCTTTTCATGTTTCCTCCCTGGCTTTAATGGCCGGTGCCATAACCCATCGCGACAGATTCATCGTCGGCATAAAGCGATGTTTTATCTAAATATTTGCTCATGAATGATATCTGCTCATTCTTTGCCTTGATGACCTTCTCATAGAGCTCTGCAATCGCGTCACTGTGCTCCCGAGTAACCCTCGATATAACATCATCAACGTGCTCCATAACCTCTTCGCGTGAGGAGTCGACCGTGATTGCGTTATACTTCTCCTGTAGATCATCGAAATTCGCCTTGAGATCAGCATTTTCCTTTTCGCATTGCGTCACTTCCAGTTTGGCCTTCTCTATATTCCGCTCCATCGACACCTTGGCCTCTCTGTTGTCTTCGCTCCTTTTCTTTATATCGGATTGAAGCACCGCAATGTCATCCTTTAGCGCCTTGATGGTCTTGTCCCTGTACGAAATTTCGCGACTCTTGCTGTCCGCCTCAGCACTGACACGCTCATAAAACCTGACAAAGTCATTGGCCAGACTGGTTCTCATGCCCTTGCAGATATCTGCGAAAGACTGAACTTTCACGGCCACGGGAAGTGGCGAGCCACAGGACTCTCCATCCTCATCAAAACTACCCCTGTTAAAGGACCGGCTGGCACGCGCCCCAAGAGCCAGGAACTTCCACTTTGACTCTTCCAGTTTCACGCTTGACATCTTCGACCGACAGCCCATATACACCTTGGTAACCACCATTTCGCCATCAACATCAGAGCCCACGCAACGCTGGTAGAGGTCAATTTTTTCACTCAGCGTCTGCAGAGGCTGCGGCTTTACTGAATGTTCTCCGGTCACAATTTGCGCTACCAGGTAGCGACCCTCGCCACCGACGCTCACAGCAGATCCGTCGAACGTGGCATCGACATCTACCTGCTTGACTTCTACGGTGTGCGGAGCGTGACTTTGAGGGTGCTCAGTGGCTTCAAATTCGGGAACGGAGTAGTAGGTCGAGGCCAGACTGGCAGCGGGACATGAATCGTAGTTGGCGATACCGTTCTCAACCTTCTTGACACACTTGGCGAGAACGTCTTCCGGCTTAACACCATCATTGATGGGCACAAAATTGGCAGACTGGTATACTTGCACCTTGGAACAGCCGGCGAGCAGACTCACAGCTGCCAGTAGTGCAACCGTATGGATACGCATTGTTCTTCCCCCTTTTTTTGTTTTGCTCTTCCGTGAAACGGCTTTATTCAAGCAAAACTTCAAAGGGTTTCAAATGCTGCCAGACTGACACTATCCTGAAATCATATTGGCGAAGGGAAAGCGCGGCAGGCTCGCGCCTGCCACGGAAACTGCATCACCCGCCAGGGGCTACTGCTTACCAGGCGCCATCTCTCCCAACGTCTGTGGCACGGCCGCCCCTTGCGCCCGGCCCCGGTCCAGCTTGATTACCACGTCCGTGCGCCGGTTTTTTTCGCGGCCCGCTTCGGTTTCGTTATTTGCAATCGGGCGGGCTTCACCGTAACCCACTGCTACCATGTTGGCATTGGCAAGCTTGGCATCCTCCTTCAGGTACGCCATGACCGAGTGGGCCCTTTCCTCTGAAAGAGTCTGGTTGCTTTCATCACCACCAAACGAATCAGTGTGCCCTTCGATCGTTGTCAGTTCGGTGTTGGATAGCTCAATGGCGTATTTGACCTTCGCCAGCAGCTTCATGTGTTCGGTTTCCAGCTCGGCCTTGCCACTGCGGAAATTGAGGCCGACCATGCGGATGATCATGTTCTTGCCCTGGCGGAAGATTTCCGCTTCCTCGGCAGTGAAGATGTTCTCCAGCTTGGCCAGCAGCTCACGGTAGCGCTCCTCGGCCGCCAGTTGTTCGTTATAGATGCCCAGTTTCTCGGAAAGACGGGCAATTTCAGCCGCCTGCTCGGCGTTCACCAGGCGCAGCTGGGCGAGGGCCTGTGAGTCCTTCTCCAGTGTTTCCACACGGGCAAGAATGGCGTCCCGGGTGGGCTCGAAGCCCTGGTGCAGTGACGGCACGATATCCAGGGCATCGGCAATGTCTTCCAGTGGCCGCTCGTAGTTGAGGACGATGTCCTCCACCGCGAAATCCTTCTTTTTCACGCCGATGGCCAGCTTGGCCAGGGTGATGGCGTGCTGCGCCTCGTTGCGGGCGCGGCGCGCCAGGTCACGGGGGTAATCCGTGTCATAGCGGTTCTGCGTCAGCTCGCGCTCGGCATCCTTGAGCAGCAGCTCGGCATCGATAAAGGTCTTGATGGCATATTTGTCCGCGCCGATGTCGTCAGCTTCCTCAATCAGGCGCCGGGCGCCGCTGAGGTAGTTGGTCTTGATGGCAGACAGCTCCGCCTGCTGGTACAGCGCGGTCACCTCACCAGCACGCTCGCGGGCATCGCGGATATCGCCCTTCTCCACTTCGTGGGTGGCATCGCGCAGGGCCTCCTCGGCGTCGTCCCAGATCGCCCTGGCATGGCGCGGTGCTTCTGCAGAGCGGGCATTATCGCGGGCCTGCAAGGTAGCGGTGAAGGCCACCGCCGCAATATCGGTGGTGTCCAGTGCCTTGAGCAGCCACTGGCTGGCGCGGTCGATGTTCTCGCGCACGTCATCACGGTCGCGACGTTGCTGGAAATCATGCTTGGCTTCGTCGTAGTACTTCATCGCCCGAGCGAAATTCTCCGGCGACAGCACATCCGCGTGGGCCTGCCGGGCGGCGGCCAGGGCTTCGTCCACACTGCCGAAAAGCCTGTGATAATCGGCAATGCTGCCTGCCTGGGCGCTGCTGGCGATACACAGAAGACTGAAGAGAAGGCTCGCGAAAAGGCGGCGCGGGACATACATGGCGTTTTCCTTGTTGTTCTGCCAGCGTCCATGCCCGTTATCTGCGACCTGCATCCCCAGGCCGTGCCGGTGAAACCGGCGGGAAAATGACACCATGATCTGGCGCGAGTCGCAACCGGAGGTGGGTTCTCTGGTGGGCGGGGGCCCTCACCCTGGCCCTCTCCCAGGGGGAGAGGGGACGCTCCAGGGGGGGTGTTTAAGCCCCTCTCCATCGGGGAGAGGGGTTGGGGTGAGGGCCACCCGCCCCTGGCGTAAGGGCCACTCTCCCCTGCGATCAGAAGCTCAACGCCCCCAGCACCAGGCGGGAATCATCCTGCACTTTCACCACCTCGTCGCCCTGGCGCTCGAGCTGGTAACGCTCAACGTTGCCATTGGCATAGGCCACCACGGACACGCTGCCGTCAGCGTTGTAGGTCACCTCCGCGAAATTGCCCAGACCGTCTTCCACTCGCTCGGTGGTACCGGTGACCTTGGCAGGCTGCTTGGAGATGGGATTTTCCCCGCTCCAGAATTCGATAGAGTTGAAAACCACCACATCGCCCAGCAACGTCAGGCCGTACACCGGCAACCACCAGAACACGAACGAGATGCCCTGGTTGACGAACTTCTCCTTGGTGGCGGTGGCATTCCAGTCCTGCACGGTGTTGAACAGGGCATTCTGGCCCAGGCAGCCGGACAGCATCACGGATGACGATAGCATCAGCGAAATAAGCAGCTTGCGCATAATGTGTTCCTTGATCAGGGTTAATAGCCTGATCACCCTAGCCCAGGCATCAATACGCCATCAATGCACTGTGCCGCAGAAATGGGCGATGGTTCCTGGCAGCGCCGGGGCAGGCTGCCCTGCTCTGCCGTTGTTTTTGCCGTGGCGTCACGTTTGCCCGTCGTGCGACTTTCCCTGATCCTGTGGCTCTCCCTCACCCTGTCCCTCTCCCTGAGGGAGAGGGGACGCTCCAGCACCCTTACAGCTATACGGCCGCGGGAACACGCAAAAAAAGGCCCGGCAATGCCGGGCCTTTTGCTCTGCCGATGCTGGATCAGCGGTCCTCGTAACGCTGGTGCTTGAAGAACACGCCATTGTCACCGAACTGCGAGGTGATAAACGGCGATGTCAGTGTCAGGGAACCGATCCGGACCGCACTGTCACGGCGCTCACGCTGGTAGCGACGCGTTACCCAGGGGAACCAGGAGGTACGGATGGCCCGGTCCGTGGCGTACACGTCGTACACCGTGGTGCCAGCCGGCAGCTCCACCAGGTCATCACGGAAATCATGGGCCGCACTGCTGAAGCGGTCACGCACCTCATTGGTGGGCACAAAGTAGATCTGCGTCGGCGCCTTGGGTGAGCTCACCCGGGTTCCGTCCTGCATCACTTCTGCCATATCGTCCACCATCAGGCGCGTCGGCTTGGAGGTCACCAGCGAGAACAGGATGGTGCTGGCCAGGGAATCTGTCTCCGGCAGCACGTACTGCGACATCTCGTTGGCAAACAGGTTGTGGTCATCGCCCTGCCCGGTCAGCGTGTACAGTGCCGACACGTTCTCGGAGCGCGCGCCATCCACGAACGCTTTCCAGGCCAGACCCGGGGCAACAGCACCCATATCTTCCGGGTCCGCCGTCACAGAGAGGCGCAGCAGGCCACAGTCGCTGCCCTTGAACAGGCCGGTGTACGGATGACTGCCGGCCGGCTCGAAGGCCACCGTGGCCATGGCGCCGTAGGCATGGATCGGCTTGCTGTAGCCCGGCGGTGATACGTCACTGACCTTCTTCACCTTGTCCCACAGCACGCGGTCGATCAGGCCCAGGGTGTCCACCGGTGCCAGTGCAGGACGCTCACCCTCGTCATACTGGGTGCGCATGGCACCATTGACCCACAGGTGCTCTTCCTTGGTGCAGGCCTGCCAGTCGTTGTAGTCCTCGGGAATGTTCAGGCCCCAGGGCTTGAAGGCGTTGTCCTGGCCCACCAGTGCCGGCGCCAGTTCCGGGAAATGACGGCGCAGCACGTCCACCATGGTGTTGTCGTTAACCCAGTCCAGCCCTTCCTGGGTGTAGACACCCGGGCGGAAGTCGGTGGTGTAGAAACGGTCGGTCATCAGGCGACGCGAGGCGTTCATGATGAAGATCTGGAACGCCGTTTCGCCAAAGGCGAAGCCTTCCGGACGCACGGTTTCAGCCAGTTGCCCCACCAGTGCATCGATCTGCTCGACGTCGTTGTTATACAGACGCTTCAGCTCGGCCAGGGTTTCCGGATCGCTGGTCAGGTCTTCGAATTCATTGATCGGGTTGAGGCCAATCTGGCGACGGAATTCATTGTAGCGCGGCACACCGCGCTCACGGTCGCGGATGATGTCCGTGGTTGCGAGATCGATGTCGCCACGCAGCGGAATGCTGATATTTCGCAGGAATTCCGGGTAGTTGTGCAGCGTCAGTGAGCCCGGGTGGGTAATACCAAAGGAATACCACAGCCGGTCGGGGCGCTCGTCATCGAGGATATCCTCGGCATCGCCATCACGGGTGTCTTCCAGCGGAATGATCGTGGAAGGCACATTGTCACCGATGTTGTAGACATCCACGCTGTCACGCAGCAGCGGGTGCATGCGGTATACGGCGACAAATTCCTCGGTGAGTGTGTAGGGCGTGCCGTAGTTGTTTGGCGCCGTGGAACCAACGATGCCCGCCAGTGCATGATCGATACTGCCGTTGCCCACCTGGTCACCAAGCAGGAACTTCAGCAGCGAAGTGCCACTCTGCAAGTCGTCGTTGATCATGTTGGCTTCGGACTGGTATTTGTCACGCAGCGGGCCGTCACCCAGCAGACCCCACCAGTTGGCGTACATGGCACGCTCGGTGACCGGATTGGCAATGATCGCCGGTGTCCATTCCACCGTATGAATCTTGGCCATCAGGGCGGCATTGATCAGGCGCGCACGGTCATAAAGCCACTGGTCGCTCTTGCCCGGGTAATTGCTTTTGAGCATGTCGGCAATGGCGTTGTGCTCCAGGGTAAACAGCTGGTGCATCATGGAGAGACCCACCCACCAGTTGTCGTTGAAGCCGGTTACCGGTACGCCCGAGAAGTATTCCGTTGGCAGGGTGCCGTCGCTGTTTACCTTGAGCTTGCCATCAACAAAGGCGCGCACCTCATCGTTGGTCTCCTTGTCGGAGCCGTACAGCTGAGAGCCGTCCCACCAATGCGTGTTACGGTTGCGCCAGGTTTCCGGCAGATCGCCTTCATCCGCTTCGCGGGAGGTGTCGGTGCCGGTGCGCTTGATCACCAGCTCGCCACTGCCCAGCGGATCATTCGCCGGCAGGGGTACCCGGATCGGGTCAGACCCGTCACCGATTTCGTGATCCACCCAGTCATGCACCATGAACTGGATCCAGGACGCTGCAATGAAATTCACAGTGGTCGCCGGCTTGAACTCTTTCCGCGCCATCAATGAATTACTGACATCCCGTGGATTCGGCGACAGCAGATTACCGGAGTCCTGCTCAGCCTGCGCCGATTCCAGCGATACGTTACGGCCAAAGCGCCGGAACACGGAACCCTCGGTGGGGTTCTCGAGGATGTTACAGGTACCGTCTTCCGTCCGTGCGGTGAGACTGCGTTCATCACATTCAACCGTCGCGTTGTGACGGTCATAATCTTCGACATCGAACAAGTTGTTGTCGAATAGCTGCTCGCGCTCTGCTGCCAGGGTCAGCAACCCCGCAATCACGCCCAGTGTCCCGAACTTGGTCAATGCCGGCCAGGTAACCCATACCGAACCCGCCATGGTGTACTCCCTCTGTGTTGTTATTTGCCAGTAAGTGCCCGGCCTACTGCTGACCTGACGGCAGCGCACAGGGTGATGGGTTGCAAGAGGGGCGTCCCCCTCCCTCAGGAGGGGGGTGGGGCCAAATGTGACCTGGTTCGGGATTTTTCCAGACGGCACAGGGCCTGCGCCAGCACACGGCCGACCGTCACATGTACACAAGCGAATGGAAAGTTACAGGCGTGGCGCGCGGACTACCGCCTCAGTGCGGTTTGCCACGCCGAGCTTGGCGTAGATATTCTTCAGGTGCCACTTGGTGGTGGATAACGCCACATTGGCGGACTGGCTGATCTGTTCGTTGCTCAACCCTTCACGCAGCAATTCAAGAATATGCTGCTCCCGGGATGTCAGCGGCTCCACGGCAGGTGCCGGGGAAACGGGGTTCTCGCTTGCCTCAAGCAATGGACCAAACATGGTGAAATACAGCTCCGGCAACACCAGCATGCCCTCCCGGATACCCATTGCCAGCCAGCGGCCGGCGCCCGGCGCCTCATCAAACAGCGTGCGATTGAAACAGCTTTGCCCGGGGAAACGGATTTTTTCGGCGAGCAGCGCCATCGCCTCTGCCTGGTCACCCTGCTCCAGCCGCAACACCGCGATATTGGCCGTCATCACCACAGCCCGGGTATTGATACCCTTTTCTTCAAGTACACGCTTGAGACATCTCAACACCGACTCCGCTTCGTCCAGACGCCCGTGCGCACGCAACCACAACGCGACCACCAGCCCCTGCCTCTCCCAGATCTCGCTGTAGCGGGTGTGCCCCCGGTCATAATCGGTGCGCCAGCGCCGGTCCAGGTTACTATTCCTCACCAGTCGGTCCAGCTCAGCCGTGTCTCCCGAGGCAAAGGCATGACGCGCGCGCTCAAAGGCCGTCTGGCTGAGAAAACGCTCGTAACCGCCCAGCCTGAGTACGCGCTCAAGGTCATCCAGCAAACGCAATCCACGCACCGACTGACCACTGATATTGAGTATCCGAGACAGGGTCAGGTAGGCATTGGCAATCACTTCGGTGGCACAGGCACTGCTGACCAGGGGAATCAACCTTTCCGCTTCACGGCGTGCCTTGTCGAGATTGTTCTGCTCGTACTCAACCACGGCCAGGGCAATAATGCCGTTGATCCACGACTGGCTGCCCTCATGCCGCGTGTGTCGGCGGCACATTTCGTAGGTGTATTGGGTGGCCTCGAGCATGCGGCCGCTGGCACGATTGCAAAGAATCAGTATCAGGTCGGCATAACTTTCCAGGTAGTCATATCCCAGCTGCCCCAGCACTTCCTTGGCCTGGCCACCATAGGCAAAGGCCTGCTCCAGATCACCATGCAGTAACCGGTGATACGCCAGCATGGCCAGCGCGAACGCGCGAATATCATGATGGCTGGCGCTGCGCATCAAGACTTCCTGGTCTGCGGCCAGCTGGAACTCGCTGTCGTGCTGGAAGACCTGCAGCAATATTTCCAGGAACGGCACCATGGAATAGTCGCCCAGTTCACCGGCAGGGCTGATGCGCTTGCTTTTCAGTGCCTCCAGGTAATAACCCGCCTGGTGAAAACGGCGCGAAAAAATAAGCGCGCCGGTGAGCGGCACCAGCAACTCCCAGTCTCGCAACAGGGTTTCCTCAGGCAACGGCTCCACCCAGGTGACCACATGGTTGAACTCGCCCGACTTTATCCACCGGGCACAACACTCACGCAGCAATTCGTGGAAGAACACGTCGTCCTGGCACTGGCTCGCATGGCTCAGGGCAGCATGCGGTTCGGCGTTGGCAGCAAACCACTGTGCAGCCCGGCGGCGCAATACCGGCACGGTTTCCGGGTTGCTGCCCTCGAGCCGGTCGCGCAGGAATTCCTGGAACAACGGGTGGTAGCGGTACCAGCCGTCGCGGCCGGCCAGCGGCTGGATGAACAGGCCCCGGCCCACCAGTTCATCGAGAATACTCCGGCTTTCCCGGGTATCGAGGATGAAGTCGCACAAGGGTGCACACACACCGTCCAGCAGCGCCGTCGCCAACAGGAACTGGCGTGTCTGGTCAGACAGGTCGCGCAGCACCACATAGGCAAAGTAGTCCACCAGTTCCGGACGGGAACCGGTAAAGGTTTCCAGGGGCAGGCGCTCCTTGCCAGCACCGGCAAGCAGAGCAAGCTTGACGCCCGCGGCCCAGCCCTCGGTCAGGCGGTAGAGGTGCTCGCTTTCTTCGTCATCAAGATCACGCCCGAGCAGGTGCGCCGCGAAGCGGTTCAACTCGGCCGGGTCAAGACGCAGATCGTGGCCATCAAGCACGAGCAGCTGGTCATCCAGTTTCAGGCGACTGAGGGAAAAATCCGGGTGCGAGCGCGTGCCGAGTACAAAATGCACGTGCTCGGGCAAGGCATACACGAGGGTCCCTATCACCGACTGGATAAGAGGATGGGACGCGTGCTGGAAATCATCAATGATCACCGTCAGCTCTTCACTGACACCGGAAAAGCCTTCCACAAGGGCTTCGGCCACCAGTTCAGCCGGCACCCCTGCCTCGACACTGAGTTCGTTATAGGAAAAGCCCTCAAAATCGGGCAATTCACTGCGCAAGGCCCGGTCCAGCCGCCGGAAAAACCTGACCGGATCGGCATCCGCGCTGCCCAGCGACAGGAACACATATCGACGTCCCTGGCGCACGCACCACTGCTCCAGCAAGGTGGACTTACCAGCGCCGGCTGGCGCGAGCAACAGTGTCAGCGCATACCGATGGCTGCGATCCAGCAGGTCCAGCAGTGGCTGGCGCAACAGTCTCCCGGCGTCATCAGGCTTTCTCATTATAAGCACCGCTTACGTACGTAATTTATTCTTATAATCAGTCACTTACATACCAAACACTAGCATATCCCCTCCCCCGTGCCCCCTCCCTAAGAGGGGGGACGAGACCCCGGTCACAGTCCAGAGTGATTTTCGCAAAAAGCAGATGCGGCAAACCGGAGCGCGACAATGAAAACAACAGCAAGCACTGCCCTGACACTGATAACCCTACTGCTGGCAGGCTGCCTCGGCGGCGACGCCGGCGAATTCCCTGAACAGGAAGCGGTGTGCAGCACCGATTACCTGCGCGAGGCGCAACGACTGGCATCGGCCGCCCACTTCCCGCAGCCGGTGGCCGACCGGATGCTGGTCAACGGTGCGCTTGCCTGGACGCGGGGCGCCGCCAACCCGGCACCGCCGGCGGTTTCACCGGGTGACGAAGTGGTTCTCGAGGGCGCCGGCTTTGGCGGCGGCCCGGACATCGATTTCGCCAAGGTAATGATCGGCAACAGCCGGGTGCTGGAAACAGACCTGCGCATGTTCAAACAGGAAATGGATATCACCAGCCAGGTGCACTACGAGATCCCGGAAACCCACAGCCAGTGGCACAAGGACATCCTCGACTGGAGTGATACCCGCATCCGTTTCCGGGTGCCGGTGCATGCCAGCGAGGGGCCCCTGCGGGTACAGATCCAGAAGCGCGTGGGCTACAACACCTCGCTCACTGACCCGGGGGCACCCCATGACGTCATTGATGCGCAAACCTACCGCATCACCGATGAGGACTTCGCACACGGATGTGACGTGGTCTCGCGCCTGAGCGAAGAGACGCGATCCATCACACCGATACCGCTGACCGTGAACAACCCGCAGTTCGCCGAGCTGCGTGCACGGGGCGAAGCCCTGTTCTGGGCCTATGACTACAACATCGGTCTCGCCCACGCGGTACGCAACCTCGACTGGACGGCGATCTTCAATTACGGCACCAAAGACCCGATCACCCGCGACGCGGCCGACCCGCGCAAGTTGTTCGGCGCCTACAGGACCGTGCCCGGCCAGGTGCCCGCACAGGCCATGGAGGATGTCTATTTCGACCCTTACCCACAGCCGACGCCGATTCCCGGGCTGCTGACAGTGCAAAAACAGCTGCGCAAGGGGAATACGCGCGACTCCGGCTGGGTAGGTTATCGCTACGCAGAAGGCAACCACCCGTACCAGGGCAAGGGCGAATGGATTGGCTTCAACTGCGCCTCCTGCCATGGCTACCAGATCACCTACGAGAAAGCGCCGGGCGAGGAAGTCACCCAGGTATTTGCCGGCCTGCCGAATCCGGAATGGAGCATGAAGTGGACTGTCCTTGGCAATAAGCGCGGCGCCACCACCGCCGACTTTGACGGCATCGAGGCGCAAGAACCCGGGCCGTCCTGGGCACCGGGTGATGCCGACATCGACAAGACCACCCTGCTCTACTACATGCCCGCCGGCACCGGCGAGCACAATATGGTGCGCGGTGCTGCCGAGGGCAGTCTCACCGATAACGACTACCAGTTTTCACCCATCGCCATTCCCAACGTCACCAACTACATGGCAATTCGCCGGTCGCTGTCACACACCGAATCCTATGTCGGCTTTGAAGGCTCCTACATCCACTCGGAAGAACCGGACGGTGCCACCGGCTCCATGTCAGCCGAGGGATTGCAGGCATTAACCGCCTACATGACCACGCTCGATCGTGACGATGATGTGCTGCGCAACGTCGGGCTTTACCGGTGGCTGGATGCCAGGGGCAAGCTGGCCGCTCAGACCGGGGGCACACCTTCGGAAGGCGAGTTTGTGGAAAACGGCTGGCAGTCCTATGCCGGTGTGAGCACGGTGGTGGACCGGGGCAGACAGATCTACGACCGGGATTGCGGCAGCTGCCACAATGACAGCCTGGGTGCCAACACCAACGAACGCATGTTCCGGCTGGATGAGGTGGGCCGTTTCTTCGCGCCGACCATTTATCACAAGGACCAGCAATCAATCCGCGCCACATTCCTGCGCAACATGTACTGGGTAACCTCCCGGGGCCTGTTGTCCGACGGCCACGTGCGCAATCTGGAAGACCTGGTCAACCCCGCACGGTGCACCGAAGGTTCGCCGCTGTATAACCAGTACTACACCCTGCATGCGCCGGTACGGCCTGAACCCGGCACCCCTGACCAGCCGAAGGCCTGGCCCGACCTGAACCGCAAGGGTGATGTATTCCGTGTCTACCGCAATGTGGAGTACAGCAGCAATGATGCCTCCACCAAACGTAATCGCTTCATCGAACGGCACAAGTACTTCGTCACCGTTCCCTGGGACACGGACAACTATTACTGGGACTACCAGAAGATGCGCGCCGAGTATGGCCCGGATGAGATGGGCACCCCCGGTCCCATCGGTCTGCCGGCAGCACCGCATCCCTGGTGCACGGCGGATGCCGACGACATCGCGCCACTGGTGCAATATGTCCTGACCCTCTGATGCATGACTGATCAGGTACCTTGCCCGGCAAATGCCGGGCTTTTTTTGCGTGGCCGGGCGGGCCCTCACCTCCTCTCCCGGAGCGCAGACCCCTCACCCCAACCCCTCTCCCGGAGGGAGAGGGGCCAATATCCACCGCCCCCTGAAGCGTCCCCTCTCCCTCCGGGAGAGGGACAGGGTGAGGGACGTCAGCGGCAGAACGGGCCAGCCACTGTGGTGCTATTCGCGGCGTACACGCCGCTCCTGCGCCTGCCCGTCGCGGGAACCCGAGCAAGCATCAGCAGGCAAGACATCATGGTCGCTGGCTGAAATAATGGCGCCACGTTGTTCGCGGATACTCCATGCTTTCCCTGACTGATTCACTCCTGCTGGCCGGCATCTGCCTGATGGGTGCTATGACACCCGGCATCAGCCTTGCCGTGATTACCCGGCATACGCTCATTGGCGGCACCCGCGCCGGCATGCTGGCCGCACTCACTCATGCCATCGGTGTCGGCATCTGGGCCACGGCGACGGTCACCGGCATGGCGCTGCTGTTTCGCCGCTATCCGCTGCTGGAAATGGTATTCAGTATTGCCGGTGCGCTGTTCCTGCTGTGGCTGGCCTGGCAAAGCTGGCAGGCCAGCAGGCGGGCTGAGCCCCTGTCCACCGGCAACGGCAGCGCCGTGCTGCACAGCGCGGCGCGCGACGGCTTCAATGTGGCATTCCTGAACCCCAAGGTGGCGCTGTTCTTCCTTGCCCTGTTCAGCCAGTTCCTGTCGGCCGACATGGGCACGGCAGCCCGGGTTCAAATGGTGGCCACCGCCACGCTGATCGACGGCAGCTGGTACGTGCTGGTGGCCATACTGCTGGGCCGCAGTCGCCTGCTGCCCTGGCTGCGCGAACACCATCACTGGGTAGAGCGCATCACAGCCGTGCTGTTGCTGGTGGTTTCGGTCAGTGTGCTGGCAGGGGTGCTAGCGGGCTAATCCCGTGCTTTCAGGTATTGCCGCGGCGTCTGTCCCGTCCACTGCTTGAACGCGCGGGTGAACGCACTCTGCTCGCTGTAGCCGAGCATGAACGCCACCTCGCTGAGACTGATGCGGCCTTCGTCCAGATACTGGCGCGCCAGTTCACTGCGCACCTGGCGCAACAGGCTGCCGAAATTGAGCTGACGCCCGGCGAGGCGCCGATGCACGGTGCGGGGGGACATGGCCAGGGCATGTGCAAGGCCATCCAGCGTCGGCGTGCCTTCGGGCAAGGCACGGCGGAGGTAGTCGCGCACCTGCTGCTCGAAATCATCCTGGCCGTCGGGCAACACCTTGATTAACGACTCCGCCTGCTGGTTCAGCAGCTGGAACAGGGCCGGATCCCGGTTGCTGATCGGCTGCGCCAGCACCGCCATGGGCAGGGCCAGGGTCAGGGCCGGCTGCTCAAAACGCACGTCTACGATGCCGCTTTCGGTATAGGCAGCCAGCGGTGCCGTGGGTGTGTGCACAAACTGCAGGGACACCTGCCCCAGCCAGTCGCGGAAATCGGCGTCACTGAGTTCGGCGCCTACCATGATGCGCACAAAGTTGATCAGGCCATAGACCAGGGTCTCGTCCGACAGCCCCACACCCAGGGTGCGCTCGTGCTGCGGCCAGACAAAACGCAGCTGGTCACCAACAAAGGCGGCCTCCCCCAGACTGCCGCCGTAGAGCAGCAACTGGTAGCGCTCGAACTGCGCCAGCGCCTCACCGAGGGTGTTGGCACTCAACACCAGGTAACCCAGCACGCCGCAGTGTGCCGGCTTGATGATGCTGCCGATATGAATGCCCAGGGCCGGGTCGTCAACACGCTGGTACAGCGCTTCAAGTGCCGCGCACCACTGGCCGTATGGCATCCGCCCGGTGGAACAGGCCTGCGGCGCGCTCTCGCGCACCCCCACCGAGGCCAGCGCCTCGCTGATCACCGCCGCTGGCACACCGAAGCGCTCACCGTAACTGCCCAGCAACCCGGTGAGGTCACTGGCCACGGTCATGTGCTGTGTCTTCGAATCCGTATCCAAGGCGGCAGATGCTCCAGGGTAGTGGCGTATCTTCTGCAGGGTTGGCGCCCACGGGGCCGTTCTACAGCCTGCCGCCGGTGGCGAGAATTGTCAAAAGTTAGTCCAGCCGCGTCAATATTCCAGCGCCATTGCGGCCTACAGTGGTCAGCATCCGGGTACCACCCGCGCTGCAATCCGGTCCTGCGGGACCGCACTGAATCAGGAGACACTGATGGAAGACCTGGCCCGCGCCCTGCTTTTCGTGTTCGCTTTTGGCGCCGTGTTTGTAGGCTGCATGGTGATTGAAGCCATCTACTGCAGCCGCACCGGCCGCGGCCACCTGTACGATTTCAAGGAAACGCTGGCCAACCTGGCCACGGGCGCGTCCTACAAGATCGTCGACGGCATCGCCATCGCCCTGGTGATCTCCACCTGCTACGACCTGGTCACGCCCTATGGCCTGGGCTGGCGCCCGGAGCTGGGTGTGATCAGCGTGCTGGCCACGATCATCTTCACCGACCTTTTCATGTATGTGAACCACCTGGCCCAGCACAAGATCCGCTGGTTCTGGAGCGTCCATGTGACGCACCACTCCTCACCGCGCATGAACCTGTCCACCGCCCTGCGCCAGAATTTTCTCAACGCACTCACCGGCAACTGGGTGCTGATGTGGATCCCGCTGGCACTGATCGGGTTTGACCGTGACTGGGTGTTGATCGCCATCGAGGCGAATCTGGTCTATCAGTTCTTCATGCACTCGGAGGTGTTCAACGCACCGAAATGGTGGGGCAAGGTGTTCAACACGCCCTCGCACCACCGCGTGCACCATGGCAGCAACCCGGCGCAGATCGATCGCAACTTCGGTGGCGTGCTGATCATCTGGGACAAGCTGTTCGGCACCTTCCAGGCGGAAGAGACCGCCGGTGAAATCCGCTACGGTGTGCCGCGCATGCCGGCCAGGCCGTACAACCCGGTGTACCTGCAACTGCATGAGTTCGGCGAGATGTTCCGGGACGTTGCGAAATACCGTGACCCGCGCATCCTGCTGATGACACCGGAGTGGGTGCACCGGCGCAACGCCCCTGCACCTGAGGCGTCCGGACAGGCAACCGCCCCGGAAACGGCGACGCCCTGAGCACGCCAGCCACTCCTACTTTAGAAGTGCCAGCAATTGCTTCGCGGCTTCCTCGCTGGAGGCCGGGTTCTGCCCGGTCACCAGCAGGCCGTCGGTGACCGCGAACGCGCCCCAGTCATCGCCGCGCTGGTAATCACCGCCTTTGGCCTTGAGTTCATCTTCCAGCAGGAACGGCACCACATCAGTGAGGCCGACGCCCTCCTCCTCACTGTTACTGAAGCCCGTAACGCGCTTGCCTTTCACCAGGGGCTCGCCATCGACCGCTTTTGCATGGCGCAACACGGCCGGCGCATGGCATACCGCGCCCACTGGCTTGCCAGCCTGGTAAAAGCCTTCGATCAGCGCCACCGATGCGCTGTCTTCCGCCAGGTCCCAGAGCGGGCCGTGCCCACCCGGGTAGAAGATCGCGTCGTACTCGTTCAGGTCCACCTGTGACAGTTTCAGCGTATTCGCCAGCGCCAGCTGGTCGGAGTCGTCTGCCTTGAAGCGCCTGGTGGCGTCGGTCTGGGCATCGTCGGCGTCACTCGCCGGGTCGATGGGCGGCTGCCCACCCTGAGGCGAGGCCAGCGTCACGGCAGCGCCCGCATCCTTGAACACGTAGTACGGTGCCGCGAATTCCTCCAGCCAGAAGCCGGTCTTCTTGCCCGTGTCGCCAAGAGTGTCGTGTGATGTCAGGACCATCAGGATCTTCATGCTACCTCCAGAGGTTGGATTGCGAGCGAGGCTGACCAGCAAACCTGAATAGGCGTAACTTTGCTGTGAAATGCCGTACCCACATGAACGCGGCGCGCGCAGACAGACAATTTCCGGCACAAAGCCGGCACGCCAGTGCCGTACCGTTCAACCACACGAAGCATACCGAGCTGACAGGGGCGCTCTGGCGCCCCTTTATGCTCTCAGCCAACTGCATTTCTCATGGATCACTCGCCGCAGTGAGCGTCCCAGACGCGCAGGGCGTCCACGCCTGTCTGCTTTGCCAGCTCCCGCATCGACAGGGACTGGCCTTCCTCGGACGGGGCCGTGGCCACGCACTCGGCGCCCGCCGCCAGCAGGTCCTCAATGATGCCCGCAGTGATCAGTGGCATGCGTTTCTCTGCCAGAAGCAGGGCCCAGACCAGCGGCGTACGCCCCTGGGCATCCTGGTCGTGATCGGGATTGGCACCACTGGCCAGCAGCACATTTACCACCTCCAGCACCCGGGGCTGGTCCAGGTCAGTGTGCTGGATCACCCGACGCAGGGGCGTTGGCGCGCCCGTATCGGCGGGTTCCACATCTGCCCCGCTCTCGGCAAGCACCTTGACCACCAGCGCCTGGCCATTTATCGCCGCGAGCATCAAGGGGGTTTCCCCGGATTTGCCCGGTTTCGGCTCGTTGACGTCAACATCTTCCGCAATCAGGGACCTGACGGTGCTGATATCCCCCGCGGCCGCCGCATCATGCAAGGGACCGGCCAGCGCGGATACGGCACTGGCGAGGCTGATGAGAAAGGCGAACAAGCGAATCATGGGCAGGCATCCTGTTGTTGTTTGGGGCAAGATTGCCAGCGTTAGCGGGACCCGGCAAGGCGCCAACTCTTTGACGTCCCGGGTAAATAATCGTTGACTTTACCCGGCAATGGGCTACTGTGGGCGGGCTAGAAAGTACAGCTTATCTTTATGTCACACCTGTTCGTTGTCCGGTTTCCGGTCTCCGTCCTGCAGTCCATAAGTAATGCGAATACTTCCCGGCACAACCGCCATCCTGGGAGGTGGCGCATTCAAATCTTGTAAAGGACAGATCTATGTCAACCGTAACCGGTACCGTAAAGTGGTTTAACGAATCCAAAGGCTTCGGCTTCATCGAGCAGCAGAACGGCCCTGACGTGTTTGCACACTTCAGCGCCATCCAGGGCGACGGCTTCCGTACCCTGCACGAAGGCCAGCAAGTTGAGTTCACCATCACGCAGGGCCAGAAAGGCCCGCAGGCGAGCAACATCGTTCCTGTGTAAGGTGAGCTGACTGGGTCTCACGACCCGTCACAGAAAAAGCCGGGCATTGCCCGGCTTTTTTTATGCCTGCGGCGCAGCACGGGGCCGAACCACTCGCCCACCGCGGACACAGGCTGATCTCGTCCGACAAACGTGGCACCCGACCGGCCCACAAAACGATACATCCGCAGGCACAAACGGCTACAATGCCGCCCCTTTTGCGCCCCTCGGCGCACCATGGATCCACTGGAAGTTACCTGTCTCATGATCTCCACCGCCAACATCACCATGCAGTTCGGCCCCAAGCCGCTGTTCGAGAACGTGTCCGTGAAATTCGGCAAGGGAAACCGCTATGGCCTTATCGGTGCCAACGGCTGCGGCAAGTCCACTTTCATGAAGATCCTCGGTGGTGAGCTCGAGCCCTCCAACGGCCAGGTGATGCTGGAACCCAACGTGCGCCTGGGCAAGCTGCGCCAGGACCAGTTTGCCTACGAGGAACACAGCGTCATTGACACGGTGATCATGGGCCACGCCGAGCTGGCGCGGGTAAAGGCCGAGCGTGACCGCATCTACGGCCTCGCCGAGATGAGCGAGGAAGACGGCATGGCGGTGGCTGAGCTGGAGATGGAATTCGCCGAAATGGACGGCTACACCGCCGAGGCGCGCGCCGGCGACCTGTTGCTGGGCCTGGGCATTCCGGTGGAGCAGCACGAGGGGCCCATGAGCGCCATTGCGCCGGGCTGGAAGCTGCGCGTATTGCTGGCACAGGCCCTGTTCGCCGACCCGGAGGTGCTGCTGCTGGACGAGCCCACCAACCACCTCGATATCCACACCATCGGCTGGCTCGAGGACATCCTCACGGCGCGCAACAGCACCATGATCATCATTTCCCACGACCGCCACTTCCTCAACAGTGTCTGCACCCACATGGCGGACCTGGATTACGGCGAACTGCGCCTGTTCCCGGGCAACTACGACGAGTACATGACTGCCGCCACCCAGGCACGCGAGCGCCTGCTGGCAGACAACGCCAAGAAGAAAGCGCAGATTGCCGAACTGCAGACCTTTGTCAGCCGCTTCTCGGCCAATGCCTCCAAAGCCAAGCAGGCCACGTCACGCGCACGCCAGATCGACAAGATCGAACTGGCCGAGGTGAAACCCTCCAGCCGGGTGAGCCCGTATATCCGCTTCGAACAGAACAGGAAGCTGCATCGCCAGGCAGTGACCCTGGAAGACGTCAGCCACCAATACGACGACACACCCTTGTTCCAGAATGTGTCCATGCAGATCGAGGCCGGTGAGAAAGTGGCCATCATCGGCCCCAACGGCGTGGGCAAGACCACCCTGCTGCGCTGTCTCGCCAACGACCTGACACCCAGCGGCGGCCACATCAAGTGGGCGGAGGCGGCCGAATTGGGTTACTTCGCCCAGGACCACAGTGCCGATTTCCAGGGCAACGACCTGTTGCTGGAATGGATGGGCCAATGGACCTCGGAAGGCGAGCAAAAAATTCGCGCGGCGCTGGGGCGCATGCTGTTCGGCGGTGACGATATCAAGAAATCCATCCAGGTGCTCTCCGGCGGCGAGCAGGCACGCATGCTGTTTGGCAAGCTGACGCTGCTCAACCCCAACGTCATGCTGCTGGACGAGCCCACCAACCACCTCGACATGGAATCCATCGAAGCACTGAACCTGGCGCTGGAGCATTATCCGGGCACGCTGGTGTTCGTCTCTCATGACCGCCAGTTTGTGTCATCGCTGGCCACCCGGATCGTGGAACTGGGCCCTGAGGGCGTCACCGATTATCACGGTAGCTACGAGGAATACCTGCGCAGCCTTGGCGTGGCCCATTGACCTTGGTGGACGGTTTTTTGCGGGCACCAAGCACATAAAAAAGCCGGGCATTGCCCGGCTTTTTTATGTTTGCCCAAAGAGCGCTTACTTGATCGTCCGCTTCATGATCTTCACCCGGTCATTGTACGGCGGATAGCGCAACTTGATGTCCAGGCGCGTGGTCGCCTTTAGGATGCTTCGCTTGTGCGAGAACACATCGAACGAGTTCTTGCCGTGATACGCGCCCATGCCGCTCTCACCGACACCGCCAAAAGGCAGATGCGGGTTGGCCACGTGCATGACGGTGTTATTGATACAGCCGCCCCCGAACTGGACATTGTCCAGCACCTCGCGCTCCACGGACTCACTCTCGGTAAACAGGTACAGGGCCAGCGGGTGATCCGGCAGCTGCCGGGTCATTTCGAACAGCTCCGGCAATGAGTGGTAGGTCAGCATGGGCAGCAACGGACCGAAGATCTCCTCCTGCATGATGGCATCGTCCATGCTCACATCCTTGAGCAGGGTCGGCGCGATGTAGCGTTGTGCGGCGTCGGTCTCGCCACCGGCCAGGACCTTGGCCTTGTCAATCAGGCCGGACACCCGCTTGAAGTGCTTGTCGTTGATAAGACGGCCGAAATCACGGTTACCCTTCACATCGTTCCCGTAGAACGCCTTCAGCGTGTCCGCCATTTCCTTCTCGAAGGCCTCCTTGATGCTGGCGTGCACATAGATGTGATCCGGGGCGATGCAGGTCTGGCCGGCATTGAGCATCTTGCCGGCGAGAATACGACGCGCCGCCACCGTCAGGTTGGCATCCTTGTGCACGATGGTGGGGCTCTTGCCACCCAGCTCCAGGGTCACCGGTGTCAGGTGCTTTGCGGCCGCCGCCATGATGATGCGCCCTACCCGCGGGCTGCCGGTGAAGAACACATGGTCGAACTTTTCTTCCAGCAGCGCATTGGTGACATCACTGCTGCCCTTGAACACATGCACATGGTCCTCGTGGAAGCACTTGTGCAGGATCGTCTCCATGACATCCGCCACATTGGGATTCAGGGACGATGGCTTGACGATGGCGGTGTTGCCGGCGGCGATGGCGCCCACCAGGGGCTGTACCGCCAGCAGGAACGGATAATTGTACGGCCCAATAATGAAATTCACGCCCAGAGGCACAGACTCGATGCGCGAGCGGCCCGGTTGTGCCCACAGGCTCGTGGCCACCTTCTCCGGCTTCATCCAGGCTTTCAGGTGCTTGATGGTGTGCTTGAGCTCATCCACCAGCGTGCTGATCTCGATATAGGCCTCGAATTCCGGACGCCCGATATCGGTATACAGGGCATCCACGAGATCCTGCTGGTGATCGAGAATGGCCTTGTGGAGCTTTTTCAGTGCCTGCACACGAAACCCGTAGCTGCGTGTGGCGCCGGATTGGAAGAACGCCCGCTGCCGTGCCACGGCCTGTGTTGCCCACTCCTGACGCGCCGATACGGCATCCGATTCCAGTGCTGCGCCCATGATGACCTCCGTCGAGAACAATTGCTGTGTTGACCAGGGGGTCATTCTTCCATGGGTGGGCGCTGTTTGCTTGACCGAATCCCGCCCGGCACTGGCGTATCCGGTCAGTTTGAATACATTCGCCTGGCCGGCGTATACCCGCGCTGGCGCAGCAGTACCCGCCTCAGTCCTCGGCCAGGCGGCGCAACTCCAGCACCAGCTGCCAGATCTGCTCGTCACTCAGTGCCGGATGAGCCGGCATTTCGGTGCCTGGTGAGCCAAACTTGATGATCCAGAAAAGCTGCCCGTCCGGGGTGCCATTGATGGTGGCCTCGCAGGTGAAGTTGCGCGGCGGCGGGTCAAAATAACCACTCAGGGGGCCGGCACCATCGCCCTTCTTGCCATGGCAGCCGGCGCAATTGACGCTGTCGATGACGCCGCCCCGGTAGATCTTGCGGCCGGCGCGACGGTTGCCCCAGGAATCCGGGAGCGGATTATCCCGGCTGTAGTATTCCGTCGGCGCCTTGTCCGTGAAGCGCGGCTGCGGGCACTGCGGCTCCACGGGCGCGCCGCGGGCACCGCCGGAAACGAGAAAAACCAGAAACAGGGCTCCCAGAAGCTTCATGCTGAATCACTCCCCTTTTGAGCCACCAGAATGCTACATCAACGGCGCCCGCCGGTTGACGTAAATCAGGAAACACATTCATTCCGGAGAGGATGCTGGTGGCTGACCGGCACGCAGGTTACGGCATGAAGCCGGGAGATAGGCATCGCCCACATCGGTCTGGTTCTGCCCGACAGCGTTCATTCCCTCAGGGACGGAGCTGAAGCCGCACACCCATGAAAACGGAACTTCAGGATACCCGGTGACAACAAGGGGGCGAAAAGTTATCCGCTTGCCATCCAGCGTCTTTCCTGCCTTGTTGCCCATGGTGACGTGAACGGCTCCTTGCTCAACCTGCACCGCGCTCACATAGTTGCCCATGATTTTTTCTGCAGGTGGCAGTCCCGCTCGCGCGTTATTTGAAGGAAACTCTCCCGTGTGCTCGTGGTAATCCGTTATTTTCTGCTTGGCGAACGCGGACAGCGAAACCGCTTCGGCCATCTTGCTTCTGTTCACATAATCCTGGTAAGCCGGCATGGCAACGGACGCGAGGATGCCAATAATGGTCACTACGATCATGAGCTCAATCAGCGTGAAACCCGCCATTTTTTCTTTTTTCATCATATGCCCACCATCAGTGACCAGATCGGTGCATACATGGCGATCACATAATACCCCACCAGTACTGCAATCATCAGGTGAATGAGCACCATATACCCTGACCCCGCATTCTCCACAGACCGGGAAACCTGCTCCAGACACAGATTTCTGACGCCATCCATGGACCCTGCCGCAGCAGAGTCCATATGCTGCATGGCTATGACCGCATCAACCATCCAGGCTTCCGGAAAAGCGCTCTCGTCCTCAATACCCACGAGGCGCCTGGCCATATCACGCATCTCTGTTACCGGTACAGTATCCTTGATGAGAATGAGCGATTCCAGATACAGCGCCGTGGAATAAGACGACATCCAGCGCCTCATGAAGGGCAGCAGCCGGAAATACCGGGGCGGGCTGCGGCCTTGATCAACAAATGACAAGGCAATGAGCATCACCACCGGATAAAGCGCCAGAAGGAAAAGCGCTATCGCCACTAAAGAACCAATTACACCCGCAGACTCAACGATGCTGTCGCTCACCGGCAGGCTCATGGCCTCGAGGTTTTCGCCTGCCATGACCATCTCTCCACCCTGAAGGGTTGGCAGAACTTTGACTTGCATGATGGCAAAGGAAGTAACCATCACAAACAGCACGATCAGCGGATAGACCATTCTGGCACGCAGGCTAGAAACCACCGACGACACAGAGAAAACACTCTTTTCATCCAGCCAGTTCATGGTTACTTGAGAAACCGGGTAACCGCTTTTCCGCAACACATAGATCAAGTTCAGATGACGACGGCAATCAGGCGATACCGGTACACCAACCGGCTCACCATAGTAGGCCCGAACGAGACCAAGCGCCCGACCACCCTGTGGCATTGGAATCAACTGACTTATCTTGCTCTCTACCTGCTCACGGCTTTCCCCCTGGCGATCAAGCGCAGCAACCGATGCCAGTACGATTCGCTCAAGGGCTCTGTTATCAAGCATCTGTGGACTCACATGTTCGATTCACAAGCAGCTGAAAATAAAGCAGGAAAACGAACCCGGACGCAATACCTGCAGCAGGCAGCAAGTAGAGCTCAGCGTAGACCAGCAAGTCTCCATCCAGCATCAATGAAACCGGAATCGTTGCGATATAGATCAATAGCAGGGCCGTCAGGCCCGACACTTCACGCGACGAGACAAAACGAGACCCGGCCAAAATCGCAACCATGGCTGGCCAGTACAGTGGATAGAGAAGCCCACGCATCAAATAATACGTTGATTCACCCGTCTGCCGCCCGTAGTGGCGCCACTGCACGGCGGTCCATGGCACCGCAATCAATCCTGCTGTCACAATGATCAATATTGCAAAAGCCACCAGAGCCCCACCGGAGCACCGCATGAATTTCGGCGCGAAGTCTACCGGGAACCGCGTCTGTGTCTGTGGCGGTACATAGTCACCAACATCCACCGCGCTTCACCGTAGGCGCGAATTCAATGTGTACGTTACCGTCAGGGACGCCTTGTCGAGCACATGCCCTTCCAGGGCCGCGAGCACGTTGGCACCGGTGAGTTCGCCGTCCACCGGCAATGTCTCCACATCCAGTGCATACACGGTAAACACATAATGGTGCAGGATGCTGTCGTTCCAGGGCGGGCATGGACCGTCATAGCCGTAATACTGCCCTTCCATGTCGGCGTCCCCGGCGAACCAGCCGGTGTAATCATTCAGGCCGTGGCGCATGCCATTGCCGGCGTCCGGCCCGGCCTTGCCACGGGGGGTGATGCCATCACAGTGGCTGCCCGCCGCAATCTCGGTGGTATCTGCACTGATGTCGAACAGCAGCCAGTGATAGAAATCCACCCGCGGCAGGGATTCCGGCACTTCGCGATCAAGCTGGTTGACGTCATCGCCGGCACTGGGCACATCCGGGTCGTGACAGACGATGGCGAATGAACGCGTTCCCGCCGGTGCATCCTGCCATGCCAGATGCGGGTTGCGGTTGTCGCTCAGTGCCACCGGATTGTCATCACCGGGCACGGCGAACGCACAGACTGCCGGGCATGGCTGCCCATCCACCAGGTCATTGCTGGTCAGCTTCATCAGGACCTCCTTGGCCGTGTTTGAAAAGAACCTTGTTGCTTCACACTACCGACTAATTCACTGCTGCTGAACCCTTGATCGGCAATGCTTGTTAAATACACCACCGTCGGGTGACGATGGAAACAGCACAGAAACGGAGCGCCACATGCAGATGGTCTACAAACGCGACCTGGACCTGGGCGGTTTTGGCGGCCTGCGCGAGCGCCACTACGTAATGGACCGGCGAGAATTCGGCGACTTTCGCAGTGACGGCGCCGTGGACGGGGTTGGCCGCCTGCTGTATCTCGCCGATGCCTTTTTCCGACCCGGCGGCCACACCGGCATGCATGCCCACCAGGGCGTCGATATCGTCACCGTGCTGGTGCGCGGCGAGCTGACCCACCAGGGCAGCATTGGCGATGGCTACCACCTGAGCGCTGGCGACGTGCAAATCCAGCGCGCGGGCCGCAACGGCTTCCAGCACGACGAAATCAACCCGAGCACCGACTTCAATCACCTTGTCCAGCTATGGCTGGCACCGGAAGACAGCGAGACGCAGGCCCACTACCAGGTGATTACCCCGTCGCCCGGACAGGCCACCACCGTGTATGGCGATGCGCACAGCCCGCTGGACGGACACACCTGTGTGGCGGTGGCGCCACTCAAGCGCGGCCAGCAACTGCACTGGCAGGGAGACACCCAGATCTACCTGGCCAGCGGCCAGCTCTGGCTCAACGACGGCGATGCCACCGAAACCATCGAACGGGAAACGCTGGTGCGCCTGGACGACCCGCACCTGACCGCCACGCGCGACTGCCTGGCAATTCTGGTGAGTACCCCTAGCGGCCCGCGCTGAGCCCCTCGCCACAGGCATCCCGCAGGGCCTGGAACGCGCTGCCGTAGAGTGCGGCCAGCTCGGCGGGCACCGGCACCAGGGCCTGGTCGGCGATGACACCGAATTGCACCGTGCCGGCGTAGCTGAGGATACTCAGCCCCACGCCCACCTCGCCCGACTGCGGCACCCACACCAGCGGTTGCAGGACCCGCGCACCGGCCAGGTAAAGCGGCTCTGGCGGCCCCGGCACATTGGTCATGACCAGCGATGCTTTCTTGCTGAGGATATCCAGGGCGGTGCGCTCCAGTACTTCAGGCCCGCGCCCCAGCGCCGACAGCATGCCGTAGAACACCAGCGGCTGGGCAGACACCTTGAGCGCCTGCATCTGCCGCTGGACGGCCCGGAAACGGCCATGGTGATCGCCTTCGTGCACCGGCAGGCCAACGATGACCAGGCCAAACTGGTTGCCCAGGGATTCGATCGGCCGGTCCAGGGGCCGCAGGTTGAACGGCACGGCCACATGCACGGCGTCACTGGTGGATTCGCCCCGCCCGTCCAGGTAATCCCGCAGGGCGCTGGCCGCCACGGTGAGCAGCACATCGTTGACAGTGCCGCCCATGGCATGGGCCAGCGCCTTGACCTCGGCCAGGTCCAGCGGCTCGGCCCAGGCCACCTGCTTGCGCCCGGACAACCTGCCCTTCAGGGCCGTGTGCGGGTCACCGGGCATCAGCCCGATGCCCACCAGCTCCTTGCCCATGGCTACCACCCGCTCGGCCATCTCGCGGCCGTGCTCGGGGTGGCGGGCCACATCCAGCGCGGTCTCGAACAGTTCGTGGCCGATATCCGTGGCCCGTCGCACCAGCACCTGGGCGGGGTGCCATATCCGGTCCAGCAGACTGTCTTGATGCGCTGCCGGCGGCGCCGGCGCGTGCGCGGGTGCCGGGTCCGCCGCATCGTCCGCCAACGACAGCAGCACGCGTACCAGCGCCAGGCCATCAGCGATGCAGTGATGAATGCGCACGATAATGGCAGCGCCCCCGCGGTACTGCTCAATCACATGCATGGTCCAGAGTGGATGGCGATGATCCAGTGGCGTACTGGCCAGATCACTGGCAAACGCCTGCAGCGCCGGCTCGTCAGCGGCGCCCGGCAGGCCCACATAGTGCAGATGGTTATCCAGGTGGAAATGGCCGTCATCCTGCCACCAGGCCTTGTCGCCCTGTTCCACCACGCGCTGCGAGAAGCGGTCATAGGCCAGCAGGCGCGTGCGGATGATGTCCGCCAGCCGGTCGCGGTCCGGGGCCTTCTCCAGCACCAGCACCGAACAGATCATCATCAGGTTGTCGTCATGGTCCATGCGCAACCAGGCATGGTCCACCGACGACATCAGCTCTCCGGGCTCCGCCATGACATTCCCCTGTCGCGCCGTGAATCCCTAACGTTACGCCCCTTTGCCGGCCCCGCATTGATGCGGGTCAATCCCGGTCCCGGCGACCCGGCCACCGACAACCGGCACCTGCTGCACGCTCAGGCTGCCTGAATGCGGCGAAATGGCCGCGCCGCCTCCAGCTCGTAGGCCAGCTCCAGCAGCGTCCGCTCGCCACCGTGGGCACCGGCCAGCTGCACACCGATGGGCAGGTCATTGGCAGCCGCCCCCATGGGCAGGGAAATGGCCGGTGAACCCGCCGTGTTATTCAGGGGGGTAAAACTGACGTATTTGCGCAACCTCTCGAACAGTTCATCAAACGGCACTGCCGGTGAGATGTAGCCCAGCTCCGGCGTGGTATGCGCCAGCACCGGCGACAGCACCGCGTCATAGCGGGGAAACTGGCGCGCATACTCATCCCGGGTGCGGCGCAGCCGCCAGAGCACCGCTGGCGTCTTCCAGATATTGTCGCGGTACAGCGCCGCCAGGCCGCGGCTGAGCCCATCCAGGCGACTGGCATCGAAATCCGGGCTCACCACCTGCTTGCCGAACTTGCCCATCAGGAAGGCAAGCATGCCCCAGTAGATGGCGAAGTCATCGGCAAAGCGCGGGCTCACCGGCAACGGCATTTCCTCCACCGTGTGACCGAGTTTCTCCAGCTCACGGGCAACCTCCAGCACCACCGCCCGGGTCTCGTCACAGGTGGCCTCGCCGGTGATGGAATCGAGCACCAGGCCGATGCGCAGGCGGCGCTTGCCCGGCCCCTCGACGAGACCCACCTCGGGCAGGCTGCGCGCCGGCTGGTATTGCTCAGCGCCGTAAAAGAAATGCGCCTGGTCACGCACACTGCGGCTGACAATGCCTTCGCCGATAATGTTGATCGGCAGGCTGCGGGCAGCCTCACCGTCCACCAGCCGGCCACGCGTGGGTTTGAGGCCCACCAGGCCGCAGCAGGCTGCGGGAATGCGGATCGAGCCGCCACCGTCATTGGCATGGGCTACCGGCACCACCCCGGCCGCCACCAGGGCGGCAGAGCCCCCGGAGGACGCCCCCGAGGAATGCGCCGGGTTCCAGGGATTGCAGGTGGGCGCACGGCCCTCGAACTCGGTGGTGGCATTGAAGCCGAATTCCGGCAAGGTGCTCTTGCCCAGTACCGAGAAGCCCAGGGAAAGGTATTGCCGGGCAAATCGCCCGTGCTTTTTCGCCGGATGGGCATTCACCGCCGCCGAGCCGTGGTTGGTGGGCAGGCCGGCAAGGTCGGTGTTGTCCTTGACGAAGGTGGGCACGCCCGCGAAGACACCAGTGCGCGGCTTGTTTGCCGCCTGCAGGGCCTGTTCGAAGGTGGCCAGTTCGATGCCCCGCAGCACCGGGTCCACCTGGTTGGCTCGCTGGATGGCCGCCTCTGCCACCTCGGCGATTGACACCTCCCCGGCCGCGATGCGCCGGGCCAGCCCGAAGGCGTCATCGTCGCCCAGCGCGTCGTCGCAAAACGCATGAATTCGCTTGTCCGTCATGATTACTCCCCCCTGGTCTGGGCCCAGCATAACCACCCGTCCACCGCACCAGAACCCTGCCGCACTGAAACAAAGCGCAAGAATCTGTATTCGCTCCTTGTCCAATGAAACAGATATACATAACTTGTCTCATGTACCGCCGTTTTCCGGAAAGGAGCACAGCATGACCGACAAGCCCCGCATAAATACAAAAAACAGCATCGAGCTCCATCCCCTCGGCCCCAACTCCATTACCTGGCGCTACCTCGGCGACCGGCGTTACCTGCTCATGTTGCCGCAGGCGTTTGTCATGCAGGTGGCGCATCCGGTGATCGACGCCGGCGTTGGCGAGCACTCGGTGTACAAGACAGACCCGTGGGGACGCGCGGAGCGCTCCCTGAAGCTGCTCTGGCCCATCCTCTATGCGCGCCCGGAAAAAGCCATCCGCATGGGCCGCGAACTGCGCGAAATGCACCGGCGCATCAAGGGCACCCTGCCCGACGGCCGCCAGTACAACGCCCTCAACCCGGAAGCCTATGGCTGGGTCCATGGCACCGCCCTCTACACCAGCCTGAAACTGCTGGAAACCTTCGAGAAGCCGGCCGATGAAGACGTGCGCCAGGAAATGTTCCGCGAATGGCGCCTGTTCGGTGGCATGCTCGGAATTCGCAACCAGGACCTGCCGGCCAGCCTTGCGGATTACTGGGACTACTTCAACGACATGATTGAAAACCGCCTGCAGTGGGGCCCGGTGGTGGCAGACCTGATGAGCGAGAACTTCTTCCACGATCACCCCAAACCGCCAGGCAAGCTGTTCGACGCCATGCCCAATGGCATCTGGCAGCGTGCCCTTTCACCGGTGGCTGACCGCATGGAGCTGATCAACCGTGCCACCCTGCCGGCCAACTTCCGCCGTCGCTTCGACATTCCCTACACCATGGAGGACCAGCGACGGTTTGACCGCATCCGCAAGGCCATCAAGCTGGGCTACCGCATGACACCACGCCCGTTGCGCTATATTTCCCTCGCCCGCGAGGCCATGCGTGACGCCCGCCGGCATCCGGATGCCTATCGTTTCCACCCGGGCCAGGTGGCGGAGACGGACGCGTCCTGATGGCGCAGGCAACGAAATCGTCCAGCTGCATGTACAAGAAGCGGCAGGCTACAGTGGCGACAACGACACGCTGGCAGCGAGCATCCGAGGCTATTGCCGCAAGAACATGGCCCCGTACAAGGTGCCCCGGGAGATATTCTTCCCGGATGCCATTCCGCTGACCTCGGTGGGCAAGATCGACAAGAAAGCCCTTCGCCAGGCATGACCCTCTCGCCCTGCCATTGACGGCCACCCGCAGACGCCGACAATGGCAGGATGAAACGTCGATCTGTCTTTCGCCTGCGCTGGCTGGTGGCCAGCCTGTTGCTGGCCACCGGCCTGTGGCACCAGTTCAAGCCGGTGCCCGCGGGCATGGACCTGCGTGCACCGCTGCGACCGGCCCAGCAGGTCACCTTCCTGCATGACATCACCTATATCGATGATCGGGGCGAGCGGGTCCACGAACAGGAAATCTTTGACCGGGTGATCGCGCTGATCCACCAGGCCCGCCGGCAGATCGTGGTGGACATGTTCCTGTTCAATGACTTCGCCGGCGAGGCCGAAAGCCATCGTCCACTGGCCCAAGATCTCACCGCTGCCCTGCTCGCTGCCAGGGCGCACCACCCGGACATGCCCATCACCGTGATCACCGATCCGTTCAACACCCTCTACGGGGGTGTTGAAAACCGCTTTCTCGATACGCTGCGCGAAGCCGGCGTGCAGGTGGTGATGACCGATCTGGATGCCCTGCGCGACTCCAACCCGCTGTGGTCATCAATCTGGCGGGTGTGCTGCCAGTGGTTTGGCAACAGCAGTGACCATGGCTGGCTGCCCAACCCGGTGGGCAGCGAACCGGTATCATTGCGTTCCTGGCTGGCCCTGCCCAACTTCAAGGCCAATCATCGCAAGACGCTGGTGGTGGACAGCGGTGACGGCTGGACCGCCCTGGTCACCAGTGCCAACCCACATACCGCCAGCAGTGCCCATGACAATATCGCACTGGAATTCAACGGCGCCGCGGCGCTGGATGTACTGGTCAGTGAGGCAGCGGTGATGCGCGCCGCCGGCATCGACCCGCAATGGCCCCAGGCACCGGCGCCGCAAATCACCGACGCTGCCACACTGCAGGTATTGACCGAGTCTGCCATCCGCGAGCGGGCACTGGAATTGCTGGCGCGGGCGCGCAAGGGCGATGACGTGCGGCTGAGCATGTTCTACTTCTCTCACCGTGACCTGGCCAGGGCCCTGGTGGCGGCCCGGCAACGCGGTGCCACCGTGCGCGTGCTGCTCGACCCGAATGAACATGCGTTCGGACGGCACAAGAACGGCGTGCCCAACCGGCCCCTGGCGGCCGACCTGGTGCAGGCGGGTGTGCCGGTGCGCTGGTGCGACACCCACGGCGAGCAGTGTCACAGCAAGGTGTTGCAGATCGACAGACGTGATGGCACCAGCGACCTGCTACTCGGCTCGGCCAACTACACCCGCCGCAACCTGGACAACTACAACCTGGAAACCAACGTGCTGTTCCAGAGTGAGACAGACCACCCTGCTCAGGCGAAAGCGCGGACACTGTTCCAGCGCCAGTGGCAGAACCTGGACGGCATGCACTACAGCGCCCCCTATGCCCGCTACCGGGACCATGGCCGCTGGCACTACCTGCTGTACCGGCTGATGGAAGCCACCGGGCTGTCGTCGTTCTGACAAACAGCCCGGGGCAAGGTCTCAGGCCACGTGCATGGTCTGGCCGCGGTAGGTGATGGTCTTGCCACTGCCCGCCGCTGCCGTTGCCGGCGCTTCGTCACGGGCCTCGTCCCTTGCCGGGGCGTCCACGGGACGGCCGCGGTACATCCGCTGGCTGGTGGCCGCCGGCTGCATGCCTTCGGGCAGTTCGGCGCTGGGATGATCAATGTCATCCGCCTTGATCAGGGCCAGACGCAGCTCGGCATAAACACGCTGCGTGCCCGGCGATCGACTGCTGCCGGCGTAGTCCGCCAGTGAACGCCAGATTTCGGCGTCACTGAGCAATGGCTTGTCGCCGAATTCCGCGTTGATGAGACGACGCAGCTGGTTCACCAGCCGCAGGATTTCATAGTTCATTAACCAGGTTTTTGTGGCAGACGTGCTCATGTCGGTACTCCCCAGTGCGGACACTGATAACCGGTTCAGACAGAATTGCCACCCGTTATAAAGCAGGTTTCATGCCAAAGTATGACGCGCGGATGGCGGTTTTCTTGCACAGCCAGCTGGCAAAGGCTCGTTTCCCGCACGAACTTTGTGCACCATGGCCTCGACAGCGAAATGGAGAATGTATCAATGGCGTTACTGATCAGCTTGCACCTGCTGGCCGCAGTGATCTGGGTGGGCGGCATGTTCTATGCCTGGATGGCCATGCGTCCGGCTGTGGCCGCCACCGTGGACGGGGCGCACCGAGGCCCGCTCTGGCACGCCACCCTGGCGCGCTTTTTCGGCTGGGTCTGGGCCAGCGTGGTAATCCTGCTGGGCACCGGCTACGCCATGGTATTCAGCGTCTTCGGCGGCATGGCAGCGGTGGGCATGCATGTGCACCTGATGCAGGGCATCGGCATTGTCATGATGTTGCTGTTCGCGCACGTGTACTTTGCGCCTTTCCGTCGCCTTGGCCACGCCGTGGCGGCGGCAGACACGGCAAAGGCCGGCAACCAGATCGGCCAGATTCGCCGTATCGTCGGCATCAACCTGTTGCTTGGCCTGGCGGTGGTGATTATCGCCAGTGCAGGACGTTACCTGTGAGGGGCGTGCACCCGCTTACTTGAAGCCGCGGGCTTACTTGAAGCCGCGGGCTTACTTGAAGCCGCGGGCTTTCTTGATGGTGTCGTAGGCGCGGGTGATTTCCGCGGATTTCTCCGTGGCCACCCGGATCATCTCCTCGGGGACCCCCTGGGCGGCGAGCCGGTCCGGATGGTGCTGGCTCATGAGCTTGCGGTAGGCGCGCTTGATCTCGGCCTGGCCGGCAGCACTGCTCACCCCGAGCACCGCATAAGCCTGCTCCAGTGCGCCGGGCCCGGCAGACTGTGCGGGGCCGGCACCGGCACCCGCCCCGCCCCCGGCACTGCCGGCGAACTGGGCCTGGGCCAGCAGCATGGCAAGGATCTGGCGGAACTGGGCCTCCGGCAAACCAAGCCCGCGGGCCACACGCAGCAGCAACTGTTCCTCACGGCTGTCCAGGTGGCCATCCGCCAGTGCCACCTGCAGCAGGGTTTCCAGGAACACCAGGATCATGTGCTTACGAAAGCGGGTCTGGTGGCGAAAGCGCTCCAGCACCTCATCCAGGGGGAAGTCGTCTGCCTTGCCCTGCTGGAACAGCTCGCGGGCGCGCTGGCGCTGCTCGTCAGACAGCTGCATGCGGTCCATCACTGCCTTGGCCAGGGCGATCTCCTGTTCGCTGACGCGACCGTCCGCCTTGGCCAGGTGGCCCATGATCGAGAACACGGTGGTAAAGAACGCGTCCTGGACCTGTTCCTTCTCGCCCGGCGCGTAGGGCCGGAACGGGTTGAACGCCTTGACCCGGTCGACACCGCGGTCAAGCAGGTGGCCGAGTATCAGGCCGATGACCAGCCCCACCGGGCCGCCAATCAGGTAGCCCAGCGCCCCGAAAAAAAGTTTACCGCCCCAGGTCATGGTGATTCCTTGGCTGCATGAAAACGATACGGGCCACCCTTTCGGGCAGCCCGTCATTACAAGGTGGTGTCATCAACACCCATTTCAAGATCAGAAGGCCAGTTTCCAGGCGAGCAGGCCGAGAAGACCGCCGATGACGACCACCTTGCTGGCCACGTAGAGCGGCTTGTTGGCGCGCTTGAAACGCTTCAGGAACGCCCGGTAACCGAGTAGCGCCTTGCCCAGGCGGTTGCCGATACCGGTGATGTTGCTGTCGACGTTGTCCACCGCGAACAGGCTGTTGAAGAAACGTCCGAAATAAAAATAGACGCCCTGCACCAGCTTGCTGCGCAGCGGACGGTCGATGTCGGTCATCAGGATCAGGCGTGGCTGGTCCGTGTCGTTGTAGGCATTGTGCAGGTAGGTCTCATCAAAAATGATGCCTTCGCCGTCCTTCCACTTGTAGTCCTGGCCATTGATGACGATGCCGCAGTCATCGCTGTTCGGCGTGCTCAACCCCAGCGAGTAACGCAGGGTGTAGGCAAACGGGTCATGGTGCTTGTTGATCTTCTTGCCCGGATTGAGACAGGCAAACAGGGCGATATTCATGCACGGCACCTGGTCGATCAGGGCCATGGTACGGGGCGCCAGCTCGTAGGCCGACGGGATGTCACAGTCGTACAGCTTCAGGTAGAAACTGGTCCAGCGGCCATCCCGGTAGAAGTTGCTGGCCGGCAGGGCCTCGCTGACGCCGACATACCCGTTGCGATACAGCGCCAGCGCCTCATCGCGAATCACTTCCCAGTTGTCCTCCAGCACGTCCAGCTCTGGATAGCAGCGCCTGTCGACAAAAGGCGTGTTGGGCACGCGGGACAACAGGTAGGCTGGGATGTTGAACGGCACCATGAAGGTGGAAAAATCGCTCAGCTGCCGGGTCAGCCCCAGCGTCGTGGCATTGCGGGTGCGCACGAACAGGACGCAGCCGACATACATGAGCAAACAGGCAATAACGATATACATGGCACACACAGGCTTGTGGAAATTGGGGGCTGGGCCGATGACGCCAGGCTGACAGCCAGACACGCACTATACCATCAGCGGCGGTGCACTCCACCTGTAAGCGTGGCACCGCCGACCCGCGCCAGCGCCACTGTTCAGGGAGGACCTGATGGCCACCGTTTCGCCCCCCAGGCTGTACCTGTGGCGGCATCGCACGCTCTATCTCGGCCCGCTGCAGGGCCCGCTGCGCCTGCACCTGGCCGCCTCGCGGCTGCTTGTGTCCCTGGACCCGGCACGACCGCTGGAAATACGCGCCCGTCACAGCCGCCGCTGGGTCAGCTGCCAGTCGGCCCTGTTGCCGGTGGGCACCCGGGCCGAGTTGCGCAGCGGCGGGCAGACCGTGGCCGATTGCCACCTGGATGTGGCGGGCCAGGACCTGGCCCTGATGTCGGCGCAAGCCGGGCACCGGCTCGAGGACCTGCGACTGGACATCGACATGCCGGAGGCGCTGGCCAGCCGCTTCAGCCAGTGGCTGCAGCGGCCACCCGAGCCCGAAACGCTTGCCCAGGAGCTGCAGGCACTGCTCAACCCCCCTGAACTGCTGGCGCGCAGCAGTCACCGGATCGACCCGCGCGTCGCCGCCACCATTGCCCGGATCCAGGGCAGCGTCACCGAGAATGTGCCACTGGCGGTACTGGCGACGGAAGCGGGGTTATCCAACTCGCGCCTGGTCAACCTGTTCAAGAGCCAGGTGGGCATCCCGGTGCGCCGTTACCGACTCTGGCACCGCCTGTTCCTGGCCAGCTGCCTGCTGGCATCCGGCGCCAGTGCCACTGCCGCTGCCCATCGGGCAGGCTTCAGCGACGCCGCCCATCTCTCCCATACTTACCGTGACATCCTCGGCATCAGCCCCACCGACCTGTTCGGCAAACACAGCCCTCTGGACGTATTCGTGGAACCGGTGGTCGGAATTGCCAACGACACGGTTTAACCCGCCAGCCGTCCACCGCAGTCAAAACATACAAGCCCGCCTCCGCCAGCCCGGGTAGCGTCAGGCCATCACGGTTTTTCGCTGACGCCGTGACTGACAACAAAACGCCGTGACAGACAACAAACGCCGTGGCTGACAAAAAAAGAGAGGCGCTATCATGAAAAAAATCATCGCATCTGCTGCTGCATCCGTACTTACCCTGTGCATGCTCACCCTGGTGAGCGTGGCACACGCCGGCGTCTACACGCCGGCGGAAGGCCTGGCCGCGCGCGGCGATTCCGCGGTCTGCACCTCCACCGCCGGGCTCTGGCGCTGGGGCTATCATTCGGCCCGGCTGTCGTATCCCTGCGGCCTGAAAGAGAAAGCACCGGCCATCACGCTCACGGGGGGCTACACCAACATCAAGGAACAGATGTACTGGCTCTCAGACCACCTGACCTCACACGGCTATGTGGTACTGACCATTACCCCGTACAACGTGTTCGGCACCCCGCCGGTGTGGGAATCCGCACACAAGGCCGGCATCGAGGAGCTGCTGCAACAGAACCGCACCTGGTACAGCCCGGTCCGTAACCGCATTGATACCGATCGACTGGGCATGATGGGGTATTCCATGGGCGGTGGCGGTGCGCTACTGGCCGCTGGTGACCTGGGCAATACGGTCAAGGCCGTGGTGGGCCTGTCGCCGTACCTCGACCGTGAGCAGCCCTACTACGCCAACATCAGTGCCTCCACCTTGCTGATTGGCGGCAGCTTCGATTTCACCGCCCTGCCCAACGCGGTAGCGAGCTACTACGAGACACTGCCGGCGGACACCAGCCGTGCACTGGCCATCATTCGCTACCTCAATCACCTCGACTGGGTCGGTTTTCCCAGCAGCATGAAGAACCGCGGGAAAATCCTCAGCACCGCCTGGTTGAACCGTCACCTCAAGGATGACAGCCGCTTCGACGACTGGTTCGACGGTGACAAGCACGACCAGCACCTGGCCGAGGACTGGTTCAGCCGCTACGCCTACAGCCGCTGATCAAACCACGGTGGTTTCTGGCCCGAACACCCCTTCGAGCCGGGAACCACCGTGCTACCATGCGCGCCCCAGTTGCTGGAACGTGCACCCTGAATGACCTCTGCCAGTAAAGCCGATTTCCTGCTGCTCACCGTCACCCTGATGGCCTCGATCAGCTGGATGTTTTCCAAGGAAGCCGTATCGCTGATGCCACCGCTGCTATTTGTGGCCATCCGCTTTCTGCTCGCCGGCTCCCTGCTCGCCCTTGCGGGCTGGCGCCAGCTGCGTTTGCTCAGCGCCGAACAGGTCCGTCGGGCCATGGTGGTGGGACTGTTCTTCGGCACGGCCATGTGCTGCTGGATCATGGGACTGCACTTTTCCTCCCACATTGGTGTGGGCGCCTTCCTGACAAGTCTAGCCGTGGTGCTGGTACCGGTATTCGGGCGGCTGGCATTTGCCGAACGGGCACCGGCCAGCACCTGGCTGGCGCTGCCGGTGGCCGTGGCGGGACTGGCGCTGCTGTCACTGGAGGGGGGCTTTTCACTGGAAGCCGGGCAACTGTTCTTTGTCGCCGCGGCGGTCATCTTCGCATTCTACTTCAACCTCAACACCCATGCCGCCAACCACGGTACCGTCACCGATGTCTCCGGCAACACCCGCCACCGGGAAAAGGTACCGGCACTGGCCCTGACCACCGTGGTGCTGTGGACAGTGGGCGCCCTGGCCAGCGCCGCGTCCCTCACGCTGGAAACCTGGCCGCCCCTGGACTCGCTGATGCTGCCATCGCTGGCCGGGTGGGTGGCCGCCAGTGCCATCATCGGCACGGCGGGCCGCTTCTTCATCCAGACCTACGCCCAGAGCCTGTCGCCCAACAGTCACGGCGTGGTGATCATGGTGGTGGAGCCGGTATGGACTGCATTGATGGCCGCTGCCTGGTTCGGCGAGCGCATGTCGCTGGTTCAGCTGGCAGGCTGCGCCCTGATTTTCACGGCCCTGCTGGTGAACCGCTGGCGTGCCCTGCGCGCCCTGCTGAAGACGCTGCTGGCCCGTACAGCCTAGCGCGCTGCGCCCAACGTTGTGGCACGTTCCCGGCGTTGCGCGAGGGTGTCCGTTGATTGCGTCGCAACTGCCCATCCCTGCAGGTGCTCCGTGACCAGGGCCGCCAGCGCATCAACGTGGCCCGCCGTGGCATTCAGTGCGCTGATGTAGGCGTAATCCCGACCGCCGGCTTCGAGGAAATAATCACGGTTCTCCACCGCGATTTCCTCCAGCGTTTCCAGGCAGTCCGCCGAAAACCCGGGACAGAACACATCCACGGACGCGACACCTTGCCCCGGCAGCGCCTTGAGCGTTTCGTCGGTATAGGGTTGCAACCATTCCTCACGGCCGAAGCGCGACTGGAACGTGGTCATGTACTGCTCGGCCGACAGACCCAGTCGCTCAGCCAGCAGCCGTGACGTCTTGTGGCACTCGCAGTGATACGGGTCGCCCTGGTGCAGATAGCGCAGTGGCACACCGTGATAGGACAGCAGCAGTTTTTCGTGGCGCCCATGGGCCTGCCAGTGCGCCTCGATATGGGCGGCCATGGCCTCGATGTACGGCGGAAAATCGTGGTAGTGATTGATGAAACGCAGCCCCGGTACCCAGCGCCGCCGGGTCAGGTCGGCAGCCAGGGCATCAAAGGTGGAACCGCCGGTGGCGGCACTGTATTGCGGGTACAGCGGCAGCACCAGCAAGCGGTCGACACCTTGCTGCTGCAGGCGCTCCAGCGCCGGCGCAATGCCGGGACTGCCGTAACGCATGGCATAGTCCACCACCACCGCATCGCCATATTGCTGAGCCAGGCGTTGCTGAAGGGCTTGCGCCTGGTCGCGGGTGTGCAACAGCAGCGGCGAGCCGTCCTCGGTCCACACAGAGGCATAGGCGTGCGCTGATTTACGCGGGCGCACGCGCAGGATGATGCCGTGCAGGATCAACCACCACAGCGGCCGCGGCACTTCGACCACACGCGGGTCCCAGAGAAACTCGGCCAGGTAACGCCGCAGTGCGGATGGGGTGGGCGCGTCGGGCGTACCCAGGTTGGTCAGCAACACTCCCACTTTCAAGGGCGTGTCATGGGAAAAGTCGGCCTGGCCTTTGAACATGGTGCAGGATCCCCGGAGCGGTAGGCAGTGGGCGCATCAAGCGCCCGAGGATTCAATGGTAAGGCCGGTCAGGCCGACGTGAACGACGCCTTACTCCGGCGCTGCGTTGGGCTGGACCCGCTCGAATTCCACACCACAGACAGAAAAGCCGTTTTCCTGCTGGGAGCGGATGCTGTCTTCGTAACTGCCCCTGACCGGATCGTCCGGCAGGCCGGAAATGCAGGTAATCTTGTCACGACTGCCCTGGAAGGTGATTTCACCGGCCGGCACACAATCATCCCCGGTCAGCTTTGTGGCGACGATCTCACCATCCTCTTCCACAATGGCCACCCGTTCCTGGTGCAGAACACCCACCGGGCACTGGAAGTTGATACCCAGCCATTCGCCATTCAGGCCTTCCGGCTTGTCCTCACCCGGCTGGCAACCCGCCAGCGCCAGTGCCATCAACGGCACCAAGCGTGCTGTACTACTTGCTCGCATGTTGTTCTCCTTGGTCCGGGTCTGGTGCCCGGTACAGCCTACTCGCAGTGAGTGAAACCCTACTGCCTGCGTGTAAAAATATCCAGCGATTGCGGCTTTTGCCACGTTGTCATCAGCCGGCCCGGAACTGGCTCGGGGTCTTGCCGGTCCAGCGCTTGAAGGCACGGGAGAAATTGGCGACATCGTTATAGCCCAGCCGGTAGGCCACCTCGCTCACCGCCAGGGCCGGGTTGCCCAGCAGCTGACAGGCACGCTGGTGAAGCTCCTGTTCCTGCAACGCCCGGTAGCTGACCTGCTCTTCCTGCAAACGGCGCTTGAGGGTGCGCGCGGACACGTGCAGCCAGCTGGCCATGACTTCCTGGCTGGGCATGGCGTGGCCCGGCTCCACCATCTTCAGGTGATTGCTGACCCGCTGGCGCATGGTTTCACTGCGGGCAAACAGCTGCTGGTATTCCTGCTCGCATTGCTGGCGCGCCAGCTCGGCCACGTCCGGGTCCGCCAGGCGCGGTGCCGCTTCGAAAAACGCTCGCGGGCCACGCAACGCATAGTCGGCCTGGCCATACAGCACGGGGACCGGCAGGCGCGCCCTGAATAGCGCGTAATAATCGGGCTCCGGCCCGGGCATATGTACCTCGAGGCCGCTGGCAGTTTCGCCCACCAGCTGCTCGGCCATGGCGGCCATCCCCACCAGCATGGACTCCATCAGGAATGTCTGCAGCGGTGTATCAAGCGTTTGCCGCGGGCGAATGGACAGGGTCACCTGCTCCTCGTCGCGACGGTAGTCCGCACTGAGGAAAGGCGCGCGCAGCACCAGGTAACGGGCACCCGCTTCCAGTGCGGCACCCACCGTCGGACTGGACAGGGCCACCAGGCCCACAGAGCCATGCAGCGTCACTTTCAGGGCCAGGCCGTAGGCAAACCCCAGTCCACGCTCGCCGGCCAGTGCCGTGGCCCGCTCGGCCGCCACGTGGCCGGTGAGCACGGAAATGCGGCTGTCGGACTGCAGCAGGCCGCTGCGCGTCACACCCAGCTCCCGAATCACGTCGTCATCCGTGAAACCGAACTCACGCATGACATCGCAAAGCAGCAACAGGTAGATACCGGGTATGCCGTGCAACCGGCTCACGTTATCGCGCTGGCCTTTTTCCACCGCTGAATGGCCCTCCTGGACAAGACGCCCGACAACCGGGGGCACCACTATAGCCGAAGCATCCTCGGGACGCAGTGCGTGACTGCCCCGACGTCTTTTTCCGGAGGACCGACGAATGACCCGCAGCCGTGCCAGCAAGCCCGCCAGCGTTGCCATCACCCCCCAACGCATGGATTTTGCGTTCGAGAATGTACCGCGCCACTGGTTCGCCGGTGACCCGGTGGTAACCCATTTTCTCAATGCCCTGTCACTGACATTCCCCGATGGCGAGCGTTTCTTTGTTGATTCGGTACGCGCCTACCGGGACCGCATCAGCGATCCCGTCCAGCAGAAGGAAATCTCCGGATTCATCGGCCAGGAAGCGATGCACTCGCTGGAACACAACAGTTTCAACGAAATGCTGTCCGCCCAGGGATACGAGCAGGAAGCCCGCGGTGGCCAGTCACTGGCGCGCAAACTGATCGCCGCCGGCCAGGCACGCATGAGCAAGCGCATGCAGTTGCATGCCACTGCGGCACTGGAGCACATCACCGCCATCCTTGCCTACCGCCTGTTGAGTGATCCGGCACTGGTGAACCGGATGGATCCCAGCGTGCGTGACCTGTGGATCTGGCATGCCATCGAGGAAACCGAGCACAAGGGCGTAGCCTTCGACCTGCTCATGGAAGTGGCGCCGGACTACCGCGACCGGGTCCGTACCCAGCTGGCGGCCAGCCTTGCACTGGCCAGCTACACCACCCAGTACACCTGGGCCTTCCTGAAACGGGACGGCATCCACCGTCGCCCGCTGGTCCTGGCCCGCGGCCTGTGGCGCCTGTTCGGCATCAACGGCCTGGTGTCGCGCACGTTGCCCATGTGGCTGCGCTACTTCCGCCCTGGTTTCCACCCCTGGGAGGTGGATGACAGCCACCTGATCGCCCAGTGGCGCCATGTGCTGCAGGAAGAGAAACTGGCCAGCGCTGCCTAAGCCACTGAAAACAGGGCAAAGTGCCAGCATTGCGCACCCGCAGCTGCCATCGTAGCCTGACTGCAGGATCGGTAATCCCGGCCGGTCCAGGCAGCAGGAGTCCGTCATGGCATGCCCTTACCTGAACACCTGTCCGAGCCCTCGCGAGGTTGGCACCGGCCCGATATACAAGCGCCGCTACTGCCTCAACCAGTGCACGGCCTGTGCCAGGTACCGGCTTAGCGCAGACATGCCGACAGCCAGCATCCCGCGCTGGCTTCGCCCCACCATGATGAGTCACGCCGAGCTGCTGCTGGAGGCCTGGCAACAGGGACGCAGCCTGCCCCCATCGGCATTTCCCGGGCCCCGGGGCCCGGGGGATACCGTCCGTGACGCCCGCAGCGCCGCCCGGCGGATTGCCACCGAAGGCTGACTTGTTGGCCTATTGCAAGCTCGCTAGCGTAGCTGTTCTGGATAAACCTGGAGGCAGGACGCCATGCCATGCATGAACATCGACCGTTGTCCCATTCCCCTTGATGAGGGGGTCGGCCCGATCTACCAGAAGCGCTACTGCCAGGATAACTGGGACGGCTGCGCCCGCTGGGCGGTGTTCAGCACCCTGGGGCCAGCGCAGGTGCCGAAGTGGTTGCGGCCAAACATGGGGGTGGAAGCCGAGCAGATCATCGTTCGTGCCGGCCAGCAGGACGACGAGCCGGCCTGACGCCGGCGCCACCAGGCACCGGCCTCCCTTACCAACCAGCGCCTGTCAGAGACAGGTACGCAGTTTCTGCATGATGGTGCTCTTGACGTCGTTGATCTCGAAGCGGGACTTGTCAGACAGTGCGTCCAGGTTGAGCCGGTGCAGGTGCAGCATCGGCGCCTGCTTGCGAAAGCTGCGCAAATCGCCCTTGGTCAGGATAGGCAGGAAATCGCGGCCATCATTGGCAAACTCATCCGCCACGGCACGCAACCCCGCCGCCAACGGCACCGCACGCCCCTTGCTGCCTTTGTCGCCGGCCAGCGGAATATGCAGGAACAGGCCGGAACGCCCCACCGCACCACCTGGCAGGATGGTATAGCCGGTGTCCTGAATGGCCTTTTCCGGAATGCCGTAGAAGGTCTCGGTGAAGGCGTCCAGATCCGGCACCACCACGAGCTCCGTGCCCTGCCCCTGGGGGACAAGGATGTCGTAGCGGGCATAGATCTGGTCCACCTTGCTGGAGTAGACACACAGGGCGGAGCGGAAATGACGGGCAAACTCCACCGCACGACGGTGGTCCTCGAATTCCCTCAGGCTCCAGATCAGGCTCTCGTCGGACTGCAACTCTCCCGCACCCTGATCACTGTGGTAACTGCTCATAAAACGTATGCTCCATTGCTGCCTGCCCGGGAAATCGGGCGAAAGCATGAACTCCTGCTCATCAGAATAGCGTAAACGTGAACTGGTTCACACTTCCAGTGCCACCGGTCAATGTTTACCCTATTTAACGAATGCGGCCATCAGCGCCGGCGCAAACCGCTGACCGCCAGAGACCCGCCATCAGGCGAGACGAACGCGCATCCGGTCCGCTACAATGGCGCCGGCGCCGATCCGCGCCCCTGTACCGGAATACCCTACACCCCCTGGCAACTGGCAGCACACATGGCGGCACCTGCAATTCCCGCACCGCGCGCGGCACTGTTCGATTACACGCGGTACTGGGCCGAGTGTTTCGGCAAAGCCCCGTTCCTGCCCATGAGCCGGGCGGAAATGGACCAGCTCGGCTGGGATTCCTGCGACATCATTGTCGTCACCGGCGATGCCTACGTGGACCACCCGTCCTTCGGCATGGCCATCATCGGGCGTCTGCTCGAGGACCAGGGCTTCCGCGTGGGCATCATTGCGCAACCGGACTGGCACAGCGCCGATGCGTTCAAGGCACTGGGCAAGCCCAACCTGTTTTTCGGTGTTGCCGCCGGCAACATGGATTCCATGATCAACCGCTACACCGCGGATCGCAAACCGCGCTCGGACGACGCCTACACCCCGGGCGGCGAAGCCGGTGCCCGCCCCGATCGCTGCTCGCTGGTGTATACCCAGCGTTGCAAGGAGGCCTGGCCGGACGTGCCGGTGGTGCTGGGGGGCATTGAGGCATCGCTGCGGCGTATCGCCCATTACGACTACTGGCAGGACAAGGTGCGCCGTTCCATGCTGGTGGATGCCACCGCTGACATCCTGCTCTATGGCAACGCCGAACGGGCCGTGGTGGATGTCGCCCACCGACTGAGCCGGGGTGAGCCGGTGGACAGCATTACCGATGTGCGCGGCACCGCCTTTGTCCGCCATGACACCCCGGACGGCTGGATGGAAATCGATTCCACCCGGGTGGACCGACCCGGCCGTGTGGACCGCATCGTCAATCCCTACGTCAACACCACTGACATGGACGCCTGCGAGCTGGAGAAGCGCAACGATCCCCTGTACGGCGTGCGCTTTGACGAGGACGGCAACCAGGTGGTGGATATCCGCCCGCACCGGAAACTGGACCGCGACCGTACCGTGATCCGCTTGCCCGCGTTCGACAAGGTGCGCAACGACCCGATTCTCTACGCCCACGCCAACCGGGTGCTGCACCTGGAAACCAACCCCGGCAACGCCCGTGCCCTGGTCCAGCGCCACGGTGACCAGGATGTCTGGCTCAACCCGCCGGCCATTCCGCTGTCCACCGCCGAGATGGACTACGTGTTCAGCATGCCCTTCGCCCGCGTGCCACACCCGTCCTATGGCGATGCCCGTATCCCCGCCTACGAGATGATCCGCTTCTCGGTGAACATCATGCGCGGCTGTTTTGGCGGCTGCACCTTCTGCTCCATCACCGAGCACGAGGGACGCATCATCCAGAACCGCTCGGAAGAATCGATCCTGCGCGAAGTGGAGGATATTCGCGACAAGGTCCCGGGCTTCACCGGTGTCATTTCCGACCTCGGTGGTCCCACCGCCAACATGTACCGGATTGCCTGCAAGAGCCCGGAAATCGAAGCGGCCTGTCGCCGGCCCAGCTGCGTCTACCCGGGCATCTGCGAGAACCTGAATACCGACCACAGCGCATTAACCGGGCTCTACCGGCGCGCCCGCGCCCTGCCCGGTGTGAAAAAGGTGCTGATCGCTTCCGGCCTGCGCTACGACCTGGCCGTGAAAGACCCGGAGTACGTTCGCGAGCTGGTCACCCACCATGTTGGCGGCTACCTGAAGATCGCACCGGAACACACCGAAGGCGAGCCGCTGTCAAAAATGATGAAACCGGGTATCGGCACCTATGACACCTTCAAGGCCATGTTCGAGAAATATTCGAAAGAGGCCGGCAAGGAGCAGTACCTGATCCCCTACTTCATTGCCGCCCACCCCGGCACGCGCGACGAGGACATGGTCAACCTGGCCCTGTGGCTGAAGGGAAATGGCTTCAGGGCGGACCAGGTGCAGGCGTTCTACCCGTCACCCATGGCCACGGCCACCGCCATGTATCACAGTGGCAAGAACCCGCTGCGCCGCATCAGCTACAAGAGTGATGCCGTGGAAACCCCGCGCACGCCGGTGCAACGCAGGCTGCACAAGGCCTTCCTGCGCTATCACGACCCGGCCAACTGGCCCATGCTCAGGGAGGCGTTGAAGGCCATGGGGCGTGCCGACCTGATCGGCAATGGCAAGCACCAGCTGGTGCCCCGTGAGCAGCCCGGCGAAGGCCGTGACGGGTATCGCGCGCCGCGGCGCAAGAACTCGGGGGCCGCCCATGCCCGTCGCGTGCGCCGGGGACAGATACAGACACAACACACCGGCCTGCCACCGCGAGACGATGGCAGCCAGCGCGGCGCGGCCGGGAAGGGTTCCACCAGGAACAGTACCGGCAGACGGCACAAACGCCGCTAGCGGTTTTTCTCGGCCAGCTCTCGCAGTGGCCGGGAAAGCCGTTCCGGCCGGTGCGGAATAACCCCTTGGTAACAGGCCATCATGCGCGCCAGGTCGGCATCGACATCGCCGCTGGGCATGAACGTGAGCGGGAAACGGATCGTGCGCGTACCGTAATCCATCACCGCCAGGGTAATCGGCACGCCCGCTTTCTGGGCAATGCGGTAGAACCCGGTTTTCCAGCTGTCAGCCCCCTTGCGCGTTCCCTCTGGCGCCACGCCTACCCACAGTTGTTCGTATTCACTGAATTTCTGCGCTGACTGACCGACGATGCCGCCGGCCTTGTCGCGATCAATGGGCAAGCCACCTATCCAGCGGAAGAAACCGCCAAACGGCGCACGAAACAGGCTGTGCTTGGCCATCACCTTGATGCGCACCTGCAGGGCCATCACCACGCCAGCCACTACCAGGCCATCCACATTGGAGGTATGCGGCGCGCACACCACCACGGCCTTGGGCACATCGGGCAAGTCGTCCACCACCCGCCAGCCCCACAGGCGCAGCAGCCAGCGGCCCAGCCTACGCGTCAGGGCATTGCCGCGCCGGGGCACGTGCGAACCGACGACAGGGAAATCACTCATGTACATGTCTCACATTGTTTTTACGAATTTTCGCCTATTGCCCGCGCGGCTGCCATGGCCGCATAAAGCGTGCGGCTGAGCGCAGGGGTCATGCGCCGCGCCGGGGAACGAAACCCGGGATGCTCAAACAATGTAAAAGCCGTGGCCGCCGCCTAGGCGTTGCCACGGAAATACGTCACATTTGGAACGTGACAGCGCAATCCACGGAGGTTGCGCTGAAGGCCGGAGAACACACATTCATGCAAACCCGCCTGATGGTACTGCTGCTCATTACCTTCCTTCTCTGCACCGCCGCCGTGATCTGGTTCAACGTGCGCAGCTGACGCCCTCGCCCTTACCCGCCTGCAGACGGCCTGATGAGCCGGAAGGCCCCCTACATACCCGTCATATCGCCCGATCTACCGGCGCTGGAATCGGTCATCCGGCGGATTTTGCCGCGATTGTGACCTGCTACCCTGAACATCCCCCCGGGCGGCCTATGATCGCCGGGAAAGGGGTCTGGTTCTGGCAGGAGGTGCCGGCACGGCGATCACCGTGACAGACCAACGGAACAAAACAACAACGGGGTCACAACCATGTCAGCCATGTCCACCAAAATGGCCTTGATTGGCGCATTGACCATCAGCGTTTACGCCCACGCTGGCGACAACGCCTGCCAGGACAGTCCGGGCGTCTCGGGGACACTGGAAGGAGCCGCCGCGGCGGTGGCCGTGTCATTGAACCAGCCCCTGGACCAGGCCGACCCGGCCCCCCTGTCGCACTATCTCAGCGCCAGCGCCGATTCGTCGCGCAGCAGCGACTACGTGATGCGCAATTATGCCCGCGTGGCCCTGGCTGCCAGCCAGGTGCGCCAGGGCGCTTTCGACCAGGCCCGGCAGATCCTCACCCAGGTGGAGCTGGACAGCCCTGCCGCTGTGCGTGCCGCACTGTTGCTGGCCGAGAGTTATCGCATGCAGGGCCAGCAGGAAGTCGCCGGCAAATGGCTGCTGCGTATCGCTGATCGTTACTCGTCAGACCCGGACGCCCTGTCCGGCCTGCTGATGGCTGCCGACGACCTGGCCGAGCGCGGCGAGGCCAGCACGGCACTGGCGGTGTATTCGCGGGTGCTGGAAAAGTCCCTGGCCAACATCAACAGCCTCAAGGGGCTGGCCGAAGACACCAGCAGCCTGTACCAGATCATGATGGAAGGCCGCATCGACAATACCCGTGCGGTCAACAGCGAAGTGATACAGCGCGCCCTGCGTGGCAGTCGCTTTGGTGCGGTAGAACACTACCGCAACCTGCTCCAGGCACAGCGCCAGCTGGCGTGCCTGGAGAGCCGGCAGGAAACACTGCGCGAAAAAGCCTTCGAGGCCTCCCTGAGCAACACCAACGAAGCGGCCATGGTAACCATGCTCGAGGGCGAGGCGACACGCACGCGGGCAGATATTGCCGCCATGGAAGCGCAACTGGCGGCGGCCAATCCCTGGGATGAGGTGGAAGACCTGCAAAACAGTCTGGCCCAGGCCCGCGAAAGCCTTGCCACCCAACAGAAACGCCTGCAGGAACTGCGCCCCGCCGTGGCCAGCCAGGCCGGCATGACGGCCGAACAGCAGCAAGCGCTGGAACAGCGGATTGACCACCTGCGCCAGCAGGTCAGCAGCGACCGTGACCAGATCAACCAGGCCCTGCGCCAGGTGCTGCTTTCATTGCGCGATGACTATCGCGAGCTGGCCGGCGACGCACAACTCGGCCGCGCCTCAATGCTGCAGCTCTACGCCTCCAACTGAGCACAGGTCGCGCCGTGGGTGACCACCGCGCGACCCGTTTGCCTCAGCGATCCAGCACTGCCATGTCCAGGGCGGCAGCCGCTTCAACCAGCATGTCATGCGCCTTCCCGGCGCTGGCACCGCCGAGATCAATCCGCAAGGCATAGCGGTCACCCGGCATGGCCACCAGCGCCCAGTCGCGCCCTTCCCGGAAAACCACTGCGGTGGAACCATCTGAAAGCGTGACACGCTTGCTTTTGCCCTGTTGCGCCTGCGCCAGTTTGCCCTGCGCGCTGATCAGGGACTGCACCGATTCACGATTCACATCGAGAATAGATTGCCAGTACTCGCGCCCTTTCGGCAGTTCGGCCAGCTGTGCATCCAGAATGCCGAGGGTATAGGACAGCTGGGCGGCGTCTGCCGCGTACTGGAGATTCACGGTGACGGGAGATTCACAGCCACGGTAGACCTCGTCCATGCCCAGCAACTGGTGCGCTGCCGGTACCGCCTCAAGCAGGAATGCCAGCCCGCCACAGTCATCGGTCTCGTCAGCGGCTTGCCCGGCGTACTCTGCCGAGCGCGCCACGGCCTCAGCGGCCGCGGCTTTTTCCTGCGAGCTGGCGCCCGGCGCGTTGTCTCCGGCCAGTGCCTGCTGAGACGCCACCAGCGTCAGCGTTAGCGCCAACAACCATGAAACATATCCGTTGCGGTGCATGCCTTTCCCCCCCCTGTATTTTTGTCAGTAAAACAGCGTCGCATGATAGCGTGCGTCCGCAAGCAGCGAAACGCTTGCCGCACGGGTGGATGTTGATCTGTGTCAGCACTGCCGCTGCCTGCCGTTGCGATGATCTGACCCAGGACATCATTTACCGTCGCCAGGTCACCGGCAAAGGGAGTGTCGCCATGGGCGAGCAGATGCAGGCGCTGCAGATTCAGAAAACCGGCCCCATGCAGGATCACCAGGGCCCGCTGGTTGCCACCACCATGCCCCGTCCACAACCGGCAAGGGACGAAGTGCTTTTGCGGGTCATCATGTGCGGCATCTGCCACACCGAGCTGGACGAAATTGAGGGCCGCACAGCACCGTCGGTATTGCCCCGTGTTCCGGGACACCAGGTCATCGGTATTGTCGAGGCAACAGGCAGTGACGTCAGCGCACCCGCGCCGGGCACGCGGGTGGGCGTGGCCTGGATATTTCGCGCCTGCGGCGACTGCCATCATTGCAACGCCGGCGAGGAGAACCTGTGCACGGCCTTCGAGGCCACGGGACGTGACCACGATGGCGGATATGCCGAGTACATGACTGCACCGGCCCGATTCGTGGTGCCCATTCCTGATGCCCTGGGCGATGAGCAGGCGGCACCACTGCTGTGCGCCGGGGCGATCGGTCTGCGCAGCCTGCGCCTGGCCCACCTGGACCCGGGCGAACCGCTGGGACTGATGGGCTTCGGCGGCGCCAATCACCTGGTGCTCAAACTGGCCAGGCATCTGCACCCGGACAGCCCCGTGCTGGTCTGGTCGCGCAACCGCGATGAGCAGGAACTCGCCATGCGCCTGGGCGCCGCCTGGGCCGGTGACATTGACCACAGCCCACCGATGCAGGCCAACGCCATTATCGACACCACACCGGTATACCGCACCGTGCTTGCGGCCCTGGAAAACCTCTGCCCGGGCGGGCGACTGGTGATCAATGCCATCCGCAAGGAGGATGTCGACCGCGAGCTGCTCAGCGAGCTGGATTACACGCAACACCTGTGGATGGAAAAGGAGATCAAGACGGTGGCCAATGTGACCCGCAAGGACGTCACCGACATGCTGGCGATTGCGGCGCGAGCCTGTATTTATCCGGAAGTGCAGATCTACCAGTTTGGCGAGGCCAACCATGCCCTCTGGCAGATGCGCAATGGCCAGATTCGCGGCGCCAAGGTACTGCAGGTGAGCCAGGCCACACGGTGACGGAAAACGGACAGACACAAAAAAGCCGGGCAACGCCCGGCTTTTTTGTCGGCAGGAAAAGCGATCAGATCTGCTTTTCCAGCTCCGGTACGGCATCGAACAGATCCGCCACAAGGCCGTAGTCAGCCACACCGAAGATCGGGGCTTCCTCGTCCTTGTTGATGGCAACGATCACTTTCGAATCCTTCATACCAGCCAGGTGCTGGATGGCGCCGGAGATACCAACAGCGATATACAGCTGCGGGGCAACGATCTTGCCGGTCTGGCCGACCTGCATGTCGTTGGGCACGAAGCCCGCATCCACTGCGGCGCGCGATGCACCGACAGCAGCGCCGAGCTTGTCGGCCACCTTGTAAAGGATTTCGAAGTTGTCGCCGTTCTGCATGCCACGACCACCGGAAATCACGATGTCGGCAGCAGCCAGGTCCGGACGGTCAGACTTCGCCAGCTCTTCACCAACGAAGCTGGACTTGCCCAGGTCCTTGGCAACATCGCAGGCCTCTACCGAGGCAGAGCCGCCTTCGGCCGGTACAGCGTCAAAGGCAGTACCACGCACGGTGATGACCTTGATGCTGTCGCTGTTCTGCACGGTCGCAATGGCGTTACCGGCATAGATCGGACGCTTGAACGTATCTGCACTTTCCACACCGATGATGTCGGATACCTGCTCGACATCCAGCAGTGCAGCCACGCGCGGCATGAAGTTCTTGCCGGTGGTGGTGGCGGACGCCAGCACATGGCTGTAGTCCTTGCCCACTTCTGCAACCAGTTCAGCAATGTTTTCAGCCAGCTGGTGACCATAGGCCGCATTGTCGGCACACAGTACCTTGCTGACGCCATCGACCTTGGCCGCCGCCTCGGCCACTGCGCCACAGCCTTCGCCGGCAACCAGCACGGTGATATCGCCGCCGATCGCCTTGGCCGCAGCCACCACGTTCAGGGTAGCGGGGTTCAGCGCGGCATTGTCGTGTTCTGCGTATACGAGAATACCCATCAGATCACCTTCGCTTCGTTCTTCAGTTTGTCCACCAGCTCCTCAACGGAAGCCACCTTGATGCCAGCCTGGCGCTCTGCCGGCGGCTCGACTTTCAGGGTCTTGGTGCTTGAGGCCAGATCCACACCCAGGTCGCCCGGTGCAACCGTTTCCAGGGGCTTCTTCTTGGCCTTCATGATGTTCGGCAGGGACGCATAACGCGGCTCGTTGAGACGCAGGTCGGTGGTCACCACCGCCGGCAAGTCCAGTGCCACGGTCTGCAGGCCACCGTCCACTTCACGGGTAACGTTGACCTTGCCATCTGCCACTACCACTTCAGAGGCAAAGGTGCCCTGCGGCATGCCGGTCAGAGCAGCCAGCATCTGGCCGGTCTGGCTGTTGTCGCCATCAATGGCCTGCTTGCCGAGGATCACCAGGTCCGGGCTTTCTTTCTCGACCAGTGCCTTGAGCACCTTGGCCACAGCCAGCGGCTGCACGTCTTCCTGGTCGGTCTCGACCAGGATGGAGCGGTCGGCGCCCAGCGCCATGGCGGTGCGCAGCTGCTCCTGGGCGGCTTTGCTACCCACGGTGACAGCGATAATTTCGGTAACAACGCCCTTCTCTTTCAGACGCACGGCTTCTTCCACCGCGATTTCGCAGAAGGGGTTCATGGCCATTTTCACATTAGCGAGATCAACGCCAGAGTTGTCCGCCTTCACGCGAACCTTGACGTTGTAGTCAACGACCCGCTTGATCGGTACAAGAACCTTCATAGGATCCTCGGATGTGTTCCGTTGGTGACTTGAGAGATGAGGCGGCGCACAGGGCACCCCCTCGCGAGAGGCGCTATGTTGAACCCTGCCCCCGTGAAGGTCAATAGGCCGAAATGCGCCAACCTTATGATTTTCCTGCAAATAGGAAACAGGCCGTGAACAGGCGGGGTGACGCACCGGTCGCGCCTTTTCCTTGTAAATCAATCAGTTCAGGGCGGATAATCCAAACGATCGTTTGAAAATGTGCCCGCACCAGGGTCCGGCTGACCGCAAAGACGAAAAGCGCGGTCAGACAAGCCGGCCGGGAAAGTGGCGAAAAAGGCCCACCCTTCTTATACTTCGCGCCGTTTTCGCCCTCCCGGGGGCAGTACCTCAACCGGAAATCGAGGAGACAGGCTGTGGAACGCGAATCAATGGAAGTCGACGTCGTCATCGTCGGCGCAGGCCCCTCAGGCCTTGCCACTGCATGCCGCCTGGGCCAGATCGCCCAGGAAACCGGCCAGGAAATCACCGTGGTCGTGGTGGAAAAAGGCTCGGAGGTAGGCGCACATATTCTCTCCGGCGCGGTACTGGAGCCTCGTGCCCTGGACGAACTGTTCCCCAAGTGGAAGGACATGGGCGCGCCGGTGGACGTACCGGTAACAGAAGACGAGATCTTCTACATGACCGGCCCGGACAAGGCCTCAAAGGTCCCCAACCTGTTTGTGCCCAAGACCATGCACAACGAGGGCAACTACATCATCTCCCTGGGCAACCTGTGCCGCTGGATGGGTGAGCAGGCTGCCGAGCTGGGCGTGGAAGTCTATCCCGGCTTCGCCGCCACTGAGGTGCTGTTCAACGATGACGGTTCCGTAAAGGGCATCGCCACCGGCGACTTCGGCATCGGCCATGATGGCGAGAAGAAGGATTCCTATGCCCCCGGCATGGAACTGCACGCCAAGTACACCATCTTCTCCGAGGGTTGCCGCGGCCACCTGGGCAAGCAGCTGATGGAGAAGTTCGACCTGCGTGAGGGCAAAGACCCGCAGCATTACGGTATCGGCATCAAGGAACTGTGGGACATTGACCCGGCCAAGCACCGCGAAGGCCTGGTCATGCACTCTGCCGGCTGGCCGCTGACAGAGTCCGGCTCCCTGGGTGGCGGTTTCCTCTACCACATCAACGACAACCAGGTGGCGCTCGGCCTGATCACCGACCTGTGCTACTCCAACCCGCACGTATCGCCGTTCGACGAGATGCAGCGCTGGAAGACCAACCCGGAAGTGGCCAAGTACCTGGAGGGCGGCAAGCGCGTCTCCTACGGTGCCCGCGCCATCTCCAAGGGCGGCCTGCAGTCACTGGCGAAGATGACTTTCCCGGGCGGTCTGCTGGTGGGCTGTAATGCCGGCACCCTGAACTTTGCCAAGATCAAGGGCACACACACGGCCATGAAGTCGGGCATGATCGCCGCTGAGGTGATTGCCAAGGCCCTGAAGGACGGTCGTGGTTGCGACGAGCTCACCGAGTACAAGAGCGAGTTCGAGAACAGCTGGGTCTACAAGGAGCTGCACCAGCAGCGTAACTTCGGCCCCTACCAGCACAAGTTCGGTAACTTCATCGGCTCCGCGCTGGCGTTCCTGGACATCAACATCCTTAACGGCAATATGCCCTTCACACTGGCAGACCCGACACCGGACCATGCCACCCTGAAGCCGGCGGCCGAGAGCAAGAAAATCGACTACCCCAAGCCGGATGGCAAGCTGACCTTCAACAAGCTGGACAGCGTGTTCCTGTCGAACACCAACCACGAGGAAGACCAGCCCTGTCACCTGACGCTGAAGGACCCGAACGTTCCCATCGACGTCAACCTGCCGAAATGGAACGAGCCGGCCCAGCGCTACTGCCCCGCAGGCGTGTACGAGGTGGTGGAGAACGAGGAAAACGGCGACAAGCGTTTCCAGATCAACGCCCAGAACTGCGTGCACTGCAAAACCTGTGACATCAAGGATCCCACCCAGAACATCGTCTGGGTGGCGCCGGAAGGCTATGGCGGGCCCAACTACCCGAACATGTGATCCCAGCCACACAAAAAAGCCCGGCAGTGCCGGGCTTTTTTGTGTCTGTTTACTGGCGAGCGTGTCATGCCATGGCGCCGCTCAGGCTTCTGCCTCCGGATTGCCGCCCTTGCTGGTCCATTCCAGCTTGTAGATGTCATCACGGCGGTCCTTGAGATTGGTGACCGAGCCTTCCTGGTGCAGCAGCTTGAGCTTTTCGAAATCCACATCGGCAAACACCAGCATCTCGGTGTTGGGCACCGCCTCGCTGATGATGCCGTCGTGGGGGAAGTAGAAGTCTGACGGCGAAAACACAGCCGACTGGGCATACTGGATGTCGACGTTATCCACCCGCGGCAGGTTGCCACAGCTGCCGGAAATGGCCACGTAGCATTCGTTCTCGATGGCTCGCGCCTGCGAGCACAGGCGCACCCGCAGGTAACCGTTCTTGGTGTCTGTCCAGAATGGCACGAACAGGATTTCCATGCCGCCTTCGGCAAGGATGCGGGCCAGCTCCGGGAATTCCACGTCGTAGCAGGTGAGAATGCCGATGCGGCCGGCGTCGGTTTCAAACACCTGGATATGATCACCGCCGGTGAGATCCCAGTCGCGTTTCTCACCTGGTGTAATGTGGATCTTGCGTTGTTCTTCCACGGTGCCGTCACGGCGGCACAGGTAAGCCACGTTGTAGAGACGGCCATCCGTTTCAGCAAACGGCATCGACCCGGCAATGACATTGATGTTGTAGCTCACCGCCATCTCTGAAATAGCGGCAACGATATCGTCCGTGAAACTGGCCAGATACCGGATAGCATCAATGGACGGCAGGTCCGGTTTCAGGCCCATCAGCGGGGCGCTGAAAAACTCTGGCAACAGGGCAAAATCAGCCCGGTAGTCAGACAACGCATCAATGAAGAACTCCACCTGGCTGAGCAGGTCATCCAGTGACTGCGTCGCCCGCATGCGCCGTTGTACAACGCCAATGCGGGCAGAGGTCTTGCTCTGGTAGTCACCTGTGGCTGGCGGTTCATAGAGGATGTTGTCCCACTCCAGAAGTGTCGCATAGCCACGCGACTTTTCATCTTCCGGCAGGTAGCGCTTGAGCAGGCGCTTGACGTCAAAACCGTTGGACAACTGGAATGACAGGATCGGGTCATAGATCTTCTGCCGCTCCACTGCCTCAATGTATTCCGTCACCGACATCTCATCGGCATGCTTCGCATAGCCCGGCAAGCGACCACCGGCAAGAATGGCGCGCAGGTTTTCATCCCGGCACAGTTCCTTGCGCGCTTCATACAGACGCCGGCCAAGGCGGTATCCGCGGTAGTCCGGGTGTACAAAGACATCCAGCCCGTAGAGGGCGTCACCCTCGGGGTCGTGGCTGTGAATCTGCTCTTCGGTGATCAGGTCTTCATAGCGGTGCGGATTGGAAAAACGGTCGTAGCTGACGCGAATGGTGAGCGCCGCCGCCACCAGCTGGCCGTGATCCTCGATGCAGAGCTGTCCGTCAGGGAACAGCGTCATCAACGACTTCACCGTATCCTCCGGCCAGGCGCCGCCGATATCGCGATAGACCATGTCCATCACCTCGGCCAGCGCGGGGTAGTCGTCCAGGGTCAGCGGACGCAGCAACAACTTGGTGCTTTCTTCTGCCATTTTTCCTCCGCGGTCGAGAACCGCGTTGCCGTGGCCCGTCAGGGCGTAAACGATATCAGCCAGCGGGCATCGCGGTTTCGCAATGCGTCATCGGCGTTTTCATAGAGTGCCACACCGTCAGGGCGGATAAACAGCACGGCGCCTGACTGCAAGCGCACATAGCCCGCTCGCTGTTCCGCCACCGGCGCTTCACCGGCCGTGCATGCCAGCTCCGGTGGCAGCAGCTCGTGTCCGAGCAGACCATTGCCCAGTGGATCATCCACGGCGTCATCATGGCGATAAAGCGCCACAGCATCAGCAGACACCAGCAGCACCTGGCCATTGTGGAAACGGATCAGGGTACGCGCGGCCGTCCCGCCCTGCTGCTCAAGACTGGCAACGATCACGTCATTCATGCTATTTCTCCGGCCATTGAGGTCGGCAGTATACGTGTCCGCCGTCCCGGATTCACAAACCTGTAGCGCGGGAGACACCGCATGCCAGCAGCCGACGCAACGTCCCCTGATATCGTCATCCTCACCGGCGCCGGCATATCTGCCGAATCCGGCATCCGCACCTTCCGGGGTGCCGATGGCCTGTGGGAGGAACACCGCCTCGAGGACGTGGCCACGCCTGAGGCCTTCGCCCGGGACCCGGCCCTGGTGCAACGATTCTATAACGAGCGACGCCGGCCACTGCTGCAAGGACAATTCCAGCCCAATGCCGCTCACCAGGCACTGGCGCGCCTGCAGAACGCCCTCCCCGGACGCGTGCTGCTGGTAACCCAGAACATTGATGACCTGCACGAGAGAGCGGGCAGCCCGGCGGTGCTGCACATGCACGGCGAGCTGCTCAAGGCGCATTGCCAGTACTCGCAGCAGGTCTTCCCCGTGGACGGCGATCTCGACCCGCACACCCCCTGCCCCTGCTGCCAGCGCCCCGGCGGCCTGCGCCCCCATGTGGTCTGGTTTGGTGAAATGCCGCTGCAGATGGACACCATCTATGCGGCGCTGCAGCACTGCACGCTGTTCATCAGTATCGGCACCAGCGGTAACGTCTACCCGGCCGCCGGCTTTGTCCAGGAGGCGCGGCTTGCCGGCGCCCGCACGGTGGAACTGAACCTGGAGCCGTCCCAGAACGGCGCCCTGTTCCAGGAGCACGTCCATGGCCCGGCCACCGAAGTGGTCCCGGCGTGGGTGGACCGGCTGCTTGGGGACGGCGCCCTGGCCTGATCGCATGTGCCTATGGCAGCCATCCCCGGCGGCATATTTCTTCGCCCCACCGATTCCGATAGACTGACGCGCTCCAAATGCATCAGACCCCAAGACGAGCAGCATGACTAACGTCCAGGTAGAAAACCTCAATATTGAATCGCAGCACCCGCTGATCACACCGGGTGAGCTGAAAGGCAAGCTGCCCCTGTCCGACGCCGCACGGGATACCGTGGCCGCCGGCCGTGATGCGGTGCGTGACATTCTCGACCGCAAGGACCACCGCCTGTTTGTGGTCCTGGGCCCGTGTTCCGTGCACGACGTGGACGCCGCCATGGAGTATGCCGGCCGGCTGAAGAAGCTGGCTGATGAGGTCAGCGACACGCTGGTTCTGGTTCTGCGGGTCTATTTTGAGAAGCCCCGCACCACCGTGGGCTGGAAGGGGCTGATCAACGACCCCTACATGAACGACACCTTCAAGATCGAGGACGGCCTGCACATTGCCCGCAAGCTGCTGCTCGACGTGGCCGAGCTGGGCCTGCCTGCAGCTACCGAAGCGCTGGACCCGATCACCCCGCAGTATTTGCAGGACCTGATCACCTGGTCTGCCATCGGCGCACGAACCACGGAATCGCAGACGCACCGGGAAATGTCGTCCGGCCTGTCCAGTCCGGTGGGCTTCAAGAACGGCACTGACGGCAGCCTGGAGGTGGCGGTCAACGCCATGCTCAGCGTCCAGCATCCGCACCGTTTCCTGGGTATCGACAACGATGGCCGTGTTGCCCTCACCACCACCCGCGGGAATCCCTACGGGCACGTGGTCCTGCGTGGCGGCGGCGGCAAGCCGAACTATGATTCAGTCAGCGTGGCGCTGGCCGAGCAGGCCCTGCAGAAGGCCGGCGTCTCCACCAACATCATGGTGGACACGTCCCACGCCAACTCGAACAAGGACCCGGGACTGCAGCCGCTGGTGATGGAAAACATCACCAACCAGATCCTGGAAGGCAACCAGTCCATTGTCGGCCTGATGGTGGAATCCCACCTCAAGTTCGGCAACCAGAAGATCCCGGAAAACCTGGACGATCTGGAATACGGCGTGTCCATCACCGATGGCTGTATCGCCTGGGACACCACCGAGGCATCCATTCGCAGCATGGCTGACAAGCTGCGCGAGGTGCTGCCGGGACGCCTGGCCAAATAGGCATCAACCCGCGATGACAAAAAAGGCCGCTGATGCGGCCTTTTTTGTCTCTGCCGCTGGCACTGCCGGATTGTCGGGCAGTCCTGGCCGCCCCCGCTCGCTGCAAAGGCACCATGCGGGCTCTGCAACGGAGAGCTCGCATGAACCACGACCCCCAGACCATGATCGCCAACGCCCGCCGCGATATCCGCGATTACCTGGGCGCCGACCGGGTCAAGGCACTGCACCGGCAAAACCGGGGGCTGGATGCCCTCGCGTTCTGCGCCGTCATCGTGCTCTGGGTGCTGGCCAGCACCGTGCTGGTGACGCGCCCTGTGGATGCGGTCTGGCTGATCTGCCTGGTGCTGCAGGGGTTTGTCTTCCAGCTGGCGGGCCTGGTCAGCCATGACCTGTTCGTCCACCGTCGCGTCGGTGGCGAGCGCTGGGCCGCCTGGGGCGCGCGCCTGCTGACACTGCCGCGCCTGAGCCTGCCCATGGGCTATGAAAGCGCACACCTGGCGCACCACCGTCACCTGGGGTCATCGCGGGATACCGAGAACTACAAGCAGCACCTGGACAGCCGCCGCAAACGCCTGCTGTTCAGCACGTTGCTGGGCATCAAGCTGGTGCAGTCCGGCCGGGGTGATACGGTCCATTATCACCACGTTGATGCCAGCCAGCCGGCACGGGCGCGTGCCCTGCGCCTGGAACGCTGGCTGCTGCGCGGCTTCCTGCTCACCATGCTGGTATTGACGGGGATTTTCCCGCTGGCCATGGCCAGCGCCTACTGGCTGCCGTTACTGGTGGTTGCGCCGCTGGTCAATACCGTGCGTATTGTGCTGGAGCATGCGGATGCCGACATCAACAGCGGCGATGCCTTCCAGGCCGGCACCTTCTACCGCACCGGCCTGCTGACGCGGGTCCTTTTCCTGTGGGACTCCGGCGACTGCCACCTCGTTCACCACATCTTCCCGCGCATGCCCTGGTACCACGTCGGCGCCTGCGTGGATGAACTGCGCCCGCTGATGGCCGCACGCAACCCGCGCCCGCGTCGCCACCTGCTGGGCCTGCTGAAAGGCTGGTACCTGGACAACCACGGCCACCGGCAGCCCTGGCCCAGCCGGCGTTTTCAGAGCCGGGCCGGCGCCCCACGGACCAGCTGAGCACGCTGGCGAAGCTGCTGTTCGCCACCGGCCTCCCGCACCGACTGTTCAACAAAGGCACCGATTTCCTTCACCGCCAGGGACGACTCCGGCACCCAGCCGGCCAGGGCCTGGAACACGTGGATCATGTTTTCCCACACCTGCATCGTCACCGGGACACCGGCCTTGCGGGCACTGGCGGCCAGGCGCTCGGCGTCGCTGAACAGCACCTCCGTGCTGCCCACCTGGATCATCAGCGGAGGCAACCCGGCCAAGTCGGCAAACACCGGTGATATCAACGCCGAGCCGGGATCCGAGCCGCGGCTGTAGGAAGCGGAAATGAAGCGCAAGGCGTTGACCGGAATCATCGGCTCCTGTGCCTCATTCTCCCTGACGCTGTCGCCGCTGCAGGTAAGGTCGCACCAGGGACTGATGAGCACCGATGCCGCCGGCAGCGGCAAGCCCAGCTCGCGCAGCCGCAGCATGGTCACCAGCGACAGGTTACCGCCGGCCGAGTCGCCGGCAATGATGATGTTCTCGCTCCGGTAGCCGCGCGACAGCAGGGCCCGGTAGGCGGCCACGGCGTCATCCAGCGGTGCCGGATAATGCCAGTCCGGTGGCTGGCGGTAGTCCAGTGCCAGCACCTTGGCCCGGCACGCCCGGCTCAGGCGCCAGGTCAGGGAACGGTGGGAACGGGGTGAGCCGAAGAAATAGCCGCCACCGTGCAGGTACAGCACCACACGGCCGGAAATGACCTGTCTGCCGGTGACCAGCCATTCCCCGGGGACACCGCCGATATCCGCCGGCGCAATATGCACATCCTGGTGCACCGGCAAGGCCAGGGTCACCGTGTCAAAACCGAGCTGGGAAAACTTCATCACCCGCGGTGTAAACGGCACCCGCGCCACCACCGGCTTGACGAATCGGCGCAGGGCCGTGGCCACCGCCCGCCCCTGCCAGCTGAATGCTTTGAAAAACTGTGCTTCAGTGTTCATTGTTATCCTTGTCCACCCCGGGCGCACCACAGGCAGCTGCGCCTTACCGGGTTATACTCGCTATCTGCCAGCCTGTTAACCATGGCTGCGGGCCACGGGAGAGAACGGCACACCATGACCGGCAATCAGACACGACGACAGCGTTGGCAACATATTATCTTCGGCACGGACACGCCGGAAGGACGCCTGTTCGACGCCCTTTTGATCATTACCATCATTGCCAGCGTGCTGGCGGTCATGATTGACAGCGTCGAGCGCATCCATAACCGCTATGGCCACTGGCTGTACATGGCGGAATGGTTCTTCACCCTGCTGTTCACCGCCGAGTATGCGGTGCGCCTGTGGGTCAGTGACCGGCCGCTGCGTTACGCGCGCAGCTTCTTCGGCATCGTCGACCTGGTGTCCATTCTGCCCACCTATCTCAGCTTGCTGGTACCTGGCGCCAATTACCTGCTCACCATCCGCGCATTGCGCGTGCTGCGCGTGTTCCGGGTACTCAAGCTGGTGTCCTTCATGCGCGAGGCAAACATGCTCGCAGCAGCGCTCATCGAGGCCCGCCGCAAGGTCGCCATCTTCATGTTCACCGTACTGGTTCTGATTACTGTTTTCGGCAGCCTGATGTATGTCATTGAGGGCCCTGCCAGCGGTTTCACCAGCATTCCGGTGAGCGTCTACTGGGCGATCGTCACCGTGACCACCGTGGGCTATGGCGACATATCACCGCACACGCCCCTGGGCCAGTCGATCGCCTCCCTGGCCATGATCACCGGTTATGCCATCATTGCGGTGCCCACCGGCATCGTCACCGCGGAGATCACATCGGCCATCCATCGCGACCGCGACCGGTTCCGGCGTGAATGCCCGCAGTGCCACCTGCACACCCATGAAGCCGACGCCCACTACTGCCGACGCTGCGGCACGCACCTGCCGGCAGTGGAGAGCGAGCCGCCTTCACCAGACGCCTCCTGAGCCCCCGCGGGCGATTCCCAAACGGCCCTTGGGCTGTGGTATAAAGGGTCAGGACACACCACCACGCAAGGCGTGGGGACAACCAGCGCATGGAGAGGCCCAATGACTGACCCACTGATTCTTGCCCGTAGACGTTTTCTGCGTCAGGCCATGGGAACCACTGCCACGGTAACCGCCGCCTCTGCGGGCGGCATGCTGCCCGGGCTGGTGCACGCCCTGGGCAAGATTCCCGAAGAGCTGATTCCCGGCAAATCGATTTATGACATGCGCGGCAGCGTTTTCGTCGACTCCAAGCTTGCCAATGAGGACACCTACATCAGCGCCTCTTCCCTGGTGGAGACCGGCAGCAGCAGCTATGTCGTGTTCGTGATTGGCTACGACGCCCACATCCTGCGGGAAAACAGCCGGGTCCAGTTCCGGGGCGAAAACGATTTCGAGGAAGGGCTGAAGCTGGCCACCGGGAAACTGCTGTCCGTATTCGGCGCTCGTACCGGCGACCAGGTGCACAAGGTTGAAACCTCCACCGCGACCATCGGTATCCGTGGGACCGGCCTTTACACCGAATCCGAGGACGACGTCAGCTACGCCTGCACCTGTTACGGCAAGGTGGACATTGCCTCCAACAGGGATCCGCAAAGCCGCGAGACCATTGTTTCCGTCCACCACGATGCCCCCCGCTACATCGCCCGGGATGGCAACAGCGGCGGTCTGATTACCCCGGCGCCGATGAAGAACCACACCGACGAAGAATTGATGCTGGTCGAGCAGATTGTTGGCCGCAAGCCGGACTTCGCCTCGGTGAAATCCTATACCGCGCCTCGCAAGGGTTACTGAGGGCACCAGCCCTCGTTGCCTGCGCCCTCCTGAGCCGCCGAGAACAAGAACAAGGACTTCACTATGCCCGCGGGAAAGATCATCCGTGTTGCCGTGGTTACCCTGATCTGCGCCATGCTGGTCCTTCACAGTGTGGGCAACCGCATTCACGCCGTGGACGCGCTGGAAAATTACGCCTACGACCTGCGCCTTCGCCTGACAGCCCCGGGCGGCCTGGACCAGCGCGTGGTCATCGCCGACATCGACGAACGCAGCCTGGCCGCTGTTGGCCACTGGCCCTGGGACCGGGGTGTCATCGCCGATTTCATGGACGCCCTGCTCAACCATTACGGCGCCCGCGCGGTGGGCTTCGATATCCTCTTTGCCGAGCCGGACACCGACCCCGGGGTACGCGCCCTGCAGGAAATGGCAGACGGTGCGCTGCGCAACAACCGGGGCTTCCAGCGCCAATGGCAGACACTGGCACCGCAACTTGATTTCGACGGTCGCCTGGCGGACATCATTCGCGACAAGCCTGTGGTGATGGGCTACGTCTTCGACCAGGGCGACGCCGATGAACTCAACATCCTGCCGGAGCCCATTGGCAGCCTGCCCGAGAGCTTCCAGGGGCGGCTGAACATCCCGCAGCCCCTGGGTTACTCCGGCAACCTGCCGGTGCTTCAGGAAGCAGCGCCCTATGGTGGCTTTTTCGATAACCCGGCCATCGACCGCGATGGCGTGTTCCGCCGCGTACCGCTGATCCAGGAGTATAAGGGCAACCTGTATGGCTCACTCGCGCTCGGCCTGCTGCGCGCGGCGGAAAACGACCCGCCGGTGGACCTCAAGCTGGACACCCAGAGCAACTACCCGTACGTGGACGCCATGCTGGTCGGCGACCATTACTTCCCGCTTGGCCCGCTGGCTTCCGTGCTGGTGCCCTACCGTGGTCCGGCGTACAGCTTCCCCTACGTTTCCATCATCGACATCCTGGAAAAGAAGGCGCCCGAAAGCGTGCTCAAGGATCGCATTGTCCTGATTGGCACATCGGCCCCCGGGCTCAAGGACCAGCGGACAACCCCGTTTGAGAGCAGCTATCCCGGCGTGGAGGTGCATGCCAACCTGGTAGCTGGCCTGCTGGACGATAACCTCATGCATGAGCCCGGCTGGCTCATCGCGGTGGAGTTCTTCACCCTGCTGCTGCTCAGCGGCGTGTTCGGCTATTTCAGTGGCCGTCTCGACCCCCTGCGCTCACTGATATTCACGGCCTCCGTTATCGTCATACTGCTGGGCAGCAACATGTGGGCCTGGAGCAGTGGCCTGGTATTGCCGATCGCCTCCCCGCTGGTCCTTGTGGTGGTGGTGTTTATTTTCCAGATGGCCTGGGGCTTCTTTGTCGAGGCCCGGGACAAGCGCGCCGTGACCCGCCTGTTTGGCCAGTACGTGCCACCGGAACTGGTGGAGGAAATGGCACAAGCACCGGACACCATCAGCGTCGCCGGTGAGAGCCGCGAGCTGACGGTACTGTTTTCCGACGTCCGCGGCTTCACCACCATCTCCGAGGGCCTGGAGCCACAGGCACTGACCCGCCTGATGAATGACATGCTCACGCCCATGACACGGGTGATCCACCAGCACCGCGGCACCATCGACAAGTACATGGGCGATGCCATCATGGGCTTCTGGGGCGCACCGCTGGAAGACCCGTTGCACGCGCGTCATGCCGTGGAAGCCGCCATCGACATGGTGGAACGCCTGCCTGAAATCAACCAGCGATTCAGGGAGCGCGGCTGGCCTGAAATCAATATCGGTGTTGGCCTCAATACCGGCGTCATGAGTGTCGGCAACATGGGCTCGGAATTCCGCATGGCCTACACCGTCATGGGCGACGCCGTTAACCTCGGCTCCCGTCTCGAGGGCCTGACCAAGCAGTACGGGGTCAACATCATCGTCAGCGAATTTACCGTCGCCGCCGCGCCGATGTTCGTCTACAGGGAACTGGACCGGGTACGCGTCAAGGGCAAGGAAGAGCCGGTTGTCATTTTTGAACCGGTGGCGGCCATGGACAGCATTGACCACCTGGACAAGGACCGCATTGACCGCTTCCACCAGGCGTTGGAAAAGTACCGCCAACAGGACTGGGATGCAGCCGAAAAGATCCTTGCTGCTCTCTCCGCCGAAGAGCCGCAACGGATGATTTATGACGTGTACCTGGAACGTATAAAGACATTCCGGGATGCCCCGCCCGGCAGCGACTGGGACGGTGTTTTCACCCATACCAGCAAATAAAAAAAGCCGGCATAACAGCCGGCTTTTTCAATGCTCAGCCTGAACCTGTATCAGGGCGCACAGATCGTGGCATCCGTCCCACAGGGCGCCCCGGCCCGTATCCAGTTCATGAAGCGGTTGTAGACCAGCCAGCCGTCAGCCGTGTCGGTATCGATTACCACACCGCCGCCATGCTGCATCCGGGTAGGCTTGCGCAACAGGATACTGTTCTCGGGCTCATCAAGATCAATGCGCGTCAGGACATTGGCGTAGACATCCGCATCGCTGGTGTACGCCACGGGGATACCCTGGTAGGTCGCATTACCCGGATCATGGCAACTGGTGCACACCTGGTTGACGCCATCAGCGGGCGCCCGCATCAACGGGGCAATATCCACGTCGAAGCGCAGGTCGCCCTGGCTCTTGGCCAGGCTGTTGAGCGCATTATCCACGGTGATGACAAAGTCGTGGGCATCATCGCCGCGAAGGTTGCTGGTGGTAAGACGGACCGTATAGTCGCCATCCATGTCGGCGTCGAAGCTGGTGACCTCACTCTCGGGAGAGGCGATGGCCGCAGACGCACCGGGCGGGGTATCAATGACCTCCCAGAGGAAGTCACGGGCGTACAGGGACGCCTCGGCACTGAGCGGCACCGCGGACGTGGTGGTGACAATACGATCCCCTCCGGGCTTTGAAACCGGCAGGCCGGGCACAATCACCTTGCCCTGGTCATCGTAACGGTCAAACCCGGGCAGGAAGCCGGCAAGTATCGCTGGCGCGCCATCACGGTCCGCCCAGAACTTCTCGTAATTGCGCAACGACAGCGGCATCACACCACGGTGATAGACGTAGTCGACAATCAGGTCGCTGTAGCCGATAAAGCTCTCGTAGCTTTCGAAGTTGATTGCCGAACCGTCCGTGTCTGCGTCGGCCGCCGCCCGAACCTCGCCGATGTATGTCCCGCGCAGTGAATGGCAGGCGATACAGTGGGGCTGGATAACACGCGAGTACAGCACCGACACGCCTGCCGGCCGGTCAATACTCTCCTGCCAACCGGCAGGCACAAAGCTCTCGTCATAGGTGGTCCCCGGCGTATCGATGGCACCGCCATAGCGGCCATCCGCCACCTCCATGGCAAAATCGCCATACCAGCATGCGGGCGTGCGGTTGGCTTCGCAGTGGGAGTCCGCCTGCGCGAATGTGTCCCTGACAAAGCTGTTGATCTGGCGAAGGCCCTCTTCCTGCTGGGAACGGCGGAATCCGTTGTAGGCTGCGGAATACTCGAAGGTATCCACCTCCAGCTGGTTCATCTTGGCCGAATAGATACTCACATCAGGGACGGAGCCATCTTCCTCCAGCGGCATCAGACGCGCGCCATGACAAAGCAGACAGGGCTGCGGCATGGGCTTCTTGCCGCGACCATCCAGGTCGGCACTGATGATCCGGCGGCCCAGCGGGTTGAAGGTATAGAACTTCGCTGCCATCTGGGCACTGCCGGATCCGTCCACCGGGCTGAACTCGATGGCATTGGTGCCGGCCAGGTGCTCGCTGTTCTCGAGAATGGCTGCATCCAGGTTCAGCGGACCATAGTTTGAAGGGTCACCGGGGAAAACCTTGACCACATAGTTGTTGACGAACACCGCCACACGCCCGTCACTGTGACTGCAGGCGGTCATGTTGCGCCCATAGCCCAGGTCCTTGGTATCACGAAATACCACCTTCACCAGGGTGTGATCCGGATCCTCGGGAGAACACAGGTGGAAATCGTTCGCCGCCTTCCAGTCGTCCAGCGTGGTGCGCTCATCATTGGGGTCTACGGCCGCGTAATAAGCCTGCGAGTACGCTTCGGTATAAACCTCATCATTGATGCTGCGTTCGTTGAGGAACTTGAGGAAATGATCGGGCTGCTCAGTGGTGACGGCTTGTGGTGTTACCACCGTATCGTCTCTCTCCCCACCACACCCGGCGATGGCAAGCACTGACAGAACCAGAAAGAGGTAACGGCACATAATCAAAACCTCTTCAGCAAGGTGACCCGGAATAACCGGCGGTCATATTCATTGTCGTTCTCACCGCGGACCTGGGCCTCTGTCACCGACGCATCAAGGGACAGCGTGTGACTGAAACCATGGTTGTAACCCAGGGTGAAGATACTGCTGGTTGCGTCCAGGCGATAGGCAATCCAGTCACCACAGAGCGCGTTGTTATAGGCTTCATCGGGCTCCAGTGCGGTTGAGCCATCAATCAGGCCAATGAGCTCGCCCGGCGCTGTCGCCCCGTTGCAGAACTGGAACTGGGCAGACGAGAAGGTATCACCGGAGATACGACTGAACGTGAAGTAGGCCGCGCCATGCCGGTTGACCATCAAATCCAGGTTCATGAACCAGCGACTGTCTTCCAGATCCCAGACAGAGCCATCAGAGTCACGCTTGCGATGCTCCAGACCCAAGGTGCCGGTGAGCCGGTCGGTGATACGACGGGTCACGAAGGCCTGCGCCCGGGTGACGCCGCTGTCACGGGCATCCGTCTCGATATCGTCATCCTGGTAACTGAGGCTGACCTCGAATATGGGGGCGAGAAAAGAAGAATCCGGTTGCCAGCGCCAGGCCGCTGACAGACCAAGGGAATTGCGGTCGAGCGTATCAATGTCGTCGAAGCGCTCAATCTCTGCAAAACCACGAAACGTCAGCAGCTGACGAAAGGACGGCTGGAAATCCTTGCTGATGGTACCGGACACCAGTACGGATTGATCTTCCACCTTGTCCCGGGTCGCTTCCGCCCGGGTCTGGTTATCATCCGACTGGTAGGTGATATCGGCGCCATAGTCGAAGAACGCCCCAGGGTCTGCCCCGGCCATGGCCGGAAACAGCCCTGCCAGCAGCACACATGCTGCCCGACTCGTTGTCATCATGAATCCCTTCCCCGTTTACTTCCTGCGCAGGGCGTGACGCCCTGCTACCCCCGCGAGAACCATCAGCAGCCACCACAGTCCGGCCACACCGGACTCATTGGCGGTATCCACCGGCACCGCCGGTGCGTCGTCACCCTCATTGGCCACCGCAGGGCCGCCCGGGTCACGAATCACGCCATTGACAGTGCCGTCGGCATCATTGGGCCCGCCATCCGTGATCGTCAGCCTGACACAGCCGCTTGATTGCACCAGCCCCGGCAGCCAGTCCGCAGACGCCACCGCCGGGCACATGCCGTCAACCCGATAGGCCGAATGCAGCGCATCCGCCGCTGATTCACTGAAGGTATACCAGCCCTGCGCATCGGCCTTGCGGAACACGGCGTCAGCCGGGACCGTCACCGGCAGTGGCAATACCACCTGCGCGGTACGGTTGGCGGCATTCAGGCCATGCACTTCGAAATCAAACATGCCGCCAATGATGGTGTAATCAGGATCAACCAGCATCTGGTCAAATGCGTCACGGATATCCACGGACGTCACCCGCGCACCCGAGCGGCTGGCGGCAACGGCATTGCCGCCGATACGCAGCGCCAGGCCCGGCGTCACCTCGATCAGGGCCGTCTGGTCGGCGCCGTTTTCATCCGCCGCCGGCTGCTGTACGCCCACCTGTGAAACAGCATCCAGGTAGTCCGGGATACCGTCCCGGTCGGCATCATCCAGGCCTTCGGTCTGGTCATCGATGCCGTCGCCGTCACTGTCAGCGGTAGTCAGGACGGGCAACGCCGCCACAACGCTGACCGCCAGCTCCTGCGACACCGTCACCGCGCCGTCAAATACGTCCACGGCAAGGGTGTAGCTATCCACTGCCAACGCATCAGGATCGAACTGGACACTGGCGCCGGAGCCGATGATGGCCACATCGCTGCCGCTCCAGTCATAGGTCAGGCCTGTGCTGCCATAGACAGGGGTGGCTGTCACCGTGACATTGCCGTCGCCCTGGTACACCTGGAACGCCTGGCGCCCGTTCTGGTCCAGGGACAGGCTCACTTCCGGCGGCAAGGTGTCTTCGGTAATCAGGATCACGCCACTGTCCTGCGCAGCAAGGGCGCCACCAGCACTAACCGACGTCAGGGTCACCGTCAGCGTCTCATCAGCCTCCGGCGTGCCGTCGGCAATGATATCCAGGACAATGTCCGCCTCTGTGTCCGGATCAGCAATGCTGAGGACACCGGCATTGCCATCGTTGTAATCACCGGCCGTCACATCGCCGCTGATGGTGTAATTCACGGTCACCGGATAGGACGGCGATTCGCCGTTCAGGCTCACCGTCAGGCTGGCGGCCTGGCCTTCTGCCGATACCTTCGCCCCGGCCAGGCTGACCAGCGGGCGCACATCCACGTTCTGCACCTCGGTGGCGGTATTGCCCTGGCTGTCCTGGGATTCCCAGGTCACCTCATGGTGTCCCGGGCGGAAGTCATAGTCCGTACCAGAAGCCAGGGAGATTGCTTCACCATCTATGGCGGTGATGTAGGCATCAACCACGCCATCATTGCCATCCTCTGCCGTGGCCTCAAGCAACACCACGGTATAGAAGCCGGTGGCATCCGTGGCCACGTCCGTGAACGTGATGGTCGGTGGCACGGAGTCCACAGATATGGCCTCACAGGTCAAGGTGTCACCTGCATCAGCACAGGTCTGCGCTTCCTCCAGGTTGGTCAGCCCGTCACCGTCGAGATCGAGTGCAGCATCCGTATCATCCAGCGGGTCAAGGCCATTGTTGGTTTCCACGGCATCACTGATGCCGTCACCGTCATCATCATCGTCACAGGCATCACCGAACGCGTCTCCGTCGGTATTGGTCTGGGTGGCATTCATCACCGCGGGGCAGTTGTCATCGTAATCGGCAACTGTGTCGCCGTCGGTATCCAGCTTTGTCACCACCACATCAAAACTGACGGTATCCGGCGCTGCACCGTCAGCCCCACTGTCTGCCACCTGGACCACTATCGGATACGTGCCTGCCGTGTTCTGTCCGGGAGTCCATGTCAGGCGACCATAGCTGCCTGCGGTATTGCTGATACTCATGCCGGCGGGCACAACCGGTGGCTCGATGAAGGACCAGGTCAGGTCGCCGTTGGCGTTGTCATCATCCTCGTCCGTCACGTAACTGCCCATTTCCAGCGTCAGGGTGGAAAGCTCCGTGACACCCTGCTCAAGCACAGTGGACAGGCTGGGCGCGCCATTGACGGGATTGACCGTGATCGTCCAGCTGTCGCTGATGGGTGATGCAATGACGTTGTCTGTCACCTCAGCAGTCACCGAGATGACGGCCCCGGCGCGACTCTGGTCGGGGGTCCAGCTGAACGCACCGGTGGCGGTGTTGAAGCTGTAGGACGCATCGCCACTGATATCAGGCGTTGTCTGCAGGGAGTAGACCAGCGTGTCGCCATCAATATCGGTGGCCTGTACGTCGTAGCTGTAGGTGACGTCTTCGTCCACCTCGGACGCGGCACTTGTGGAGGGGTCTTCATCAAAGGTTGGCGCGTCATTCACCGCCGTAACCGTCCAGGTCCAGCTGACCACCTGATCATCCGACACGTTGCCGTCACTGACGGTCATCTCGAAATCAACGCTGCTCGTGGTGCCATCCGGTATCCAGCAGCCGGCACCGGTGGTGGTGCTGTAACTGCCTGTGCTGCAGTTGCTGGACAGCAACTCGGCGCTGATGTCAGGTGTCGTCGAAAGTGTGTAGGAAAGCGTATCGCCGTCCACATCGGTGGCATCCACATCGAAGGCTCGCGCCACATCCTCGCTGATACTGCTGGTCGCTGGCACGGTACCGCCGCTCACGGACGGGGCGTCCTGGGTATTGCTGATATTGACGGTCACCGTGATGCTGTCCGTGGTCGTACCATCACTGATCTGGACGACGAACGAGTCACTGCCAAAGTAATCGGCATCCGGTGTGTAGGTCACAGCCTTTGACGTGGCAGCCCCTCCGGTCACCGAGGCGGAGCCATTGGTAGCGGCTGAGCTTATTGACCAGGTCACACTCTCACTGGCGTTCAACGTCAGGGAAAACGCCGTCGGTGTGTTTTCCTCGGAAATATTACGCGTGATGCTGCTGCCTTCAGAAATGCTGGGGCAGGCGTCCGTTGAAAAGCTCTGGGTGGAGCCGGAAGCGCTACCCTGCGCATTCTGACCATGGGCACGGAAGTAATAGGTCGTGCCGCAGCTCAGCCCACTGACGGAGCGGGAATAGGCAGTACTGCTGGTACCACCGCCCGTGCCGGAAGGATTGGTTTTGGTTGAGGATGTGCCGCCATCAGCATTCACCGTCGCCGCACTGGTGGAGTACTTGAAGAACGCCCCGTATCCCGAACCGGTAGCGGCGTCAGAACCATTTTCATTGATACTGCCATTGAGTGTGGCGCTGTACTTGCCCACCGAGGAGGCCGAGCTTGTGGAAAGGGACGGTGCTGTCCAGCGCAGGAAACCACCTGATTGCCAGCTGGCAAACAGGCTTTTGCCGCTGGCTGTCAGGCCAATACCGTCCGCAGGCATCTGGTCACAGGACACACGACGCGCCATATAGTTGAAACCGGTGATGCTGATACCACCGCCATCGTAGGCACAGCTACCGTCGTAATAGCCTGTTGTGGTGGGCGAACCGTAACTGCTCACCGAACTCCAGGTATCAAGATACGGTGTCTGCCCATAAACCGAGTTGTGGCAGTCCGCACAGGCAGACCCCGACGCCGGCGTGTTGCTGTAGGTTTTTCCCTGGAAGATGTTGGCGCCGACACCGTCGGTGCCTTCATAGGTGACAGTGGCGTGTGCCAATGCCGCGTAACCTGATAGCCCGATGAATAACAGGGCTTGCAGCCATCCTGCTGAGCGGTTGTTGTCCATAATGCGCTTCTGTTGTGATACCCCGAATGTCCTGAGTATACAGTCAGCGCGCCATCATGACAGGGTTCACAGGTCTGCTGTGAACCACCGCCAGTCTGCCCGGCAATAACAAAAAAGAATATGGATATGCTTTCAGTCGCCGTTCACGGCACCCAGGCTGAAAACACTGTCGCCGCTACGCACCACCAGCTCGGTGCCGCCCTGCCCGTCCTCAGGCTGTGCCAGTGCTACCAGGTCATAAAAGGCGTTGCGCCCGATGCGTGCGCTCAGGCCGCGACGAACGTGAAGGGATGGTTGCGGCTCACCGCCTTCACCGGTGGTTACGTCCAGGGGATGGGCGCTGTCAGCCACCACTTCATCATCCACATTGGTGGTAAACAGCAGATACGGAGTGCCTTCACGCTGAACCTGTTCGACTGTATGGGCGACAAATGGCAGGTCTTCCACACGGATGCGCCATTTTTCCACCGGCGTCACCAGGAAATAATCATCGCCTTCACGCTTGAGCACGGAGGCAAACAGCTTCACCAGCGAGTGCCTGCGGATCGGGTCGCCTTCGTGCAGCCAGGTGCCGTCGGCACAGATCACCATATCCATGTCGCCGGACAACGGCGGATCCCACGTGTCCACCGGCGGCCCACCGGGACCGGCTTGAGCGCGCTCCAGCGCCGCCAACAGCTCGTCAGGCGATGGCATGATCAGCGACCCCGCTGGCCCTTGTTGCCCATGCGGATGCCGATGTCGATCAGGAAATCGAGGAAGTCATCCTTGTCCTCAATCAGCCGCTGGTAGAACGGCGACTCCATCAGGCCCACGGCACCATGGGCCAGCGCCCAGGCGGCGCAGATGTGGTAGATCGGATTGACGTCCTCAAGGCTGCCCTCTTCAATGCGCAGCTTGACGATGTCCTGCAGGTGCTCGAAGTTGGCGGCACGGATACGGTGCAGCTTGTCCACCAGCTCCGGCACGGCATGATCCTTGATCACCTTGTGCTCAAGCCGGTCGAACAGCATGTAGCGCTTGGGCTCGGAGATGCGGAAGCGGAAATACTCCCGCGCCAGGCGCTCCTTGTCGTCCGATTCCTGGATTCGCTGGAAGATGTCCGCCAGTTCTTCCTCATAACGGATCATCAGCAGCAGGTAGATTTCGTTCTTGGTTTCGAAGTGCTTGTAGATGGTGCCTTTGCCGATGCCAACGCGATCCGCGATCATCTCCACCGTCACCCTGTCCTCGCCCTCTTCCAGGAACAGGGCCAGGGCAGCGTCCAGGATTTCCCGCTCTCGCTGGCGGAACTCCTGGGCACGACGGGTCGCTTTTTCCAGATCACCCATGGGTTTCTCCATCACCTCTGCTAACAATGAACGGCATCGGCGCCGCATGACTGGGCAGTCTAGCGGAATAGCGCGCTGACGCCCATACTCGTCAAATCAGGGATTTTCCTGCCAGATCAGTGTCTTTGGCGCGGATAATACCCATATTTAACCGAATGACAATGAGGCTCGCATGAACGCCGAACTGGCATCGCTTGTTGATCACGAATTCCCCCTGGACCCGGACACGCTGTACCTGAACCATGCTGCCGTGGCGCCCTGGCCCCAACGGACGGCCGACGCCGTGGGCCACTTTGCCCGGGAAAACACCGTCACCGGTGCACGCCACTACCCGCGCTGGATGCAGACCGAGAACCGGCTTCGCCAACAGGCCGCCCAGCTGATTGGCGCACACCGGCCGGAAGACGTGGCACTGTTGAAGAATACCTCCGAGGGCCTGTCCTTCATCGCTGCCGGGCTCGACTGGCAACCCGGCGATGAAGTGCTGACCAGCAACGAGGAATTCCCCTCCAACCGCATTCCCTGGCAGGCCCTGTCGGCCCGGGACGTCAGCCTGAAGGAAGTGTCACTGCAGTGTGCGGACCCGGAACAGGCACTGATCGACGCCATCGGCCCCCGCACCCGCCTGCTCACCATCAGCTCGGTCCAGTATGGCACCGGCCTGCGCCTGGACCTCGAGCGTCTTGGCCGTGCCTGCCGCGAACACAACGTGCTGTTCTGTGTCGATGCCATCCAGAGCGTTGGCGCGGTGCCCATGGACGTCCAGGCATGCCATGCGGACATGCTGGTTGCCGATGGCCACAAGTGGATGCTGGGCCCGGAGGGCCTGGCCCTGTTCTGGGTCAATCCGGCCATCCGCGAGCAGCTGGCGCTGACCGAATTCGGCTGGCACATGATTGCCGATGCCGGCGACTACGACACCCGCGAATGGGCGCCGGCGGCGGACGCCCGGCGGTTCGAGTGCGGCAGTCCCAACATGCTCTGTACCCATGCCCTCTCCGCGAGCCTGTCGCTGCTGCTGGAGGTGGGCATGAACACGGTCTGGGAGCAACTGCAGCACAATGTCACGTACCTGCTGGCGCAGCTGGAACAGCGCCCGGGGGTGGAAATCCTGTCGCCGCGTGCGCCCGACCGGCGGGCGGGGATTGTCACGTTCCGGGTCGATGGCCACGATAACGAGGCCCTGTACCGCCAGCTGCAGGCGGCCGGCGTGGTCTGTGCAAAACGGGGCGGCGGCATTCGCCTGTCGCCGCATTTCTACACCCCGGAATCGGTCATGGACCAGGCCCTGAAAGCATTCTAGGATGCCACGCCATGAGTAACCGTAATGCGCTTTATCACTGGCTCACCGACTGGCTGCAGCAGGAGCCCGCTGCGGCATTGCTGCGCCTGTCCGATTTCGAGCAGGTGCGCCAGACCCTGCTCCCCGGCGATGTGCTGCTGGTGGACGGCCAGAGCCGCGTGGACCGCACTTTCAAGACCATCGCCGGCAGTCGCTGGTCGCGCGCCTGCCTGTACCTGGGCCGGCTGCATGACATCAAGGATCCGGGCCTGCGTGCCCAGCTGGCCGAATACCTGACCTGCACCCCGGATACCCAGCTGATTATCGAAACACGCCTGGACCGTGGCCTGGTGCTGCAGCCATTGTCCACGCTGGAGCCGGAGCACGTGCGTATCTGTCGCCCTGGCGCCCTGTCCCCGCAAGACGCGGCGGAGGTGGTGCGCTATGCCTGCAGCCGGCTGGGCGTCGGCCAGGACACCTCCTGGTGGACACTGCTGGCCCTGCTGCTGCCCTGGGGCCTGCTGCCGCGACGCTGGCGGCCGCCTGCCTTCGCACGTGTCGCCAATGGCCTGTTCCGGCTACTGTCCGGCACACCCATCGGCGAGGCCTTCTCGTTTATCCAGTACCCGATACTGCCGCTGGTGAAACGGGTGGAAGGCGACCGCACGCGCCTGTTCCGGCGCCATCCGCGGGTATTCCTGGCCGTGGATTTTGACCATTCGCCCTACTTCGACATCATCAAGTATCCATTCGTGGACCTGCTCACCGATGAACGGGTACGCCTGCAGCCCTGGCAGGGCAATGCCCTGGCGCTGAACCGGGCCCACCGTGACGGCGACAAGCCGCCGCTGGCCCTGGTCCGCGACAAGGACGATGGCGGCAATCAGCCCGGCAAAGCCTCGCCAGGCGGCTAAATTCCACCCTGCTATAACGCACCTGCACCTATGGCTAATCGGTCTAATAACGGGCGTCAACGGGGTTGAGCAGAACGGCATTCAGCGGGAAGATGAAGAAACCCTCTCAGACAGGGTGCGCGTGGCAACAGCCGCGCATGAAGCAACTCCTGACTCGCTGACCTGGTATTCTTCCCCCGGAATATCAGGTCTTTTTTATGCGCTGCAGCTCAGTCGTCGTCAGCGTCCGCTGACGGCTCGTCCACAGGCTCAGGATCATCACGCTCTTCCAGGGACGGTAACTGGCGCCGCGCCCGCGCCCCCATTTCCTGCAGCTGGTGCGCCTGGCGCAGCAGGTTGCCGCGTCCGGATGCCAGCTGCTTGTAGCTTTTCTCCCAGGCCTTGTCGGCACTGCGAATACGCTTGCCCACGTCCTCGAACGACTCACTCAGCAGCGATACCTGGTCAATGATCTTGCCGGCACGGTCGGCAATGTCGAGCGCGTTGCGATTCTGGTATTCGTTGCGCCAGATATTGTTGATGGTGCGCAGGGTGACCAGCAGCGTGGTCGGGCTGACCAGCACGATGTGGCGGTTATAGGCCTCGGTATAAAGACCGGGCGCCTTTTCCATGGCAGTCAGGAACGCCCCTTCCACGGGCACGAACAACAACACGAAATCCAGGGTCTGCACCCCTTCCAGGGTTTCATAACCCTTGTCGCTGAGTTCCTTGACGTGGTTGCGCAGTGACACCAGGTGTTCGTCCAGCGCCCGCTGGCGATCCGCCTCGTTCTCGTCCTCACGGCAGTAGCGTTCGTAGGCCGTGAGAGACACCTTGGCGTCGATGATCACGTCCTTGCCGTCCGGTAAATGCACGATCACATCCGGCTGGCGCCGGCCATCGGCGGAATCAAGGCTGACCTGGGTCTCGTATTCACGGCCCCGGGTCAGGCCTGACTCCTCGAGGATGCGCTCAAGAATCATCTCGCCCCAGTTGCCCTGGGTCTTGGTCTGGCCCTTGAGGGCGTTGGTGAGGTTGCGGGCGTCGTCCACCATCTGGTGATTGAGCTGCTGCAGTTGCTGCAACTGCTGTGTCAGCGAGGCACTGGTCTTCGATTCCTCGGTATGGATTTCATCCACCCGCCGGCGAAAGTCGGTGAGTTGCTGGCGAAACGGACGCAACAGGTCATCAAGACCGGTACGGTTCTGTTCCTGCAGGCGCTGGCTTCTTTCCTCGAAGATGCGGCTGGAGAGCTGTTCGAATTCCTTTTTCATCTGTTCGCGACTCTGCTCGAGCCACTGCAGCTTTTCCGTGGTGCCCTGCAGACGTTCCTCGAGACGGGCATTGTCCGTGGACAGGCCCGACACACGCCGCTGCAATTCACTGGCTTGCTCCCGGGCGTCCTGCAACTGCACGCGCAGATTGCCGTCACTGGCCTCAAGCCCGCTGATACGGGTGCGCGCCTCCTGCAACGCCGACTCTGAGCGGGCGATGGCTGCGGCACGTCGCCAGTACAGCACCAGGCCTGGCACCAGGCCGACGGCGACACCCATAAGGGCAGCAATGATCCACTCAGTCGTCATGGTTTGGCCTTGTCGAAGAGCCGGAAGAAATTCTCCCGGGTAATGTCAGCCACCTGTTGCGCCGACACGCCGTGCAGGTCGGCGACGCAGTGCGCCACTTCGGTGACAAAGCGCGGTTCATTCTGTTTGCCACGATGGGGCACCGGCGCCAGCCAGGGCGCATCGGTCTCGATCAGCAGCGATTCCAGTGGCAAGGCCCGGACAACCTCGCGCAGGGATTCGGCATTTCGGAACGTGACGATGCCGGAAATTGAAATCATGAAGCCCATGTCGATGGCAGCCTGCGCCATCTCCAGGTCTTCGGTGAAGCAATGCAGCACCCCGCGCACGCCAGAGCCGCCGTGCTCACGAATCATGGCCAGGGTATCGGCCCGCGCGCCGCGGGTATGCACCACCAGGGGCAGCCCGGTCTGGCGCGCCGCCTCAATATGACAGCGGAACCGTGCCTGCTGCCAGTCACGCTGGTCCCTGGCATAAAAATAATCCAGCCCGGTTTCGCCGATAGCCACGACCTGCGGGTGATCAGAGAGGGCCACCAGCTCCGCGGTATCCGGCTCTCGCGAGTCGCGATACAGCGGATGGACGCCCACGGTGGCATAGACATTGGGCCACTGTTCCGCCAGCGTCCTGACCTGTTCGAATGTTTCCAGATCCACACCGATACACAACACATGGCCGACACCGGCATCGCCGGTGTGCGCCATCAGCGCAGCCATGTTGTCGTATCCGGAAAGGTCCAGCCGGTCGAGGTGGCAATGGGAGTCCACCAGTCCGTGCAAAGCTGTCATTGGTTCACATGGTGTGTGTGGGGCGGTCTGACTCCAGCGAGCCTGCCAGGTAGTTCTCGATAGTGCGACGGGCGGTGTCATCCTGGTCGGAAAACTGCACGCCGACCCCCGCCGTGCGGTTGCCCTGGGCACCCTTGGGTGTCACCCAGATCACTTTGCCGGCCACCGGGATCTTCTCCGCCTCTTCCATCAGGTTGAGCAGCAGGAACACCTCGTCGCCGAGCTTGTAGTCCTTGTTGGTCGGAATAAACAGGCCACCGTGACGAACAAACGGCATGTAGGCCGAGTACAGGATCGCCTTGTCCTTGATGGTCAGGGAGAGAATGCCGCCACCGCCGGGCATCTTCATGGTGTGTACTCCAAACCTTTGTTATTTCAGGCAGATTAGAAGCCGGCCGCGGCGACGTCAACTCCCGCCAGCGACAGCAGTATCTGTTCCAGCAACAGTTCCGCATTCGGGTTGGCACCACTGGCCAGCAACCGGCGTGCTTCCAGGCACTGGGCATGGACCGTCAGCAGACGCGGTGCCGGACAGTGCTGCGCCAGCTGCGCGATGCCCTCGGCCAGACGCGGGTCCGGGCTCGCCGCCCCGCCACTGGCCTGGCGCGCAGCAGCGGCCAGCCATCCCGTCAGCACCTCAAGGATCTCCGTGCTGTCATGCTCGAGCAAGGCACGTGCCACCTGGCTGGCCGACTGGCGCCCGGCCACCAGGTTCAGGCACTGGCGCAGCAGCTTGTCCCGCTCGGCAAACCAGGCTGAATGCTCAAGGTCCCGGGCGCGCAACGGTGCCTGTCCGGCCGCAGCCAGCAGGGCCCGCGCCAGCGCCTCTTCGCCCACCAGCTCGGTCAGCCAGGGCACGCTGTCGGCGGCATCCGGCAACCCCGGAGATACGGCCTGGCAGCGGCTACGTACCGTGGGCAGCAGGCGCGACGGCTGGTCACTGACCAGTATCAGCAGGGTCTGCGCCCCCGGCTCTTCCAGGGTCTTCAGCAACGCATTCTGGGCATTGCGGTTCATGCTGTCCGCCGGCGCCACCAGCGCCACGCGGTAACCGCCGTACTGCGGTGTGCGGGCACAGAATTCGACGAAATCCCGCACCTGGCCCACCTTGATGGACTTGCTGCCTTCCTCGGGCGCCAGCAGGAAACGGTCCGGATGGCTGCCGGCGGCTGCCAGCGTACACCCCTGGCAACGGCCACAGGGATAACCGTCGGCCGGCGACTGACACAGCAGTGAATGGGCAAACACTGTCGCCAGTCGCAGCTTGCCGGTGCCGGCCGGGCCACCCAGCAATAACGCATGGGGCAGACGGCCAGCGGCGTGCCGGCGGTGCAGGTCTTCGTAAAAGGCAACGTGCCAGGGGTACGGCGAGGTAATGATCGGGGTATCAGCCATGCCAGGCCTCCAGGTGGGCGGCCAGCACCCGGGCAAGTGCTGCCTGCACCTGATCCAGGGCGGGACTGGCATCCACCACACGATAGCGTTGCGGCGCCGCGTCGGCCTGCGCCAGGTAACCCTGGCGCACGCGCTCGAAAAACGCGTGCTCCTGGGCTTCGATGCGATCCAGGTCACCGCGCTGGCCGGCCCGTGCCATGCCGGTATCCACCGGCACATCCAGCAGGATGGTGAGATCCGGCCGCCGCGTGCCCTGCACCAGGGTCTCCAGCTGCGCGATCAGGCCCTCGTCTATGCCCCGGCCGGCACCCTGATAGGCGTAGGTGGCATCGGTGAAACGGTCACACAGCACCCAGTCGCCGCGCGCCAGGGCCGGCTCGATCACCTGGCTCAGGTGCTGGCGCCGGGCGGCAAATACCAGCAGCAGCTCGGCCATGTCATCCATGGGCTCATCACTGGGGGCAAGCAGCAGTTCGCGTATTTTTTCCGCCAGTGCAGTGCCGCCCGGCTCCCGGGTCAGCACCACGGGCACATCCTGCGCCTCAAGCCACTGGCGGATGAAGGCGATATTGGAACTCTTGCCCGCGCCCTCGCCGCCCTCGACCGTCACGAAGCAGCCCCTCATCGGGATTGCTCCGGCGCAGACCGGTAGTTTTCACGGCGCCGCAGCTGGTAATCACGCACCGCCTGCTCGTGCTCTTCGAGGGTACGGGAAAACTTGTGCGTGCCATCACCGCGGGCAACAAAGTACAGCGCCTCGGTGGCCGCCGGGTTCAACGCGGCCTGAATGGCATCCGCACCCGGCATGGCGATAGGCGTGGGTGGCAAGCCGCGTATCACATAGGTGTTGTAGGCAGTTTCCCGACGCAGGTCGGCCCGGCGCAGGTTGCCATCGTAGGCTTCGCCGAGGCCGTAAATCACGGTCGGGTCTGTTTGCAGGCGCATGCCCTTTCGCAGGCGTGACACAAACACACCGGCAATCTCTGCCCGCTCATGGGCGGCGCCGGTTTCCTTCTCGACAATCGACGCCATCACCAGGGCCTGGTAGGGGTTGTCATAGGGCAGCCCGGGCGCGCGGTCTTCCCAGGCGCTCTCAAGCAGGGCCTTCTGGCGTTCATGGGCGCGCTTGAGCAGGGCCAGGTCCTCGTCGCCACGGGTGAAGAAATAGGTATCGGGCGCAAACTGGCCCTCGGGGTGCACACCGGGTGAACCCACGCGCTTCATGATCGCCGCATCGTTAAGTTCACTGGTGCTGTGGGCAAGACCCTGTACCTGCGCCAGTGCTGCGCGCAGTTCGCGGAAATTCCAGCCCTCCACCAGGGTGAAAGCACGCTGCAGCACGGCGCCGTTTTCCAGTTTTTCCAGCAAGGTCATCAGGGTGTCACCGGGTGCCAGCCGGTATTCGCCCACATGCATCTGCTGGGACACCCCCGAAAACAGGTCATACAGGCGCACACTGGCGCGGCGCAGGGCGGCCTCACGGGGCGCGCCCAATCGGCCGTCCTGCTCCAGGCGCACCAGCACACCCGACAGGCTGGCGCCGCGGGGCACGTCCACCAGGACGTCATCGTCCATTACCAGGGGCCGGTGCAGGTAGCCGGACAGCCAGGCACCTGCTGCAACCGTAACCACCAGCGCCAGCAGGGCCATCAGTGCCAGTCGCTTAATCGAACTCATGGGCTCAGGAACCAGTTCTCCACGGTGGATTGCAGGCGGCGGGTCAGATCACCCACGGGCCAGTGCCAGAGAGCCAGTTTACGGACCGGGAGCACGCCGGCAACCGCGTTGCAGGCAAAAATTTCATCCGCGTGACGCAGGTCTGCCAGCACCCGCGGCCGCCGGCACAGCTCAACGCCGGTGCCTGACAGCCCCGAGGCAAGAATACGTTGGCGCATCACACCGTTGACGCCGGCGCGGTCCAGCGCCGGCGTCCACAGGCGATCACCGAAGCGGGCAAACAGGTTCATGCTGGTGAGTTCCAGCGGGCGCTGGCGCGCGTCCAGCACCATCCCTTCGTCCCAGCCATGGGCACGCACCTCGTCGGCGGCCAGCACCTGCTCCAGGCGCGCCAGGTGCTTGAGCCCGGCCAGCGCGCCGGCGTCGGCCAGCCGGGTTTTGCACACGCCGACGACCATGCCCTGCTGGTACTGCAAGGCAGGTCGCGGGCTATAGGGAAACACGGCGGCGGAGAGGCTCACCCGGGGATGTGCCGGAGACGCATAACCACGTCCGCCACTGCCGGCGGTCAGCACCAGCTTGATCACGGACAGCGCATCCCCGGCCCGGGCCAGCCCGTGCGCAAGGGCCTGGTCGAACTGTGCCGGGGTCAGCGGCAAACCCAACTGTTGTGCGCCGCGCAACATGCGCTGGCGATGGTCAGCCGCCAGCGGCGCGCGGCCGTGCTGCACGCGAATGGTCTCGAACAGCCCCTGCCCGTAGGCGAGGCCGCGATCGCTGAGCAGGGCCTGCGGCAGTGTCTCCACCGGCTCAGACAGACCGGAAGACCAGCGAGCCGTTGGTGCCACCAAAACCGAAGCTGTTCGACAGCACGGTATTGATCGAGCGCTGTTGCGCCTGGTGGGCAACGAAATCCAGGTCGCAGTCCTGGTCGGGCGTATCCAGGTTGATGGTTGGCGGCGCCACATTGTCACGCATGGCCAGAATGGAGAAGATCGCCTCCACGGCGCCGGCCGCACCGAGCAGGTGGCCGATCATGGATTTGGTCGAGCTCACCGCCAGCTTGTCGGCATGGTCACCGAATACGCTGCGGATCGCCCTCGCCTCTGCCACGTCACCGGCCTTGGTGGAGGTGCCATGAGCGTTGATGTAATCCACTTCATCACCGTTCAGGCCAGCGCTGATGAGCGCGTTCTTCATCGCCATGGCCGCGCCGCTGCCATCTTCCGGCGGTGCCGTCATGTGATAGGCGTCACCGCTCATGCCATAGCCCACCAGCTCGGCGTAGATATGGGCACCGCGGGCCTTTGCCGCCTCGTATTCTTCCAGCACCACAATGCCGGCCCCGTCGGCCAGCACAAAGCCATCGCGGTCCACATCCCAGGGCCGGCTGGCCGCCTGCGGATCATCATTGCGCGTGGACAGGGCCCTGGCAGCCGCAAAGCCGGCCATGCCCAGGGAACAGGACGCCTTTTCCGCGCCGCCGGCGACCATGGCATCCGCCAGGCCCAGCTGAATCTGCTGGGCGGCGAAACCGATACTGTGGGTGCCCGTTGTGCAGGCCGTGACGGTGGCAAAATTGGGCCCCCTGAAACCGTACATGATGGACAGGTTGCCAGCGATCATGTTGATGATGGAGCCAGGGACGAAGAACGGCGATATCTTGCGCGGGCCGGAATCAAACAGCTTGCGGGCGTTTTCCTCGATGTTGGTCAGCCCGCCGATGCCGGACCCGATGGCAACGCCAATGCGACCCGCCGTTTCCTCGGTGGCCTCAAGGCCACTGTCGCGCACGGCCTGGATGGCGGCCACCAGGCCGTATTGCACGAACACATCCATCTTGCGGGCGTCCTTGGCTGGCATGAATTCGGCAATATCGAATGCCGGCACCATGCCGGCAAACTGGGTCGAAAAACCCTCGGTATCAAAATGGTCGATGCTGCTGATACCGCTGGTACCGGCCGTGATGCCTTTCCAGCTCTCTTCTACGGAAGCCCCCAGGGGAGACAGCATCCCCAGGCCTGTGACAACAACCCGACGTCCGGTCACTTTCCTTCTCCTTACCTGGTCATTCTTTGCGGGCCCATCGGGCCGACGCCATGCTTACCGTTCCCTGGCGGGAAAACCAGTACGCAGGTATTACAAAACATGTTGCCCGGCCGGCCCGTGGAAAACATCGCCATGCACCACCGATAATACCCGCCTTACAACGAAAAAAGCCGCAAGTTCGAGGAACCTGCGGCTTTGATCGACGATCGGTGTCCGATCAGGAATGTGCCTTGATGTAATCCACGGCAGCCTGAACGGTGCTGATCTTTTCTGCTTCCTCATCCGGAATCTCGGTTTCGAACTCTTCTTCCAGCGCCATTACCAGCTCGACGGTATCCAGTGAGTCGGCACCCAGGTCTTCCACGAAAGAGGATTCGGCCTTCACGTCTTCGGCTTTGACGCCCAGCTGCTCAACAATAATTTTGGCTACCCGTTCTTCGATGCTGCTCATGATGTGTAATCTCTCCTGTTGTCGGTGTCCGTGCACCTCTGTGCGGGTATTCTAGGGGAACGTTTCCAAGCCTTGCAAGCCGCATTCCCGCCCCGTCCAGAGGTTTCTGTTTCGTAATGTTTTGGCCGTTTTTCCGCGCCCACATTCCCTTTGCAATCAACTAGATATGCGGCACACCTGTCAGCCGGTGAACATTCCGCCGTTGACATTGATGGTGGTGCCGGTGACATAGGCAGCGCCATCACTGGCCAGCCAGCACACCGCACTGGCTACTTCTTCAGCACTGCCGAGCCGGCCCAGCGGGATCTGCGACAGCAATGCCTCACGCTGGGCATCAGGCAATTCGTCTGTCATGTCGGTCTGGATAAAGCCCGGCGCCACTGAATTGACCGTGATGTTGCGCGAGCCAATCTCACGGGCCAGCGAACGGGTATACCCCTCCACCCCGCCCTTCGCCGCGGCGTAATTGGCCTGGCCGGCATTGCCCATCAGGCCCACCACGGAGCTGATATTGATGATCCGCCCCCAGCGCGCCCGGGTCATGCCCTTGAGCACGCCACGGGTGACGCGGAACAGTGAACTGAGGTTGGTATTGATGACGTCATCCCACTCGTCTGCCTTCATTCGCAGCATGATGTTGTCGCGGGTAATGCCGGCATTGTTGACCAGCACCAGTGGTGTGCCGAAGCGCTCCTGCACCGATTTCATTGCCTCAGTGACCGATTCCGCATCGGCCACATTCATGACCACGCCGCCGCCATCGTTACCCAGCTCGGCGAGGTAGGCATCAATGGTCGCAACACCTTTCTCTGCGGTGGCGGTACCCACCACGGTAAATCCCTGGCCTGCCAGTGCCGCCGCGATGGCGCGACCAATGCCGCGACTTGCCCCGGTCACCAGGGCGATTTTCTTGTCACTCATCCTGCTCCCCTTGTTCGTCAGCCGGCCAGCGCCGCATCAAAAGCGGCCCTGTTCTCCAGCGGTTGCACCGTCAACGAACGATCGATGCGCTTTGCCAGCCCTGCCAGCACCTTGCCCGGCCCGCATTCACAGGCGCGGGTCACATCTTTCCCTACCAGCGCCTGGACCGTTTCCACCCAGCGCACCGGCGAGTACAGCTGGCGCACCAGTGCATCGCGAATCATGTCCGGATCCGATTCCTCGGCGACATCCACATTGTTGATCACCGGCACTTCTGCGGCATGGAAACTGGTCATCTCCAGCACCTCACGCAGCTGCTCCGCCGCCGGCTTCATCAGTGCGCAGTGGGACGGCACACTCACCGGCAACGGCATGGCGCGCTTGGCGCCGGCATCCTTGCAGGCGGTGATGGCCCGTTCGACGGCCTCGGCATCACCGGCAATCACCACCTGGCCGGGCGCGTTGAAGTTGACGGCTTCCACCACACCGCCCTGCGCTGCAGCGGCGCAAGCCTCACGCACCTGCTGGTCATCCAGGCCCAACACCGCAGCCATCTTGCCAGCGCCCTTGGGCACCGCAGCCTGCATCAGCTGGCCGCGCTTTTCCACCAGGCGCACACCATCGCCAAGGTTGATGACACCTGCCGCCACCAGCGCCGTGTATTCGCCGAGGCTGTGCCCGGCCAGGAAGGCAGGTCGCGCGCCGCCCTCCTGCTGCCAGAGGCGCCACAGGGCAACACCGGCTGTGAGCAGCACAGGCTGGGTAATCTCGGTCTGGTTGAGGCGCTCATCCGGGCCTTGCTGGGCCACTTCCCAGATGTCATAGCCAAGCGCACCGGAGGCTTCCTGGAACGTCTGGCGCACCATGGTGGCATCGCCCAGGTCCGCCAGCATGCCGACGGTTTGCGAGCCCTGGCCGGGAAAAAGAAATGCGGACTTACTCATGTGTTCTCCCCTTTTCAGTGCGCGCATTATGCAGAAAAGTACGCGCGGGCACGTTGGCAGATTGAAACAAAATCAGACAGACGCTGTTCAGTGATCCGTGGCACCCATATCGCCGATGGCATTGCCAATCAGTGCCGGCACATTGCGCCGCGCTTCCAGAATCGCCACCTCCATGGCAGCAGCAAAACCGTTCTGGTCGGCGCCACCGTGGCTCTTGACCACAATGCCATTCAGGCCCACCAGGCTGGCGCCATTGTAGCGCTGCGGGTCGAGCCGCTTCTTGAGACCGGAAAGCACCGGTAACGCGGCGGCACCGGACAACCGGGTAAGCAGGTTGCGGCCAATTTCCTCACGAATCATCTGGCCGATCATGCTGGCCACGCCTTCCATGGTCTTGAGCGCCACGTTGCCGACAAAACCGTCACAGACCACCACGTCGGCCTCACCGTCAAAGACGCTGTCGCCCTCGATGAAACCGGTGTAATTCAGGCCCGGCTGCGCCGCCAGCAGCGCCGCCGCTTCCTTGATCTGCTCATTGCCCTTGATGTCTTCCTCGCCAATGTTCAGCAACGCCACCCGCGGCGACTCGACACCATCGACGGCGCGCACCACCGCAGCGCCCATGAGGGCGAACTGCAGCAGGTGATGGGGCTCGGAATCCACGTTGGCGCCCAGGTCGAGCATGTGACAGTGGCCGTCGCGGGCGGGAATGGCGGTGCAGATGGCGGGCCGGTCAATGCCCGGCAAGGTCTTGAGGACAAAGCGGCTGACCGCCATCAGGGCACCGGTATTACCGGCACTGACCGCGGCCATGGCAGAACCCTGCTTGACCTGGTTAATCGCCACACGCATGGAGGAATCTTTCTTGTTGCGCAGTGCCACGGCCACCGGGTCATCCATGCTGACGACTTGTGAGGCCGGGCAGATTTCAATGGCGTGGTGCCCCAGCAAACCGTGCTCACCCAGGGCTGTTTTCAGGGCAACAGGTTCGCCAGCGAGCAGGACCTTGAGATCCTTGTGACTGTAAAGGGCGGTCTTGACGGCGGGAACAGTAACCGAAAGTCCATGGTCACCGCCCATCGCGTCCACTGCGATTGTCAGCTCAGGCATGAAAGCGACTCACTGTAGCGGAATGAGACGATGATCCTAAACAAAAACGGGAGCCGAAGCTCCCGTCTGCCGTAACAGGATGTTATTCCTGCTCGTCGTCGATATCCGCCGTCTGGATCACCTGGCGGCCACGGTAGTAGCCATCCGGGGAGATGTGGTGGCGACGGTGAATCTCACCGCTGTTGCTGTCCTCGGTCAGGGTCGGCTTGGACAGCGCGTCGTGGGAACGACGCATACCACGACGGGAACGGGTAGTACGGTTTTGTTGAACAGCCATGGTGTTCTCCTGTCAATCAGACCGGCCTTTTTTCAATTCAGCCAGCACAGCAAAAGGGTTGTCTGTGTCGCCCTTCTCGACCACCGGCGCCGGCTCTTCCGGCACGGGCAATGGATCAGGGCATGTGTCGTGCAACGCCACCAGCGGCAACGCCAACAACAATTCTTCCTCAAGCACGGATGCCAGTGGCATCTTTTCCTGAGTCACCAGAAAGGCTTCCCGGCTGTCCGGGAGACTGCGTTCCTGGGTTTCACTCCAGATCATTTCCAGGTTCACTGACGCATCCACCGCGCAGGTCACTGGCGCCAGGCAACGCTGACAGGGAAACGTCAGCTGCGTGGACACCGAGCCGGTGATGGTGCGTGCCCCGTCTTCCCTGTCCCTGGCAAAAACCAGCCGGACGTCGACAATCTCGTCCTGACTGTCTTCGAACTCGCTGAGCCGGGGCAGTGAAGCGACCGTGGTCTGACCCTCGATCGTGGCACCCTGGTCCGCCAGTTTCCGGACGTCCAGGTAGGGTGGCAGTTGGCCTGAAAACATAAGCGCGCAATTCTAGGGCCGGACAGCGGCCCTGTCAAAGCCAATTTGAGCCTCTAAGCAATTGAACAAAAAGCAGTTTTGCTGAAAGTCGGCGCGACTGGGGGTACACTGCCCGCCGATTGGACAAGGAGAGCGGCATGATAAGCCCTGAAAGGCCCCTGGTTCTGGCCTCTTCATCACCGTTCCGGCGCGAATTGCTGGCCCGGCTGGGCCTGCCCTTCACCTGTGACAGCCCGGATATCGTTGAGACCCGGCTGGCCGGCGAGCCACCGCAACAGCTGGTGGAAAGGCTGGCGCTGGAAAAGGCGCGGGCCGTGGCCGCCCGACACCCGGATGCACTGGTGATCGGCTCCGACCAGGTGGCGGTGCTGGCCGATGATACGGTGCTGGGCAAGCCCGGCTCCGAGGAACAGGCCTGCGAGCAACTCAGGCGCGCCAGCGGCAGCCAGGTGCGTTTCCTCACTGGCCTGTGCCTGCTGGATGCCGCCAGCGGCGACTACCGCAGCTGCTGCGAGCCGTTCAGCGTGTATTTTCGCGACCTGGATGACGCGCGCATACGCCGCTATGTAGACAAGGAGCAGCCTCTCAACTGCGCCGGCAGCTTCAAGTCGGAAGGACTGGGCATCACCCTGTTCGCCAGGCTGGCGGGCGATGACCCGAACGCGCTGATCGGCCTGCCGCTGATCCGGCTGACCGATTTCCTCGGCGACTTCGGCGTGCCACTACCCTGAGCAGCGACCCCGATTACTTAAGCAGCGGGCCCTGGATACTGCCGGCAATCCCTGCCCCGACGCTGGCACCGAAATCACCCAGCAGCTGCTTCCAGGGATTTTCGCGCGGCGTGTAATCAACAATCTTTTCTTCACCGACCACATCGCGCGCCACCTGCCCCGGACTGGCAAGACCGTCCACCAGGCCCAGCGACCTGGCACGCTCACCGGTCCAGAAAAGGCCGGAGAAAATTTCCGGATGCTGCTCGGCATCAATGCGCTCGCCACGCCCTTCCTTGACCGCATTGATGAACTGGACATGAATTTCATCCAGCATGGTCTGCAGGTGCGCGCGCTGGCCTGGCTCCACGGGTTTGAACGGATCCATGATGGCCTTGTTCTCACCCGCGGTCATCACACGCCGCTCGACACCCAGCTTGTCTATGGCATCGGTAAACCCGAAGCCCGCCATGATCACGCCAATGCTGCCGACAATGCTGGCCGGGTCGGCATAGATTTCGTCCGCCGCGGAGGCAATGTAGTACGCACCTGATGCGCCAATGTCGGTAATCACCGCATACAGTTTCTTGTCCGGGTATTCACCGCGCAGACGCTTGATTTCTGCATAGACATAGGAAGACTGCACCGGTGAGCCCCCGGGGCTGTTGATGCGCAGCACCACGGCCCTGGCGTTGTCCGATTCAAATGCTTCACGCAATCCGGTGACAATGCGGTCAGCCGATGCCTTGGCATCCGGCGCAATAACACCGGTGACATCAACAAATGCCGTGTGTGGCTCCGCCACTGACAGCGTGTTGCCGGCACCGCGTGGAATCACCACCAGCAGCAACAGCGCAAACAGATACAGGAATGTCAGCCCCTTGAATATGTTGCCCCAGCGGCGCTGTTTTTTCTGTTCGTCCTGCATCGACAGCACCAGCTTCTCGATCAGGTGCCACTCGCGGCTGGACTGCGGTGGTGTCGGGCGTTGTTCTTCCATCAGGCTATCTCCAACTGCTGAAGTCCCAGCACTGGCATCAGCTGGGCCATGGACTCAATCATCGCCAACGGCGCGCATTTGGCAAGCACGTCATGGTCGTGGGCACCATAGCTGACCGCCACACTGGCCACACCGGCATTATGTGCCATGTTCAGGTCGTGGGTCGTATCCCCCACCACCAGCGCCTGCTCGGGCGGGACAGAAAAGTGTGCCAGCAATTCGTGCACCATGGCCGGGTGGGGCTTGGAAAGACTTTCATCAGCACAGCGGGAGGCATCAAACAACGCACCGTAACCGGTATTGCGCCAGACGCGCTCCAGCCCTTTGCGGCTTTTACCCGTGGCCACCGCCAGGTGCAGACCGTGCTCACGCAGGCGCTGCAGCACGTCGTGCACGTGCGGGAACAACGGGCTGGGCGAATGTTCTGCCTCAATGAAATGATGTGCATAGCGGTCTTTCATGGCGAGGCGTTGCGCCACCGGCGCCTGCGGGTAAAGGACGGCAATGGCTTCCGGCAACCCAAGCCCGATGATCTGGCGGATCTGCACCGGCGCCAGCGGCGGCAACCCGACATCCCGGGCCGCACTTTCCATGCACGCGACAATGCGCCCGGTGGAATCCATCACCGTGCCGTCCCAGTCAAAAATCACCAGCCTGTACGCTGTCATCCGTCACTGTCCTCCCGGTCCAGCCACGCCAGCGCCTGCTCAAAAGGCGCGTCCAGCGGTGCCTCAATATGGAGTTTCTTGCCGGTGTCCGGGTGCACCAGCGACAAACTATGGGCATGCAGGAACATGCGCCCCAGTCCGGCCTTGCGCAGTTCGTCATTGACGCGCGGGTTGCCGTACTTGGGATCCCCCATGAGCGGAAAGCCGCCGTGCTGGGCATGAACACGGATCTGGTGGGTGCGCCCGGTTTCCAGCGTGGCCTCCACCAGCTGTCCGTGCCTGAGTCGGCGGAGCAAGCGAAACCGGGTGAGGGATGGTTTACCGTCCCGGGAGACCCGCACCACCCGCTCACTGCCCTGCATGGTTTTCAGCAGTGGCGCATCGATGTCCCGGCTGCCGCCACGGAACCCGTCGCACAACAGCCAGTAGGTCTTGACCATGTCGCCCTGCTGCATGGCCTTCTGCAGTTTGCGCAGGAAGGGACGCTGGCGCGCCACCATGATGCAGCCGGAGGTATCGCGGTCGAGCCGGTGAACCAGCTCCAGCCCGGTCTCCTGCGGCCGCAGTGCGCGCAGGGTCTCGATCAGGCCCAGCTGGATGCCACTGCCACCATGTACTGCCAGGCCCGCCGGCTTGTTGTAGACCAGCAGTTTGCTGTCTTCATACAGAAGGGCCCGTGAAAGACGTTCTGCCAGGGCATCACCCACCGCTGGCGCCACCGGCCGGTCAGCCGTGCGCACGGGCGGTATACGCACCTGGTCACCGGTCTGCAGCCGCTGGCCCTGTTTGGCACGCTTGCGGTTCACGCGGACCTGGCCGTCACGGATGATGCGATAGATGCGGGATTTCGGCACCCCCTTGAGGTGGCCGATCAGGAAGTTGTCGAGCCTCTGGCCGTCACGGTCGGCGCCAATGTCCACGTAGACGACCCCGGGGCGCGGGGCGGATTGTTCAGGCATGCGGGGATTTTAGGGAACGCCGGCAGAACCGCAAGCGGTTACTGGCCCGAGGCCCGCAAACAGCGGCCCGGGGGCGCCCCGGCCAACCCTGCCTATCTCATTGATCTGGCGCTGGTTTCACTGATATAGTGCGCTGTCGGCCAGATTCTGCCCAGCGGCGACGCGCTGCGAACATTCGCCGGATATGCTGAACACGAGCAAGGGCGGAACTGCACCGACAGACAGCATGGAACGGCTGCGAAGCCCCCGGCACTCCTATTACCGGCGGCCCGGCGGTTCCAGGACGGCACAACACGCCGCCCACAGGCTGACAGAACCGGGGTTTCCATCAGGCCCAATGCCTGGGTGAAACCGAGAACAGAACCGGTGGCCTGTGTACCCGCCCTGGAGGCGGACGAGACAGACGAAAAAGGTTACCAAAAGCCGTTTTTTCATGGTGCCCGATATCACGGCACCCGGCAGAAACAGTTTTGCCTGACCGGCGCAATCCGCCGGCAGGAACAGAACAGGCATTGAGCCCGCTTCGGGAGATTCCCGACCGGCAAAGCCTGCACAAGCAGAGGAGCCAGCAACCACGCGGTTGCCAGCTCCGGGATTGCGCAAGCCGGTCAGAACTCCGCTGTTCGTCCCGCCATTACCATGGCTGGTCACAGTGCTGCCACGTACAGTGGTACGCAACACATGAAACGCATACTCATCAACGCAACGCACACGGAAGAAGTGCGTGTCGCCCTGGTAGACGGCCAGCGTCTTTACGATCTGGATATTGAACACCGGGCACGCGAACAGAAGAAAGCCAACATCTACAAGGGAAAGATCACCCGCGTAGAGCCTTCACTGGAAGCTGCCTTTGTCGACTTCGGCGCCGAGCGCCACGGCTTCCTGCCGCTGAAGGAAATCTCCCGCCAGTACTTCCGCAAGGACCCGAAAGACATCCAGGGTCGCATCAACATCAAGGAAGTGATCAAGGAAGGCCAGGAAGTCATTGTCCAGGTGGACAAGGAAGAACGCGGCAACAAGGGTGCGGCCCTGTCCACGTTCATCAGCCTGGCCGGCCGCTACCTGGTATTGATGCCCAACAATCCCCGTGCCGGCGGCATTTCCCGCCGCATCGAGGGCGAGGAACGCCAGCAGCTGAAAGCGGCCCTGGACAGCCTCACCATTCCTGACGACATGGGCGTGATTGTCCGCACTGCCGGCCTGGGGCGCTCCCCGGAAGAACTGCAGTGGGACCTGGATTACCTGCTCAAGCTCTGGTCCTCCATTCATGAGGCCTCCGAAGGCCGCAAGGCACCCTTCCTGATCTACCAGGAAAGCAACGTCATCATCCGCGCCATCCGTGACTACCTGCGCAAGGATATTGGCGAAGTGCTGATCGATGCCGAGGAGACCTACAAGGAAGCCCAGGCCTTCGTCCAGCAGGTGATGAGCGACTTCGAGCACAAGATCAAGATTTACCAGGACGAGACGCCCCTGTTCTCCCGGTTCCAGATCGAATCGCAGATCGAGACCGCGTTTGAGCGCGAGGTGAAGCTGCCCTCCGGTGGCTCCATTGTCATCGACCCCACCGAAGCGCTGGTGTCCATCGACATCAACTCCTCCCGCGCCACCAAGGGTGCGGACATCGAGGAGACCGCGCTGCAGACCAACCTGGAGGCGGCCGACGAAATCGCCCGCCAGCTGCGCCTGCGTGATATCGGCGGCCTGATCGTGGTGGACTTCATCGACATGGGCCCGCAACGCGCCCAGCGCGAAGTGGAAAACCGCATGCGTGAAGCGCTGGAATCCGATCGTGCCCGCATCCAGGTGGGACGGATTTCACGCTTCGGCCTGATGGAGCTGTCGCGCCAGCGACTGCGTCCGTCACTGGGCGAAACCTCGGCCATCGTCTGCCCGCGCTGCACCGGCCAGGGTCACATCCGTAACGTCAACTCGCTGGCACTGTCCATCCTTCGCCTGATCGAGGAAGAAGTGATGAAAGAGCGCACCGGCGAGATCCAGGCACAGGTGCCGGTCGCCGTGGCGTCCTACCTGCTCAACGAAAAGCGGGCCCAGCTGCGCGAGATGGAAGACCGCTACAAGTGCCGCATCCTGATCATTCCGAACCCGAACATGGAAACACCGCACTTTGAAGTGCAGCGTGTCCGTGACGATCAGGTGGATGCTGACCTGGTCAGCCACCAGGTAGACCTGCTGGAGGTGGACGACCCGTCCAACAACCCGGTGCAGGAAACCGAGATCAAGACCCAGGAGCCGGCCGTCAAGCTGGTCACCCCCGACTCCGCCGCGCCGGCGCCGCGCCCGCAGCCAGCGCCAGCCCCCGCTGCCCCGGCAACCCCGGGCCTGCTTGAGCGCTTTGTCGCCTGGCTCAAGGCCATTTTTGCCGAGCCCGAGCCGCAGCCGGCGCGCAAGCAGTCGCCGCGCAACAAGCGCCAGGGCGACAATCGCTCGCGCAACCGCAACCGTAATCGTGCAGACGGCAAGCGAGACGATCGCTCCGACAAGCGCAAGGACGGCGCCCGTCCGCCACGCAACAAGGACGGCCAGGACAACAATCGCCGTCAGCAGAACCGTTCCCGCAAGGACGGCAACGAAGACAAGCGCCAGGGCCAGCAACAGGGCAACCAGCAGAAGAAAGCCGGCGGTGAGGACAGCCGCGCGGACAATCGCAACGACAATCGCGGCAATGACAACCGCGGCAACGAGAGCCGTGGCAACGACAACCGCGGTGAGCGCAAGGGCGGCAACCGCCGCAACCGTGGCCGTGATCGTGATGACAAGCGCCAGGACAAGGCTGCCCAGGGTAATCACCAGGACAACGAGTCCAGCGCCGGCGAACAGGTGGACCAGGGTGCCCGCGCCGAGCGCCGCACCGATGTGAAGGACGACCGCCCGCGCCGCGAGCGTCACCGCCCACGTCGCAAGGAGCGTGAGGAAGAAAAGGCCCAGGCACCTGCCGATGCAGGCAGTGGCAACAGCCAGGACGCGGCCATGCCGGCAAAAGCCGAGAGCAATACCGGCACAACGGCAGCGGCTGGCGAGCAGAAGCCCGAGCAGGCCAGCAGCCCGGCCCGGGTGCAGCCAGCAGAAGCGTCTGCTCCGCAGAACCGTGACAAGGCTGATCCGTCACCCCGCCTGGTGACCGAAGCCACCGCGCCGCAGGATAAAGCGGCCGCCCCGGCGAAGGCGCCTGCCAGTGAAACCCCGGCAGCACCGGCGAAGGAAACGGCGCAGGAAACGGCGAAGGAACCGTCAAAAGAACCTGTCAAAGAAGCGGCAAGCAAGCCGGCAGAGCAACCGGCAGCGGCCGGCGATGCGAAAGCGACGCCAGCAGCCCCTGCCCCCCGGGCAGACGCCCCGGCAGAAAAGCCGGCCAGCCCTGCTACGGCAGCAGAGAAACCGGCGCAACCCGCCGCGCAGGAAAAACCTGCTACGCCGCCCACGCAGAAGCCGGCGCAACCCGCTCCGGCGGCTGAGCAGGCGCCCGCGAGCGCCGAGCCGGCTGCGGCGCCCGCCAAGCCTGCGGAACCACCCGCGGCAGGTGGCCGGGCCAGCAATGACCCGCGCCTGAAACGGCGACAGCAACAGGCCGCCGAGCAAGCGGCAAAGGCATCGGAAAACAACGACGCCTGAAACAAAAAAACCGGGCCATTGGCCCGGTTTTTTTTCGTCTGGCCAATGCCTCAGTCGAACAGGACCGGCTCCTGCTCAAGGGTCACGCCAAACATGTCACTGACCGCCTGGCGAACCCGTTCGGCAAACTGCCTCACCTGCTCGGCGCTGGCGTCGCCATGATTGACCAGCACCAGGGCCTGGCGCGCATGCATGCCCAGCGCACCGTCCCGCAGCCCCTTGAAACCCGCCTGTTCAATCAACCAGCCAGCCGCCAACTTCCAGTCGCCGCCCGGCTGCGCATAGCTGACAAGCCCCGGGAAGCGCTCCTTGAGCGCCTGATGCTGTGCCGCGGGAATCACCGGGTTCTTGAAAAAACTGCCGGCGTTGGGCAGAACGGATGGATCGGGCAGCTTGTCCTGACGGATACGGGTGACAAGCCGGCGCAGGCCGGCAGCAGTCTGTTGCGCCGTCGGCAGGGCCGCGAACTGCTGCTGCAGTTCACCGTAACCCAGCTGCGGGGCGAAGCGCCTGGACAGGCGCAAACGCACACGCCATATCAGCCAGCGCCCTGCCTGGGATGACTTGAACACACTGTCGCGATAGGCAAACCCGCATTGCGCACGGGGAAACGTGTGCGTGACACCGTCCTGCAGCGAAACGGCATCCAGGTCCTCAAGGAAGTCCGCCAGCTCGACACCATAGGCGCCGATGTTCTGGAACGGAGACGCGCCGACACTGCCGGGAATCAGCGACAGGTTTTCCAGGCCGTACCAGCCCTTGTCGACACAGTGGCCGACCAACGCGTCCCAGTTCTCGCCCGCCGCCACTTCCACCAGCACCGTATCATCGGTCTGTTCGAGGCAACGTATACCGCGATTGGCTGGCTGCAGAACCAGGGCCTCCAGATGCGGCGCAAGCACCACGTTACTGCCCTCCCCCAATACCCGCACCGGGCACTGCTCGGCACGGGCAGACGCCAGCGCGAAAGCCACGTCTTCCAGACTCTCAGGGCGGGCCAGGTAACGGGCAACACAGGGCAGCGCCAGGGTATTGCCCGCAGACAGGTCGGCATGCTCCAGCAGGCGCATGGTCAACCCTGCTCCAGGGCCTGGATCAGGCCGTCGCTGGCACCCTCGATCAGGTCCAGCACCTGGCGGAAGCCGTCATCGCCGCCGTAATACGGATCAGGCACTTCCCGCACCGGGGGTTGCGGGTGGTAATCCAGGAACAGGCCCAGCTCGCAGCTGGCATCGTCAGGACACTGGCTGCGCAGATCGGTGAGATTGTCCCGGTCCATGGCCAGAATCAGGTCGAAGCGCCGGAAGTCATCCGCCGCCACCTGACGCGCGCGCAGGGCTGACAGGTCATACCCCCGTTGCGCCGCCGCAGCCATGGCACGGGCATCCGGCGCCTTTCCCACATGCCAGTCGCCGGTACCGGCGCTGTCCAGCTGGAGCGTGTCGAGCAGACCCGCGTCATGGGCTCGCGCGCGGAACACCGCTTCCGCCGTTGGCGAGCGACAGATATTGCCCAGACAGACGAAAAGGATGCGTGTCATGACGCCGGCCCGAACATCGCCGCTACCCGGTCCAGGTCGGCCTGGGTATCCACACCACCGGGGACGTCCGCACAGGCGGGCTGTACGGCAATGGCAACCCCGTTGGCCATGGCCCGCAGCTGCTCCAGGGACTCCGTGGTTTCCAGCGCCGCAGGCGGCCAGTTGACGAAATCGTGCAGCAGGCCCGCCCGGTAGGCGTAGATGCCAATGTGTCGCCACCAGGTTCCAGCTGGCAGGGACGCTGTCTTGTCATCAAAGCCATCACGCCACCAGGGCATGGGCGCGCGGGAAAAATACAGCGCGCGACCACTGGCATCGAACACGGTTTTCACCACATTGGGGTTGAACACATCATCACGGGATGTGATCGGCTCACACAGGGTGGCGATGCCGAAACGGTCGTCCGCCGAAAGCAGGCTTGCCACCTGGTCAATGACAGCAGCAGGAATCAGCGGCTCATCGCCCTGCACGTTGACCACGATGGCGTCATCAGCAAGTGCCAGATGGTTGGCCACCTCTTCCAGCCGGTCCGTCCCGGATACGTGATCATCGCGGGTCATCAAAGCCCGGCCGCCCGCTGCCTCGACCACATCGGCAATACGCTTGTCGTCGGTGGCAACCACCACCGAGGTGGCGCCACTTTCCTGGCATCGTTCCAGCACCCGCACAATCATCGGCTTGCCGGCGATGTCGTGCAGGGGTTTTCCAGGCAAGCGTGTGGAGGCAAACCGGGCCGGGATAACAACATGGAAATCAGTCACTGCTTGCGCCTCACCTTTTCCAGCAAGTCATTGGTAAGCACCGTGGGCAGGCGCGCTGCCACCGGCAGGTACCAGGCATGGGGCAGCGGCAGCTCACGGCACTTAACCGCATCTTTCTCTGTCATCAGGATGATACCGTCGGCGAACGCGTCGAAATCACTGATGGCATAGGCATGATGGTCAGGGAAAGGATGCGGAACAACCCGGAAGCCCTGCCCCTCCAATGCCGAAAAGAATCGTCCGGGATTGCCGATGCCGGCCACCGCATGGATCACCGGAAAGCGCACCGCGAAATCCTCCAGCGCCATGGCTTCACCACTGCGCAGGTTGACCGGATCACTGATGTCGAGATGCATGATGACGCCGTCGACGCTACTGCTGTGCTCATCACCGTTGATGATCACCCAGTCGCACAGGGCAAGTCGCTCTGCCGGCTCGCGCAGGGGCCCAACCGGCAGGCAATAGCCATTACCAAGGCCACGCTGGCCATCAACCACGGCAATATCCACGGTGCGGGGTAGATCGTAATGCTGCAGGCCATCGTCACTGATGACGACATCGGGCTTGTGCGTATCGATCGCGTACTGAAGGGCGCGGCGACGGCGCGGATCAATCACCACCGGGGCACCGGTGCGCTGGGCAATCAGCAGCGGCTCGTCGCCACAGGTCGCCGCGTCACCGTCCGCGTCCACCGTGAAAGGCACGGTCGCATGGCGCACACCGTAGCCACGGCTGATCACCGCAACCCGCAAACCGTTACGCTGGAAAAACTCACACAGCGTCACCACCAGCGGCGTCTTGCCGGTGCCACCCACTGTCACATTGCCCACCACCACCACCGGTACCGGCGGCGCTTCCGCCGCTGCCCGGAAGCGTCGCAACCGTCGCCGTGCCACCGCGGCAGTGAGCCAGGCAAGCGGCAGCAGTGGCCAGGGCCGCGGACCCTTGCCGTACCAGCCGCTCTCGATCCATTGGCTCAGTCGGGACATGGAAAAGACTCTCAGCTGTCTTCGAAATTCATGCGATACAGTTGGGTATAGAAGCCGTTCTTGGCCAGCAGTTCCTGGTGCGTGCCACTCTCCACCACACGCCCCTGGTCCAGCACCAGAATACGGTCCGCCTTTTCAATGGTGGACAGGCGATGGGCGATCACCAGCGTGGTGCGCCCTTCCATGACATGCTCCAGGGCCTGCTGGATACGATACTCACTTTCGGTATCCAGCGCCGAGGTGGCTTCATCCAGGATCAGGATAGGGGCATCCTTGAGCAGCGCACGGGCAATGGCCAGGCGCTGGCGCTGGCCACCGGACAGCTGGGCGCCGTCCTGGCCGATCTCCGTATCCAGGCCCTGCTCCAGGGTGCTGACGAATTCCCAGGCATGGGCATCCTTGAGCGCCTGGATGATCTGCTCCTCGGTGCGCGATTGCAGTTCACCATAGGCAACGTTGTTGCGCACGGTGTCGTTGAACAGCACCACTTTCTGGCTGACCATCGCCACCTGCTGGCGCAGGTCCGACAGGACGTATTCGTTCAGCGCCACGCCATCCAGGGTAATGCGGCCACCCAGCGGGTCATGGAATCGGGGCAGCATTGCCGAAATGGTGCTCTTGCCGGCACCGGAGCGCCCTACCAGTGCGATGGTCTCGCCCGCACTGATGCTGAAGCTGACACCCTTGAGCACCGGTTCGTCTGCGGTGTAGCCGAACACCACATCGTCAAAAGCGAGATCACCACGGGCACGGCCCACAGGCACCGCGCCATCATCCCGTTCTTTCTCGGCGTCAAGCAGTTCAAACAGGGAACGGGCACCGGTCAGACCACGCTGGATTTTCACATTGACATCGGTGAGCTGCTTGATGGGCTTCTGCACCATGCCCACACCGGTGATGAAGGCAATGAATTCGGACACCGAAATATCACCGCCCATGATCCGGAAATACAGGAAGATGATCAGGCCCACGCCACTGGAAATGGCAATCTGCACAGACACGGTACTGGCGATCTTGCCCGCCACCAGCTTGACGTTCTGCTTCTCGAACCGGCGACTGGCATGCTCGAAACGTTTCTGCTCCTGCTTCTGGCCGCCGTAAATCTTGACCACCTGATGGCCATCAATGGCCTCACCCAGGAACTGCGTGATACTGCCCATGCTGTTCTGGATCTTCCTGGCAATCTTGCGAAAACGCTTGCTGGTAACACTGACCACCCAGGCGATAACCGGCCCCACCGTCAACAGGATCAGGGTCAGTTTCCAGTTCATGTACAACAGGTAGCCAAGCAGGAAAATGACCGTCAGGCCTTCACGAATAATTACCAGCACGGCATCGGTGCCCGCGGTACTGATCTGCTGGGCGTCATAAATGATCTTCGACATGATGCGGCCGCTGCCGCTACTGGAGAACATCCCCAGCGGGAAGCGCAACACGTGCTGGAACACTTCGTTGCGCACCTTGTAGACCACATGCTGGCCCACCCAGGCCAGTGAATAGCCGCCCATGAACTGGCCCACCGCCTGGATGGTAGCGATGACGGCCGGGGCAACGGACACCAGCAGGATCATTGCCGGCTCGGGATTCTGTATGGTTTCCACCAATATCCCCATGAAGTGCGGTATCACGGGTTGCATGCCGGAGTGGATCAGGTTCCCCACCACCGCCGCAATCAGGATCGGCCAGTACGGTAAAACGTACGCCAGCAGACGCCGATAGATATCAACGTAGGATTCGTTCGCTTCGCTGCTCATGATGGCGCTACCGGTTACCCGGCTCCTGGGTGGTAATGCTGAGATTGCTGAAACCAAGCCGCCCGGCCACATCCATGACGGTCACCACCGCCTGGTGGCTGGCATTGGCATCGGCGGAAATGACAAAGGGACGATCCGTCCCTTCCTGGGCGATGCGCAAAAGTACTGAACGAAGTGTCTCGGCGTCAGAGCGCACCAGCTTTTCACCGTTGACCGCGTACTCGCCACCCTCGGCCACCGCCACCTCGACAATCAGCGCCTCATCGATGGCCGCCACACCTTCCGCTTCAGGCAGCTCTACCGATAACCGCGTCTCGCGGGTGAAAGTGGTGGATACCATGAAGAAGATCAACAACAGGAACACCACATCAATCAGCGGTGTCAGGTTGACCTCCACCGAGTCCTTGCGTTGACGCGGAAAATTCACTTGGCACCCGCCTTGCCGGGTGTTTCTGCGCGATCACCGTGCACCATGTCGATCAGGTGAACGGCCTGCTGCTCCATGGCGACCGTAATTTCATCCACGCGACGGACGAAGAAGCGATGGAAAAACATCGCCGGAATCGCCACGGTCAGGCCCGCCGCGGTGGTAATCAGTGCTTTGGAAATACCGCCGGCCAGCAACGCCGTGTTACCGGCACCGTGGGCCATGATGGCGGTAAAAACATCAATCATGCCCACCACCGTGCCGAGCAAACCCAGCATGGGCGTAATCGCCGCCACGGTGCCCAGCGTGTTGAGGAAGCGCTCCAGCTCGTGCACCACCTGCGAGGCCACTTCCTGGATACTTTCCTTCATGATGTCCCGGCCGTGGCGCGCATTGACCACGCCAGTGGCGAGGATGCGGCCCAGGGGAGAGCCGTCGGCCAGGGCCTGGACCTGCTTCTGTTCGAGCCGGCCACCGGCCAGCATCTTGCGCACCTGCCCGGAGAGACCCGGGGGTGCCAGCTTCCTGCCCTGCAGGGTCCAGAAACGCTCGACAATGATGGCCATTGCCACCAGCGAGCAGAGCACGATCGGGAGCATCAACCAGCCCCCGGACTTAACGATTTCCCACACGAAAAAACTCCCCTTTCGAATCGCTCGCTACTCTACCACAGGCGCGCCCTGACGCCACGGATAGACATGCGCCTGGCGCCAGCGCGTCAACACCCCGCTGGCGTCGATGTGGATGGCACCAGCCACTGCCGTGTTGACCACATCAGCGCCAAATGACTGCCAGCGCGCAACCACCGAAGGCGCGGGATGGGAGAAGCGGTTTTTCCAACCCGCGCTGACCAGCGCATAGCGCGGCTGCAAACGACGGATCCCGGCAAAGGAGGAACTGCTGCGGCTGCCGTGATGCGGCACCGTGACCACATCCGCGGGCGCCAGTCCGTTCTCCAGCAACCAGTATTCCACCGGCTTTTCGATATCGCCGCTGAGCACAACGGAGAAGTCACCGTTACTGACACGCAGCACACAACTGTTGTTGTTGGCTGTCGCCATGTGCCTGTCCACCGGCGGCCAGAGCACGCTGAAAACAACGCCATCGTGCTGCCAGCGCTGCCCGCGGCGACACGCGGAAAAACCGGGCAGGCGCTGCGGCTGTCCCGACAGTTTCCACCGGAATGACAACGCCGGGACCAGCCGTGCCACACCGCCGGCGTGGTCGCTGTCACCGTGGCTGACCACCAGCATGCGCTCGCCCTGCGGCTGGCGCAGCAGCCAGGGCAGCAGCTGGCGTGCCGCCAGTGCCCCGTCCGGCCCGGTGTCGTAGAGCAGCAAGGTGTTGCGCGTGCGAATGGCCACTGACTGGCCCTGGCCAACATCAAACGCCAGCAGGTCAAACTGTCCGGTCTCTGGCCGCTGGTGCAGCGTCGGCACCAGCAACAGCGCTGCCAGCGGCAATAACCAGCGCGCCCCCGGCAGCCCCGGACGCACCGCCAGCACCGCCGCCGCCAGCAATGCCAGCATCACCAGCTGCGACACCGGCAGCGGCAGGCCGGGCAGCCGCGCGGCTGCCTGCAACGCCGGCCAGAGGCCATCAAGAATCCAGGCACAGAGATGCAGCAATGCATCGGCGCCGGGCAGCAGGCTGCCTGACAGGGCCAGCGGAATGACCAGCACGGCGAACAGCGGCACCATGACCAGGTTCACCAGCAACGCAGACAGGCTCCAGTGGGCAAACCAGGCACCGGCCACCAGCCCCACGCCCAGGGTCATCAGTGCGTGGCCCTGCAGCAACGGCCGCGGCAGCCCGGCGAGCAAACCCAGTAATGCCACGGCCAGCACCGATAACCAGAAACCCGGCATCAGTGACAGGCCCGGCTGCAACGCCAATAACAGCGCCAATGCCAGTGCCAGGATGCGCCCCACCGACAGGCGCCAACCGCTCGCGCGCAGGGCAAACACCAGCAGCGCCATGACCAGCGCACGCAGGGTGGGCGCGCTGAACCCCGCCAGCCAGGCATAGCCCAGCGCCATCAGTGAGGCCGGCACCAGCGCCAGCACTGCGGCGTCATGGCGGCCTGCGGAGAACGCCGCAGGCAGGGCCAGCAGCCAGCGGGCCAGCCACCAGACAAGCCAGGCCACCAGACTGACATGCAAACCGCTGATCGCCACCAGGTGGACCGTGCCAGTGCGGCGCAGTACCTGCCAGTGCTGCTCGTCCAGGAAACGCCGGTCACCCACCACCAGGGCGGGCACCAGCGCAGCAGCAACGCCCTGCCCCAGGGTGTTACGCAAACGCTCGCTGAGGCGCTGACGGCGGTCATTGCAGGCGACCTGTGGCGCGCCTTGCAGGGCTTCCACACGGGCGTAGCCGTCAACACCCCGCGCCAGCAGGTTGCGCGCCCTGTCCGCAGCATAGGGATTGAGCGGCCCGCGCGGTGGCCGCAGTCGCAGCTGCACGGCCAGTGACTGGCCCATGCAGGGCCGCTGCGCCTGCGCCGGATACCAGGAAACACGCAACCGCCGCACCGCTGGCAATGACGGCAAGGGTGCCTGCAATTGCAGGTCGAAGCGCCAGCCATCGGCCCCGCCCGGGAACCCGTCCAGGCGACGGGGCAGCGAGACAATCACGCCGGTGGCGCTGACACTGCGGTCAGCAGCCTGCACCGGCACCCGTGCAGACAGTGCCTGTTGCAGCCAGGCACTGCCGATACAGCCGCCGGCCAGGGATGCCGCCAACAGCACGCAACAGGACGTGCGCGCGCGCACCAGCAGGCAGCCGAGCACGGCCGCGGCCAGCAGCATGCCGACCTGCCCCCAGGTCGCCAGCGTCACCGCAACAACAAAACTGGCAGCGGCCAGCACGAAATCCTCCCCATCTGGGCATGAGGCATGTAACCGGGCAGCCAATCACGGCATAATAGCCGCGCCAGCCAGGGGACCCGGGAAGTCGCATGCCCAAACACCTGTTCAAAAAATATCTGCCTTCACCGGAAAGCATCCGGCGGAACAGGAGTCTGCATTTTCTCGGGGAAATGCTAACGGACCCCAACCTGTGGCATATCAACCGTCACTCACTGGCAGGCGCCGCCTTTATCGGTATTTTCTGTGCGCTGTTGCCGATCCCCCTGCAGATGGTGGTGGCTGCCGTCCTGGCGCTGCGCTTCAAGTGCAACCTGCCGCTGTCCATGCTGCTGGTCTGGTTCACCAACCCGCTGACCTACGTACCGGTGTTCTACTTCACCTATCGGGTGGGTGCCTGGATGCTGGGAAGTGCGGTATCGGCACCGGAGAGTGTCAATGTCGCGTGGCTGCTGGAGCAGCTGATTCCATTGTGGCTGGGGTCGGTGGCCTGCGGCCTGGTATTCGGTCTGCTTGGATGGGCCACCGTCAAAGTGACCTGGCGCTACGCCGTGGTTCGCAGCTGGCGCAAGCGCCAGCGTCGCCGCAACGGCTCTTCAGATATCAGCAACTGACGCCAGCCGCCCTTCATGCAGGGACAGTACCCGCTGGCACTGTTCGGCGAAGGCACTGTCGTGGGTGACCACCAGAAACGCGGTGCCCAGCCGCCGGTTCAAATCCAGCATCAGGGCTTGCACCTGGCCGGCGGTACGCTCATCCAGGTTACCCGTGGGCTCATCCGCCAGCACCAGGTCCGGGTTGGTCACCAGGGCCCGGGCAATGGCCACGCGCTGGCGCTCGCCACCACTGAGCTCACCGGGCTTGTGTGATACCCGCTCGGCCAGCCCCACCTGGGACAGCAGATCAGAGGCGTCCGCCAGCGCCGCAGCCGGACGATCACCACGAATCAGCAACGGCATGGCCACGTTTTCCAGCGCACTGAACTCCGGCAGCAGATGGTGGAACTGGTAGATGAAACCCAGGTGCCGGTTACGGAACTGGCAGCGCTGCTTCTCGTTCATGTTGATCAGGTCGGCCCCACAGATGGTGACCTCACCTTCGCTGGGACGGTCCAGGCCACCGAGCAGGTTGAGCAAGGTGGACTTGCCCGAACCCGATGCCCCCACCACGGCCACCAGGTCGCCGGCAGCAAGCTCCAGGTTGATATCCTGCAGGACGTTGACGGCGCTGGCGCCCTCGTCATAGGTGCGCGCCAGGTGCCGTGCCGATACCACCGCTTCACTCATAGCGCAGCGCCTCCGCCGGTTGCACCTTGCTGGCCCGCCAGGACGGGTACAGGGTAGCGAGGAAGGAAATGGACATGGCGATGACCACGATGGTGATGACATCACTCCACAACAGCACACTGGGCAGGTAGTTGACGAAGTAGGCGTCAAACTTCACCGCATCCACACTGGATTCGAGCCAGCGTGCCACCGCACTGATATTGCTCGCCAGCAGCACCCCGAACAGCGTGCCCAGGCCCGTTCCCACCAGGCCCACCAGGCTGCCCTGGACCATGAAGATACGCATCACCTGCCCGGGGGTGGCACCGAGGGTGCGCAGCACGGCGATATTGGCGCGTTTCTCCGTCACCAGCATGACCTGGCTGGAAATGATGTTGAACGCGGCCACCGCGACGATGAATGACAACAGCAATGTCATCATGGTTTTTTCCATGCGGATGGCCTGGAACAGGTTGCCGTGGGTGCGGGTCCAGTCGCTGGTGTAGAAGCCCGGGCCCAGCTCCTGTTCCAGCTGCCAGCCCACCAGCGGCGCCCGGAACAGGTCATCCAGCTTCAGGCGCAGGCCCTCCACAGACCCCTTGTGGCGGGCCAGTCGGGCAGCGTCTTCCACGTGGACGTAGGCAAGCAGGCTGTCCACCTCTGCCCGCACCCGGAAAACCCCACTGACGGTGAAGCGCTTGAACCGGGGAATCACCCCGGCCGGGGACATGCTGGCCTCGGGCAGGACCAGGGTAATCTTGTCGCCCACTTCCGCACCCAGGCGCCGGGCCAGCCCATAGCCCAACACGACATTGAAAGCACCCGGGGCCAGTGCACCGAGGTCGCCCTCCTGCATGTAATCGCCAACAATGGAGACACGTTTCTCGGCGTCCGGCTCGACGCCAGTGACCAGCACGCCGGTCACCCGTCCCTTGTGACTGAGCATGCCTTCCAGCTGCCGGTACGGAGCCGCAGCGATAACATCATCGCGGCGTTCCACCCGGGCCGCCAGCGACTGCCAGTCGGTCACCGGCTCACGCCCGTGCACGGTCAGGTGGGTGACCATGCCGAGGATCCGGGTCTGCAACTCACGGTCGAAACCGTTCATCACCGACAACACCGTGATCAGCACGGTCACACCAAGCATGAGGCCCAGCACGGACGCCAGCGTCATCACGGAAATGAAGCTGTTGCGTGAACGGGCACCGGTATAGCGCAGGCCGATATAGAGCGACAGGGGACGAAACATGGCGCGCATTTAAGCACTATCGGGCCGGGGAAAACAGCCTGTCAGGGGCGAAAATCATCACCGCGCGCCCCGCCCGGGCGGCACGCGGTCGCCGGGCCGGCGGCCGCCGCTGGCGCCCGGGACTCCTGCCAACGCCCCCCACCACTGCGGTTTTCCTGCAGACATGCCCCGGCTGTGAAACAGGTCCGCGCCGCAAAATCGCCAAAATGGTTGAATAAACGTCGCTAACTTTCTAATATCACTTGAAATTGCACCTCCTCGGGGGAAAGGGAATGCGTATAAAAATAACCGCCATGCTGATTGCTGGCGCCCTCAGTCTGCCGGCTATCTCCATGGCGGCTGGCGAGCTGCCCAAGCGTGGCATGACCCAGGACCAGATCCGGCAGCAGTACGGCCAACCCAATGAGATGGTTCCCCCGGTGGGCAAGCCCGCCATCAGCCGGTGGGTCTATGACGATTTCACGGTCTATTTCGAAGACCGCTTTTCCCTGCATGCCGTGGAACACAAACGCCCCGAGCCACAACCTCAGCCGGACGCCGCACCGGCCGCCGTCGCCACCCCCGCAGACGAACTGCCGCCCATTGAGGCCGTGGACGATGGCATGGACACCAGTACTGCGGCTGACACCACCGACGCCGCGGATGCCGGTGACACCGCCAGCACCGGTGCGGCCGCCGCAGGCGCTGCTGCTGCCGGGGAAAGCACCTTCCGCTTCGACCCCACCAGCGGGCGTATCATCGAGATCGGCCCGGATGGCAAGCCGGTGAAATCACCCACTGAACAGGAAGGCCCGGCAACGCAAGCGCCTGCCGCCAGCGACGCAGAAGCAACCGCGCCAGAGGCGGCCACCCAGGAGCCTGCGGAACAGGCCGCCGAAGCCGAGGCACCGGCCACAGAAACCACCGATACATCCAGCGCTGCGGAAGACCAGGCAGAAACGCCGGTTGAGCCTGCACCCGAGCCTGAACCCGAGCCGGCCAGCGCCGCGCCCGAGGCAACGGAACCCGCTCCCGAACCGAAAAAGCCGGCCAGCGCCGACACGGATGCGGGCAAAGCGGCCGCTGGCGCTGCCGCCGCTGGAGCGGCCAGCTCTGCGCCGGCCGCCAGCAGTGCCCCAAGCACACCGGCACCCGCACCGGGCGCGCGTCCCTCATTCCGATTCGACCCGACCACCGGGCGCATCGTGGTAGACGACCCGGCGCCAGCACCGGCGGCCAGCGAGCCGGCCAAGCAGACGGCACCGGCTGAAGAAACCGCGCCCGCCAGCGAGGCAGCGGCGGAGCCTGCCCCGGAACCGGCGGCAAAGACCGAGCAACCGGCTCAGCCCGCCCCGGAACCTGAACCGGCACCCGAACCCGCCCCGGAACCTGAACCCGCACCCGAGCCGGCACCTGAACCGGAGCCTGCACCGGCGGAAGACAGCGCGTCCAGCACGGACAGTGGCGACAGCGATGACGGTGAGAGTGGCTTCAGCCTCCAGTGGTAACCCCACTACCCCGGTACGCCCATGACCCTGCTTCCTGAATGGCACCCCCAATGGGGGGTGCTGCTGGCGTGGCCCGACGCGGCCACCGACTGGCGCCATATGCTGCCACAGGCAGACCACACCTATACGGCGCTGGGCAAGGCAATCCTTGATCATGAACAGTTATTGGTGATCTGCCGGGACCCGGCGCATGAGGCCCATGTGCGCGAACGGCTCCATGCCGCTGGCGCCCGCACGCAGGGGCTGCAGTGCCTGCACGCCCCCTTCAACGACACCTGGGCAAGGGACTTTGGCCCCCTGGTAGTAGAACGCGACGGTGCCACCCTGGCCCTGGACTTCATCTTCAACGGCTGGGGAAACAAGTTTCCCAGCCAGGACGACAACGCCCTGACAGCACAGCTGCCATTGCGCATAGACCGCAAAGTCTTGGACATGGTGCTCGAGGGTGGCTCGGTGGAATCCAACGGCGAGGGCCTGCTGCTGACCACCGAACAGTGCCTGCTCAACCCGAACCGCAACCCTGACATGGACAGGCTCGCCGTTGAACGGGCGCTGGCAGACACCCTTGGCGCCGAGAACGTGCTGTGGCTCAGGGACGGCGACCTCGAGGGTGACGATACCGATGCCCATATCGATACCCTGGCGCGCTTCTGCGACCCGCAAACCGTTGCCTATGTGCAATGCACCGACAGCAACGACAGCCACTACCCCGCCCTGCAGGCCATGGAACAGCAACTGCAGGCACTGGCCGAACGCCACCGACTGTCCCTGGTGCCCCTGCCCATGGCGACGGCCCAGTACGACGCGGACGGGCAGCGCCTGCCGGCAACCTATGCCAATTTCCTGATCATCAACGGCGCTGTGCTGGTACCGACCTATGAATGCGCCACGGATGAAGCAGCACTGGCGGCCCTGCGTGGCGTTTTTCCCGAGCGACGGGTTATCGGCATACCGTGCCGGCCATTGATCGAGCAGCACGGCAGCCTGCACTGTGTCACTATGCAGCTACCCGAAGGGGTGCTATAAACGCCGACCTTTTTTCAACCGGAGGCTGGTTCCCATGCGCGTCGCCGTGATTCAGCAAAACAACAGCGCCGACCTGTCGGCCAACCTGGACCGCAGCGAGCAGCTGGTTCGTGAAGCGGCCGCGCAGGGCGCACAACTGGTCCTGCTGCAGGAACTGCACCGCAGCCTGTACTTCTGCCAAACCGAAGACACCACCGTGTTCGATCTTGCCGAGACCATCCCCGGCCCCTCCACGGACCGCTTCGGCGCCCTCGCCCGCGAACTGGGTATCGTGCTCGTCACCAGCCTGTTCGAAAAGCGCGCCGCCGGCCTCTATCACAACACCGCAGTGGTCCTGGACAGCGACGGCAGCATTGCCGGCAGCTACCGCAAGATGCACATACCGGATGACCCGGGCTTCTACGAGAAGTTCTATTTCACCCCCGGCGACGCCGTGCGCAACGATGGCGAAAGCGGCTTTACGCCGGTGGATACCTCACTGGGGCGGCTGGGTGTGCTGGTGTGCTGGGATCAGTGGTACCCCGAGGCGGCGCGGCTGATGGCCCTGGCCGGCGCGGAGATGTTGCTCTATCCCACCGCCATCGGTTGGGACCCGTCTGAGGAGACAGCGGAACAGGCACGCCAGCTGGACGCCTGGATCACCATCCAGCGCAGCCACGCCGTCGCCAACGGGCTGCCTGTGCTGGTGGCCAACCGCACCGGCTTCGAGACCAGCCCCGACCCGCAGGCGGACGGCGTCCGTTTCTGGGGCAACAGTTTTGTCTGCGGCCCCCAGGGCGAAATGCTCGGGCAGCTTCCCGACGCCCAGGAAGGCCCCCTGGTGGTGGACATCGACACCGCACGAACCGAGTCGGTGCGGCGCATCTGGCCGTACCTGCGCGATCGGCGTATTGATGGCTATGCCGACCTGCTCAAGCGCTACCGGCGCTGATTACAGGTTGGTGCGCACCCGCGCGCCATCGGACAGGGCATTGTCCGGGTGACGCACGACCTGCTCGCCGGCCTGCAGGCCGTCAGTGACCTGCACCAGGAAGCCATCGCTGCGACCGGTGGTCACGGCTCGACGGCTGACAACGCCGTCGGCAATGACAAACACCATGGCCTGCCCGTCTTCCTCGAACACAGCGGAGGCGGGCATCACCAGCACGTCGGGCTGCTGCCAGAGAATGAAATGGGCATCCACGCGGTAGCCGTCACCCAGTGATTGCCACGCCTCCCGGGGTGCGCTGATATCCACCACCACCCGCACGCGTTGTTCCTCAACACCCAGTGCTGACACATCCGTAAAGCCCACCGGCTCCACAGTACGCACAACAGCGGCCAGCCTGTCGCCGCCCCACCCGGCCAGCTCCACCGGCATGCCCGGCTTGATCCGCACCGCGTCAAAGCTCTGCACGTCCACCACCACCTCCAGTGCCGTCGGGTCACCCAGCTCCAGCAACGGCTGACCCGGGCTGACGACACCCTCGCTCTGGCGCAGACGTTGCAGCACAGCGCCGGCAATGGGCGAGCGAATCGCCACCAGCTCGGTGCCACCATCGCCACCAGACGCCGCAGACACATCCAGGCGTGTTTGCGCCGCCGCCAGTTCATGGCGTGCCACATCAACGCCAAACCGGGCCGAGCGCAGGTTGGCCGACGAGCGCTGTACCGCCGCCTCGGCCTTTTGCAGGGTCTCTGCTGATACCAGCTGGTCGGCGGCCAGCTTCTGCAGCCGGGCAAGATCGCTCTGCGCCAGGTCATGGTCCGCCGCTGCCGCTGCCACCTGTTCCTCGGCTGCTGCCAATGACGCACGCGAAGCCGCCACATGGGCACGGGCCTCGGCCCGCGAGCGTGCATCCAGCACCGTGCTCTTGAGCGGTTCAAGCTGTGTCAGCAGCTGCTGTGGCATGACGCGGTCACCCACCTGCAACTCGATCCGGCGCAGATAGCCCGCCACCGGGGCGGATACCACATAGCGGTCCTTCACGCGGGTGTGCCCTTCCTCGATGATGGTCACGGTCAGCGCCTGTCGCGAGACCGCCACCGCGTCCACCCACACCGGCTGCGGGCGCAGGGTCATGAACAGCACCAGCAATGCCAGCAGTGCGGCCATGCCCCAGAACACCATGCGCCCGCGGGCACTTTTCCAGTTACTCTCCGCCATGTGCTACTCCCTTGTTTTCAGTACCTGCACCAGGTCCAGTCGCGCCACGCGCAGCACCGCCACCAGTGCCGACAACAATGCCGAACACACCACCACCGTGGCCGACAGGCCGAGGGTTCGTTCGGTAAACAGCAGCGGCACCCGGTACAGCTCGGTCTGCATCAACGTTATCAGCAACAGCGACAGGTATTTGCCGATCAGCCAGCCCAGCGGGATGCCCATGATCATCAACAACGCCAGCTCACCGAGCAGAATATGGTCCACCTCTGCCGGACGGTAGCCAAGTACCCGCAGGCTGGCCAGTTCGCGGCCGCGCTCCGCCAGGGAAATGCGCACCGTGTTGTAGATCACGCCGAACGCGATCACGCCGCCAAGCAAGGCATTGACGAAGGTAAACGTCAGGAAGGTGCGCCCGAGGGTGTCATAGAACGCATCCAGCATGGTGCGCCGCTCACTCACACCGGCCACCAGCGGACGCTCCTCCAGGGTACGCACCACAGCCAGCCGCTGGTCCGGTGCCACGTTCAGCTGCAGCTGGTTGACCCGCTCGCCGTCCCCGCGCAACCGGTTCAGTGCCGGCAGGGTCATGTAGGCGCCGACACCGAGAAATTCGCGACTGGTGCCGCTGACCTGGACGCGGGCAATGTCACCGGAACCGTCCAGCCATTCCACCGTCAACGTATCGCCCGGCGCGACCCCCAGCTCGCTGGCCAGGTACTCGGTCAACAACAGGCCCTCCCCGGTCACCGGCAAGGGTGCCAGGGTCGTGTCCACGCGCCGCAACAGGCGACTGTCCTCAGGCAACCCGGTGATGGCCGTGCGCCACCGGCGGTGACCGGCGCGCAGGCGCGCAGGGAGCATGCGGTTGGCCTCGACATAACGCACGCCCGGCAGACGCGCCACCTCATTGACCACCGAACGGTGACGGTCCTGTTCCAGGGTGACGGTCATGTCTGCCTGCTGCACACGCTCGAACTGGCTGTGGACCATCAGCGCCACCGAATCGAACTGGAATGTGCCCAGCACAACAATGGCCGTGGCCAGGGCGATACCCAGCACCGACAGGAAAGAGCGCAATGGCCGCCGCTCCAGCTGCCGCAGGATCATCCGCGACGGCTGTCGCAGTCGGCCTCTGAGGGCCAGCCGCTCGAGCCAGGTCTCACGGTACTCCGGCGGCGTTTCCGGGCGCATGGCTTCCGCCGGGGGCAGGCGCACCGCCGCGGATACCGCACGCCAGGCACCGGCCCAGCTGACCAGCAAGGCAATCACCAGGACCACGGCGGCAAGGTCATAGGGCACCACGAAGCGCAGCACCGGGAAACGGAAGTAATCCATGTACATGATCGCCATGAGCTGGCCAAGCCACAGGCCCAGGGCGACCCCAATCACCAGTCCGAGCAGCACGATCAGGGTTACCAGCTTGCCGAAATGCATGCCCACCTGGGTGTTGCTGTAACCGAATGCCTTCAGCACCGCGATGATGTCGCGCTGCGTCGATACCATGCGCCCCACCACCACGTTGATCAGGAACATGGCCACTGTCATGAAAATGGCCGGGAACAGGATGGCCATGGTGCGCAGCTGCTTGAGCTCGTCACTGAGGAAACGGTCGGAAAAATGGTGGGCGCGGCCATAGGCACCGGTGGTGCCGTAGTCCCGCAGCAGGCGATCCAGCGCATCAATCACCCCCGGCTCGCTGGCCCCGGGCTTGAGCGACAGGTGCACACTGTTGAAGGCGCCTTGCATATCCAGCGCCGCCGCCAACGGCTCGCGCGCCATCCACAGCACGGCATAACGGGAGTAATCCGGCAACATGCTGCCCGGCGGAATGACATAGATGGATTCCGGCGACTCAGCCACGCCGACAATGCGCAGCTGCTGCCAGCGGCCATTGATAATCGCGGCGAGGGAATCACCCAGGGCCAGCTCATGGGCTTCGGCAAAGCTGCCCACCACCACCACTTCATCATCCCGGCGCGGGTCCGGCAGCCGCCCCTGACGCATGTACAGGGTATCCAGCCGGGCCCGGCCGGTCGCTGGCACCGACGACACACGTCCTTTCACCGGCTCGGCATAATCCGCCAGGCGCAGCTTGAGCGGCGCCTGGATGCGACTCTGTGCCAGCGCCACGCCGTCAATGGCCTGCACCTGGGCCAGCAGGCGCTCGGGGGCCCGCACCAGTTCCACAAACACATCGGCAAACTGGTGCTCTTCATAGTAGGTGACACGGGTATGATCCAGCGTGCGGTAGTTGACCAGCGACATGATGCACACCGCCACACCGCCGGCGATCACAAGGGCGATGGCCAGCACCTGGCCACGGGTGTGCCAGATATCACGAAACAGTTTCCTGTCCAGCGGCGCCAGCATGGTCACCAGCTCAGGCTGGCCGGATCCGCCCGGGACGCGTTTTCACGCACTTCCGAGACACGTCCGTCGCTCAGCGTAATCACCCGGTCTGCCATGTCGGCAATGCTGGCGTTGTGGGTGATGATGACCGTGGCGGTGCCGAGTTGCTGATTGACCTGGGCCAGGGCCTCGAGCACCTTGATACCGGTGTGCGAGTCCAGCGCACCGGTGGGTTCATCGCACAACAGCACCGCCGGCCGCTTGGCGATGGCCCGGGCAATGGCCACCCGTTGCTGTTCGCCGCCGGACAGCTGGCCCGGGAATGAATGGCCGCGCTGGCCGAGCCCCACCAGGCCCAGCGCCTCGGCCACCGGCATGGGGTTGTCCACCAGTTCAGTGGCCACCAGTACGTTTTCTGCCGCAGTGAGACTGGCAATCAGGTTATAGAACTGGAACACGAAGCCGACGTGGTGGCGGCGGTATTCGGTGAGCTGGCGCTCCCCGGCACTGCTCAGGTCCAGGTCGCGATAATGGACCTCACCGTCAGTGGCGGTGTCCAGCCCCCCGAGGATGTTCAGCAACGTGGACTTGCCGGAGCCGGACGCGCCCAGAAGCACCACAAGCTCCCCTGGAAAGAGGTCGACATCGACCCCGCGCAGGGCCTGGACGGCCAGCTTGCCCTCACCGAACACGCGGGTGACGCCGCGGGCCCGGAAGACACTGTCTGTGTGGTTGGTGTTTGTCATCAGCCCATTATGCACAGCAAATGGCCGCTGAAACTTGATCAGCGACAAATTCAGGCATGGCCGGCACTTTTGCTTTGCCGGGCATGGACGCCAGTGTCATCTGCGCTTCATACTCGGGGATAAAAATAACGATGTGGACATGTTCTGTATGCCCGTTGCCATTGTTGGCCATCGCGGTGCCCGGGGAGAGGCACCGGAAAACACCCTGGCCAGCTTCCAGCTTGCCATCGACGCCGGCGTGCCGGAGATCGAGCTGGACGTGCGTCTGTCCTCGGATGGCCACCTGATCGTCCTGCACGACAAGGATGTGGACCGCACCACCACCGTCCGTGGCGGTGCACAGAAATACACCCTGGCCGAGCTGTCAGTGATGGACGCCCGGCGCAACACCCCCGGCTGGCACCGTACTACACCCATCCCTGCCCTCGCCGACGTCGTGGACATGTGCCCGCCGGACATGCGCTTCCAGTTCGAGGTCAAGCGTGCCTCCCGGCACCTGATGCACCAGAAGGCCGCGCGCATCAAGAAGCTGATTGATGAACGGGACCTGTACGAACGCGTGGTGGTGACATCAAGCTCCAGCACTTTCCTGCGCATGATGCGCACAACCTCGGACCGGGTGCAGCTGGGTTACGTGTGCCAGTACCGCTACATGCAGCCGCTGCGCCGTGCCGACGCCCTGCGTTGTGACTGGGTGATCCTGCATCACAGCCTGGCCACGGAGTCCCTGATCCGGCGCGCACACCGACGCCGCATGGGCGTGTCGGTATGGACGGTAAACGACCTGACCACGGCGGAAAAGCTGCTGACGCTGGGCGTCGACAGCATCATCACGGATTACCCCAGCGCCTTCATGACGCACTTCGCGCAACGGGCACTGCGCTCGACGATGGCAGCTCAAGGAAGTCCCTGATCTCCTGCTCGCGGGCCATGGCATCGCGATAACCGAGACTCATCAGCGTGCGGCAGAAACCGGGTTCGAACAGCAGATAACTGACAGCGGATGCGCCCGGTGAGCGCGTTGCCCCGGAGCCGCGCAGGAAGAAGCGCAGGGTACGCGGCAAGCGGTCGATGTAGCGCGAGGCAATCTCGTCGATGGGCTCGGACGGATAGATTTTCAGCACATCCACCTCACGCAGCGCGATACCCTGCTTGCGCCGTGTTGATGCCGGAATCGCATGCAGGGTGTTGTTGATGCGTTCCAGCCGCTCAACATCCGCCTCAAGGGTATCCACGAACACACTGTTGAGAATATGCCCCAGCACCTGGGCCAGCGACGGATAACCACTGATCTCGCGCTGCCGGCCATGGGCGGCATTGCCGGAGACGCCCACCACCAGCACGCGCTCCGCGCCCAGGTGCAGTGCCGGGCTCACCGGCGCCAACTGGCGCACGGCACCATCACCGTAATAGCGGTCATGCACACGGGCCGCAGGAAACAGGATCGGAATCGCGGATGAGCCCAGCAGGTGCGCCGCATTGATGCGGGTCTTGCGGCCCAGGCGCCGGGCACGGGTCCATTCTTCCAGGTTTTCCTGGCCCTGGAAAAACGCCACCGACTCACCGGTGGCGTAGCTGCTGGCCGTGATGGAAAGCGCGCGCAGGTCACCGGCCTCGATGGCTTGCTGGATGCGCGGGAAATTGATCACCAGGTTGAGCAGCTTTTCCAGCGGCTCACTGTCCAGTAGCGCCGAGTGCACTGGGGTATCACCGGTAAGTACACCACTCAGGGACCACTTGATGATCGACTTGAGAAAGGTCCAGAAATCGGTGCGATACACCTGTTCCGGCGTGATGTTGGCCCAGACCCGCTCAAGGCCGCGTACGGCCATGCGGTAATTGTGCGCGTTGGCAGACAGGGCCGCCGCATTGATGGCGCCGGCGGAGGTACCGCAGATGACGGGAAATGGATTGCGGGTGCCACGGGGTACCAGGTCGGCCAACGCCATGAGCACGCCGACCTGGTAGGCCGCGCGGGCGCCACCGCCGGAAAGGATAAGACCTGTGATGCGTGCGTCCTGTGCCACAGGGTGCCCCCGCTTGCCCGTGAATACTTGCTGCATTCACTTTAACAGAAGCATTGCCCAGCACCAGCGTGGCAGCGCGACGGCAGAGCGGTCAGAAGCTGCGTTGGTTAGCGTCGTAGGCCTGCGGCACGGGCTTTGCCGATGCCTTCTTCTGCGTGGTCTCGCACTTGCTGTCGTCCCCCCCGCAGATCTCGCAGCCCTCTTTCATGCCCAGCGCATTGAGACCACCACAGGAGCCCTTGATGGGCTTGTTGGAAAAGATCACGCCAACCGCCATGCCGGCAAACAGCAGCATGATGACAACGACAGCAGCTACAACAGTCTCAATCATGGGCACCTCCGGTGACCAGTGCTTCAAAGGCCGGGGAACGGACTTCCTGGAAGCCATCGTCCTCCCGTACGACAAATAATACCGCGAGGTTGCGCTCGCGGGCAAAAGCCAGCCCCTGTTCGGGGCCCAGCACCGACAGTGCCGTGGCCAGGGCGTCGGCATGGGCGCAGCGCGGATGCAACACCGTCACCGAGCCAGTGCCATGCCCCACCGGCAGGCCGGTGCGCGGATCAATGATATGGGGGTAGTTAACCCCGTCCACAGTGAAAAAGTTGCGATAATCACCGGAGGTGGCCACTGCCATGTCCACCAGCTCAAGCACCCGCCCGGTTTCGCGGATGCCGGGCACCGGCTGTTCAACGGCTATACGCCAGGCACTGCCGTCCGGCTTGTGTCCGGCAGCCCTCAGCTCACCGCCAATCTCCACCAGGTACGCCTGCTGGCCCCGGGCATCGAGAAAATCCGCCAGCTTGTCGACGGCATAGCCTTTGGCCACCGAGCTGAAATCCAGATAGACACCACCGGGCTGCAGCACGGCCTGCTTGTCCCGATCCACCTGCACACGCTGGTAACCGACGCGGGCGCGCGCGTCCTCGAGCACCTGGTCGTCCGGCCGCTGCAGGCGCATGGCCCCGGGGCCAAACCCCCAGGCATTTACCAGCGGCCCCACGGTGGGGTCATAGGCGCCCCCGGTCTGGCCAGCGAGCTCAAGCGACAACGACAACACGGCCATGAAATCCGCCGATACCTGCTGCCACTGGCCAGCGGCCAGACGGTTATAGCGGGAGATTTCAGCATCATCCTGGTAGGTGCTCATCTGGTTGTTGATGGTCACCAGCAAGGCCATCAGGTCCTGCTGCAGTGCCGGCAAAGTGGTCCCCGCCGGCAGACCCACCGTTTTCACGGACCAGGTCGTTCCCATGGTCTGGCCACTGAGCGTGTAGACGTGCTCACGGTCCGGCTGGCAGGCCACCAGCAGCAGACAGAAAAACAGGGCCAGCAGGCCCCGTTTTTCAGAACGCACGGCTCGGCGGGAACGATCAGCCACCGAAGTCGTCCAGCATGATGTTTTCCTTCTCCACACCAAGGTCTTCCAGCATCTTGATGACGGCGGCGTTCATCATCGGCGGACCACACATATAGAACTCGCAGTCTTCCGGCGCCGGGTGGTCCTTCAGGTACTGCTCAAAGAGGACATTGTGGATGAAGCCGGTGAGGCCGTTCCAGTTGTCTTCCGGTTGCGGGTCGGACAACGCCAGGTGCCACTCGAAGTTGTCATTTTCTTCGGCCAGCTTGTCGTATTCCTCGCTGTAGAACGCCTCGCGCATGGAGCGCGCACCGTACCAGAAGCTGATCTTGCGCTTGGAATCAAGACGCTTGAGCTGATCAAAGATATGGCTGCGCATGGGCGCCATGCCGGCACCACCGCCGATGAACACCATCTCGGCGTCGGTATCCTTGGCAAAGAACTCGCCGAAGGGCCCCATCACCGTGACCTTGTCACCCGGCTTCAGGTTGAACACGAACGACGACATGATGCCCGGCGGAATGTCCGACTTGCCCGGAGGCGGTGTGGCGATCCGGATGTTGAACTTGAGAATACCCTTCTCTTCCGGGTAGTTGGCCATTGAATAGGCCCGGATTACTGTCTCGTCGTTCTTTGCCTTCAGGTCAAAGAACTTGAATCGCTCCCAGTCGCCACGGTATTCCTCGGGAATATCGAAGTCACTGAAATTAATATCGTACGGCGGCGCTTCCAGCTGCACATAACCACCGGCGCGGAAGTTGACGTCCTCGCCCTCCGGCAATTTCAGGGTCAGCTCCTTGATGAAGGTCGCCACGTTGTCGTTGGCGATGACTTCACATTCCCACTTCTTGACGCCGAAGAACTCCTCCGGCACCTCGATCTTCATGTCCTGCTTGACGTTGACCTGGCAGGACAGGCGCCAGCCGTCACGAATCTCGCGCTTGGTGAAGTGGCCTTCCTCGGTGGGCAGAATATCACCGCCCCCCTCAATCACCCGGCACTTGCACTGCGCACAGGACCCGCCACCGCCGCAGGCGGAGGACAGGAAAATACCCTCGCCGGCCAGTGTCTGCAGCAGCTTGCCGCCGGCGGCAGCATCCATTCCTTTTTCGGGATCGTCATTGATCTCGATGTGTACATCACCGGTGCTGACCAGTCGCGATCGTGCTACCAGAATGATCGCCACCAGCGCCAGCACGATGGCGGTGAACATGAAAACGCTGAAAAGAATCTCGAAGTTCATTTCTGCTCCGTTCTGTCGTGCTGACGATTAAAGCTGTACGCCCGAGAAGGACATGAAGCCCAGGGACATCAAGCCTACGGTGATAAAGGTAATGCCCAGACCCTTGAGGCCGTCCGGCACATCGCTGTACTTGAGCTTTTCGCGAATGCCCGCCAGCAGCACGATGGCCAGCGCCCAGCCCACACCGGCGCCAACACCGTAGACCAGGGATTCACCGAAGTCATAGTCACGCTCGACCATGAACAGCGACGCGCCAAGGATGGCACAGTTCACCGTGATCAACGGGAGAAAGATGCCGAGGGCGTTGTAGAGTGCGGGCACGTACTTGTCCAGCACCATCTCCAGGATCTGCACCATGGCGGCAATAACACCGATGTAACTCAGCAGGCCAAGGAAACGCAGGTCCAGGCGCGCCAGCGACTCAATGCCGGTCCATGCCAGGGCACCCTCATCGAGCAGGTAGTTCAGGATCAGGTTGTTCACCGGCACAGTAATGGTCAGCACCACCACCACGGCGATCCCCAGGCCAATGGCCGTCTCTATCTTCTTGGAGATCGCGATAAACGTACACATGCCCAGGAAGAAGGCCAGCGCCATGTTTTCAACGAAAACCGCGCGGACGAACAGGCTCAGGTAATGTTCAAACATGTCTCGTCCCCTTAAAACGCTTCACTGGTGCGCGTATGCGCAGACATCTTGAACTGGTCTTCTTCCACCTGCTCAGGCTTCGCCGCGCGAATTGCCCAGATGATGAAGCCAATCAGGAAGAAGGCACTCGGCGGCAACAGCATCATGCCGTTGGGAATGTACCAGCCACCTTCGGTCACCTTGTCGAGAATCTGCACGCCGAACAGCGACCCGGCACCGAACAGCTCGCGCAGGAAACCAAGCACCAGCAGGATGAAGCTGTAACCGAGGCCATTACCGACGCCGTCCAGGAACGACGGGATCGGCGGGCTCTTCATGGCGAACGCTTCCGCCCGTCCCATGACGATACAGTTGGTAATGATCAGGCCCACGAACACCGACAGCTGCTTGGAGATGTCATAGGCGTAAGCACGCAGGAACTGGTCCACCACGATCACCAGCGAGGCGATGATGGTCATCTGCACGATGATACGGATGCTGCCCGGAATCTGGTTGCGGATCATCGACACGAAAAGGTTCGAGAACGCACACACCAGCGTCAGCGCAATACACATGGTGACGGTGGTGCTCAGGTTGCTGGTTACCGCCAGCGCCGAACAGATACCAATGATTTGCAGGGCGATGGGGTTATCGTCAAAGATCGGCCTGAAAAGCAGGCTTTTTGCACTGTTGGAGTCTGCCATGTCCGCCCCCTTATTGTGCCGCCAGCGCCATGGCGCTGTCGGTCAGTGATTGTGTTGCTGCCAGATCCCCCTGGCGCAGACGATCGAGGAAGGGTTCGAAACCGTTTTCCCCGACCCAGAACCGCACCAGGTTGTCCACGCCCTTGGTGGTCAGCGTCGCACCGGCCAGACCGTCAACCTTGTGCTCGGCGCCGGGCGTAGCAGGATCAACAGTGCCCTTGATGACAGTAATGGCGACATCCCCATCCTCGTCATAGAGCTTCTTGCCCGGCCACTGCGCCTTCCACTTCGGGTTGTCCACTTCACCACCCAGGCCCGGGGTCTCTGCGTGCTCGTAGAAGCCCAGGCCCGCTACGGTATTGGCATCCGGCTGCAGGGCAATAAAGCCATACAGCGTGGACCACAGGCCGTAGCCGTGGATCGGCAGGATGATCTTGTCCAGCTCGCCGCTCTCGGTGCGCGCCAGATACACTTCAGCCACCTTCGCCTGGCGCTTGATGCTGGCCACGTCCTGCTCGGTATCAAGGACAATCCCCTCGGCGGGATCCTTGGCGGCCTTGCGCTGGTCGTAGCTGTCCGGCTTCTCGACAAACTCACCGGTTTCGATGGACACGAAGCGGCGATCAATGGTTTCGAACGCGGCCTTCACATCCATGCCCGGCTGATACAGGCCAGCGGCCTGCAGAATGTTGATCTGGCGGTCCAGGGTCTTGTTCTTTTCCTGAACAGGACGCAGGGACACCGCCGCGGTTGCCACCACGATGGCGCACACCAGGCACACCAGGAAGGCAACGGTGATGGTGCGGGTAACGGATTCACTCTTGCCAGCCATTACGCCAGTCCTCCCGTGCGACGCAGGCGACGACGGATGTTCGCCCGGGTTACGAAGTAGTCAATCAGCGGCGCACACAGGTTGCCGAACAGGATTGCCAGCATGATGCCTTCCGGGAACGCCGGGTTGATCACCCGGATGAGCACGGTCATGACACCAATCAGCGCGCCAAATACGAACTTGCCGGTGTTGGTCATGGACGCGGATACCGGGTCCGTGGCCATGAACACCATGCCGAAGGCAAAACCGCCAATGGTCAGGTGCCAGTACCAGGGCATGGCAAACATGGCATTGGTGTCGGAGCCGATCACGTTGAACAGCAGGCTCATGGCCACCATGCCGCCGAACACGCCGGCCATGATGCGCCAGGAAGCGATGCGGGTAAGCAGCAGGCCCACGGCACCGATGGCGATGGCCAGGGTGGAGGTTTCACCGATACAGCCCTGAATGCCGCCAAGGGCCGTCTGCATCCAGGTCAGGTCAACGCCGGCAGAGGTGCCGGCCACGCCGGTCAGGCCAGCGGCATAATCGAGCCCGCCAGCAGCGGCCATGCCCAGCGGCGTGGCGCCGGAGAAGTTGTCAGCCGCCGTCCAGATGGCGTCACCGGACATCTGCGCCGGGTAGGCGAAGTACAGGAACGCCCTGCCCACCAGCGCCGGGTTGAGGAAGTTCTTGCCGGTGCCACCGAAGACTTCCTTGCCCACCACGACACCGAATGAAATGCCAAGGAACACCTGCCACAGCGGAATGGCCGGCGGCAGAATCAGCGAGAACAGGATACCAGTGACGAAGAAACCCTCGTTCACCTCATGGCCACGCTTCCAGGCAAACAGCCCTTCCCAGATGAAACCGCCGATGTAGACGGTCAGCACGATAGGTACGTAATAGACAGCGCCATGGATGAAATTGGCGATGAAACTGGTCTGGTCAAAGCCGGTCAGGGCCGCGACGATATCGGTGCGCCAGCCGGGAATGGCCTGGAAACCGAATTCACTGATCTGCAGGTTGGCCTGGTAGCCGGTGTTGTAGATGCCGAACAGCAGTGCCGGCCAGGCACAGAACCAGACCGTCATCATCACCCGCTTTAGATCAATGCCGTCACGCACATGGGCGGACGCCTTGGTCACCGTGTCAGGGCTGTAAAGCATGGTGTCGAACATTTCATAGAAGGTGTAGTACTTCTCGAACTTGCCACCTTCGTGGAAATGCGGTGCCACCTTGTCGTCAATAAAGTTTCTCAAGCCCATGGTCAGCCCTCCACCTCGATACGGGTCAGGTTGTCACGCAGGATCGGGCCGTACTCGTACTTGCCCACGCACACATAGGTGCACAGGGCCAGATCCTCTTCCACCAGCTCCAGCGCGCCCAGTGCCTGGGCACTGTCGGTGTCACCGACAATCAGGGAGCGCAGCAGCTGCGTGGGCAGAATGTCCAGCGGCATGACCTTCTCGTACGCACCAATGGGCACCATGGCCCGCTCGGAACCGTTGGTGTTGGTGGTCATGGCCAGCCGCTTGCCCGGCATCAGCTTGGACAGGTAGATATTCATAACCGAGTGGCGGTTAATCCCCGGTGAAATGTAGCCGAACAGCTGGCGGTCACGGCCTTCACGCAGCACGGTTACCTGGTTGCTGTTGCGCGACATGTAGGCCACCGGGCCACGGGCGTTGTGGCCGGCAAATACCGAGCCGGCGATGATGCGGTTGTCGCCTTCCAGCACCTGGCCGGCGGTCAGTTGCTCGAGGCTGGCACCGACGCGGGTGCGCATCAGGCGCGGTTCCCGCACCTGCGGCCCTGCCAGGGCGATGACACGTTCCAGGTTGAGCTTGCCGGTGGTGAACAGGCGGCCGATGGCAATCACGTCCTGGTAATTCACGCTCCAGACAGTCTTGCCCGGGCCCACCGGATCAAGATGGTGGATATGGGTGCCGGCGAGACCGGCCGGGTGCGGCCCGGCAAACGTCTCTTCACGCACCTGCCCTTGCTGGAACGACGGCTGGCGGCTGCCATGCTTCTTGCACACCCAGACCGGCCCATCGGTGAGACAGGTCAGCACGGCAAGACCGTCACGGAAATCCTGTTCTGCCTCGGCGATGATCACATCCGGGTCGGCAGCCAGCGGATTGGTATCCATGGCGGTGACAAAAATGGAATTGGGCGCGGAGCCGGGAGACGGCACCTTGCCGAACGGGCGGCTACGCAGGGTGGTCCAGAGGCCGGAGTCCACCAGCTGCTGCTGCGCCGCGTCGCGGTCGATGCTGCCCAGCGCGCTGCGCTCATGGCTGGCGAAGGTGACTTCCTCTTCCTGCTCGGCCACCTCGATGACCACGGACAGCAGGACACGCTTGTGGCCACGATTCACCGCCTTGACGGTGCCACCGGCCGGGGCGGTGTACTTCACCCCTTCGGTCTTCTTGTCCGTGAACAGCAACTGGCCCTTCTTGACCGTATCGCCTTCACGCACTTCCATGGTCGGCTTCATACCCGGGTAGTCACCACCAACAATGGCAACCTCACGGATGCTGGGCCCCTCACTGATAACCTGACGCGGCTCACCCGCGATAGGAAGATCAAGTCCCCGCTTGATTTTGATCATAGCCTCTCGCCCGTCTGCGAACTGTTCTGGAATTGCCCGACGCTGGACACAATGGCCTTTCCGGACCGGCTCAGGGCAACCAGCACTGCCCTGCCCGACCCACTGCCCGGCGCGCGACATTATAGTGGTGCGCCTGCTGTGTTGCCAGCCAACTCTCGGATTTTCGGCGTGTTTTCACGCTGTTTAACGTGCCTTTGACGCGCATCAATAGCGGCACCACTGGCACCACAAAAAAGGCCCGCATGGCAGGCCTTTTCTGTGTACTGCTTATTCCCAGGGGTAACCGGGATACTCGACGCCGGAAATCTGCTGCAGGATGCGCATGACCTGGCAGCTGTAGCCGAACTCGTTGTCGTACCAGACGTACAGCACGCAGTAGCGGCCATCCACCAGGGTTGCCTCGGCATCAATCACGGACGCATGGCGTGAGCCGACAAAGTCGGTGGACACGGCATCCGGCGAGCTGACGTAGTCGATCTGGCGCTGCAGGGGTGAATGCAGGGACACCCAGCGCAGGTAGTCATTCAACTCGTCCAGCGAGGTTTCCTTGCCCAGCGTCAGGTTGAGGATCGCCAGGGACACGTTCGGCGTCGGCACACGGATGGAGTTGCCGGACAGCTTGCCCGCCAGCTCCGGCAGCGCCTTGGCGGCCGCCGTGGCCGCACCGGTCTCGGTGATGACCATGTTCAGAGGTGCCGCACGCCCACGACGCGGGCCCTTGTGGAAGTTATCCAGCAGGTTCTGGTCGTTGGTGTAGGAGTGCACCGTTTCCACGTGGCCGTGCTCGATGCCGAACTTGTCGTTCAGGGCCTTCAGCGGCGGAACGATGGCGTTGGTGGTACAGCTGGCGGCCGAGATGATCTTGTCGTCGTCACTGATCAGGTCGTTGTTGACCCCGTGAACGATGTTCTTCAGGTCACCCTTGCCCGGCGCCGTCAGGATCACCCGGTCGATGCCCGGACGGGACAGGTGCACACCCAGGCCCTCGGCATCCCGCCACTTGCCGGTGTTGTCGATGAGGATGGCGTTGTTGAGGCCATACTCGGTGTAATCCACCTCGGACGGGTCGTTGGCGTAGATCACCTTGATGAAGTTGCCATTGGCGATCAGGGCATTATCTTCCTCGTCTACGGCGATGGTGCCATGGAACGGGCCGTGAACAGAGTCGCGGCGCATCAGGCTGGCGCGCTTTTGCAGGTCGTTCTTGCCGGATTCACGTACCACGATGGCCTTCAGGCGCAGGCCATGGCCGGAGCCGACCTTCTCGATCAGCAGGCGGGCCAGGATACGGCCGATACGACCGAAGCCGTACAGCACCACGTCGGTGGGCTCGGGCAGGTCGATCTTGTTCTCCACCGCCGATTTCAGCTCCTCGGCGACGAACTCGGCCACGGACAGGCCGCGGTTGTCGGTCTTGAAGGCCACCGCCACCTTGCCGATGTCGATGCGGCTGGGCCCCAGGTCCAGCTTCACCACTTCCTGCAGGATCGGGAAGGTATCCACCACGGACAGCTCGGCATCCTCGATCTGCTTGACGAACCGGTGCGTCTTGAGGATCTGGATAACGGACTTGTTAACCAGGGTGCGGCTGTAAACGGTAGTGGTGACGTTCTTCTCGCGATAGAGCTTGCCGATCATGGGAATCATGGCTTCAGCAATTTCTTCGCGGTTTTTCCAGCGTCCGAAGTGGTCTTCCTGCTTGTTCACGGTAGGGCCTCTCGGTTTAGGGGGGTTCGACGGGGCCCACCGCCGGTGGCGGGCCCTCTTCGGGGCGCGAATTCTAACCGCTTGCGGCGCCGCTATCCACTGGTGAAGGGCACCATTGATCAGCTAGCTGAAGGCACGAGCCACCGCAGCCCGCAGGGCCGGCACCACCTGCTCGTCGAACCAGGGCCGCTGGGCCAGCCAGCGCCGGTTGCGCGGGCTCGGATGGGGCAAGGCAAACAGGCCGTCGGGATGCTCCTGCCAGGCAGCCACATTGGCGGAGACACTGCCCTGCCACTGCGGCAGGTAGTGGCGCTGGGCGTACTGGCCAATCAGCAGCGTCAGCCGGATGGCCAGCAGCTGGGCCAGCAGGGGCCGGTGCCAGGTGGCAGCACATTCCGGCCGAGGTGGCAGATCCCCTCCTCGCCCGCGCCCCGGATAACAGAAGCCCATCGGCATGATGGCGACGCGGGCCGGGTCATAGAAGGTGTCCCGGTCCATTTGCAGCCAGTCTCGCAAACGCTCACCGGAGGGGTCATTCCAGGGAATGCCGGTCTCATGCACCCGGGTGCCGGGGGCCTGGCCAATCACCAGGAGGCGGGCGCTGGGCGCCATCTGCAGCACCGGGCGTGGACCCAGTGGCAGGTGCGGCTGGCACAGCCGGCAAGCGCGCACCTCGTCCAGCAGGGCAATCCGCTCAGACACGGGGCTCCTGCTCATGCAGGCGCATCAGCCCCTCCTGCACCACCGACGCCACCAGCGTGCCGTCCTGGCGATAGATCAAGCCACGATTGATGCCACGCGCGCCAGTGGCCGTGGGCGCATCAGTGGCGTACAGCAGCCATTCGTCCACCCGGAACGGGCGGTGGAACCACATGGCATGGTCCAGGCTGGCGGCCTGCACATGGGGCTGAAAGAAGTTCATGCCGTGGGGCAGCATGGCGGTCCCCATCAGGCCGAAGTCGGAGCAGAACGTCAGCAACGCCCGGTTGGTGGCTTCATCCACGTCAATCCGGTCACTGATGCGAAACCAGGCCAGCCGGGTCGGGTCCTGCGGCTCGGCCTCGAAACTGTTGGCCGGCTTGATCGGCCGGAACTCCACCGGCCGCTCCTGCAGGAAGGCGGCGCGGAACTTGTCCGGGATGCGCTCGGCAAACTGCCGGCGAATGGCGTCATCGCTTTCCAGTGTCTCCGGCGCCGGCACGTCCGGCATGTCCGTCTGGTGCTCGACGCCCTCCTCCGGCTCCTGGTAGCTGGCCGCCAGGCTGAAAATGGCCTTGCCGTGCTGGATGGCATTGACCCGCCGGGTGGTAAAGCTCTTGCCGTCACGAATGCGATCGACGTCGTAGATGATGGGCACGGAGAAATCCCCCGGGCGCAGGAAATAGGCATGCAGCGAGTGCACTGGGCGGGCGTCCGGCACTGTGCGTGAGGCCGCCATCAGCGCCTGGCCGGCCACCAGGCCGCCGAATATGCTGCGCTGGCCGGTGGCCACCGTCTGGCCGCGAAACAGGTTCTGCTCCAGCTGTTCCAGCTGGATGATATCCAAAAGGCCACGGACTACTTCTCTCATGACGCTCTCCCGGGCAAGTGACAAGGGCCGCCATGATAGCGGCTGGCGCCAGTGAATGCGTGCCATTAATCAGGCCGCCAATGATGCCTCCGCGGGTGTTACCGGCCGCTGCTTTGGCTACAATACGCCGCCTTCGCTTCCCAGCCACGGATTCCGGATGACCCTGTTACCCCAGCAAGCCCTGTTCCCCACCGGTCCCGACCGTCACCGGGACTGGGCCGGCCTGGACCAGGGCAATGCCGCCGCGGTGCTGGCCGAACTGGCGCCGCAACAGGAAGGTCCGCTGCTGGTGGTGACACCGGATTCCAGCAGCGCCCAGCAACTGTTTGACGCGCTCGGCTTCTACCTCGCCGATGAAAGCGTGGAGGTGCTGTTCTTCCCGGACTGGGAAACCCTGCCCTACGACCTGTTCTCGCCGCACCAGGACATCATCAGCGACCGCATCAGTGTGCTGCACCGCCTGCCGCGTATCCGCCAGGGCATTGTCATTGCCCCGGTGAACACCCTGATGCAGCGTCTGGCGCCGCGCCCGCATGTGGAAGGCAACAGCTTCCTGCTCAAGCGCGGCGAGCGGTTCGACCTGGAAACCACACGCGAGCAACTGGCCGCCTGCGGCTATCGCCAGCGCGACAATGTCTACGAGCATGGCGAATTCGCCGTCCGTGGCGCCATCGTCGATATCTTCCCCATGGGGGCCGAACAGCCGTTTCGGGTGGAGCTGTTCGATGACGAGATCGAGTCGCTGCGCCTGTTCGACCCGGAGACCCAGCGCAGTTCCGAACAGGTCCAGGAGCTGCGGCTGCTGCCGGCGGCGGAATACCCGCTCACCGAAGACGGCATCGACCAGTTCCGCCGGCGCTTTCGCGACACCTTTGACGTCGACCACCGCAACTGCCCGCTCTACCAGGACATTGCCGAGGGCCATGCCACTGCCGGTGTCGAGTACTACCTGCCCCTGTTCTTCGATGAACTCAGCCAGCTGTTCGACTACCTGCCGGCCAACAGCCAGATCGTCCAGCTCAAGGGCACCGACGATGCCGCCAGCCACTTCTGGGAGGAAGTGCAGTCGCGCTATGAAAGCCGTCGCCACGACATCCAGCGGCCGCTGCTGGCACCGAGCGCCATTTTCCTGCGCCCGGACGAACTGAACGGCCAGTACAACCGCTACCCGCGTGCGCGCATTGCCGACAAGGGCATCGACTTCCCGTTCCAGCAATCACCGGTGTTCCAGGCGGACAAGGACGGCAACCCGGCCACCGCCCTGAAGGCCTGGCTGCAACAGCATCCTGACCTGCGCGTGTTGTTGTGTGCAGAAACCGCTGGCCGCCGCGAAGCCTTGCTGACACTGGCCCAGAAAGCCGGCCTGCAACCTGAGATGGTGGATGGCTGGCAGGCCTTCGACCGTGGCCATGCACCGCTGTGCCTGACCGTGGGCGAGCTGGACCAGGGCTTCGTGGCTGAAGACTATGGCGTTGCCGTGATTGCCGAAGCGCAGCTGTACGGCGACCGGGTGATGCAACGCCGCCGCCGGCGCACCACGGAAACCACCAACGAGCAGGCATTCCGCTCCCTGGGCGAACTCACCACCGGCTCACCGGTGGTGCACATTGATCATGGTGTGGGCCGCTACCAGGGCCTGGTGCACATGGACATCGACAACCAGCCGCACGAGTTCCTGCTGCTGGAATACGCCGGCGGCGACAAGCTGTATGTGCCGGTGTCGTCACTGCACCTGATCAGTCGCTATGGCGCTGGCGACCCGGATCATGCGCCGCTCACTCGCCTGGGCTCGGAACAGTGGAGCAAGGCACGCCAGAAAGCCGCCGAGAAAGTGAACGACGTGGCGGCAGAACTGCTCAACACCTATGCCCGTCGCGAAGCCCGTGAGGGCCGGCGTTTCAAGGTGGAGGAAGCCGACTACCAGCGCTTTGCCGCCGGCTTTCCGTTCGAGGAAACACCGGACCAGCAGCTGGCCATCAAGAATGTCCTGCTGGACCTGGAAGCGGGCCGCCCCATGGATCGCCTGGTCTGCGGTGACGTCGGCTTTGGCAAGACGGAAGTGGCCATGCGCGCCGCGTTCGTGGCAGTGCAGAACGGCGCCCAGGTGGCCATCCTTGTACCCACCACCCTGCTCGCCCAGCAGCATTTCGAATCCTTCAGCGACCGCTTTGCCGACTGGCCGGTAACCATCGAGGTGATGAGCCGTTTTCGCAGCAACAAGGAACGCGAAGCGGTGTTGCAGCGTCTCGCCGAGGGCAAGGTGGACATCGTTGTCGGCACCCACCAGTTGCTGCAACCGGGCATTACCTTCAAGGACCTGGGCCTGCTGGTGGTGGACGAAGAACACCGCTTCGGCGTCCGTCACAAGGAACGCCTGAAGGAATTACGCGCCGAGTGCGACATCCTCACCATGACCGCCACACCGATCCCGCGCACACTGAACATGTCGCTCTCGGGTATGCGTGACATTTCCATCATCGCCACACCGCCGGAAAAACGGCTGTCGGTGAAGACCTTCGTGCAGCAGAAAGACAGCGGCATCATCCGCGAGGCCATCCTGCGCGAGCTACTCCGCGGTGGCCAGGTGTACTACCTGCACAACGACATCGAACGCATGGAACGCACCGCCGAAGAGATTCGCGAGCTGGTCCCCGATGCGCGTGTAGTCACTGCCCATGGCCAGATGCGCGAGCGCGACCTGGAAGCAGTGATGAGCGATTTCTATCACCGCCGCTTCAACGTGCTGGTGTGCTCCACCATTATCGAGACCGGCATCGATGTGCCCAGCGCCAACACCATTGTCATCGAGCGCGCTGACAAGTTCGGCCTGGCACAGCTGCACCAGCTGCGTGGTCGCGTGGGCCGTTCCCATCACCAGGCCTATGCCTACCTGCTGACACCGCCGCCGAAGGTGATGACAAAGGACGCGCGCAAACGGCTGGAAGCGATCGAGTCGGCAAGCGACCTGGGTGCCGGCTTCATGCTTGCCAGCCATGACCTGGAGATCCGCGGAGCCGGCGAGTTGCTTGGCGATGAACAGCACGGCCATATCGAGTCCATCGGCTTTTCCCTCTATATGGAGATGCTGGAGCAGGCAGTGGAGTCCCTGCGCCGGGGCGAGCAGCCGGACACCAGCAAGCCCCTGTCCGGCGGGCCGGATGTTAACCTGCGCATCCCGGCGCTCATTCCGGATGACTACCTGCCGGACGTATTTACCCGCCTGACCCTGTACAAACGCATTGCCGGCTGCCGCAACCACGACCAGCTGGACGCCCTGCAAGTGGAAATGATTGACCGTTTCGGCCTGCTGCCGCAGCAGGTGAAATACCTGTTTGCCGTGACCGAACTGCGCCTGCGGGCGGAACAGCTGGGTATCGCCAAGGTCGACACCACGGCGAAGAGCACCCGGCTGGAATTTTCCGAGAAAACAGCGGTCGACCCACTGGTACTGGTGAAACTGGTACAGTCGGCGCCGACCCGCTACAAGCTGGAGGGCGCCACGGCGCTGAAGTTCATTGCCGACGCGGACAGCTACGACGAACGCCTCGAGGTTGTGAACGGATTACTGGACACACTGGCCGGCACCAGCAGATAGTGTCGCCTGCGGAGGACTTACCATGCGTTACCTTTTGATTGCGGTGTTCAGCCTGTTGCCGGCCCTGACCGTGGCGAATGCGGCAGCGGAAACGGAGACGGCCAGCAACCCCTACACCGAGCTGTCGGCGCCGGAGCTTCGTCGCAAGATCGCGGCGGTGGACGAGATCTACAAGGAAAACTGGTACCAGGTGGAGCTGGTGGCGTTTTCCCGCCGCAGTGCCATCACCCAGGAATACTGGCGCCTGGACAAGCGCCCCCAGCTGAATGCCGACAACGCCATTCACCCGGCCGCCGGCACACCTGCCACCCTGCCTGAGCAAAGCGATGCCATTGACCAGAAAGCGGCAGCCTCAGGCGCCTGGCGTGTCATCGACAATGCCGACATGTCACTGGACAGCATGGCCACGCGCATGGCCGACAGCGGCGAATACCGCATCCTGCTGCAGACGGCCTGGCGCCAACCGGTGCGCGAGCGCAGCGTGGCGTTCCCGGTCTACGTCCGCGGCGGTGACGCCATCGCGGTATTCCCCGAGCAGCCAGATGCTGATGGCACCCTGCCCACTGGTGCGGACAGCGCCGGGCAATCCGGCTTGCCGCCGCTGGAGCTGAACGAAGGCATCAACGACCCGATTGCAGAACAGATGCCCGACGCCCTGCAGGTGGACGCCACCGAACCGGAATTCCAGGCACTGCTGCGCATCCACCTGTCGCGTTACCTGCATATCGAGCCCGACGCCTGGTTCACCGATACCAGCGCCGACGGCCAGCGTTTCTGGGTCAACATCGACCAGAAGCGACGCATGCGCAGCGAGGAACTGCACTACCTGGATCACCCGCTGTTCGGCCTGCTGGTGCGACTGATGCCCTACGAGACTGACGAGCAGAAACAACTGGCGTTGATGGAAAAGGCGCTGAAGGCGAAGTAACGGCAGCAGATTGCCGGGAGGGTTCGCGGCGTGCACGCCGCGCCTGCGGTCATCGGGGGTTGGCGGTTTGGTCGGGGTGTGGGGATGCCCTCACCCTGTCCCTCTCCCACAGGGAGAGGGGACTCTCAAGCAAGCGTGCAGGGACACTCCCCTCCCCACCCGACACCACAGCAATCAAAAAAACGCCCCCTCTCCCTCCGGGAGAGGGCCGGGGTGAGGGCCCGTCAAACGGCTGCATCGCCCCTCGCCGCCGCTATTCCTGCATGCTCGCCAACTTTGCCAGCACCGCATGTACCGCATCCATGCCCCTGTGCAGCACGGCTTCGATTTCTGCCATGGTGATTTCGCGATCGGCCTTGCCCGCCGCCGGGTTCACCACCAGGGACAACATGGCGTACGGCAACTCAAGCTCACGCGCCAGTACCGCTTCGGGCATGCCGGTCATGCCGACGATGTCGCAGCCGTCGCGCTCCATGCGTTCGATCTCGGCGGCCGTCTCCAGGCGCGGCCCCTGGGTCGCCCCATAGACACCGCCGTTGACGGGCTCCAGCTGTAACTGCTCAAACGCGTCCACCAGTTGCAGGCGCAGTGCCGTATCAAACGGCCAGCTGAAATCCACATGGGTGACCGGCCCGGAACGGTCATCAAAGTAGGTGCTGTCACGCCCCCAGGTGTAGTCAATCAATTGATCGGGCACGACCAGCGCACCGCTACCGCATCGCTCGGTAATACCGCCCACGGCATTGGCCGCGACGATGGCCGTCGCCCCGGCGTTCTTCAGCGCCGCCAGATTGGCGCGGTAGTTCACCTGGTGGGGCAACAGTACGTGGGGATTGCCGTGACGGGCCAGGAACAGCACCTTCTGGCCAGCCAGCACTCCCTCCTGCACCGGTGCCGACGCCTCGCCCCAACGGGTGGACGCACTGTGCTCTCCCACCAGTTCCAGGGACGGCATCTGCGTCAGGCCTGTACCGCCAATGAATGCCAGCATGATTCGCTCCCGCGCCCGAGGCGCTATTCGCTTACCGCAAAAATACCCGGCGCATTGCGCCAGTAACCCCGGTAATCCATGCCGGCGCCGAACAGGTAGGCATCCTCCGCCTCGACACCGGTGTAATCCGCCTTCAGGCCAGGGCGCGCTTTGCGGTCGTGGACCTTGTCCACCAGCACCGCCGTCGACACAGACGCGGCACCCTGCGCTTTGCAGGCGTCGATGACGGCCAGCAAGGTGGTGCCGACGTCGAGAATGTCATCGAGAATGATAACGTGCCGGTCCTTCAGCGATGCCGCCGGCGCCACCCGCCACTGCAGATCACTGCCCGCGGTCTCACCGCGGTAACGGGTGGCATGCAGGTAATCAATCTCGAGCGGGAAATCCAGGCGCGTCAGCAACCGGCCCGCCAGCACCACACCGCCATTCATGACGGTGAGCAGCAGCGGGTCATGCTCGCCATGCGCCGCCGTGATGGCAGCGGCCATCTGGTCAATGGCGGCATCCAGCTCGGCCATGCTGTACAGCTCGCGCGCATCACGGCGCACACGCGCCAGTTCCTCGGCAAATTCCGGGCTCACTGGCCCTCCCCCGCCGGCGCATCGGCCGACTCGTTGAACACATGCAGCGTCCGTGTGGGGAAAGCGAACTCGGCGCCATGCTCTTCGACAATGGCCATCACCTTCAAAAGGATTTCCTGCTTGATCTCATGGAAGCGCACCCAGTCCGTGGTCTTGGTAAAGGTGTAGATGAAGAACTCCAGGTGCGAGGCGCCGTAACTGTCGAAGTTCACCATCAGGGTGTGATCGGTCTCGATCTCCGGATGGTCCTGCAGCATCTTGCGCACGTCCTTGCAGATCGGCTCCATCAGGTGCCCATCGCTGTAGCGGATGCCGAGCTTTTCATAAATGCGGCGATTGAGCATGCGTGACGGGTTCTCCACCACGATGGAGGCAAACATGGAATTGGGAATGTACAGCGGCCGCTTGTCGAACGTGCGAATGCGCGTCAGCCGCCAGCCGATGTCTTCCACCGTGCCCTCGATGGCACGGTCCGGGGAGCGCACCCAGTCACCCACCTTGAAAGGCTTGTCCAGGTAGATCATCAGGCCACCGAAGAAGTTGGCCAGCAGGTCCTTGGCGGCAAAACCCACTGCCACGCCACCGACGCCACCAAAGGCCAGCACCCCGGAAATGGAGTAACCCAGGGTCTGCAGGATGATCAGCAACGCCGTGATGATGACGGACACGCGCAACAGCTTGGCAATGGCCTTGGCCGTGGTCTTGTCCATGGGCTTGGACAGACGCTCCGGATTAATGACGTTGGTTTCGGCAAACGAGATGAAGCGGGTAAAGAACATGGCGATGATAACAATATGCGCCACTTCCCGTGCTTGGGGCAGGTAGTTGAACAGCTCCGTCTCGGTGACGTTCTGCAGCACGCGCACGGCAAACGAAATACCGATGGTCCAGACAAACAGGCGCACCGGGATCCGGGCAGCCTCCAGCAAGGCGTCGTCCCACAGGCTTTCCGACTTGGCGACGATGCGCTCGGCCAGGTCAACCAGGCGCATGAGGATGAAATTGCTCGCCACGGTCAGAAAGACGATGACAAACACCTGCGTCAGCCACACCTCGGTATCGGTGGACGGCTGGAAGAAACTGCTCAACTGAATGCTGTCCATGGATTACCCCAGCAGTTGTTGGGCCCGCGCTTGCGCATCGGCAAGCGCCAGGGACGAAGACGGTTGGCTGGCAGACAGCGTCGTCGCTGCCACCAGCGATGCATCAGGCTGCCATTGCTCGAGACTCTGTGCCACCTGCACAGCACCGGCACGGTCGTTGCAGACCAGCACCATGTCACACCCGGCACCCAGCGCGGCACGGGCACGGGCCGGGTAATCACCGGCGAAGGCGGCGCCGGCCATGGCCAGGTCATCGGAGAAGATCACGCCCTTGAAGCCCAGTTCCTGGCGCAACACGTCCTGCAACCAGAAACGGGAAAACCCGGCCGGATTGTCATCCGCCGCCGTGTACACCACATGCGCAGGCATGATGCCTTTCAGGCGCGCCGCCAGGTGCTTGAACGGCAGCAGGTCCTGGGCGCGGATATCGGCCAGGGAACGCTCATCCACCGGCAGTTCCAGGTGCGAATCCGCCGCCACATGGCCATGCCCGGGAAAGTGCTTGCCGGTGGCCGCCATGCCGGCATCCGCCATGCCATCAATGAATGCGCCGGCCAGTGCCACCACCTGCCCCGGCTCACGGCCAAACGCCCGGTCGCCGATGACCTCGGAGTGGCCGAAGTCCAGATCCAGCACCGGGGCAAAACTGATATCGATGCCGCAGTCCACCAGCTCGCTGGCCATCAACGCACCCAGCTGCCGGGCAGCCAGGGCCCCCTCGGCGCGATCACGGGCATACAGCGCGCCCAGCGCCGCCATGGGTGGCAGCCGTGTGAAGCCGTCTCGGAAGCGCTGCACGCGCCCGCCCTCCTGGTCCACGGCAATGAGAATATCGGGACGCACGGCGCGGACGGCATCCACCAGCGCGCACAGCTGCGCACGGTCTTCGTAGTTGCGGGTAAAAAAGATCAGGCCGCCGGTGGCCGGGTGCGCCAGTAGCTCGCGGTCTTCGGCGGTGAGTTCGGTGCCGTCGATGTCGAGCATCAGGACGGGGGCAATGGCATCAGGCATGACAGGCCTTATTCTTCGATGACGACGGGACAGCCCACGGTGACGCGATCAAACAGGTCGATGATATCGGCGTTGCGCATGCGCACACAGCCATGACTGCGCGGCACGCCCATGGGTTCGCTGTCAGGTGTGCCGTGAATATAGATGAAGCGTCGCATGGAATCCACGGACCCGAGCCGGTTGCGGCCCGGCTCGCACCCGCTCAGCCAGAGAATGCGTGACAGGATCCAGTCGCGGCCGGGATGGGCCTCAGCGAGCGCCGGGGAATACACCTCACCGGTGGGCCGGCGGCCGACAAACACGGCGTTCTCCGGCTGGCCGGCGCCGATGCGCGCTCGAATGACGTGACTGCCGCGCGGCGTGCAATTGCTGCCTTCGGCCTCACCCGGGCCGTTGGCGGCTGTGGAGACCGGCCAGGTGGTCACCCCGCCCTGGTCATCGTTCAGGGTAAGGGTCTGCTCGGCAATGCTGACGCGTATCTGCATGGCATTCAGGATGCCTGCACCGACGCGCGGATACCACCGGCCAGGAAGGCGATCAGGCGCTTGTCCACATCCCCTGGCCCGAGGTCATCGCCGAAGTCGGCCTTGCAGATGGCACGCAGGCTGTCCATGCCCGAGAGGGTAAAGATGGTGGAGCCGAGGGCAAAGTGCACGCGCCAGAACAGTTCCATGGGCGAGACATCCGGCACCGCCTGCTGCAGGCGCATCAGGAAGCGGGTAAAGACATCGCCGTAACGCTCGCGCAGGAACTTGCGCAGGTGGCCCTGCCCCTGGGTGTAGCCCAGGCCGGACAGGCGAAAGAAGATGGCCACGCGGCGGGCATCACCCTGCTGGGCCGCCACCGAGGTGTGCGACACCAGCGACAGCAGGGCTTCCAGGCTGACCTCGTCATCGGCCATGTCGCGCAGCTTTTCATCCAGACGCACACAGAAGGCCTCCAGGAAGCGCTGGAAAACGGTCTGTATGAGTGCCTCCTTGGAGCCGAAGTGGTAGTTCACCGCCGCCAGGTTGACCCCTGCCTTGCTGGTAATGGCACGCAGGCTGGTCTCGGCAAAGCCTTTCTCGGCAAACAGGGCCTCGGCGGTATCCAGGATACGGTCAACGGTGGAGCTTGGTGGCATGGCAGGTCCCCAGCTGGCGCAACAGTCGGGCGCCAGGGGCCCCCAAACCGGCAAACACAAACAAACGTTTGAAACGTCTGTATGTTGGCGCAACCGCCCGGCCCGGGCAACCCTTCGCGCCGGCATCACACACAGGGGCGCGTGAAGGGTGTACCATGCCGCATCACGTGAATAACCGCCCTGAGGGAGTCTTTCCATGTCAGACAAGCCGTTCCAGATCGTCGTTTTCGGTGCCACCAGCTTTGTGGGCCAGATCATCTGCCAGTACCTGACAGACACCTACGGCGTGGACGGCGACGTCAAATGGGCCGCCGCCGGGCGCAACCCGGACAAGCTGGAGCAGGTAAAGGCCTCCCTGGGCAGCAAGGCCGCCGCCCTGCCCCTGCTGCAGGCAGATGCCAATGACCCGGGCCAGCTGGCCGACCTGTGCAACATGACCGATGTGGTGCTCTCCACCGTCGGCCCCTATGCCCTGTACGGCGAGCCCATGGTGAAAGCCTGCGTGGAAACCGGCACCGACTATGTGGACCTCACCGGTGAAACCCAGTGGATCCGCGCCATGCTGCTGAAGTACGAAGCCAAGGCGAAAGAATCCGGCGCCCGCATCGTCAACTGCTGCGGCTTTGACTCCATCCCCTCAGACCTTGGCGTGCACTTCCTGCAGCAGCAGGCCCAGGACCAGTTCGGCGCGCCCTGTACGCGTGTGAAAATGCGCGTGAAAGCGGCCAAGGGCGCCATGTCTGGCGGCACCGTGGCGAGCATGCTCAACATTGCCCAGGAAGCGGCCAGTGACAAGGAGCTGCGCAAGCAGCTGGCCAATCCCTACGCCCTGTGCATCGACAATGCGGTGAGCAGCGAGCGCCAGCCGGATGTGAAATCCGCCACCTTCGACGACGACTTCGGCGTCTGGCTGGCCCCGTTCGTGATGGCCGCCATCAACACCCGTGTGGTGCACCGCTCCAACGCCATCCTGGGCGGCGCCTACGGCACCGACTTCGCCTATGACGAAGCCATGATCACCGGCAAGGGCACCAAGGGCTGGCTCGCGGCCCAGAGCATCACCGCCGCCATGGGCGGCTTCCTGGTGGCCGCGGTGATCAAACCCACCCGCTGGCTGATGGAAAAAACTTTCCTGCCCGCCCCCGGCGAAGGCCCGAGCCCGGAAGCACAAGAGAAAGGCTTCTACGACATCCGCTTCCACGGCATCACCACCAAGGGCGACGAAATCCGCACCAAGGTCACCGGTGACCGTGACCCGGGCTATGGCTCCACTGCGAAGATGATTTCAGAAGCAGCACTGTGCTTGGCTAAAGAAACACCGCACACGCTCAAGCCGGGTGGCTTCTGGACGCCGGCCACGGCGCTGGGGGATAACCTAATCAAGCGGCTGGAGGCGAAGGCGGGGGTGCATTTCACGGCCCAGTGACATAGCGAATTGGTTTGAGGCCTGCTCTTGGGACAAGGCGTGCCTAACCCCCTTGAATGACGTCCAAAAAACTGCTCCTCCGGGGGCAGTTTTTATATGTGCCTACTCCGCTCTATAGCGTTGCAAACAGGGGTGCCGGTTACGGCGTCCCCTCTTGCTTTGCCTTGTTAGGCGTGCATGTTGTTTCGGAAGCGCGGCTGGGTCGTGTATATCAAGATCCTCACTGCAATACATTTATTTAAGCTCCACCAAAGTGGGTGAGTAAATATACTTGCCTGAAATATTTCTGATTTCGCGAGGGATAAATAGCGAATAATCAATCAGGTATGAAGTATTCCTAACCTCTATAAGATCACCGCTGCCATCTGTGGTTAAGCATTTAAAGTCTAGGGCGTATCCGGTGAAAGTGTTGTGTATTGACGAAGCTTCATACTGCGAGCCTTTGGCCTCACAATTGACTTCCCGCTTCCAAAAATCAGCGATCTGAGTGCGTCTGCCTAACTCCATTTTAAAGTTAAGGCCTTCCAAAGGGTCGGCTTGAATGAAATCCAGGTCCGCAACGCGGTAGTCGGAATAGAGATTGCGCCAACCAGGCTTTAATGCTTGTGCGTCAAACTGAGACAGTCCTAAGTAGGACATTTCATAGATGGTTAGGTTGGGAAACTCATTTACGAGCTCCTCTGTCTTTATTCTTGTGACCCCATTCTCGGCTGGGCGATAGGACTTGATTGACTTTCCGTGCCACTCCACAACGTCGTTTTTGTAATGGGTTAGGGAATACTCGATACGGCCAGACAACCCGTTTCCTTCGTTCCGGGCGGTCTTAAGTGCGGACAGCACATTAGAAGACAAGTCTTGATACTTGAACGTATCAAGATAGTTGCCTTGGTAATTCTTAATCTTTTCGGGATCTACTGGCCGCCCGCTGCAGCCGAAAATCAGAAGGCAAATGGTTAGCGTTAATACTCTACTCAAAAACCTCTCCTTAATTCTCTATATCACCTAGGCTAACGCCCGGCTGACGCGCCGGTTTGGAGCCGCTAAGCGGCGGAAAGTCGGTCGCAGTGCAGCCGTTGGTTATACGACTAGTGTACACTCTGCCCTTCGGTGTTCTTGATTACTGAAAGAGAGAGCTCTCCGTTATCCTTTTCGTTTGTTACCCAGATTACGATCTGGTGGTTCGCAATCTCGTAATGGAGTCTCACCAGAGGTTCTCTCGCGCCTTCTAATTTGTAGCCCCGAATTCTTACTTGCCCGATAAAACTTTCAGTAGAGGCTATAAAATCCGAACTTCGGTGAAACTCCAAAGTGATTTGGTCTTGAAAATCTTCATCGGTGCTGAACGAATATGAGCCCGTTGCGGGGTAGCCATCACCGGCCCTGGCGAAGGGAGCTATAGAACCATCGTAGATACGAATGCCGAAAGTTTCAGTCAGTATTCCATTCGCTCCAATGGGCGCATTTGAATCAATTACAATTCGGCTCTTCGAAGAGCCCTTTTTCTTTAGCCCTGATAGTAGCTTTTTAAACATGGCTCACCGTATAACGTCGCAAACAGGGGCGCGCTTTAGCGCGTCCCTGCCTGCTTTGCCTTGTTATATAATCAAACCGTTGCGGCCAAGGCCAGCAACCCCAGCGGGGCTGTCAGCCACCTGGCCCAACGTGCCTTTGGCCGCCATATGCAGAAGGCAGCCAATGCTAAAAGCGCAGGGATTAGGCCATAGACAAAGTAGACCCCAAACTCCCAGTCCTGTTCGGTTAAGGGGAGAACAAACTCTAACCACCAAACAGGCTCCGCTAAATCTAAAAGCCGGACTATGGCGCGCGCCAAGAACCAGTAGCCGAGTAGCACAGAAACCGCTCGCAGCACTTCCTCGACCTTTTCGCCGCCCTTCTTGTCGTAATGTCTAAGTGTCTTAAGCATTACAAATATAACGTCGCAAACAGGGGCGCGCGTAGCGCGCCCCTGCCTGCTTTGCCTTGTTATGTTGCGACCCTCGCAAGAAAATCTTTATATGCTTGATGCCTGCTGAAAATCCCAGCCTTGCGAGGCAGAAATAGAATGTAGTTACCAAATACCGTTTCATTCTTGAAATTTAAACGCCTGCCTCCAGGCTCCAACGTACTTTTCTCTACGCTACGGATCATCTCAAATGGGATGCATACGTATTGACCGCGCTTTTTGATAAGAATGCCAGTTTTATCCATATAGACCACGTGCTTCTTGATAAGCATGAATGGGAAATATGCGCATCCCACGGCAATGAAGACAATGCTTGATGCAGAGAAACCGGTCAAAAAGGATGTGCCAAGCACCAAAACTACCCATGCTGTACCGAACAGGGCCATGAATTTTTTGTCATCCTCTTCAGAAATTATTTCCATCGCTTATCACACATAACGCCCAAAGCAGCGGCCGAGCGTAGCGAGGTCCAGCCCCGCAGGGGCGATGCTGCCTTTGCTTGTTATGTGAACTTTATAACTAACCATACGGCTTTTTTGATTTTGTTGTTTTCAGAATAATGGATAGCTTAGTGCTAATATCTTTTGGATATGAACCCATGGACTGAACCTTTCGAATACCGAGGCCCAGCTCACCAAGCCATTCCCAGCCCGTGGTACAAACCATTTTTGTTGCCGACTCTAAAACTTCTGCTTGCTCTATGAAACCCTCAGACTTTAGTTCATCAACTAAAGACATAGAGTATTTCCATAGTTCATCAGGTGAATCGAATTTCATGGCTCTGGTTTCACATAACGCCAAGCTTTGGGGCGGCTGGAGCGGAGCGTAAGCCGTCCCAGCCACGAAAGTGGCGATAACAGCGCCTTGTTATGTTGGATTTTCCGATTGCAAGCAATCATGACAGATGCTCCAAATCCTTAGCTTTAACTACAGAATCCCCAGAACCGTCGGCGTGCTCTACTAAATAAGCAAGCTCAGCACCCAAGCATTGAATAGAGATAACAGCAGCTAATTTTCCAGAATTAACACCAGATAGGATTCTTACAGCATCGTTGATAACAAAAGGAAGGGCCTTGCTGCGCTTCCCTTCGTAAAACTGATCGCTCACTGAACTATCCATTTCTTATCCAACATAACGGCCATGCTCAGCGGACCCAAACGTAGTGAGGCGTTTGCGCAACAATGCCGAAGGCATGCGCAAAAAGCCGCGCGGAGTTTGGGGCCCGCTGGAGCTACTTGTTAGGTGTGACCTCGGCATTAGCCAATCACCTTGACCATTTCTAGGCCACGATTAATCGCCATTGATGAGGCTGCCTCTGAAAGAGCTTCCATTTCTTCCTTGGATAGCTCGATTTCTTCTTCAACCAAGTAATCGATTATTGTTTCCACACCGAGCCCCCATTCATTCACTTCATGAATGTACTCGTAAATATCACTGCGGATCTTTTCTTCCAGTTTTGGCGCGACGGCAATATATGCCTTCTTAGACAATTCCAAGTTGTGTTTCCGGGTGCGATCCATTTTTTACACCTAACGCCTCAATAATGGGCCGACCGAAGGGAGGTCCAGCCGTAAGGCGACATTGATTGACTTGTTATGTTTTTACCCTTCAAACTCTTCATGGAAGTATATTTGTTTTGAGCCCTCGATGATTTTGCAATAAAGACTTGAGAACTCGTGGTAGCCACAATGCTCAGTGAATATACCCACCATTTCTTTTTCAAGATCCAAAACTACGAAGGAATTGTTGAATTTACAAACTGAACCGTCATCAAATAAGTATTCCACGCATTGGCCTGAAGGAAAATCATAGGCCGACAACCCTCGCTCCAATATTTCATCCGGTGAACGATTAAGCTTTTCGCTTAACTTTGAGGCCCACCTTTCTAGTATTTCTTTAACGCGCACAATCTTCCTCGGAAACATAACGTCGCAAACAGGGGCGCCGTTTACGGCGTCCCCTCTTGCTTTGCCTTGTTATGTGCTTTTCTATTCATACTTTCTTTCTTCCGACTCTTACTCCAAGACAAAAGAAACACGATTGCCAAGACAATAGGTAAATTCCAAGCCATCAGAGAGAGGTTTCTATCCGATAGCAGCATGTCGATCGAACAGGTATACGCTACAAAGCAGAGCCCCTGAACAACCACAAGCGCCAGCAGCAGCAATAACACTGCGGCTATATATATAGTTTTCATAGCGCTTCAAACATAACGTCGCAAACAGGGGCGCGCCTTAGCGCGTCCCCGCATGCTTTGCCTTGTTATATGCGCGTTTCCTTTGCGCAGGTTATGAACTTCCCTGAATCATCGTTTTCTAGCTCTCCGGTCTCCATCGCTGATACAAGGGCCGGTGAGACAGATTCTCTACCTATGGCTTCAATCTGTCGGGAAATTAGGTGCATCAGCCGCTGCCGCTCAACGCCAGACCTTTCGGAAGTATGGCCCGACCAGGAAATGCCTTTGTCATTGTATATGGCAAGCCGCTCAACGAGGGAGATCAGCTTTCGCCTTCTTAACCAGCGCACCATGCTTTAATCGCTATAACGTCGCAAACAGGGGCGCCTATGGCGTCCCCTCTTGCTTTGCCTTGTTATGTGTGAACTTCAAATTGAAGCTCGCCTCCGCTAATCTCAACTTCACCAAAATTTCCACATAGGTGATATGTTGAATCTGAGCCCCGGAGTGAATCAATATTCCCGTAGTCTATCTCGCCGTTGGCATCCGTGAAGAACCGTACAGACTCCATCGACTCCAAGCCTACCACCTCAAATACTCCGACGAACCGCAAAGTTGCCTTCCGATAGCAGGTGTACTCATCAGGCTTTGGTTCAGTATAAAAAGGAGATTCCGGCCATATGCTTGCCTCCAGATCAATGACTAGCTCCCCGGATTGACGGCTCCAGCTCAAGACGAAAGAGTCGTTCAGGTCGATCCCTTTAAAAACAGGCATATCAGTCCAGTTCATGCGAACTCACACATAACGCCTTTGTAACAGGCATTTTTTGTGTAGTGGAGTTTTGCGGTAAAGTGGCGCAGCCACTGCAAAACGGAGCGGAGTAAAAAATGTCCTGTTGACAAACTTGTTATGTGCTGCAAAATCTGTATTTATTGCACTTAAAATCATAGGCGTTTAATCCTGAAATTCCTGAGGAATCTCTTGCCTAAACAATGCTATGGCCTGCTCTACCAGCTCAAGATCTAAATCCCGATGATACAATGTGATCTCGTTACGTTTTTTTGTATCATCTCGAAATACTTCTAAAATCACTTCATCACCGGAATAAATCTCAACGCCGATCCCATCTCGCGACGAGACATCACTAGCAATGACATATTTTTCAATTTTTTTGAATTCTTTGTTCATAGCATTGATTCTGATTCACACATAACGTCGCAAACAGGGGCGCGCTTTAGCGCGTCCCCGCTTGCTTTGCCTTGTTAAATTCCACCGCCTGACCTGCAGCAACTAACAGTTTTTCGATCAGATGCAAGGGCTCTTCAAAGTCCCACCGCTCAAGCCTAAAGTCTACACCTTCTCCAATGATCTCAGCTCCGTCAGCATAGAGATAAAGCTCCAGTGAGGTTCCTTTAAGCCTCCCATGCAAGTACGGTAGACCTCGTGGATCCTCGTCAAAAGACTCCCAAAGGCCTCGATTTTGTAATTCACACAGGCACATATCTTGGAGCTTCGTAAGACCGCGCTCATCCGCCAGCTGAAATCCGGCCCAGGCCCTCTCACTACGCCGTGTGCTGGATAACCAAGCTTGCACCCTATCAATCATTCCTTTGATCGCATTCACCATTTAACGTCGCGAGCAGGGGCGCCGAAGGCGTCCGCTGCCTTGCCTTGTTAGGCGTGTGCCCTACTTAGTAAATTGTTTACAATCCCACAGAGCGAAAACCCGACAAGCGCTACTACTGGCAGGTGGAATGTAACGAATCTTGCTTCACTCACTCCGTTCATGGCCATAGCGCTGATGTCCTTAACGATAAATGCAACGCACACCAAAAGTGCCAAGTAAATCAATGGTAGCAGTAAGGTCGTAACAAGCGACAATTTGATTGTCGAGTGATTCTCAAAATATTTAACCCTGGAAGTTCCAAGCCAAATAAAAAGAACGGAAACACTCATAATCATCACGCTAAAAAATGAGGGGCTATATGAATGCTCTTCATAAAAAGGATAGGCCGTGCAATAACCTGCCAGTGCTAACCATACAATGAACATCGTGAGCTTGGTGCTCTTCATACAATCTCGCTCAATTATCTCGGTCGCCTAACAGTTAATTAGGTCGACTCGGTCGGCCTTTCTCTTGTCGATTTATTTTTCTTTGAGCCAAGCTTCCTACAGGTGATTACGTATTTCAATTCAATACCTTACCGGTAGACGGCACAATTAGGGATTCGTGATACTCGGCCCGCGTCTGCTAAATTCATAAAGCACCACAGTAATATCACAGTGATGTGATCGCTGGCTAAGTAAAGCAATTCAATGGGTTACGGGACTCGTTAGTCAGGCTTAACTGGGATAGTGGGTTAAGTTATTGTACGGGGCCAGACCTCCAGTTTCCCGCTGAACCAACCACCGCGGCACCGAGTAACGGATCAATTAGTGGGTTTCCTAGCTTTATTCTTTTGGGATCAGAATTCATGATCACATCAAATATTTAGAATTTCTCAAGCCGCTGTCTTATTCGCTCTGGCGGACCGTTTGAGATGGTGTCGTTGACCTTGCTCAAGCAATAATCCCGAGTAAAAGTACCTCGCTGGTCCTCTTGCCGTACACGCGTTCGAGCATCGTCTTTGGCATAGCTTATCCACTTTGGCTCTCCTAACGCCAAAAAATAGGCATCAGTTTTCTCAATGGACCGTCGCAGCGCCTCCTTTGCACCATCAGCATCCAAGTCGAGCTCGGGAAATCTAACCGAGCATTCTTCAATCAATGCAACCTCGGCATAAAGACCACCTGCAGCGTAAGCAGCACTTTCCTTTGGTTCGTTGCTACATCCTGTAAGAATCAGCGGTGTCAGAATCACAAAATATTTGATCATTTTATTCATAATTTTCACTCCCAGAAGAGATCCGGAGACCCATTAACTGACCGGCGCCCCTGATAGGTTCGCACACTCTATAGCGCACTAGCTCGGAAAAAAAGGAACACCGGCGATCACTTACCACACCGCTACAGATCGATTAATTTGTGGGTGCCCTTATTTTTTTCCAAATGGGAAGCGGCCAAGCCATGGCTCCCGTCCCATACCCATGAATGGCTAAGAAAATCTGACCAAATAGACCAATCATCATGTCAGTCGACACCGGCCTAATTATTGGCGAGAAATTGCTTACTGCCTCCTAGTGCATATGAAAGGTGAGGCCTAACACTATGATCTGTTATCAGGAGATATCACATCCGAAAAGATTAAACTTTTCTTGACGCCGATATTTTTCTCATGTGCCGCACGTAAAAGATTCCTATCGCGACTCCGAAGACGAACAACATCTCCATTTCGACATATCTATCTCTAAAACAATGGGGAAGAAGATATTTATTTGCCAAGAGGACCAACCAAACGCCAAGCAAGCCGAAGACCATGTTCGTCAACTTGGTTGTGCCATTAATCAGCCTACTTCGGAGCGGATTTTTTCTCTTAACGTAGCAATAGGACTGGTCGAAACCAACCCAATCCTGCTCTTGAATATCTTGATGAACATACTCTGAGCTAATACTATAATTTTGAGATATAAAAACGTCTCCGTTGAATTCATAGAAATATCCGACCGGTTTTTTTTTGCAGTCAACTTTTGACCAACCAGAGAGCCTGTCGACTTGAAGATAGAGCGCATAGAGGAACATCACGCTCATAAATCCCAACAAACCAAAGGCAAAGTAAAACAGCAAATGCTCGCTAGGCCCACAGAGGCTCATGCTAAATGCTTACTTTCTTCTTTAATACGGGTTTTGGCATTGGGTGCTTATCGCCTCTTTAAATTGCATGGCGTGAAATCTGAAAGGCCTGACCCCGGTTGTGCTTATAACCCACTCTAGACCCAAGGAGTCACGCCCAAAAATGGATCAGCTCGCCAATGCGTGTCCGAGACTTGCTAATCGATGGGTGCCTTTATTTTGCTTTTATCTAATTTTTGTGGGCGGAGGATTCCATCCTTCGATATTCCCTGACAATCTCAATGGCCTGCTCAACGTCATTAGATCGCCAACCACAGGAAACAAGAAGCATTGAATCAACGATTTCAATAGAAAACTTTTTTCGCCATCTTTCGACGAATTTCAGAAAGGCTTCGGCTTTTGGATTACCCTCAAAAACAACAAGATTCAAACCACTTTCCTCAAGCAGCTTTCCGGATGCCCTATAGCCCTGCCCGTACACCCTTCTAGCCTCATCCGTCAACGCCATTAATTGATATGGCACCGGTGAAATCTTCCCCATCAGTATGTGCCCAGGGAATGAAAACGCAGCTCGGCCCGAATCAAAACCACAGCGTGATACATAAATTTCATCTTCCGTCTGCAGCCACTCAGACTTCAATTCCACCTGTCCTAGCAGTTCTGATTTACCAACATCAGGCTTAACATCATGGCTCGGCCTCAGACCCAAAGAAAGCGCCTCAGATCTCCATTTTCTATGCCAGAGGAAAAAGAAAATAGGCAAAGCGAAGATCATTAAAATCAAAATGATTTTCATTTCACACACCCATCATCCATTGCACGGATAAAGCTCATAAAACTCGATGCAGCCTGACCCATAATCACTGAAACAAGGATACCTACCAACGGCGTAAATGCAAAAGCCAGGATGGCCGTGAAAAGGAAAAGTAACACTGACATGAACATCATACCAAAGACATGATCTGAAGATGAGCATAAAAACGCAGTCTCTAATACCGTCTGAATAAGACCTAAAAGAAGAACGCCCCTTGCCACTGCCTTGAAAACTGGATCTAACAAGTTTAGCAAACGAAGAATTGCCTCTGTGATTGTGGTGCCGCTTTGCACTGCTGTTCCCAAAAGGCCTAAAGCGACATAAGCCTGCTTTGCTAGCTCACTACCATTTTCGCCGGTTCCTATTTTGTATGCTCCGGTGCCTGTGGAGGGATTTAGGATCAAATACCCGCTAACCAAACTACCAGAAAAATCAATGCTCTCCTCATGGCATGTCACCTCCATACCCGCCGCCACACTATTACGAATGTCATTCTCCACGAACTCACCCAGCTCAATCTGGTTTAATGCCAAATCAACATTCCGCTGGGTAATGGTCCAGATACGCTGCCCCTCAGCAGCCGCCAACTGAATCGCCTTCGCCGCACTGATGCCGTTGGCCGGCGTATCTTCGGTGGAATACATCTGCTCCGGCACCAGATGCTCCATGGCCGACATCCGCGCCCCCTGGGCACGATTGAATGCCTGCCACCGCTCGCTGTCGTTCTCTTTATCCACCCGTAAGTTATAGAACCGGTCCACATCCATGCCGAGCCCCGTGGTGGTCACGCTCTGCGGCACGCCATACCAGTACTGCGGCACCAGCGTGGTCTTGAACAACCCGTAGCTCGGCGCCCGATAGCCGACGGAATTAGCCTGCCGCTCACTGACGCTGTCCTGCACGCCATTGAGCGCGAAGTAGCTGAGGATGGTGCTGTAGAGCAGATCGCCCACCAGCTGCTGCTTCGTCAGGTCAGTGTAGTCCTCGGCACCGAGCTTGGCCTGCGTGGCTTCAAGCTCTGCCTGCAACGCCTGGGCCTGTGGCGCACTGATACCCTGCAAATCCAGCGCAATGGCGCGAAACTCCCCCGCCACCGGTTCATTCCGGCTGGTCTGCCAGCCGCGGCCCGGCTGCCAATAGCCCATGTCAGAAATCAGCGCTTCCCCCAGCGCCATAGTTGTGGACGAGCTAGCCGCCAAGGCATCGCCGAGGGCAAACTCAGCAGAAAGCTGGATCATGTAGCCCGGCAGAGTGTCGGGGATAGCCTCGGGATCAATCTCGCCGTTGGCGCCCGGCTCTGGCAGGTAGCTGGTGAGCAAGTCTTCGTCGGCCGGGGTAGCCGGCTTGAACGACAGCGCCAGCTTCTGCCCGGCGAGAGCCACCGTGGGCTGCTCCATACTCAAGAGCTGTGCGCCAGCGCTACCCTGTGCGTCGTCGGACAGCACATAGCGGAATTTCCAGCGCACATCATCCGCCAGCTCGGACGTCACCAGTTTTCGTGTGATCAGCGAATACGGCAATGTCGAGGCCAGCGCTTCCTGCACCACCGTCTTGATCGTACGTGTGCCAAGAACCTCGCCCACAGTAGCGTCCGGCGCCTGTTGTTCCAGAAAGGTTTCCAGCTGGGCGCGGTAGTCGGTCAGCGCGGCCTCAACATCGGCCTGTGGGACACCCTGCACCCAGCCTTCAGCTTCGTTAATGGTGCTTTGTGCGGTTATGGTATCTGCCAGCCCCTGCGCATCAAACGGCACTTCCGTGGCTAGATCCATGCCATCGTTGTAGTCGTACTGCTTGTAGCTGGCATCCATAGGCACCCAGCTGTCACCGGCAATATGCTTCTCCCCACGGCTCGGGGCATAGTCGATCCAGGCCTCCACCCAAACGTGCTCCAACTGGAAGCGCTTGATTACACCGCCCTCGGCAATGGCCTCGGTGGGAATGCCGCCCTGGAGCATCAGGTTACCGGCCGCCTTGGGTACATTTACACCACCCACCCAGTTCATCACTGCCTCGGCGGGCATTTCTACGGTGCCGAAGGCGTAACGTGCTGGCACATTGGCGGCCCGCAGCAATGCAATCAGCAGAGATGCTGTATCAAAGCCATTGCCCTTCAGGTTCTGCAGTGTGTAGTCGGCGCCCTGAATGGAGCCGTAGCTGGGAATGAACTCAATGTTGTTGCGCACCCACTGGTATATTTCCACCGGGTCGTGGTTCAGCTCTGCCGCCTTGGCGATGATGGCGTCTGTCTGCTGGGCATCGATGGTTTCAACCAGATCGTCTTCAGTGGGGCCGCCGGGATTGCCGAGCATATCCGGCGTGATGATATTGCTGGCTACCTGGACGCCCTCTTCGAACAGGGGCACCCCGGTGTTCTGGCTGAGCTCGGCGGCGCTCTTCGCCGGCTTGCGTGTCGTCGACGGGTCTGGCGTTCCCCAGGGCATGGCCTCAGGGTCGAAGTGATCACGCGGCTGCTCTACCTGCATCTCACTGTAGTTCTCGACCACCCTTGTCATGGCCGCGGCCTGATCCTGCACTGTCTCTGCGGCTTGAAGGTCAGCGATGGCTGCCATCAACGCCTGATGGCGGGCATCGAACTGCGCCTCTGCCTCAGCCTGGCGGGCGAGAATGACATCCGGAACGCCTTTAGCCCGCAGCTCGGCGCCTGTGTCACGCAGGTCCTTGCGAGCCTTTACGGCCAGCACCTTGAGCCGCGCCGCCAGCTTGTTGATGTCGGCGGTGTCCGTGAGTGACAGGGAGCTGAGATTGATAAATGCCAACACGTCATCCAGCAGGCCCACTTCACTCTGCACGCGCTCGTCCAGCACACGCTTTTTCTTCTCACTGGCATGCTTGAGATTAACCAGCACCTGATCAAGACGCTCGTTGTCTTTTTCCCACCGTATCTCGGCCTGGCGCTCGTTGTGACGCGCGAGCTCTGCAGCCACGGCCCATGAGGGCAACAGGATGGCATTGAGGAACAGGGCCACCACAGCGCCGGTAACCACGCGGAGCGGAAAGCGCGGCGCGCGAATGGGGGCCAGCGCGGAATGGAAATGGCGTTTGTTATTCATCATTCACCTGTCTGACAACGTGCGCCCCGCTGTCCGGGGCGCGTTTGATCAATAGAGGGTGGGTTCCACCACATCCAGCGCAAATTCCAACTGCCCATAGGCCACCCAGCCGGTGCCTGGCACATACACCTGTATCTCCGGTTGCCACAGGGTCTGCTCGGGCTGCCCCGGCAGGGTCACGGTGAAGTAGCCCTCCAGGGTCCCGGTTTCACCCAGCTCCACCGGCCAATAGAGTGTGTTCTCCAGCAGACGACCGTTGCCGGCATCGGCGAGGCTGTAACCCTGTGGCAGTGGCAGGGCCAGCAGTACCCAGCCACCGGCACCACGATCCGCCAGGCTCAGGCGCACCTGCTGCACGCTGCCGGCCTCGGGAGCCATTGCGGCCGGGCGCAGACTGTCCAGTGCTGCGAGCAACCAGGCCGTAGCTGAATCAGCCTGCTCCTCACGCACTCCTTCGAGCACCATCTCGCTGAGTACATCGAAGGCCATGAATGCCGATTGGCCATACCCATACGCGTTGTGGGTCACGGCAGGCTCTGGCCCGCCCTTGCCACGCTGGTACAGCTGCGCCATCACCGTCGCCCCGGTCGCCTCAACCCGCAGCGGGAAGGCCCCCTGGTCCAGCGGGTTGTCTCCCGCGGGCAGCCACGTGTCCTGCCAGCGCCACCCCTGGGCCTTCGGCAGTTTGCCGCGGATCTTGATGCCAAGGGCATCGGTGATGCGGCCGTTGCGCATGTCGTGCTTGCCCGCGACAAACAGGCCCAGGCCGTTGGCCACATCGTTACGCAAGGTGTGCTGCAGGGATTCCGGAATTTTCAGCTGTGCGTTGAACAGTGCCACCACCGGATAGGCACCCGTGGCCAGCTCCTCACCGAAACGCTGGGTATCCGTGGTGATGCGATATGACCAGCCACCGGCCGTGAGTGCCTGCTCCAGCGCCAACCGCTCCGCAGAGGCCAACGGCGCACCATCGACCGGTTGCGGGCGGAAGCTGAACAGGCTGGAATCCGCCATGGCCGCGTTGCAGTCGATGGCGAACCCGGACGACGCATAATCGGAAACGTCATCACTGCGAGTGAGCGTGACCCGTACGCTGGCGGCATCCACATTGCCATCGCCGACAACGGCGAGCGTCATCCGGTCAGGCGCCACCCCGGTGATGGCCAGATCAAGACCGGCGCCAGCCACAGTATTCAGTGGCAATGCCTCGACACCTACCTGGTGACGCTCACTGTCCAGCAAGGCACCGTTTGCATCATGCAGGCTCACGTCCAGCACGTCTCCCGCCACCAGCAGGGTCGGCAGGGTCACCGACACATCCACGGCGGTTGCACTGCATTCAGCGGGGTCCATCAACACCAGCAGCTCGGCCGGCGGCGCAAAAGACATGGCAAGATCAAACCGTTCCTCTACAGAGAAACTGGCAAAGCCAAGCGGACGCTCACCGGCCGGGAATTCGGCCACGAGACTGGCCACGTAGATGCCGGCCGCCGGAACATCCGCTACCCAGCTGCGGGAAAACACATGTGACTGGTCAACGTCCAGCGCCGGCAGCGTTTCCGTATACACAGCAATCACATCGCCAGACGCCGGATCAAGCACCCGAAGCCGCAGCGGTATATCACTGATGATGCTGTTGCCTGCGTTGGTGACTGATGCTGACAGTTGCAGGGTCTCTGTGCGCAGCACACTCGGCGCCCCGAGAGACAGGGTGCCGGTTACGCCGGCGCCACTGTCTGCTGAGGACGCCAGCGTAAAGTCATCCTGCTCGGTGTAAACGACCGCACCCGCATCATCACGAACCTCAAGCAGGGCCCGGTACTCCCCTGGCTGCCAACCCGCCAGAGACACCTGGGCATGGTAATTATCTGCAGAGCCCGGCAGCAGCTGGCTCAGGGTATAGGGGTGAGACCACCGGGTGTCACCATCCGCGCCTTCGATGGTCACCACCACCGACAGGTCAGACAGAATCTGCCCTACACCGTCGTTGGCTAGACGCACATCCAGGGCCAGCTCCTCGCCCGGCTGGTAATCGATCTGATCCAGGGACAAACGGCCGTCCAGTGCCTCACTGGCTGGCGGCACAGTGACGGTAAAGGGCGCCTGCGAGCGGCTCAGCAGGGTGCCGTCATCATCATGACCGGCCAGCACCGCCAGATAGTCACCACCGTACAGCCCGTCTGTGGAGAAAGACGCGCTGGTCAGTGGCAGGGACTGGCCTGGCGCCAGACTGGCCTGCCCCTCGCCTGCGATACCGACCAGCGCCCCGCTATCGTCTTCGACGACGAGCTGCCAGTTAACGGCGTTGGTCACATCACTGAGACTCTCAAAACCCGCGGTCAGGGTCACTGCGTCGCCGCGTGACACCGCCTCGGGCGTTACGGTGAGGTAACTGTCGAGCCAGGTATCAAGCACCTGTACCGTTTGCGGCCCGAGGTTTCTCTGGTGTGTGGTGCCGGCGAGATCGCGGTAAGAGAGCTGCACATCCGAGAGCAGCACGCGATTCTCGCCAGGCTGCGGCCCGGGCATATTCAGGTCAAAAGCAACGGTCTGCTGGTCACCGACCGAAAACGCATCCCAGCGCCAGCCGAGGGCCTCACCCTGGGCGTCTGTATTGCGTGTATCGGGCGCCTGCGTGAAAGAATCTTCTATAAGCGACACACCATCCGCCGGCACGCGAACATCGAGCGATACTTCGGAGAAATCGCTGTCGGCGCCGTTGATCCTTTCCAGTCCCATACCACCCGGGTAGCCATAGGAATCCGCGTCGGAAAAGCCGTAGACATAAAGTCCGAAAGGCTCATCCGCAGTAATGTTATGTACTCCCAGGCTTACAGGTACGGCTGCGGACACATACTCGGTACCCGGCACTGCGGCGAACGACACCGCCGGCAGCGGCCCGCCATCCAGCCTGATGGTATCGACGGCGGAAGCGGGAATAATCAGACCGAGATAATTGGCAGAGAAGCCAGCCTCCGCCGTACTGACAGTATATGAACCAAGGTACTGCTCCGCTGGCACGGCAATCATCATGAACGGGTCCGTGGCTGTGCGGTCAAACGCCTGCCCGACTGAATACTGGGTCACCAATATGGGCTTTTCAGCCTCGAACAAGGAAGGCTCCGCGACGATTGTGTCTATGTATTCGCCGGCAGACAGTCGTGCCAGCTCTTCGCCATTACGAAAAACAACGGTGTCATCCTCATCCGCCATGACACGAATGAGGTCACCGGCAAGGCGACCGGCCAGTGGCGCCGTCATCACACGCCTGCCCCAGGCCTCCACCGGTGGCATCATTTCCGTGAGATGATCGCAGGAGGGAACGCGGTACGGGACATAGGTACAGCCGTTACCGGAGCCCACCGCCACAGGCTTGTCCGCAACAATCAGCGAACCGCTCAAATCCCGGATCTGGTTTTCATCAAAATAATAGGTCGTTCGCCCTACCAGGTGGTAACTCTCGAATCGATCAAGGAGCACATCAAAGGGCACCCCATCGGGGTGACCAACGGTGTTGTCGCCCGGCGTGATGGTGACGCGGGTATCGTCCTCGGTGGCCGTAATAGTGACCGTGGACCTGGATAATGCGATGTATGACACCGTACGATAGCGCTTGCCAAGTCCCTGTACCGGCAAGGCAAGAAAGGCATCTGAGTTCTTGCTGAGAAACTGCTCCACATAAACCTTTACGGGAACATCTGCGAGCACATGCAAAGACCGATTTGTCACCGTGTCATGAGTGAGATCAGAGTACGCCTTGTGGGGCGGAGATACACGGGCCACGGTACCCGGCACCAATGTCACCTGCCGGGAAAAATCCAGGCCGGGGACTGATACCGTTGCTGTACCCGCCTCATCGGCAGCAACGAGCACCTGAAAGACACCACCCGGAATGGCTTTGGGCGTCACAGGGAAAATGAATTCTGTTCCAGCGGCAGTGCGTTCAGCCACAGCATGGCCAGACAAGAGCGTAGTCAAAAGAAACGCCATAATCATCTGCATCAACCGGGAGAAAGCGATTGCCTGTTTCATCACGGTGCCTCCTCGCCGCTGAGTTCAATGGTTGCCCTGATCACCTTGTCACCGTCGGGCGTGACAGTCCCTGGCGCCAGGGAAGCGTCCAGCTCGATGCGAATGTCCGGCAAGCGATCAACAAATCCGCCGGCTATCTGCTGGTCACTGGGCCCAACAGGCACCAGGGTGTAGCGGCCGGGTTGCTGCAGGCCAAGACTGGGTTGCGCAAGCTGGTCCTCAATGCGCAAGGTCGCTGGCTGTAGTTCAAGCTGGCTACTCCCCTGGTAGACCACTTCGTCGTCGGGGGCGACGAGTGAGTAACTGACAGGAAGCGTCCAGGCCACGTTCGAACGGTTGCGGGCATTGAGGAAAAATGTCACTGGCTGAACCGTATCGCCATAAATCGCCGTCGGGGAAGCATACAGGCGGGCGTTATCAATTCGCTGTGTTGACTCGATCACCAGCGGGAACTGGCGTTTCGCCCAGACGTCCAGGCCCCGCTCGCTGTGCACCTGAAATTCCAGCTGATAGTCGCCCGGTGGGTGGTTACGCGTGAACCAGCGCACTTCTATTGAGGAGGTCTCACCCGGAGACAGTTGCAGCGCATAATCGCCCGAAGCCAGGTCGACCGGAACGGGGAAGGAATCGACAATGTCCCCGTCAGCGTCATAGACCTTGGCAAAGAGCAACACGCGAGTGGTTTCCGCACCTTCGTTGGTCAGGTCTGCTGCGGCTATAACCGGTTGATAGGCTTTGACACGAGCACTGTTTCCCGACCACTCAGAGATCACCACATTGCCTCGGCCCGCAGGCTGCATGGCAAACGTCAGTCCCTGCTCCCCGATTGCCGCGGTATCAACGATGAAATCGACCGGCAGGAAACCGGGCGCGGACACTGACATCCCCAGCGCCTGACCAGGGGTCACTGTCATTGCAAACTCACCCGACAGGGACGTACTGGCGAACTGCCCGGCCAGATCCACGCGCGCTCCGTAGATCGGATCACCGGTTACCGCATGAACAACACGACCATGCACTACCGATGGCGCCGGTCCAAGCGGGCGCAGATAGAGATCACCGAGATTGACCAGCGGCGAGTTACCGGTGAAGACGTCAAGGTCAAGAGACTGATAACCCGGCGCCGAAACCTGTACCGATTCCATCCCGGCAGCAAATGATTCCAGCACAAAGTGGCCTTGCGCATCTGCCATGACCGACCCCAGCGACGCACCGACTTGCGCCCCCGCCACGGGCTGGCCGGATACCGCATCCAGGATCCGCCCTGAAAGCGCATCAGACGCCTCCCCGGCGGGCTCCTCCGGCTGCAAAACCAGTGGCACGAAAGCGCCACTCTGTACACCCGCCAGCGACGCATTATCGGAAATGAAAGTCGGTTTGCTCAGCGCGACAGAAGACGGCAACGTCGGAAAGAAGGCGCCAAATGTGCCATTCTGCCGGCTGGTCCGAATACGCGGATCTGTGCCGGAAAACTGGAGACGGGCCCCGGAAATCGGCGCCAGGGTATCCGCCCGACTGACGACCCCGGAAAGGCGGTACTGCCCATCAGGCACAACCAGAAGCAGATCACCCGTGGAACGGAATTCCCTGTCGGCCAACGACAGCATGACCGAAAGCGGCTGCCATTCGGCGCTCTGCAGGCTCACCGTGTAACTGCCCGCAGTCAGCGCGCCAAAAAAGAAACTGCCAGACGCATCCGTACTGACAACGCGGCCCGCGCCATCACTGCCCAGAACGACCCTCTCTCCCGCCACCGGCAAACCACTTGCCGCATCGACAAGGCGCCCATATATCGCCGCCCGCTGCGCGCCCTGCTCTTTGCGCAGGCCGTCAACCGCGGCCAACGCCTGAATGGCCAATGCCGTGGTGTAACTGTCACCCTGCCAACTGCCGTCAAGGCGCTGACTGCTTTCAAGCAGGGTAACGACACCTGAGACATTACCCGTGTCGGAAAGGAATGGCGCCACCGCGCGTAAAACGGCTGCCTGCTGGTAAAGCTCGACCTCATCACCCCGCTGCGCAAGGTCTTCCACAAGGAAATTCACCGCCCTCTGCAGGGCCGAGGAAACAGAATGACTGAACTGGAACTGACGCAAGGCATCGGTGGCGTACGTTGTGACCAGCAGGGACTCAGGATTGGGCGGCTGGCTCCAGCCGCCACTGGGTAACTGGCGGGTTTTCAGTAGGTTGAGCGCCTCATCGACAGCCGCGCCTTGCCACTGGCGTTGTGCGGCTGTCTGCAGAACCATCGCCGTGGAAGAGTCGGATGCTGGATAGTCGGCAAAATCGCCCCAGCCCGGATTGGCACTGCGTGCTGCCCAGAAATCATAGCTCCCGACGGTGGTCGACGCCCCGTGAGCACGGGCGAGGGATTCATTAAGCGGCGTATCGACAGATTCGAGAAATGCTGTCGCCGCGGCGACTTGCGTCTGCCGGTCAGGCAGGTCGGCAAGCAGCGCAGCTCGCGCCTCCGCAGTGCTCTGCATGTCGCTTGCGATCACAGAGGGGAAAGCGCCACGGGCATCCTGCTGACCGGCGAGCCACTCACGCCCCAACGCCAGATCTGCCGCAGAGGCTGGAAGGCTAACCCAGTATGAAGACAAACACAGAAGTGCGGCAGCAAACGTGCGCACGCGGGAAATTCTCATCCCGACCCCCGATTGAAATTAGCATCTGGCGCCGCCAACAGAATGACCAAGTGGTCAATAACCTGCACATGCGCGGCCCACTTTATTTTTGGCGCAAAGGTACCAAAACTGACCCGAAAAACAACTGATGGCAAAGTGATGCCAGCTCCTCATGCGCCGGTCGAAAAGCAGACTATCGAGGGGGAAAAGCACTGTCTGTAGGAGATCACTGAAATGTGACGTGACCTGGCCCGGCGGACTTCAAGAGTGACTGCTCATATCAACCAGCGGGGCACTTGCTGACAAAATCTTGGCCAATCTCCGGGAAATTTATCCGCCATAGCGGCCTCTTCCGCCGGAATCTGCAGCGCATTCATATAGATCACGAACAGCGGCCAGACCACCAGCAGCCACAGGGATGCCACTGCGAATGCCCCGGCGATCAGCCAGAAGCAGAAGCCGACGTACATGGGGTTGCGGGAGATGCGGTACAGGCCGTCGGTGACCAGGGCTTCTGTCTTTTCCGGGTCACGTGGGTCGACGGTGGTGCCGGCGCGCCGGAATGATATGGCGGCGGGCAACACGAAGATGGCGCCGACGAGACCGAAGAACGTGACCGCGCCCCAGCGGGCGGCATCAGGGATACCGGTTGATGGCAGTAGCTGTGCCAGCGGCACCATGGCCAGCAGCATCAGTGCGACGACGAGCAGTGGTGGTATGCGCATGGATGCCCCCTTTCCCTGTGTTTAATCATGCAGGGTGGGGTTGGGGATTTCCAGAGGGTGTTGGGAGTAAGGCTGTGCCCTCACCCCAACCCCTCTCCCGGAGGGAGAGGGGCTTAGAACGACTCAGAAGTAGTAGACCACTTCCAGCTGGATGTTGTCTTCCTGGCCGTAGATGGACAGCGGGGTTTCCGGCGGGATTTCCTGCAGGGAGGCGCCAACGATCTGTTCCACCGTGGGTGGCTCGCCGGTGTTGCTGTAGATGCGGCTCTCCAGGCTCACCTTGAAACGGTCACCGATGCGGCGGCTGGTTTCCAGGCTCCAGGCGCGCTCTTCGGTTTCCGGGTCCCACACCACACCCCACAGCACTTCCGTGGACGCGATGTCATTGAAGGTCAGGCGGTTCCCCAGCAGCACATCGTGCTCGAACGGCGATGCCAGCAGCTCATCGCGGTCTTCCCACAGGTATTCGACAATCCAGCCCAGGTCCAGGTCACTTTCGAAGATGCCCACCTGGGTGTATTCCAGGCCACCATCAAGGGCGGTGAAACGGTCGCCCTGCCCGCTGCGACTGATCACTTCCAGTTTCCACAACCAGCCGCCACTGACGTACTGCGCCTCAAGGCCACTCTGGTCGATCACCTCGTAGACCGGAATGAAACGCGGCTTGTAGCCGGCAGGCAGCTGACCCGTCACGGCGAAGGCGCCCAGCTGCGCCTGGCTGAGCTGGAAGGTGTTCAGCGCCAGCAGCGGCTCGCGGGTGGTGCCCGAGAAATGGCTCAGCCCGAACTGCCAGTCCCCCATCCAGAATTGCCAGCGAATGGCGGCGTCCACCCGTTTCTGCTCGGCACCGGATTCATAGATCGGGTCGTCCGTGTCCACCGGCACCGCCAGTGACGGGCGACCGTCTTCGCCGGGGAAGGTACGCTCACGGAAACCGGGCAGGATGAACACATCGAGGATGCCCCAGTCACGCACGGTGGAGACATTGATCATCGGCTGACCAAGCTTCTCTTCCTGGTCGATCTGCTCCACCAGGTCGGTCTGGTTGATGATATCCACCAGGTGACGCCCTTCGGTCACGCCCCAGAACACCTTGGAAACGCCGACGCGGGATTCCCAGCCGTCAGCCACATGGATCCAGCTCAACTCGCGGATGTCCGCATGGGTGCGGTTCTCGTCATGCTCGTCCTGGCGGGCAAAGGGAATGAACACGAACTGGTCGTCGCGGTCGTTCCACTCATGGAACAGCTCGGCCTTGGCATACACCGAGCCGTTGTGCCAGTAGCCGGCGGTGCCGGGACCATCGGTAAAGTAACGCCCTTCCACGCCGGTCTCGCCGCGGAATTCCCAGGCACTGGCCGTGCTCGCCAGGGCGATGCCCGTGAGAGCCAGTAAAAAGCGGTGGGTCATGGTGTCTTCCTCACGCGCGCAGGTTTAGCAGGTACAAAAAAACGGGAGCCGCGCGGCTCCCGTTTCGGGTCGTGGATCAACGCAGGCGCTTGAGCGCGTTCTGGTCGAAATCGGATTCGGTCAGGCCGGTGTCATACCGGTAGTCGGTCCAGTACAGCTTGGTGGACTTGCCGGTCTGGTGGTTCACCATTTCCATTTCGTCCGGGCGCCAGAACTTGTCCTTGTACTGCTGGTAGCCGGACATGGTCAGCGTCTTCAGGTGGCTCTTCTTGCGGTCAAAGTATTCGATTTTCTGCACCCGGTACTCGGCCTGGTCCATCCACACCACCTGGCGGGTATAGCCGGAATACTTGTCGGTGGGGTAACGCTCGAACACGAAGCAGGTCAGCTCGCCGCAGGCTTCGTCACGCAGGTACTTGTAGGTGTACTTCTCCACTTCCTGGGCACGCATGTCCTCGAACGCGAACTCGGAGCCCATGAAGGAACCGGACTGGTTGCGCGAGGCGATGGTCTTCACCCGGCGCAGGGCCGGCAGGTACAGCCACTGGTCGTCGTCCTGGGTCTTGTAGCTCCAGGTCAGCAGCGCGGTGCCGCGCACGTCACGCGGGGTATCAAAGATGGTCAGGCTCTTGTCGCCTTCGGTCTCGCCGGTGCCTTCCAGGGTCATCACCCGCAGCTCGCGCTCGGAGGTGTCGCCGCGCTTGGAGATCAGCACCATGCGCATACCGGCCTGGAAATCACCAAAGCCCTCACCGCGGGCGTCGGCTTCACGCGCGATCTCGAGGCCTTTCTCTTCAGGTGTCTGCGCCGGGGTCTCGGCCAGGGCCGGGAGGGGCAACAGGGCCAGCATGGCCAGGGACAGGGTTCTCAGCATGATTGCCTCCGGGGCGATATCGCCTTCAGGTGATCAATATTCATTTAGTGACGGACCGTCACTCTAGCATGACGGGCCGCGGGGTCAAGGCATGAAAACGTGAAAAACTGTCGAAAAATCAACGCACAAGAGCGGCTCAGCAAGGCATGAGCAGGGCTCATGCAAATGCGCACTCAGACGTTGTTGGGCAGGTTGTCCTCGCCGGTCTCAGGCTCGCTGCGGAAGGCATCCATGACCACATGGAAGGCGTCTTCGACGTCATCGGTCAGGTGAAACAGCTCCAGGTCGCCCGGCGAGATGCAGCCGTCTTCCAGCATGCGCTCGCGCATCCAGTCCACCAGGCCAGACCAGTAGGCGGTGCCGATCAGGACAATGGGGAATGAGCGGATCTTGCGGGTCTGCACCAGGGTAAGCGCCTCGAACAGCTCGTCCATGGTGCCAAAACCCCCGGGAAACACCACGAATCCCGCGGCGTGCTTGACGAACATGAGCTTGCGGACAAAGAAGTAGCGAAAATCCAGGCCCAGGTCCTGGAACCGGTTGGCGCCCTGCTCATGGGGCAACTCGATGTTCAGGCCGATGGAACAGGCGCCGTTGCCCAGCGCTCCACGGTTGGCGCCTTCCATGATGCCCGGGCCACCGCCGGTGAGCACGTTCAGGCCGGCGCGGGCAAACTTCTCGCCCAGGGCACTGGCCTGCTGGTAATACGGCGAGTCGGGCCCGAGACGGGCACTGCCGAACACGGTCACCGACGGGCCAATGTGTGACAGGTGCTGGATGCCATCCACCAGCTCGGACTGAATGCGCAACACGCGCCAGGCTTCGCGACCGCGATTGGGCTCCATCACCACTCCTCCGTGTAGGCTGCCATTTCCTGCAACAGGACGCCCACCCGCTGCACTGCGGCATCCAGGCGCGCCATGTCGCCGTCCGCCAGCGGCAGGTTCGGGTCTTCCACGGCGAACGTGAGGGATGCCTCCTCACTGCGCGGTGTGGGCCGGTGAGCCAGGCCCGAGGCACCGCAGGCGGCATTTATTTCCCGGTGCAGCCAGTGAATCACGTCAGCGGGATCGTTCAGGGCACTGCGCAGGATGGCCAGCTCCGGGCGCTCGCTGTCAGCCAGCGTGTCATTGAGCACGGCCAGGCTGAGGCGGTCATCCAGGTCAGTGGCAGACGCCTGGCGGACGGCGCCGACCAGTGCGCTGTAAAGATGGAACAGCACCGCGCCACGCAACGCCAGCAGGCCACCCCGCGGGGCGCCACCGTCTTGCTGCTGGCGCAGCTGTTTGAGCAGTGACTGGGCAAACCAGTGGCGCTCCCTGAGGCCACTGGTCTGGCTTTCTCGCACCATGCGCGACATGCGGCGCTCCTCCGGCCGATGACGTTGCTGTTACTCAGCCGCCTTTTTGCTCGCGGCTTTCTTCTTGGCAGCTTTCTTTTTTGCCGCCTTTTTCTTCGGTGCTTTTTTCTTGGCGGCCTTCTTCTTCGCCGCTTTCTTCTTTGGCTTGTCCTCGATTTCCCACTTGCCGTCGCGGTAGAACGCCGCCCAGCCGGTGGGTTTGCCGTCTTCCTCGGTCATCACGTACTGCTCTTTCGCCTTGCGGCTGTAGCGCAGTACGGCCTTGCGTCCCTTGCTGTCTTCCGCCGGCGCGTCGGCCAGGTACACGTGCTTGGGATCAAGCTTGTCTTTGACCGAGCGCACTTCTTCCACGGTGGGTGCCCGCGTTTCGCGGTTCTTCGGGAACTTGCTTGCCGCCAGGAACAGGCCGGAGGCACCGTCGCGCAGCAGGTAGAAGTCATCCACCTTCTCGCATTGCAGGTGCTCCATGGGAATCGGGTCGGCGCGCGGCGGAGCCGGCTCGCCATTGCGCAGCAGCTTGCGGGTGTTGCCACAGGCCTCGTTGGTGCACTTGAAGTACTTGCCGAAACGGCCGGAGCGCAACTGCATTTCGCTCTGGCACTTTTCACATTCCAGCGTCGGCCCTTCATAGCCCTTGATGCGGAACTTGCCCTGCTCCACCACAAAGCCGCTGCAATCCGGATTGTTACCGCACACGTGCAGCTTGCGGGTTTCATCGATCAGGTAGCTGTCCATGGCGGTGTTGCACTTCGGGCAGCGCTTCTTGCGCCGTTGTGCCAGTGCTTCCGCCTCATCGTCATCCACGTCAATGGCTTCTTCGCCGGGCAGCAGATTGAGCGTCTTGGTGCAGCGCTCTTTCGGCGGCAAGGCATAGCCGGAGCAGCCCAGGAACACACCGGTGGAGCCGGTACGGATCTGCATCAGCCGTCCACACTCGGGGCATTCGATGTCAGTCTCGGTGGGCAGGTTGGCACGCATGCCGCCCTTCGCTTCCTTGCCGCTGCCCTCGCCCTGGGCATTATCGAGTTTCTTGCGGAAATCCTCGTAGAATTCGTTCAGGACATCACGCCAGTTACGTTTGCCCTCGGCAATTTCGTCCAGTGTTTCTTCCATGCTCGCCGTGAAGTTGTAATCGAGCAGGTTGGGGAAGCACTCCACCAACCGGTCGGTGACGATGTCACCCATCTTCTCGGCATAGAAGCGACGGTTTTCGGTACGCACGTAACCACGGTCCTGGATCGTGGAAATGATCGCGGCGTAGGTGGACGGCCGGCCGATGCCGCGCTTTTCCAGCTCCTTGACCAGGCTCGCTTCGGTGTAACGGGCCGGCGGCTTGGTGAAGTGCTGGCTGGCATCGATGCTGGTAATGGCCAGCTTCTCGCCTTTCGCCAGATCCGGCAGCTCGACGTCTTCCTGCCCCTTGCGCGAGGCCGGTGGCAGGATGCGTGTCCAGCCATCGAACTTGAGAATGCGGCCCTTGGCCTTGAGCTCGTACTCCCCGGCGTGGGCGGTCAGGGTGCTGCTCAGGTATTCTGCCGGCGGCATCTGGCAGGCGATGAAGACCCGGCGGATCAGCTCGTACAGGCGCTGGGCATCACGCTCCATGTCCTTGAGGGAATCGCCGGTGCGCTTCACCTCTGAAGGACGGATCGCTTCGTGGGCCTCCTGGGCACCATCACGGCTGCTGTACTGGATCGGTTTCTCGGGCAGGTACTGCTTGCCCAGGTCCGACTCGATCCAGCTGCGGCAGGCCGCCACAGCATCGGCGCTGAGATTGGTGGAATCGGTCCGCATATAGGTGATGTGACCGGCCTCGTACAGGCGCTGCGCCAGCGTCATGGTCTTTTTCACACTGAAACCCAGGCGCGTGCTGGCCGCCTGCTGCATGGTCGAGGTGATCAACGGCGCAGACGGTTTGGAACGGGTGGGACGGTCATCGCGCTGGACGATTTCCAGCTCACCGGCATCCTTGAGCGCCTGCTCATGACGGCGCGCATCGGTTTCATTGGTGGGACGGAAGTTCTCGCCACCCGCCTTGGTCACCTGCATGGTCAGCGCCGGCTTGCCTTCGGGCTTGCCGTCCGCCTTCATCTCCCAGTATTCCTCGGGGTTGAAGGCACGGATCTCACGCTCGCGCTCCACCACCAGCTCCACCGCCACGGACTGCACCCGCCCGGCTGACAGGCCGCGGGCAATTTTCTCCCACAGCAGCGGTGACAGCATGAAGCCGACGATACGATCGAGGAAACGACGGGCCTGCTGCGCCTCGACACGGGGCAGGTCCAGCTGGCCGGGCTTCTGGAAGGCTTCCTGGATGGCCTTCTTGGTAATCTCGTTGAAGACAACGCGGGCATAACGGGAATCATCGCCGCCGATGACCTCGCGCAGGTGCCAGGCAATGGCCTCCCCTTCGCGGTCCAAATCAGTGGCGAGGTAGACGTGATCCGCTTTTGCGGCCAGGCGCTTGAGCTCGTCGATCACCTTTTCCTTGCCCGGCAGGATCTCGTAGCGGGCATCCCAGCCGTGCTCGGGATCAATGCCCATACGGCCCACCAGCTGGGTCCAGGCCTTCTTCTTCTTGTGCCGGGCCCGCTCTTCCGGTGGCAGGGAGCGGGTATAGGCCGCTTCCTTGGCACGTTCGGCCGGTGTCGACTTGGAACCGCCGCCACTGACAGGCAGGTCGCGCACGTGGCCGACACTGGATTTGACGATGAAATCGTCACCCAGGTAGCGATTAATGGTGCGCGCCTTGGCAGGCGACTCAACAATTACCAGCGATTTGCCCATACAAACCCACGTCTGCTCTGACTCGCAAATAGAAGGGCCAAGTTGGCCCACAGAGGCCGCTATTTAGTCGAAGCGGCGGCCCCGGGTCAAGGAAAGCCGTCCCGGAGGCCTTTTTTACCGATACTACGAAACCGGCGCCCTCAGCAACCTCGCCGGCCGCGATCAGCCTTGCCAAACCGGCTGTGGGTGTATCACCATCGCGGTCAGGACGGCGCGAATGGCGCGCCGGAGCAGCCAAGGAGTGCACGGTGACCAATCCCTACAAACAGATCCTGGTGGCCATTGATTGCAGCGAGGAATCCACCCAGGTACTGGGCCGGGCGGCCGCCCTGGCCGAGCGTGACGGCACCCACCTGCACCTGATTCACGTGATCGAGCCGCTGGCGCTGGCCTACGGCGCTGACGTGCCCATGGATGTCTCTGACCTGCAGTCTTCCCTGGTCAAGCAGGCCCGGGACAGCGCCATGGAGTATGCGCGCCGCTACCAGGTGCCGGAAAGCAACGTCCACGTGGAGCTGGGGTCGATCGAGAAAACCATCCAGGAAAATGCGGAAAAACTGGACTGCGACCTGATCGTGGTGGGCAGCCACACCCGCAGCGGGCTGGCCATCCTGCTCGGCTCCACCGCCAAGGGCCTGGTGCCCGGCGCCAACTGCGACGTGCTGGCAGTGAAGATCACCGACGAATAGAGCCCCGGTGCAGGAGCGGCGTGTACGCCACGAAGGGCCGCGCAGCCGGCACCAGGCCATGGCTGACAGGAAAAGGGGCTGGATTCGCGGCGTACACGCCGCTCCTGCGCCCCGGAAAGATACCCGGCCCTTCAGCCGCATGGGCCGAGGGGCAAAAAAAAGCCCGCATTACGCGGGCTTTTTTGGTGATACCGGCCGCGGGCCCGCTCAGGTCACCTGCACGTTCGAGCGCACCGGGTCAGACGACTCATTCCACTCACAGAGGATGTCTGACAGGCGATAGGCCTGGTCGTGCAGCGCTTCCAGCTCCGTCACCGTGTTTTTCTCACCGGTGTAGATAGGCACCGTGCGCAGGCTCGCCACCAGCGGATGATCCGGGTGCTGCATCTTGTTGACTTCCAGGGTCCAGCGAATGTTGTGTACCAGCATGCGGTAGAACGCCAGGCGCGTACCGAGGTTGAAATTGGCCTCGTCGTGGATGTCCTTGAAATGGGCATAATCCAGCCGCACCAGAATCGCCTCGCGGGCCGCCTCATCCACCTTGATGGTGGCAGTACGCGGCGTCTCCCGGATCATGGCCAGGGCTCCGAACACTTCCCCCGGTGAGATATAGTTGATCACCGATTCACTGCCGTTGTTGCCGGCAACAACAGCCAGCTGCCCCTTGAGCAAAAAGTACAGAAACGTGTCACTGTCGCCCTGGCGAATGACGACATCGCCGGCAGACGCCTGCAGCACCTCGGACATGTTCAGCAAACGCTCGAACTGTGCCGGGTCGGCACGCAGGATCTCGTTGAAGAATGGAATGCCGGAAAGCAGTCGCTGGATGCGGTCCAGCGGGTACTCGTCCCGGTTGATCTGTTCCATGTAGTGTCTCTCTTTCTTGGCTTCCGCTGCTTGAATACCTGTGCCGGCAGGCCCTGGCCGCTGAACCGCGTCACCGGTCGCCCGCCGTCATCCACAACCCCAATAACATGCCGGGACAGCCTTTCCGTGGCTGTCGCCGGAGAGCCCAATGCTATTGGCTCACCGCTCTCATAGCAACGACTTAGCCAATGCAATCAGTGTTTTGTCCCTGTCGTCCACGATGGCACAGCGCCAGCACTGGCGCCGCGCACCGCCGGCGACTGATCATTTGACACTGTCCTGAAAGACAGTATTATCGGGGAATGATAGCCCTGCGTGGGCTGTGGCAGTTGAGCCAGCCGGGCCAATGCAGACAGCCGGCCCAGTGAAGAAGGTCAGGAAAAGGAGATCGCCATGAGCGACGGACTCACCGCACGCCAGCAACAGGTACTCGACTGCATCCGCAGCCACGTCCAGGAAACCGGCATGGCGCCCACCCGCGCCGAAATCGCGGAGATCATGGGCTTCCAGTCCAAGAATGCCGCCTCGGACCACTTGCGGGCGCTGGAACGCAAAGGCTATATCCGCATCCACAATGACCGCTCGCGCGGCATCCAGGTGCTGGATGAGGCCCTCGAGGAAGAAGACGGCCTGCCGGTGGTGGGCAAGGTGGCCGCCGGCCTGCCCATCGAGGCGATCGAGAACGTGGAGCGCACGGTGCCGGTGCCGCTGGGCCTGTTTCGCCAGCGCCCCACGTACCTGCTCAAGGTGGAAGGCGACAGCATGAAGGATGTCGGCATCCTCGATGGCGACCTGATCGCCGTGCGCAAGGCGGACAATGCCCGCAACGGCCAGATCGTGGTGGCCCGTATTGATGACGACGTCACGGTGAAAACCCTGCGCATCGACAGCAACAGTGTTACGCTGGAGCCAGCCAATGACGCCTATCAGCCGATACGCGTGGCCCCGAACGAGTTGTTTATCGAAGGCATTTTTGTAGGACTGATCAGAGATGTGGATCCGCGCTAGCCTCTTTACCCTGTTGTTGCTGCCCACCGTTGCACTGGCGGAATCGCCAGCGGTAGAACAACCCAACGTGCTCGATGCCGCCCTGGCGGACAACGAAGTGCTGGAAACAACACAGCAGGCGGCCCTTGCCCCCTGCCCCGGCTCACCGAACTGTGTCAGCAGCGCGGCCGACCCGGACAGTGATCAATATGTGGAGCCGCTGCAGGCCGGCGACACCCTGTTTGGTGCCATCAAGCGCCTGACCGTGGTGCTGGCAGACATGGAGCGGGTCACTTGGACGCAACCGTCGCCCAACCACATCCATGCGGAATTCAAATCCAGCCTGTTCGGTTTCGTCGACGACGTGGACCTGATCGCCGCTGAGGATGGCAGCATCGCCGTACGCTCCGCCTCGCGCACGGGCTACTGGGACATGGGCGTCAATCGCAAGCGTGTGGAAGAGCTGCGCGAGCGGCTGTCAAAAGTAAACAGCCAGATCTGACATGCCGTACGCCGATATCGGCGTCAACCTCACTGACAAGCGCTTCAACGACGACCGCGAGGCGGTGTTGAGGCGGGCGCGTGAGGCAGACGTCCAGCTGATGGTGCTGACCGGCACCGACCTTGATACCTCCCGAGATGCCGTGGCGCTGGCCGACCCCGGGCAGCAACGCTATGCCACGGCGGGCGTGCATCCGCACCAGGCCAGCCGGTGGAATGGCGCCGTGCGTACCGAACTGGCAGAGCTGTCACGACACCCGGCCGTGCGCTGCATCGGCGAGACCGGCCTGGACTTCAATCGGGATTTTTCACCGCGCCCGGCCCAGGAGCAGGCCTTTGCCGACCAGCTTGATCTCGCTGCGGCTCGGCAACTGCCGGTATTCCTGCACCAGCGTGACGCCCATGCGCGCTTTCTTGGCATCCTGCGCGAACACCGCGACCGCATACCGCAGGTGGTGGTGCACTGCTTCACCGATACCCGTGAGGCGCTCTACGACTACCTGGACCTGGGCTGCTTCATCGGCATCACCGGCTGGATCTGCGACGAGCGCCGCGGCCAGGCCCTGCAGCAGATGGTGGCGGACATACCGGCCGGCCAGCTGCTGCTGGAAACCGATGCCCCCTACCTGCTGCCCAGGGACCTGCCCGGCAAGCCACCCATCAAGGGACGCAACGAGCCTTCCCTGCTGCCATGGATTGCCGAACGGGTCGCCCGCTTGCGTCAGCAGCCGCTGGAGCAGCTTGCCGCGCAGTGCTGGCGCAACACACAGACCTGGCTGGGCCTGCCCGAATAAGCGCGCTTCAAGGTGTCAGGAGGGCATAACCAGCGCCCGGATATCAAGCAGGCCAAACGGCCAGGCCAGTTCCCGCTCACCACAGCGCAACACCGGGATCCGCTCACCATAGCGCGCGATCAGGGCATCATCGGTGGCGATATCAAGCAGCTCCACATCCACACCCGGCGCCGCACGCCTAATCAGCGCCTGCGCCTGCTCGCACAGGTGACAGCCTGTGGTGGTCAACAATACCAGCGTCACAGGCGCCCCCTGCCCCGTGGCGTGTGGCGGACTGCAAACAGCACGTGAGGCCGGCTGCCACGCTGGAAATCCGGGGAGATACTGGACTCGGTGAGGTCTTCCACGTCAAACAGCTGGTGCACACTGTCATCCAGGGTGAAGCGGGAAAAGTTGCAGGAAAAATAGAGCACGCCTTCCGGCTCCAAATGTTTCATGGCGCGCTGGATCAATTCGGCATGGTCCCGCTGGACAACAAAGTCGTCGCGACTCTTGTTATTGGAAAAGGTGGGCGGGTCGCAGAAAATCAGGTCGAACTGGTCGGAGCTGCGCTGCAGCCAGTCCATGACATCGGCGCGCTGGCGCCGGTGTCGCTCGCCGGCATAGCCGTTGAAAGCCATGTTTTCACCGGCCCACTGCAGGTACCGGTTGGAGGCGTCCACGGTCAGGGTGCTGCGCGCACCGCCCACGGCGGCCTGTACCGAGGCGGTGCCGGTGTAGGCGAACAGGTTCAGCATGCGCCGCCCGGCTGCCTCCTGTGACAGGCGCAGGCGCGCCGGCCGGTGATCCAGGAACACCCCGGTGTCCAGGTAGCTGTTCAGGTCCAGCAAATACCAGGCATCGCCCTCCCGCAGCGGCAGAAGGCTGCGCTGGGGCGCCAGTTTCTGGTATTGCCGCTGGCCCTTCTGTTGTTCGCGCGTGCGCACATGGACCTGCTCACGATGCACACCCATCACCGCTCTCACGGCCGCCAGGGCGGCGTTGCGGCGCTCTCGGGCGGCGGACGGGTCCACTGTTTTTGGCGGGGCATATTCCTGCACCAGCACCTGGTCGCCATAGATATCCACCACCAGGTTGAACTCGGGCATATCGCGGTCATACAGGCGATAGGCCTGGACATCTTCCTGCTGCAGCCACTTGCGTAACTGACGGGCATTTTTCTGCAGGCGGTTGGCAAAATGCGCGGCCAGCTCCGGCACCTCGAATGCCGGCGCGCTGGCATGCAGTACGGGCGCGGCAGGCTTCGACTGTGGCGTCAGTACGCGGATGAAGTTACGCACCGGCCCATTCTGCAGGCGCAACTGCTGTTGCGGCTCCACACCGAGACGATCCATGACCTCGATATCACTGCCAAGGATCACCAGCGGACAGCCCGGTGCCAGCGCCGGCAGCATCCTCGCCATGCCCATGTGCAGGGCGCTGGCCATGGGCTTGTCCTCGAGCCGCTCGCCCCAGGGCGGATTCGCCAGCAACACCGCAGAGGCCGGAATATCCGCCGGTTTGAGCGTGCCCAGCTCACGCCGCTCCACATGCAGCAGGGCCTGAACGCCGGCGCGCTCGGCGTTGGCGCGTGCCCAGGTGACGGCGCGCGGGTCGGCGTCATAGCCGCGCAGGCTGATGCCTTCTGGCAGCGCTCGCTCTTCGCTGCGGGCGGCCTCGCACAGGCCGTCCCAGAGCCCGTTGCGAATGCCCGGCCACTGGCGGAATGCCCACTGCTCACGCAACAGGCCCGGCGCACGCCGTGTCAGGATGCAGGCCGCCTCCACCAGCAAGGTGCCACTGCCGCAGAACAGGTCCACCAGCGGCACGGCGTCCTTGTCTCCCAGTGCGGTGAGCACCATGGCCGCGGCCAGGGACTCACGCAGCGGCGCCTGGCCGGGCTGCACCCGGTATCCGCGCCGGCTCAGGGGTTCGCCCACCAGGTCCACATACAGCCAGGCCTCCTCGGGGGCCACGTGCAGGCGCAAGCACAGGGCATCACGGGCGGAATCAGCGCGCGCCACACGGTCCGGCAGGTGCTTGTGAAAGATGGTGCCGGTGATGCGCGCATCACCGCGCACCTCGCGGGCATGGTCCACCTGCAGCCAGACGCGGGACGTGCTGGCCAGGTGGCGGTCAGGATCAAAGCGCCCTGCCAGCGTCTCGGCCGCCTGCTCCGGTGTCACCGGGCAATGGTCTATTTCCACCAGCACCCGCTCTGCCAGCCGTGCGTGCAGGCATACCGTCAGCGCCGCCTTGCTGTCGGCCCCTGCCAGACGCACCGCGGCATGGCCGGCGGGCTCGGCCTCAAGGCCCACGCCGGCAAGCTCCTGGCACAACAGGCCGGACAGGCCGGGCAGACAGGTAATCAGTAGATCCAAGGGACCTGCTCCTTTCTGTTCAAGGGGTTACAGCACGTATCAGACAGTTAGCCGCATTTACTCGACAGCGGCAAATATGCAGGGGACGGATAAGCACCCCTTTGCATATTGCTACTCGGTATTCGACAGCGAGAACCCCGGTGCTGATACTGAATTCATTGCCTTGGGGTGCCGCTCATTTCCGCCGCCCCACCCACGGCGCCGTTTTTCTGACAGGCGAATGCAAGAGGAACCACGTATGAAAAGACAAAAGCGAAATCGTGTTACCCGTGCTTACACCCGAGGCTACCAGGCAGGCCTGGCGGGAAGATCCCGCGACATTTGTCCCTTCGATGCCCTCAATGCCCGCACCAGCTGGCTGAACGGCTGGCGTGAAGGCTTTACCGATCACAACTACGGGTTTCACGGCGCCGCAAGCGTCCAGAACCTCAAAGATATCAACTAGTTAGACAGACTTTTTACGACGGCGCCTCGCGCCTACTCAGGGCCCCTCCAGGGCCCTTTTCTATGCCCGGCTGGTGGGCCAGGCATGGACGCATTCACCCACCAGGGCCGGCCCACGATAGATCAGGCCGGAGTAGACCTGGACCAGGTCGGCGCCCAGCTGCGCCTTGCGCCGGGCATCCTCACCGCTAAGGATGCCACCCACACCAATCACCGGCAGGCGCCCCTTGAGGGCGCGCACCATGGACTGCAGGGCCGCGTCGGCCCGCTCCCGCACCGGCTCGCCACTGAGGCCGCCCTGCTCGTTGCCGTGACGGACGCCGGTCACACCGTCCCGCGCCAGCGTGGTGTTGCTGACAATGACACCGTCCATACCGTGGCTGACGAAGGCTTCGGCCATCGCCACCAGCTCCTGGTGGCTGTTATCCGGGGCAATCTTGATCACCAGCGGCACGCGCCGGCCATGGGCCTCATCCAGCGCCGTCTGCCGGGCCCGCAACGTGGCCAGCAGCTCATTAAGGGCGTCGCCGTGCTGCAGGGTACGCAGCCCTGGGGTATTCGGCGACGACACGTTGACCACCACGTAGCTGGCCGCCGCGTGCACGCGCTCCAGGCAGTACAGGTAGTCCTCCACCGCCTTTTCCACCGGGGTGTCAAAGTTCTTGCCGATGTTGATGCCGAGAACGCCGTCGTACTGGCTCTGCGCCACCGCGTCCACCAGTGCATCGACACCCAGGTTGTTGAAGCCCATGCGATTGATGATGGCGTGCGCCTCTGGCAGCCGGAACAGGCGTGGCTTGGGATTACCTGGCTGGGGACGTGGGGTAACGGTGCCGATTTCGATAAAGCCAAAACCAAGTCGCGCCAGGCCGTCGATACACAGGCCGTTCTTGTCGAGTCCGGCGGCGAGCCCCACCGGATTGGGAAATTCGATACCCATCACATTCACCGGCTTGCGGTAGTGCCGTGCCGGCAACAGCGTGCTGAGCGGCCCACGCAGGCTGGCCAGCGTCAGGTCATGTGACGCCTCACCGGGCAGGCAGAAAAGGAATGGTCTGAGCAGTTGATACAACATGATGCGCTCCCGTGAATGGCGCGCATTATAGGCAAAGGCCGCGGGTCACACCATGGCGGTGCAACACGCGGCCCCTGACTGTGGGTGCCCGTCGCGGGCACCCGGCTTACTTGCTGGCTTCGCTCTTGAGCAGGAAGCGCGCCATGGCCGGCAGCAGCCACAGTGCACCAATCATGTTCCACAGGAACATGAAGGTCAGCAGGATGCCCATATCTGCCTGGAACTTGATCGACGACTGCACCCAGAACACCACGCCCACGGCCAGTGCCAGGCCGGTAAAGGCAACAGCCTTACCCGTGGTCTTCAAGGTCTCGCGATACGCTTCTTCCAGCGGCAGGCCCGCTTTCAGGTACTCCGCCAGACGGCTGTAGATATAGATGCCGTAGTCCACACCAATACCCACGCCCAGGGCAATCACCGGCAAGGTGGCCACCTTGACGCCAATGCCGAGCTGCGCCATCAGCGCCTGACAGAGAATGGATGTCAGCCCCAGCGGCACGATGATACAGATCACCGCACGGATGGAACGGAAAGCGATCAGGCACAACACGATCACCACCGCATACACCAGCGCCAGCATGCGGTACTGGCTCTCAGCGATGGTCTGGTTGGTGGCGGCTTCAACGCCGGCGTTGCCGGACGCGAGCTTGAACTCGATCACCTCCGGATCATTGTTGCTGGCCGAATAGGCCTCAACCGCTGAGGTCACCCGGTCCAGCGTCTCGGCCTTGTGATCGTCCAGGAACACGTACATCGGCGTCAGGCTGCAATCCAGGTTGTAGAGCGAATCCGGCATGTACGCCATGGCGTTATTGAGCGCGTACTGGTCGCGCGACACCGTGCCCCACTTGAGGTTGCCCTCGTTCATGTTCACGGTGATCCGCTTGGCAACGGACGAGATCGTGATCACGTCCTGGACACCCTCAACGTTCTGCAGCTGCCACGCCAGGTCATCCACTTCCTGCATGGCCTCGTAGGTGTTACAGGCTTCCTGCGGCGTCTTGCCCATGACCACAAGCACGTCCGCAGACACACTGTAGTTGGACACCAGGTAGTTGACGTCGTGGTTGTACCGGTAACGATCATCCGGCTTGAAGCCGCGCTCACATTCCTGTTCCGCACACGGGTCCGGCCACAGTTCGGGAGCGCCCTTGTCGAGGTCACCAATCTTCAGGTCCTGGGTGTACCAGATACCCACACCGTAACCGAGCACGGCAATCAGCAATGACACCGCTGCCGGCCCCGGCCGGGTAAAGCGCGAGAAGATGGAGGCCAGCGGATGATGAGCCTCGTCCTTGGCGATCACCTTGTTACGTGCCGCCTGGCTGATGCCAAGGTATGACAACACGATCGGCACGATGATCAGGTTGGTCAGGATGACCACGGCGACACCAATACTCGCGGCAATGGCGAGCTCACGGATCACACCCACATCAATGAGGTACAGCGTAATGAAACCGATGCCGTCACTGACCAGGGCGACACTGCCCGGCAGCACCAGGGCGGCAAACGTGCGCTTGGCTGCAGCCAGTGCGCCGTCGCCATGGGCCGCATTGTTGACCATGGCGTTGACGATCTGTACCCCATGACTCACCGCGATGGCAAAGACCAGGAATGGCACCAGCATCGAGTAGGGGTCGATGGTGAAGCCCATCATGGACACAATCCCCAGCTGCCACACCACCGCAATCATGGAACAGACGGTCACCGTCAGCGTGCTCTTGAGACAACGTGTGTCGAGCAGCAGCAGCAATGCGGTCAGGCCCAGGGTGACGAAGAAGAACATCGCCACCTCTTCGGCCGCAGCCATCACATCACCGATCTTCTTGGCGATACCGACGATGTGAATGCGGATAAACGGATACTCGCTCTCGTAGCGTTCGCGGATTTCCTCCAGGGACGCGGACAGCGTCGGGATGTCCACATCCGAATCGTCGGCCAGCACATCCAGCAAACCGGCGTGGACAACGCTTGAGCGGAAATCATCGGCGACCAGGCGGCCCACCTGGCCAGACCGGAGCACGTTGGTGCGCAACTGCTCGAGGCTGTCTTCGGAGCCGTCGTAGCCCAGCGGGATTACCTCACCGCCCTGGAAGCCCTCTTCCGTGACCTCGTTCCAGCGAACATTGGGCGTCCACAATGAACTGATATCCGACGGATCAACGCCCTGGAGGGCATAGATGTCGTCAGTAACGAACTTGAGGACATCCATGTACTCGGCATTGAAGATGTCATCGTTTCGCGTGTCTTCAACAATGACGCGAATGTCATTGCCAAGATCCACGTCGTTACGGTGCTCGAGGAAATTCTGGATGTACGGATGGCTCAACGGCACCATCTTGCGCACATCGGTATTGACACTGATGCCCATGGCCTGCCAGCCCATGAATGCCGTCAGTGCAAGGAATCCCAGCAGTAGAACCGGGCGCGCCGAGAACAGCGCGTTGGCGATGCGATCTGAAAACTTGCCACTCATATGCGCTGCTCCTTAACGAATGCCGGTTGCGGTGGAGACGCCGGATTCACCAGCCATTAACAGGTCTCCGGAAGAAAGCGGGACCAGGGATGAGACCGTGTCACGCTCCGGCAGGTACTGCAGGGTGACACTGGCCATATTGTCGTGGCTGACCAGCACAACACCAGAGCCGCCGACCAGCACCACAGTGCCGTCATTAAGTGTCACTGAATCGTTGAGTGCCCGGGTCACACCTGATTTTACCCGGCGCCAGGAGTCGCCCTGATTGGTGCTGACGAATACATTGCCCTGAAGCCCGTAGGTCACCAGCATTTCTTTGGAAATCGCATTGATGCCAAACAGGGAACCCGCATAGGGGCTGTCCAGCTTGGTCCAGGTGCGCCCTGCATCCCGTGAGCGGAAGAGGATACCCTTCTCGCCCGCTACCAGCAGTGTGTCACTGCCAGGCACCTGGGTGATGCCATACAGGTGCCAACCGTCACGATTGTCCAGGTCGGACATGCGCTTTTTCCAGGTCTCGCCGCCGTCAGTGGACTGGATGAAGTAGCCGAACCCGCCGACGGCAATAATGTTGCCATTCTCGGCACAGAGCACATCAAGGAACGGTGCCCCGGACGTATCCGGCGCTGCATAGTCCTCTTCCGCGTCGTACGGATCATCGCTGTACAGGTCATCGCTGTAGATATCGTCACTGTAGATGTCATCGCTGTAATCGATGTCATCCATATCTTCCTCTGCGCCGGCATCGTCATCACCGCCGAGCACATCGGAATATTTGACGGACCAGCTGACCCCACCATCTGTAGTGGCCAGGACCACCGCATCGTGGCCCACGGCAAAGCCGTTCTTGGCATCAGTGAAGCAGACACCGGTGAGCAGCGCCTTGGTCGGCACATCGGCCACCTGCCAGGACTTACCCTCGTTATCCGAGTAGATGATATGACCCCGGTCACCAACGGCAACCACGCGGACCCCCGCGCGGGCAATATCAAGATAGGTGGATGCGGAGACCATGGGATCTGCATCCGTAAGCGGCGCTGAATGGCCGGGCGATACCCATGCCAGACCTGCCACCAAAACTGGAATAAGAGATTTCATATTCACACTATCCGAGCCAGAAAAGTGAATGATAAAAACAATATTGTCTGCGCCCGCCGGTGTTTTGACGGTCCCCTGCGCAGGCCAAGGCCGGGATATACCCGGCCTTGGTCTTTGCTACAGATGTAACTGCAACAGGTACTGCTATTACGGACAGCCACGCTGCGTACGAACCACCAGCCCAGCTTCTGCTGAGGTAAACGGCGCTGAAGATTCGGTACCGGCAATCACCGTACCCTGGGAGGCAATGTAGCCTGCCATCTGGGTCTGCATCACCAGCGTGGTCACCGGATCAGCTGCCGGGCTCAGCAGCGAGCCGTGGCCACCAGCGCTGAAGCGAACCACACCGGAAGCGGGCGCACCGGAGGCACCACAGGAACCTACCTCCGCAAGACCCAGGCCGGTGAACGCCGGCAGACCGCCAGTGATCACACCCGGCACGACACCATTGGCGTCCTCCTGGCCCGTGGCGAAGATCGACGGCGCCAGGCCCGGGTTGGCCTGCACAGCAGACGCCATGGGCAGGAATGCAGTGCCCTGTGCCAGTGGATCAGTACCCGCCAGTGCCACCGGCGTGGTCAGGAAGTTCTGACCCGGCAGGAAGGATGACTGGTAGCCCACTACGTTGGGCGACACGAGACCGACCACGATTTCATCAATGGCGCCCCACGCCGGGCCGAAGCTGCTGCCGAACACGTTGTTGGGCACAGTCTGGTCGGGGCAGTTGTCGCCATCGAGAATACAGGTTGACGTGTCACCATTGCCGGTCACTTCCTGCATCAGTATTGGAGTGCCATTCCCAACGATATCGCCAGTCACATTGATCGGGTCGGTATTGTCGATCATGGACTGGGCGATGATCAGGAAGCCTTCGTAATCACCAGACGGCTTGGCGATGCCACCGGCGCTGTAGAGACCGGAAGTGATCACCGGCTCAAACGAGGCACTGCCATCCAGGAGCTTGGCGATGCCGCCAGACGTAACGTTCAGCTGGGCAGTTGCCAGCGACGCACCGTCGAGGGCCACGAACGGGGTACCCACGACGCCACCGAGAGAGACACCCACGAAGTGGGCGGTGGAGTTGTCGATGGCAGCACCACCGATGGCCGCTTCCAGGGCGGAGTCGTCATCCAGCAGACTGGCCAGCAATGAATGCAGGTCCACCACACCCTGGCGAAGGGTGTCACGGGCGTTGGCCAGGTTTGCCAGGTTGATGAAATTGTCACCGCTTGGGCAGAAGAAGTTGCCATCATCCGGGAGCGCTGCGGTTCCAGAGCCGGCTTGGCACTGATCCATCGGGCTGGCTACCTTCACCAGACGCTCGATCACCGGCGTCGGGTTGGGAGCGCCGGCGAGCGGCGGCTGCTGCAGGGCCTGGTGGAGCTGGGCAATCTGGCTGGCACCGAACGGGTCGTTGGCCGGCAGGATGCCGTGCTTGGGCAGGTCAATCGCCACACCGACAGCGCAGATCGACGCCAGTGCGTCGGCAACGGCCAACAGGGTCGCGCGGCTGGTGGTGATGCCGTGCTGGAAGATCACCAGCGGCAGTTCACCACCAGTAGCTGCCAGCAGCGGGCTGCCGGCTGAGCAGTCGGTGAACTCCTCGTCGCCGTTCAAGGACTCTTCACGCGGCGCGCTGATCAGCACGGGAATGCTGTGGTCCGCATCCGCCTTGGGGAACGGCGTATAGGCGTTGAACTGACCCAGGTTCACGTCGCCAGCAGCTTCCCATACCGTGGTGTTCTGGTTGGCCGGGTCAACAAACTGGGTCAGGCCGTTCAGGTTGGCGAGGTAGATATGTGCACCGTAATCCGGGGTCGTCAGGTCGCCATCGGCACCAGGTGAGTAAACCTCGACCGGAAGGCCACCAGCACCGTCCCAGAGAGAAAAAGGGTTCAACACTTCAAACGTGGGCAAGGTGTCATCGGCAATATCTGCCGCCTGGGCAAGCGCGGTACCTACATCCTGAGTGGACACGGTGTAGCTCAACACCACCTTGGAGATATCAAGGCCGGCACTAACCAGAATATCGCTCTGCGCGCTGACAGAACGGCGCAGCGTTTCAAGCAGACCGAGGGACTCCAGGTCTCCAGCCGTTTCCAGGCCAGCCAGCGTCTGCACAATCAACCCGGCGCTGGCCGCGATAGCCGCCTGCTCGGCAGGCGTGCCCGGCAACAGACCGGCGTTATCTACCACCGCTTGATAGTCCGCGGTATTAACCACGGCACAATCAACACCGATCACACAGTCTGCTCCACCAGCGGTCTCAAGAAAACGCGGGGAACCGGCAGCGGCTGTTACCGCAGCGATAGCAGGGGCAAGCTGGTACGACCCGTTCAACAACCGATAGGTGTCATCCGCCCCGACAGGCTCGCCGGATGTGGTGGTCAGATCATTTGTGATCGCAACCACATGGGTCGTCTGCGGCTGCAATGGTGCCGTGGGAATCACCAGCATTGAGCTGCCGTTCGGGCCGGCGACGTATTCAACGCCGTACGCCAGCGCCCGATCCAGGCCCAGAGTCAGCGCGCTGGGATCAAACCCGTCAGTGCGCACCACGCTGACGCCATCCGGCACGCCATCGCCACCGACCACGTCCACCGGCGCCGCCACGTCACCGGAGAACCGCACTACCATAGGCGCGGTGGTAGAAAAACCGTCCATGGTATTCAGTGCCGTCTGCGGATCCGCAAGGGCCGCTGCCGGCGGGGTCGCATTGGTATCGCTGTTCAGCTTGCCCGGAATATTGATCGTGGCATCCGTGGACCCGCTGAAGAGCAGGTCATTCGGGAACGGCAGGAAGTCTGCCCCACCCGCCGGATCAAAATAGGCCTTGGCGCTGACCGTGTTGTTTGACGGCGTGGTCTCGAGGACCGAGCGGCCGTCCTTGTCGCCACCACCACAGCCAGGCAGGATTGCCGCAGCCAGTGACAGTGCCAGTAATTTCTTGGTTGTACGCATCGTTACTCTCCCGATGTCCATACTGAATGCTGTTTTTATGTCTGTTCGTTTACCAGTGCTTCGCGACGAAGCGGCCCGGACCACCGATGGCCCGGGCCCTTGCATCAGTTACCCCGTCGGCGCAGAGCGGCCGGATGGAAATAACGCTCACCGGGCACCGGCTGGCTGAAGTCGAGGATAGTCGGCTCCTCGTTATCCAGCTGCTGCACGTGGTAACGCTTGGCCCGCAGGTCATGGAACGTATCCAGTGCGGTCCATACAGTCGGCACTTCATAGTAGTTCTTGATATAGGCGATGCTGACGCGCCACAGGTCGCCGCGGCGGTCGTACTGGTCAGCCACAGCCATCTGCCAGGAGTCAGCATCGATGTAGAACACGCGACGCTGGTAGATGTGACGCTCACCTTCCTTCAGGTTGCCCTCAACCACCCAGACGCGATGCAGTTCCCAGCGCTGGTAATCGGAGTTGATGTGACCTTCTTCAAGGATGTCGTCATAGCTGATGTCAGGTGCATCCAGCTTGAAGTTGTTGTACGGGATGAACATTTCCACCGGCTCAGGGTGCACCAGCGACCAGTTGTAGCGATCCGGTGCGCCGTTGTACATGTCGGTGTCATCAGCCGTACGCAGGCCATCTGCTGCGGCAATCGGCGTGTCGTAAGCCAGGTTCGGCGCACGACGAACACGACGCTGGCCGGCGTTGTAGCCCCAGGCCTGACGCGGCAGCTCTTTCTGGTTGATGGTCTCGTGCACCAGCACGGCACCACCAGCGAGACGCGCCGGCGCTTTCACGAAAGACAGGTAGTAGAAAATGATGTTTTCCATGTCTTTCAGCGACAGGTCCGGATCGTACATGCGGAAGTACACTTCCTGCTGGGACGTCACCAGGGAGTATGCGCCATTACGCTGCACCGCCACTTCGGATGCACGACGCACGACATACACACCGCGCCAGCGCAGTACGTGGTTCCAGATCACCTGCATGGCCTTTTCTTCATTGGTGCCATGGGGGATCGGGAAGGGGTTGCCGCCAAAGACCTTGGCCACACCGTTACCATTATCGGCCAGCTCGGTGCGGGTGGCGTTGGCCTTGAGGTTCTCGTAGACGAAATCCGGTGCGGACGCACTGCGGCGACTGCGGTAAACGTTCAGCTTGAACGTTTCCGGATAGGTCTTGAGCATCGCCTTGATGCCCTCAGGGAGCTTCTCGGCGTACTGACCCATGTTCTGGGCCGTGATGGTGAACAGGATCTTGTCATTGGCATAAGGGTCCGGATGGTGCTGGCCCGCCGCCGTGTATGATTTCGGGATATCTTCCCGTGTAATGCCGCCGTTCCAGGCCGGGATACCCATCCCGGTGGCCGGATCCTTGCCATTACCCTCTTTCACTGCACCAAACGGTGTCAGGGACTTTCCAAGCTTGTCGGCTTCTGCTGCCGATACCTTGGCGTGGCCGGCAGTGGACATGGCTAGAGCCAGAGCCGCCGCAGTACCAATACCAACAATCTTCTTCAACATGGTCACTCTCCGTCGCTTTACGCTGGGGCCCAAGCCGGGCCCCTAAAATCTTTGATGCCTGGCTTAGAAGGAATACTTCACGGCCAGGGATGCATTGTTCCGGTCTTCCAGCTTGTTGCTGTAGTTGGCACCCCAGAAGGTGGTTGCCTGCATGCCGACCTCAAGATTGTTCAGGTAGACAAAGTCCAGGCCCAGGGTGGCTGCCTTTCGGCCTTCCATGAAGTTGCCACCAATCGGGGAGTTACCACGCACGTCGTGGGCAAGACGGATGCTCGGCTGCATGGAGATGCCGGCAAAGATATTGTTGTAGTCAGCGCGCAGCACACCGCGGTAACCCCAGGCCACACTATCAAGATAGAAAGCCGTCGGATCATCCGGGTTCTGCAGCTGGGCTTCGCCCTCCAGCAGTGCCGCGGTGGAGTTGTGACGCAGGCGTGCGCCGGTTTCGTCGTGATCATTCAGGCCGCCGGTACGATCCACACCGAGTTCCAACAGGGCCACCAGGCCGTCGGTTCCGAAAGTCGGACCGAAGTTGAAGATGGATACCAGGGAACCGGTCAGGGTCTCGGCCTCGTCATAGAAGTAGAACGGCACACCTTCCTGCAGCGAGGAATCGCTGGACAGGCAGTCGCCACCCACTTCTGCACGAACACAATGGTTGGTCACATCACCCACTGTCGGGCTGCCCAGGGAGGACAGAACGGCCAGCTGCTGGATCAGGTCATCACCGACCACGTTGATGATCGGCTGCTCGGGACGATAGGCCAGCTCACCCGCCAGAGACATGGTGCCAATGGTGGTGTTGAAGCTGAAGCCGTACATCTCGATGTCTTCCGGGTACACCATGAAGTAGCGGCTGTTATCGATCCGCGACGGAATGGTGCCGGTACCGATCTGATCCAGCTGCGCTGCCACGACCGGCAGACGCGCGTGGGTGTTGGTGTAGAACAGGCCGAATTCGGTGCCGTTAAGCTGATCGGCGAAGTAGCGGAAGCCGAGGCCGAACTGCCCGTTGTCGTCCGCTTCCTCGTCGCGCAGACGGTCTACGGTGACCTGGGTCTGCTCGTACTCGTACTCGGTGCCCTGTTCGCCGTACTTGGACAGCGTGTAGGACGCGAACGCGTCAGCAACTGCCGGCGTGTTCAGCCGGGCGGCCAGCAGACGACCATCGACAACCACGTTGTCCGCGCCCTTGCCGGGGAAGGCATCGTGGGTGGAGTAGTAGGTGCCCGTGGGCGCATCCTCGGAATTCTTCCACTCGAACTGGTAGAACGCTTCAACACTGAGATTGAAGGTCAGGCCGTAGTTGAAGTAGACGCTGTCCAACGGCAGCAGGGCTTCCTTGATTTCGGAGCCCGGCAGGCGCAGCGCAGCGAGATCGATATAGTTCGCCGTGTTGACACCGTTCTGGAGGAACAGGGCCTCACCCCAGCTGATCACTTGCTGGCCGACGCGCACGGTGAGCGGACGATCAACAAAATCGCCGTTCCACCACACATAGGCATCGAGCATCCGCGCACGGCTGCCGGCATAACGGCGGGCATCCTCGGTGAAGCGCTCACCGGTGCCGTTGTTTGCATGGTCTGAATAGAGCGCCCAGCGATTGATGCCGTTGGGCAGGCTGGCGTTGGGGTCGGTGACCAGCAGGCCGCCGTCATGGCCGGTGTCCATGATCACGGAATCATAGTAAACCGTACCACGGGTAAACAGGCCCCAGTTGTCGCCGATATCCAGCTTCAATTCAGGCGTGATCTTGTAAACCAGGGAAGACATGCCGGTATCGAAGTTGTTGTTGGCGTCGTTCTTGTTCAGCTGCGTGGAATAACCACCCTGCGCCATCACCAACGGATCTTCATTGGCCGCCAGTTCCTGGTCCTGGCTTTCAGTACGCCACAACGCCCCGACGGAAACGGTTGTATCCAACCGACCGCGGATGTCGCCATCACGAAACTGGAATTGTGCTGCTCCGACTGGACCGGCCATGAAGCCGGCCACCGTCACCCCAGCAACGGCGGTTGCCAGCCGAGACTTCAGCGTGCGAGTGGTAATCATATTGTCGCTCTCCGTGATTCGCCCGATTATTCGAGTTATCAAAACTCTTTTTATTTGCGCCTGAAAAAGGCATGGGCTTGCCAAATTCGACGCCCAAAAGTCTTATTACCGCTTATTGAAAACCAAAATCCACCCTAACGCCATAAAAAACGGTGACTTTTCGGTCTTTGTCTACGAACTTCACACTAACGTGCCAATCAGGTACCAAGAATTCTTCCTAGTACCTCGTCCAGGTTATCAGAACAGCCATCCGCCTTGAGGCCGTCGAGCACGCCGCGCAGCAGCGCCTGGCGGCCGTCTTCCAGCCGCGGCAGGATCGCCGCGGCGCCCGCCACCCGGGCGGCCACCTGGGGATTGAGCTGGTCCAGCCGCGCCAGGGCCTGGCCGAATACCTGGTAGCCGTCGCCGCTGGCTGCGTGAAACCCGGACAGATTGCGATTGACCAGGGTACCCACCACCGCCCTGACCCGGTTTGGCGATGCCCAGTCAAAACGCGCATCCTCCAGCAGCGCCGCCGCCCGGCTGGCAGCCCCTTCGCCTGGCACAGCGGCCTGGGCCGCGAACCACTGGTCCATCACCAGGTCCTCGTCGCCCCAGCGGCTGGCCATGTCCTCGAGCATGGCCTGGGCCACAGGCAGGCCATGGAAAAGGGACAGCTTCAGTGCCATCAGCCGGTCGGTCATGTTGTCAGCACCGTGATACAGGTCGTCCAGCCAGCCGGACACGTCTGCGCCCTCCGCGGCCACAAGCCAGGTCAGCGCCGCATGGCTGAGGGCGCGCTGGCCGGCCTGGGTGGCATTGGGCGAATAGGCCTCACGCACGCGATGGTCCTTGAAGACACGTACCAGCGGCTGCGCCAGGGCAACACCAAGGGACCGTGCCAGTGCCAGGCGCGCCTCGAACAGCCGATCGGGCTGAACCGGCGTGTAGCGTTCGGCCAGGCTCTTTTCCGAGGGCAGCTCAAGCAGCAGCGCCGTGGCCGCCGGATCCTCCCCGGCCCGGGCCAGCACCTGCTCGAGCACCGGCACCAGCGGCCGGGTCACCTGGTCGGGCGCCTGGTCTTCCAGCAGTGCATCCAGTGCGCTCAGGTACAGGCGCTGCACCGCGTCCCAGCGGCAATAGCCGTCCGTGTCATGGGCCACCAGCGCGGCCAGCTGCTCATGGCTGTAGGCATAGGACAGCTGCACCGGGGCACTGGCGTTGCGCAGCAGCGACGGTACCGGTTTCTCAGGCAGCCGGAACCGGAACACTTGCCGCGCCTGGTCAATGATCAAGACGGTCTCCCGGTCACCCGCATCATTCAGGACCATGAGCTCACCGCTGCCATCGATTAGCGCCAGCGCCAGCGGGATCATCACCGGCGCCTTCTCTGGCTGCCCCGGGGTCGCCGGCGTCTTCTGCGACACCTCGAGCACATACTCCCCGTTCTCATACCGGTCCGTGACCGTCAACTGCGGCGTGCCAGCCTGGTGGTACCAGCGCCGGAACACCGACATGTCCATGCCGGCCTGCTCCTCGACGCAGTCGACGAAGTCGTCGCAGGTCGCCGCCTGGCCGTCGAAACGGTCGAAATACTGATCTGTGGCACGGCGAAATGCCCTGGGGCCGAGCAGATTGGCCTGCATGCGCACCAGCTCGGCGCCCTTCTCGTAGATGGTGACGGTGTAGAAATTATCGATCTTCTGGTACTGGTCCGGCCGCACCGGGTGCGCCATTGGCCCGGCGTCCTCGGCGAACTGGATGGTACGCAGCATGTCCACGTCCTCGACGCGCTTCACGGCCCTGGAATTCATGTCGGCCGAGAACTCCTGGTCCCGATACACAGTAAAGCCTTCCTTGAGGCTGAGCTGGAACCAGTCGCGACAGGTGACCCGGTTGCCCGACCAGTTATGGAAGTATTCATGGGCGACCACGGATTCGACACGCTGGTAGCCCAGGTCGGTGGTGGTATCCGGATGCGCCAGCACGCAGGAGGTGTTGAAGATGTTCAGGCCCTTGTTTTCCATGGCCCCCATATTGAAGTGACTGACCGCCACAATCATGTAGATGTCCAGGTCATATTCCCGGCCATACACGCGCTCATCCCAGTCCATGGCGTGCTTGAGGGAGTCCATTGCATGGCCCAGCTTGTCCAGGTCGCGGCCCTCGGCATACAGGCGCAGGGTGACCGTGCGGTCTGAGCAGGTGACGTACTCGTCCTCGATGAAGGCCAGGTCACCGGCCACCAGCGCGAACAGGTAGCACGGTTTGGCAAAGGGGTCCTCCCAGGTAACCCAGTGACGGTCTCCGTCCTCGCCTTCAGCCACCTTGTTGCCGTTGGAGAGCAACACCGGATAGCGGGCACGGTCAGCGCGCACGGTTGTGGTGAAACGGCTGAGAACGTCCGGGCGGTCCGGGAAAAACGTGATGTGGCGGAAGCCTTCCGCCTCACACTGGGTGCAATACATGCCGCGGGACACATACAGCCCTTCCAGCGCCGTGTTGGCCTCCGGCTGGATAGTGACCGTCACGGACAGGGTGAAGGCTTCCGGTACGTCCCGAATCGTCAGACTGCTGGCATCGTGGCTGTATCTTTCCGGGGACAGGGACGCGCCGTCCAGGGCGATGGCGTCCAGTTGCAGGCCTTCGCCGTCAAGCACGCAATCCGCCGGCGCATCGTCACGGGCCGGATTGCGACGCATGGCCAGCTGCGAGCGCACCACCGTACCGCCGGGATGTATGTCCACGTCCAGTGACACGGTGTCGACAAGAAATTCCGGCGGCTTGTACTCCGCCAGGTAAATGGTGCGGGCCGGTGTGCCGTCACGCATCCGGGTCTCCTTCTGGAATTCCTTTAAGTGTTACGACCTGCTCATCCGGGGCATCGGCACAGTCGTTTTTCGGCATGTATCCGGTGCGCTCCTGCTCCGGCAGGTTCTTCGCCTCCCAGGCAATCACCGCCTGCATGCAGGTTTCTCTCTGCTCGGGCGTGACCCGGCGGCCGTCTGGCCAGCGACCCAGCTCCACTGCCCGCTTCATGTTGCTGTAGATTTCCGGGGTCAGCTGCCCGATCACACTGTCAAAATCACTCAATGTGGGGTCCTCCCTGTTTGCACTCACGCTTCACCCGGACGGCTGCTCCAACCCAGCTTCGAGCGGCAGGCTTCGTAGAAATCATGCCCGGGCGGATGCAGCAGTTTCAGACGGTACGGTTTCTTGCGCACATAAATGACATCATCGAGCTGCAGTCGCACACCTTCCTGGCCGTCACAGCTTACCAATGGCTGCAGCTTCGTCGTTGTGACGTGAATTTTGAGTTCACTGTTGCCATCCACCACCAGCGGGCGACTGGTGAGGGTGTGGGGATTCAGGGGCACCAGCACCATGGCGTCCATCTTCGGATGCATGATCGGCCCACCCCCGGAAAGCGCATAGGCCGTGGACCCCGTGGGCGTAGAAACGATCAACCCGTCGGAACGCTGGGTGTAGACATAGTTGCCGTCAATGAACAGCTCGAACTCGATCATGTGAACACTGTCACCAGACAACAGGACGATGTCATTCAGGGCGCTGCCGCGGCCCGCAGAATTCTTGCCACGCCGGACTTCCATTTCCAGCAGGAAACGCTGCTCAATGGTGTAGTCGCCGGAAAGCACCTGGGCCACACGGGTTTCTATTTCGGAAGGCAGGATGTCAGTAAGAAAACCCAGTCGCCCGCGGTTGATGCCCAGCACCGGGACATCATAGCGGGCCAGGTCCCGGGCAGCCCCGAGCAGGCAACCATCACCACCAACGACAATAACCAGGTCGCAGGATTCACCCAGCTGCGTCCGGCTGCCCGCCTGCAGGCCCGGCTCCGGCAGGGCGGCGGCCAGTTCTTCATCAAGAATGACGGTGCAATCACGGCCCTCGAGGAAATGGACCAGCTGGCGCAGTGAGTACAGCGCCTGCTCACTCTCGGACTTGGCAATCAGGCCGATATTTCGAAACACTTCACGCGGCAAGGTACTCTCCAGGACTTGAACATGCGATGCAAAGCATGAGGCCTGAGACAAATCCCGGCAAGCGCACCGGGTGACGGGCTAGTCTGCCAGCGCCTCACGCATGGCATCCGCGTGCTCGTTGAGGCCTCCCTCGAGCACGTACACATCCAGACCGGCATTGCCGAGCAGGAAGGCCGCAGATGCCGACCGCCTGCTGGTGTCACATACCGCCACATAGGTACGTGATGTGTCGAGCAGGCGGGACTTGAGTCGCAGTACATTCAGCGGCATGTTCAGCGCGCCTCGCAGGTGTACCTGCTCGAATTCATCCGGCGTCCGGACATCCAGCCAGCGGCCACCGTCAGCGACCAGCTTCTGTGCCTCTTCAAGCCCCACCGTGCGAACGCTGGGCTCGCGCAGCAATTCATCGAAGTCCTTGCGATCCAGGCGCATGAGAACGCCGTCGGTGGCCATGGTTACGGTGGCATTTCGCGGCTTGCCAGACAGCAGCGCATCTTCGCCAAACCACTGACCCTGTTCGAGAATCGCCACTGGCATGGCTTCCGTGGCGCCTTCGGCCTTGACCAGCACTTCGCACATGCCGTCCTTGATGATGTAACAGCAATCCGCGTCATCGCCCTGGTTGATGACCACGTCCCCGGCCTTGAGGCGCATCAGCTTGAGACGCCGGAAAATCTCGAGAATATTGCCTGGCGGCACCCGGTAGAAAAGGCGTGACTTGAGCAGCCGGATCATCCAGTGGCGATCATCCTGGTAGGCCGCATTGGAGTTGATGTCGAGGATGACGTAGCCGGCCGACTGGTCCCAGGCAAGAATCTGGTCGAGTACAGCGCTGTCGAAACAGAGCACTGCCACTTCATCGAGGGCAACCGCCCGGGTTCGGCGTGGCTGCCCGGGATCCAGCGGATGCCACGACTCGATGTCTCCCGCACCCACCTGTTCCAGATGGCCGCTGCCGTCATCCAGCTGCACATTTCCCTTGAGCAGGTAAATGGTCCAGCCGTCCCGGTCACCCCGTTCAAACAGGACATCACCGGCCGCGTAGTGGCGTATCTCCTGCACATCCAGCAGCCGGTCAAGCTGCTCTCCGGTCAACGCGTTCACCGGGACAAATGTCTGCAACAGACTTTTATCGATGGAACCCTGCCCCATTTCCCTTCTCCGACATCAAACGGTAATGCCTGCCCCTCCGGCAGCCAAACCACTGCAAATAAAGCACCAACTTCTCCGGTCGGCGGCCTGCTTCAGCGAAACTTGAGCACATTATCAATGGCCGTGTCTGAACGACAGTACTGGCACCGGTTCTGGTTGCGGTCAGACACACCGGGCTTGAACTGGTTCGGCACATCAACCCGAATGACCCGCTTGCCACAGGCCTTCCCGTCGCCGGTATCCACCTGGCAAACCGGGTTCTCATAATGCGCCAGCCAGGCACGGTAATGATCTTCTGTTACCAGACATTTGCGAGCGGCAAAGGCGATCGGGTTCTGCATGTAATCAGAAATTTCACTGGCATTAATGGAGATATGCCCGGCACCCGGGTGGAATGCGATGAAGTTCAAACCCAGGCTCTGCAGCTTTTCCAGCAGCTTCTCGGCGCCCGTGTTCGCCATCTTGATGGAGTCGCGCTTGGCCTCGGCAAGTTCGCCTTCCAGGGCCCCCATTTTTTCTTCGCGATCCAGCACTTCCATTTCCTTGGCGTGCAGCTCCTCGGACAACCGGGCACGCTCTTCTTCCAGGCGCTGCTCAAGGGCAACCTTGTACTGTTCCGTCAACAGTTCAATTTCACTGCTGTTGTCGGTATGGCTCATGGCCTGCTCTTCAAGGCTGTGATTGAGCTGGGAAACCTGCTCCTTGAGTGAGCTTGCCTGTTCCTTGAGTGCCGAATTCTGGGACTTCAATGTCTTGAACTGCATCAGCACCTTTTCCAGCTGCGTGCTGAGGATCTCTTCTTTCTGCTGGTGGGCATAGCGCAACTGCGCCACTTCTTCCTTGTGCTTGTTCTCCATGGTCTGAACACGCAGCCGGAGCTCCTTGATCATCCGCGCCAGACGCTTGCGTTCTTCGTCATCCTGGGGCGCTTCTGGTGCCACCACCGGAATGTCTGCCGGGGGCTGGGCCTCAGGTGCGGCGGGCGCCGGCTGCGCCGGATTGTGCTGGACCGGCGCTGAGCCGCCACCGCCGGTTTCCACATAAAGGCCGATGCGGCTTCCGCGTTCCTGGATCGCGTCACGCATGAACACGAAATCATTGGCCCCGGGTTTCATGGTCGGGTCCCACAACTGGTCCTGGTGCCAGGCCACCGGGCACTGGCTCTTGCATGCCAGCCGGATCGGCCCTGCCCCCATGTCGGGACCGGGCGCCGCGTGCTCGGCCAGGTGACGCAACGGCACGTTCCAGGTGTGGTCCGCCATGCCTGACTCATCAAACTCGATCAGGAACAGTACGGCCGCAACGACCTTCAGGTCGCCATTGACCAGGCAGTAAGCCCCCCTCATCTGCTTGTCGGCATACTCCGGCACGCCCACCATACCATCCAGGATGGCCTCGAAATCCGAGTAGAGCATGATCTTCTGAACGCCCGACTCGCCATAAAAAACAATGGCTTCGGACGTAACGGATGATGCAGTCATAGTAAATCCCTGTTTGAAACAGGCGCCTGCACAGCAGTCGCCCCAACCCTGGCCCCGGGTTCTGACCCGCAAAGAAACATGACACAAAATGTCAGGTTATTACCGATTATAGTCAAGAGTGATTCGGGAAAAGTGACCGATTCAGCATTGCCAGCCGAAACACGTGTGGCCGGCAAACAAAGCGGTTACCCATGCGGAACGCCAGCAAGGGCGACGTGAGGGCAAACAGGAGCAGGAAACGGGAGATGTAGAAAAAGGCAGGGAAAGGTAAAGCCAGGCGGGGATTACAGCTCGAAGCCGTCGTCCTCACCCAGCTCGTCGTCATCAAGACTTTCTTCCAGGCTCTCGAACCAGAGCCGGTCGTCCAGTCGTTCTTCTATGATTTCATCCATTGCTTTTCTCCTTGCAACAAAAAAAGACCGGGCAAGTATGCCCGGTCTTCTGTGACAAGCGCATGAAACAAAGGTTCACACGAGGAGAAAAGTGGCGGAGCGGACGGGACTCGAACCCGCGACCCCCGGCGTGACAGGCCGGTATTCTAACCAACTGAACTACCGCTCCACTTACTCTTTAACAGCCCATGGCTGTGTAACTGGTGGGTGGTGACGGGATCGAACCGCCGACCCTCTGCTTGTAAGGCAGATGCTCTCCCAGCTGAGCTAACCACCCGAAAGAGGCCGCTATTCTAGGGTTTTCGGCCCGCCTGTCAACGCATGGCGAGACTTTTTTTGGCGGCAGCAAACCGTTTGTACAGAAAACCGGCGAACAGCGCTGCAACAGGCCCCCTGAGGCTGTTACTGCGCCGCTTCCAGACGCTGGATTTCCGCCTCGGCGTCAGCGCGGGATGCAAATGTCTGCGCCAGCGTGTCGCCATTGGGCCGGCACACCAGGTAATGCTCGACATCCAGCGCCAGTGTCTCTCGGTTGATCCGGCCCTCCTCCAGGATGGTGTAGCCCTGCGACCCGACGCTGTAGCGATTGCCGATCATGGCGACGCCGGCTCACCAATGACCCGGTGCAGAATCTGCTCCGCCAGCCCGTCGATATCCAGTGAGCCGGCCGGGTCAAACCAGTTGCTGGCCCAGCTGGTCATGCCATTGATCAGGCGACGCACGATCACCGGATCGGCGCGCATACCGCCAGCATCGCGCACGGCGTGAAGGGTATCCAGCCAGATACGCTCGTAGACAGCCCGTGCCGCCAGTGCCTGCTCCTGGTGCTCGGCAGCGAGGCAGCGCCACTCGTACACCAGCACGGTCATGGCCTCGGCGGTATCACCAACGATGGACTGGAGCTCGGCACGGGTCAGGCCGCGCAACTGGGCCACCGGGTCTGCCACGCCCTGGACGGCCTCCTGCAGGCGCGCGGTATTGAAGCGGATCACCTCCATCATCACCGTGAACAGGATGTCTTCCTTGGAGGAAAAATGATGGAACAGGCTGCCTGACTGGATGCCGGTTTCGCGGGCAATATCACGCACGGTGGTGCGGTCGAAACCACGCGCCCGGAACAACCGCGCCGCGGCGCTGAGCAGCTTGCCACGCGGCGAATCATCCATGCCATTCACAATCTGAGGCTGAGCCATACCGGTCCCCTTCTGACGAGCCGCCATTATCAGTGCCCGCCGGCGCTGCGCAAGGCCGCCAGCGGCTTTATTGCCTGTCGCGGGTGTCCGGCAAGGCGGCGGATTTGTCCGCCAGTCACCGGTCCCGACGCTTTACAAACCAAGCGCTTGCTTGGTAGCGTAAGCCAACCGCGGCGCCCGGGCAAATCGAGCCCCCGCCGGAACCCTTTTGCGGAGATACGCAGATGAGCAAGGACACGGTGCGCATCGGCTGCGCCGCCGGCTTCTGGGGCGACACCAACAGCGCCGCCTTCCAGCTGGTTCGCCAGGCCGACATTGACTACCTGGTGTTCGACTACCTGGCCGAAGTGACGCTGTCGATCATGGCCGGGGCCCGAATGAAGGACCCGTCCATGGGCTACGCCCATGATTTCGTCAAACAGGTCATGGCCCCCCTGGCCACGGAAATCCGGGACAAGGGCATCAAGGTCATCAGCAATGCCGGCGGCGTCAATCCGCGCGCCTGCCGGGACGCGTTGCAGGCAGCATTTGCCGAAGCCGGGGTGGAGCTGAAGATTGCCCTGGTGGAGGGCGATGACCTGAACTCGCGCCGCGGGGAGTTTGCCCAGGTCACCGAAATGGACAGTGGCGCCCCACTGCCCCCCTTTACTGTCACCATGAACGCCTATCTCGGGGCACTGCCGGTAAAGGCAGCACTGGACGCTGGCGCCGACATCGTCCTCACCGGCCGCATCGCCGATTCCGTGCTGGTGCTGGGCCCGCTGATGCACGAGTTTGGCTGGGCTGACGACGACTATGACCGCCTGGCGCAGGGCTCCCTGGCGGGCCACGTGATCGAGTGCGGCGCGCAGTGCACAGGCGGCAACTTCACCGACTGGCAACAGGTGCCAGACTTCCACAACATGGGATTCCCGGTGGCGGAATGCCATGCTGACGGCAGCTTCGTGATCAGCAAACCGGCTGGCACCGGCGGCCTGGTCAGCTGCGCCACGGTCGCGGAGCAGATCGTTTACGAGATCGGCGACCCGCGCGCCTACATTCTCCCGGACGTGGTCTGCGACTTCACCGGCGTGTCACTGGAACAGGTGGGCGACCACCGTGTCAGGGTCAGCGGAGCCCGCGGCCTGCCGCCCACCGACCACTACAAGGTGTCTGCCACCTACCCCGACGGCAACCGCATCACCGCCAGCTTCCTTATCGGCGGCCGCGACGCCATGACCAAGGGCCAGCGCGTGGCCGATGCCATCCTGCAGAAGGTGGGCGGTATTCTCGACAACCTGGGAATGGCGCCCTTTCGTGACACCAGTGTGGAGTTGCTTGGCAGCGAAGCCACCTATGGCCAACAGGCACGACGCCAGGACACCCGAGAGGTGGTGGTGAAAATCGCCGCCATCCACGACGACAAAAAAGCACTGGCCATTTTCGGCCGCGAAATCGCCCAGGCCGCCACTGGCATGGCCCCGGGCCTGACCGGCATCGTCGGAGGCCGACCGAAACCGAACCCGCGCATCCGGCTGTTCTCGACGCTGGTGCCCAAGGACCAGGTCAGCGCCACCATGGACCTGGACGGCGAGACCCGGGAAATCCCGGTACCCGGCGGCCAGCCCCTGGATACCAGCGGCCTGGCCCGTGTCAGCGACGTTGAAACAGCCACCGGCGAGCAGACCGTGCCACTGGTTGCCCTGGCCTGGGCTCGCTCGGGCGACAAGGGCAACCATGCCAATATCGGCGTCATTGCCCGCGAGGAGCGTTTTCTCCCCTACATCCGGGCGGCCCTCACCGAACCTGCCGTGGCCGCCTACATGGCCCATGTCCTGGACGATCCGGACAGCAGTGTCAGCCGCTGGGAGCTGCCCGGCTTCAATGCATTCAACTTCCTGCTCAGGAACAGCCTCGGCGGCGGCGGCATTGCCTCCTTGCGGATTGACCCGCAGGGCAAGGCCTTTGCCCAGCAACTGCTGGATTTTCCTGTGCCCGTATCTGATCAGATCGCCAAAGAGGTAAATGGCTGATGGGTTATCGCAGCGTATTCCGTCCGGACCTGTTCGCAGGCCGCAACATCATCGTCACCGGCGGCGGCAGTGGTATTGGCCGCTGCACCGCCCATGAGCTGGCCTCACTGGGCGCCCGGGTGGTACTGGTCGGCCGCAAGCAGGACAAGCTTGATGCTGTAAAGGCAGAAATTGCCGAAGACGGCGGCGAGGCGTTGGCGTTTTCCTGTGATATCCGCGAGGAAGACCGGGTCAAGGAAACCGTGGCCGCCATCTTCGCGGCGGTCGGCGAGGTTCACGGGCTGGTCAACAATGCCGGTGGCCAGTTCCCCTCCCCGGTGGCCCTGATCTCCCAGAAAGGCTGGGAAACCGTGGTGCGCACCAACCTCACTGGCGGTTTCCTGATGGCCCGGGAAGTGTTCATGCAGGGCATGAACAGGACCGGCGGCAGCATCGTCAACATCGTCGCCGACATGTGGGGCGGCATGCCCGGCATGGGCCATTCCGGGGCCGCGCGTGCCGGCATGGTGAACTTCACCCAGACTGCTGCCTTCGAGTGGGGCAGCGCCGGCGTGCGCGTGAATGCCGTTGCCCCGGGCTGGATTGCCTCTTCCGGCATGGACACCTACCCGGAAAGTTTCAAGCAGACCATCAAGACCCTGCGTGCCGCCGTGCCCCTGAAACGCATGGGCGAGGAATCCGAAGTATCGGCAGCCATTACCTTCCTGCTCAGTGATGCCGCCGCCTTCATCAGCGGCGACACCCTGCGCATCGACGGCGCAGCCAGCCAGGGCAACATCGCCATATTCCCGCTGCCGGACCACAACAACTCGAAACCCTTCAACGGCTTCCACCGTGCGGTAACGCCGGAGCTGTTCAAGACTGAGGACTGACCCCCATGGCCGTGATCGAATCCCAGCTGGACACCACCAGCGATGCATTCCGCCAGAACCGGGAGGCCCTTCTGGCCGCGGTGGAGGAATTCCGCGGCATTGAGCAACAGGTGGTGGAAAAAGCGGAAGGCCAGCGCGCCAAGTTCGAAAAGCGCGGCCAGCTGCTGCCCCACGAGCGGGTGGCCCGATTGCTGGACCCGGGGTCATCCTGGCTCAGCCTGCTCAACCTGGCCGGCTACATGATGCACGACGACAAGGACGGCACCGAAGCCGGCGGCGGCAGCATCGCCGGCATCGGCTACGTGGAGGGCGTGCGCTGCCTGGTGGTGGCGTCCAACTCCGCCATCAAGGGCGGCACCATCAGCCCGGCGGGATTGCAGAAAACACTGCGGCTGCAGGCCATTGCGCGGGAGAACAAACTGCCGATCATTTCGCTGTCGGAATCCGGCGGCGCCAACCTGAACTACGCCGCCGACATTTTTGTCGAGGGCGCGCGCACTTTTGCCAACCAGGCGCGCCTGTCTGCCATGGGTATCCCGCAGATCACGGTGGTGCATGGCAACGCCACCGCAGGCGGCGCCTACCAGCCGGGCCTGTCCGACTACTGCGTGATGGTGCGAAACCGGGCGAAGATGTTCCTGGCAGGCCCGCCACTGCTCAAGGCAGCCACCGGGGAAATTGCCACCGATGAGGAACTCGGCGGCGCCGAGATGCATGCATCCGTGGCCGGTACCGCAGAGTACATCGCCGAAAGCGATGCCGACGGCATCCGCATTGCCCGCGAGCTGATTGCCAGCATTCCCTGGAACGAGCGCCTGCCCGCTTCCCGCCCGGCCACCTTCAAGTCACCGCGTTATGACAGCGAAGAGCTGCTTGGCGTCGTCCCGGCAGACAGCAAGAAGCCCTATGACGTGCGCGAAGTCATTGCCCGTATCGCTGATGACTCCGCTTTTCTCGATTTCAAGAACGACTGGGACAGTGCCACCGTGTGTGGCTGGATCCATGTTGAAGGGCACCCGGTGGGCGTGATTGGCAACAACGCCCCGATCACCCATCAGGGTGCAGCGAAAACAGCGCAGTTTATCCAGCTGTGCGAACAGTCAAACCGTCCCCTGCTGTTCCTGCACAACACCACCGGCTTTCTGGTGGGCACCGATGCCGAACAGAACGGCATCATCAAACACGGCTCAAAAATGATCCAGGCCGTGGCCAATGCCAGTGTGCCGAAGATATCCATTGTCATCGGCGGTTCCTACGGCGCGGGCAACTATGCCATGTGCGGGCGCGGCCTTGACCCGCGTTTCATCTTTGCCTGGCCCAACAGCCGCGTGGCGGTCATGGGCGGCCAGCAGGCCGGCATGGTCCTGCGCATCGTGGCTGAGGCCAAGCAGAAAGCCATGGGCATCGAACCGGACGAAAAGGTACTGGAAATGCTGCAGCAGAGCACGGCCCAGAAGCTGGACAGCCAGTCCACTGCGTTATACGGCACAGCGCGCCTGTGGGATGACGGCATCATTGACCCGCGCGACACGCGGCATGTGGTGGCCTGTGTCCTCGACATATGTCGTGAAGCCAGCCAACGGCCACTGAACAGCAACACTTTTGGCGTGGCGCGCCTGTAAGGCACCCCACCCTTTCTGCCAGCAGGCGACAACAGATTCACTACAGGAGAGACACATGCTGCTCACCCAGGAACACGAAGAAATGAAGCGCACCATGCGCAACTTTATCGAGAATGACCTCAACCCCCATGTGGATGAGTGGGAAGCCGCCGGCGAATTCCCCATTCACGAGGTGTTCAAGAAGATGGGCGACCTGGGTTTGCTCGGCGTCACCAAGCCAACAGAATTTGGCGGCCTGGGCCTGGACTACTCCTACGGCCTGGCCGTCTCGGAGGAACTGGGCCACTGCAACTGCGGCGGCGTGCCGCTTTCCATCGGTGTCCAGACCGATATGGCCACCCCGGCACTGGCGCGTTTCGGCTCGGATGAACTGCGCCGTGACTATCTGGCGCCGGCCATCGCCGGGGAGATGGTCGCTTCCATTGCGGTGAGCGAGCCCCATGCCGGTTCGGACGTGGCTAACATCAAGACCACGGCCAAAAAGGATGGCGACGACTACGTCATCAATGGCACCAAGATGTGGATCACCAATTCACCCAAGGCCGACTGGTTCTGCCTGCTTGCCAATACCTCCGACGGCAAGCCACACATGAACAAGTCGCTCATCATCGTCCCGAAGGACGCCGGTGGCATTACCGTGGACAAGCGCCTCAACAAGCTTGGCATGCGCTCTTCCGAAACAGCACAGGTGTATTTCGATAACGTGCGTGTGCCGCAACGCAACCTGATCGGCACGGAAGGTGCCGGTTTCATGCTGCAGATGATCCAGTTCCAGGAAGAGCGTCTGTGGGGTGCAGCCTCCGGTATCCGTGGCTACGACAACCTGATCCGGCAGACCATTGAATACTGCAAGGAGCGGGAAGCCTTTGGCATGCCACTGATCAACAACCAGTACATTCACTTCCGCCTGGCGGAGCTGCAAACCGAAGTGGAATTGCTGCGCAGCCTGATCTGGCGCGCGTGCGAAGAGTACATCGGTGGCAAGGATGTACTGCAGCTTGCCTCCATGGCCAAGCTCAAGGCCGGCCGCCTGTCACGGGAAGTGCCGGATACCTGCCTGCAGTACTGGGGTGGCAACGGCTTCATGTGGGACAACCCGGCGTCCCGGCACCTGCGCGACGGTCGCCTGGCCTCCATTGGCGGCGGCGCCGACGAGGTCATGCTCGGCATCATCTGCAAGACCATGGATATCCTGCCCGGCAAGAAGAAAAGTAGCTGAGACACAGCGGGGACATGACAATGACACTGCCGACCACGGAAACACTGCTGCTGGAAGAACAGGCTGGCGTGCTGACAATCACGCTGAACCGTCCTGACAGCCGCAACGCCATGAGCCTGGCCATGGTCAATGAGCTGATGGCTGTATTCGAAGCCTGTGCCGATGAGCAGGCGATCCGTGCCATCGTCCTGCGTGGCGCCGGCGGCCATTTTTGTGCCGGCGGCGACATCAAGGATATGGCCGGTGCCCGCCAGCAGGCTGCCGGGGGCGACAAGGACGCCTTCTTCGCCCTGAACCGACGCTTCGGCGAGATGATCACCCTGGCAAACCGCCAGCCGCAGGTGGTCATCGCCGTGCTGGAGGGTGCGGTGCTTGGCGGCGGCTTCGGCCTTGCCTGTGTCTCCGACCTGGCCATTGCCCGTGACGACGCCCGTTTCGGCCTGCCGGAAACCGGCCTGGGTGTAATCCCCGCCCAGATCGCCCCGTTCGTGGTCCAGCGCATTGGTCTTACCCAGGCGCGACGACTTGCGCTGAGTGGTGCCCGGTTTGATGGCAACGAGGCCCTGCGCCTCGGCATTGTCCACACGGTGGCTGACAGCAAAAGCGACCTGGATGCCCAGCTCAGGGGCGCGCTTGACGATATCCGCCGCTGCGCGCCCAACGCCAACCGCCTGACCAAGGCACTGGTGCTGAGTGTCGGTGAGGTGCCGATGGACACGCTGCTCGACCAGGCCGCACGGGATTTCGCCGATGCGGTCACCGGCGAAGAGGGTCAGGAAGGCACGATGGCCTTCGTGCAGAAGCGCCTGCCCGCCTGGGCGGACCAGGGAGATGCACAGTGAGTTTCGAAAAAATCCTGATCGCCAACCGCGGCGAGATCGCCTGCCGTGTCATCCAGACGGCGCAAGAACTGGGCTACCGGACCGTGGCCGTGTATGCGCAACCAGATGCCGGCGCCCGCCATGTGGTGCTGGCCGACGAAGCCGTCTGCATTGGCCCGGCCACCGCCAGCGCGTCGTATCTCAACATTGATGCTGTCATTGATGCCTGCCAGCGCACCGGTGCCGATGCGGTGCATCCGGGCTACGGTTTCCTGTCCGAGAACGCTGAGTTCGCGCGTGCCTGCAGCGCCGCCAACATCACCTTCATCGGCCCGCCGGTGGATGCCATTCACCTGATGGGCTCAAAGCGCCTGTCCAAGATTGCCATGCTTGACGCCGACGTGCCCTGCATACCGGGTTACCAGGGCGAGGCACAGGACGATGCGACCCTGCTGGCCGAGGCCGGGCGCATTGGACTGCCACTGATGATCAAGGCCAGTGCCGGCGGTGGCGGGCGCGGCATGCGGGTGGTGACGGACAGTGGCGACATCGCCGAGCAATTGCGCAGCGCCCGCAGCGAGGCAAAAAATGCCTTTGGCAGTGACGAGTTGATCCTGGAGCGGGCGGTGATCAACCCACGCCATGTAGAAATCCAGGTGTTTGCCGACTGCCATGGCAACGTCATTCACCTGGGCGAGCGCGACTGCTCGATCCAGCGGCGCCACCAGAAAGTGGTGGAAGAAGCCCCCTCCCCGGCGGTGGACCCCGCACTGCGCGAGCGCATGGGCGAGGCGGCGGTAAACGCGGCCCGGGCCTGCCAGTATGTCGGCGCCGGTACGGTGGAATTCCTGCTCGCCGACAACGGTGATTTCTTTTTCCTGGAGATGAATACCCGCCTGCAGGTGGAGCACCCGGTGACGGAAATGATCACCGGACTGGACCTGGTGGCCTGGCAGATTCGCGTGGCGCGCGGCGAGCCACTGCCCCTGGAGCAGACACAGGTGCGACTTGACGGGCATGCCATCGAGGTGCGCCTGTACGCCGAGGACCCGGCGCAGGATTTCATGCCCCAGACCGGCACCGTGGTGCGCTGGCAACCGGCCCACGGTGCTGGCGTGCGCATCGACCACGGGCTGGTGCCAGGTTACACCGTCAGCAGTCACTATGACCCCATGCTGGCCAAGGTGATCGCCTGGGGCGAAAACCGGGAGGACGCCCGTCGACGCCTGATTCGCGCGGTGGAGGACACCCGGCTGGCGGGCGTCAACGACAACCGGCGCTTCCTGGCCGCTGTGCTGCGCCACCCGGTATTTGCACGCGGCGAGGCCACCACCGCCTTCCTGGCCGAGCACTTCGCCGATGACCCGACCCTGCGACCGGCCACGCCTGCAGCCCGGGACTGGGCCCTGGCGGCTGCCCTGCTCTGCCACGACCATGCCGGGGCCGGCTGGAGCTCTTCCGCGCACGCCACCTTTGCGCTGGAACTGGCCCATGGCGACAGCCGCCAGAGCGTGTCACTGGTGCGTCATGGCAACGACTTTGACATCCGCATCGGCGAACAGGCACTGACGGTATGTCTGCAGCCGGAGCGGGTCACCATAGACGGTATCCAGCAGGCCCTGACCTTCACCCGTCAGGAACGGAGCGTCCACATTGAACGCGCCGGCATCACCCTGGCCATCCATGACGCCACCCATGACGCCCCCGACCTTGAGGGTGCCGCCGGCTCCGGGGCCGTGAAAGCACCCATGGACGGGGCCGTGCTGGACGTGCGTTGCAGCGTCGGTGACAGCGTCACCCGGGGCCAGGTGCTGGCGGTGATGGAAGCCATGAAAATGGAACACAGTCTGGTGGCGCCCATGGACGGCGAGATCACGGCGGTGAACGTCGAGACCGGCTCTCAGGTGAAGGGGAAACAGACACTGATGGTTGTCAGTTGCCCTGATGGGGACCCTGACGCCAGGTGACAGGCTGTTTGCAAAACCTGTACCGGCCGGTCCTTGCCCTGTGCAAACGGGCCGGTTAAGGTACTTCGCCGATTGTTTACAATACGCGCCCGGCGCTCGCCGGGCGTTCAGCCGAACCACAGAGACGGAGAATCCATGAGCAGCGCAGACCTGATTACGTTGCCGAAGGTGCTGGCAAAAATGCCGATGGTAATGGCCAACCTGCCCGGTTTTATCAAGGGCTCGAAGATGGCCAAGATCACCGACAAGAACACGCCCCTGGGCATTGGCCTTGCTATCCAGCGAGCCGTGAGCCTGAACCCCAACGGCGTGGCTGTCATGTACGAGGATACCCAGCTCACCTATTCCCAGTTCAATGCCTGGGCCAACCGGATCGCCGACTACCTGGCCTCCATTGGCCTGAAAAAGGGTGACTCCATCGCACTGGACATGGAAAACCGCCCGGAGATGCTCGCCACGGTGGTGGCTTGCGGCAAGCTCGGCGTCTGCGCCGCCCTGATCAATACCTCCCAGCGCGGCAAGGTGCTCACCCACAGCTTCAACCTGGTGAAACCCAAGGCTGCCATCATCGGCGCCGAGCTGGTGGATGCGGTGGAAGAAGTGCGTGACGACCTGGAACTGGACAGCGACCGCTTCTTCTACTTCGCCGACCAGGACACCCTGGAGGATGCCGGCACCGCACCCGAGGGCTACAAGAACCTGGCAGAGATGATCAAGGACTGCAGCTCGGAGAACCCGGACTCGGTCAACAAGATCCGCCTCACCGACCCGCTGTTCTATATCTACACGTCCGGCACCACCGGCCTGCCGAAAGCCGTGGTGTTCAACCACGGGCGCTGGTGGAAGGCCTACGGCGCGTTCGGCTTCAGTGCCGTGCGCCTGGAAAAGCACGACCGCATGTACTGCACCCTGCCCTTCTACCACGCCACCGGCATGGTGATCTGCTGGGGTTCCGCCATTGCCGCCGGCGCTGGTCTGGTCATCGCCCGCAAGTTCTCAGCCAGTCGTTTCTGGGATGACATCCGCCACTACGAGTGCAGCGCCTTTGGCTATGTGGGTGAACTGTGCCGTTACCTGCACGAGCAGCCGGAAAAGCCCAACGACAAGGACAACAAGATCAAGGTCATCGTCGGCAACGGCCTGCGCCCGGGCATCTGGAAGGATTTCAAGGCACGCTTCGGCATTGACCGTGTGGTTGAGCTGTATGCCTCCTCAGAAGGTAATGTCGCGTTCACCAACGTGTTCAACTTCGACAACACGGTGGGCTTCTCGCCGGTGTCCTACGCCATCGTCAAGTATGACAAGGAAAAGGAAGAGCCGGTCCGTGACAGCAATGGCCGCATGATCAAGGTCGGCAAAGGCGAGTCCGGCCTGATGATCGGCGAAATCACCGACAAGACCCCGTTCGACGGCTATACCGACAAGGAAAAGACTGAGAAGTCCATTCTCAGGGATGTGTTTGCCAAGGGTGATGCCTGGTTCAACACCGGTGACATGATGCGCGACATCGGCTTCCGGCATGCCCAGTTCGTCGACCGTCTGGGTGACACCTTCCGCTGGAAAGGTGAAAACGTCTCTACCACCGAGGTGGAACAAATCATGGACGGCTTCGACGGCATCGCCGAGACGGTTGTCTATGGTGTCGAGATTCCCAACACCAACGGCCGTGCCGGCATGGCCCAGGTGCGCCTGCAGGGCGACCATACCGATTTCGACTACAAAGGCCTGTGCCAGTACCTGGCCCGAGAATTGCCGCCGTACGCGGTGCCCGTGTTCCTGCGTATCAACGAGGACGCCATGGAAACCACCGGCACCTTCAAACACCAGAAGAACAAGCTCAAGGAACAGAAATACGACCTCGCGCAACAGGACAATCCTGTCTATGTCCTGCTGCCGGGCGAAAGCTGTTACCAGCTGCTGACGGCCGAGATCCAGCAAAACATCGACAACGGCCAGTACCGCTTCTGACGCCGGTCGGCGACACGGAAAAAGGGGCCTCTGGCCCCTTTTTTTTGTGGCGCCGCGCCCTGCCTGCCGGGCAGACGGGGCCCGGACCGCGCCAGCCTGGGGAAAGATCTGTGGATAACTTTTCCACCCTGTCGGCGGCGCGGACAGGCGGCGCCGACAGCTTGCTGGGCGGCGCTCCCTGCGTCAGCAAACTATCAATAAGTTAGGCGGCATAAATAATCGCTTTTATTAGGAGATTGTTTTAACTTGCTCGGCAGATGCGGCATGCCGGCGTGCCGAATTCACCCATCCAGGCGTGCGCCATTGCCTGATTCCCGGGTAAGGTATTTGTCCACAATATCTGTGGATAACTCTGTGAAAAAACCTTTTGTAACACCGTGGAACCCGCAAAATAGCGATCTTTTCGTTAACTTGACGTTTTTTTGACCGCTTCGTTAAACCCTATATTTATCAATGGGTTACAGTATTTTTTATGCACCATTCGGGTCTTGCCCGGTTTTTTTCCAATGATCACGGGCATTTAGCCATCACTGTGTAAAAAGGTCCGTTTCGGGGCATCGTTTTGCACGGTTTGCGGGCAAAAAAAACGGGCTGCAGGGGATGCAGCCCGTGAAAGTACACCACTAGGGGCTAGCGGTGTGCGCTACAACTACTTTTCCGGCTTGTCCTCGGACATGTCATCCAGGGCCGCCGTGAGCTCCTGTACGCGCTTCTGCAGGGCTTCGACCTCTTTCTTGTTGGGGATGCCCAGCTTGGACAGGGCCTTGTTCAGGCGCTCATCAAACGCCTTCTCCATCTTCCCCATGGTCTCGCCCGTGCGGCTGCGCACGCGCTCCTTGATTTCCTCGACACGGTTTTCGGAAATATCGCGGGTCTTGGTCTCGAGATCCCGACCCACGTCCACCAGGGTGTCAAAAAACTTGCTGCCTTCTTCCTCGGCGCGGGCGAATGCGCCCAGGCCGGCCAGCCAGATCTGGTGGGTGTACTTGCGCAGGTCCCGGGTGCTGCCACTGATCATCTGCAGTGGGCCATTGCGGTCCTGCTTGTCCTCGTCGTCATGCTTGTTGTCTGTCATATGAACATCTCCGGGGGCAAACCCCAGACCCGACGCAGTGCGTCAAAAAGAAAACAATAAAAACGGAATCAGCGTGGGCGGAATGGTAGGGAATTCAGGCGCCGGACGGCGTTATCCTGTCGGACAATTACTCAATAATCGGACTCATCGTCATAATCGTCCCGCAGCGGGCGGCGCCCTGCCAGCAGGCCAATGCCGGTGCGGGCGATATTCTGCGCTCCCTTGCGCAGGACATCGCTCTTGCCGGTGAGCACCTCGATGAAGCGTCCGCGGATGCGCTCTTCAAGCTGGGCCGCCCCCTGCTTCAGGCGCCGGTCCACCTTGCGCTCGATTTCCGGCCCGATGTGATGCTTGAAGGCCAGGTGCAGCACCAGCAGCGTCAGCGCCGCAGAAACCACGCCAGTGACCAGGACCAGGATCGCTATATCTGTCGTTGTCAGGGTCACCACGGCACCGTCTCCGTCACACCATCCCGAATACCACCACCAGCTGGAAGAAACCGGCCATGGCACCGAGTACGCCGCCAACGACGATCAGGATCCACTCGTCTTCCTGGAACGCCGGCCGCAACAGGTCCTGGAACTCCTCGCTCGACAGCGCCTGCATGCGTTCGGCGAGGATTGCCTCGACAATGGTGCCGCGCTCACGGTTGAAGACAGGGTCCTCAAACGGGTACAGGGACAGGTCAACGGCCTTCTCTTCCACTGCCCGCTTAAGGTCGGCATAGCCGCCCGGGCCGACGGTGAGCTGCGCCGCCGTGCGCACCACCCCACCCTCAAGCAGCGGCTTCAGGTGCCGTTTGATCAGCATCTTGGTGCGATCACCACGCGGCCCGTTGAGGACCTGGTGCATGATATTGCGCAAGGTCATCATCTCGGTGGTGGTGATGCGCGCAAACTGCTCGGCCACATCTTTCTGCCGGCGCAGGAACAGGCCCTGGACCCGGAATGGACCGATCTTTATCGGGTTCAGCGGCCGGAAAATCACGTTCAGCGCCATCCAGTTGGTGGCGATACCGACAATAAAGCCGAACACCGGCAGCACCCAGTTTTCAGGCATGTAGATGAACACGGGAATCTGGATCAAGCCGAACAGGGTGCCAAAATAAAAGCCGGAATTAACCACGAACCGGAACTCGGGCTCGCCCACTTCACGGAAGACCCGAATCAGCAGGTCCTTGTCCTCGGCAAGCTGGGTGGCCACCATGTGCTTGAGGTCCACCAGCTCCTCGATATTGCGGCCGATATCATCGATCAGGTTGTCCATGACCTGGGGAATGGCGCGGCGGGCGCGATTGTAGACGCGTTTGCGCACCATCAGTGGCAGGTTTTCCCAAAGCACGTTGTTGCGCTCTGTCATCACCTCGTCGGTGTATTCCTCGATCCGGGCCTGGGTGCTGCGGGACAAGTGGGCGGCAATCTTCTCCGGCTCCATCTGGCGGAAGAACTCGTCCATGGAACCGATCTTCTCGAGGGTCTTCTCGACCACGATCTTGCCCATCTTCTCGGCTTTCGCCGGGATAATGCCCTGCCAACCGAAGATAGGCCGTATGCCGATGAATTCCTTGGGGAAAAAGGTCATCTGCACAGCCAACCAGTTGGTCACCCAGCCGATCACGCCGGAACCGATGGGAATACTGACGAACTTCCAGAAATCAGGATGGGAAAACAGGCCTTCCAGCATGACTACAATGGACTCCCCCGAACATGATCACCCGCCAAGGACGGATGGCTGCAGCATGCAGCGTCCCAACAGACGCTAGTATAGCCTCGCAAAGGGGCAAGGTAACACGGCAAAGGCGTTTTTTTAGTGACAATCGGTTAAACCCCTGTCGGTCATTCCTGCCATGTGTAGAATGAACCCTTCACTGTTCAATGACGTGCCATGGAAGAATCGCAATCAATCAGCCGCTTCCTGATGCTTGGCGCCCTGGAGACACTGCTCAACCAGGCGCTGGAGCTGGAGGGAAATGCCCGCAGTCGCCTTCAGTCGCTGCACGGCACCGTCATCCGGGTGCGCTCGGAACGGCCCGTGTTCAGTGTCTATCTGCTGTTGTGCGAGGACGGCGTCGAGGTGCTGCATGACTACGAGGGGCACGTGGACGTCCGCATCCGGGCCACACTGGGCGCCCTGGTGCACAGCATCCTCGCCCCCGGCTCGAGCCTGCCCGAGGCTGAGCAGGTACGCATCACCGGCCCCGAAGACCGTGTCGAGCTGCTGTCTCGCCTGCTGCTGGATTTCGACCTGTGGACTGCCCTGCGCCACTGGCTGGAAAGCCACGTTCGGCTGGAGGAAGTGCTGCGCTGGTTGCGGCGGGAGGACCCGGCCTGGGTCGGCCGCATCGACCAGTTGAGCGCGGATATCTCGGGACTTGGCCTGGAAATGGGCCGCCAGCGTTTGTTGCTGGAGGACGTGCTGGACGAAATCCAGGGGTTCAAGCGCGGCCTGCGGCGCGAACGCCAACTGGACATGCTGTTCCTGTGCAGCGGCATGGCCCTGTTACTGGCCGCGTTTGCCTCCGCCAGCGGTCAGCTCGCCATCAGCATGTTTGACCTCAAGCAGGGCATGCAGACGCTGGCCCTTGCCAGCATTGGCCTGACGCTGATCATGTCACGCATCCTTTTCGGCCACCGCTACCGTCCGCCACGACGCTGACGCTATTCGTCCCGGTCGGGCCCGCGCGGCGGACGACGCCCCAGTATCCAGCCCAGGCTTTCCTCGACGATTTCGGCACCACTGCGGGCGATGGTCCGGGTGGTGCCAGTGAGCACCTCACGGGACGCCAGTGACGTAACCCCCTCGACAACGCCCTTTCGCACCGACCGCTCCACCCGGTCACCGAGGACATCGGACGCTTCCTGCAGCCGCACCCTGAATTCTTCATCAATCTGCTCGATCAGGCGCGGCCACAGCTTGACCTGGATCCAGTAACTGACCAGCAGGCACGTGAACAGGCCACTGAGAATGGCCGTGACGATGATGGACAACCAGAACATGATCGCTCCCCGACAAGCCGTGACGTCCGTCCAGAGGACGTTTATCGCGGATTTAACAGCATTTGACAGCTGTCCTCGGCCACAGGCTGAGATACAGTGCACATTAGGATACGATATATTACTGAGTCGCTGTTGCCGGAGCCAACGTGTCTAGAAAAATACTTCTCTTGCTGGGCGGCTGGCTGTTAATCACCAGCAGTCACGCGTCCATGATCCTGGACCGAACCATCCTGACGTTTTCTCCCGGCGAGCCCCCACGCCAGGATGTGTCGGTAAAGAACCCTGACAACGAAAACCTCTATCTCGAAGTGTCTGTGCTTGAGGTCACTGATCCGGGCACAGAAAACGAGACACGTGAGGTGGTCAAGGATCCTGAATCCATCGGCCTGGTGGCCGCCCCACGCCTGCTGATGGTGCCCCCGGGCGGCAGTCGCACTATCCGGCTGGTGAACCTGAACGGGCACGCCGACACGGAAAAGGTGTACCGCGTCAACGTCACCCCTGCGCCGCCACCGACTGAAGCAAAAGGCATGGCCATCCGGGTCCTGATTGCCTATCAGCTGCTGATTTTTGTCGAGCCCACCAAGCCCGCCGAGGACCTGGTGGCTATTCGCAATGGGCGCATCCTGAAACTGCATAACAAGGGCAACATCAACGTCCTGCTGACCGATGGCCAGCAATGCCAGTCAGAGGACCGGAACAGCTGCACCGAGGTACAGGGCAAACGCCTTTACCCGGGCAACAAGCTGTCGCTTGAGCTGCCTCATGACAGCGGCCCCGTGTTCTTCCGCGTCACTTCAGGTGGCGAAAATACGTTGCGCGAATTCTGAATTCGTTGCGGGTACCCACTATGCGACGCTGGCGGCAGATGACATTGGCACGGGCATGCCTGTACCTGATGCTGATATTGCCGGGGATCAGCGCCGCCGAACCAACAGATGATTCGGCGGCTGATGCCGCGCCGCCGGAATCTGCTGAAATCCGCACCACGGGCGTGCCGGCCGGCTTCGAGCGTTTTCTTGAACCACAACTCACGGCTGTGGATCTCTACTTCGGCGGCAAGCTGGTGGTGACCACACTGGCGGAATACACACCCGAACGCATCACTCTACTGGACCCTGACAAGGTGGCCGCCAGCATTCCGCAGCTGGCTGAGCCCCAGCAGCTGATCGCATTCCTCAGCCAGCCTCTGCCAAGCAATGCCGACCGCGTCTGCACGCGCCCGGGGCAACCCCTGTGCGGCCGACTGTCCCCCGATATTGCCGGCGTCATTTTTAACGAAAACCGGTTCCGGGCAGACCTGTTCATCAACCCTGACCTGCTTCGCGATGCGCGCCCCGACGACGACCTCTACCTGCCACCGCCGGATCGTGAGGCGGTGACCGTGGTCCAGAACCTGAGCGCGCTGGCCACCGGCAACAACAACGCCGACGACCAGTTTTCCCTCTACGGCATGACACGGGCCGGTTATCACGGCCACTACGGGTTTGCCGACTGGATCAGCACCGACGAGCAGGGCATCAGTTTTGACCAGGCCGGTTATACCCATTTGCTTCGGGACCATGAAGTCACTGCCGGCCTTTTCGAGCCGGACACGAGCGCCCTGCGCAGCCTGCGGCGCGACCTGATCGCAGGCGGCCGTGTGGCCGTCAGCCTGAACCGCCGCCAGGACACCGACAGCATTATCTCCACGCCGATCGACATCTTCCTGCCGGTGCGCGGCCGCGTGGATATTTTCCGTGACGGTCGCCTGCTCAGCTCCGGGTTCTACGAGGCCGGCAACCAGCTCATCGACAGTAATCGTTTGCCCAACGGCTCTTACCTGATTGATATCGTCATCACTGACGACAGCGGCAATTCCCGCACGGAACAGCAGCTGTTCGTGAAATCCTCCCTGTTGCCGCCCCCGGGCAGGCCGAAATGGTTTATCGAGGCCGGACAGGTGCGCCTGCGCACAGCGGATGAGGTGATGCCTGATGATGCGGATACCAGCATCCTGCGCAGCGGATACCGCTGGCGGCAGAACGACATTCTGAGCTGGGGGCTGGCCAGTGCCGTCACCGATGACCAGGCACTGGCGGAACTGTCCGGGAATTTCTTCACCGACTGGAGCGAACTGGGCGGTGAGGTTTTCACCAGCAGCGAGGGCGGCTCAGGCTGGGGCATGCGTGGCTCCGCCCGCTGGTGGAAAACCATATTCAGTGTCACCACCCAGCGCAACAATGCCGACGACCAGGACTTTCTCGACGAGGCGCCCTACCCGCTCCTGCCCACCGACCGCTGGCTGCACTCCCTGCAGGCCAGCCGCCCGGTGTTCAACAATGGCCTGCTCAGCATCAACCACAGCTACTCGGGGTCGGAGCCGGGTGAAAGCAGCCATCGCACGGCCATGCGCTATGTTCACACCCAGAACCTGGGGAACGGCAAGGCGCTGACATACACGGGTGAGCTGGCGCGCATAGACGGTGACAACCGGTTCCAGCTTTCAGTGCAGTGGCGCGCCACCTCCTACCACTGGAATCATTCCGCGCAGGCCGACTGGACCAGCAGCGACCTTGATGAGACAGAAGGTGTCGCCGCTACAGCAGGCACGCGCTGGTATGACCGGGAGGTACTGGCGGACGATCTGCAGGTGGGTGCCAATGCCCGGTTCGACAAGGACAGCCGCAGCCTGAACCTGGATGCGGACCATCGCTCACAGTATGGTCGCGGCCGTGCCGCCGTGACGGTTGCAAACTCCGATGACCAGGACACCCGTCAGTACCTGGTTGGCTATGACACAAGCATTGTCCTGGATGAGCGCCAGCGTTTGTCCATGGGCGGCCAGCAACCCGCGGATTCGGCGGTGGTGCTGAATCTGGAAGGTGCAGAAGACGTCATGTTTGATGTCGCCGTTGACGGCCAGCGGCAATTCACCGCACGGGGTGGCGGGCGCGTGCCGGTGACCCTGCCCGCGTACGACCAGTACGTGTTGTCGATCAACGACCGCGGCACCACCATGGCCAGCTTCGACGGTGAGCCTCGATCGACGACGCTGTACGTAGGTGACGTGGATACGCTGGACTACGAGGTGCAGCACATCAACGTGCTGGTGAGTCGCCTGTTTGCCGTCAACCGCGTCTGCTCCGATGTCACCAACGAGTGCTACGAGATTCCCCTGCCCATGGCCAGCACCCTGGTCCGTGGCGTGAAAGGCGTGGTGTTCACCGACAGCGAGGGTTATTTCCAGGCTGAAGTGGCCAGCACCCAGCAGACCCTGGAAGCCGAGTTCGACGGCCTGCCCTGCACCATCGACCTGTCCCAGCTGACGGCACAGAACGGCATTCTCAGGGCCTCCCGACTGTATTGCGAGACAGCGGATGCCGGCAGTGAGGAACAGGTGGACGAGACGGAAGCGACACCTGTGAATGACAGCGCACTGCCTGCAGAGGACCCAGCCGGCGACATTCCCGCTGCAGAAGAAGATGGCGATGGCGCCACTGACTCCGACCCAACTGCTGACTGACTATTGCATTTCCACGAGGATGGTCAGGGTGCCGCTGTGGGCCCCCGGGGTGGAGGCAAAGAGATCCACGTCCGCTGCCAGCAGGTTGATACCCAGCGTGGCATTGTTGATGGCGCCGTTGTTGCAGGTGTCCGTTCCGGTCACCGAATTCACCTGGGTGGAAAGCAACGCGCCTGCAGTGAGGGGGCTGGCGCCGGTACCGTCATTCCATGATACCGAGAAGGGAATCACACTGGTGCCGTTGTTGAGCTCGAACGCCCCGCCAGCACCGCTGCCGGTGACCGTGACGCCATAGTTTCCGCCACTGGCACGGAACACACAGAGGCTCTCGGTGGCCGTGATGTCGAAGCCGTTGAACGTGCCGAGCAGAATATCATCCACCTGGGACACGCGAATGGAGTCCGGCAGGTTCAGGTTCATGGTGACGTTGTCCGTAAAGCGCGAACGGCCACCGCCGTTATTACTCACGGTGACATCAAAGGTCTGGGTGTAGAAGCCCGGCGGCACAGCGGTGATGGCTGTATTCGGGAATTGTGCCACCAGCCTGCCATTGTTTCCGCCAGGACAGTTCTGGCTTTCGCCCGTCATCACGACACCGGTGCCGGCGCCGGCGGTCAGTGGCGTACTCACCCCCGTTCGCAGATCCACCCAACTGAAGTTGCCTGGAATCTGGTTGGCGCCGTCTGTCAGTGCCAAGGGAACAGTGATTGTCACTTCGTAATCAATGATGGTGTTGTTCTGCGGGTTGGCGCCGGCGGTGGACTGCACGCAGAAGTCCTGCTCCACGGTGATAGTGTTGCCGGTCCAGACCAGGTCCAGGGTCAGCGGACGGGGATCAATATCGATCCGCGCCTGGGCGAGGCCAGAAAAGCACAGGGCCGCACACAGCAGCCAGCCGGTTGCTGCGGTCATTACCGTGCGCTTTTGAGCCATCCATATCATGGTTACATGATCCCTGCAGCCGGTTCCCTGTCTGACACGCAGTGCAGTCTACGCAACTACGCCGCAGGGACGCCATACAAAACGGGGGCCGAAGCCCCCGTTTTTCTTCTCTGCTGGACAACCACCCGGTTTATTCGGGGGTCACCGTCAGGGTGATGGTGTCCTCGTAGCTGTCAGCTTCAGCCGCATCCAGGTTGGCACCGGTGATGGTCACTTCCAGCTTGTCAGCCACCGCCGTGCAAGCACCCAATGAGGTGCTGTCCACAGCCTGGGCCGCCAGGTTGGAGTTGTAGGGCAGGTTCGTGCCTCCCCAGGTTACGGTATATGGAATCGTGGTCGTGGTGGCAACCAGCGACGGATCCAGTTCGTAACCGCCGTTAGCGGTAGTAGCTACGATGCCGTAGGTGGTGGCGCCATTGGTGCGCACACAGGCCGGCGAACCCAGAGTGCGGTCTACACCATCGCCGTCATAGTCAGCGAAGGAGATATCGGCCAGGTCGGTAATCCGGATCAGGTCCGGGATGAGGATTGACACCACCGACGTGCCTGAAGAAGTGGCGCCCACAGACCCCTGGGATGCTGCCATTACGGAGCCGGAGGCCATCAGGCCGGCGGCTGCCACCAGTGATACGAGTTTTGCTGCTTTCATGTTCGGCCTCCAAGAGATCCATTTGCTACTATCAGTGTCCCGGCGTCATCGAAACAGGGACTTCGTTGAGCACAATATAGGGCTCGTACTTTAGAATGAGAACTGTATATCATTCTGATATTAAGTTCTGCTGATGAGCGGTATTTTATGCCGAACAGGCGGTATCCAAGGCGCCGTTTGTAAAACGTCTTTACGACGCAGGAAACAACAATAACTGCCATGGGGGGAACGCGACCATGCGCCGAGACAATCTTAACCTCATCATCGCCGACAGTTCGCGGCTGGGCACCCGCATGCTGGAAAAGATCCTGGCACCACTGGTTGACGTGACCCTGTGCCGGGACCCGGCCCAACTTGAAACGGCCCTGGCCAGCGAACCCGCGCCACGACTGTGCCTTATCAGCCATCAGTGGCCCGGCCTGGAGGCGTGGCTGGCCAGCGACCAGCCGCACCGCCCCGGCGTGGTCCTGCTTGCCAGCCCGGACAGCGATGCCAAACGCCTGGCGCACCTGTGCGAAGACCATGATGCGGGCATTCTCTACCGTCCCTACGAACCAGCGCAGGTGATGCGCGAAGTGCTGCACCGGACAGCATTGAACGGCCCGCAACCAGCGCGTCCGGCGCCGGCGGACACGCCGCGCCAGACCACCGACCCGGCACCGGAAAAGCACGAGCCCGACGGCGCCGCCCTGCTCGCTCGCGACCGCGCATTCTGCAAGCGCCACGGATTACCGCACTCGGTGGTGGCCATTCGCATACAGGACCATGGCGGGCTGGTCCGGGAACTGGGCAGCGATGTAGTCACCAATGCTGAAGAGAGCATGTTTGAGGCGCTGCAGCAGCGACTGCGCCAGGAGGACGGTATTGTCCTGCGTGAACCCGGTCGTATGGCACTGACACTGCCGGGTACACCACCGCTGGGGGCGCGGGTACTCGCGCACAGGCTGTGCGCCTGGCTGCAAAAGGCGGAGTTCGAGATCAACGACTTCCACATCCATTTCACCATCGCCGTGGGCATTCATTGCCTGGACAGCGAGTCGGCAGAAAGCGCAGAAAGTGCGCTCGAGGAGGCGCAGTCCGCCTGCCTGGTGGCCCATGCCAATCACCGCAGCAGCGCCGTGCACCTGTCCGATCTCGCCAGCGAACTGGCGATCCACCATCACGCCCAGCCTGACGAAACTGCCGAGGAAGAGGACACGCCGGAAACTGAGCCACCCGAGAGCCCCGCTGCACCCGCAACGGACCCGGAGACACTTTGGCAAAATGTGGAAAACGTACTGCAGGAGAGCCGCAGCGACGGTGACAGCGCCCGTGAAGCGGTCATGAAAAAGCTTACCGGTGTACTGCGCCACCTTGACGAAAACGAGCGCATGGCGCTGGTGGACGAACTGTTGCTGGCATCCGCCCTGCCCGAATCATGAGTGCCGGCGCCGTGCTGTCACCAACGCACGGCGCGGCGCCGGATACCCTTCCACAGTACGGCTGTGATCATCGGGATCAAGAAAGTCTGACAGGGAATGGAAACGCATCCAGTCCGTGGCGCGCTGCTCATCGACACCGGTGACAGATTCGTCGACCAGCCTGACGTCGGCAAGGCCGAGCCTTTCAAGCCAGCGCACCAGCAATGCCGCTGACGGCAGGAAATAGACGTTACGCATACGCGCATAACGGTCAGCAGGGAAAAGCACTGTATTTTCGTCGCCTGGCACCACCAGTGTTTCCAGTACCAGCTGTCCGCCGGGCCTCAAGGCACCAAGCAGTTCCTCGATATGGTCCAGTGGCGAGCGTCTGTGATACAGCACACCCATGGAGAAAACGGTATCGAAGTATGCGCATGCCGGCAGTTCTTCCATGCGCACGGGAGCAAGCCAGACAGGCTGGTTCCACTGGTAACGCTTCACGGCCAGGAACTGGAACAGGAACAGGATGGTCGGGTCGATTCCCAACACAAACGACGCGCCGGCGCCGCGCATCCGCCAGCAGTGATAGCCGGACCCACAACCGACATCAAGGACGCGCCGCCCCTCAAGGTCATCCAGGTGCGGCGCCAGCCGCTGCCATTTCCAGTCGCTGCGCCATTCTGTATCCACATGCACGGAAAAAAAATCGTACGGGCCCTTGCGCCAGGGGTGCAGTGCCTGCAACGCACCGACAAGGGCTTCCCTGTCGACAACGCCATCCACTGACAGCTGCAGCGTGTCCTGGTCCATCGCCAGTGACGCGGACACTTCCGGCAGGGACTGCACGGCGTCGAGCCAGCGCGCCTGGTCACCATGGGGATTGTCCAGCAGACGCCGATGGCTCAAAGCCTGTAATGGCTCCCGCGTCGCCGCCGGCAGCTCATCCAGCGCCGCCGACATGGCATCAACATAGCGGGCAACCAGGTCCACCATCAGCGCACCGCTACCAGGGAAAGGAAGTTGAAGCAGCGGAACCAGACATGCACCTGTGAAAAGCCCGCTTCACCCAGGCGGCGCCGATGTTCTTCGAGGGTTTCGGGCACCAGCACATTCTCCAGTGCATTGCGCTTCTGGCTGATCTCCATCACCGAATACCCGTTGTTCTGCTTGAAAGCATGGTGCAGCTCGCGTTGCAGGTCGTCTTCCTGCGGATCGGCAAAGGCAATCTTCTCCGACAGCACGAGGATACCGCCCGGCAGCAACGCGTTTGCCAGCCGCGCGAGCAGCGCGTCCCGGTCCGGCCTGGGCACGAACTGCAAGGTAAAATTCATCACCGCCACCGAGGCGCTTTGGGGTGCGAATGACACCCGACGTATATCTTCCTCCGTCAGCGTCACCGGCAACCCGGGCGGATTGGCATCCATCAGCTGCCTGGCTGAGGCCAGCATCGCGGCGGAATTATCCACGGCAATGATTCTGCAGTCCTGGTGGGGCACCAGACTCGCCATGGCGAGGGTGGACGCACCAAGGGAGCAGCCCAGGTCATACAACAACGATCCCGGCTGGCTGTAGCGGGCGGCCAGGACGCCGGTCATTTCGATGATGGTGTCGTATCCGGGCACGGAACGCTTGATCATGTCCGGAAATACGCGCACCACCGATTCATCAAAGGAGAACCGGTCAATGACCTGCCGCTCACGGGCATAGAGGTCGTCCCTGTCGCTGTAGTCGCTCATGCGCGCTCCCGGACCAGACACAAAAAAAGCCGCTTTCGCGACTTTTACTGCGGGCGATATGATCGCCCCGTCTAAACAACATCTATAAAATTTGGTCGGGACGGAAGGGTAAGAGCGGGAATTGTTGAAGCACTGCTTCAACCCGCTCGAACGCCCGAGGCGTATCAGCCGAGGGCCTGCAATCCGCCCCGTCCCAACAACATCACTAAATTTGGTCGGGACGGAAGGGTGAGAACGGGAATTGTTGAAGCACCGCTTCAACCCGTTCGAACGCCCGAGGCTTGCCAGCCGAGGGCCGGCAATCCGCTCCGCCCGAACAACATCACTAAATTTGGTCGGGACGGAAGGATTTGAACCTTCGACCCCTTGCACCCCATGCAAGTGCGCTACCAGGCTGCGCTACGCCCCGACATAACCCTGCGTGGCATCACTGCCGCAAAGCGGCGGCAATGATAGCCGATTGATAATGCGGATGGAACAGGCTGCTCAGGCCTTGAGAACGTTCAGTACTTCCTCGAGCTCGACGATCATCTGCTTGATCAGCTGATGGTAGTGGGTGGCCTGCTCGGCGCTGGCCCCACCGGACAATTGCTGTCGTGCGCCGCCAATGGTGAAACCCTGGTCGTAGAGAAGGCTGCGGATCTGCCGGATCATCAGCACATCCTGGCGCTGGTAATAACGACGGTTGCCACGGCGCTTGACCGGCTTGAGCTGGGGAAACTCCTGCTCCCAGTAGCGCAGCACGTGGGGCTTCACGTCACACAGCTCACTGACCTCACCGATGGTGAAATAGCGCTTGCCCGGAATCGCCGGTAGCTGGTCGTTATGACTTGGTTCCAGCATATGCCTCAACCCGTTGTTTTAGTTTTTGGCCGGGACGGAACGTCACCACGCGTCGCGCGGTAATGGGAATCTCTTCCCCCGTCTTGGGGTTCCTGCCTGGGCGCTCACTCTTGTCGCGCAGGTCAAAATTGCCAAAGCCGGACAGCTTGACGGGCATGTTGTCTTCCAGTGCCCGCCGGATCTCCTCGAAGAACATCTCCACCATTTCCTTGGCTTCGCGCTTGTTCAAGCCCAGCTCTTCAAAGAGACGTTCAGCAAGATCCGCTTTCGTCAGCGCAGTCATCCAAAATCCTCGAATCAATCGCGCAAATGTGCGTTAAATTCTTGTTTTAGCAAGGATACTACAGACTCGACCTGAGTGTTAACGTCCGCGTCCCTTAATGTGCGGGAACGGTCCTGGAAGGTCAAGCCCAAGGCCAGGCTACGCTTGCCCTCCCCGACGCTATCACCTTGATATACATCGAAAATCCGCACATCCGTGAGCAGATCATCGCAGCCATTGCGGACCACGTCTATCACTTGTTGGGCGGAAATCGTGTCTGCCACCACAAACGCCAGGTCGCGCCGGACCCGTGGCTGGGTTGATATTTCGACGTATTTCGGAACATTTACGCCCAATATCGCCGACATTTCCACCTCATAGAGGAAGATGTCCGCAGAAATATCGAGCGCTTTTGCCACTCGCGGGTGAATCTTTCCAAGCCAGCCCACCGGCTGGCCATCGCGCAGAATGCGCGCAGACTGCCCCGGATGCAGGGCCTCATGGGCCTCTGCCTGGAAGCCCCAGTGGTCGTGACCGCCCAGATGCAGCAGTGCCTCCACATCACCCTTGACCCGGTAGAAGTCCACCGGCGCTGGCTTGCCCTGCCAGCCGGCAGGCGCCGCACTGCCATAGACCAGGCCGGCCACGCAGGGCACCTGGGCCAGGGCGTCGCCGTCGGGACGGAACCGCAACCCGGTCTCGAACAGGCGCAGACGCTCCGCTTGCCGGTTGAGGTTGTAGCGAGCGGCCGCCAGCATGCCCGCCCAGAGGGTGGTACGCATGACGGAAAGGTCCGCAGAAATCGGGTTCGCCAGTGGCAGCGGTGCAACCGAGGGTTCAAGCGCCGCCTGTGTCTGGGGATCGACGAAGGTGTAGGTAATCGCCTCGTGATAGCCCAGGCCCAGCAGCAAGTCACTGATACGACGTGCATCCAGCCGGTTCTCCGGCATCCGCGGGCGTCCCTGGATCATGGGCAGGCGTGAGGGCAGGCGGTCATAGCCATGGATACGGGCCAGCTCTTCCACCAGGTCTTCCTCGCGCGCCATGTCGAAACGCCAACTGGGGGCCAACACGGACCAGGCGCGACCGTCTTCGCGGGTCGTGACCTCCATGCCCAGGCGCCCCAGGTGCTCTTCCACCTCACGGGCAGGCAGCGACATACCCAAAAGACGTTCAATGCGATCGGCACGCAGCTCGATTTCGGCCGGGCGCGGCACGCTCGGCGCATCTTCGTGGACCACCAGCGGGCCTGCTTCACCGCCAGCGATGGCCTGGATCAGCGACGTGGCACGGTCGATGGCCTGTTCCTGCAGGGCCGGATCCACGCCACGCTCGAACCGGTGCGAGCTGTCAGTGTGCAACCCGTATCGGCGCGCCTTGCCCGCAATTGCCAGGGGATTGAAAAAGGCACACTCGAGGAAAACCGAACGGGTCTGCTCGCTGACTGCCGAGCTCTCGCCACCCATCACCCCTGCCATGGCCAACGCGCCGCTGTCATCCGCAATCACCAGCACGTCCTCATCAAGGGTCAGGGATTGGCCGTCCAGCAAGACCAGCGACTCCCCCGCGCGGGCATGACGCACAACCACGTCGCCGACGAGGCGGTCATTGTCGAAGGCGTGCAGCGGCTGGCCCAGCTCCAGCAGCACGTAGTTGGTGACGTCCACAATCGGGTCAATACTGCCGATGCCGGCACGGCGCAGCCGCTCCACCATCCACAGGGGCGTTTGCGCTCCGGCATCCACATTGTCGATCACGCGTCCCAGGTAGCGGGGACAATCCTGTGGCTGCTCCACCCGTACTGTCCGGGATGCCTTGCTCTTTTCTGTGACTGCCACCTGTTCCGGCGGATGGACCGGCACCTGGTTCAGCACGCCCACTTCCCGGGCAATGCCGCGCACGCTGAGGCAATCGGCCCGGTTCGGGGTCAGGTCCACCTCGATAATGTGATCATCCAGTTTCAGGTAGCGGCGAATATCCTCACCCACAGGCGCATCAGCCGGCAGCTCCATCAGGCCGTCAACCTGGTCCTCCAGCCCGAGCTCCGAGGCACCACACAGCATGCCCTCGGACGGTTCGCCGCGCAGCTTGGCCTTCTTGATGGTCAGCCCGCCGGGCAGCTCCGCACCCACCCGGGCAAACGGCACGCGCAGGCCCTTGCGCACATTGCTGGCGCCACAGACCACCGGAAACACGCCGTCACCGGCGTCTACCCGACATAAGGTGAGCTTGTCGGCATCCGGGTGGGGCACCGTCTCGATGACTTCAGCCACCACCACATCGGTAAACGCGGGCGCCACGGATTCCACCGCGTCCACTTCCAGCCCGGCCATGGTGATCTGGTGTACCAGCTGGTCCCGGGTGATATCCGGGTTCACCCACTCCCTGAGCCACGATTCACTGAGTTTCATGTGCTGGCCCCTTACCGAAACTGTTCCAGGAAACGCACGTCATTCTCGAAGAACATGCGCAAGTCTTTGACGCCGTAGCGCAACATGGCAAGGCGCTCCACGCCCATGCCGAAGGCAAAGCCGGTGTAGGCTTCAGGGTCCACCCCACCGAATTCCAGTACGCGCGGATGCACCATGCCGCAGCCCATGACTTCGAGCCAGCCGGTGTGGCCGCACACCCGGCAACCTTCACCGCCACAATGGGTACAGCCGATATCCACTTCCGCCGAGGGTTCGGTGAACGGGAAATAGGAAGGACGGAACCGTACCGGCAGGTCCTCGACCTCGAAGAATCCCTGCAGGAATGCCGCCACCGTGCCACGCAGGTCGGCAAACGTGATCCCCTCATCCACCAGCAACCCTTCCACCTGGTGGAACATGGGCGTGTGGGTGAGATCGGAATCACAGCGGTAGACCCGGCCGGGGGCAATGATACGGAACGGCGGCTTGCCCTGTTCCATGACGCGCACCTGCACCGGCGAGGTGTGCGTGCGCAACAGGCGGCCGTCACCGAAGTAAAAGGTGTCATGCATGGCACGGGCCGGATGATGACCGGGAATGTTCAGCGCCTCGAAATTGTGGAAGTCATCTTCCACCTCGGGCCCTTCGGCCACTTCATAGCCGAGCCGGGCAAAGAAATCCTCGATCCGCCGGCGTGTGCGGGTCACCGGGTGCAGTGCGCCCGGCCGTTCGCCACTGCCTGGCAGGGTGACGTCAATACGTTCCCCGGCCAGCTGCGCTTCAAGCGCCGCATTCTCGAGCGATGCCTGCCGTGCAGAGATGGCATCCTGCACCTTGCTGCGCGACTCGTTGATCAGGGCGCCGGCTTTGGGACGTTCTTCGGCACTGAGTTTGCCCAGCCCCTTGAGCAACAGGCTGATTTCACCTTTTTTGCCCAGGTACTGCACACGCACATCGTCCAGTGCCTTGAGGTCGTTGGCCGCGGCCACGGCGGCCAGCGCCTGGTCGGTGATTTGGTCGAGGTTTTCCATGCCTTTCCTGCTCCGCATTCAGGCCGCCGGCATTTGCCGGCCAGAAATAAAAACGGGGGAAGAGCGCGAGCTGCTCTTCCCCCGTGGTACTGCTGTCAGAATGTAACGTGACAGGTCTGTCAGGCGGTGAGGCTCGCTTTGGCTTTCTCAGCCAGCGCACCAAACACTACCTGATCACGAACTGCCAGGTCGGCCAGCACCTTGCGGTCGATATCGATGTTGGCTTTCTTCAGGCCGTTGATGAAACGGCTGTAGGACAGACCAGCCTGACGGGCCGCGGCGTTGATACGCACGATCCACAGACGACGGAACTGACGCTTGCGCTGGCGACGGTCACGGTAGGCGTACTGACCCGCCTTGGTGACGGCCTGCACAGCCACACGATAGACACGGCTGCGGGCACCGTAGTAACCCTTGGCCTGTTTCATTACTTTCTTGTGCCGGCGACGCGCCTGCACACCACGCTTTACTCGAGCCATTGTTCAGATCTCCACTAACCAGTTATCAGGCGTAAGGCAGCATGCGCTTTACCAGCGCTTCGTCGGACGCATGGATCTGCTCCATGGAACGGAGCTGACGAATACGCTTCGGCGACTTCTTGGTCAGAATGTGGCGCTTGAACGCCTGCTTACGCTTGAAACCGGAGGCGGTTTTCTTGAAACGCTTGGCTGCCCCGCGATTTGATTTCATTTTCGGCATGATTGCTTACTCTTCTCTGTTACAGCTTCACTGGTTGTGTTGCTCTGCTTGCTCGAAAAAGCACCGAATCGGTTACTTTTTCTTGCTCACCGGCGCCACGATCATGATCATCTGGCGCCCTTCCATGTTGGGTTTCTGTTCCACCGAGCCGTATTCGGCGAGATCCGCCTCTACGCGCTGGAGCAACTCCAGACCCAACTCCTGGTGAGCCATTTCGCGACCACGGAAACGAATCGTCACCTTGGTCTTGTCTCCGGCCTCGAGAAAGCGAATCAGGTTGCGAATCTTGACCTGGTAATCGCCGATATCGGTGCCGGGGCGAAACTTGACTTCCTTTACCTGCATCTGCCGCGTCTTCTTCTTGGACTCCTTCTGCTTCTGCTTGAGTTCAAACAGATGCTTGCCGTAGTCCATCAGGCGGCACACTGGCGGTTCGGCGTCGGGGGAAATCTCCACCAGATCCAGTTCTTTTTCCCGGGCGGCGCTGAGGCCCTCTTCCAGGGGGACGACACCGACCTGATCGCCGTTCTCGTCAATCAATCGAACTTCAGAAACCTGTATCTGGTCATTGATTCGGGCGCGATTCTCGCGACCCTTTCCACCACGCTGTTTAATGTTTCGAACCTCCAGCTCGTTATTCATCTGTGCCGGGCTTGTGCTGCTTAGCCCGAACACACCAGACAAGGGCCGGAATTCTAGCCCCCGACCCTCATACAAACAAGCCCCGCAGCCACGCAATTCACTGATTTTTCAATGAAATGGGTGGCGGCAGGGCAAAATCTGGTAGGCACGAGTGGATTCGAACCACCGACCCCCACCATGTCAAGGTGGTGCTCTAACCAACTGAGCTACGTGCCTGAAGCGGGGCGCATTCTAGCCCCGGAGTCCCCGCGACTCAAGCACTTGCGCGAGATTAGCACCTGCCGGGGATCGATTTGGCCATCAAACCGTGGACAGGAACCCCTGTTCCCGGATCCGGGCGATACGATCACGCACCTCCGCCGCCTTCTCGAATTCGAGGTTTCGGGCCAGATCCGCCATCTCCTGCTCCAGGCGATTGATCTCGGCGCTGGCCTGCTCCGCGCTGAGGGGCTGCATGTCCCAGCTGTCGCTGTCCTCGGCCACCTGGCGGCCACGCTTGCGGTCAGCCCGGGACTGGGCGCTGCTGTAGCTGTCCTCGATGATGTCGCGGATGCGCTTGTTCAGGGCCTGTGGCGTGATGCCCTCGGCCTTGTTGTGGGCCACCTGCTTGTCGCGCCGGCGCTCGGTTTCCTCCATGGCCCGCTGCATGCTGCCGGTGATCTTGTCGGCGTAGAGGATCGCGCGGCCGTGGATGTTCCGGGCGGCCCGGCCGATGGTCTGGATCAGTGACCGCTCCGCCCGCAGGAAACCTTCCTTGTCGGCATCGAAAATGGCCACCAGCGCCACTTCCGGCATATCCAGGCCCTCCCGCAGCAGGTTGATACCCACCAGCACGTCGAACTTGCCCAGCCGCAGGTCACGGATCAGCTCCACCCGCTCCACCGTGTCCACGTCCGAGTGCAGGTAGCGCACGCGGACATCGTGTTCCTGCAGGAATTCGGTCAGGTCCTCGGCCATACGCTTGGTCAGCACGGTGATCAGCACCCGTTCTTCATTGGCCACGCAGCGGCTGATCTCGCCGAGCACGTCATCCACCTGGCTGGTGGCCGGGCGCACCTCGATTTCCGGGTCCACCAGGCCGGTGGGCCGCACCACCTGCTCCACCACCTGCCCGGCATGGGCCGCCTCATAAGGTCCCGGTGTGGCCGAAACAAAGATCATCTGGGGAGCCAGGCGCTCCCACTCCTCGAATTTCAGGGGCCGGTTATCCAGTGCCGATGGCAGCCGGAAGCCATATTCCACCAGCGTTTCCTTGCGCGAGCGGTCACCCTTGTACATGCCACCAATCTGGGAAACAGTGACGTGGGATTCGTCCACCACCAGCAGCGCGTCGTCCGGCAGGTAATCGAACAGCGTCGGCGGTGCCTCACCCGGGGCGCGCCCGGAAAACAGACGGGAATAGTTCTCCACGCCGTTGCAGTAGCCCAGCTCATTGAGCATCTCGATATCGAACCGGGTGCGCTGCTCCAGGCGCTGGGCCTCCACCAGCTTGTCATTTTCACGCAGCTGCTTGAGCCGCTCCGCCAGCTCTTCCTTGATCATCTCCACCGCCTTGAGCACCGTCTCGCGGGGGGTGACGTAGTGGCTTTTCGGGTAAATGGTGGCCCGGGAAACCCGGCGGATGATTTCGCCGGTCAGCGGGTCGAACACGGCGATATCCTCGACCTCCTCATCGAACAACTCGATCCGCACGGCATACTTCTCTTCTTCCGCCGGGAAGATGTCGATGACGTCACCGCGCACCCGGTAGGTACCCCGGTGGAAGTCCATCTCGTTGCGGGTGTACTGCAATTCAGCCAGGCGCCGCAGCACATCACGCTGGTCGATGTGGTCGCCCTTGACCACATGCAGGACCATGGACATGTAGCTGGACGGGTCACCCAGGCCATAAATGGCTGACACCGACGCCACGATAATCGTGTCGCGGCGCTCCAGCAGCGCCTTGGTGGCACTCAGGCGCATCTGCTCGATCTGCTCGTTCACCGACGCATCCTTCTCAATGAAGGTGTCCGAGCTCGGCACGTAGGCCTCAGGCTGGTAGTAGTCATAGTAGGAGACGAAGTACTCCACCGCATTTTCGGGGAAGAATTCGCGGAATTCGCTGTAAAGCTGGGCCGCCAGGGTCTTGTTGGGCGCCATGACGATGGTGGGCCGCTGCACCTGCTGGATAACGTTGGCAATGGTAAAGGTCTTGCCGGAGCCGGTAACGCCCAACAGGGTCTGGTGCGCAAGCCCGTCACTCAGGCCCTCGACCAGTGAGTCAATGGCCGTCGGCTGGTCACCGGCAGGGCTGTAATCGGCGTGAAGCCGGAATTCCAGTGGTTCCACCATTTATGCTTTTCCGGATTTCAGCTAGAATTGCATGCCGCTGGCATGGGCTGAAGGCCCGCCCCACCGGCACATGAAGGTGCCACAAGCACCACTCTCACTGACACTCAGACAAACGAGGAGTGCATGTCCGAACTGCAGCTTTCTGACCGCGTACAACGTATCAAGCCGTCTCCGACCCTTGCCGTGACCAACCGCGCCGCCGAGTTGCGCGCCGAGGGCAAGGACATTATCGGCCTGGGTGCCGGGGAGCCGGATTTCGACACGCCGGATCATATCAAACAGGCCGCCATTGAGGCGATCAACAGTGGCCAGACCAAGTACACCGCAGTGGACGGCACGCCTGCGCTGAAAAAAGCCATCATCAACAAGTTCAGCACGGAAAACGGGCTCAACTACGAGGCCAACCAGATACTGGTGTCCAGCGGTGGCAAACAGAGCTTTTTCAACATGGCCCTGGCGCTGCTCAACGACGGTGACGAGGCCATCATCCCGGCGCCCTACTGGGTATCCTACCCGGACATGGTGCTCGTGGCCGGTGGTGTGCCAAAAATCCTGGAGACCTCTGTCGAGAGCCGCTTCAAGATCACCCCGGAACAGCTCGAAGCCGCCATCACCGACAAGACCCGCCTGTTTGTCATCAACAGTCCCTCCAACCCCAGCGGTGTGGCCTATACCGAGGAAGAACTCGCGGCCCTGGGCGAGGTGCTGCTCAAGTACCCGCAGATCTTCATTGCCACGGACGACATGTACGAGCATATCCTGTGGACGGGCAAACCTTTCGTGAACATCGTCAATGCCTGCCCGGCCCTGTACGAGCGCACCATCGTGCTCAACGGTGTCTCCAAGGCCTACAGCATGACCGGCTGGCGCATTGGCTACGCCGGCGGCCCGGCCAAGCTGATCGGCGCCATGAAGAAGATCCAGTCCCAGAGCACCTCCAACCCGGCCTCCATCAGCCAGGCGGCCGCGACCGCTGCACTGGCAGGGCCGCAGGACTGTGTTGGTGAAATGCTCAAGGCCTTCAAGGAACGCCACGACTGGCTGGTGGCCGCACTCAACGACCTGCCCGGCGTCCACTGCTTGCAGGGCGACGGCACCTTCTACGCCTTCCCGGATGTCAGCGAGGCGATCAAGGCCAGCGGCTGTGACTCGGACATGGCCTTCGCCGAGAAACTGCTGGAAGCTGGCGTGGCCCTGGTGCCGGGCTCGGCGTTCGGCAGCCCCGGCTGCATGCGCCTGTCGTTTGCCACCAGCATGGAGAACCTGGAAAACGCGGTGGCCCGCATCCGCGACTTCCTGAGCAAATAAGCCGCAATCAGCGCTTCCGGGGGTTGACCACCCCGGGGGTGCTGACTACTATACGCGGCCTCCACACGGAGCCCATTCCGCCTTAGCTCAGTTGGTAGAGCAGCTGACTGTTAATCAGCGGGTCGCTGGTTCGAGCCCAGCAGGCGGAGCCAAACAAACAAAAAGGCCTCACACGAAAGTGTGGGGCCTTTTTGTTTGTCCGATTCATCGGTCTGGGCGCAGCCCAGCTGGGTGAGCCCGGGAATTGTCGATGCAAAGCATCGACCCGGGCGAACGCCCGTTGGCATGCAGGCCAACGGGCCGGAGGGGCCAAACGCCGTCGCCAGACGGCCAGGCCTTCCTGACGAAGCACTGATTGGCAGGCTCGCGCCTGCGCTTAATCAGCGCGCGAATGCATGCATTCGCCTGGTCGACCCCAGCAGACGCAGCCAACCACACAGGGCTCACACGAAAGTGTGGGGCCTTTTTGTTTGTCCGATTCATCGGTCTGGGCGCAGCCCAGCTGGGTGAGCCCGGGAATTGTCGATGCACCGCATCGACCCGGGCGAACGCCCGTTGGCATGCAGGCCAACGGGCCGGAGGGGCCAAACGCCGTCGCCAGACGGCCAGGGCTCTGGGTACAGGGCCGGCAGCGAACACCCCGACACTGGCATTCTGCCGCCCTTCACAGCCTCCCTGCACCCTGCCACTATGCGGCACAGACCAGACAGGGAAAACACAGCATGAATGGACGCCTCGCCCACTGGCTGACGGCCCACCGGTACCGCCTCGCCATTATCTCGGTACTGGTAACCCTCGCCGCCGGTTTCGGCCTGACCCACGCCAGTTTCCAGACCGGCTACCGCATTTTCTTTGCCCCGGACAACCCGTTCCTCCAGGCCCATGACTACATTGAGGACAGTTTCACCGAATCAGACACCCTGAGCCTGATCGTTGCCAGCCGCGAGGGCTCACTGTTCCAGCCACATATCCTGCAGGCCCTGGAAGAAATGACGGCAGACGGTTGGCAGGTACCCTACTCCATGCGGGTGGACTCACTGGTGAACTACCAGCATACCTGGGCTGACGGTGATGAACTGGTGGTAGAGCCCCTGTTCGAGGACAGCGCCAGCATGAGCGCAGCTGAAATCGAGCGCCGCAGACAGGTGGCCCTTTCCGAGCCCACCCTGGTGAACAGTCTGGTCAATCCCCAGGGCTCGGTCACCCTGGTGAACGTGACCCTGCAACTGCCGGTGGCCGCCGGCAATGAGGGCGAGCGGGACCGGGAACTGGTCAACCATGCCCGGGCATTGAAGACGCAGTACGAAACAGCCTACCCGGATCTCGAGATCCACGTCTTTGGTCAGGTCACCATCAACAACGCCTTCAATGAGATGACAGAAGACGACATGGGCGTGCTGTTTCCGCTCATGTTCCTGATCCTTTTCCTGGCATTGCTGGTGCTGCTGCTCCTGGCCGGCCTGTCGGCACTGGGCGCGCTGCTCAGTGCCACTTCGGTGATGATTGTGATTGGCGCCAGCACAGCGGTTGCCATGGGCATGGCAGGTTGGCTTGGCATGTCCTTCAATGCCGTCAACGCCATCGCCCCGACCATCATCCTGACCATCGCTGTCGCTGATTGCGTGCACATCCTGTTCAGCTACCTGAATGGCCGGCGTGCCGGAGAGGACAGCACAACAGCCATTCGCGAGAGTCTGGACATCAACCTGCAACCGGTATTCCTGACCAGCCTGACCACCGCGGTGGGTTTCCTCGCACTGAATTTCAGCGATACGCCACCCATGCACTCCCTGGGCACACTCACGGCCATTGGCATCATGGCGGCGTTTTTCCTGGCGGTAATGCTTCTGCCGGCGCTCACCACTTTGCTGTCACTGAAGCCACGTGGCAGCGTCCATGAGCGCTCTCACCTGATGGCGCGCTTTGGCGACCGGGTATTGCGCCACCAGCGACTGTTCTTCTGGGGCACTCTGGCGGTCACTGTACTGGCTCTGACCGGCCTGAACCGCAACAGCCTGAATGACAGCACCTTCACCTACTTTGACGAAACGGTGGAGTTCTGGGTGTCCGCCAACTTCTTCGAGGACAACCTCAGCGGTTTTGACCTGATCAGCTACAGTCTGGACAGCGGCGAAGCCAGCGGCATCAATGATCCTGCCTTCCTCAACGACGTGGATCGCTTTGTCAGCTGGCTGGAGCAACAGGAGGGTGTCGCCCATGTGGGCAGCTACATCCCGGTAATCAAGCGACTCAACAGCAACCTGCACGGCGACGACCCGGACTGGTACCGGATTCCCGAGACCCGCCAACAGGCAAGCCAGTACCTGCTGCTGTATGAGATGTCCCTGCCCTACGGACTGGACCTGAACACACAGCTGGATACGGACCGCTCCGCCCTGCGTATCGACATTCGCATCCGCAAGCGCAAACCCCATGAGCTGATTGCCATGGAGAAACGCTTCTCCGACTGGCTGGCCACGGAAACGCCGGCGCTGGAGGCGACACCGGGTTCATCGGTGTCGATCATGTTTGCCCACATGGGCCAGCGCAACATCGAGAGCATGTTCATCGGCAATGCCGTAGCCATCCTGCTGATCACGCTGATCCTGATCGTTGCCCTTCGCTCCCTGCGCTACGGCCTGCTGAGTATCCTGCCCAATGCCATACCGGCGCTGGTGACCATCGGCCTGTGGGGGTATGTGGATGGCGAGGTGAACCTTGCCGTGGCGCTGATCTTCGTGATTACCCTTGGCATCGTGGTGGACGACACGGTGCACTTCCTGAGCAAGTACCTGCGGGCCCGGCGCCAGCAGGGACTGTCTCCCCATGATGCCATCCGCTATGCCTTCTCCACCGTCGGCAATGCCCTGGTGATCACTTCTATCGTGCTGGCAGCGGGCTTCCTGGTGCTGGCGCAATCACACTTCCAGGTCAACGCCATCATGGGTTTGCTGGTGGCCATCACCATTTTCGTGGCCCTGGCCTTCGACTTCCTTTTCCTGCCGCCATTGCTGGCGCGCATTGATCGCGGAGACCAGGCTCGTAAAGAGGAGAAATAAGGGCAATAAAAAAGGGCGCCACTGGCGCCCTTTCCGGAATCATGGAGCGGGAAACGAGGTTCGAACTCGCGACCTCAACCTTGGCAAGGTTGCGCTCTACCAACTGAGCTATTCCCGCAGTGGCGTCCCCTAGGGGAGTCGAACCCCTGTTACCGCCGTGAAAGGGCGGTGTCCTGGGCCACTAGACGAAGGGGACCCGTGAAGCGGCGCAAAGTCTAGCAGGCAGCGCCGGTGCGTCAAGAAGTTTTCCCGGTCATTGACGCCAGCCGAACAGCTTGCTTCGATTAGCGCCACGCCCAAACGCTTATCTGGCGGCAACTCTTCACACTGCCGTCCGGAACCAGTCCGAGGAGAAAACATCATGGCCATGAAACTGTACGGCGCCGCCCTGTCGCCCTTCGTTCGCAAGACACGTGTATTCATGCAGCACAAGGGCATCGACTTCGAGGCCGTGCATGTCGACCCGAACAACCCCCCCGACGACTACGCCAAGATCAACCCGCTCAAGCGCATTCCTGCTCTCGAGCATGACGGCCGTTTCCTGGCCGATTCCGCCGTGATCTGCCAATACCTCGAACGCATTCATCCTGACTCGCCGCTGTACCCGAGCGACCCGTACGAGTACGCCCGCTGCCTGTGGTTCGAGAAATTCGCTGACTACGAGGTGGCCAGGGACTGTACCTTCGCTGTGTTCCGCAACCGTATCGTCATGCGCCTGATCGGCAAGGAGTGCAACGAGGAACTGGTGCAGAAGGCGCTGGCAGAAAAAGTGCCGCCGCTTTTCGAGTATCTCAACGGTGAACTGGAGGGGCGTGAATTCCTGGTTGGCGACCAGATGTCCATCGCCGACATTGCACTGGCCAGCCAGCTGGTGAACTTCAGTCACGGCGGCGAAAAGGTTTGCCCGGACAGCTACCCGAACCTGGCCGCACACACCGCGCGCATGCATGAGTTGACTCACTTCGCCAAGGCAATCGAAAAGGAAAGCGGGTTTGTCAGCAAGGTGTTGGATGCTGGCTGAGCCAGTCAACCGACCGTACAGGCAAGCGTGCGACTGATGTGCGCCTGTGGCAGGCCGGATTCGGCCTGCCACTGATTGAACGCCTGCTGGGCCTGGCGTTGGTCACGCTGGCTCGAAGGTGCCTTGTCGATAATGTCCTGGGCCACCAGGGCTGCCACCACATCGCGTGTCGGGTACCAGGTGTCCCGTCCGGCCATGCGCAGGAACGCCGGCGCAGAATGCCCGCCAAGCTGTGAACCGCGCTTTTTCAGTGCCAGCCAGAGCCCTGCTACGTCGTCATCCGGCCACTGCCCCAGCCAGCGCCCAAAGCCACCCGCCTCGGCACTGACGTCGAGGACCATCTGGGCGTTATGACGAATGCTCTTCATCTTTCCCCAATGGCGAATCAGCCGCGTATCGAGCATGCGCTCATCCAGCATACTGTCAGGCATCAGCACCAGGCGCTGCGGATCAAAGCCGAAAAACGCCTGTTCGAACGCGGGCCATTTGCGGTCCACCAGGGAATGCTTGAGACCGGCCCGAAAAATACGCCGCATCATGGTGGACAGGTAATAACTGTCCGGCTGGTCGGCCAGCCAGGTGGCCGACGCCACCTCTGGCATCAGCGCGCGCAGAGCCCGGTCACCACCCTTGCGGGCACTGGCCAGCGCCTGAATGTCGGAAAATGGTTTCATTGGTCATCGGCTCATGTACAGCCAGAAAGCGGCCATTGTAGAATGCCGGGCTCGATTCGTCTCTCCCACGGCAGTGTCAGGACAGCAAATGGACCAACAAAAGGCGGTGCTCAAGTCCAACAAACTCAAGGGTGTCTGCTATGACATCCGGGGCCCGGTGTTGCGCGAAGCACACCGGATGGAGGAAGAAGGCCATCGCATCATCAAGCTGAATATCGGCAACCCGGCGCCATTCGGCTTTGACGCACCGGAAGAAATCCTCCAGGACGTCATCGCCAACCTGCCGGAATCCACCGGCTACTGCCACTCCAAGGGCCTTTTCCCGGCGCGCAAGGCGGTGATGCAGTACTGCCAGCAGAAAGGCATTGATGGCGTCGCCATTGATGACATCTTCATTGGCAACGGCGTTTCCGAGCTGATCGTCATGGCCATGCAGGCCCTGGTGAATGACGGTGACGAAATCCTTATCCCGGCGCCGGATTACCCGCTCTGGACCGCAGCAGTGCGCCTGTCCAGCGGCACACCCGTGCATTACCTGTGCGATGAAGCCAATGACTGGCAACCGTCCCTGGAAGACATCGAGGCAAAGATCTCCCCGCGCACCCGCGCGCTGGTCCTGATCAACCCGAACAACCCCACCGGCGCCCTGTACAGCCGTGAGATGCTGCAGTCCCTGCTGGATCTGGCCCGCAAACACGACCTGGTCGTGTTTGCCGACGAGATCTACGACAAGATCCTGTACGACGATGAACAGCACGTCTCCATCGCCTCAATGGCAGATGATCTTCTGTTCGTGACCTTCAACGGTCTGTCGAAGAGCTACCGTGCCGCCGGCTTCCGGGCAGGCTGGATGATCGTGTCCGGAGCCAAGCACCGGGCCGAAGGTTATCTGGAAGGCCTGGAGATGCTCGCCTCCATGCGTCTGTGTGCCAACGTTCCGTCGCAGCATGCCATCCAGACGGCGCTGGGAGGCTACCAGAGCATTGATGACCTGGTGCTGCCCACCGGGCGTCTGGGCCGCCAGCGCGACCTGGCCTGGGAGATGCTCAACGCCATTCCGGGTGTCAGTTGCGTCAAGCCCAAATCTGCCCTGTACCTGTTCCCGCGACTGGATCCCGAGGTCTACCCGATCGAGGATGATGAAGCCCTGGCACTGGACCTGCTGCGCCAGGAAAAAGTGCTGATCGTCCAGGGCACCGCCTTCAACTGGCCCGATCCGGATCATTTCCGTATCGTGTTCCTGCCACGGCAGGATGAGCTTGAGGACGCCATCAACCGCATCGCGCGCTACCTGAAGCGGCTGCGCGAGCGCTAGGCAACGGAGACGGCAGTACCATGGCCGACATTCATATTGATGATTTCTGCCGCGACGTGGCCCTGGCGCTACTGCACCTGTACAGCGCCTTCCCCCGGCGCGCGTCGCTGTATGTGGAAGATATCTCCGGCCCGGACGAAACCGATGACGTGGGCCTGCACTCGGACCGGCACCAGTCCTGCCTGGGCGCCCTGCTCTGGCTGGCAGAAGAAGGCTACATCCGCTACGAAGCCATGATCTACCAGGACGGCATTGACCAGGCCGTTCTCACCGGGAAGAGCTTCACCCTGCTGTCCTCGGTGTCAGACGTGCGCTATCAGGAGCCGCCAGCAAAACTGCCGCCGTCCGTCGTTGCCGAACGCCTGACCGTGGTGGAACAGATTCGTTCCGCCGTGCGCTCCGGTGAGTCGGCAAAGGTCAGCGCCATTGTCCGCTATTTCCTCTCATCGCGGCCCGGAACGGTGTTGCCACTGGAGCTGCCGGCGGCGGAAACGCCCTGTCAGGAGCCCTCCGGCGACGGCCTCTGATAGCGATAGTGGATCACCTTGAGGCCGGCATCCGCATCCGCCTCGGCAAAACCGGGGGCGAAAGGCAGACGCGCAACACGCGCCGTACCCGGCAGGTTGCCAAGCACGGCATCGTCCAGGAATGTCTCGCCCAGCCAGGGGGCATTCAGGCACGCCAGCAGGTCTGCCTCAGGGGCCAGCAGCTTGGAAAGACGACGTACAACCCGGGCATAATCCCGGCGCGCCAGGAAACTGCCTTTCTGTTCTGACGGCGGGTCCATGATGATCAGGTCGTAGCGCCCGAGGCTATGCAGCTTCTTCCAGGAACGAAAAATGTCATGCGGCAGGAAATGCACCTCGGACGTATCCAGCCTGTTAATGGCATGGTTGCGCTGGCCCTGGGCCAGGGCCGGCCGGCTCAGGTCGATATTGACCACCCGTGACGCCCCCGCTGCGGCTGACACCACACTGAAGGCACAGGTAAAACTGAACAGGTTGAGCACACGTTTGCCCTGCGCCCGTTCGGCGAGCCAGCGACGGGCCGGCACCATATCGGCAAAGAAGCCGATGTTCTGGCCCCGGCTGAAGTCGAGCTCGAAATCCAGTCCCGCCTCACGGGCCAGCGGTGCCTGCGGCAATTGACCACAGACCACCTCGGTGCGGGCGCCCTCCGGCCCGCGCTCCTGCCACACCAGACAGTCACAACCCAGGGGCAGCAGGCGGGCTTCAAGCGCGGCTTTCAGACGCGCCCGGTCGAGCCCCTGCGGCGGCCGGAAAAGGGTCGCCACCAGCACTGGCGGGTAGCGGTCAACCACCAACCAGTCCAGCCCGGGCAGCGTCCCGCCCCGGCCATGCAGCAGGCGGTGACAGTCATCTTCACGGGGAACCTCGAGTGTGGCGATATGCTCAAACAGCTGGTCCATGGACATTACCCTGCTGACGGGCGCGAAAGTGTTACCGCAGCGGCCCTTGAATTCAACCCGTGCGCCCAAATACAGAGCGCTGACGCCCCGACTGGAGTGAAATAACCATGATGCGCATTGCGCTGTTCCTTCTCACCAACCTTGCCGTGATCGTGCTCGCCAGTATTACCCTGAGCCTGCTGGGCGTGGACAGCTACCTGGCCAACAGTGGCTCCGGACTGGACCTGCAGTCACTGCTGCTGTTCAGCGCCGTGTTCGGCTTCATTGGCGCGTTTTTCTCCCTGCTGATTTCCAAACCCATGGCCAAGCGCGCTGCACGGGTCCAGATCATCGAGCAGCCCGGCAACCGCGCCGAGGCCTGGCTGCTCGACACGGTGGCGGAATTGTCTGAAAAGGCGGGTATTGCCATGCCTGAAGTGGGCGTATTCCCGGCCACACAATCGAACGCCTTCGCCACCGGCTGGAACAAGAACGCCGCCCTGGTGGCGGTGTCACAGGGCATGCTGCAGCGCTTTGATGCCCGTGAAGTGCGCGCCGTTCTGGCACACGAGATTGGCCACGTGGCCAACGGCGACATGGTCACGCTGGCGCTGGTGCAAGGCATCGTGAACACGTTTGTCATCTTCGCTGCCCGGGTGGTGGGCTCGCTGGTGGATTCTTTCCTGCGTCGCGATGGCGGCGGCGGCCTGGGGCTGGGCTACTATGCCGTGGTGATTGTCGCCGAAATCGTTTTCGGCATCGCCGCGTCCACCATCGTCATGTGGTTCTCGCGTTTCCGCGAATACCGGGCCGACGCTGCCGGCGCCCAGCTGGCTGACCGCGACAGCATGATCAATGCCCTTAAACGGTTGAAGGCTGAATACGAAGTGCCCAACCAGATGCCGGACACCCTGGTGGCGTTCGGCATCAACAGTGGCGTGCGACAGGGACTGAAGGGACTGTTCCGCTCCCATCCACCGCTGGATGACCGCATCGCTGCACTGCAGGAAACCCGTTACGGCTGATCGCCGGCATCCGCAGCCAGGCGGTAGAGCAGCTGGTCGTCATAACCACTGGTGACCTGGACCAGCCCGGCGAGGGAACGGTCCAGGTCGGCATCACCGGTATCCACCAGCAATGGACGCCCGTCCAGGGTGGCAAGCTTGGTGCGCGACGCCAGGATCATCACATTCGACAGACCCAGGGCGCGAATGGCCGTGGCACTGAACTGCTGGTTGCCGCGGCCGAACACATGGCCCTGGCCGCCAATCACGGACACCACCGCCCGTGCCGGGCCATCGCTGATCACACGCTCCACCTCCGATGCCATCAGGTCACGGCCAAGCAGCTCGCCATCCCTGACCCAGTCGACGCCCAGCAGGGTGTTGTCGAGCCCCAGCTGCGCCATGACCAGGGCCACGGTGGAGCCTGACCCCATCAGGTAGCTGACGCCCTCCTCCATGGTGTCCACCACCCAGGCGGCAATTTCGGTGTTGACCAGGTCTTCCACCTCACGACCGCCACACTTGACCTGCTGCACGAACCGGGCTTCCCCGGGCACACGCAGCACGCCGTAATGACGCGCACGCACCACCCCTTCACGAAAGGCCTGCTCATCGATGTCGCGCACGTCTGCTTCGCCCACCGCCACGTAGTCACCGCGCAACAGGGCGGCCAGCAGCGAGCCGGCAGCTTCCGGATTGATGGCATAGACCGCCGAGTGCATCTTGCAGCCAGCCGGGATGCCCAGCACCGGCACCTCGGTACCGATGCTGTCGACCAGGTCGCGCGCGGTGCCATCACCACCGGCAAACACAAGCAGGTCCACACCGGCAGCGACCAGGGCCCGCGCCGCCTGGCAGGTATCCGCATCGGATGTCCGCGCACCGGGAGAGCCGAGCACGCGCGGCTCATGCCCGGCAGCACGGACGCTGTTCTCCCCCATGTCACCGCCCCAGGTAGCAATGGTCAGTGGCCCGGGCAGGCCCGCCAGGGCACGGCTGGCCCGCGCCCCGGCCTGCGCCACCGCGCCCCGGCGCAGGGCCTCCTCGGCAACACCATCACTGCCCTTGAGGGCCACCGATCCGCCAACACCGGCCATCGGATTGACAATCAAACCAAGTGAGAGGGTCATAAAAAGGTCACATCCAGAAACAACAATGAGCTTGCTGGGGCGCTACCGACCAGCCGAACATGGAAACCAACAGCCGACAATGGCGAGGACACGACCATGCCACTGGACCATATCGAACAACGCGAAACGGCCACCGACATTTTCCATGGCGGCGCCGTCATTGACGACCACGGGCGCGAAGTCCCCATCACCGAGACGATGATACGCGAGGCCTGCGAGCGGCTCGAGGGTCACTGGGTATTCCCGGGAGTCGCTGCCGGCAACCGCTAACGCACACCCAGTCTCTCCAGCACCTCGGCAAACCCCGGCCCGGCGCGACCGGCGAGCTGTAACCCGCTGCATTCGTGTCGCGGGCCATGGTCGCGGCGCAAGGCATCGAAGGCCGCCCCGGCATCCGTGCTGGCCAGGGTCGCCCGCAAGGACCGGTCATCCTCGCGGATGTCGTAGCGCTGGCGCAGCAGCGCCAGCAGGTCCGCCTCCGAATTGACCCCCTGCCCGGCCTCACCGGCCGGCGCCGTGACTGTCTCCACGTCAGCCAGCATGCCGCGCCAGGCACAGAACTGCTGCCACAGCATGGCCGTCCCGCGGCGCTTGCCCTCGACGGAATACCCGGCGATGTGTGGCGTCGCCCGGCCCACTGCTTGCACCAGCCCGGGCATCGGCGTGGGTTCATTTTCCCACACGTCCAGGACCGTGGCCGGCGGCTGCGGGGCCGCCAGTCGTGTGAGCAGGGCATGATTGTCGATAACCGCGCCGCGGCTGGTATTGACCAGGCACTGGCCGGCCCCCATCTGCGCCAGCGTCTGGCCAGACAGCAGATGCCAGGTGGGCCACAGCCCGTCTGTCACCAGCGGCACATGAAGACTCACCAGATCACAGTCGAGCACGGCCGACAATGGTGCCCAGGCACCGTATTCGGGCAGCTCCCCGCGTGCCTCGCGGGGCGGGTCAGACACCAGGACCCGGGCACCCAGCGCCTGCATCAGTGCCGCCGTACGCCGCCCGACATTGCCCAGGCCGACGATGCCCACCTGGCAAGCACCCAGCAAACGCTCCTGCCCCCGGGCCCACTCAAGGGCAGCCTGCAGCACGTACTCTGACACCGCTGCGGCATTGCAGCCCGGGGCATTGGCCACCTTGATACCGGCACCGGCAAGCCACTGCAGGTCCAGGTGGTCCGTGCCAATGGTGGCACTCCCGACCCAGCGAACATCACTGCCGGCCAGCAGCGCCGCATCCACCCGGGTTACCGAACGCACCAGCAGCACCTCGGCATCAGCCACCTGGCGGGCTCCCAGGTCCCGACCCGGCACCATGACAACGCGGCCGGCACGGCGGAACAGGTCCAGGTCCGGCATATTTTCATCGGCGACGATCTTCACCCGCGCAGCTCCCGGCGCAGTGCCGCACAGCAGCGCTGTATCGGCGTCAGATAGGAATCACCAAAGATGGTGAAATGATTCAGCCAGTGATACAGGTCATATAAAGGCTGCACCCGCCTGAAACGCTTGCCATCAACAGGGTTCAGCGCTGTGTAGGCTGGCCAGAATGCAGCCCCGGGCCCGCCAAACAGGTGCAGCATGGCCAGGTCCACCAGAGAATCACCATAATACACGGCCGGATCAAACAAGGCAGGCCGGTCGCCCGCCATGGCGCGGTTGCCGGACCACAGGTCGCCATGGACCAACACCGGGGTGGGGGCGTGGTCCAGCCAGGCATGAATGCGCTGCATGACCCACTCCACCTCGCCGGCCACGTCGGCCGGCAACCCGGCCGCCCGGGCCCTGCGCAACTGCGGCGCCAGGCGCTGGTCACGAAAAAAGACGGCCCAGTCGTCCGCGGGACTGTTGTGCTGACGGCCCAGCCCGATCCAGTTGTCCCGATGCCAGCCGTAGTGCGGCCCGGTCAGGCGGTGCAGGGCTGCCAGGCACCGTCCGAACGCTTCTTCGTCAGCCGCCACCACCGGCCGCAAGGTCAGCCATTGCAGCACCAGGAAGGCGCCATCGGCCATAGCACTCTGGTGCACCACCTCCGGCACCTGCACGGGTGCCTTTGCCAGTGCATGCAGCCCGTCAGCCTCGGCAGAGGCCATGTCCGCGTCAGGCACCACCTTGATAAACCACGCCTGGCCGCCCCGGGACAGGCGAAAAGCAGGCAGGGAGCCGCCCGAAACAGGCGTCAGCTCGCCAGCGGGCAGTCCCGCCCGCGCCAGGCTGTGCTGCAATTGCCGGGGCCCGAGGTGCATGCTGTCAGTGTATCATCCGGGAAAAAACCGGGCCGGTTGGCCGCTCAGGCCGGCAACATTGCCATTCCTGCACTTGATTTAAGCCCTTCTTCTCATTACAACTATGGCCGTGCACCGGCATTCTTCACCCGCCGGCCTAATAACAACAACCTAGTATCACCAGGCCTCAATAATGAAAAACCGTATCGTAGTATTGCTGGCGGGGGCCTGCCTGTCCCTGCTTTCGGGGTTGGCCGGGGCGGCAGACGAGGGGCTCTCCCGACAGATCCAGACGCTCAAAGAAGGCGTTCTGGACCTCAATCGTGACCTGACTATTCTGGAAAAGGAACTGCTCTACCCCAGTTCCGAAACCGCGTTTTTTGTGTCCGTGGATGTTGGTTCACCGATTCGCCTGGTGGACGTGAACCTGACCCTGGACGGCCGTCATGTGGGTTACCACTTCTATAGTGAGCAGGAATTCGCCGCCTTGACCAAAGGTGGCATTCACCGGGTGTACCAGGGCAATGTCACCAGCGGTCGTCACACACTGGAAGCCACTATCACCGGCTATGACCCACAGGGCCGTGATTACCAGAAAACCGCCAATCACACCTTCACCAAGGGACCGGGTCGCAAAATGATCGAGCTCCGTGTTGTCGATGATCTTGATTCAGGACAGCACCGGTTCGAATTCCGCGAATGGAACCAGTAACGGGGTGGCCGGCGTGAATCGACGAACCCGCAGACATCCCGTCAGGACCACTGCCAGGGTCCTGCTGGCGTCCCTGTGCTCAATGGCCGCTGCTTCCCAGGCGGCCATCATCATTATGGGCAACGATCTGCCCACAGAACCCATGCCCCTGGGCATTGAGGAACAGCGCTATCTGGAATTCGGGTCAGTGACCTACGACTTCTACAGCGACCACCGTTTTGCCGCACTGAACAAGCTTCTGGTGAACCGCAAGGAAGGCCTGTTCGATGCAGATACCGAATACGCTGAACTGATTCTCGGCACACTGTACGTGTCATTCGGCCTGCCAGAGCAGGCCGATGCGATCTTCAATCGTCTGCTGGAAAAAGACATCCTCGCCCAGACGCGTGCCCGTACCTGGCTGGAAAAAGCCATGTTGGAGTATCGCCGGGGACGTTTTGAAAATGCCGCCGACGTACTGGCCAGCGACCGCACCGATGGCCTGCCACCAGAAGAAGATGCACGTCGCCACCTGGTGCTTGCCAACATTCGTATCCAGCAAGGCGAGTTCGGCGAGGCACTGGCGTCCCTGCACGCCATCCCCGGCCGCAGCCTTGAAGGCGGTTATGCCACCTACAATATGGGCGTCGCCATGATTCGGGCAGACCACGTCGGTGACGGTGTGCAGATGCTGCAATCCGTGATGAACATGGATGCGGGCGATGAGGAGATCAACGCTCTCAAGGACCGCGCCGCACTGGCGATCGGCCTGACAGAGTTGAAGCGCAAGAATTTCGACGCCTCACGTGAGGCACTGCTGACCATCCGTGCCGATGGCCCGTTTTCCAACGAAGCCCTGCTCGCCCTGGGCCTTACAAACTACGAGCGCAAGCAATACAAGAAATCGCTGCCAGTGCTTCTGGAGCTGGTGCGGCGAAACTCCAGCCATAACTCGGTGCAGGAAGCCCTGATGCTTGCGCCGCGGGCCTATGAGGAACTGGGGGCACTGCCGCAGGCTCTGGCCGGCTACCAGTTCGCCGCACAGAGCTACCGCGAGGAACTCAAGCAAGTCGAGCGCGCCATTCGCAACATTGATGACCCCAGCTGGATCGACCAGTTGATGGGAGACTCGGGCGCCGAACTGAACAATACCGACCCGATGGCTGCCCGAAGCAGCTATTCCATCAACGGCGGCCCCGAGATGGGCTATCTGTACAAGCTGTTCGCCTCGCATGAGTTCAATGAACTGTTCCAGCAATACGTGGAACTGGACAGGACCCTGATGCACTTGCGTAACTGGCAGCAAGAAATGCCTGCGCTGATGCAGGCGTTCGTCAACCAGCAGTCCAAGCTGGGCGCCAACCTGCCGGGCGTGAAAAGCAATCTGGTACAGGTACGCGGTTCCCAGAGGCAGCTCGGCGAGAAAGCCGCAGACCTTTCTGTCAGCATCCCCCAGACCCTGGACATGCGAAACCCGCAGGACCTGGCTTCCCTGCCACAACTGATCATGTGGGAAAAGATCCAGCAAATTGAGGCGGCCCTGGACGGCCGACCGTCCTCTGTCAGCACGAGGGCCTATCAGGAGCGGGTACGCCGTGCCCGTGGCCTGCTGCTTTTCACGATTGCAGAGGATGCACATGCCAATCGTGAGAAGCAGTTCGAATACAGCACCCGGCTTCTGGAGCAGACTGACCTGCTGGCTGTACGGGCCGAATCAGTCGAACAGCTGGTCAAGGATGCCACCTTGCATGTCCGTGGCGATATTGCCAGCAAACTGAATGCCAAGACCGGACAGATTGAAAACCTGATCCAGCAAACAGAGGACCTGATGCAGCAGATGGGACAGGTCCTCAAAAACAATGCCCTCAGGGTGCTGGCCCAGAGCCGCCGCCGACTGGGGGACCAGCTGGGTGAAGCGCACCTGGCGATGGCCCGCTTGCAGGATGCATCCGTGGTAGAAAAGATTGAACAGGGGATAGCCCAGTGACCACCCTCGCCAGAAAGTACAGGAAGACAGCGCTGTGCGCGGCCGTGATCATGTGTGCCGGGTGTGCATCAAAACCGTCCGGCGAAATCACCGGGGATGTGCCCAATGCGGCGCGTTACAGCGGCACCACGCTTGCTGACCTGGAGAGTACTGACATTACGGTTGAAACCCAAAGCCTGGACAACGCCTCGGCGGAGGGCGCGCTGGAAAGCTACCGGCGTGCGGTCGAGCTGTTCCAGGATCCGGAAAAACGCAGTAAATCCCTGCGACGGATGGCCGACCTGGCTCTGGCGGCAGCAGAGGACGAGGGCGCGCGTAAAGCCGAGGCTGCCATGAGCACGGCGGAAGAGCCGCAGGTTTCGGATGCCGAGCTTGACCAGAACATCGACAAGATGCTCTACGAGAATTTCATGCGCGAGGCGCAGGAAACAGAGAATCGCGAGGAGAAATATGCCCTCCTCGATCTTGCCGGCAGCATGGTCAATGATCTTGAAGGCGCCGAGCTGGAAACCGATTACAACACCGCGATCCTGCTTTACAAGACGCTGCTGGATACCAGTGAAAACCCCCAGGAGCGTGCAGAGGCCTATTATCTCCTTGCCAAAGCATACGACCTGGCCGGCAAATGGGACGAGTCACGCGCCACCCTGGATGCGCTGGTCAAGGAATACCCTGACAGCCAGTACTACACCGAAGCCCAGTTCCGTCGCGGCGAGATGCTTTTCTCAGAGGGCGATTTCGAATACTCCGCCCTGGCCTACAAGGAAGTTATTCGCACTGGCGGCGAGTCCGATTTCTATGAGCAAGCTGTCTACAAGCTTGGCTGGAGTGAATACAAGCTTGGCTATTATGAAAAGGCGCTGGCACAGTTCTTCACGCTGATCGACCACTTGCATGGCATGCCTGAGCTGGAGGACGAGAAGACCATGCAGGCGAAACTCATGCATGATACCCAGCGTGCTACGTCCCTTGCCTTCAGCCAGCTTGATGGTGCAGAAACAGTACGTGAGTGGTTTGCCAAGAATGGCCACCGTGATTATGAGGCCGATGTCTATCGCTCACTGGGTGATGTCTACTTGCAACAAGAGCGTTTCCGGGACGCGGCGGTTTCGTTCGATACATTTGTCAACGTCTACCCGGAAAGCCCGCTTGCGCCGGAATTCTCCAGCCGCAATATCCAGGCATACGAAAAAGGCGGCTTCCCCACGCTGGTACTGCCGGCCAAGGAAAAGTTTGTCGAGCGCTACGGCGTCCATTCAGCCTTCTGGGCGCGTTACCCGGATGCCCGCGACGCCTATGTGAACCTGCTAAAGGGGCACATCCTGGACCTGGCCAAGCATAACCATGCGCTGGCGCAGAAGGCCGGCAAGCCCGACGCCTACCTGGCGCCTGTGCGCTGGTACAAGGAATTCCTGGACACACCGCCCCCGGGAGACGAAAACGCAGAGGTCAACCATCTCTACGCCCAGGCACTGTTCTCGGCACAGCAATTCGAACAGGCCGTGGCCCAGTTCGAGAAAACCGCATATGGCTATGAGGGCTATGCGGATGCACCTGAGGCCGCCTACTTTGCCCTGGTGGCCTATCAGGCCCACATGAAAACCCTGCCTGCCGATTCAGAAGAGCAGCAGGCTGCCCTGGCGAGCTGGCGTGACCGGAAGATCAACAGCAGCCTGAAGTTTGCTGCCACCTACCCGGCCCATGAAAAAGTGCCTTCGGTGCTCTACAACATCATCGAAGACCAGCTGGCACAGAAGGATGTGGCAGCTGCCGTGAAAACAGCGGGCGTACTGGTCAACCGGAAACCACCACCGGAAGAGAAACTGCTCGTCTACGGCTGGCAGACGATCGCCAACGGCGAGTTCGACATGGGCCGCTACAAGGTCGCGGAGTTCGGCTACAGCAAGCTGCTGCAGTATCCCTCCCTGACCGCCGAGCAGCGGAGCAGTTTCAGTGAGCGTCTGGCCGCATCCGTATACCGGCAGGCAGAAGCCCTTCAGGAGCGCGAGGAACTTGCGGCAGCAGCAGCGATGTTCCTGCGCGTCGGACAGGTGTATCCACAGGCCGAAGTGCGCAAGAATGCGGACTTCGATGCCGCCACGCTCTACCTCAAGCTCGAGCAGTACGACAAGGCAATTCCTGTGCTCGAAGCGTTCCGCAAGCGCTATCCGGATGATCCTCTTAACGAAACCATCCCGGACAAGCTGGCTGTGGCCTACGAAAACACCGGCAATTTCTCGGCAGCCGCACTGGAGCTGGAGGCGATTGCGGCCAACTACGCGGGTGAAGACGAAGAGCTTGCTCGGCAGGCACTGTGGCAGGCTGCGGAAATGCAGGACCGGGCCAAGCAACCGGCGGGTTCAATCCGACTTTACAAGAAGTACGTCAACACCTATCCGCAGCCTTACGATTTTCGCGCAGAAGCCCAGTATCGGCTGACCAATCTGTATGATGAGACCGGCAACCGTGAGAACCGCCGCTTCTGGCTGGACAAGATCATTGACACCTACCGGGAAGCCGGCGGCGAAGCGTCCGATCGCGTGGCGTGGCTGGCAGCCTGGGCGTCATTCGATCTTGCCGAGGCGAAATATGCCGAGTTCGAATCGATCAAGCTGACACAGCCGCTGAAAGCGAGCCTCGGTCGCAAGACCAACGCCATGAAAGAAGCCCTCGAACGTTATGAGAGCATTGCCGCCATCGGCGTTTCCGAATATGCCACGGCCGCCAACTACAAGATTGGCCAGATGTACCGGGTGCTGGCTCGTGACATGATGGATTCCGAGCGCCCGAACGGCCTCAGTGGCCTGGAGATGGAACAGTATGACCTGCTTCTTGAAGAACAGGCCCTTCCCTACGAAGACCAGGCCATTGATCTCCTGATTGCCAACACGGACCTTGTCGGTGAAGGCATCTATGACAAATGGGTCAAGCAGAGCTTCTCGGAGCTGGCCAAATTGCTGCCCGGACGCTACGCCAAAGTAGAGCAGGTGGAGACCTATGTTGATATCATCTACTGATCACCGTTTGCTTCGCAGCCTGGCGGTGGCTTCCCTGCTTGTGCTGGGCGCCTGCTCGAGCAAAAAAGGCCTGGATCTGGACATGGATGGCGAAAAGCACGTCTCCAAGTACGCCGAGCAGCGCGAAGGTGAAGCGGCATCGGAAAGTGATGCCATACACATTCCTCCTGTACCTCACGATCCTTCCGTTGAAGGCCCGGCCCAGGAAGCCATCCCGGAATACTTCCGCGCCATCCAGGCCGTCAAGGCTGGCAAGCTGAACGACGCGATGATCATGCTCCAGTCCCTGTCGAGCCGCTATCCCCAACTGAGCGGCCCTTTGGTCAACCAGGGCCTGATCTATCTGGAGCAGGACAAGAACGAGGACGCCGAAACCGTTCTCAAGCAAGCCCTTGAGGTGAATGGCCAGAACCCCTATGCCTATAACGCACTGGGACTCGCCCTGCGCGAGCAGGGCAAGTTCGATGAGTCGCGCAGTGCCTATGAGTCGGCGCTGGCGCTGGATCCGAAATACGCCCGAGCGCACTTCAACCTGGGCGTTCTGGCCGAGCTGTACATGCAGGACCTGAATCTGGCACTGAGCCACTTCCGCCTGTACCAGTCCCTGCAAAAACAACCAGACCAGACTGTTGCCAACTGGATCGTTGACCTGGAGCGTCGTGCACCGGCACCACCACCTGCCACGGTGGCGCAACCGCAGCCAGAATCGCCAAATGGAGAGGTGAACTGATATGCGACATCTGACAATTCCACTGTTGCTGCTTCTCGCCGCAACGGCGTCGGCCGAGGAAACGAACACCGACCAGCCACCCGACGTCGGCACCAACATCATCGGCACCCAGGAAGCCCCGACGGTCCTGAACGTTGTGCCGTGGAAGGACAAGGAAGTGAAGCTGGAGAAACGCGACCCCACCTCTTCCCTGCTGGACCGGGTACTGGAGCCGCTGGACCAGGAAGTGCTACTGCGGGAAGTCGAGTACTACCGAATCCTCAACAAGGAAGAGGAAGGTGACGACCTGTTTCTCGAGTAGCGGTGTTGTGGTTTTTGCCTGCGCGTCCCGCAGGCGTTGAAATTACGCACAAACTCGCAAGGTTGCTGATGCAGCTGCGTGAAAATTCTGTTAAAACATCGGCCATAAGTATGGCTTAGGCGGGCATTCGTGCCCATTTAGAACAAAAAAACATCTGTCAGGAGAACACCCATGCCGACCACCGTGTCCCTCGATGCCGCTGCTGCCTCGGCTGCAGCTGATCCCGGCGCAATGGAAATCATCAAGGAGTTTATTGTCCAGGGTGGTGCATTCATGTGGCCCATCCTGCTGGTTCTCGCCGTCGGCCTGATCATCGTCATCGAACGTGTGATCTACCTGCAGGCGACCAAGAGCCGCAACAAGAAGGTCTGGGACAACGTGTTCCCCCTGATCTCCAAAGGCCAGTTCCGGCAGGCCATGGAGCAGGTCAAGGAGAGCAAGACCGGCCTTGCGCGGGTTGTTGCCTATGGACTGGAACGCGCACGGCTGTCGCGTCGTCACGATGACGTGGAGCTGGCCATGGAAGAGGGCCTGATGGAAGTCATGCCGCGCCTCGAGACCCGCACCCCCTACATCGCCACACTGGCCAATATCGCCACCCTGCTGGGTCTGCTGGGTACGATTATCGGTCTTATCCAGGCGTTTACCGCCGTTGCCAGCGCGGACCCGGCACAGAAAGCCGACCTGCTGTCAGCGTCCATCTCCGTTGCCATGAACACCACGGCATTCGGCCTGATGGCGGCAATTCCCCTGCTGCTGGCCTTCTCGTTCATCAATTCGATGACCGGCAAGGTTGTGGACAGCATGGAGATGGCCTCGGTGAAGTTCCTGAACGTGTTCAGGCAGGTCACCATGCAACAGGAAAAGAACGCGGACGGCCAATAAGCCGAAACCCATTGTCTAGCCTGTTGCAGAGGAGCCGGTATGCGGTTACGTAAACGTGCGCGTGATACCGAGGTGGAACTCAATATTACTGCCTTCCTGAACCTGATGGTGGTGTTGATCCCGTTCCTGCTGCTGAACGCTGTTTTTGCGCAAGTCTCCGTTCTCCAGTTGAACTTGCCATCCAGCGAAGCGGCTCCGCCCTCGGATCCCGATGACAAAAAGCCCCTGGTGCTCGAAGTGCTGGTGTACGGCAACCGCTATGAGGTTGTTGACCGCCAGAGTGGGCCACTGAAAATCATTGAAAACAATGCCGCCGGAGAGCACGACAAGGACGCCTTGCGCGACTTCCTGGTGAAAGTGAAGAAACAGTTCCCGGACATCTCTGATGTCACCATCCTCTGTGAGGATGACACCGACTACGAGCTGCTGATCCATACCATGGATACAGTGCGCTATTACAACGAGCTGGTGAACGGGACCAACATCAAACGGAACCTTTTCCCGGATATCGGGATTGGTGATGCGCCGCCAGATACGTCTGCGGCCGCTGCAGATACGGGAGGTGCGTCATGAAGAAGTCGTCTCGCGCCAAGCGTATGGAGCGCCGCCACAAGAAGAACCAGGCGGTAGCAGCGCTGAACCTGACGTCCCTGATGGACATCTTCACGATTCTTGTTTTCTTCCTGCTGGTGAACTCGTCCAACAGCCAACAGCTGCCGGACAACAAGGATATCGAGCTTCCCGAGTCCACTGCCCAGGAACTGCCCAGCGAAGTGCTGACAATACAGCTTAGCGGCAGGGACATCATCGTGCAGGATGTGAAGATCGCTTCTGTAACCGAAGTCATGGCCACAGAAGAGCCGACCATCCCTGCGCTGGTTGAAGAGCTGGAATTTCGCGCCAGCCGAAGCCTTCCTGTGCTCAATGAAGATGGCGAGCCGGAACGCGAGGTCATGGTGCTGGCGGACCGCGAAGTCCCCTACTCCCTGATCCGCCGGGTAATGCTCAGCTGCACGCAGACCGAATACAGCAAGATTTCCTTTGCCGTACTCAGGAAGGCGGAGGAAGAGCAACCATGAGTGATAATAACAACAACAAACGCCTCAGCATTCTGGTGGACGGTACACTGCCGTGGGACACCATTCCCGGTGAGCGAAAGCGACAGGTAGTGGCGACCGCCATTGTCCTGTTGCTGTTGCTGCTGTTTCTGCTGCTGCTGGAAATGACACCGCTGCCGGAAAGGGATCGCCGCGAAGCCCAGGAACTCCCTGACCGCCTGGCAAAGCTGGTGCTGGAGAAGGAAAAGGAGCCACCGCCGCCGGAACCGGAACCGGAGCCTGAGGAAGAACCGGAACCCGAGCCGGAACCGGAGGAAGAACCAGAACCGGAGCCAGAACCGGAACCGACGCCTGACAAGGTCGAGAAAGCCCGCGAAAAGGCCAAGCAGGAGCTCAAGGTATTCGAGGACTCCCTGGCCGGTCTGCGTGATATCGCGCCGGTGGTGAACAACCCCACCAACCTGCGCAAGGGCGGCGGCGAGTCTACCAAGATCGAGCGCAACCTGATCACCGGCCGTGCCGGCTCCACCTCTGGCGGTATTGCGGTAGGTTCAGTGTCCTCTGGCGGCGGCGGTGGCGGCACCCTCGAATCCGGCCAGGTGGCACAGGTGGAAAGCACTATTGCCGACAAGGCGGAAGCGAGCACCACGCGCACCACCGCAGATGGCAAGTCGCGCCGGACCGAAGAGCAGATTCGCCGCATCTTCGACCGCTATGCGGGCCGGATCAACAGTGCCTACCAGCGCGCGCTGCGCAAGAACCCTGCCCTGCAGGGCACGGTGGTCCTGTCGCTCGTTATTGATCCATCCGGGGCAGTCACCGATGTGAAGGTGAAGTCCTCGGAGCTGAACGACCCGGACCTGGAGCGCAAGGTCCAGATCATCGTCAGCACCATGGATTTCGGCGCCCTGAACGTGGAAGTCTGGAAGGGAGACTACCCGATCAACTTCTTCCCGAGCTGATCGGGACACCAGAAAAAACGCCGGCTTGCCGGCGTTTTTTTTGCCCCTCTCATGGCGGCAGGACGCCAATGGGCTGGAAGCATGCCGCCAGCATGGACCTGTCGGGCAAGGCATCCATGCCACGGTAGTACGCTGACAGGCAGCGCCCCCACTGCGCCATGCGCGCTGGCGGCGCCACAAGCAGCTGCTCGGCCAGCGCGCAGACGCGGGCTTCGAATGACCTCACATCGCCACACGCCTCACCGCCCAGATTGTCCAGCGACACGCTGAAACGGTGGCCAGCCGCCGCACAGAACACCAGCTCAAAGGCCTGTGGCCGCACCTCCGCCGTCAGGAAGGCCTGCTGACGTTCCACTGAGCGACCATCCGGTTCGTACCAGTAGCCAAAATCGGTCTGTTGCCGCCGGGCCGGCCCGGCTATGCACCAGTGCGCCACTTCATGCAGGGCGCTGCGGAAGAAGTCTGCCCGGTAACACAGTATGGCTGGCTGCCCTTCCCGTGCTGGCTGGTAGAACGGTTCATCGTGACCGCCAGATAAACAGGTCTGGTAACGGGCGCCAAAACACTGGGCAAACAGCTGCTCCAGGTCCGCAGAGCGGAAGCCCGCATGCCAATGGTCTGCGGTTTGCGTTAAGGTAGCGCCGGTCATTGAGGAATCCGCCTCCCGTGAAAGTCTCGTTTTCTTCACAACGTCGCCATGAGATCGCTGCGCAAATGGCACTGGCCCTGCCAATCCTGGGTGGCCAGCTGGCACAAACCGCCAACGGCTTTGTCGACACGCTCATGGCCGGGCGGGTCAGCGCCGTGGACCTCGCGGCCGTAGCGGTCGGGGCCAGCATCTGGGTACCGGTGTACCTGTTCATGACCGGGGTGCTGATGAGTGCCACCCCCGTACTCAGCCGCACGCTCGGCGCAAAAGACTACCACCGGGTCAGCCCGATTGCCCAGCAGGGCATCTGGCTGGCCCTGCTCACTGGTGCCATTGCTGCGCTGGCCCTGCGCTCCATGGCCCCGGTGCTGCACTGGCTGGATGTGGACCAGCAGTTGCGGCCACTGGTGGCCGGCTACCTGGATGCGCTCAGCTGGGGCATGCCCGGCGCCGCCCTGTTCCTGACACTGCGCAGCTACACCGAGGCCATGTCCCATACCCGGCCCGTGCTGTGGATCAGTGTCGCCGGGCTGTTGATCAACATCCCCAGCAACTATGTCCTGATTCACGGCAAGCTGGGCCTGCCGGCCATGGGAGGCGTGGGCTGTGGCTGGGCCACCAGCCTGGTGATGTGGTCCATGTGCGCCCTGATGCTGGTTTATTTCCGCACCAGCCCCGCCTATGGAAAGGCCCCCCTGCGGGTGCGCCCGCTACAGCTGGAACCTGCCACGGTGAGTTACCTGTTCCGCCTCGGGCTGCCGGTGGGCTTGTCGATCTTTTTCGAGGCCAGCATTTTCAGCGTTATCGCACTGCTGATCAGCACGCTGGGCCCCACCGTAGTAGCGGGTCACCAGGTGGCACTGAATTTCACCTCCCTGGTGTTCATGATTCCGTTGAGTTTCGCCCTGGCCGCCACCGTACGGGTAGGCATCGGCCGTGGCGCCGGCGACCGCCAGCAGGTAGCACTGGCCATCAGCAGTGCTTTCTGGATAACGGCCGCCATCGGGGTCACCGCTGGTGTCCTGCTTTTCCTGCTGCGCCACCAGGTTCCCCTGATCTACACCGGCAATCCTGAGGTGCAGTCACTGGCCGCCCGGCTGCTGCTGTTCGCCGCGCTGTACCAGGTCTCGGACGCCTGGCAGGTCACCGCCAACGGCTGCCTGCGCGGCTTTGAAGACACCCGCACCCCGATGCTGATCACCCTGCTGGCCTACTGGGGCATTGGCCTGCCCCTGGGCCTGGTGCTGGGCCTGTCTGATGCGCTGGTACCGGCCATGGGGCCGGAGGGTTTCTGGATCGGGCTGATTGCCGGGCTCAGTAGCGCTGCCGTGCTGCTGACCTGGCGACTGGCCTGGCGCTTCAGTCAGCAGTACCGGAATAACAGCGCACAGTCAGCAACTGACGGTAATAGGGCTCCGGCAACCAGGGACGGCCGCTGAGCAGGTGATTCAGGTAGCCGCGTTCCGGCAGCACGCGGTCACAATGCCAGTCCGGGTTGGCGATATAGGTCCAGGCAGTTTGCGCCCCCAGCGACGTTTCAAGCCGGAGCAGTTCGCGCCGGTAGCGGACCGGGTGCCCCTCAAACGGATCCATGCGACAGATCTCGTCAACATCTGCCAACCGGTAGAGGACGCCGTGCACACGGCCACCCGGGCGCGGCATGATGTTGGCATAGGCAACGCCATCACGGTTATGGGCGCGCTTGTTGAACGCCAGCTGCCAGTGATGCAGGCAGGCGGCATGGCGCTCCCGCGTGCGCATGGCCCGGTCCGCCATGCGCACCGGGTTCATGTTGCTGCCGTAGGCAAAATACCAGGCACTTGTCACACCGCCCTCCTCTGCTGTCCTGCCTTGAGAAGCCCCATTGTAGGGTGTTTGCGGGGGTACTTGTCAGCTCCCCGGCGGCCCGGTAGGGTTAAAGGGACAGTGCGACGTCAGCCCTGAGTCCATTGACCGTGCCGCTGGCAACGGCTGTCGCGATGCAGGCCGCAGAGAGAGATCTCCATGGCACGTCAGCAGGCGCGATCCCCCGACCACGACAACGTGGTAAACCTGTTCGACTACCGCCGCATGCCGCACGACAAACGCATCCTCCGCGTTTCTCCGGAATGTGACGGACTCGAACTCCTCTATTCCAACGACAACCATCCCGACAAGCTGTTTTCGCTCAAGGTGCTGTGCTGGGCCCTGCGCGACGATGGTGAGGTCGTGGCCATGGTGCCATGGCTGGACAGGATCATGGCGTGCACGGAGCTTGAAGACCCCCTGAACGGCCGCTGGGAAGGCTATCGCTTGCCGGAAAGCCAGTACATGTTCGAGGACGCCCCGGCGCACAAGTGCACGGAACTGCAGGCGGCGCATGAGTTCTTCGGCGACAGCGCAGCAGACACGTCCGTGGTACAGGAGATTCCTGACACCATTGGCACCCATGCGGTGTTCACCGAAGACGGCTTTGACAGCATCAGCCTGGCCGAAGTGGTGAGCTGGCGGGTTCTCGGCAATGGCGTCATGCAGGCCATGATTGCCGACGAGGACGCGGTGGAGCGCACCCCGATCCTGCCCGGCGATGACTGCCTGGTGCCGGCAAACGAGCGTGCGGACTTCTGCTACTTCTTCCAGCACGCCATTGCCAACAAGATCAAGGAGCGCGACCCGGAGGCCCTGGCAGCCATTTCACTGCTGAACGACAGTCACTGACGTTCGCGGTCGATCTCGCGCACGAACAGGACCACAGTGAGGATCAGCAGGCCCGGCAACAGGCCCTCAAGGACGATGCTCTGGAACATATCCACCAGGGGCGAGCCGCGCGCATTGAGCACGAGGAACGTCAGGTAGAGCACGTAGCTGGCAAGAAACAGCGCGCCGTTGATGCGCGAGACCACAAACCCGCTGCGAAAGATGGGCAGGCAGGCGAGTGTCACAGCCAGCATCACCGGTATGTCCACTCTCAGGGCATCCGCCGATACCGGAATGCCTTCCAGCGAGGCAAGGCCGGTGAAACCCAGTACGCTGAGAATATTGAAAATGTTCGAGCCCACCACGTTGCCAACGGCAATGTCGCGCTGACCGCGACTGGCGGCCACCACCGACGTCGCCAGTTCCGGCAGTGACGTGCCGATTGCCAGCACGGTCAGACCGATCACCAGTTCACTGACCTGCAGGTCCCGGGCAATGGCCACGGCGCCGGTGACAAGCAACTGTGACCCGGCCACCAGCCCTATCAGGCCAATCAGCAACAGGAACAGATTGCCGCCAGTGGTCCCCGGCTCCCGGGCGTCCGCACTGAGGCCCTCTTCGTACTCGGCAATCACTGCGACGTTGCGCTCGCGCCGGCTGTGATGGATCAGGAACACCACATAGGCGATGACACTGCCCGCCAGCAGCGCGCTGTCCCACAATCCCAGCTCACCGTCCACGGCCAGCACATACAAGAGAACACTGGCGCCCACCATGATGGGCACATCCAGGCGAATCAGCTGCTGGTTCACGGTGAGCGGCGCCACCAGCGCCGAAACGCCCAGTATCAGCAGGATATTGGCGATGTTGGAGCCCACCACGTTGCCCACCGCCAGATCCGCCTGCCCCTGGATGGAAGACGTCACGCTGACGGCCAGCTCCGGGGCACTGGTGCCAAATGCCACCACCGTCAGGCCCACCACCAGCGGTGTAATGCCGACACGCAGGGCCAGCCTTGAGGCGCCGTCCACCATCCAGTCTGCGCCCTTGACCAGCACCACAAAGCCGGCCAGCACCAGTCCTATATCGACCATCATTGCGTCAGTCTTCCTTTTTGCGAATCAGGTAGCGCCAGCCCTCGTCCGACTGTTCTGCCGTCACCAGGGTGTGCCCCAGGAACTGGCAAAATCGGGCAAAGTCACGCTCGGTAGACGGATCTGTTGCCAACACTTCCAATACCGCCCCGGGGGCCAGGTCCCTTACCCGACTGTGCAACAGCATCACCGGCTCGGGACACACCAGGCCACGGGCGTCGAGTGTATCAGCGATTGTCGGCTTGGAGGGCATGGGCGGCTCCGGAAATGGCAGGACGAATGAAAAACGCCGGTATTATAGCGACCAGACCCAGCCCTGCCGACAGCAGGAAATGTGCACTGTAGCCAAACTGCCTCACACTGACGCCACTGACCAGCGTGGCGAGCCCGGCAAAGGCCAGCACCACCGAGGCCTGCATGGTGTAGTCGCTGCCATCATGATCACGTCGGCACCGGTCCATCATCAGGGTAAACAGGGCCACCGTGGCCAGTCCGTCCGCCAGTTGCTCAACACTGGCCATGAGCCATACCTGCTGCACGTCCGGACGTTCCCCCAGCAGTGCCCAACCGGCAAATGCCAGTGCCTGGCCCAGGCCGAACAGCACCAGCGCGCTGCGGTGCGACAGTCGCAACAACAGCAACCCGGCAAGAACGGCCCCAGCCAGGCCCACCAGCGAGGTCACCAGGTCAAGCCGACCGATGGCCGACAGCGACCAGCCCGCATCCACCAGGAACGGCTTGAGCATGCGCGAGCCAAAGCTGTCACAGATCTTGTATCCGATCAGCACCAGCAACCACATCTTCATCCCCGGCCGTTGCCAGAAACCGGTGAATTCACGCAACCACGCGCGGCGATCCAGTGGGGTCGGCCGGGCTGCCTCGGCGGGCTCGTCAAATCCGCGCCAGGGCAACAATGACAGGGCCAACAAGGCAAGGACGATCAACCACCCTGCACGCCAGCCGAGCACCTCCACCGCCATCAACAGCAGCGCGCTGCCCAGGATCAGGCCGCTCTTGTAACCGCCCGTCTGCAGACTGTTGCCCATGCCACGCAGGTGCACCGGCAGCAACCGCACCGCCAGCCCGTCGGTGGCAATATCGTGCGTGGCAAACAGGGCATTGAGGGCAAACAGCAGGACAAGAAACAGGGCAAAGTGCGAACCGAACAGCTGCTCGGGCGGCTGCAGGGCGACAACGGCAAGCAGGCCCATGGCAGCAAGCTGGCAGGCGATTATCCAGCGTCGCCGATGGCCCGGACGGCCGCGACCGTACTGATCCACAAAGGGCGCCCAGAGAAATTTCAGGGCCCAGGGGGCAGCAGGCAAGGCAAGCAGACCGATCAGCTCGGGTGACAGGCCAGCATCACGGGCGATGGCCGGCAGGGAACGCGCCAGCAGCCCGAATGGCAGCCCCTGGGCGAAATACAGCGCGCCCAGTAGCCACAGGAGACGGCCGTGACCGGCGCTGACCGTCACGCGCCCGGGCCCGGCAAGGCCAGCACCGTGACCTCATCACGGTCGTGATAGAGCTGTGCCGCCCGTATGTCCCAATCGGGTAACGCCACCTGGAGCTTTGCCAGCAAACGGGAGACCGTGTCCCAGCGTCGCGCCATGGGCAGCTTGAGGTTGAACAGCGCTTGCCTGGCCCAGCCTGCAGACAACCACTTGCTCATCAGGCTCAGGGTGCGAGCCGGCTTGTCGACGATATCGCACACCAGCCAGTCCACCGGCCGGTGGGGATGCCAGGTGAAGGCATCCGCCGACACATGGGTCACCGGCCATTCGTCCAGCACTGCCCGGTCCAGCCGCCCGTGGTCCACCGCCGTAACCCGCAGCCCACGCCGTGCCAGCTGCCAGGTCCAGCCGCCGGGCGCAGCGCCCAGGTCCACGGCCTGCTGGCCCGGGCGGATCAGCACATCCTGCTCCGAGGGGCTCATCAGGCGCAGCCAGCCTTCCTCCAGCTTCAGGGCCGAACGGCTCGGTGCGGCGGCGGGCAGGCGCAGGCGCGGCACTCCGTTCTCCCAGGGACAGTCGGCCGTATCGCTGACACCAATGAAGCCGTTCAGGGAATCCGTGAAAAAAAGGTGCAACACCTGCGGCGAATCAGTCACCAGAATCTGCTGGTCGCGGAGATGCTTCTCCAGGGCCTTGCGGAATCCGCGCAGAAAACGCTGCAGCCCCCTACCATCGTTGGTGTCCGGGTATTCCAGGAAGACCCGGCCGAACCGCTCCCGGCCCGGCAGCAGCGCGACCAGCTGGGATATGCGGTCGTTCTTGTCCAGATCCGAGAATGACGCCTGGACCTGCCAGCCACTGCGGGCAAACACCGGCAGCGCCGGCACGCCGGCAAAACCATGCCAACTGAGCCAGCCGGCGCCCTTGTCCAGCCTGCAGTAGCCAGCCCCGGCACGCTCCCCCAGCTCAGCCGCACACTCGCGCTCGGCGCCGGGCCGACACAGGAAAAGCCAGTGCGATTCACTCATCAGGCGCCTCCCGCGCTGTAACGCTTCTGATACATGCAAAAAAGGCCAGATACGGTACACTCTGGCCAACAAAAACGGGTCAATAACAACAACATGCGCATGACTACACACTCTATACCAATGAGAACGTCCATCCTCTCGCTGCTCGGCTGTTGCATGGCGGTCGCCGCCCAGGCTGCGCCGCAGGATGAACTCGCCCCGCCGGATGTCACCTTCTATATTGGCGCGCAAGCGACGCAATCGGACCTTGGCCCCTTTGACCAGGATAACGACGGCGGCCTGCGACTCCGTTTCGGTGGCCAGTTCAACGAAGCGCGCTGGGGGGACTGGACCTGGTCCTTTGAGGGTTCCCTGACCCGGTTGGCTGATGCCACCAGCACCACATACAGGGTCCGGAGCGCCGATGCCTTCGACCCGCCGGAACTTGACCGGCGCTTTTACCAGACCGATACCAATGTGCGCATCAACGGGTTTGAACTGGGTACGCGCCTGTATGACGGGCGCCTGTTTTTCGCACGGGCCGGCGCATATATCTACAGCCTGAAGCGTTCGCGGGACGTCCTCGTGACCGAAATCTTCAACGATGCGACACCACCCAGAACCACCGCGCAGCTACCCACCTCCGACACCATCACGCGTATTGGCCCGTACCTGGGCGGTGGCGTGAACGCGGAAGTCACCCGTGGCGTTTACCTGAACGCCCAGTACGACGGTTTCTTCATCGACGGGGAATATGTCAACAGCGCTGCCGCCGGCGTTGAACTGCGCTTCTGAAAATCTGCTGAAGGCTACTTGACGAACACCACAGTCTTGTTGCCATCAATGATGATGCGATCCTCAAGGTGCCACCGTACCGCGCGCAACAAAACACTGCGCTCTACGTCCTGCCCCAGGGCCTTCAGTTCCTGCGCGGAATGCCGGTGGGATACACGCTGCACATTCTGTTCAATGATTGGCCCCTGGTCGAGATCGTCCGTGACATAGTGGCTGGTAGCACCAATCAGCTTCACACCGCGATCCCATGCCTGCTGATAAGGGTTTGCGCCGACAAAGGCGGGCAGAAACGAGTGATGAATGTTGATAATCCGCCCCGGGTGACGAGAAACAAACGCCGGCGGCAGGATCTGCATGTACCGCGCCAGGACGATGACATCCACTTTTCCGTCCATTAACTCCAGCATGCGCTCGAAAGCAGCATCCTTGTTCTGCGCATCTACCGGCACATGATGGAATTCAATGCCGAACCGTTCCACCTCGGCCCTGAGGTCGTCGTGGTTGCTGATCACCATGGGAATCTCTGCGCTCAGGTCACCGCGCTGGACGCGCCATAGCAATTCCATCAACGCATGATCGTGCCTGGACACCAACACCGCCATACGCTTCTTTTCATGGGCAAAGGTAAGCGTCCAGTCCATGTCATACTTGCTCGCGACACGGCTGCGGAAATTGCTCTCGAGCGCCTCCAGGGAGCAGTCCAGACCGGGCGTCTGGAACTCAAGTCTCAGGAAGAAGGTGCCAGGCCTGTTCTCGGTGGAGTGCTGGTCCAGATCCGTGATATTGGCGTTGTGGTGGTACAGAAAGGTGGAAACAGCACTGATGATGCCGGGCTGATCTGGACAGGTAATCAATAATCGGGCGACCGTACCGGACGGTTGTTCCATGAACTACTCTCCGAAATGCTCGCGTCTGTAGACAGACGGCGTCTTGCTGGTCCATTTCTTGAAGGCCCGGTGAAACGAGCTTGCTTCACTGAAACCCATCAGCAGCGCAATCTCATCAATGGAAAGCTCTGGCTTGGACAGGTAATAGATCGATGCATCCTTGCGTATGTTGTCCTTGATCTCCTGGTAGCTCGTATTGGCTTCCTTGAGACGGCGCCGCAATGTTTGTGGCGTCATGTTCAGTTTTTCGCAGATCTCGGAAAAATCAGGAAAGTTGTTGCCGTATTCCTTGGAAATAATTGCCCGAATCTGTGCCGGCAAACCGACGTTGTGGATATTCCCGTCCAGCAACTGCGCCAGAGAATCCTTGAGGAATTTGGACAGCGACAGTTCGTTCTGAACCAGCGGCAGTTCCAGGTAATCCCGCTTGAAGAGCACACGACTGATGTCGCGCTCGTATTCCACCGGACAGTTGAACAGGGAACGATACTCGTCATCCTGCTGTGCCCTGGAAAAATCCAGTTCGATCAGCTCTGGCTCAATTGCCTTGCCTACCAGCCAGCTCATGAAACGCAGGGACAGGAAGATCAGTGACTCCACAATCACTTCCCTGAAATCGAGACGCGGATTGGCAATGATACGCAGCTCGGCAAACTCGTCATCACGAACCAGGTCGCAGCGCACCTCGAGATCAAACAGCTGGTAAAACTTGAGCCCCCTGAGGACCGCCTTCTCGAGGTTGGAGCAGTTGATGACAGCATGCGCCATCATGCTGAAGGTGCCTGGTTTGGACTTTCGCCCCTGTCCGAAGCCAAGAAATTCGTCTTCGGTCTGTTGCATGACGGAGAGCATCAGGCGGATGAAGGTCTCTCGCTCGATACGCGCATCCGGATCATCAAGCAGTGACCGCGGTATACCAGTGCTGGCAAGCAATGACGGAATATCGGCACCGGAGCGCGCCGCGCCCTGAAGCACTCGGACCACCTGACTGACCGATATGTTCTTCCTGTGTATCATCGCGAACTTTCCCACAAACCATTGATTTATATAGCTTTATCGCGAAATTCGCCATGCAGCTCATGCAACGCGAGGGCCAATGATAATTAATGTCAGCCAAATTGGCACATTGCGTCATTGAGAGCCCGGGGGAGCGATTCCAATAATGGCGCCATCGACCGCCCCTGCCTGTGACGGCTTTGGTCAGCCGCCGCCTGCGTTGCAGTGAAGTCACGGCAAGGATAGCAGCACATGGCACTTTACCGGATGGGCCACCCGGAAATAACCCGCCGGGCCCAGAGAAAAACAAGGAGAAGCCTGAATGTCCGAGATCAGATTTGATGACCGCGTGGTTGTAGTGACCGGCGCCGGCAACGGACTTGGTAAAAGTCATGCCATGGCGTTTGCCGCGCGCGGCGCCCGTGTGGTGGTAAACGATCTTGGCGGGTCCGCATTTGGTGACGGTGCCAGCAAGAGCGCGGCCGATCAGGTGGTGGAAGAAATCAACTCAGCCGGCGGCGAGGCGGTAGCGAATTATGACTCAGTGACATACGGGGACCGTATTGTCGAGTGTGCCCTGGACAACTTCGGCCGTGTTGATGTGCTGGTCAACAATGCCGGCATCCTGCGCGACAAGTCATTCCACAACATGACCGAGGAAGACTGGGACCTGGTCTACAATGTCCATGTAAAAGGGGCGTTCAAGGTAACCCACGCCGCATGGCCTCACCTGCGCGAACAGCAATACGGCCGCCTCATCTTCACCGCATCCGCAGCGGGCATTTACGGCAACTTTGGCCAGGCCAATTACTCCATGGCAAAACTCGGCCTGCATGGCCTGGCACAGACCCTTGCCATCGAAGGTGCGAAACGCAATATCACCGCCAACACGATTGCGCCCATTGCCGGCAGTCGACTGACGGAAACCATTATGCCGCCCCAGATCGTGGAGCAATTGAAACCGGAGTTCGTCACACCGCTGGTGGTCAAGCTCTGTCACGAGACCCACACCGGGAGCGGTCAGTTGTTCGAGGTGGGAGCAGGCTGGATCGGCAAGCTACGCTGGGAGCGCACCCGCGGCCACGGATTCCCGGTGTCTGAGACACTGACCGCAGAACAGGTCAACGACCACTGGTCCGCCATCGAGGACTTCAGCGACGCCGACCACCCCGGCAGTGGCCAGGAGGCCCTGATGGCGATCATGGCCAACCTGCAGAATCGCTGAACGCGCCAGCCAGGGCCGAGTGCCGGGGGTATATGCAGGACGCCGACGCCGGGCTAGACTGAGCGGGCATGAACGTACTGATTGTCGAAGACAACAAGCCGGTCAGCCTGCTGCTTTGCCGTATCGCTGAAGAAGCAGGGTTTGGCTATTTCATCGCCGCCGATGGCGAGGCCGCGCTGCGCCTGTTCGACCAGCGAGACGTGGACCTGGCCATTGTCGATGTGGAGTTGCCGCGTCTGGACGGCTACCAGGTGGCCCGTGAGATGCGCAACCAGCGCCCTTCCCTGCCCATTCTGGTAATTTCCGGAAACACCGGCGAATCCTGGCGCCAGCAGGCCATGGATGCCGGCGCCACTGAATTTCTGCCCAAACCGGTGCGGCCTTCCACCCTCAATGCCGCACTTTCCAGACTGCTGGGCAACACCAGCCCTGACGCACAAATCCAGCGGCGCTGACCAACGCGGCGCTGGCACTCAGTGACGTGACGCTGGCCAGTCAACCGGCACCTCGAGGGGCGCCACCTGCTCCCGGGCCAGTCCAATCATCTCGTGGTATGCGGAACTGTGCACCAGCGTGGCCTGCTCCACGTCGAGGTGCGCCAGGCGCCGGCGCACCCACTCCATGCCAGTGAACTGGCAGACCTTGCCGTCGTTGTCGCACAGCACCGCCCAGCCATCATCCAGCGTCGCCTCGACGGTATAAAGGCCAAGGCCTAGCGAGCGGATGCGCAGGCGCTTTACCGGGCGTTCAGCGAGTGTCTCGGCGGTGACTTTCATTGCCCCAGTATCAGCACACTTCGGTGCAGCTGATGTGAAGGCCTCATCAGGGATCAAGGCCGAATTTCTGGCGCTCTTCAAGGCGCCTGATGTACAGCATCAGCTCCTGCTCGGCGTCAGCCTTGCTGTCGAACGGCCCCTCGATGGTGTTTTCCCGGGTGGTGAAATACCACTTGCCCCCCTCAACAAAAAAACGATCCGAGCGAAAATAGGTTTTTGTTGTCTCGCCCTGGCGGTTACTCATTGGCGCCTCCATGCCACATTCACCTTGTTTCAACGCTATCACCGGGCAGAACGCTTTGCCAGAGTCAGGCGAAGGCCAACGGCAAGCGAGAATTAGCTTTAGATATCAGTCTGTTACGAAGCACCGCTGTGGTCACAACCGGCCATCAACCCGATCCGGCCGCCTGTCCCTGCCGGTGATGCCGGCGCGCCACCCGAATGCCGCCACCGTGTTAACCTTGGGAAACGCGAATCCTGCAGTGTGCGTACTCACAAGAACAAACAACCGGGGAGTCCCGATGCGCCTGACATTCGCCCTCACGCTCATGCTCACCGTGGCCACACCGGCGGCCTTCGCCGATGCCTGGCGCCTGGAGCCACTGGACGAAACGCTGGCGGGCAGCCAGTTCGGCCAGTCCTATGCCAACCGGCAGTTCAGCGTCGCCACGGCGATCAACAACAACGGCCACCTGGTAGGCTACCAGCGTACCGCCGAGAGCCAGTATCGCAGTTTCGGCATCACCACCAGCGACAATCCCGCACTGACCATCGTCGACACCCCGGATTTCGTCGCCTTGAGCGCGGGAGACGCAGCCTGCTTCTGGCTGTTCTGCGCCACAGAGTTCCCGTTTGGCATCCAGATTGGTGAGTCTGGCGCCCTGACCAGTTTTGTCGGCGCCGACGCCGGCAGTGCCGTGATCCCGGATTCACTGCCCTTCTCGCGATTCCCCGGCAGTTTTGTCGAAGAGAACGCCCACGGCATTGTCGCCACCACCCAGTACGGTAATGACGACCAGGCCGGCTTCCTGGTCGGGGACTTCGGGGTTACCGCCCTGTCATCCGTGCGCTGGCTGGTGGCCATCAACGATAACCAGCCCGCCCAGGTGCTTGGCCACGTTGGTGTCGGTGGCGATTGCCAGGTGTTTGGCTACGGCTGCGAGCCGGCCCCCCGGGAGTGTGACGATGATGACGATGGCCACAGCAACGACCGCGGTGTCGGCCACCATTCCCATGGCCGGGGTCATGGCTATGGCCATGACGATTGCCATGAGGAACACGACACTGCCAGTAACGATACCGGCGGAGCCGGCTATCCGGTGTTGCTGGCCATGGACGCAGACGGCGGCGCCGCGCCGCTGCTGTTTCCCATGACGACAGAGGAAGGGCCAATTACCCGGGCGTTCCCGCTGGCCCTGAACAACGACACCGCCGTACTTCGAGCGAGCATCGGCGATGACGGCGCCAACCGACTGTTGGTGTGCCACTTCCAGGCCAGCAGCCTCGACGCCAATGCGGACGGACGGGTGGACTGCGCCGGTGGCCTGGTGCCGGTGGCCGTGGACGGCGACCGCGACCTGCTCACTGTGCTGGGATTCAGCCTCAATAACGACGGCCTGTTGCTGGGTAACGGCGGGTTTTCGGCAGCCGGGCTCGGCCTGCCGATGGTGGCAGACCTGAACACTGACGCGCCACGCCTGACCCTGCTGGCCAACCATCTCGGCAGTGACCGCCAGGTACAACTGTCTGTGGTCACCGACGTAAACAATGAGGGGATGGCGTCCGGCTACGGCTTTGCTGATTGCGGCGACCAGCCCGAAGCCGTGCGTCTGCTGCCCGCAGAGCCCCTGCCCGGGGCTATCCGTTTTGTGCCGGGCAGTCTGGAAATGGACACCCTGATCCGCCCGGGCCAGAACTACACACTGTCTCCCCAGGCCGCTGGTGCATCGGGCAGCGCCCTGTTCCGCTATGCCCTGTTCGATCGCACCAGCGGGCAGTGGCAGACCGTCCAGGACTGGAGCGCTGGCGCTTACCAGGGCAGCGCACCGGCCAGTGAAACAGACCTGTGTGTGCGTGTGGAAGTGGCAGACAGCCTGGACATGAGCCAGCAACGCGAGCAACTGCTGCGCTATCGTGTCAGTGACGAACCGGCGCCCACCACTTACACCCCGGCCACCCCCGGTGGCAGCCTGCCCAGCACACCCGGGGACGCACTGAGCGAGGCATTGCCGCAGATTGGCGCGTTCAGCTACCTGCTGCTGGTGCTCGTCCTTGGTTGCAAGCGACGCGCTCAGGCGGCCTGATCAGCTAGCTCCGGCCGCCCAAGCATCTTCGCAAGCTTGCGCAGGCCTCGCTTGCGAAGGGCGCTGCTGTCACGTTTGGAGGGATGGAAATCGCGCTTGTAGTAGGCCCGATAGGCGGGACCCAGCTTGCGCAGCCAGCCGGGCCGGCCGAGCAGCCAGTTGAGGCCGCTGCGCACCGATTTCCAGTCCACCGGGTCATCCATCTCCCGGCGCAGCTGGAAGTAGTGAAAGATGGTGAAGCCAAGAAATTCCACCGTCGTGATGGCCATTTCGCTGGTGCGTATCCAGTAGCTGCCCACCTGGTCCTGGTAAACATCAAACGCCACTGACTTGTGCTCACTCTCCTCCACGGCATGCCACAGCCACAGGGGCTTCATGCGCTCGTCCATGCCCTCGATAAAATCATCATTTTCCAGCAGCAGCTCTGCCAGCATGGCGGTGAAATGCTCAAGCGCACAGGTCTTGGCCAGCTGGCGCTCCGGCGACAGCCACTTGGCCTGCATCTTCAGGCCATTGAGAACAAATTCCTCCACCTTGCGCGTGGGGATACCCTTTTCCTGCATCAGGGCGTTGAACACCTCGTGCTCATTGCCGTGGTGCGCTTCCTGTCCGATGAAGCCTTTGACCTCTTCACGCAACTGCGGATTGGTGATGTTTTTCTGGTAATGCCGCACCGAGCGAACAAAGAAACGCTCGCCCTCGGGGAAAGTGCAGGACAGGGACGTCAGCAAAACACTCTTGAACTGGTCGCCACCGAACCAGTACTTGTCCATATCCGGGTCGAACTGGAAATCCATGCGCCGCGGCTGGATATCGCTGTTGTTGACGCGGCCGGCCTTTACCTGCGCTTTGGCATTCATGAGCAAACCTCCATTTCAGATAGCCCCATGATGCCGTGACCGTTGATGCAGGTAATGGGCCGCTCGTGCCAATTTGGTAGTGGATATCCGCCCGGGCTGTCGTTTTCGGAGCCATTTGTGCGCTGCCGACGGGAATGGTGCGTGAACGTCAGCTTTCCGCGGGCAGCAGGTGCACCGCCAGTTGTGCGCGTAACGCCTCAGTCAGCGGTGCGGAGGCGGCGCTCTGCCAGTCGAAATGCACCTGCACGGCCTGCCCCCGCGCCACTTCACGACCGCCCTGGAAGGCGGTGTGTCGCACGACAAAAGAGCTGTTGCCGATGGCGGCGATACCGGTCTCGATGGTGACCTCGTCGCCGTAGTGAATCTGGGCGACAAAATCCACTTCAATACGCGCCAGTATCAGGGGCAGGTCCTGTGGCTGCATGCTGGGGGCAAAGATCCGGAATATGGGCTCACGGGCAGTTTCGAACCAGCCCGCGACAACGGTATTGTTGATGTGCCGGAAGGCATCCGTTTCATAAAAACGGGGCATGACCTTGAGGGTAAACATGGCAATCACCTGGCAATCAACGTGTGGCGGATTCTAGCCTGTCCGGGCCCACACAGAAACGAAAAAGCCCGGCTCAGGGCCGGGCTTTTTCTGCGTCAGGAAAACCTTACTTGAAGATTTCACCTTTCTCCGCTTTCTCCACCAGCAACTTCGGCGGCTCGAAGCGCTCTCCATACTTGCTCGCCAGTTCCCGGGCGCGGGCCACAAAGCCCTTCAGGCCACCCTCGTACTGGTTGATGTACTGGATCACACCACCGGACCATGCCGGGAAACCAATGCCGAAGATAGAGCCGATGTTGGCGTCTGCAACAGCCTCGATAACACCTTCCTCGAAGCACTTCACGGCCTCGATGGCCTCGACAAACATGAGACGTTCCTTCATGTCCTCGAAGGGGATCTCCTTGTCGCCGCCAAAGGCTTCCTTGAGACCGGACCAGAGCTTCTTCTTGCCACCCTCGGGGTAGTCATAGAAACCCTTGCCCTGTGCCTTGCCCGGGCGACCGAGGTCTTCAACCATCTTCTTCATGACCTTCTCGGCGGGATGCTCCGGCATCGGCTCCTTGCCCTCTGCCTTGGCATCATCACGGGCAGCCTTGCCGATACGCAGGGCCGTTTCCATGTTGATCTCGTCGATCAGGTTGAGCGTGCCCACCGGGTAACCGGCCTGCATGGCCGCCTGCTCGATGGACTGGGCGTTCAGGCCCTCGCCCAGCATGGCGATGCCTTCATTGGCGAAGGTACCAATGACCCGGGTAGTGAAGAAACCACGGGCGTCATTGACCACGATCGGCGTCTTCTTGATCTGCTGAACATAATCGTAGCACTTGGCCAGTGCTTCCGGACCTGTCTCTTCGCCGCAGATGATTTCAACCAGCGGCATTTTGTCCACCGGGCTGAAGAAGTGAATGCCGATAAAGTCCTTCTGGCGCTTCACACCCTTTGCCAGGTTGGTAATCGGCAACGATGAGGTGTTGGAACCCAGTACTGCATCGGGCTTGACCACATCTTCGATTTCCTGGAATACCTTGTGCTTCAGCTCGGTGCTTTCGAACACGGCTTCGATAACAAAATCCACGCCGTCGAAGTCCTTGGCATCATCGGTGGCAATGATCCGGCCCAGGATTTCCTGCTTCTTCTCCTCGGTCATCTTGCCGCGCTTGATCTGTTTGTCGAGCAACGACTCGGAGTAGGCCTTGCCCTTCTCGGCATTCTCTTTCGAGATATCCTTGAGCACAGCCACGGCACCAGAACGCGCGGTCACATACGCGATGCCAGCGCCCATCATGCCCGCACCAAGGATACCGACCTTCTCGGCCTTGAACTTGGGCACGTCTTTGGGACGGCTGGCGCCGGCGTTGATGGCCTGCAGGTTGAAGAAGAACGCAGTGGTCATGTTCTTCGCCACCTGGCCAGTAACCAGGTCGATAAAGTAACGCTCTTCGATGGCGAAGGCGTTATCCACATCCACCTGGGTACTCTCAACAGCCGCAGACATGATGTTGCGGGGTGCCGGGTAGTTGGCGCCCTTGATCTGCTTGCGCAGGTTGGCCGGAAATGCCGGCAGGTTCATGGCAAAGGACGGCACACTCGGCGTACCACCCGGGATCTTGTAGCCTTTAACGTCGAACGGCTGCTGGCTCTTCGGGTTCGCCTTGATCCACTCTTTTGCCTTGGCAATCATGGCTTCCGGGGTATCGACGATCTCGTCGATCAGGCCCACTTTCTGCGCCTTGTCTGCCTTCATGCGCTGGCCCTGCAGCAACACGTTCATCAACGCGTTCTGCACACCCAGCATGCGCACCGTGCGGACAATACCGCCGGCACCCGGCAACAGGCCCAGGGACACCTCCGGCAGGCCAAACTGGGCCTTCGGGTTATCCAGGGCAATACGACGATGGCAGGCCAGCGCGATTTCCAGGCCGCCACCCAGGGCGGTGCCGTTCAGGGCCGCAACCACCGGAATGCCCAGTGTTTCGAGCTTGCGCAGGTCACCCTTGAGAATCCGGCCGCCCTCGGCCATCTTGCCGGCATCTTCCTTGGTCACCTTGATCAGGTCTTTCAGGTCGCCGCCAGCAAAGAAAGTGCTTTTTGCCGAGGTAATGATGACACCGGCAATGTCACCCTTCTCTTTCTCGAGGCGCTCTACCATGTCATGCATGGAGCGAGTGTAGGCCTCGTTCATGGTGTTGGCGGATTGATTCGGGTCATCCAGGATCAGGGTGACGATATTGTCCGCATCTTTTTCCCAACGAATGGTCGATTCAGTCATGTCTGTTACTCCGTGTCCGGGTGGCCGCTCAGAGGCGCTCAACGATGGTGGCGATGCCCATGCCTGCACCAACACACAGGGTGCAGAGGCCGAACTTCTTGTCGCGACGCTCGAGTTCATCAAGCACGGTGCCGACGATCATGGCACCGGTGGCACCCAGCGGGTGACCCATGGCGATGGCGCCGCCATTGACGTTGGTGATGTCATGGCTGATGCCCATGTCCTTCATGTAGCGCATGGCCACGGACGCAAAGGCTTCGTTGATTTCAAACAGGTCAATGTCCTCGACCTTCATGCCAGCGCGGGCCAGCACCTTGCGGGACGCCGGCGCCGGGCCGGTGAGCATGATGGTCGGGTCGGCACCGCTCACGGCAGTGGCAACGATGCGCCCGCGCGGCTTGGCGCCGATCTTCTCACCGGCTTCTTTCGAGCCCACAAGCATCAGGGTGGCGCCATCGACAATACCGGAGGAGTTACCCGGGGTATGGACGTGATCAATCGCCTCCACCCAGTGATATTTCTGCAGGGCCACGGCGTCGAAACCGCCCATCTCGCCCATCATGGCAAATGACGGGTTCAACCCGGCCAGCTTGTCAGCCGTGGTGCCGGCACGCACGTGCTCGTCACGGTCAAGAACGGTCAGGCCGTTCATGTCTTTCACCGGCATCACTGATTTGCTGAAGTAGCCCTTGTCCCAGGCATTGGCAGCGCGCGCCTGCGACTCGGCGGCGTACTCATCCACATCGCGGCGTGAGAAACCTTCGAGGGTAGCGATCAGGTCGGCACCGATACCCTGGGGAATAAAACCGGTCTCGTAATTGGTGTCCGGGTCCATGGCCCAGGGCGTACCGTCAGAACCCATCGGCACACGGCTCATGGATTCCACACCGCCAGCCAGCACCAGGTCTTCCATGCCGGAGCCCACTTTCTGGGCAGCCAGGTTGACGGCCTCCAGGCCTGACGCGCAGAAACGGTTGATCTGCAGGCCGGAAACGGTTTCCGGCAGGCCGGCGCGCAGCGCGGCGATCTTGGGCAGAACACCGCCCTGGTCGCCCAGCGGCGACACGATACCCATGACGATGTCATCAATCATCGCCGGGTCCATGTTGGGGAAGCGCGTCTTGATCTCGTCGATCAGCGCAACCACCAGGGAAATGGGCTTGACGGTATGCAGGGAACCGTCCTTCTTGCCCCGGCCACGGGGCGTGCGAATCGCGTCGTAAATATAGGCTTCGGTCATGGAGACGTTCCTCTCGCCTTTTCAACAGCTTATGGAGTGCCGGTATGCCGGCAGGAGGCGCTAGACTGCCTGACAGTCAACTTTGTAGACAATGACAGGAACGATCAAAAGCCTGACCGGAACGCCCAGCATCCCGCCGCCAGGACAGATTGACCGCCCCCGGCCGGCTGCGTAACGTGCTGGCAACACCCTCTGGAGAGACACCATGAGTCGCTTTCTCGACCTGGCCACATCCCTGGCCGCATCCGCCGCCGAGCAGGGACGCGGCATTGCCACCACCGCTGCCGGCCGCCAGCCGAAAGAACTGCTGGAACTGTATGACATCGAAAATTGCCCGTTCTGCCGGCTGGTACGTGAGGCAATGACGGACCTGGACCTGGATGTGCTGGTATTCCCGTGCCCGAAAAACGGCGTTCGCTATCGTCCCCTGGTCGAACGCCTGGGTGGCAAACAGCAGTTTCCGTTCCTGTTTGACCCGAATACCGACACGGCCCTGTATGAGTCGGCCGATATCATTGCCTACCTGTACCAGACTTATGGCAGCAAACCGGCCCCCAGACGCTGGCTGGTCCGCTCACTGCGCACCGCCGCCTCCATGTCCGCATCACTGCTGCGTAGCGGTCTTGGCCTGCACGCCCGGGACGCCACTGACCCTGACCAGACGCTGGTGTTGTACAGCTTCGAAGCCAGCCCGTTCGCCCGCCGGGTGCGGGAAACCCTGTGTGAAATGGAAATTCCTTACGAAATACGACAGATGGGACGCACGCGGCTGGAAGACTGGATGCCACCGCCCCTGCGCGAGCAGCTGCGTCCGGATTATCACCCGGAGCAGCGCAACCGCCGCCAGCTGCTGGCCAGTACCGGACGCGTTGCCGTGCCCTGCCTGGAAGACCCGAACACCGGCGCACGACTGTTCGAGTCCTCCAGCATCATCGATTACCTGCACGACCAGTACAGTTGAGAATTGCTCCCGCAGGTCAAGGTGAAGGCTCATCGCCGGTCAGGACACTGGCACGGGTGCGCCCTATAGTGGAACGCATCGCATAGCCCGGGAGCCTGCCATGTCCGCCCCTGACTCACACACGCCCGCACCACTGTTCAGCGCCATGGACCGTATGACCCGCTGGCTGTCCCGGGACTTTCTCGGTGGTCCCCGCCTGGTCAAGTTTGCCTGGGTGATCAATTTCCAGAAAGGCGCAACGGCGCTGTGGGTGCTTGCACTGATGGCGCTGTACCAGCACACCTCTGTTGCCGCCTGGGTGTACCTTGGCCTGCATGGCACCTACGGCATTTGCTGGCTGCTCAAGGACCGGGTGTTTCCGGACCCGAACTGGGAGGAACGAATCACTTTTGGCGGCGCCGTCAACGCCGTGCTGTTTGTGCTCGGGCCATACTGGTTGATGCCCTGGGTACTGATAGCCGGCCATTCAAGCGGCGCGCCGCTACCACTGCTGAGCGCCGCCATCGCCATCCATACTCTGGGCATTGCCATCATGATGACGGCCGACGCGCAGAAATTCTTCACGTTGAAACTCAAGCGCGGGCTGATTACCAGCGGCATGTTCCGCTATGTGCGCCACCCCAACTACCTGGGCGAGATGATGATCTATGGCAGTTACGCACTGGTGGTCTGGCACTGGTTTCCGGTGGTCCTGCTGCTGTTTGTCTGGAGCTCGGTCTTCCTCACCAACATAAAGCTCAAGGAAGCGTCCATGTCGCGCTATCCCGAATGGCAGGCCTACACCAGTCGTACCGGGATGGTGCTACCCCGCCTGTTTGCGCGCGCCTGAGCAGACACGAAAGCAGACAATGAAAAAGGGGCCGCAGCCCCTTTTTTTCAGCTCGCCTGACGCAACACCGACGGTTGCAGCCAGTAGATACCATGGGCCGGATCGGCCACGTCAAACTTGACCAGGTAGCGTTTCGGCTTGCCCGGATGACTGAGCCTGAGGATACGTGCTGTCTTCCCCTTGAGCATGTATTCGCGCAAGCAGTAGTGCATGTCCGGGTATTGCTCAGCAATCGCTACTCTGTCACCGATCACGAAGTTACTCATGGTCAACCTCCTTGCCTGGGTTAACCAGAATCTAGGCAAAATCGGCTGTCCATTGTGTCGGCTGATTCACACTTGCGCGCAGCAAAGAAAGCGATTCAGAAAAGCATGCACCAGGTCCGCAGAATGTGTGACCTGAACCACGCCGGCGGGGCCAACTGGCCGGCACAACAGGTGACAGGACGGCGCGCTGTTACGGCCTTCACCGTTCGGTCGCGCAGGACGCCCTCAGGGCGCCTCCTGTGCCGGGCCGGCACCGGGATGGCCGGCTTTTTCCAGTGCGTCCTGCACTTCCGGTGGCATGTAGGTCTCATCGTGCTTGGCAAGCACCTCATCCGCCTCGAACCGCAGGGGTTCCGCCAGTGTACCGTTGGCTACGATCCCCTGACCTTCGCGGAAAAGATCCGGCAGGATGCCCTGGTAATGCACGGTGAATGTGCCCTTGCCGTCGGTGAGATCAAACACCACATTGAGCGTCTCCTGGTTCCGCTCCACCGAACCGGGCACCACCAGGCCGCCAACACGCATGCGCGACCCCACCGGTGCCTCGCCACTGGCAACCTGCTGCGGCGTGTAGAACAGGTTGATGTTCTGCTTGAGGGCATACGTCACCAGGGCCACCGCGGCGGCCAGCCCGGCCAGCACACCGAGAACGATAAACAGACGCTGCTTTCTTACTGCATTCATTTCGCGTTTTCCCCTGCATTGTTGGCCCGCTGCCGCAGCCGGCGCACTGTCTGCCGGGCGGCGCGTTCCGCGCGCACCGCACTGACAAGGCTTGCCACAATAAGCACCAGCGACAGCCCATAAGCACTCCACACGTAGGCACCATGACGTCCCATCTGCAGGAATGCCTCAAACGATTCGAAATACATCAGACTTCCTCCTGCAACCAGCGGCTTTTGCGCTCCCGGCGCAATATCTCCGCCCGTGCACGCACCAGAACCGACACCGCGAAGAGCAGGTAGATCCCCGCCATGCTGATCAGCAACGGCACCAGCATTTCTGCCGGCATGGTGGTTTCACGGGTCAGGTTGATGGTGCTGCCCTGGTGCAGGCTGTTCCACCATTCCACCGAATACTTCACCACCACCACGTTGATCACACCCACCACCGACAACAGGCTGGCCGCGCGGGCGCCCTGGCGGTCATCCTCGATGGCCTTCATCAGCGCCACCACCCCCAGGTACAGGAACAGCATGATCAGCATGGACGTCAGCCGTGCGTCCCAGACCCAGTAGGTGCCCCAGGTGGGTTTGCCCCAGATGGCCCCCGTGAGCAGCGCCACCGCCGCCAGCACGGCACCGAACGGCGCGATGGCGCGGATCATGATCTCGGCCATCTTCATGCGCCAGACCAGTGCCACCAGCCCGGCCACGCCCATGGCCACGTACCCGGTCAGGGCGGCACCCGCCGCCGGCACATGGATAAAGATGATCCGGTAACTGTTGCCCTGCTGGTAGTCCTCCGGCGCGAAGGCCAGGCCCCAGGCCAGCCCAACGGCGGTCAGCACGATGGCCAACCCCCAAAGCCAGGGCAGGACCACCGTACTGAAGCGGTAGAAGTACCGGGGAGAGCCGAGCTGGTGATACCAGCGAACCAGGGTAGACCACATGGTTGAGCCTTTCTCCTTCATCAGTTGCCGCTGCTGATACGCAGCCCGGCTGCCACCGCGGCTGGTGCCAGCGTCCACGCGGCAATGGCCATGGCCGCCAGCAATGCCAACACACCATCGGTGGCGAGGCCGTCAACGGCGTATATCACCACACCCGCCCCGAACACCAGCACCGGCACATACAGGGGCAGGACCAGCAACGCCAGCAATACGCCGGCATTGCGCAGACCCACCGTCAGGGCCGCACCAATGGCGGCCACGGCGGTAAGCACCGGCGTGCCCAGTAACAGGCCGACAAACAGCGCTGTATATCCTGACGCTGGCAGGTGCAGCATGTACGCCAGCACCGGGGCGATGGCCACCAGCGGCAAGCCGGTCAGCAGCCAGTGCGCCAGCATCTTGGCCAGGGCCGCGAGGTAAAGGCTCTGCGGTGCCACCAGCATTTGCTCCAGCGCACCACTGTCATGGTCCTGCCGAAACAGGCTCTCCGAGGACAACAACACTGCCAGCAGCGCCGCCACCCAGACGATACCCGGCGCGATGCTGGCGAGCAGCGCCGGCCGTGGCGATACCGCCAGCGGAAACAGCGAACAGACCATGACGAAGAAAAATAGGGGATTGATGATTTCCGCCGGCCGGCGCCAGACCAGCAGCAGCTCACGATGAAGACTGGCCAGAAACATCAGCGCCGACCCTCCGACGTCCCGAGATGGATCTGCCGCACGGCATCATCCAGACGATGATGGGAGCTAAACACCACCAGCCCCCCGCCAGCCGCATGCTCGCGAATGCGCGCTTCCACCTGGGCCACTCCGTCACTGTCGAGGGCCGTGAATGGCTCATCCAGCAGCCACACCTGGCGCGGTGCTGTCCACAGCAATGACAGCATCACACGGCGACGCTGGCCGGCGGACAACTGTTGCACCGGCACGTCCTCGAATCCGTCCAGGCCCACCAGCGCCAGGGCACCATCGATACCGGCACTGGCACAGCCATTGACGGCACACCACCAGACCAGGTTCTCGCGCGCTGTCAGCTCATCACGCAGGCCGGGGCGATGGCCAAGATACAGCACATGCTGGCGCGCATCCTGGCCCTGCTGCTGATACCAGGGCCACTGGATACGCCCCTGGTACCCGCCGAACAACCCGGCCAGGGCGCGGATCAAGGTGGTCTTCCCGGCGCCATTGGCACCCGCCACCTGAACGACATCCCCACCGCTCGCGGAAAACGCCAGGCCGGCGAACAGCTCACGATCATCCCGCTCGCAGGCGAGGTCGCTGATGTGGAGGAGAACGGGATGCACGGGACCTTTCACTGGGTATTTGCCGAAGGGCGCAGAGTATATCACGCTCTGCCTGTGGCATTGCAGCAACCGCCTGGACGACATTCCCCGCTGGACCGACACCGGAGGTAGAACAGCATGCGGCCGGAGATCGAGCACCATGTGTATTTCGCCGTCTTCGGGTTCGAGCACGACCCGATGCAGATTACCCTTGAGGCGGGCATCGAGCCGGATGATATCTGGCGCGAGGGCGAATCCTTCTCTCCCACCCTGCCCGAGGCCCGGCGCCGGGAGAATCGCTGGATACTCTCCAGCATGCTCGACCAGGGCGCATCCCACCGGGATCACTTCGAGCGCCTGTTGCTGAAACTGGAACGACTGGGCGAGGCATTGCCGGGTTTACAGGCACGCTACCGTTGTGGCATCGGTGTATCGCGGTACTATTTCATGGATGATCCGGGTTTTTACCTGCCCGAGGACCTGCTGGCGCGCTTCGCCGCACTGGACCTGACCCTGAGTTTTGACCAGCTCGGCCTCGACCAGCCGGGCGACGTGGCAATCGTGGAGAAAGACTGACATGGCACTGGAAATCGAGCGCAAGTTCCTGCTGCGTGAGACCGGCATCGTCAAAGGCCTGACCGGACAATTCATCGCCCAGGGTTACCTGAGCCTCGACCCGGACGCCACCGTACGCGTGCGGATCATCGACTCTGCCGGCTTCCTGACAGTGAAGGGTCGCAACCAGGGCGCCGTGCGCAAGGAATTCGAGTACCCCATCCCGCTGGCCGACGCCCGCGAGTTGCTCTCCCTGTGCAAGGAGGGCCGTATCGAGAAGCGCCGCTACACCATCGCCTGGGCAGACCACATCTGGGAGGTGGACGTGTTCGACGGCGACAACAAGGGCCTGGTCATGGCGGAGGTGGAGCTACGCTCGGAAAACGAGAAACTGGCGTTACCGCCCTGGGTCGGCCGCGAGGTCACCGAGGACCCGCGCTTTTTCAACAGCAGCCTGGCCACCAAGCCCTACAGCAGCTGGAAGGCATTCGCCCCGTCCCCGCAGCGGCCGGTGGGCTGACCACACTGACACAGCCCTCGGGCCATCCGGTCAACGGCCTGGCCTGAAATCACAACAAAAGGGCTGGATGACCTTTCGGTCTATTGTTACATTGGCTGATGTAACAATAACCAGAGGCATAGAGTAATGGCGATCAATGTGCTTCCCATTCGTCGGGACATCAAGTTTTCACTTCCCAAGGACCGGGCCCTGGACTGGCACCGCACCGGTGTCCATGTTTCCCAGTTTCTCAATACCATGAGCCTGTTCTTCCCCGTGGGTGAACGCTTCTTCATTGACTCCGTGCGCGCCTTCCGCGACCAGGTGGACGACCCGGAATTGAAGAAAGCCATTACCGCATTCATCGGCCAGGAAGCCATGCACGGCCGCGAGCACGACGAGCTCAACGACATCCTGCATGAGCTGGACATCCCGGTGAAAGCGCAGGAACACACGGTCACGCGCCTGCTCAACCTGATCCAGAAAACCACGCCGAAGGCGTTCCAGCTCAGCGCCACGGTGGCCCTGGAACACCTCACGGCAATCATGGGGGACGCCGTGCTGCGCAATGACGAGGTGTTTTTCACCGGCGCAGACCCGAAATTCACCGCCCTGTGGCGCTGGCATGCGCTGGAGGAAACCGAACACAAGGCCGTGGCGTTTGACCTGTACAGCCAGGTCATGGGCAAGACCCTGGCCGCCTACAGCCTGCGGGTCATTACCCTGCCCATCGCCACCGGCATCTTTTTTGCCCTGCTCTACTACTACTATGCCCGTAACGTGGCCAAGGCGGGTGGCCTGACCAACATCCGCGGCTGGATCACCTCCCTGCAGTTCCAGTGGGGCCGCCCCGGGGTGCTGCGCCAGGCCATCAAACCGTGGCTGGACTGGTTCAAGCCCGGCTTCCACCCGTGGGATCACGACAATCGTCATTTCCTCGAGAGCCTTGACGACCTGCTCGGCGCGGTGCTGGAAAAAGAAGCCGCCTGAGCCGGGCCCCGGTGCCGACGGGCGGCACCGGGGTCTGGTGGGGCCGGCAAAACTGGCCTGATCAGACCCGGTCCCAGCGCCCGTTTCCGGCTAACTTGCCAGCCCAGTACTGCCACCGGATCACAGGACCACCACCATGCCCAGCCTTGCCGCCCGCCTGATGAAACGCCTGTTCCGTGCCCGTATCCGGCGCGATGGGCTGGACCAGGCACAACTGGTGGCGCACCTGCGACAGGTGTTCAACCACACCCCGGTGCCCACACTCCTGCCCCGTGATGTGCGCGTCACCCAGTTGCAGTGCGCTGACTTCTCCGGCGAGAAAGTCACGGTAGCGTCGCCAGAAGTGACCATCCTGTACCTCCACGGCGGCGCCTACATGGCCGGTGTCACGCGCACCTACCACAACCTGGCGGGTCGCCTGGCGAAACGGCTGCGGGCGGAAGTCTTCCTGCCTACCTACCCGCTGGCACCGGAGCACCCCTTCCCACATGCCTGCGAGCGAGTGCTGGAAGCCTATCGGTTCCTGCTGCGCGAGGGTCGCAAGCCGGAGTCCATCATCATCGCCGGCGACTCCGCCGGTGGCGGGTTGACCCTGGCCACACTGCTGGCGATCAAGGACAATGACTTGCCGCGACCGGCGGGTGCGGTGACGTTTTCTCCCGGCACCCGGGCCCATGAGCCGGGGGCTTCGGCGCAGGCCAACGATGCCACCGATTGCATGCTTTCCGCGGACATGATTCGCCAGGCCGTCAACATCTATGTGCCTGACCCGGGCCAGCGTCATCACCCGTATGCCTCTCCGTGCCTGGGGGACTACACCGGCATGCCACCGGTGATGATTACTGTGGCCAGCGATGAATGCCTGTACGATGACGCGCGCTCAGTGCGTGACGCCCTGGAAGCGTCCGGTGTCGAAGTGACCTGGATTGAGCGCACCGGCCTGTTCCATGTCTGGCCGGTGATGGTGCCCTTCCTCCCGGAAGCCCAGCAGGAACTGAAAAATATTGAGCATTTCATTCGCCGCTGCACGGGCAAACTGACGGCCCGCTCCGCGGCGCTCGAGTTCTCCCGATGACAGGAGACGGGGTCATGAACACGACTGAAAACAACAAACAGCCGGCGGCGGCCACGCCCCCCCATCTGGCCGCCTTATGCGACCTTGAGGTGCTGGCGGAACAGGCAGTGACGGTGATTCACCGGCACCTGCAGTCCGGCATGACCGAACGTGATGCCGCCAACCTGGTACGCGACTGGCTGAAGCAGCACGGTGTCGAGGAAATGGCACACCGTCCGCTGGCCTGGTTCGGCGACCGCACCGCGCTTCGCGGTGCCGACCGTCTGGTACCCGTGGGCACACGCCCGGCCTGGTTTCCTGGCGAACGGGTCCTGTCGCCGGGCATGGCCGTGGCCCTCTACTGCGCGCCACAACGGGATGGACTGATCGCCGAAGCGACGATGTGCGGCCCGCTGGGACAGAACAGCGCCTACACGGCCCTGTGCGACGATGTGCAACGCCTCAAGGAACAGCTGGCGGCCGCCCTGGCAAACGGACTGCCCTTGTCTGCCGTGGAGGAATGGCTGGTCTTTTCAACCCAGGCCATGGCGCTTGAGCCCCGTCATTACAGCGCACCATTCACCGGTGCCCTGCGCCGCTACAGTGGCGCAGTAACCACCCACCGCCAACGCAGCCTGATGTTCCGCCGTCTGAAGGTCAACGAGCTGCAACTGCCGTCTGCGGCCAGCGGTCGCTCCCACGTGCCGGATGACAGCGAAGCGGGCCTCTGGGTAATCCAGCCGTGGCTGGTGCGTGACGGCCTCGGCGCCGGCTTTCGCGCGCTGGTCTACAACGACGGGGAGCACCGGCACTGGCTCAATCCGCCCGTGTCTGCCGGCGCCCATGAGGTGCAGGCATGATGCGCCCGTTTGATGTCATCAGCAGCGACGGCGTGCGCCTGTCTGCCTCGGTCACCGGCCCGCAGGACGCACCCACCCTGCTGTTGGTGCACGGCTATCCCGACGATCGCCAGGTCTGGGACCGTCTGCTGCCGCGCCTGAGCCGGGACTTCCAGGTGGTCACCTACGATGTGCGCGGCTCCGGTGCCTCGGAACCGCCCTCACAGCTGCACGGATACCGCCTGCCCCAGCTGGCAGACGACATCTTCTCGGTGATCAACGCCGTCAGTCCGGGCCAGCCGGTACATCTGGTGGGCCACGACTGGGGCGGCATCCAGTGCTGGGAGGCTGTCACGGACCCTCGCGCCCCGGACCACATTGCCACCTATACCTGCATTTCCGGCCCGTGCCTGGACCATGTTGCCCACTGGCTGCGTAACCAGGCCAGACCCGGGCAGATCACCAAGCTGGCACGCCAGGCCCTGAAGTCCTGGTACATCGGCGCGTTTCACTTTCCCCTGCTGGCGCCGACGCTGTGGCGAGCGGGGCTGGGCAACCACTGGCACGAGATACTGGCACGCGTGGATGGCATTGCCGATGCACCCGCCTCAGACCGGACCCTGGACGGCGTCCGGGGCATTGCCCTGTACCGGCGTAACGTCCTGCCACGACTGGTCAAGCCGCAGGCACGCCACTGCGCCCTGCCGGTGCAGCTGGTGATAGCCGAACGGGACCGCTTCGTCAGCCCGGACATGGCGCTGTCCGCCACACCCTGGGCGGACGACCTGAGCATCGTACGGATCGATGCAGGCCACTGGCTGCCCCTGAGCCACGCACAGCCGCTGGCCGAGCAGATTCTCAACCACACCCGGCGCGCGCGCTCCCGCGCCCGCGCCGCCTGACGCCCGGAAATCGCCAGCCACGGAGGCAGACGACATGGCAAAACAGCACGCACCAGTGTTGGCAAGCAATGAAGACGGGGATAGACTGCGCGCCATGACAGCCTCGAAATCCAGCCCCCTGTCGCTGCTCAAGTCCCTGGGACAAAAGAGCGCCGACGCCTCCCCGAAGGATGAGGGCACCCGGGAATACACCATCGACGAACTGGCCCGCGAGGCTGGCAGCACCGTACGCAACGTGCGTGCCTACCAGGACCGTGGCCTGCTCCCGCCGCCGGAAAAGCGCGGCCGTACCGGCATCTACACGGATGTACACCTGGCCCGCCTGCGCATCATCAGCAAGCTCCTCGATCGCGGCTACACCATCGCCAACATCAAGGATCTGCTGGCCGCATGGGAAGAAGGCCGGGACCTGAATGACATTCTTGGCCTGGAAGTGGCGGTCACCAGTCCCTGGAGCACCGAAGCCCCCACCTACATGGACTATGAGGAGCTGATCGAGGCGTTCGGCGAGCAGATCACCCCGGAAGTGCTGCAAAAAGCGGTGAAACTCGGCTACCTGCTGCCCGATAACAACCGCCTGCGGGTGCCCAGCCCACGCATCCTCAATGCCGGCCGGGAACTGGTGTCCAATGGTATTCCCCTTGAGGCCCTGCTGGATGAAGTCAACAGTGTGCGCGGCCAGGTCAACCTGATTGCTGACGGCTTCGTCAATCTGGTGGTCACCCACCTGATCGACAAGAAGTACGGCGAGAAAGGCCTGCCCGAGGGTGACGACGTGGCCCGGCTGGCGGATTTCATCACCCGCGTTCGCCCCATTGCCGACATGGTGGTCAGTGCCGAACTGGCACGCATCCTCGACAAGGCCATCAGCAAGGTGCTGATGGACCGCCTGACCAACGTGCTTTCCCACCTGGAAAACAACCAGGACGGCTGATCACAGCCTTTCTATCCAGTCCACGGCGGCAGCCAGGTTGGCAACGACTGGCGCCGGTGGCGTCAGCTGACGCTCATCATCAGCACGGTACTTACCGGTACGGACCAGCACCGCATCCATGCCCACCCGACGTGCGCCCGCCACATCGGCCATGACATCATCCCCGACCATGACGGTGTCCTCCGGCGACACGCCCAGATCAGCCAGCACTTCCAGAAAGAACGTTGAGGCAGGCTTGCCGGCAATCACGGCATCGACACCGGCCGCATACTCCAGCGCCCGCACAAACGGGCCGGCATCCAGGTGCAGCCCGTCATCGGCACGGAAATAGCGGTTGTCACCAATGGCAACCAGCGGCGCCCCCGCCATCAGCAGGCGAAAGGCATGGTCCAGGTTGGCGTAATCCAGGTTGTCGGGACTGTCGGCGATGACCACGGCATCCGGCGCACCCCGTGTAGCCGGGAAATCCTCCCGTACCGCCTGGTCAACCAGCAACAGGGGACTGAGCCCACGCGCCTCGAGATAGGCGGCTGCCGCACAGGGGGCCGTGAAAAGCTCGTCGGCGCTGAGGCTGAAACCCATGGCCTCCAGCGCCGATAGAAGCTGGGAGCGGCTCCTGCGCGAGGTATTGGTGACAAACCGCAGCGGCAGTCCCAGGTCCCGTAAACGCGCCAGTGCCGGCACACTGCCGGTAACGGCATGGTCGCCCTGGTAAAGTACGCCCGCCATATCCAGAAGCACTGCCTTGACCATGGCTTACCTCCTGTCCGGCGCCGACTGGCAATGACTGTCTTCTATCCTGAACCGGCGACCGCAACGATGACAGGGTCAAATCGGTCATCACCGACGCCGGCCCGGAAACACAAAAGGCCCGACTCTTACGAGCCGGGCCCTCTATGACGTGGCGAGACGGCCACCCGGCACAGCCGGGCGGCGTTCGGCGCACGCGACGCATGCGTCGCACAAACCGTGCGCCTCACCCCCAAGGGGAGCAAGCTCCCCCAGGCGGCTGCATCAGAAACACAAAAGGCCCGACTCTTGCGAGCCGGGCCCTCTATGACGTGGCGGGACGGCCACCCGGCGCAGCCGGGCGGCGTTCGGCGCACGCGACGCATGCGTCGCGCAAACCTTGCGCCTCACCCCCACGGGGAGCGAGCTCCCCCAGGGGGCTGCATCAGAAACACAAAAGGCCCGACTCTTGCGAGCCGGGCCCTCTATGACGTGGCGAGACGGCCACCCGGCACAGCCGGGCGGCGTTCGGCGCACGCGACGCATGCGTCGCGCAAACCGTGCGCCTCACCCCCAAGGGGAGCGAGCTCCCCCAGGCGGCTGCATCAGAAACACAAAAGGCCCGACTCTTGCGAGCCGGGCCTTTTGTGTTTTAGTGGCGTCCCCTAGGGGAGTCGAACCCCTGTTACCGCCGTGAAAGGGCGGTGTCCTAGGCCACTAGACGAAGGGGACGTTGATTTTCAACCGCAGTTGAGAATCTGGTGGAGCTAGGCGGGATCGAACCGCCGACCTCTACAATGCCATTGTAGCGCTCTCCCAGCTGAGCTATAGCCCCACATTTTTCTCGCGGGGCAATGCCCCCCGAAGGCTGCGCATTTTAGCAGTCGCCCGGTGCCTGTCAAGCAAAGTTGGCCAGCGGTTTTCACTCGCCCGCCAACAGCTCCCGCCAGCGCTTTTCCAGCTTTTTTACCTGTTTTTTGGAAACACCGCCGAGGACATCGATGGCATGACGCAACCGTGCCCGGGACATGTCTGCACCGATGATTTCCATGCTGTCCACCACGGAAAAACTGGCCGGGGTACCGGCAATGGCGACAAACACCGGGTGCAGGAAATCCTTGATCTTCACATCGAGACCATCGGCCAGGCGCTTTGCCTCCGCGAACAGGTTATCCCGCTGCCAGTCGCGCAGGGCCTCGGCAGACCAGAGCAGGTACTGCAGCCATTCCTTCATTTCATCAGTGCCATGACGGGCATGATCAAAGCTCGCTTCCGTGATGGCCGGCATGCCACTGACACAGAACCCGGCCTTGTCCACCACCTCACTGAACGTTTCCACACGGCTCTTGATGTGGGGAATGACCTTCATCGCCATCTCACGATTGAACGCCCACGTCTGCAGGCGGGCCAGGAAGGCGTCGTCATCCAGCTCACGCAGCCACTGGCCGTTCAACCATGACAGTTTCTCCACATCGAACACCGGTCCACCCAGGGAAACACGCTGGATATCAAAGACCGACAGCATCTCTTCCAGGGAAAACTTCTCGCGCTCATCCGGCATCGACCAGCCCATGCGGCCCAGGTAATTGACCATCGCCTCGGGCAGGTACCCCATGCGCCGATAGAAATTGATGCTGGTGGGATTCTTGCGCTTGGACAGCTTCGACTTGTCCGGGTTGCGCAGCAACGGCATGTGACACTGTTGCGGCATGTCCCAGCCAAAACACTCATACAGCCGCTTGAGCTTGGGCGCCGAATTCAGCCACTCCTCGCCACGGATCACGTGAGTGATGCCCATCAGGTGGTCATCGACCACATTGGCGAGGAAATAGGTGGGCATGCCGTCGCCCTTGAGCAGCACCTGGGCGTCCTGCAAGGCCCAGTCCAGCTCGACATCGCCACGCAGCATGTCGTTGATCACGCAACGGCCATCGTCAGGCACATGCAAACGGATGACACTTGGCTCGCCGGCCGCTTCCCGGCGCGCCTGCTCGTCTTCCGGCAGTGCCAGGTCAGCCGCCTTCAGGGCGCGCTGCTGTCCAGAGGCCTTCAACTCAGCCCGCAGGCTCTCCAGCTCCTGCGGGCTGCGGTAGCATCGAAATGCGTGGCCATTATCCAACAGCTGCTGGGCGTACTCAGCGTACAGGGCCTTGCGCTCGCTCTGGCGGTAGGGGCCGGCATCACCGCCCACGTCAGGCCCCTCGTCCCAGTCCAGGCCAAGCCAGCGCAGGGAGTCGAAAATGGCCTGCTCCGACGCCGCCGTGGAGCGGGACTGGTCGGTATCCTCGATACGCAGGATGAACTGGCCGCCATGCTGGCGGGCAAAGCACAGGTTGAAAAGGGCCATGTAGGCGGTGCCCACATGGGGATCACCGGTGGGTGACGGTGCCACCCGGGTACGCACGGTCATGTACACTCCAGCTGCTCATGCACGGAGCGCGCATTATACGCACAAAGAGCGGGGGATGCTGCCAGCCGGCGGGCTGGCAGCCGGTCAGGCAGCGTTGATCTGCAGGCGACTCAGGTCGATGTCGTAAGAGCCGGCCATCAGGCTGGATGTCACCGCCAGCGGACGGCCTGCCTCATCCGAATCAGTGCTCATCAGGTCGACCACATGCGGGCGTGGCAATGGCGCCTTGCCGGCATCCAGCACCACCATGACCTGGGGCCGCAGGCGACGCGCCGTGTTCTGGGCAATGACCGCACCAACTTCGCCGTTTGACAGCTCCACAAGGGTGCCCGTGGGGTAGACGCCCACCGCCTGGATGAACTGCTCCACCAGCTTGCCCTGGAATTTCTTTTCACGCTGCTCATACAGCAGGGATACCGCCTCAGTGGGCGTGATCGCATCAGCCCAGGGCCGCGGGCTGGTGATGGCGTCATAGGTATCCACGATGCCGGCGATGCGCGCCAGCAGGGGAATCTGCGTGCCGGTCAGTCCGTAGGGATAACCTGAACCGTCATGGCGTTCGTGATGGTGATGAACCACGCCAACACTCTGCTCGTCGTACTGACCGGACTCTTCCAGCAGTTTGACGCCTTTCTCTACGTGAGAACGGAGTATTTCAAGCTCGCTGGATGACAGCTCGGCATCCGCCCGGGCCAGCAGTTCACGCGGCAGCATCACGTTACCGATATCCATCAGCAACGCGCCGGTGGCGAGGTTCTCCAGGGCATCCTTGGGCAGGCCCAGGTGACGGCCGAACACGGCGGCGAGGATGGAACAACGGACACTGTGGTTGTAGCTGTAGGAATCTTTCTCTTTCAATCGCGACAGCCAGATCATGGCGTCCGGATTGCGCAGGACGCTTTCCACCACCACATGGCCAGCCTTGCGCGCCAGCTTCAGGTTGACGCCCTTGCCCTCGCGAATGTTCTTCATCAGGTGCAGCACGGCACGGGTCAGGTCACGATGTAGGGGCGCCGCAGTAATGACTTCCTTCTTCAGCGGCTGCCGGACCTGGTAACGCACCGGTTCGAACTTGCCCAGGTTGCCGCGCACCGGTCCCTTCGGGGCGGCCGGCTTGTCCGCCTTGCGTACTGGCGCGGCTTGCCTGAAGTTCTCCGAACCCAGCGGCGCCACACCAAGCTTGGTGTCGATGTAAACGTACTTGCAGAACACACGCAGCTTGGCAATGTCGTCTTCGCTGCGAATATGGAAGCCCTGCAGGGGGAACGGGGTTTCGATCCACGGACGATCAAGCTGGGACACGTACATGCCCATCTGAAGATCCTGCGTCGATATGTGTTGCACCTTGACCGACATGGCTAGATACCCGCGTTAGTTATCATGGTTGTCATTATCTAATAATTTAGTACTAAAATTAGACCAACTCGTTGGCGTTCGTTTTGTGACCCGGTTCACAGATGCGCAAAATTTGGGCGAATGTGCCAATTATCGGCACCTTACCCCCGGGTCCACAGCAACCGTGCACCTTGCTCCGCCATCACTTCCACCTCCAGGCAGGCCACCGTGCCCACCGTGAAGGGCACCCGTGCACCCGCGCCATCCACCAGCAGGCCGGTCAGCAGGGCCACCAACGGCATGTGGCTGACCAGCGTGGCTCGATCCGGCAGACTGGCCTGGACCAGCCATTCCAGCACAGCCCCTGGCGCGGCTTCAGGCACAATCAGTGCCTCTTCACGCCTTTCTATACCCGGATAGTACCGGGCAATCTCGTCCGCCGTCTGCACTGCCCTGATGTAAGGGCTTGAAATCAGTATGGAAGGTTCATGGCCGTCATCACGCAGGCTGGCCCAGAGCCGCGACACAGCGGCCCTGCCATGGCGCGTCAGGGGGCGCTGGGCATCGGTGGGCGCCGTCGGCTCGGCCTCACCGTGGCGGACCACATACAGCCTCACGCGCGCTCTCCCAGATGGGCAAACTCTACATCGTGGGTGTGTTCACCCAGCATCAGTCCACTTATCACTTCCTGCAGCGGCCGGCCCGCGAACAGGATGTCATGCAGGCCACAGGCGATCGGCATGTAGATGTCGTTGTCACGGGCGTGGGCAGCCACGAGCTGGACCGTATTGACGCCCTCTGCCGTCTGCCCCAGTGCCTCCAGTGCCTGGTCCAGGGACTGGCCGGAGCCCACCATGTGCCCCACCCGGTAGTTGCGAGACAGGGACGACGAGCAGGTGACGATCAGGTCCCCCACCCCGGCCAACCCCAGGAACGTCATCGGGTTGGCGCCCAGGCGCACGGCAAACCGGCTCATCTCGGCAAGACTGCGGGTAATCAGGAAGGCGCGGCTGTTCTCACCCACACCCAGGGCTGCAGCCATGCCGGTGGCCATGGCGTAGATGTTCTTCAGCGCCCCGGCCAGCTCCACGCCAAACATGTCGTGGTTGTCATAGACCCGGAAATAGCGACATGACAGTGCTTCCTGTACTGCATGGCAGAGCCCGGCGTCATCACTGGCCACCACCGTGCCGGTGAAACGCTGCTCGACGATTTCCTTGGCCAGGTTGGGTCCGCTGAGCACACCCACACGGGCCTGGGGCCAGAGGCGGCCAAGCAGCTGGCTCATGAGCAGGAAGCCATCGCCATGAATGCCCTTGGTACAGCTTACCGCCAGCGTGCCGTCCGGCACCCAGCGTGCTGCCTGGCCAAGCACGTCGACAAAGGCCTTGCTGGGCACGGCCACGAACACCATACCGGCACCGTCCAGCGCCTCCTCGAGGGATTCCGTGGCAACCACGGAGTCAGGCAACTCCGCCCCCGGCAGATAGCGGGCGTTTTCGCGGCTGGCATTGATAACCGCAGCCGTTTCCGGGTCCCGGACCCACAGGCGGGTCTGGTAGCCATTGTCCGCAACGATCTTGGTCATGGCCGTGCCGAAACTGCCACCGCCAAGCACGGCCACGGGCCGGCGAGCGTCACTCATTGCATTACTCCTTGATGGTCAGCCACTGGCCGAGCGGGGACCGGCGGTAATCGCGGCCAGGGCAGAATCGATATCGGCGTAGCCGAACTGGAAACCTTCGCGCATCAGGCGGCGGGGCATCACCTTCTGGCCCCCGAGCAGCAGCACGGACATTTCTCCCAGCGCCAGGCGCAGGGGCATGGCCGGCATGCGCAACAGCCCCGGACGATGGCAGGCGGCCGCCAGCGCCTTGTGGAAACGGTGATGGGTGACCGGCTCCGGCGCCACCGCATTGTAGACGCCTTCGGCACCTGGCGTTTCCAGGCAACGGACCACCAGCTCCACCAGATCATCGCGGTGAATCCAGGAAAACCACTGCAGGCCGTTGCCCAGCTGACAACCCAGTCCGGTCCGGTAGACCGGCAGCAGGCGCCCGAGCATGCCGCCCTGCCCCAGCACCACACCAATACGCAGCACACACAGGCGCAGTCCACTGCGGGCCACATCCCGTGCAGCACGTTCCCAGGCATCGCACAGCAGGTAGGTAAAATCACGCTTCACTGCCGGGCTGTCCTCATCAAGCTCGACGCTACCCGCGTTGCCGTAAAAACCGACAGCGGACCCGTTTACCAGCACACGGGGGCGCTTCTTCAAACGGCGCACCATCTGGCCCAGGGCCGTTGTTACCTGTACCCGGCTGTCAAAAAGGATTTTCTTGCGGCTGCTTGTCCAGCGGCCGCTGGCGATGCCCTCTCCGGCCAGATTGACGATGCCGTCCACTTCCTCGTCACTGTCGACCTCGTCCAGGCTGCCAATGACGCGCGCACCCTCAGGCAGGATCTCCGCGGCCCGGCGGGCATTGCGGGACAGCACGATAAGCCGGTGACCGCGCTGGGCAAGTACCTCACACAGGCGCGACCCGACAAAGCCGGTTCCGCCGGTGACAAGAATATTCATGGCGTGTCCAGCTCCCGGATGTCCGCAACCTCTTTCGGGTCGTAGTAGTACTCCAGCTGGCCGCTGCCAACGCGGACGGTCAGCTGCAGGCGGGTGTCCGTCACAGCCGACACCTGGCCGGAACGTACCTTGCCGTCCACCCCGGTGATTTCCACCTGTTTGCCCTGATAGCGCTTGAGCGCAAGGATTTCTTCTGAAAGCACGGCCCCGGATGGCTCAGGGGCTATGGCTTCCGGTTCGGGCTCAGCTTCATTCGCCGTTGGCGCCTGAGCGGCCGCAGTATCCGCAGCAGCATCCTCCCCGGAAACCGCCGCTTCGCCCGTGAGGCGGACGGGCTGCCCTGAGGCCAGCGCAAGCGTGGCAATCTCGCCTTCTTCCAGGGAGAACTGAACCATGCCATTGCCAACCATTTTTTCCAGGCGCAGCTTGCCACGCTTGACGTCGAGCACGCTGGCCTGCTCTTGCTTGCCATCAACCCGGGTGATGTCCAGCACGCGCCCGGCCAGGGTACCCAGCTCGGTGAAACTGAGCACCAGCGGCTCTAGGGCCTCGGCTTGCTCCGTCTCCTGCTGCGCGCTCCTGTCTTCATCTCCGGGCACCACTGTTCTCATGCGCAGTCCGTCACCCGCTTCCTGGATCACCGTGACTTCGCGACTGCCATGGGAAACGGCCCAGCCGACATCCGTGCGCTCGAACCGCAACAGCCGGTCCTCGATACGGCCGTTGCTCAGGGTGACGCGGGCAACGGTGGAACCGGTGCCACTGCTGGAGCGCAGGGCGGAATCACGGAAAGAGACGGACTTGAGCATTTTCTCCGGGAACTGTGTGTCGAGGTATTCGGTGGCCACGTATTCAAGCGTGTCGGTGTGGTCATAAGTCAGGTCGACACTGTCTCCCTCGTAACGCAGGTTATTGGTGAAGGCGGTGAATTCACCCGACAGGTAACTGCGCTGCGCATCCGGCAGGATAAGTTGCATGAACCCGGTGAGCTGGTTGCGATCCAGGCGCGCCATCTGCAGGTCCAGGCGATAGCCGGAACGGATGATACGGGTCACCGGCAACGTCTCCCCCGCCGGCAGCTCGGACAAATGAATCTCGGGCGGATTGTCGTCCCCCGGCTGCACATACCATTCCTGGCGCCGGTTGATCTCGTCAGGATTGATATCCATCATCACCCGCACCTCCAGGTCGGCCAGGAAACCCTCGCCCTGCTGTATCGTGATGATGCCCTTGTCCACCTGCACCCGGTCGTAGACAAACTCACGGCCGTTGATGCTGCCGCTCAGGTCAGGATTGCGGTCAAGCCGTATGGACCGGAGGATCACTTCCTCGGAGTTGGCGAACGAGTTCATCTCCGCTACCTGGCTGCCTTCCACAACAGCAGCGGATGTCTTGCCGGCCAGTCGCTGCGGCTCCTTGATAACCAGCGGATCCTGGGCAATGGTCACAGCCACGCCCGCGATTACCAGGCAGGCGCCGACGATGCGCAACAGCACCTGCCACCACAGCTCGCGCCAGTGAGAACGCACATGGTCCGCCCCGGTAAAGGGTAGTACCATCATCAGCGAGCTGCGGCCCCGGGAAACGGCATCCCGGGCCAGTAATACAGTTCCCAGCAGGAGTAGGGTTACCCCCAGAACGAGCAACGTGCCTGCCATAATGGTTATCTCTCCCGTTTTGGTTCCCCGGTCCCCTTTTCCGGGGAATCTGATCGCACTTTACAAAGGCTGCAGCCGATATGCCACAACCACAACACCGTTACCATGGCAGCCAGTGATCGATTTCACATAGGCACCGGGGTCAGTTACGCCCTGGCCACCAGCGTGGTTGCCAGCGTGGTTGCCAGCACCGCTGCGGCAACCGCCAAGCTGCTCGCCGCCGATCTGTCCGCGTGGCTGATCGTCTGGGTCCAGTATGGCCTGTGCACGCTGGTCATGCTTCCCTGGGTGCTGCGACAGGGTGTCGCCGCGCTGGCCAGCGAGCGTTGGCGGCTGCTGGTGGTGCGCTCCCTCGCCGGCTGGCTCGGGTTCACCACCTATTACCTGGCCCTGCCGCACATTCCGCTGGTGGATGCCAGCCTGTTGCGCTCGGCGGCGCCGCTGTGGGTCCCCCTGCTGGTGTTTGCCTGGCTGGGCGAACACGTGCCCGCGATTCGCTGGGTCGCCCTGGGTACCGGCTTCATCGGCGTATGCCTGGTGCTGCGCCCGGAACTGGAGGGCATCAACCCCGGCCACCTGCTCGGCCTTGCAGCCGGCCTGTTCCTGGCCGCGTCCATGGCCACTACCCGGGCACTGTCGGCCAGCGAGCCGGCATCCAGGGTACTGTTCTACTACTTCGGCGTGTCTTTTCTCGCCGCCAGCCCGATGGCCATCGTTCACTGGCAACCGGTGTCACCCGGCCACCTGCCCGGCCTGCTCTACATCGGCCTGTCGATTTTCCTCACCATGGTCCTGTACACCCGAGCCTACAGCCTGGCCCCCACCAGCATCATCGCGCCGCTGAGCTACATCGCCGTGCCCTGCGCGGCGGTGCTGGACTGGTGGCTCTGGGGTGCCCTCCCGGATGCCTGGTCCATGGCCGGATCGGTGCTGGTTGTAGCCAGCGGCGTGCTGGCTTTCACGTTGCGTGGATCCAGCACCGGCGATCACTGAATCGCATACGTTTACCCGCCAGATCCCGCCGCTGATCAGCACCCGAAAAAAGTACTTGTCCTGAGCTTTTCCAGACGCTATACAGCGCAGAGAAGGACATCGGAAATACGTGTGCCGGTGAACCTGTAAGGAAGCTGTCAGTCTGGTCACCGGCATGGCCCCTGGGGCGAGAGCACTCCCGCCCAGGGACGTCATCTGTGGGAGGCCAAACATGGCAAACAATCGTACTGACCCTGACTATGATGATGCGGATGAGTTGCTGATGAATGATGATATTGATTTCATCGACGACGATGTCGAAGAGGAACAGGAGGAGCGTCGCTCCCGTGCGCGCAATTTTGATCTGGACATGCGCCACAGGATCGAGGACCGCCTGGAAGCCCGTCGGCTGGAAAAGGAACTGAACGAATACGAGTTCTTTGACCTGGAAGACGACGACACCGTCCACTGAAAAAGGCCGGCTTATAGCCGGCCTTTCTCTATCTGGCTTTGTCGCGCCGCAATCCCCGCCAGCGACGCCATAGCGGCGCGGCTAGCCTGCTGAGGCGGCGACAGGTTCGTCACTGGCCACCAGCTGTCGACCGGTCACCCAGTACATGCCGTACACGGCGTCGGTGCGGTCAAAGCGAATCAGGTAGCGAACACCGCCGTCCCTGTCACGCCGACGCAGCACCGTGGCGCTGTCATCGGCATGCATGATCATTACCGCATCACTGAGGCTGGCATCCGCTGCCAGTGTTACCCGTTGTCCCACGACAAAATCCATTGTCATTCTCTCCACCGAGGTGTCCTTGGAATACCCTCGATCCTACGAGAGAGGCACTGCGGCGGCTGTAGGATAAAACTGACAAACACTGTACGCCCCGCCCCCGAACGGGGCAGGAGCACCCTTTACCAGCCGGTGGCTTCCTTGACGGCCTGGCCGATCTGCGCCGGGTTACGCACGGTCTTCACGCCCGCCGCCTCCAGGGCCGCAAACTTCTCGTCTGCGGTACCCTTGCCGCCGGCAATGATGGCCCCGGCATGCCCCATGCGCTTGCCCGGAGGCGCCGTAACACCGGCGATGTAGGAAACCACCGGCTTGCTGACATTGGCCTTGATATAGGCAGCAGCCTCGTCTTCTGCGGTGCCGCCAATCTCACCCACCATGACGATGGCCTCGGTCTGCGGGTCGTTCTCGAACAGCGCGAGGGCATCGATGAAGGTGGTGCCGGGAATCGGGTCACCGCCGATCCCGATGCAGGTGGACTGGCCGAATCCCAATGCCGTGGTCTGGTTGACCGCCTCGTAGGTCAGCGTGCCTGAGCGGGACACAATGCCCACCTTGCCCGGCTTGTGGATATGACCGGGCATGATGCCAATCTTGCACTCACCGGGGGTAATCACGCCGGGGCAGTTGGGGCCGATCAGGCGCACACCACCCTTGCGCTCCACATATTCCTTTACGTACAGCATGTCGATGGCGGGTATACCCTCGGTGATGCAGACAATCAGCTCGATACCGGCGTCTGCTGCCTCGAGGATGGAGTCCTTGCAGAACGGGGCCGGCACATAGATTACCGAGGCCGTGGCGCCAGTCTCGCTGACGGCCTCGGCAACGGTATTGAACACCGGCAGATCGAGGTGCGTCTGGCCGCCCTTGCCGGGCGTGACACCGCCCACCATGCGCGTGCCGTATTCGATGGCCTGCTCAGAGTGAAATGTGCCCTGGGAACCGGTAAATCCCTGGCAGATCACGCGGGTGTCCTTGTTGATCAGTACGCTCATTGTGCACCCCCTACTGCCTTGACCACCTGTTCAGCCGCGTCATCAAATCCGGACGCAGCAATAATGTTCAGACCACTGTCTGCCAGCTTCTTTGACCCCAGCTCGGCATTGTTACCCTCCAGGCGGACCACCACCGGCACGTCCACCCCGACTTCCTTGACGGCGCCAAGGATGCCATCAGCAATCAGGTCGCAGCGCACGATGCCGCCAAAGATGTTGACCAGCACCGCCTTCACGTTCTCATCGGAGAGAATGATCTTGAACGCTTCCGTCACGCGTTCCTTGGTGGCGCCGCCACCGACATCAAGAAAGTTGGCGGGTGCGCCTCCCTTGAGTTTGACCAGATCCATGGTGCCCATGGCGAGGCCAGCACCATTGACCATGCAACCGATATTGCCATCCAGCGCGACATAGTTGAGATCCCATTCGGAAGCGCGACGCTCTCGCTCATCCTCCTGCGTGGGGTCGTCCATTTCCTTAAGATCCGGGTGACGATACACAGCGCTGCCATCGATGTTTATCTTCGCATCCAGGCAGTGCAGGTCGCCGTCAGTGGTAATGACCAGCGGGTTCACTTCAAGCAGTGACAGGTCCTTGTCTTCGAACAGCTTCGCCAGCCCCATGAAGATGGCGGTGAACTGCTTGACCTGTTTGGCATCCAGGCCCAGCTTGAAGGCAATGTCACGGGCCTGGTAAGGCTGCGGCCCCACCAGCGGGTCGATTTCCGCCTTGAGAATCTTCTCCGGGGTTTCCTCGGCCACTTTCTCAATTTCCACACCGCCTTCCGTGGAGGCCATGAAAACGATCCGCCGCGTTGCCCGGTCAAGCACCGCCCCGAGGTACAGCTCATTGGCAATGTCTGTACATGTCTCCACGAGAATGCGCGACACCGGCTGGCCGTCTGCGTCCGTCTGGTAGGTCACCAGCCGCTTGCCCAGCCACTGGTTGGCAAAATCCACGGCTTCCTGGACCGACTCCACCAGCTTTACACCGCCGGCCTTGCCACGCCCACCGGCATGGACCTGGGCCTTGACCACCCATTTGTCGCCGCTGATTTCCTTGATCTTCTCTGCCACTTCGTCGGCGGTGGCACAGGCGAAGCCCTTCGACACCGGTAGCCCGTACTGGGCAAACAGCTGCTTGGACTGATATTCGTGGAGATTCATGGTCTGTTTCCGTCAGCTATCGTTTTTTGAACTGCCACGGCCTGCTGTCCTTGTGGGCGCACAGGCCGGAACCACCTACTTCTTCTTGCGTCGTCTCTGGGCCACATGAATGGCCTTGTAGTCCACTGCCAGGGCCGCCTCATGTACCGTCTCGGACAGGCTGGGGTGACCGAAGACCATCAGCTGAAGGTCCTCGGTTGTGGCACCAAATTCCATCGCCACCACACCCTGCTGGACCAGTTCCGAGGCCTGTGGGCCGATCACATGCATGCCCAGTATCCGGTCGCTCTTTTCGTCCGAGACGAACTTGACCATACCGGTGGCCTCTCCGGCAGCCAGTGCCCGGCCATTTGCCGCAAACGGCACCACGCCGGTCTTGTAAGGCTCGCCCGTGGACTTCACCTCCTGCTCGGTCTTGCCTACCCAGGCGATCTCCGGGTGGGTATAGATGACGCCCGGCACGCATTCGTAGTTGACCTGGGTGTGCTCGCCAGCGATCACCTCTGCCACCATCACACCTTCCTCGATGGCCTTGTGCGCCAGGGCCGGCCCGCGAACAAGGTCGCCAATGGCAAAGATGCCGGGCACATCCGTGCGGCACTGGCCATTGACGTAGATGAAACTGCGCTCATCCAGCGTCACTCCACTGTCCGGCGACAGCAGGTTTTCGGTATAGGGTCGCCGGCCCACGGCCACGATCACCTTGTCAAAGGTCTCGCTGTGGTCACCATCGGCGTCGGCATAGCCAACATCGACCTTGCCATTCTTGATCTCGGTGCCGGTCACACGCGCACCCAGACGGATATCCAGGCCCTGCTTGCGGAAGGTCTTCAAGCCCTCCTTGGCAATCTGCGTATCCACCAGCGGCAGGAAGGTTTCCACCGCTTCGATCACGACAACCTCGGCACCCAGACGGGCCCAGACGCTGCCCAGCTCAAGGCCAATGACGCCGGCACCAATCACGCCAAGGCGCTTGGGTACCTTGTCGAATTCCAGCGCGCCGGTGGAATCGACAATCAGTTCATCATCAATCTCGGCAACCGGAATGTTCACCGGAACGGAACCCGATGCCAGGACAACATTCTCTGTGGCCAGCTCCTGGCTGTCGCCGCCATCCGCCGGGGCATATTCCACCTTCTTGCCCGCCAGCAATTTGCCCGTGCCCTGAAGCCAGGTCACGCCGTTTGCCTTGAACAGCTGCGCCACACCACCGGTGAGCTGCTGGACAATCTTGTCCTTGCGCGCGTGCATGGTGGCCAGGTCAAGCTTCGGCTTGCCAACCTTGATGCCGTGCTCCGCCACGCTGTCACTGACCTCGTGGAATTTCCAGGAGGAATCCAGCAGTGCTTTCGAGGGTATACAGCCGACATTCAGGCAAGTACCCCCGAGCGCCGGATCACCCTGCTTGTTGATACGCTTTTCAATACAGGCTGTCTTCAGGCCCAGCTGGGCCGCCCTGATTGCGGCGACATAGCCACCCGGGCCACCGCCGATAACGATGACGTCATACTGATCTGCCATGGTTCTTACCTTCCTTAATCGTCTCCGACGCTAGATATCCAGCAGCAAGCGCGCCGGGTCTTCGATAAATTGTTTCACTGCCACAAGGAACTGGACGGCTTCCTTGCCATCAATCAACCGATGGTCGTAGGACAATGCGAGGTACATCATCGGCAGGATCTCGACCTTGCCGTCCACGGCCATGGGGCGTTCCTGGATCTTGTGCATGCCAAGAATGCCGGTCTGCGGCGGATTGAGGATCGGTGTCGACATCATCGAACCAAAGACACCGCCATTGGAGATGGTGAACGTGCCACCGGTCATTTCGTCAATGGAGAGCTTGCCGTCCATTGCCTTGTTACCGTATTCGATGATCTGGCTCTCGATTTCCGCCAGGCCTTTCTGGTCCGAGTCACGCAGCACCGGCACCACCAGGCCGCGGTCTGAACTGACGGCCACGCCAATGTCGTAGTAGCCGTGATAAACAATGTCATCACCGTCGATGGACGCGTTAACCGCCGGGAAACGCTTGAGGGCTTCCACGCAGGCGCGCACAAAGAAACTCATGAAGCCGAGGCGAACACCGTGGGCTTTCTCGAAGTCCGCCTGGTAGTTCTTGCGCATATCCATGATCGGTTTCATGTTGACTTCGTTGAACGTGGTCAACATGGCCGCATTCTGCTGGGCATCCACAAGCCGCTCGGCAATGCGCTTGCGCAGGCGGGTCATCGGCACACGCCGCTCTTCCCTCTCTCCCGGCACGGCTGGCACCGCCGGTTGCGCCGGCTGCTGGGGCGGCCTGGGCTGCTCCGGCTCGGAACGTGTCTCGCGCTGGCTGATGGCCTGCTCGACATCTTCGCGGGTAATACGACCGCCCTTGCCCGTACCCTTGACCTTGCCCGGCTCGATACCATGCTCGGTCATCAGGCGCCGCGCTGCCGGTCCGGCAACCCCGTCAGCGCCACCGCCGTCACCTTCGTCGTCTTCGGCAGCTTCGGCGCTGCCCTTGTCCGGCGACTGCGGGGCTTTGTCCTCTGTCTTGCCGGCGTCAGAGGTCTTGCCCCCGCTGGCGCCTTCATCCAGATAGCCAAGCAGCTCCTGGCTTTCCACCGTGTCGCCCTCACCCTTGAGGACCTTGCCCATGACGCCATCGGACGGGGCCACCACCTCGAGCACAACCTTGTCTGTCTCGATGTCCACCAGCAACTCGTCGCGCTTGACGGCGTCACCTTCATTCTTGTGCCAGGTGGCCACTGTGCCGTCTGCGACGGACTCGGGGAATTGGGGAGCTTTGATTTCAGTCGACATGTCGTGTCCTTGGTTTCCTGATTCGCTCACTTGATCTCGAATGCATCCTGGACCAGCTTCTGCTGCTGCTCCACATGCAGGGACATGGAACCCGCTGCCGGTGCTGCCGCACCATCACGACCGGCATAATGCAGGTACAGGTCCTTGTTCACCTCATTCAGCACCCGTCGCATGTGGTGCTGACTGCAGTACCAGGCCCCCTGGTTCTGCGGCTCTTCCTGGCACCACACCGCGGTCTCCAGATTCGGGTAGCGCCGTGCCACGTCCGCCAGCCGCTGCTCCGGGAACGGGTACAACTGCTCAATACGGACAATGGCGGTATCGGTAATGCCGTCCGCCTCTCTTTTCTCCAGCAGGTCGTAATACACCTTGCCCCCGCACAGCACCATGCGCTTCACCGCATCGGCGTCCTCCAGCCCGTGGTCATCAATCACGGTCTGGAACCCATCATGCGCAAGATCTTCCAGCGTGGATGTAGCGCGCTTGTGACGCAGGAGGCTCTTCGGGCTCATGATCACCAGCGGCTTTCGCAGTGGCCGGACGGCCTGGCGGCGCAGCAAATGAAAGATCTGCGCAGGCGTTGTCGGTGTACATACCTGGATATTGTGCTCGGCACACAACTGCAGGAATCGCTCCAGGCGTGCCGAGGAATGCTCAGGCCCCTGCCCCTCGTAACCGTGTGGCAGCAACAGCGTCAGGCCGCAGATACGCGCCCACTTGGACTCCCCCGAGGAAATGAACTGGTCGATCACCACCTGGGCGCCATTGGCGAAATCACCAAACTGGGCCTCCCAGATCACCAGCGACTTCGGCGCTGTGGTGGCATAGCCATACTCGAAGGCCAGCACCGCCTCTTCTGACAACAGCGAGTCATAGATCTCGAACTCCGGCTGGCCATCATAGAGATGCTGTAGCGGCACATAATCGTCGCCGTTCTTCTGGTTGTGGATCACCGCATGGCGGTGTGAAAAGGTGCCACGGCCAGAATCCTGGCCCGTCAGCCTGACCGGAAAACCCTCATCAATCAGCGTGGCGTACGCCAGCGTTTCCGCATAGCCCCAGTTGATGGCAAGGGCACCGGCGGTCATCTTGCGTCGGTCCTCAAGGATTTTCTTCACCTGGCGTTGGACCACCACGCCATCCGGCAGGGTCTCTAGACGGTTGGCGAGGTCCTGCAGCTTGCGCAGCTCGACCCCCGTATCCCACTCATCAATGACCTCATGGCCAAGGTAGGGCGACCAGTCGACAAACAGTGCCTTGTTCGGCTCCTTGACCAGGGACTTGACCACATGATTGCCCTCGTCAAGCAGGCGGCGGTAATCCTCGCGGAAACGCTCGCCATCTTCCTCACTGATGACGCCATCATTGATCAGCCGTTCCACGTACAGCGTCCAGGTCGTGGGATGCGATTTGATCTGCTTGTACATCAGCGGCTGCGTCGAGGATGGCTCATCGGCCTCGTTGTGCCCCAGACGCCGGTAACAGATCAGGTCAATGACCACGTCCTTCTTGAACTGCTGGCGATAATCCATGGCCAGCTGGGTGACAAAGTAGACAGCCTCGGGGTCGTCGGCATTGACGTGAAAAATGGGTGCCTGGACCATCTTCGCCACATCCGTGCAATACTCGGTGGAACGCGCATCTTCCCGGCGGCTGGTGGTGAAGCCGATCTGGTTGTTGATGATCACATGTACCGTGCCCCCGGTCTTGAAACCGCGGGTCTGGGACATCTGGAACGTCTCCATGACCACGCCCTGCCCGGCAAAAGCGGCATCACCGTGAATCAGCAGCGGCACCACCTGGTCGCCATTGCCATCGATGCGACGGTCCTGGCGGGCCCGGACGGAGCCTTCCACCACCGGTGACACGATTTCCAGATGCGACGGATTGAATGCCATGGCCAGGTGCACTTCGCCACCGGGCGTTGAGACGTTGGAGGAAAAGCCCTGGTGGTATTTGACGTCACCAGAGCCCTGGTCGATGAAACTCTTGCCCTCGAACTCACCGAAAAGATCACGCGGGCTCTTGCCCAGCGTGTTCACCAGCACATTCAGGCGGCCACGGTGGGCCATGCCGATGACAATCTCCTTGACGCCATAGCTGCCGGCTCGCTGGATCACCTCGTCCACCAGCGGGATGAGGGATTCCCCCCCTTCCAGACCGAAGCGCTTGGTGCCGGGGTACTTGCTGCCCAGGTATTTTTCCAGGCCCTCGGCGGCGGTCAGGCGCTCCAGCAGGTGTTTTTTGACATCGGCGCTGTACTGGGGATGACTGCGCACGCTTTCCATGCGCTGCTGGATCCAGCGTTTCTCTGCCGTATTGACGATATGCATGTATTCCGCACCCACCGTGGAGCAATAGGTGCTCTGCAGGCAGTCAACGATATCGCGCAGGGTGGTTTCGGGCTTGCCGATAAACAGGTTGCCGGTCTGGAAGACGGTATCCAGGTCTGCCTGGCTCAGGCCGTGATGGGACAGCTCCAGGTCTGGCACGTCCTCGCGTTCCATGATCTGCAGCGGATCAAGGCGGGCCAGCTGGTGCCCACGGTTGCGATAGGCGGCGATGAGGTGCAACACGCGCACCTGGCGGCGCTCATGCTCGGTGCTGACGGCACCGGCACCAAGACGCTGCACGCGGGAGCGGTTCTTGGCCTGCAACAGGAAGTATTCACGAATGGCACTGTGGGGAACATCAGATTCCACCGCCGTCTCAAGGGGCGGCAGTTTCTCGAAGTAGGCGCGCCAATCCTCCGGAACGGAGTTCGGATCAGTGAGCCAGGATTCATACAGTTCGTCGACATAGGCCGCGTTGGCGCCCCCGATGTGGGATGAACGCCATTGGCGGTGCATGGAACTGTCTTGCATTGCAGCAGCTTCCTCACCCGGGAAAAGGTCACGACCCTGCCAGCCCTGATGTGACGCAGGGCGGTAACCCTGTTCCCTGATTTTTCAAAGTCCGGGCCGTCACTTTTTGGGCAACGACCCTCCCGATTCTTTCCCGGCCTGGATGCCGGTCTCACCTGCATGGGGGATTGCCCCAACACCGGATTCAGTGTAGCCAGTTTTTCTGGCCATTGTTAGACACGACTGGAAAAAAATGGCGCCGGGTCGCCTGCCGTGTCTGGCGCGGTCATTGACCGACCAAAAAAAAGCGGCCCGGAGGCCGCTTTTCTCTTTCTTACACCGCGCGCTCAAGAAGCATTGAACGGATATGGCCAATGGCCCGTGTCGGATTCAGCCCTTTCGGGCAAACACTGACGCAATTCATGATGCCATGGCAGCGGAACAGCGAGAACGGGTCATCCAGGTTGCCAAGTCGGTCCTCAGTGGCCTGGTCACGGCTGTCCGCCAGGAAACGATAGGACTGCAACAGGGCCGCCGGGCCCAGGAACTTCTCCGGGTTCCACCAGAACGACGGACAGCTGGTGGAGCAGCACGCACACAGGATGCACTCGTACAAGCCGTCCAGCTTGGCACGGTCTTCCGGGCTCTGCAGACGCTCAATCGCCGGCGCCGGCGTGTTGTTCTGCAGGAACGGCTGCACCTTCTCGTACTGGTTGTAGAACATGGTCATGTCCACCACCAGGTCACGAATCACCGGCAGGCCCGGCAATGGGCGCAGGATCAGCGGCTTGCGGCCCTCGAGCACACCCGGAGCCACTTCCGACAGCGGCGTGATACAGGCCAGGCCGTTCTTGCCATTGATGTTCATGCCATCAGAGCCACACACACCCTCGCGGCAGGAGCGACGGTAGCCCATTGACGGGTCCTGCTCTTTCACCAGGGCCAGCACATCCAGCACCATCAGGTCCTTGCCCTGGGTGTCGATGTCGTACTCTTTCATGTACGGCTCGTTGTCGAGCTCCGGATTGTATCGGTAGATACTGACTTTCATCTTTCTCACGCCTCCTTAATAGGTGCGCACTTTCGGCTGGAAGGTGTCGACGGTCTTCGGCTTGAAGTTGACGTCACGCTTGCCCAGCTTCTGTGTTTTCGGATCGTAGATGGAGTGGCACAGCCAGTTCTCATCATCGCGATCGGGGAAGTCATAGCGGGAGTGGGCACCGCGGCTCTCGGTGCGGCTGTCCGCCGCCACCGCCGTGGCCTGGGCCACTTCCAGCAGGTTGTCCAGCTCCAGCGCCTCGATGCGGGCGGTGTTGAAGGTCTGGCTCTTGTCCGCCAGGTGTGCCTTGCCAATACGCTCACGCAGTTCGGCCACCTTCTTCACACCGTCTGCCATCAGGTCACCCTTGCGGAACACGCCGAATGCGTTCTGCATGGTGCTCTGCAGGTCCTGGCGCAGGTCAGCAACAGACTCGCCGTCGCTGGACTCTTCCCAGCGACGCAGGCGCGACAGGGCGCGATCCATGTCGTCGCTGTTGGGCTCGGCCTGCTCCATGCCCTGGCGCAGGGCTTCCTCGATATAGAGGCCCGCGGCCCGGCCAAACACCACCAGGTCGAGCAGCGAGTTGCCGCCCAGGCGGTTGGCACCGTGTACAGACACACAGGCTACCTCACCGACAGCAAACAGCCCGTCAACGTATTCCTTCTCGCCCTCGTGCCCACCGGACAGGCGGATGGCCTGGCCGTGAATATTGGTGGGAATACCGCCCATCATGTAGTGACAGGTGGGCACCACGGGAATGGGCTCCTTGACCGGATCGGCATGGCCGAACGTCTTCGACAGCTCACAGATCCCCGGCAGCCGGGAGTGCAGCACTTCCTCGCCCAGATGATCGAGCTTGAGGTGCACATGGTCACCGTTGGGGCCACAACCGCGGCCATCCAGGATCTCCATCATCATGGCACGGGCAACCACATCACGACCGGCAAGGTCCTTGGCGTTGGGTGCGTAACGCTCCATGAAACGCTCGCCGTCCTTGTTGATCAGGTAGCCACCCTCACCCCGGCAGCCCTCGGTGACGAGGGTCCCGGCGCCGGCGATACCGGTGGGATGGAACTGCCACATCTCGATGTCCTGCACCGGCAGGCCGGCGCGCAGCGCCATGCCAATGCCATCGCCGGTGTTGATCAGGGCGTTGGTGGTGGAAGAGTAGATACGGCCGGCGCCGCCGGTGGCGAACACCGTGGCCTTGGCCTTGAAGAACACCACCTCACCGGTTTCGATGCTGGCCGCGATGACACCGGCCACCTTGCCATCACCGGTGGTGACGAGATCAATGCCGTACCACTCGCTGTAAAACTGCGTGCCCGCCTTCAGGTTCTGCTGGTACAGGGTGTGCAGCAGCGCGTGACCGGTGCGGTCAGCCGCGGCACAGGTCCGGGCGGCCTGGGTCGGGTCATCCGGGCCTTTTGACTGCCCGCCGAACGGACGCTGGTAAATGCGGCCATTCTCGAAGCGCGAAAACGGCAGACCCATGTGCTCGAGCTCGAATACCGCTTCCGGGCCCACGGAGCACATGTACTCGATGGCGTCCTGGTCGCCGATGTAATCGGAGCCCTTGACCGTGTCATACATGTGCCAGCGCCAGTCATCGTTGGGATCAGCGGAAGCAATGGCACAGGTGATACCGCCCTGGGCGGACACCGTGTGCGAACGGGTCGGGAATACCTTGGAGATCAGCGCGGTCTTGAAACCGGACTGGGCCATCTGCAGCGAGGCGCGCATACCGGCGCCGCCACCACCTACTACAATGGCGTCAAACGTGACTGTACGAATAGACATGGATTATGCGCCTCCCCAGATCATGACCAGGCCCCAGAGTAGATAGACCAGGGTCAACAGGATGATAACGGCCTGCACCAGCAGGCGAATGCCGGTGGCTGAGCCACCCAGCTGCAGGGATGTCAGGTAGTCGGTGGTCACACCCCAGAGACCGATCCAGGTGTGGGCTGCCACCGAGAACATCATCAGGGTGTTGGCAATCTGCATCGGCAACGACCCCATGAAGCCCTTCCAGGTGGCGTAATCGAAGCCGGAATTGGCCATCAGCCAACCCATCAGGCCGACAAAGTAGACACCAATGATGACGGCGGTGACGCGCTGGATGAGCCAGTCGGAGACCCCGTTTTTACCAAAACTCGTAACGCTGGTTACCATAGCCAGCCTCCTGCCAGGAAAATCAGAATTGCTGCGCCAATGAACACCATGAAGGCGCCACGACGGCCGCCCTCCAGGGTTTCACCGATCCCCATGTCCATGACCAGGTGACGCACACCTGCCAGGAAGTGATAAATAAGCACCGCCAGGATGCCCCACATCAACAGCACTGCCAGCTTTGAAGTCATCAGTTCCTTGACGTCGGCGAAGCTTTCGGGTGATGCCAGGGAGCGGTCCAGCAACCACAGCAGCACGGGGATGGCGAAAAAGATCGCCACACCCGTCATACGGTGGAAGATGGAGACTATGGCAGTGACCGGGAACTTGATCGTGGTGAGATCGAGATTTACGGGTCGCTTTTGATTCACGGTAGCCATCACTATTGCCAGGCTCCGAATTCGGAGCGGGTTGTCGGAAAGAATCAGTTCACAGCGGCGCCGATACTGCATGACACCGTGTTCATACCGCGTGAGCGGCCGATTTCGGGCCGGAAGTATATCCCCGCACCCTGTGGAAAACAAACACTGCACATGGGGCTTTTTCGCCAAGCTGCTGTTTTTTCAGGGCGATTTTCAGGTCAATTGTCCGACTGCACCGCCACGGTGCAATGCAGGCCTGCCATTTGCCCGTAACATGCTGTTTACCGGGCCTTTTATGACCAGCCGGTTCTGCCGGGCGCCGCGTTGACAAAGATGTATCAAAACCTTACCTTCCCCGCGCTCTGCAGGATCGGCCCAGCCCGGGCCGCGTAGCCTGCCCCCTCGGAGGAGATTTCCATGAGTGAGAAGAAAGCCATTCTCAAAGTTGACGGCCGTGATGACATCGAACTGCCGGTGCACACGCCCACTCTTGGCAAGGACGTCATCGACGTCAGCAGCCTGACCGGCCAGGGCATTTTCACGTTCGACCCGGGCTTCACATCCACCGCATCCTGCGAATCCAAGATCACCTTCATCGATGGCGAGAAAGGCCAGCTGCTGCACCGTGGCTATTCCATCGAGGAACTGGCAGCAAAATCCGATTACCTGGAAGTCTGCTACCTGCTGCTTTACGGTGAGCTGCCCAACGCCGAGCAGCGCGACGAGTTCGTCAGCACCGTCAAGAACCACACCATGGTGCACGAGCAGATCCGCAACCTGTTCAACGGCTTCCGCCGCGACGCCCACCCGATGGCCATCATGTGTGGCGTGGTTGGCGCCCTGTCTGCCTTCTACCATGATTCGCTCGACATCAAGGACCAGAAGCACCGGGAGATTACCGCGTTCCGACTGATCGCCAAGATCCCGACCATTGCCGCCATGTGCTACAAGTATGCGCTGGGCCAGCCGTTCATGTACCCGCGCAACGACCTCGGCTACGCCGAGAACTTCCTGCACATGATGTTCGGCACGCCGTGCGAGGAATACGAAGTCAGCCCGACCCTGGCCCGCGCCATGGACCGCATCTTCATCCTGCATGCGGATCACGAGCAGAACGCCTCCACCTCCACCGTACGCCTGGCGGGCTCATCCGGTGCCAACCCGTTCGCCTGTATCGCTGCCGGCATCTCTGCCCTGTGGGGGCCCGCCCATGGCGGTGCCAACGAAGCAGTACTGAACATGCTCGACGAGATTGGTGATATCTCCAACATCGAGACCTACATCGCCAAGGCCAAGGACAAGAGCGATCCGTTCAAGCTGATGGGCTTCGGTCACCGCGTCTACAAGAACTATGACCCGCGCGCGACAGTGATGCGCGAGTCCTGCCACGAAGTCCTGAACGAGCTGGGCATCAATGACCCGCAGCTCGAGCTGGCCATGAAACTGGAAGAAATCGCGCTGTCCGACCCCTACTTCAAGGAGAAGAAGCTGTTCCCGAACGTGGACTTCTACTCCGGCATTATCCTCAAGGCCATCGGCATCCCGACCTCCATGTTTACCGTGATCTTCGCCCTGTCCCGCACCGTGGGCTGGATCGCCCACTGGAACGAGATGATCTCCAACCCGTACAAGATTGGCCGCCCGCGCCAGCTGTACACCGGCGAGACCGAGCGCAGCTTCAAGGTACTCGGCGACCGCTGACAGTACCCCCGGTGCTGCTGAAAAGCCGCCTTCGGGCGGCTTTTTTTATGCCCGTGTTTGCCGCCCGCGCGGCTAAACTCCTACACTGCGCAAACGCGACCGGGAGGCACAACAATGAAGAAGATCATTCTGGTACTGGTTCTGGCGGCCCTGGGCTACCTGCTGTTCTGGCCGGTGCCGGTGGAACCGGTGGCCTGGCAGGCACCCCAGGCGCCGGCACTGGAAGGTGCTTACGCGCCCAATGACCGCCTGGCCGGCGTCATCCGCCTGGCCCAAGGCGAAGGCACGGGCCCGGAGGACGTGGCCATTGATGCCCTGGGCATGCTCTACGTGGGCTATGACGATGGCCGTGTGGTGCGGTTCGATGCCCGCGGCGAAAACCCGGACCTGATCGCCGATACCGGCGGCCGCCCGCTGGGGCTGGATTTCGCCCCCGACGGCACCCTGGTTGTGGCCGACGCCGTCAAGGGCCTGCTGCGCATCGGCCCGGGTGGCCAGATCGATGTACTGGCCACCGGCGCCGACGGCGTGCCGTTCCGTTTCACCGACGATGTCGACGTGGCCGACAACGGCAAGATCTACTTCTCCGACGCCTCAAGCAAATTCGGCCCGGCCATGAAAGCGCGAGACGATGTCATCGAGCATGGCGGCCACGGGCGACTACTGGAACACGACCCGGCCAGCGGCAACACCCGGGTATTGCTGGACGGCCTGCAGTTCGCCAACGGCGTGGCCATGTGCCCGCGCCAGGACTGCGTGCTGGTCACCCAGACCGGTAGCTACAACATCGTTCGCTACTGGCTGAGCGGCGACACTGCCGGCCAGCACGACATTTTCCTCGACAACCTGCCCGGCATTCCGGACGGCATCTCCAGCAATGGCACGGACACCTATTGGGTGGCCCTGTTTGCACCGCGCAACGCCCTGCTGGACGCCATGTCCGGCGCGCCTTTTCTGCGCAAGGTCGCCTATCGCCTGCCTGAGTTCCTGCAACCACAACCGGCGGCCCATGCCTTCGTACTGGGCCTGGACCTGGACGGCAACGTCACTCATAACCTCCAGCACGAGGGCGGGCACAGCTTTCACCCGATCACCAGTGTCGAGCAACACCAGGGCACGCTCTATTTCGGCAGCCTGATGCAGCCGGCATTCGCGCGCATGCCACTTGCAGACGCGGCGGGGTCGGCGCAATGAGCAAGCGATTGGCGTTCATTGGCCTGGGCGTAATGGGTTTTCCGATGGCGGGCCACCTGCAGCGCGCCGGCCACCAAGTCACCGTTTACAACCGCACGGCCAGCCGGGCCGGCGACTGGTACCAGCAATTCGGCGGTGAGACCGCGGCCACGCCGGCAGAAGCCGCCGACGGCGCAGACATGGTGTTCTGCTGTGTCGGCAATGACGATGACCTGCGCAGCGTCACGCTGGCCGGGGACGGCGCCATCAACGGCCTGCGCCACGGCGCCATCCTGGTGGACCACACCACCGCCTCGGCCGCCATCGCCCGCGAGCTGGCGGCGGCCTGCAGCCAGCGCGGCGCCGGGTTCATTGACGCGCCCGTCTCCGGCGGCCAGCAGGGAGCGGAAAACGGCCAGCTGACCATCATGTGCGGCGCCCAGGATCGGGTGTTCAGCCGCGCCCGCCCGGTGATGGAAAGCTACGCCAAAGCGATCACCCTGATGGGCGGCCCGGGTGCCGGACAGCTCACCAAGATGGTCAACCAGATCTGCGTCGCCGGGGTCCTTCAGGGCCTGGCAGAAGGCATGGCCTTCGCCGAGAAGGCCGGGCTCGACCTGCAGACCGTCATCGACGCCATCTCCCAGGGTGCCGCCAGCAGCTGGCAGATGGTCAACCGGCACAAGACCATGATTGCCGACGACTATGAACACGGTTTCGCCATCGACTGGATGCGCAAGGACCTGGACATTTGCCTGGCGGAAGCCGAGCGCAACGGTGCCGACCTGGCCGTCACCCGGCAGATCAACCGTTTCTACGCGGAGATACAGGCGCAGGGCGGCGGGCGCTGGGACACGTCTGCCCTGTTTCGCCGCCTGCGCGAGACCGATACCGACTGAACATCCCTGTACCGGTGCAAACCCGTTGCCTGCAGCCCGATCCTGTGGATACTGCGTGCTCCTTCCACACGGATCGAGACGAGACAGCTATGTTCAAGAGCAATTCCTACCACGACGGCAAGGTGGCATCGATTGCCTTCCAGGGTGACGACCTGCCGGCAACCGTGGGCGTAATGGCACCCGGTGAATACACCTTTTCCACCGCCGAACGGGAAACCATGAAGGTCATCAGCGGCGAACTCACGGTGCGCCTGCCCGGCAGTGCGGACTGGCAGACATTTGCCGCCGGCGACGCCTTTGTGGTGCCTGCAGAGGCGTCATTCGACGTGCGCATCAGCCGCGACAGCGCCTACCTGTGCCTGTACGGCTGAGCGTCTGCTGAAAGCCGGGGCACGCTCGCCCCGGCTTTCAGCCGGCGAAGTTGAGAAGGATACCGGCGGCCACCGCAGACCCGATCACGCCAGCCACATTCGGCCCCATGGCGTGCATGAGCAGGAAGTTGTGCGGGTTGGACTCCAGCCCCACCTTGTTGGCCACACGCGCCGCCATGGGCACGGCCGAGACCCCCGCCGCGCCGATGATCGGGTTAATCGGCTGCTTGCTGAAACGGTTCAGCAACTTGCCCATCAGTACGCCCGCTGCTGTGCCGATCATGAACGCCGCCAGCCCGAGCACGAGAATGCCCAGCGTCTCGGCAACCAGGAACTGCTCCGCACTGAGTTTTGCCCCCACCGACAGGCCGAGGAAGATGGTGACAACGTTGATCAGCGCATTACTGGTGGTATCGACCAGGCGGCTGACGACACCACTTTCCTTCATCAGGTTGCCGAAACAGAACATGCCCAGCAGCGGTGCCGCGTCGGGCAACAACAGGGCCACCAGCACCAACAGGATGATGGGAAACAGGATCTTTTCCGCCTGGCTGACATGGCGCAACTGCTCCATGCGGATACCGCGCTCCTTTTCCGAGGTGAGTGCGCGGATGATGGGCGGCTGGATCATCGGCACCAACGCCATGTAGGAGTAAGCGGCCACGGCAATGGCGCCAAGCAACTCCGGGGCCAGTTTCGTCGTCACGTAGATGGAAGTCGGCCCGTCCGCGCCGCCGATGATGCCGATGGCGGCCGCGTCTGCCAGGGAAAAATCCAGCCCCAGCCCGTTCAGGGCCAGCGCCCCGAGCAATGCCGCAAAGATGCCGAACTGTGCCGCCGCCCCGAGCAGCAACGTGCGCGGGTTTGCCAGCAGGGGGCCGAAGTCGGTCATGGCACCCACGCCCATGAAAATCAGCAGCGGGAACACCCCCGTAGTCAGTCCCACCTTGTAGAGCAGGTAGAGAATCCCGTCGGTATAGTTGGCACCACTGGCCAGCTGCTGGACCTGGGCCTGCAAGGCAGGGCCGGCCTCGTTGTAGGCGCGGTACAGCACACCGGCAGTGGCATCAGGCGCCGCCTGCAGCAGGCTCGCCATACTGGCCACCAGCTCCGGCGAGCCCAGGTGCAGGGCCTGGCTCACCGCAGATTCCGCCAGCCCGGCCACCGGAATATTGGCAAGGATGCCGCCAAAACCAATGGGCACCAGCAACAGGGGTTCAAACTTCTTGTGGATGGCAAGGAACAGCAGCCCGAAGCCGACAAGAATCATGATGCCCTGCCCCGGTTCCAGATGGTAAATGCCGGTACTGGTCCACAGCGTCTCAAGCTTTTCCATTACGCCTCTCCCGGATGGCTTCAGCCGATCGTGACCAGTGCATCACCCACGGCAACACTGTCACCTTCCTTGACGCTCACCGAGACAACGGTGCCATCACGCGGGGCAGAAACATCGGTTTCCATCTTCATTGCTTCAAGGACAAGAATCTTCTCGCCCTGCTTGACCGCCTGCCCGGGCTTGACCAGCACCTTGAAAATATTGCCCGCCAGCGGTGCCGGCACGGTGTCATCGTCACCCGCCGGCAGGCTGCCCGGGCCGGCGCCCGAACCACCGGCAGACAGAGGCTTGATGCCGGTGATATCACCGCCCTCGCTGACCGTAACGGTGAAACGCTCACCGTCCACATCAACCGTGTAGATCTCTTCACCCGACTCTGTCACCGGCACATCCGGCGCACCTGTGGGTGCCGGCTCAAAGGCACTGGCATCACCGCGGTTGCCGAGAAACCTGAGCCCGATCTGGGGAAACAGCGCGTAAGTGAGCACATCATCAACGCGACGGTCGCCCTCGGCCAGGGTAATACCCTTTTCGCTGGCGACACTGTCGAGCTCCGCCTCGAGGCTGCTCCACTCCGGCGCGATGCGATCCGCAGGGCGACAGGTGATCGGGTCGTCGCCGTCCAGCGCACGAGCGCGCAAGGCGTCATTGAACGGTGCCGGCGCTGCCCCGTACTCACCACGGAGAATGCCGGTGGTTTCCTTGCTCAGTGCCTTGTAACGCTCACCTGACAAGACATTGAGTACAGCCTGGGTGCCAACGATCTGGGAGGTGGGCGTCACCAACGGGATAAACCCCAGGTCCTCCCGTACACGCGGTATTTCCGCCAGCACCTCGTCAAACCGGTCGCTGGCGTTCTGCTCACGCAGCTGGCCTTCCATGTTGGTGAGCATGCCGCCGGGCACCTGGGCGATGAGGATGCGCGAGTCCACACCACGCAGGCTGCCCTCGAACTTCGCGTACTTCTTGCGCACCTCGCGGAAGTAGGCCGCGATTTCCTCCAGCAGGTGAATATCCAGCCCGGTATCACGATCGGTGCCGTCCATGATCGCCACCAGTGCTTCCGTGGGCGAATGACCATAGGTCATGGACATGGAGGAGATGGCGGTGTCGACCACATCAATGCCGGCCTCGGCAGCTTTCACCAGGGTGGCAGTGGACAGCCCGGTGGTAGCGTGACAATGCAATTGCACCGGAATGGAAAGCGACGCCTTGAGTCGGCTGACCAGCTCGAAGGCATCGTAGGGCTTGAGCAGGCCGGCCATGTCCTTGATACAGACGGAATGCGCACCCAGGTCCTCGATCTGTTTGCCCAGGTCCACCCAGTCATCAATGCCATGTACCGGGCTGGTGGTGTAGCTCATGGTGCCCTGGGCATGCTTGTCCTGGCGAATAACGGCCTGCACGGCGCGCTCGATATTACGCATGTCATTCATGGCATCGAACACGCGAAACACATCAACGCCGTTTACCGCCGCACGCTCGACAAAGCGGTCCACCACGTCATCGCCGTAGTGACGGTAGCCCAACAGGTTCTGGCCGCGCAGCAACATCTGCTGCGGCGTGTTCGGCATCGCCTTCTTGAGCTCACGAATGCGATCCCAGGGGTCTTCCCCCAGGTAACGGATACAGGCATCAAAGGTGGCGCCACCCCAGGTCTCCAGGGAGTGAAAGCCGACCTGGTCGAGTTTGGCCGCGATCGGCAACATGTCATCAATGCGCAGGCGGGTGGCGAACAGGGACTGGTGCGCGTCGCGCAGCACCACATCAGTGATACCCAGGGGCTTGCTGGACGTCATGGCCGGACCTCGATTATGGGCGTCAGGTGGACGAGCCGGCTGATCGGCTCGCGCGGTGTTGGCGGATGGCTTCCTCGATGGCCTGCAACGTCAGCGCGGACACCGCCGGCTCACTGGCGGGCACGGCAGCAGGTTGCGCCGCCATCGGCTCGGGCAGGAACCTGCCCACAAGGCGTGACATGACCGACGTGATAGCCACCAGCATGACCAGGAAGGCGAACACCACGCCCATGCCTACGAGCATCAGGTCGATGCCCTGGTTCAACAATGCGCTCATGTCACCCCCACGGATAAGTTGGTTCGCCCCGGCCCGACTGCATGACGGACACACCGCCGGAAGATCCCTTGTGAGGACCGGTGACCGGGGACGCGCGGCGAAATGTAGCTAGATTGTCAACAATCTTCAATGACGATTCCGGCCGTCGCCCCGTTAACTTTTGCCAGCCGCTGCTGAAACGCAGAAGGGCGCCATGCTGGCGCCCTTCTGGATGAACCACAACCAATCACCGTTCAATCGCCGGCATGGATAGCGATGGTACGGGGCCGTGCCGTTTCCGGGACTTCACGCACCAGGGACACGGTCAGCAGGCCGTCCCGCAGGCACGCATCGCTGACGCGGACATGATCCGCCAGACGGAACGTGCGGTCGAACGCGCGCCGGGCAATGCCACGATGCAACCAGGTGCGATCGTCGCTGGCGCTGTCAGCCGGCCGCGCGCTGATACGCAACTCGTTTTCATGGGTGGTCACGGTCAGCTCCTGGTCCGAGAAACCGGCCACGGCCATGACGATCTGGTAGTTGTCATCGCCCTGGCGAATGATGTCGTAGGGCGGATAGCTGCTGTTCTGGTCCGCGCGCATGGCGCTGTTGAACAGCTCGTCAAAACGGTCAAATCCCACCGTATGGCGGAACAGCGGTGCAAGTGAAAGTCCAGTGTTCATGGCTACCTCCTCTGTCAAGCAAGGCCACCCTCCCCGACAGTGGGCAAGGGTACTGAATCACTGGTTCTTATCTGGGGTCGCCCGCACCTGTTTCAAGCCCGGCTTTCAGCGGCTCAGCTGCAGGCCAATGGCGGCATCCGGGGATGGTTGTGCCACCAGCCCGTCATCCACTGACAGGCGTGTTTGCGTCTCCACCTGCATGTTCAACCGGCCCGCACGGGCATCCACTGGCACCTCAACCCGAACGCGCACACACACGGGAACACCGGGCCGGAAGTCAATCCAGCGCGTTTCACCGTGGTCGACATATTCCGAGCCACCATCACAATCCTGGTCGAGGAAGAAACTGTGCTTCCAGCCGGCACCGCCGGACAGCTCACCGCGATAACGCAGGCGAACCTGACCGTGGGTGCCGGCCTGGTACGTGAAAAGGAACAGCTGCGTGGTGCCCGGCTCGATGGTCCTTACCGGCGGCGACACCAGCGCCGGCTGCGCTACCACGGACAGCACCACACCGTCCTGCAGGTACTCCTCCTGAGCAGTGAACCGCCAGCGCCCATCACCCTGGTACTCAAAACGCGCCAGTGGCAGGTCTTCGGCGCGCCCGATCACCGGCCACCAGCCGTCCGGCAGCGCCACCTCCAGAACCAGGTCTTCTCCCGCCAGTCGCTGGTCCAGGGACAGCGCGAACATGCCCTCGCCACTGGTCCGGGTGCGCGTCACTTCGGCACCGCCTGGCCGGCGGATCACCACCGGCACGTCCGCCAGACCCCGCTCGCCGCGCTGTCGCAGGCCATCATGGGCCACACCGTCCGCACCGGCGCCACTGTCCACCAGCACCACGCCGGACACCAGCATGCCGTTTGGCCGGCACAGGTAACCGGGCAGGACCCCCGGCAAGCGGGCCACCGGCAGCAGGGGATTGTAGGGTGCGGCGGTGGACGGTGCCTCCAGGCCGCCGCCAAGGAGAACCCGGCCGTCGCCACCGGCGCCACCCGCGGCCTTGCCCGCACCGCCGTCACCGCCCGCAGCAGCGAACGTCACCGGCCGCCCCTCCTGGAACGCCCCCAGCACCATGGCGGTTCCCGCACCGCCGCCGCCACCACCGGCCTGCGGACCATCCAGGCCGGCACTGCCGGAGACATCCACGCCCCCCGCATTGATGATGCGACCGGCACGCAGGACAACGATACCGCCACCAGCGCCTCCGGAGCCGTCAACACCCTCGCCATGACTGCGACTGCCGGCGCCACCACCACCGCCGGCCACCAGCCGCGGCGTGCTGACCGGCACTGCGGCACCGCCCTGCCCGCCTGCCGGGTGTCCCTGCGGGTCGCGCCCGGTTTCGCCGGCGGCACCCCCACCCCCACCGCCGCCACCACTGTGGCGACTGTTGTCCAGGGCCAGGCTGTTGCCGCCACCACCGGCATTGGCCGGGGCACCGCGAGCCATGCTGCCGTGCGGATAACCATCACTGCTGCGCTTGTCATCATTGCCGGGCAGGGTATCGCGGCGTTCGCCATTGAACAGCAACCAGCGCGGCGTGCCCGCCAGTCCTTCACCTTTGCTGGCATGGTGACCAAAGCGCACCGCCAGGGCATCGCTGGCCGGGGCCCGGTAGCGCAGATCGGCGGGCTCGCCGAGGGCGCCATCCAGGGTCAGGGCGGCGCCACCCCGAAAACCGCGGCCGGCGGCAGACACCCGGTGACCGGCCATGTCCAGTGTGTCGCGCACATCCAGTACCACCAGACCGCCGTCAAAGCCGTTCCAGGCCGGGGCGAACAGGTCCCCCTCGAGACGCACGTTCTCCGCCTGCGGCACGCTCACCAGCTGCCAGCGGGCACGGCCCTGGGCCGTCGCTGAGTCCGGCTCGGTACTGCGGTAGCTGAACCGGGTGCCGGCACCCGGCCCGTCGCCACGGACCCGCACCCGGTTGCCGTCCACCGCGTCCACGCGCAGGAATTCGTACTGCCCGGCCTGCAGGGACTGCCAGCCGGCGGCGCGCGCATCTCCCGCCTCACCATCGCCATAGCGCAGGCTGTTACCGGCATGGATCGTGGCTCCCTGCATCTGGATCAGCAGCACCAGGTCACCACTGGCCAGCCCTTCAGGCGCCATGGCCAGTGGCAGCCAGCGGCTGCCCCGGTCCACACTGGTGTTGCTGGCAGAGGCCATGAAACGATTGACCTGTCCGGACAGGCGCAACTCGCCATCACGGCCGGGGAAGCCGCACAGGCGCTCGGCCGACAGGGCAACAGCCGGCAGCATGCCGACAAGCAGACACAGCAGGCACAGCAGGCAGGCAGTAAACCAGGCTCGAGGCAGGGACTGGGAGTGGACCATGGCAACTCACTGGCTGGCCGGAAACCCCGGCATCACGGACAGGCCCGCCGCGGCGTCGCCACAGGCCCTGTTCATGCAGAACATACCAGCGCAGCCGGCATGATCACCAGCGCAGGGCTCAGTGCAGATGGGGTGTCGGGCTGTCAGCCAACTCGGCAACGGCCTGTGACAACCAGCCCTGGTCACGGCACTCGTCCACCAGGGTATCCGTGGCCTGCAACCCGGTTTCCACAAAGTGGGCAAACTGGCGCTCGTCGGTACCGGCGCCGGTCAGCAGGAACTGGCAGATCACCAGGCGTGGCAGGGTGTCGTCCACCAGGTCGACAAACACCTTGATGGCGGGCCAGGCCATGTTCAGGCGTGTCAGCTCGGCCTGGATGAGCAGCAGGCTGGCCGGACGGAGCTCCACTTCGGTGCTCAGCAGGACGCCTTCGGGCTCGACGAACAGCCGGCAATCCAGCACTTCTTCCCGTTCCTGCATGGCCGAAAGGTGAATGCCGTGGCATTCGCCGCACAGGTAATGCGCCATGCCGGCCTTCTCCAGCCACTGGCGGATTCCGGCTTCATCGGGGGGAACGACTGTCATGGTGGCCTCCTGTATTGCGCAGGCGCGCATAATCCGTCATTCCGCGCGTCAGTGGAAGGCCCGGCAGACTGGCCCTGGTGCCTGGCCCATCCGGCACTGCTGTCAGCCAGGACACGCCCCACTGCCCTACTATTGCGCCAATGACACCACAGTACCGGGATATGCCATGAGCGAGCTGAAATATGCCTTCATCGCCTTTGCCGCCAGCGACCAGCTGGCCGGCCATCTGGTGCGCCTGGAGAACCGTGACAGCGTTGGCGCCGAGGACATCCGTCGCACCATGCAGGCGGTCACCGACGAGCTTCTTGACGCCCTGTTCCTGGCGCCGGCCACCCACATCGGCCTGAGTGACCGCCGCATGCGCTGGGTGCGCCTTGCCGCCGACACCATCGGCAAGGGCTCTTCACTACTGCTCAAGCGGGGCGTGGGCCGACTGCCCGCCCACAAACATGCCTCCCTGGCCGGCCAGGTGCTGCTCCTGCGCCAGCACCTGCCAGCAACCGACGGCGCCGGAGAACAGCCCCATATCGCCTTTCCCGTGCGGCGCTCCCTGTACCGCCATGCCCGCCAGGAACTGGACCGCATCCACGCCGGCCAGATGGACACCGCACATGAGGAAATGGTGTTGCTGCTGGAGGAAGTCACCGGCCTGATGCTGTCGATGTTCTTTGATGAACCGAAGAAAATGATCAAGCCCGGGCCGATTCTCGAGAAAATGGCAGACATGACCCGTGCCACCATCGACAAGGCCACGCGCAAGGTGATCGGCAACATTGTCCGCGACCTGGACCACGAGCAGCTTGCCCGGGGAGCACGTTACATGGACGGCCTGCTGCACCCCGTTTACGCCTAGCCACTCGCCCCTGTCAATGGCAGGTCTGCCCGCCACCGCAACGGCACCGGCTGGCCGCATCGGGTCACGGCCGCTATCATCATCCAGCATTGGACATCGCCTCCGTCATGCAATCCATGGCACTGACGGGGCAAACAGACCGCGTGCCACCGGACCGGGATGCCGGCGCCGCAACAGAACAAGAGACAAGCGATGAGTTCAACCACCACCTACGTGGCATTCCAGTCCAGCACCGAGTTGTTCGAAGTCACCGATGGCTTTATCAAGCGCATGAAGGAAGGCTCCCGCAAACCGGAACCGCAGACCATCGAGCGGGTCATGCAGCTGTTCATCGAGGAAGCCCTGGATGCGTTTTTCATCCAGCCCACCGAACAGGCTGGCCTCAGCGGCGGTCTCAAGCGCATCGTCAACCTGACCGCAGATACCATTGGCAAGGCCACGCATGTGGTGGTCAAGAGCACGGTCAAGAAACTGGATATCGAACAGAACCGGCGCACGGCCGATTACATGGAATCCATCCGCAAGGAACTGGAAGTGGACGGCGAAATGCGCTGGCATGTGGCCTTCCCGATCAGTGATGAGATGGCGGAAAACGGCCGCAAAGGGCTGCAGCTGGCCATTGATGGCGATGAGAAAAACGCCATCCCGCTGATGGTCTCATTCTTCCACGAACTCACCGACACGGCGCTGCACTGGTACTTTGAGGAACCGATGAAACTGCTCGGCTTCGGCCCGATCATGCGCAAGGTTGCCAACGTGGGCGTCGCCACCACGCGCAAGGCCTCGCACACGGCCGTGGACAAGATCATCCCCAAACTGCATGGCGAAGAGCTGGCAGAATCAGCGCGCTATTCCTTCGGCCTGCTCATCGACGGCCCGGCCTGACCCGCTACTCGCCAGTGGAAGGACAGTCCGACAGCCAGGCGTCCAGGGTGTCATGGTCTGCGGCCGATACCTGCAAACCATAGCGCTGCGACAGGCCCTGCCAGCGCTGCGCATAAGCACACAGATAGGCCGGCGCCGGCTGCCACTGGGCAAGGTCCTTCATGCCACGCTGCTGTGCGGATTTCGGATCGAGCACCATGAGGTTGTCCAGGTCATTGAGAAAGGCGATCTGCTGCTGGCGATTCCACAACAGGGCGCCACGGCGCACCGCCTGTGCCGGCGTCACCACGGGTACCACCCAGGCCTGCTCGAAGCCCACCAGCTGGCCATTACCGACGCTGCGCCAACGTCCCTTGCCAATGGTGCACGCGTCCGGGCCAGCCCAGCTCACCAGTCCCGCCGCATCCCGCAGCAGCACTTCGATGGCGGTGTTCTGACAGTCATTGTCTTCATCCAGCCAGATCAGCGGCCATTGGGCATCACCCGAGTGGGGCGTGGGCGTAACACCGGAAACGGCAACAGCGGGCAACAGACTGCCCAGCACTACCAGCACGGACAGGCCACGGATCACAGAAGCGGGTGCATGACGCATGCGAAGGACTCTCCTTCCTCGACTCAAAGGTGCTGCTACAATGCCGCCATTGCCTGCGTCCACTCAAGTGGAACCGGCCACACACCGACAGGCGTGGGCCAGATAGCGATGAACCCCGGAGTCTGGCATGCACAAGGACAATGACGGCCTGTCTGTGGCGGATGTCGGTGCCATGCTCGACTGGCTCCAGCACGGGCCCCCGCTGCTGCAACCACCACCCGGAGTTGGCCTGTTTGACGAGCTACTGGTGGCGCGTCCGAAGCTGGAGCAGCTGGCGCCAGAGGTGCACCGGCGTTATCTGTCACAGGCTGACCAACGCCTGGGCAAACTGTTCGAGTTGCTGTGCCGCGCACTGATCGAGCAGCAACCTCACCTGTCCATCCTGGCGCACAACCTGGTCATGCAGAAGCAACGCACCCTCGGCGAGCTGGACCTGGTACTGGCGGATTGCCGCGACAACAGTGTCTGTCATGTGGAACTGACCCTGAAATTCTACCTCGGCATTGCCGGGAATCACTGGCCGGGCCCGAACCCTGACGACAGTCTGGAAAGAAAATGGCAGCACCTGGCTGAGCACCAGTTCCCCCTGCCGCGCCGCGCGGATGTAGTCCCCCTGCTGCAGCAGGCTGGCATCGCCCGCATTGACCGCCAGTACCTGTTTTCACGCGGCCAGCTGTTCTACCCCGGGGCCGCACACCTGCAACCGCCTGCCCAGGCGCACCCGGACCACCTGCGCGGTCGCTGGTGGCGCGCCAGCGACCTGCCGGCCGACAATCACTGGCAACTGGTGCCCCGGCATCACTGGCTGCTGGCGGGAAGGCTGTTGGACAACGGCAGCCATCACCTTGCCAGCACCGAGGTGTTTGACTATGTTCACCAGCGCAAACGGCCGCAAATGGTGATTCGTCACGGTTTCGACGGCAGCCGCGAAAACACTTTCATCGTGCCAGACCAGGGGTGGCCCAATGACGCAGGCTGAACAGGCAACCGCCGCCCAACTGGTGGACGACACGGGCGCCATTGCGTTCGGTATCTATCCGGATACGGTGGCGCAGGTCAACGGCCGGGACTATGACTACCGCACGCCGATGGGCAAGCCGGCCGGTCCGTTACGCAAACACTTTCAGTACAAGCAGTTCCAGTATTTCGGCATTGTCAGCGACCACTTGCTGGCTGGCTGCGCGTTCGCCGATACCGCCTACCTGGGGCTGGCCTTTGCCTACGTCTTTGACACCCGCACCGGCACCCTGCATGAATCCACCTGGCGTTCTCCCCTTGCGCGTGACCTGCACATGTCTGCCTCACCTGTTGACGGCCAGAGCCTGTTCGAAAAAGGGACTGTCCGCATCGCCCTGGGTTACGGCGACAATGGTCAGGGCCGCAACAAGTCGCTGACGTTGTCAGCGGGGGGGCTGGAGATCAATGCCCGCCTGCAGGAACCACCGCACTACCAACCCATGTCCCTGTGCACCCGCATCGGCGTCAACGGCTGGGCCTACGCCAACAAGGTTGCCGGGGTGCCGGTCACCGGCAACGTCACTTACGCCGGACAGACCCACGACCTGGGCGCCATTGGCGCCTGGGGCCACCATGACTTCTCCGCCGGCTACATGCGCCGCGAGACATTCTGGAACTGGGCCTGCCTGTCCGGCATGGCCGGCGGCCACCAGCTCGGCATGAACCTTTCCTGCGGCGTCAATGAAACCAGCTTTACAGAAAACTGCTTGTGGCTGGATGGCAAACTGATCAAGGTGGCTGGCACCACCTTTGACTACGACCGGGATGACCTGATGGCACCCTGGCGGGTAAGAAGCACGGACGGCAAGGTGGACCTGACGTTCGTGCCAGCCGGGCGTCATCGCGAGACGCTCAACCTGGCTGTGTTCGCCAGCAATTTCCACCAGATCTTCGGTACGTTCCAGGGCACGTTGCACGTTGACGGCAGGGACATTGCCGTCGATCGCATCCACGGCTTTGTCGAGGAGCAATACGCAAAATGGTGAATCCCGAACCGCAGAAATCCGCCGAGCAAACCATTTCCCGCGCATCGGAAAACGTGCGGCGGTGGTTCTTCTGGTGCATCCAGTACTGGCGGGAACTGTTCAACTTCCGTTTCGACAAGTACATGATTGTCCAGGTCCTGCCCGGCGTCTATGCCATGATGCTGATCGCCCTGCTGTTCACCATCATCGGCTGGTGTGTGCTGGCCTTCATGCAGAACCCCTGGTTGGGCGTCTTCGTGACACTGGTACCGGCACCGCTGGCGTTCCTGGTCAGCGCATCGGTACTCAGGGCACTGCTCGAGTTTTACCTGGTGGTGTTCAAGATATCGGAGCACGTGGACGAGCTGGTCGGATTACGCGATACCGTTGACCGCCTTTCCGGCATCAGCGATACGGTGGACGAAATGGTATCCGTCACCCGTCGCATTCCTTTCTGGAAGGCCATGTCCGGCCGCTCACGGCGGCGGGTGCCACAGGACCGCCGCCGGACTGCACGCTCGCCTGCAGAGGATGAGGACGAACCGGACCAGCCCTGATCACTTTCCGGTCAGTATCACGACGGGAGAACGTCGGTGATCAACCCCGGGTGCATGACCTCGCCGTCAGCCGGCATCCGTGGCGTCAAGTGCAGCCAGCAACAGCCGCCTGAACAGTCGCTCCCGCAGACCGTCAGGCGCATCAAGGCCCATGCGCTGCAGCATCGGCGCATGCGCCTCAGCACTCTCTTCATGGTCACCCAGGGCACCACGGCCCAGCGCCAGGTAGTCCCGTTGTGACATCTTTTCCTTGAGCCAGGACAGTGCCGGCAAAAGACGCTGTTCCACGGCGTCGAAATCACAGCCAAGGGGAAACATCGGGAAGGCTTCACCGCCAGCCTGTTGCTTTGCCGCCTGCAACCGCTCCGGCGTGTTGTAGCGGTGCTGCTCCGGGATCACATAATCAGCAGCGATCTTGCCGGCCTTGCGTGCCTGTTCGAGCAATGACTGCTGGAAGCGCGAGTCAGCGATGGCCAGCATACGGGCGATCACCTCGTTGTCCGGTTTGCCGCGCACGTCAGCAATGCCATATTCGGTGACATACACATCGCGCAGATGCCGCGGGATAGTGGTATGGCCGTAGTTCCAGACCAGGTTGGAGGTGGCATCCCCGCCTCGCTCACGCCAGGCCCGCAGCATCAGTACCGAGCGCGCACCCTCAAGCTCATGCCCCTGGACAACAAAGTTGTACTGCCCGCCCACACCGCTGAGGGTGCGACCGTCTTCCAGCTGGTCAGATACCGCAGCGCCCATCAGCGTGGCGGTGAACACCGTGTTCATGAAGCGTGCGTTGCGACGCTGGTAGCGCTTCAGTGTTTCCTGTCCGTACAGGTTATTGACGTAACTGATGTGTGTCATGTTGATACGCAGACGCTCCTGCTCGGACATCTCGCGCAGGCGTGCGTAGAACGCGCCTGGCCCGAGGAAGAACCCCCCGTGCAGCAGGATGGCGCGCAAATGGCTGCCGAGACGCTTCTGCAGCCGCTCAAGGGTATGCCGGCTGCCGAGGTCGTTGACCAGTGATTCGCCATCCGCAAATACCAGCTCCTGCGCCACCAGCGAAGGACGCTCGGCAAGAATGCGCTGGCGTAGCAGCCAGTCCAGCTGCGAATCGGAAAGCTGCGCACTGAGCACCCCCTCCTCCAGCAACTCTTCCAGCGTCTGCAGGGTGGGTGTTTCACCAATGCGGCCCTGTTCGAACAGACGCATGAGGGTGACATCATCAAGCACCGGCCGGCGAATCACGCCGCCATCCAGCAAACCGAGCAGGCCGGCCGTCACCATCTCCGAGCAACCATACAGTCCCTTGTCAAAGCGGCCCTGGCCACCGATGGCGTCGATGTCAGACTGGAAACGGGTGCTGGCATCGGCCGTGCGCAACAGTGCCTGGTAGGCGGCATTTTCATGCTGGCGAGACAGTGCATGGTGCACCAGTGCATCGCCCAGTGCGCCGATGCCGATCTGCACCAAACCGTCATCGCGCAACAGGCTGGATGCATGCAGGCCGATAAAATGATCCTGCAGGGTCACCGGCATGTTTGGCGTCACGAACAGGTGGCTGTTGGCGTCTTCATCGCTGACCAGCAGATCGAAGGCATCCACCCCGACCTCGGCATCGTTGAGCATGTAGGGCAGATCCGGATGCAGCTGGCCAATCAGCAACACTGCTTCGCCCCGCTCGCGCCGGGCCTGCATCAGCGGGATCACGTCCAGGCTGACCTCGGGATTGCAGGACAGGCTGACGCGGGGTTCGCCGTCCGGGTGCGGCGCCACCATCTGCGCCATCACGTTCAGGCCCAGGCCGTCGATATCACGGGCAACATGGGTGTAGTTGCTGCTGATGTAGTTCTGCTGCGCCCTGGGCACATTGAGCATGGCGCCGGGCTGGAAAAAGAACTCGAACACCTCGACATTGGCCGGCAGCCGGTTGCGCTTCAGGTCACCGAGGTAATCCAGCTCCTCATAGTCACCAAACACCCGTTCCACGAACGGGGCAAGAAACCGTTTCTCAAGATCACTGCCGGCCCGAGGCCGGCCCAGTGTCAGGGCGGTGTATATCTGCAGGTGGGTGTCAGGATTGTCCCGGACATGACGGTACAGGGCGTTGACCAGGTGATTGGGCTTGCCCAATCCGAGGGGAAGACCAAGACGGATATCGCCATTGGTCCTGGCGATGATCTGTTCCACGGCGGCGGCCGTATTCATCACTGGGGTGTCACTCATCATACTGCTGCCCGGCTGCATCAAGGAGAAGCGGCGACGGTGACAGGGAGCGTCACCGTCCGCCCGATTGAGCCTAAAGCATCGCCGCCGCCCGACCAACCGGCGATGACGCAGGTCAAGCGGGTGCGGATTCCTCGCTGAAATGAACCAGGCCGTTGCTGAACACCACCTCACCGTCTGCGCTCTCCACCTGCAGAAGCGCCTGGCCACTGTCCAGGTGCCATATGCGGGTGGTCACGCCGTCGCCAGGGTAGACCTGGGCACTGAAGCGCCCGCCCAGGGCAAGCAGGCGCGCCGGGTCACCGCCGCACAGGGCCTGCAATGCTGCCCGACCGGCATAACCGTAGGTGCACAGGCCATGCAGGAACGGTCGCTCGAAGCCGCCGAAACGGGCAAATTGCGGATCAATGTGAATCGGGTTGCGGTCGCCGCTGAGCCGGTACAGGGCAGCCTGTTCCGGGCGGGTCTGGTCTTCGATGACATGATCCGCCGGCCGGTCGGGGACCGGCACCGTGGTATCCGCGGCCGACGGCCCGCGTTCACCGCCGAACCCGCCGGCACCGCGAATGAACAAGGTTGCATGGCTGGTACACAGGGGGCCGTCGGCATCAGACAGCGTGCTTTCCACGCCCACCACCGCCGCCTTGCCCTTGTCCCAGACCTCGCTGATCCGCGCCTGCCCCTGGCCCTTGAAGCGCGACGGCAACGGCCGGTGCAGCGTCACTGACTGCTCCCCGTGCAACAGCATGGCCAGGTTGATCTGCAACTGGCTGACTGCCGACGTCATCACATTCATGGACGGGATCACTGCAAAGGTGGGCAGCACCTTTGGCCCGCGGTTTTCATACAGGAAATCCAGCTCTGCCTCCGGCTTGCAGCCAACGCCAAGGGCATACAGCTGCACATCGAAATCCTGCCAGCCAACGGCGACCGGATCGTAGGCCTGGCCAACCAGGTCAGTGGATATGGGCTGCGCCATAGTGTCTCTCCCCGAAGTGGTTATTCTCCGAGAGTGCGACCATCGGCGCGGGGCGTGAATGGCAAATCAGCCCACGCCCGTCGAGAATCGGTCAATGCCGATCACGCGGCCCGCTGGGCGGCATCATTGAAGCCGGCTTCCCAGGCCGCCGACAACACATCGTCGGCAAACGGGTTGCGGGCCCGCTGCCCCGCCAGCGCGGCATCACGACCGCGCTCGTAGGCCGCTTCCACGGACACTGTCACCACGGTGCCCGGGCGCAAGCGTTGCCAGGCACTGGCCAGGCCCTCACGCACATCCAGCGCCAACAGCAACATGGACGGCACCAGGAACAGCGACACCAGCGTGGCAAACAAGACACCAAAACCGAGGGATATGGCCATGGGCACCAGGAAGCGCGCTGCCAGGGACGAATCCATGATCATCGGTGCCATGCCGGCAAAGGTGGTCAGGGAGGTCAGCAGAATCGGCCGGAAGCGCGAGCAGACGGCTTCCAGCACCGCATCCTGCCAGCTGGCACCGGCGGCACGACACTGGTTGACCCGGTCCAGCAGCACCAGGTTGTCATTCACCACCACACCACTGACCGCCACCACGCCCACCATGGACCAGAGCGTGATGGCGTACCCCAGCATCACATGGCCGATAAACGCACCCACCAGTCCGAACGGAATGGCGGTCATTACCAGCAAGGGCTGGCCATAGTTGCCAAACAGGATGGCCAGCAGGAAGAAAATGGCGAACATGGCCAGCATGTAGCCGTTGCCCAGGTATTCCATGAACCGTGCCACCGCCAGCGGCTTGCCGGCCACACCCCACTCCAGCCCCGGATAACGTGCCACCAGCGGCGCCAGCACATCCTTCTCCAGCGCCGTCATCACCGCCGATACCTGGGTAACCTTCTCGTCCACGTGGGCGGTCACCGCCGCGTTGCGGCGACGCTGGTAATGACTGACGTGGGCCGGCGACTGGCGCACCTCGATATCCGCCACCGCGGAAAGTGGCACCCCGCGCTTGCCACCCACCGCCACCGGGAATTGCTCCAGGTCCCAACGCGTGGCGGCATCGCTGGGCGCCAGTCGCAGCAGCACCGGCACCTCGTGGTCCGCTTCCACCAGCTGGTCCACCTGGATTCCGTAGAACCCGTCACGCACCTGCATGGCCAGGGACTGCTGGTCCATGGACTGGCGCAGGGCGGTATCGCGCGGGTGCAGCTCAAACACCGGACGCCGGGCCGCCAGTCCGTTGGCCACCTCATGCACACCGTCATAGCCGCCCAGCTGCCAGGCCAGTTCATCTGATGCGGCCTGCAGCACATCGAGATCGGCATGGTACAGGTTGATATGAATATCCGGTTTGGTCTCCACCAGGCTGGCATCAAACCGCGCCGACAATGCCCCCGGCACTTCCCCGTGCAGCACACGCCAGCGATCAGCCACCGTACGCGCCGACAGGGTGCGATCCGCTGCCAGCTTCAATGTCACACGAATGCGATAGGGCGCGCCCGGATCCGACGCGTTCGACACCTTGCGCCGCACCCCCTGCTCGGCGAAACGGTGTACCACCACCGTAGCGCCGCCATCTGCAGCCAGCTCCGAGGACAGCCTGTCGGCACTTTCCTGCAGGGCGCGGGTGGCCTCCTGCAGGCGCTGCTCGGCGGTGCCCTCTGGAAACACCAGCTCGGCCATCACCCGATCCGATTCCACGCGGGAAAAAAGGACCGTCTCCAGATAGCCCGAGTGCACCAGCGCCATGACCGACACAAACAGGCCGAGGAAACCGACCATCAACGCCAGGCGCCAGTTCAGGACCTGCCGCATGAATGGCCGGAAGGCACGTGCGAGCCAGTCCGCCAGCCACTGGTTAACGCGTTGCGACAACGCCGCCAGTCGCTTTTCCAGACGTGACACGCGCCGCGTTTCATGCGCCATGTGCGACGGCAGGATACACAGCGATTCCACCAGCGAGAAAAACAGGATGGCAATGGCGACCAGCGGCACCACGCGCATCAGGGCGCCCTCAGGGCCGGGCAGGAACAGCAGGGGCGCAAATGCCAGCGCCGTGGTCAGTACCGCAAATACCAGCGGCCGGGCCATTTCCCGCGCCCCGGATACGGCGGCCGTGCGGGCATCGCTGTTGCCCTGGCGGGTATGGATGGATTCGCCGACGATGATGGCGTCATCCACCACCACGCCCAGCACAAGAATGAAGGCAAACAGGGAAATGGTATTGATCGACTCCCCCGCCAGCGGCAGCAACGCCATGGCCCCCAGCATCGCCACCGGAATGCCCAGCGCCACCCAGAATGCCAGCCGCGGGCCAAGGAACAGGCACAGCATGATGGCCAGGATGGCCAGCCCCTGCACGGCAGAACTGCCCAGCAGCCCGGCCCGGTGACGGAAAGTGGCGGCATCGTCCTGCCACAGGTTGAGCTGCATGCCGTCAGGCAGCTCGCTGTCGGCCACCAGCGTGCGCACGGCATCGGCCACCGCCAGCACATGCTGGTCACCGACACGGTAAACGTCCAGCGCCAGTGCCGGCTGACCATCAAACCAGGCCGCCATGGCCGGCTGGGCAAAACCGTCATGCAGGCTGGCCACCGCCGACAGCGGCAACAGCCGGGCGGCATCATCCACCCGCACCGGAATGTCGAGGAAGTCACGCGGCTGGTTGCGTTCCTCGCCGGTCTCCAGCAGCAGCTCACCACCACTGCCGCGCAACGTGCCACTGCCACGTGCATCACTGGCCTGTGACACCGAGGCAGCCACTTCCGCCAGGGTCAGGTCAAAACGGTTGAGGTCGGCGCGTGACACCTGCAACGCCACTTCCCGCTCGGACAGGTTTTCGATATCCACCACTGACACCTGCTCGCTGGCAAGCAACGATTCGCGCAGGGCGAGCGCCTGCCGGTACAGCGACAGCGGATCATGGGAGCCGGACAGGATGACCCGGGCCACGCGATTGCGCACCACCAGTTCCGTCACCTGTGGCTTGCGCGCACCGGCAGGCAGGTTGTCGACGCGATCCACCAGCGAGCGCACGCGATCGAGTACGGTTCGCGTGTCGTAACCATCCGCCACGTCCACCTGCAAGTTGCAGCCGCCCTCGAACGCACGGGCCTGCAGTTCGGTCAGGCCCTCGGCACCGTAGAGGGCATTCTCGAGCGGCTTGCACAACAACCGCTCCGCCATCACCGGGGTCAGCTCAGGCTGTGCCACCGACACACTGATACGGTCCAGCGGCACGTTGGGCAGGGTTTCCTGACGCGTGTGCGGAATCGCATACAGGCCGGCAAACAGCAGGCTCAACATGAGCAGCCGGGCAATGGCATGATGATTGACGAACCAGCCGATCACTGAATTCATGGCAGCAGCGCACTCACCTGGTCATCCGGCATCCACGGGCGCTTGGCATTGACCAGCGTCCCTTCCAGCAGCCGCAACCCGCCTTCGAGCACGACTTCGTCGCCTTCGTTCAGGCCGCGGTCGATGAACACATACTCATCGTTGAGGTAGAGCACCGACACATGGCGCCGCTCCAGCCGGCCATCCCCATTGACCACCCAGACACGCTGGTCATGGCCAAGCACCGATTGCGGCAGTCGCGCCACCCGGGCCACCTCGCGCCCACTGATCTCCGCTTCCAGCCAGGTGCCCGGCTCCAGCGTGATATCACCGGCAGTGGCCGGCACCTGGGCCACCAGTGTCATCATCTGGTTGCGGTCCAGGCCGCCTTCACTGCGCACCAGCGCCCCCTGCCAACGGCGCATGTCGCCGGCATAACGCGCCCGCAGGGTCACCGGTACGGGCGACTCGAACACGCCGCCCTTGTCCGGCAATGGCAGTAACGCCAGCCAGCTTTCCGGCACCGGCAAGCGCACTTCCAGCAAGTCTGCGGAATACAGGCTGGCCACCAGCTGTCCGGCATTGACGACCTGGCCGCTGCGCACCGCCACTGACGACAGGCGACCATCGAACGGCGCACTGATACGGGTGCGGGCAAGTTCCAGTTCGGCACTTTCGAGGGCGGCTTCAGCAGCTTCAAGGCGAGTCCGGGCCTCGTGCAGATGCGGCACCAGGCGGGCGTAGGCGCTGGCATTCTTGCCATTGACCCGTTCCGCCACGCGCGCCTTTGCCTTGACCTCCTGCAGGTGCAGGTTGGCCGCACTGACATCGTTGCGACGCCGGGCCAGTGCCAGCTGGTAGTCTTCATCCGCCAGTACCAGCAGCTCGTCGCCCGCCTGAACCCGGCCGCCATCCACGAATGCCGCAGACAGGGATTCCACTGTGCCGGAGACCCGTGCCACCAGCGGTATCTGGCGCGCCGGCTGTGCTTCACCACGGGCCTGTATCAGCAACCGCTGACGATCATGGGTTACCGGGACGATATCCAGGGTGATGCGCGTCTGCTGTCGTTCCTTGTGGTGCGCCTGTGGCGCCAGCAGGTAGATCAGCGCAATAATCGCCGCAAACGCCAACGCCACGCCCAGCGTGATGCGCGTATGTCGTGCCAGCGTGATTTCCTTCATGCAACCTCCTGCTGCCGACGTGCATCGCTGCACAGTTGTTCAAGGATTCCTGCCCAGGCCGCCAGGGTGGCCGGTGCCAGCACGCCGCCGGGATCCACACCGCGGTCCACACGCAGCACAAGGCTGATGTGGTCATTGACCTGGGTGAAACCGTTGGATACCGGATACGCCGGGCTGCCTGGCCCGCAGATGTAGAAACTGTCCCCAGCGGCCAGCGCGTCCCCGGGTGACACCTGCCACTGGCCCAGGGCGCTGAACGACCCGACATACTGGCCGGGGCGGGCCAGGCGTGGATACAGCCAGTCCAGCAACCGCTGCCCCAGCCGCGCGACCCACACCGCCTGCAACCAGAGCCACCAGTGCTGGCCGGCTTTCAGTGCGGCACCGAGGGCCGCATGAACATCGGCGGGCGAGCAGTCCGGGCGCAGATGGATATACACACCACCGCTGCCGTTACCCTCACCCGCCACCGCCGGACGCATGTCCACCGGCACAAACCAGATGCCACCACTGTCCTTGCGGCACAGGCTTTTCATCACTGCGCGGTGCTGCGCCCAGAGCATTACCGCCGTCAGGGATACGCCGTGTCCATCAGCCCAGCACTGCAGGAGATCACGGCTGTTACGGTCCAGCACCCGGAACACCGGTTCTGCAACGGCATCATCGTCGCGGCCAGCCGGGTCATGCCGCCAGGCCGGCGCCGCAGCGACGGGGATTGAACGCCAGGGACGTGCGGCCAGCAGGCGTAACAGCGGCATGCGCTGCATGCGCGGGTTCAGCGGCGGTTCCGCGAAAGCAATATCGAGGAACCTGAATATCTGCCTCAACGCACTGCGACCGTCGTGCAACCGGTGGGGGATCAGCCAGGCGCGCTTTACCTCGCCATGGCCATCGATGATGGCCATGCGTATGGCATCGTCGACACCGTTGTTGACGCGGGCCTGGAACCAGCGGCCAATGGGACCGAGTACCGTCACAGCCGTGCCACCTCGATATAGGGAAGCCGGGCCGGCTCCAGAGAGGGACGCGGGTCGCCGCTGTAGCTGACCAGGAAATGCTCGCTCTCCAGCAGCTGGCGCCGAAACCCCTCAAGGGCCGCTGCCAGTGGATCACCGCGGAAGAATGCCAGCACCAGTGCCGCGCGCTCGGACCGGGCCTGGACCACCATCGGACGCAGCAGTGCCTGCAAACGCAGCGGGCAATCGTCCCGCACCAGCAGGGTGTGCACACTGCGGTAATCAATCACTCCGCCGCTGGGCGGCAGGGTAACCCCGCCCAGCAACCGTCCCCAGACGTTGTAGCCATGGCGCAACCACTCAGTGCCACGCGGATAGCGAAGTACGCGGGTCTGCTTGAACGGCTTCTGGTCCCAAAGACCCGCCATGGCCACCAGACGCGCGCCCTCGAACGCCAGCCAGTAATCCCCAATGTGCATGCCACGGAAATAACGGCCACCGTCACGCAGGGCGGCGAGGTCATAGCACGGAAAGTACTGCCGGCGCGGCCCGAGTGTATCAATCATCTCCTGCATCAAAGGCAGGTCGGCGGTTGTTGCACGACGCACCAGCAGCCCGTCACTGCGTGACTGGCGAAGCGGGGCAAACAACAGCGCGGTATCGATATGCCCGTCCGGGTAATAGGTCGGCAGGCCGGCGCGACCACTGCCCACCGTGCTCATGGATGCCTCATTGCCGGACAGGATAACGGTCTGCATCCATTCCCCGTCTGCCAGTATGCCGCGCAGCTTGCGGAACATGCGCACCAGCAACAGCGAGCCGCGCCAGGCCGGATCAATACGCAGGTCATGGGCATAGCGAATCGAACGGGGCTCGCCGTTCACAAACACACGACGGTATCCGATATTGAAGACCGCAATGACGTCCTCATCACCGTCGGGCAGTTGCGCCACCCACACGTCCGGTTGCTCGCAGGTCACTTCCGCGCCATCAAAAAACGCCGGTTCGCGCTCGAAGTTCAGCACCATGCGTCCTGGCTGGGGCGTGCGCCGCACCAGTGTCAGGATCGCTGCATCATCGGCGCGGTCCGCCGGTCGAATGATGACGCCGCTCACACCATTGCCTCAGCCACCGGCGACGGTGCAGCACCACCGGGCAATGCCACATCGCCACGCCAGAACGACAATGGCTCGACCTTGATATTGCCCTCGATCATCCCGCGTCGACGGCACTCATGCAGATAGAACTCGCGCATGTCGGCACTGGCACACAGCGACACCGGTGCCAGCTGGCCGAGATCACGCGCCACCCGGTAATGAAAATGGGCACTGAGCACATCCTCTGCCTGGGCCTGCATGCGGTGCTGCTCGGCGCTTGAAAGCCCCTGCTTTTCCAGCAGCAGGACATAGCCGGGCCGGCGCCCCTGGTCCGCCCGTTCCATCGCCACCAGGGACACGGGCACGCCATTTCCGGCGTTGCCCATCACCTCAAGCAGTTGCTGGGCCACGGCCGTGGACATCTTCTCACCCACCAGGTCGACGCCGTCCTCGCGCCCCAGGAAGCGCAGGCTGGGAACGCCATGGCAACTCTCACCCACTTCCAGGCAATCACCCATGCGATAACGCAGCAGGCCACTGCCGGTGGAAATCAGCGGAGCCACCTGCATGCCGTCACGCAACGCCCATGGCGCCACGATCGTGCCATCGTCCAGGTTCTCGAATTCATACACGTGGCTCTGGTAAGCCAACACATGCCTGCCCTGCCAGGGAATGGTGACGACACCCTCGGTCGCCCACAGGCCTTTACCCTGGAAACCGGCATTGGCAAAGCGATTACCCAGCTTTTCCGCCCACGGCGCCGCCGCCGCTGTGTCCCAGGCACTGACCAGCGCCATGCGTGGCCACAGGCGGGCCAGCAGTCCCGCCAGGTTATCGCCATCCCATTCCTGCAACAGTTGCGCCTGGCGGGGCTGGCGTGGGCACGGCAGGAAGCCCAGTTGCTCACGGCGGGCGCCCCAGTCGCCACTGCCGAGCACCGCAGCAAGTTCCTGGCGCCAGGCGCGCAGCTGGTCGTGCTGGGTCAGGGCAAAGGTCGGGCTCCATACCGACAGCATGGCCAGACGGCGGTCCGCCACCAGGTAGGCCAGCGTGGCAAAACTGGCTGCCTCGGAGGTTGGCGCCATGGACACGGCGTCCGGCACCGACTGGGTCAGGCCTGCCAGCAGTCGCTTGCCGAAGGACAGCAGCTTCAGGTCATCATTGAAGTCCGCCCCCTGTTGGGCACGCATGTCCGTAGGCAGCCAGGACATGGACCAGTAATGGGTGCCCCGGCCAAGGTCGGGAAACTGCCGGTACAAATCGGACAGCCACGGCGCGATGGCACTGTCCAGCTCATCCAGGAAAGCACGGGTATAGGGAATCCACTTGATTGCCGAGGTGCTGCCACTGGTGGGCTGGAAGCGCATCAGCGGTGAATCCACCAGCGCCCTGCCCTGGTCGCGCCAGTGGCCAATGTCGGCACGCCAGTGATCAAAGTCGGTGACCGGCAGGCGACGCTGGAATGCCTCCCACGAATCAATGCGGCCAACACGGTCTGCCACCCGGTGATGGCTTTCCAGCAATGTCTTCAACTTCAGCCGTTGCACCTTCTCCAGGTTCGACGCCTGCCGTGCGAAACGGCGGGCGCGACCCGCCACCGCCAGCCGCAACAGCCAGTGGCCACCACGCTGCGCCAGGTTCATTGTGCCCCCCGGGCAGAGGCCTCCGGCACGGTCAGGGGCGCAGGCAGGGTAGCCAGCTTGCGACGGGTCTGTGCGCGCTTGCGCATCAGCCGGAACACATAACGGAAGGCATCGCTGAAACCGGCACGGCCGACACAGGGCAGCTCATTGCCCCGCGCCCAGCCCGGATTGCGCTCCTCGAAAAATGCAATCTTCGGGTAACGGCGGCGCATGTCCTCCGTGATCTCGGCAACATCATCGCGCAGGAACTGGTAGCCATCGCCAAAGTCCAGCACCTTGCGCTCGCTGTCGTAACTGCCCGGAAACAGCATCTCGGCGTACTCCGCCGCCAGCGCCTCATAGTCTGAATAAGCGCCTTCCGGGTGCGGGTAAAAGCGGAAGAAATTGTTCGCCAGCAGCAGGTATGTCTTGTAGCCCTTGGAAATCAGCAGCCAGAACACCGGTGTCAACGGGTTGGCCAGAATCACGCGAACAAGCACCAGGAAGAATGTGGTCACCAGGGCGCGACTGCCCCAGTACTCCTTCTCGATGATGGTATCGCCGCTGAACACACCCTTGACCTTCCTGCCTCGCAGATGCAGGTCGAGTACGGCCACGGTTGAGAAACCGACGATATGGCGATCGCTGCGGCGCCGGATGACGATGACGCCGGTCTTCTTGCTCATGTCCTCCAGGAACGTGTCCAGGCTGGTGTTGCCGTAATACTTGCAAAAGATGTCGTACATCTCGCGGATGTCTTTCGGCGACATCCGGTTGATTGCCCGGTAACGACCATACACCCGGTTATCAATGGACTTCTGACTCATGGCGCAACCCCTTGCGTTGTTGTTATTGCTGTCAGGGGTGGCAAGTATCGGCCGGCATGGCACGCGCTTCATGTCAGGTTACGGCATGTTTTTGTTCATTTACGACAACGCCTACTACGTCCTACCTAACTGTGAATTACCGCTAAATGTGTACATCCATACACACAAATGTCTTGTTAGAATCGAGGAGAAAGCTGCACAGAATCTGGAACAATCGTGCAGGTAGAAAAAGAAGAAAAACAATAAAAACGCGTATTTGGGGAGTTTGACGCTGCCATGAACGCCTTTCAAAGCCTGTTTTCGGAGCTTCCCTCCATTTCAATGGAGTACGTACGTACACTTCTTGATCAGGCAGAAGCCCGGAATCTCGACAGCACCGCCATACTTTCGGCTGGTGCCGTTGCGCCACAGAAACTGGGCCATCCACACAACCGTGTATCCATCAACCAGTTCCTCGACATGCTGCACGCTACCGACATGGCGAGCGCCGATGAGAACTGGGCACTGGAGTGCGGCCGGGCCCTGGGCCTGTCCGAACATTCCCTGGTTGCCATGCCCCTGATCTGCGGTGACGACGCCATGACGCTGGCCGACAACGGCCTTTCCATGATCAGCCTGCGGCTGCCGCTGTTCCGCCTCAAGGCCAGCAAGCTGGATGCGGACCTGCGCGTGGTGATGGAGCCGCTGTGGGATCATCATGACGGCATGGTCCGGGCGCTGGATATCATCATCGGCACCCTGGACCGTTTCATTTCCCAGCTCAGCAAGGACTACACCATCAGCCTTGGCCCCCACCAGGCGCGCGATGCCGAGCGGCTGGCCAATGCCCTGCACCAGCAGGTGCGCTGCGATGAAAAGGAGCTGGCCCTGCAGATTCACGGATTTGCAGACGGCAACTTTCTGCCCGGCCCGTTACGCGACCCGGGCAATCGGGCGGCACTGAGCGCCAACGTCCAGCAGACCCTGCTGCTGATACGGCGCTACATCATGTGCGACCCGGGACGCGCCTGCACACCGGAGCGCGTGGCCGAGCGGATTGGCACCACCACCCGCACACTGAACCGGTACCTGAGCAGCGCCGGACAATCCTTTTCCAAGTTGCGCAATGAAGTGCGCACGGCCCGCGGCAAACATTTCCTGCGCCACTCCAGCATGCCCATCATCGAAATTGCCGACCGCCTTGGTTACAGCGACCAGGCCAGTTTCAGCAAGGCGTTTCGCAACTGGACCGGACAGACACCTGGCGACTACCGCCGCACCAGCCGACTGCGCACACCGGATAAACCGGACAGCCCACCGCCAGCTGACACTGCCGGCGAGGACAGCGCCGCTGCAGGCTGACAGCGGGCTTTTGTAAGGGCAAAAAAAAGGGGCCAGAGGCCCCTTTTTTGAACGTTCTGATTCCCGGGAATCAGACGTGCGTTACTTCCTGGATCTGCTTCATCAGGGCAACCTGGTCCGCAGACGGCTGCGCAGTCTGCAGCGCCATCAGTTTGCTCATGTCACCTTCGATCTTGATCTGGCCGGTCATGAAACCCTGCATACCAGCAGACTGGTCGTTATCGATGAAGATGCGGTGAGCCAGGTCCACAGGCAGGATCATGGTGGTCGGGGCGGAAGAATGGTGCCCTTCCTCGATCATCCCGGCTACCAAGGACATTTGCTTGTCGCCATCGTCGGTGTCGGTAACGGTGATGTTGATCACCAGGTCGTGCAGCGCCGCAGGGGCTTCGATGTCGCCAGCAGCATCACGCAGCTCTTTTACCTTGGCAAACCAATCGGCGGACATAAACTTGTGGCTCATCAGGATTCTCCTCACTGTTTTTGTCGAGCTTCGAGGCCCGGTAGCGCGCGCATGGCGCGGCCCGCTATTTAAACGAGCGTTCGAAACGAACCTCACCATATATAATGGGCATCAGCATGGCAATAGCCGGAAAGACCGCCGCGCGCAGCTCCCTGTCAATCCGGCCGGCGCCGCGCCATTGCTGGCTTACAGACAAAAAAAGCGCCGTCGAAACGGCGCTTTTTTCATCAGCCGGTAACCGGCCTCGTCAGATGTCGTAACCCCGCTCTTCATGGAGCACGATATCCAGACCCTGGGTCTCTTCTTCCTGGCTGACACGCAGTGCGGCGAACAGCCCCACCAGCTTGAGCAGCACCCAGGTGATGACCGCGGTATAGGCAATGGTTGCCATAACGCCAACAAACTGCACCCAGACCTGGTCGGCCATGGTGAAGCTGTCCTCGGCGAAACCAAAACCGGAAAACGCGCCCAGCTCGGAGGATGCGAACACACCCGCCAGCATCGTGCCGAGCATGCCGCCAATGCCGTGCACCGGAAAGACATCCAGGGAGTCATCAATCTTCAGCACCTGCTTGACCACGATGACCATGTAGAAACAGATCACGCCGGCCAGCGTGCCAATCACCAGTGCACCACCCGGGCCGACAAACCCGGACGCCGGCGTGATGGTACCCAGTCCCGCCACCATGCCGGTGGCAATACCCAGGGCCGATGGTTTGCCGAACTTTTTCCACTCCATGAAAATCCAGGACAACGAACCCGCTGCCGCTGAAATATGGGTGACCAGCATGGCCATGGCCGCGTCACCATTGGCGGCAACCGCCGAGCCACCATTGAAACCGAACCAGCCGACCCAGAGCATGCCGGCACCGGTGACCGTCATGGTCATGTTATGCGGTTTCATGGCCGTGCCGGGGAAACCGTCCCGGTTACCCAGCACCATGGCAGCCACCAGCGCAGCCACACCTGCGGTGATATGCACCACAGTGCCGCCGGCAAAGTCATACAGACCCATTTCGGCGAGCCAACCGCCACCCCAGACCCAGTGACACACCGGCACATACACCGCCAGCACCCACAGCACACTGAACGCCAGCATCGGGCCGAAGCGCATGCGCTCGGCAAAGGCGCCGACAATCAGGGCCGGCGTGATAATGGCGAAGGTCATCTGGAACAGGGCAAACGATACCTCGGGAATACTGCCCGACAGGCTGTCCTTGCCCATGCCGCTGAACAGCACGCTGTCCAGGCCGCCGATCCAGCTGTTCCAGGCACCACCGTCGGTGAACGCCAGCGAGTAGCCAGCCACCAGCCAGACCACAGACACAGCACAGGTAATGGCAAAGCACTGCATCAACACGGACAACACATTGCGGTTACGCACCAGGCCGCCGTAGAACAGGCTCAGCCCGGGAATGGTCATGAACAATACCAGCGCCGTGGCTGTCAGGATCCAGGCGGTATCGCCGGTATCCGGGCCCGCGGCCGAGGCAATGGAAGGCAGTCCCAGCAATGCCGGGATAAGCAGTTTCTTCATGGTTTCCCCCTGGTCTTAGATAGCTTCTCCACCGGTCTCACCGGTGCGAATTCGAATCACCTGCTCGAGCGCCGAGACGAAAATCTTGCCATCGCCAATCTTGCCGGTGCCGGCGGCCTTCATGATCGCCTCGATGGCGTCATCCAGCTGCTCGTCACGCACGGCAAGCTCCAGCTTCATCTTCGGCACGAAATCCACCACGTATTCGGCGCCCCGGTAGAGCTCTGTATGGCCCTTCTGGCGACCGAAGCCTTTGACTTCAGTGATGGTCAGGCCCTGGATACCGATTTCGGCAAGGGCATCCCGGACGTCGTCCAGTTTGAACGGCTTCACTACCGCTGTGATCATCTTCATGAAAAGGTCTCCTGGTCCTCGCTGCACCGGCACAGGTCATTGCCGGCGTCATGCACCGGCAAAGGGCATGCAGGAATAAGGCCAACCCGGAAAGTCCCGTGGAATGGGCGTTACAGTGACCAACAGACAGCAGAATGCAGCAATCCGCACCATTTATGTGCAATCGCGGACGCTGACTGCATTATTTTGATGCAGCCTTGTGCGCCAGGACGGGTCATTGATCGAGGCGACAGGCCTCAGTAGAGGAAGTTGAACATCCGGCGGCGGTACTCGCTGGCCAGGGGGTCGCCCTTGGGCAGGCAGTCGAACACCTTCAGCAAGGCGGCGCGGGCAGCGCCATCACGGAAATCCCGGTGTTGCCGAAGCAGTTGCAGCAGCGCCTCCAGGGCCGGCTCGAACTGGCCCGCGGCAGCCGCCCGCAGCCCGTAGGCATGCAGGGTCTCGGGCGTGGCATCCGGGCCCAGGCGTGCGGCCAATGCAGACAATGGCTCTGCGGCAGCCTCCCCCACCTCTTCCAGCAAAGCGAAACGGTTTCGGAACGGCCGCAACTCCGGCACATCTTCAGCCACCTCGGCGAGCGTGGACTGCGCCTCGTCCAGACGCCCTTCGCCGAGCAGGAACTCCACCAGCACGGCACGCAGTCGGTGCTGGTCCGGCTCGTGGGCCAGCGCCTGACGCAGCGCCTGCTCCGCCCGGGCGCCCTGCCCCTGTGAAATGGCCAGCTGCAGTTGCTCGATAAAGGCGTCCAGCTGCTCTTCCTGGCTGCCTTCGCCCTGCCCCAGTACCGGCTCCAGCCAGCGGCGGATCTCGGCCTCCGGGTGTGCGCCGGTCAGCTCACTGACCAGCTTGCCCTGGTACACCAGCTTCAGGGTGGGCAGGCTGCGCACCCCGAACTGGGCGGCAATGGCCTGCTGCTCGTCGGCGTTGACCTTTGCCAGCAGCAGGCGCCCTGATTCGGCCTGGACGATGCGGGCCAGAATCGGTGCCAGTTGCTTGCACGGCTCGCACCAGTCTGCCCAGAAGTCGAGGATCACCGGTACCTGCATGGATGCTTCCAGCACCTGCTGCACGTTGGCTTCAGTGACGTCGATAATGGCTTGGTTGGCGGCCATGGGGATTCTCTCCGCAATCAGTGGAATGGCAAGCATGGAGCCGCTTGGGCGCGACTCCCTGGTCGCGCGCCAGTGTACATCGAAGCAGCCGATTCACACAGTGTCCACGGCACGCCTGTACAGTGGTAACGTAACCTTGAAGGGTAAGACACCCGCTCCGCATGCCGGATTTTCGCGCCGGCACGGCCACTGGGCCGGCGGACTCTCGGCAAAGGAGACGCACCATGTCTGTTCTCGTTGCACTATTGCTCGTTGTACTGGTCATCATGGCCAGCATCTACCTGCAGCTGCCGCTGCTGGCCGGCAGTCTCGCCGTCGCCGGTGGCTGGCTGCTGGCCGGTGCTTTCGCGCCGGCGCTCTACTCACCCTGGCTCTGGATTCCTGCGCTGGTCGTCATGGTCGGCTTCAACCTCGCGCCTGTGCGCCGTCGCCTGATCAGCGCGCCGGTGTTTGCGGCCCTGGGCAAGGCAATGCCGAGCATGAGCGCCACCGAGCGCGAAGCACTGGAAGCCGGTACCACCTGGTGGGACAAGGACCTGTTCTGCGGCAAGCCGGACTGGAGCAGCTTCAATGAGGTTCAGCTGCCCACGCTGACCGATGAGGAACAGTCGTTTCTCGACAATGAAGTGGCCCAGCTGTGCGCCATGCTGGACGAATGGGATATCCACCACTACCGCAAGGACCTGCCGGAAGAAGCCTGGCAGTTCCTCAAGGACAAGGGCTTCTTTTCCCTGATCATTCCCAAGGAGTTTGGTGGCAAGGACTTCTCGCCCTATGCGCAGAGCCGCATCATGAGCAAGATCGCCACCCGGTCCATTACCGCAGCGGTCACGGCCATGGTGCCCAACTCCCTCGGTCCCGGTGAACTGCTGATGAAGTACGGCACCGACGAGCAGAAGCAGCAATGGCTGCCGGGTCTCGCCAAAGGTACCGACATTCCCTGTTTCGGTCTCACCGGTCCCGAGGCCGGCTCCGATGCCGGCGCCATTCCCGATCTTGGCGTGGTGTGCAAGGGCACGCACGATGGCAAGGAAGTTGTTGGCATCCGTCTCAACTTCAGCAAGCGCTGGATCACCCTGGCACCGGTCGCCACGGTGGTGGGCCTGGCCTTCCAGCTGCGGGACCCGGACGGCCTGCTCGGTGATGACAGCATCAGCGATTACGGTATTACCTGCGCGCTGATCCCCGCCGACCACGACGGCGTGGAGATTGGCCGACGTCACTACCCTGGTTCGCCGTTCATGAACGGCCCCATTACCGGCAAGGACGTGTTCATCCCGGCAGACTGGATCATTGGCGGCCCGAAAATGGCCGGCAAGGGCTGGCGCATGCTGATTGAGTGCCTGGGTGCCGGCCGGGGCGTGTCACTGCCGGCGCTGGCCACCGCCAGCGGTGAGGTGGGCTACCGCATGGTGGGCGCATTCTCCCGTATCCGCCGCCAGTTCAAGACCGAAGTGGGCAAGTTCGAAGGTGTCCAGGAAGCCACCGCGCAGATTGCCTCACAGGCCTATACCCTGGAAGCCATGCGCCACCTGGTGACAAAGAGTCTGGAAACAGGCACACCCTCGGTGATTTCTGCCATGGCCAAATACCACGCCACCGAAATGATGCGCACGGTCATCAACCACGGCATGGACGTGGCCGGTGGGCGGGCCATCCAGCTCGGTCCGCGCAACTTCATGGCACTGCCCTACCAGAGCGTGCCCATCGCCATCACGGTGGAAGGCGCAAACATCCTGACCCGGTCACTGATGATCTTTGGTCAGGGCGCCATGCGTTGCCACCCGTACCTGTTCGACGAACTGGAAGCGATCCAGGACAGCGACAGCGCACGCGGTCTGAAGACATTCGACAAACTGTTCTTTGCCCACGCCGGCTATACCATCAGCCGCACCCTGCGCGCCCTGGTGATGGGCCTCAGCGGTGCGCGCCTGGCGGCGGCCCCCGCCTCTGCCAGTGATTTCAGCAAACCCTGGTACCAGCAGGTGGATCGCATGAGTGCTGCCCTGTCGGCCACCGCCGACGTGGCCCTGGCGTTCCTGGGCGGCGACCTGAAGCGTCGTGAACTGCTCAGTGCCCGCCTCGGCGATGTGCACAGCCAGCTGTTCATTGCCTGCAGCATTCTCAAGTACCACGAAAACCAGCCACGCAGCCGGGCCGAGGATGCGCACGCCACCATCGCCGTGCAGCAAGCACTGTACAGCGCCCAGGAAGCGTTCTACGACTTCTTCGACAACTTCCCCGCCCGTGCAGTGGCCTTGTTGCTCAAGCGGGTCACATTCCCGTTCGGGCGCAGTCTGAAGAAGCCGGACGACGACCTGATCCGCGAAGTCGGCGACCTGGTCATGGAAGACAGTCCGGTGCGCCAGGCGTTCGGCAAGTTCGTCTATATCGACCTGGACCCGGAAGACGCCATGGGCCGGGTGGAAAGCACGTACCAGATGCTGCTGGAAGTAGAGCCGCAGTGGAATGCGTTCCTGCACGCCCTGGATCGCGGCAAGCTTGACGGTGATGACATCGATGCACGCCTGGCCAGCGCCGTGGAAAAAGGCGTTATCAGCGAAAGCGATGTTGCCCGCCTGAAAGCCTATGACGAGCGACGCTACGATGCCCTGCTTACCGACGCGTTCGAGAAAGCGTTCTTCGAAGCCGCTTCGGTGGACAGGGATGCCGCCTGAAGCGCCGGCGCATGAAAAAGGGGCCTCCGGCCCCTTTTTTTTGCATACGCCTAACGGGTATCGTTGCAGCCCGTGCCACTTACCCGTCGTCAGGCCGGGCGAACACCCAGCGCCGCCAGCAGTTTTTCCATGGGGCAGAAACCGGTGAACGCGGATTGCAACAGGTTGAGGCCGACAAACGCCGTGAAACCGTGCCAGTAAGGGTGATGCAGGTAGCCAAGAGCCAGCGACAGCAATATGAAAGAGCCGGCGATGGCGCGGATATACTGTTCCATGACCATGATGATTCTCCTGTGCGGGTGCAGCTTTTCGGGATACAGGGGCTGCAGGCCAACAATCCGGCTTTCGTGTCCATTGCTCCTTGATCTGTATCAATAACGTAACCGACGCCGGTTTTTCACGGTTCCCTGACAGCGAGGCGCCGAGCCTTTGATGATGAAAAGAGCCTTGCTTGTATCGCTGGTTGCGCTGGCATGCAGCGCCTGCGCAACCAACATGACACCGGGAGATCCCATGGCCGCTGATCAACCCGCCGCCACCCTGCACAGCTGGCAGCCGGATACGGTACCGCGGGCCGTCGTCATTGCCCTGCACAGCCACGGCGACTACCACGCCGCGTTTAATCATGTGGCGCCCTGGTTTGCCGAGCGTGGCATTGCCGTCTACAGCTACGACCAGGCCGGTTTCGGCAAACGCGCCAATCCGGGGCGCTGGCCCGGCCATGAGCAGCTGGAACAGGATCTGTCCGCAAGCATTGATGCCATTCGCAAACATTATGACGTGCCACTTTTCCTGCTCGGCGAGAGCCTCGGTGGTGCGGTTGCCATCAATGTCGCCAGCCAGCGTCCTCGCGGAGACATTGACGGCCTGATCCTGGCGGCGCCGGCTATCCGCGAAGGCATTCCTTTTCGCCTTGGCTGGAATGCCCTGATTGGCACCGCTGCCACGATGGCACCCGGTTACACCCTGCGGGTTGAGCGGGACGCCGATGATCCCCGCTTCCACGGGGCCAGTGCCCGGCGCCTGGCCAATGATCCGCATGTGCACCGGGAGGTGCGGATGGATGCCTATTGGGGCCTGATCAAACTGGCGGACCGGGCAAGCCGGCGCATCCGTGACGTGCAACAACCGACCCTGCTGATGTACGGCGGACGTGACACCTCGGTACCCGCGGAGTCCATTCGACGCGGCATGCGCCACGTACAGGAAAACACGGACATCACCTACCGCTACTACCCGCAGGGCATCCACCTGCTGTTGCAGAGCGCTGCCTGGGAGACATATCTCACCCAGATCGAACATTGGCTCAGTGAGCAACTGCAGCCAGCATCGGTGCGGGCCACAGGGGCCGCGCGTGTACCGCTGCATCAGGCCGCCGCAATGTAACAGCGTGCAACGCTTACTCCCTGTTTTGTCACCGGCCGATACATACGGAAATGCTTCAGCAAACTGTGACACACCTCACACACAATTCAGGTACTGACGTCCCTGACCGGTCGGTCGATCCTTGGATCATCACCCAGTTCAAGGAGACAAGGGATGTCATCCCCCGCTTTATCACGCTGGCTCGCGATGCCGCTGGTGGCACTCTGCGCAGCCGCGCATGCGTCCAATGATGCTGTCAACGAGTCCTATGTGTCGGGCATGGCTCTGTTCATCGAAACCGGCGACGACCGCAACAGCGACGACGGTCTCGGTGTACGCGGCCTGTACGGCAAGCACCTGCGCGACGGCTGGTTTCTGGAGCTGGGCGGCTACGCTGCCACCATCGAGACCGGCGGCGGCGGTACGGACACCTATACCTACGGACTGGGCGCCGACCTCGCCTATCGCTTCGGCAACCGCGAAGGGCTGACACCTTTCCTGCTTGCCGGTGCCGGCATGTCATACAACGACATCGAAGCCGACGGGCGTGACGACACATCCGGCTACGTCAATGCGGGCGCGGGCGTGCTGAGCGGACGACTGTTTGGCACGCAGCTGCGTGCCCGCGCCGAAGCGCGCTATGTGCGCGACAACTACAGTGACGACCTGGAAGACATCCATATCGGTATCGGCCTGGAAATGCCCCTGGGCCGGGTACCCGAGCGCGTGGTGGAAAAGCAGGTCGTCATCACCGATACCCGGGAAGTACCAGTCAATGAGAAGGATTCCGACAACGACAGCGTGCCGGACAGTCGCGATGACTGCCCCGGCACCCTCGACGGCGCCCGCGTGGATGCCCGTGGCTGCCTGATCGGCAACCAGGTCCTGACCCTGCGTTCGGTCAACTTCGTTTCCGGTTCAGCGCAGCTGCTGAAGAGTTCTGAGGTAACACTGGTTAGCGTGGCAACCGCGCTGGAACAACAACCGGACCTGCTTCTGTCCATCAACGGACACACCGACAGCCAGGGCACCGACGAAGCCAACCTGGTTCTGTCCCAACAGCGTGCCAACAGTGTTCGCGATTTCCTGATCGCCCAGGGCATTGATGCTGCGCGCCTTCAGGCTAGGGGCTTTGGTGAACAACGGCCGGTGGCTGACAACAACACCCGGGAAGGACGTGCCATGAACCGGCGGGTCGAATTTGAACTGGATTCACAGGGAGAGTAACCATGCGCGCAAATAACCCCAAAGGCCTGGTAATCCTGCCGCTGCTGGCTGTTCTGGCGCTCGCCGGCTGCCGCGCTGACGATGCGACGCCGGAAACCGATACCCGGGTGGACAGCCGCACCCTGTTTGACGACGGCGACGGTATACCGCCGCGCGATGACAACTGCCCGCGCCAGGCAAATGCCGAGCAGAACGACATTGACGGCGATGGCATCGGCGATGCCTGTGACCCTGACCTGGATGGCGATGACGTGCCCAACAGTGACGACAACTGCATGCGCCAACCCAACCCGAACCAGAATGACAGCGATGGCGACGGTGTCGGCGACCTGTGTGACATGAACAGTGACCAGGACGGTGACGGCATCGACGACGGTGTCGACAATTGCCCCGCCATCAGCAACGTGGACCAGCGCGACCTGGACCGCGACGGCATTGGCGATCCCTGTGACGAGGACCGCGACGGCGACGGTGTCGCCAATTCAGCGGACAACTGCCCTGACACCGCCAATGCCGGTCAGGCTGATGCCGACGGGGATGGCATCGGCGACCGCTGTGATCCTGACCAGGACGGCGACACTGTTGACGATGACCAGGATAACTGCCCGCTGGTGGCCAACCCTGACCAGCAGGACACTGACAACGACGGCGCCGGTGACCGCTGTGACGAGGATGCCGACAACGACAGCGTCAGCAACGAAGAAGACAACTGCCCACTGGTGGCCAATACCCGTCAGCATGACATTGACGGTGACGGCATCGGTGATGCCTGCGACAGTGACCAGGATGGCGATGATGTCGCTGACGATACCGACAACTGCCCGCTGGTGAGCAATCCGGAGCAAGCTGACAGTGATGGCGACGGTATCGGCGATGCCTGTGCCGATGACCGCGATGGTGATGGCATCAACAACGACGCTGATAATTGCCCGCTGACTGCCAATCCCCTGCAGACGGATACTGACGGCGACGGCATTGGTGATCTGTGTGAGGATGACACCGACGGAGATGGCGTGCCGGATGAAGACGACAACTGTCCGCTGGCGGCCAATGCCGGCCAGGAAGACAGCGACGGTGACGGTGTCGGGGATGTCTGTGATGCCAGCTTTTCCTGCAACTCGGACACCTTCTACCAGTCACTGACGGCCAGCGGTGGCGCAACCGCCGATGGCGGCGTGGAAGGCATCTGCCTGCTGTGCAGCAGCGAGAATGTGCCCGCCGTGATCGACGACGATAACAGCACCGCAGCGTCAATGCAGGGAGCGGCCAGCATCGCACTACTGCCTGGCGAACAGGCCGGTTATGCCTTCATACAGGCCAACCTGCCAGCACCGCTGGGTGAAAACCAGACCGCCGGCTTCGTTCTCAGCAACCAGGCGGACACCCTGTCAGCAGAGCTGCTCGCCGATAATATCCGTCTGCGTCTGCTGCGCGACGGTGAGACCGTCACCGAGGCAACCAGCGGCGGCGCCATCAATCTGGACGTGCTGTCTGTCAGCGACCTGTCTGGCGCAGGCAACGCACAGTACCTGGTGTCACTGGACAGCAGCGAAACCTTCGATGCAGTGCGCATTGAATACGGCAGCGCCGTGTCAGCACTGGGTACCCTGCGCGTGCACGATGCCTGCACAGGACCGACACAGGCGCCCTGAAACGGCTGGCCTGACTCAGGAGGTGGTGTTACCGCCACCTTCCGGATGCCCGCGATCCTGTTCTTCAAGGTCGCGGGTAACCGCGTCAGGGTCGCGCGTATTGCGGGTCAGCAACGCATAGGCGGCCGGCACGACCAGCATAGTGAACAGGGTCGCCACCACGATACCGAAGACAATGACGACACCCAGGACCTGTCGCGTTTCTGCGCCGGCACCGAATGACACCAGCAAAGGCACAGCTCCCGCAGCCGTAGTAATTGCGGTCATCAGTACCGGGCGCAGGCGCACGCGAGCGGCTTCCTGAAGTGCGTCCTCGAAGGATCGTCCCCGGGCCCGCAATTGGTTGGCAAATTCCACGATCAGGATGCCGTTCTTTGCGGCCAGGCCGATCAGCATGATCAGGCCGATCTGGGAATACAGGTTCAGGCTGTTGCCGGTGACCAGCAGTCCGAGCACCCCACCTGCCAGTGCCAACGGCACCGTAAGCATGATCACAAACGGGTGAACAAAGCTTTCGAACTGCGCCGCCAGCACCAGGTACGTCACCATCAACCCGAGCAGGAAGACGAACAGCAGCGATGACGACCCCAGGCGGAAGTCACGGGACTGCCCCTTGTAATCCACCACCGCTGTATCCGGAAGCTCCTCGCGCACCAGGCCCTCCAGATAGCCCAGCGCCTCGCCCAGCGAATAGCCGTCAGCCAGGTTGGCTTCCAGAGTGAGCGCACGCACGCGGTTGTACCGGTTCAGTGTTTTGGGTGCCGCGACAGCCTTGATCGTCACCAGGTTCGAGAGCGGCACCAGGGTACCGCTGGATGCGCGCACATAGATGTTTTCCACACTGTCTGGTGAACGCTGCATGTCTCGCTCACCCTCAACAATCACATCATATTCCTCGCCGCGATCCAGGAAGGTCGTGATACGGCGCGAGCCGAGCATGGTCTCCAGCGTCCTGCCAATGTTCTCCACCGACACGCCGAGGTCGGCTGCACGCTGGTAATCGATAAAGATATCAAGCTGCGGTTTGGTTTCCTTGTAATCGAAATCCACGCCCAGCAGGTTGGGGTTCTCTTCGGTAATGCGGCTGGCCAGTGTGTCACGCCACTGGGCCAGCTCTTCGTAGGTGCCGCCGCCGATGACAAACTGCACCGGCTTCTGGATCGACGAACCAAAGCCCTGTCGCATGACAGGAAACGCACGCACGCCCGGCAGATCCGAGAGATCAGCGCGTATATTGTCCATGATGGCAAAGCCGGAACGGCGTTCGGACCAGTCGCTCAGCACGCAGATGACAATGCCACTGTTGAACGAGGACAGGTTGCCGAAGGCCCGGGGCGCCCGCACCAGCAAACGGGTTATTTCACCGTTGTCCACATAGGGCATCATGCGCCGTTCAATCTCGTCCATGTAGTCTTCCATGTATTGGTAACTGGCACCCTCCGGCCCGTTCACCAGCACAAAGAAGGCGCCGCGGTCCTCGCGCGGGGCATACTCGGACGGCACCCACTGGAAGATCGCCCAGGCCAGGGCAAGCACCAGCAGGAAGCCGCCCGCCACCAGTTTCAGGTGGGCCAGGCACCACGCCAGCACCGCGGCATAACGCCGCTGCAGCCTGGAAAACGTGGCATCCACCAGGCGTACGGCGGCGCTGTCATCACTTTCCCGGTTGAGCACTTTGGACGCGAGCATCGGTGACAGGGTCAATGCCACCAGTGACGAGAAGCCCACGGCCGCCGCCATGGTCAGGGCAAACTCAGAAAACAGGCGTCCCACGTCCCCTTGCAGGAACGCGATCGGAACGAATACGGCAATCAGCACCAGTGTCGTGGCAATTACGGCAAAGCCGACCTGCCGGGCGCCCCGGTAGGCGGCAAGCAAAGGGGGCTCGCCGTATTCATGCATGCGCCGGACAATGTTTTCCAGCACCACGATGGCATCGTCCACCACCAGGCCGATGGCCAGCACCAGCGCCAGCAAGGTAAACAGGTTGACCGAGAAACCCAGCGCGTACAGGACCAGGAAAGTGGCCACAATGGATACCGGCACGGTCACCGCAGGCACCAGCATGGCACGCATGCTGCCAAGGAACAGGTAGATCACCAGCACCACCAGGACAATGGCGATGCCCAGTGTCTTGTACACCTCGCTGATGGCATTCTCCACGAACACGGACGTGTCGTAGCTCTGCCGCAGGGCAATACCGTCCGGCAATATGCGGTTCACTTCATCCATCTCCGCCTTTGCCGCCCGGGCAACATCGATAATGTTGGCGGTGGACTGGCGTACGATCCCGATACCCACCATGGGCACCCCGTTGCCCCGGAAGAAGGTACGCAGCTCCTCCACCCCCAGCTCCACCCGGGCCACGTCCGCCAGCCGGACCAGGTAGCCATTGCTGCCACGCCCGATCACCAGCCCGGCAAAATCATCCACGCTACGGAAGGCACGCTCCACCCGTACGGTGAACTGGCGTGTCTCCGACTCGACGCTGCCGGCCGGCAGTTCCACATTCTGCTGGCGCAGGGCCTGCTCGATGTCATTGACGGTGAGGCCGCGGGCGGCGAGCGCCTTGCGATCCAGCCACACACGCATGGCATAGGATTGCCCGCCGCCAACCCGTACGCGGGCCACACCATCCAGCACCGAAAACCGGTCGACAAGATAGCGCTCGGCATAATCGGTCAGCTCCGGCACCGTCATGCCCTCGCCCGCCAGGTTCAGCCACATGATGACGTCATCATTGGCATCCACCTTCTGGATCTCCGGCGGGTCCGCTTCCACGGGCAGGTTATCGGCAATGCGCGAGACCCGGTCACGGATATCGTTGGCCGCTGCCTCCACGTCACGGCCCACGGCAAACTCGATGGTGATGTTCGACTCACCATCCTCACTCACCGACTCGATGAACTCGATGCCCTCGACACCGGCAATGCGTTCCTCGATGACTTCGGTAATACGGCTTTCCACCACGGCCGCAGAGGCACCCGGATAGGTGGTCTCAATCGACACCACCGGCGGATCAATGTCGGGGTACTCACGCAGGGGCAACCTGTCGAAAGCCACCAAACCGAATGCCAGCAACAGCAGCGACAATACACTGGCAAGCACCGGTCGCTTGACGGAGACATCAGACAGGAGCATCAACGTATCTCCGCAGCGCGAATGATGTCCGGAATCGATTCGCCGTCCTTGCGCTCACGCGGACTCACCGCCGCACCGTCACGGACCTTCTGGTGCCCATGGGTTACCACCTGGTCGCCCTGATCAAGCCCGGACAGGATTTCCACCAGCCCCGGCTGCCGTGCACCTACCTGCACCGCCACCTTCTTTACCGACGTGCCCACCGACGTTTGCGCGTCGCCGCGGACCACACGAAACACATAGGTGCTGTCGCCCTCGGCCAGCACCGCTTCTTCCGGCACCACCAGGGCATCGCGCGGATTGCTCAGCAGTGTCACGGTCATCAGCAAGCCGGGGCGCAGCAGGTGCGTCGGGTTCTCGATCAGCGCGCGTACCACCACCGTGCGCGATACCGGGTCCACGCGACTGTCCACCGCCGCCACCTCGCCCGAGAAAGGCTGCTCCGGGTACGCGCGGGCCATAGCCTCGATGGCCAGTCCCGGTTCCAGATGCGGCAGGAACACAGATGGGACAGTGAAATCCAGCTTCATGACGCTGTCGTCGTCCAGGGTGGTGATCAACTCACCGGGACTGACCAGTGCGCCGGGACTGATCTGGCGCAACCCCACCACGCCAGCGAACGGCGCGGTAATGACCCGGTCGCCCAGGCGCGACTCGATGGCTGTCAGTCGGGCTTCGGCGGTCTTGTAGGCGCGGCGCTGTTCGTCCAGCTGCGCCTGGGAGGCGGACCCCTGGCGGGCCAGTGAACGGACCCGCTCCAGCTGGCGCGCAGATTCATCCCGGTCCACCAGCGCCTCCTGCAACAGGGCCTGCTCCTCGGCACTGGTCATTTCCACCAGTAACTGTCCCGCCTCGACACGCTGGTTGTCGGTGAAATGCACCCGGCTGACCTTTTCCGCCACCAGCGCCGTCAGGGTCACGGATTCATTGGCGCGCAATGTTCCCAGTGCCTCCACCGGGTCCACCAGGGACGCCTGGCGCACCGGCTCGACGATCACCTGCGGCGCCTGTGCTGCCTGAACCACCGTCGACACCAGAAGCGCCGCCATTAGCAGTGTGTACCTGAGCATGGTTACCCCCGTTTACCAGTGCCCCGATAGTACACCAGGGCCGTGCAGACAGGGTGAGTGGCAGCCCCACAAACTGCTACACTGCGCGCGCTGCCAACCGGAGTCCTGAATGTCCCTGATCAACCTGCGCAACATCCACCTCAGTTTCGGTGCTGATCCGCTGTTCGATGACCTGTCGCTGGCCATCGAGCCGGGCGAGCGCCTGTGCCTGGTGGGCCGCAACGGCACCGGGAAGTCCACCCTGATGAAACTGATTGCCGGCGAAATACAGGCAGACGACGGCGACATCGAGTGCCGGCAGGGTCTGCGTGTGGCCCGCCTGGTGCAGGACGTGCCGGCTGACACCCACGGCAGCGTTTTTGACGTGGTGGCGGCGGGCCTGGGCAAGGAAGGGGAACTGCTGACACGCTTTACCAGCCTCAGCCAGCAGCTGGACGGCGCTGACGAGCAGACACTGGCACAGTTCGAAGCAGTGCAGCAGCAGATCGAGGCCGCCGGCGCCTGGGACGTGTCCCAGCGCGTCGATACCGTGCTCTCGCGCCTGTCCCTGGATGGCAGCCAGTCATTCGCCGGTCTCTCCGGTGGCATGAAACGGCGCGTGCTGCTGGCCCAGGCGCTGGTGCAGGCCCCCGACCTGCTGTTGCTGGACGAGCCCACCAACCACCTGGACATGGAATCGATCCAGTGGCTGGAGGAGTTCCTGCGCGGCAGCAACCTGACCCTGCTGTTCATCACCCACGACCGGGCCTTCCTGCGCACGCTGGCCACCCGCATCATCGAGCTGGATCGTGGCCAGCTCACCAGCTGGCCGGGCAGCTATGACAAATACCTGAGCGGCAAGCAGGCACAACTGGAAGCGGAAGAAAAAGCCAATGCCGAGTTCGACCGCAAGCTGTCGCGCGAAGAAGCCTGGATCCGCCAGGGCATCAAGGCGCGCCGGACCCGCAACGAGGGCCGTGTCCGCGCACTGAAAAAAATGCGCGAGCAGTTTGCCCAGCGGCGCCAGCGCATGGGCACGGCGAAGCTGGACATGCAGGAGGCGACACGTTCCGGCAAGCTGGTGATCAAGGCGGAACACCTCGATTACACGGTCGAGGGCAAGGCACTGGTGAAGGACTTCTCCATCACCGTCATGCGCGGTGACCGCATCGGTATCATCGGCCCGAACGGCTGCGGCAAGTCGACACTGATCCGCCTGCTGCTGGGCAAGCTGGCACCGGATGCGGGCAGCGTGGCCCTGGGCACCAACCTCGAGGTAGCCTACTTCGACCAGTTGCGTGATGCCCTGGATGAATCACGCACGGTGATGGAGAACGTGGTCGAGGGCAGCGACTTCATTACCCGCAACGGCCAGTCGGTTCACGTCATGAGCTACCTGCAGGACTTCCTGTTCGAGCCGGCGCGGGCGCGGCAACCGGTCAGCGCCCTGTCCGGTGGTGAACGCAACCGCCTGTTGCTGGCGCGCCTGTTCACCCGCGCCTTCAACGTGCTGGTGCTGGATGAGCCCACCAACGATCTTGATGCAGAAACACTGGAGCTGCTGGAAGACCAGCTGATGGAATACCAGGGCACCCTGCTGCTGGTCAGCCACGACAGGGACTTCCTCGATAATGTGGTGACATCCACCATCGTGTTCGAGCAGGGCACCATCAACCAGTACGTCGGCGGCTACCAGGACTGGCTGCGCCAGCGCCCGACGGCGGTTGCACCCAGCGAACGCAGCACACGCAACGCCCCGGCGACACCAAAACCGGCACCAGCCGCGAAACCGGCAAAGCTTTCCTACAAGGACAAACGGGAGCTGGAGGAACTGCCAGCCCTGATCGAAACCCTGGAAAGCGAGATTGCGGCGCTGCACGAGACCCTCGGCAACCCCGATTTCTTCCGCGACAGCCCGGCCGACGTGATCAGCAACACCACGGAGACCCTGCAACAACGGGAACAGGCACTGGAGCAGGCCTACCAGCGCTGGAGCGAACTGGAGCCCTGACGCCGCACCATCCATCGTCATGGCAGGCCAATCGCCGGTCCTGCGTTGCAGCCCCTGCACCAGCGCCGTATAACAACGGGTATCACGCCCGGCGAGCCGGGTGACCCGCAAAAAGACAGACGGACAGGCAATGACGGCAGACAACAGGCAGGTGCTGGTCACCGGCGGCGTACAACCCGGTTTTGAGAAAGTGGCGCAGCTGTTCCAGCAGGAACTGGCCCGCAACCCGGGCGGTGGCGCCGTGTGTGTCTATCACCAGGGCAAGCCGGTGGTGGACCTGTGGGGTGGCGTGCGTGACCGCGCCGGCACGCCGTGGGCGCAGGACACCCTGTCGGTATCCTTTTCCACCAGCAAGGGCGTGGCCGCGACGCTGCTGCACCAGCTGGTGGCCGCCGGCGATGTCCAGTACGACAAACCGGTACGCCATTACTGGCCGGAATTTGCCGCCCGCGGCAAGGGCAACATTACGGTGGAAGACCTGCTCACCCACCGCGCCGGCATGCACAATATCCGCGACCTGGGCCTGCATTTCGATGACCTGCACGACTGGGATACGGTTACCCGCAAGCTGGCCGGCGCACCGGCCGAGCCGCGCGACAACCACAGCATCTATCATGCGCTGACCTTTGGCTGGCTGGTGGGCGAAATTATCCGCCGGGTAACCGGTGAACCCTTCGCTGAACGGGTGCAGTCGGCATTGGCCACGCCGCTGAATGCCGACGGTCTGTTTATCGGTGTGCCCTCCGCCGAGCACCACCGGGTGGCGGACCTGCTCATGGGACGGGCACCGGACGCACCCCGGCGCAAGCCCGGTGCCGGCAAGCGTGCGCAAAAGGCACTGCAGCGTGAGCTGTTCCGCAATATCAGCCGGCTTGCCCGTGTCGGCCTGGCACCGGACTTCAGTGCCTTCGAGAAGTCAGTGGCCGTGCCCGGCTTCAATGCCGCCCGTCTCACCGAACCGCGCCAGCTGAGTGCCGCCATGCCGGCGTTCAACGGTGCCTTTACGGCACGTTCCCTGGCGCGCCTGTACGCCGCCCTGGCCAACGACGGCGAGCTGGACGGGCAGCGCATCCTGGCGCCCGGTATTGCCGCCAGCCTGGGCGAGCAGAAGGTATCAACGCTTGACCGCAGCCTGTACACACCCATGCGCTGGCGGCTGGGTTACCACCAGCCGTTTGTGCTGCGCCGGCGGCGGCCAAGGCAGGCCTTCGGCCATTTCGGTTTCGGTGGCTCCGGCGCCTGGGCCGACCCGGCACGCAAGCTGTCGGTGGCACTGACGGTCAACGCCGGCACCGGCACGCCCTGGGGTGACATGCGTATCCTGCGGATCGGGGCCGCCGCGCTGGACGCTGCCGAGAAGCAACGCCCGGCCTGACGTCACTGGCCGGTTTGACCTCACTGGGTGGTGGCGCCAGTCACCTGCAGGTAGCCCAGGTAGCGCTCGCGGATCTCACGCACATACTTCACCGGCTCGGTGCCGCGCACGTAGCCATAGCGCGCCTTGCGGGCGTACTCGGGCTGCGACAGCAGCAGCATGGCCTGCTCCACCTCACCGAACCACTTGTCCGGGTTCTTGCCCAACTGGCGGGCCAGGCGCCGGGCATCGTGCACATGGCCGTGGCCGGCGTTATAGGCCGCCAGGGTGAAGTAGAGCCGTTCCTCCAGCGGCAGGCGCGCCGGGAACCGGTGCTCCAGCCACTCCTGGAATGCCAGGCCAGCACGGATGTTGGTGCGCGGGTCATGCAGGTCGCCGTCAATGTCGAACTGCCGGGCCGTGCGTGGCAGCACCTGCATCAGGCCCAGGGCGCCGGCAAAGGACCGGGCGTCGGGATCAAACCGGCTTTCCTGGTACATCTGCGACACCAGCAGGCGCCAGTCGAAATCGGTATCGAATGACAGCTCGCGTACCAGCTCGTCATACGGTGATACCGGCTTGCCCGGTTCCACCCGGAATTCCTTGTAACGGGCAATGGTCTTCGGCTCGCTGAAATAGCGCTTGTAGAGAATGTTGTAGTGCAAACCGCGGTACGCCTTGCGGATAAAACTGTTCAGGGCATTGGTGAGTGCCGGCTGGTCGTCACGCACCACCCAGGCAATCTTCTTCTGCTCGCCCATATCCAGCACTTCCTGGATGTCGTCGCGCAGGGTCAGCTCCAGCGCCGCCAGATGGCTGTCGGCCATGACATAGTCGTGCTCGCCATCCGCCAGCCCCTGCACGAGCATCTCCGTGGTGCTGCCAGGCATGGGCTTGATACGCACATTGATGCCGCGTGCCTGCAAAGCTTCCAGTGTTTCGAGGAAACTGTGCTGGGGATTGACCGCCACCGTCTTGCCGGCCAGGTCTTCCACACTGGCCAGCGGCTTGGCCGGGTGTCGGGCAAGCACTTTCTCGGTCACCAGCAGATAGCGGCTGGAGAAATTCCAGCCGGCGCTTTCCCGGCGCGGGGTGCGCGTCAGCGACGCGGCAATGACATCACCCACACCCTGCTCCAGTGCGGCCTTCATGTCCTCTGGCTCGTTACGCACCACCACCGCCACGCGCAAGCCGTGCTTTTCGGCAAAGCGGCGCATCAGGTCATAATCAAAGCCCATCAGCTCGCCACGCCAGAGGAAATAGCTGGACGGGCTGTTGCTGGTGATGACCCGCAGCACGCCACTCTCGCGGATTTCGGTCCAGCTGCGCAGCACCCGCTTCTGGCGCGACAGGGCCACCTGTGTGGCGGTGAGGAATTCGTTCAGGCGCCGGCGCAGCTCGGTATTGTCCGTTCGGGTGGCCCAGGCAATTTCCCGGTCACCGGCAACCACCGGGCCCAGCACGGCGCCACTGGCGTTCCTCACCAGCACCTCGGCCAGATTGCTGTCGACAATGGCGGCCTGGTACCCACCGGCGGCGACGCCATCCACCAGCTCGACGTCGGCGGTGTTCGGCGGCACCTGCTTTATCGTGATGCCCGGATTGGCCTCCGCCAGGTCCCGGGCCGTCTCGGCGTACGAGGTCTCAGGCGGCACGGCGATAACAAGCCGTTCCACCGTTTCCACATCCACATCTGCCAGGGCCGGCGGCACCACCAGTACTTCATCGACAATGCGTACCGGCACGGAAAAGCCAACGCGCTCGCTGCGCGCCTCGGTGCGGGTCAGGTTGGTGACGATGATATCTGCACGGCCTTGTTCGAGCGCGGGGATCAGCTCGTGATAACCATCTACCAGCACCCATTGCGGCTCCATGCCCAGCACCCGCACGAACGCTTCGGCAATTTCCCTGTACCGATCCAGCGGCAGGCCGTCGCGGGGCAATGCCGGGTCATCATCAAAACGTGGCGCCACCAGGCGCACCAGGCCGCGCCGCTCCAGCGCGTCCAGGTCACCGGTTTCAGTGTAGTTATTGAACGCGTCCGGCGTTACTGCACTGACTTTCTCGCTGTCACTGCACGCTGACAGCAACAACATTGCCAGCGTCAGCCCTAATGCCCTTGCCCACATCGACATGGTTCCTCCTGTTACCAGCCACCGGTGCCCGTTTCACCCTTGAACGGACCGACAATCTCCGGCGTTATCCAGCCACCGTAAAATCCGCCGCTCTGGGCGCGCACGGGCACGCCACCCACATAACACTGAAGCGAGCGGGGATAGAAGGCAACATGACCGGCGATGTCAGCAAATCGTGGATAGGGACGGGCGTAGTACCAGGCCACTGGCGTATCAGAGGGGTCGTCTGCCAGCGCATAGTAGTGTGCGGTGCCCTTCCACTCGCAGAACGTGGTCAGGGTCACCGGCCGCAGCAGGCCGGTATTGACACTCTCGGGCGGCAGGTAAAACGTGGGCGGACTGGCCGTCTCCAGCACCCGGATGGACCGGTCAGCCCGCGCCAGGCAGCGCTCGCCGTGATGAACACTGACGGTGCGGTAATCCGGGCTGAGGGCTGGCGGGCGCGGATAGTCCCAGACCGATTCCTGGCCATCGCCGGGCGCGATGGCGAATGGCGGGCGATGATCGCCGCGATAGTTCCACATAGACGTACCTCCACCGTCAGGCTGCCTTGGCCGGGGAGAACGGTTTGTGAAACCGGGTGCCGCGCCTCAGTCGTACAGGTCGGTGACAGCGCCGCGCGAGGCAGACGCCACGGTACGGGCATACTTGGCCAGCACGCCACGGCGCACGGCCGGCGGCGGTGCCTGCCAGCGGTCGCGGCGCGCTGCCAGCTGCGCATCATCCACCTCCAGGGTAATGGTCTGGGCCTGGGCGTCGATGACGATACGGTCGCCATCCTCCACCAGCGCCAGAGGCCCGCCCTGCATGGCTTCCGGGGTAATATGGCCGACCACGAAGCCGTGGCTGCCCCCGGAAAAGCGCCCATCGGTGATCAAAGCCACGTCCTTGCCCAGGCCACGGCCCATGACCGCCGACGTGGGGCTGAGCATTTCGCGCATGCCGGGGCCACCACGAGGCCCTTCGTAACGAATGACAATGACGTCGCCCTTGTTGATCGCACCGCCGAGAATCGCCGCCTGGGCCTGTTCTTCCGAGTGGAACACGCGCGCGTTGCCGGCAAAGGCCAGCCCTTCCTTGCCGGTGATTTTCGCCACCGCGCCCTCGGGCGCCAGGTTGCCCTTGAGGATCACCAGGTGGCTGCTCGCTTTCACCGGCTTGTCCATGGGCAGGATGATGGCCTGGTCCGCCGGGTAATCCGCCACATTGGCGAGGTTCTCCGCCAGCGTACGGCCGGTGACCGTGATGCAGTCACCGTGCAGCAGCCCGGCCTCCAGCAGCCGCTTCATCAGCGGCTGGATGCCGCCAATGGCCACCAGCTCACTCATCATGTACTGGCCACTGGGTCGCAGGTCCGCCAGCACCGGCACCCGCTCACCGATGCGGCTGAAGTCGTCGATGTCCAGCGGCACATCCACCGCGTGGGCCATGGCCAGCAGGTGCAATACTGCATTGGTAGAGCCGCCCAGGGCGATCACCACGGTGATGGCATTCTCGAAGGCCTTGCGCGTCATGATGTCGCGCGGGCACAGGTTTTTCTCCAGCAACGCCATCACCGCCTCACCGGCACGCTGGCAATCCAGTGACTTGTCCGCCGACACGGCATCCTGGGACGAACTGCCCGGCAGGCTCATGCCCAACGCCTCGATGGCCGAGGCCATGGTATTGGCCGTGTACATACCGCCGCAGGAACCGGGCCCCGGGATGGCGGTTTCCTCGATCTGCTTGACCGCAATCAGGTCCATGTCACCACGCGCGTGCTGGCCCACCGCCTCGAACACGGAAATGATGTCGGTGTGATTGGCTCCCGGTGCGATGGTACCGCCGTAGACGAACACGCTGGGCCGGTTCAGCCGAGCCAGCCCGATCAGGCAGCCGGGCATGTTCTTGTCGCAACCGCCGATGGCAACAATGCCGTCAAAGCCCTCGCAACCGGCCACCGTTTCGATGGAATCGGCAATCACCTCGCGTGATACCAGCGAATACTTCATCCCTTCGGTGCCGTTGGCGATGCCGTCGGAAATGGTAATGGTGTTGAACACCACGCCCTTGCCCCCGGCACCATCAATACCGTCGCGGGCGCGGTCCGCAAGCTGGTCGATATGCATGTTGCAGGGCGTCACCATGCTCCAGGTGGATGCCACACCGACCTGGGGCCGGCGGAAGTCGTCGTCGGTAAAACCGGTGGCACGCAGCATCGCCCGTGCGGGCGCCTTGCCTACCCCATCAACCACCACCGACGAATACTTGCGCTTGCTGCTCATGCCTTTCTCCGGATTACGTCTGCCAGTGCACTCAGGGTATGGCAGAGGCACACCGGGTGTCATTCAAAGGCACACCACAGGCAGGGACTTGCTGTTCAGTCGCGGATGGCAAAAGCACCGACGATGGTGTCCACCAGCGCGTCCACCACTGCCCGTTCGCGCATCATCGGCGGGTCCTGGCCAAGGAACCGGGCCAGGGTGAAGACCGTACTGTTGATCAACACGTACAGCCGCGCCGGCAGGTTGTCCACCGGGTGCTCACGGAACTGCTCGAGGAAATACAGCCGCCCGGCGGTGAGAAAATACTGCTCCAGCTGGTCCAGCGGGCCACTTACCGGCAACCGGTGCCAGTTGCGGATCAGCTCCAGGTGCAACGGATTGGCACGCAGCGCTGCCAGTCCGACGGTGATGGCGTTGCGCGCCAGTTCATCCAGCGCCATGTGGCCCGGGTTCATTTCCCCGAGGGTGCGATTGAAGGTGCGTGTGACGTCACGAATCATGCGCTCCAGCAACGCCTCCACCAGGGCTTCCTTGTCGGGGAAATACTGGTACAGGGAGCCCACACTGACGCCGGCGGCCTCGGCAATATGGTTGGTGGTGGTGTGATCCAGGCCGCGCTCCGCCAGCACCGTGGCGGTGGCATCCACCAGTGCCTCTACCATCTCCCTGGAACGTTTCTGCCGTGGCTGCTTGCGCATCACCACCTCCTCACCCTGGCCACCGGAACCGTCTCAGGCTGGCACAAATGCGAGTTGAATACGAGCAGATATTCGCATTAATGTGGCGCCATTGTCACAGGAGTATCGACCATGACCATGGCCATCACCCCGCCCTCCGGGGCCTCCCGCCCGATTCCCGCGCGCGTGCGTCCATTCGGGGGCACCCGCCTGCGTCGCAACCCGTTCATGCGCCTGATGATGGGCCGTGATCCGTCCCCGAGCCGGGCCGAGTACGATGCCCTGGTGGACGCGCTCTGGGCCGGTGATGCGCCCATGGATGCCCTGCTGGACTGGATGTATGAGATCGGCCCGGCCCAGGCGCGCAAGCTCTATGAGCAGGCCATCGAAAACGGCATCGACAGTGTGGCGGATGCGCCACAACCGTTGCGCGATTTCTTCGCACTGGTGGATCGCGATCCACACTGGCTGGACCGCGACCTGCTCGAGGAGGGTGTCAGCTTCATCCACCGTACCGGCCTGGTGGGCCCCTACGTGCTGCGTGACTTTGCCCTGATGGGCGGCTACCTGCTGTCCGGCTTCAACCATGCCCTGGTCATGACCGGCGCGCTCAACAAGGGCGCCGCCCAGCGCATTGCCGAAACCGGCAAGTGGTGGATCGACTGCACCGAACATCATGGACTGGACCGTTTCGGCGCCGGCTTCCGCACCACCCTGCGCGTGCGCATGGTGCACGGCATGGTGCGCCGGCACCTGCCGGCCCGTCCGGAGTGGGACAACGACCAGTGGGGACTGCCGGTGAACCAGACCGACATGCTCGCCACTTACCTCGCCTTCGGCCCGATCATGATGGTGGGCATGCGCGCCATGGGCATTCCGGTGACGCCACACGAATCAAAAGCGGTCATGCACCTGTGGAAGTACGCCGGCTGGCTGATGGGGGTGGACGAACAGTGGCTGGTGGACAGGGAACAGGATGGCCTGGTGCTGCTGTTCCAGACCTTCATGACACAGAGCCAGGCAGACTGGACCAGCAAGGAACTCGGGCGCGCCCTGTCTGAAGAGCCGCTGGCACGGCAGTTCGGCTGGCACAAATACGCGCCGTGGCTGGAGCGGCTGCGCAAACAGCTGTATTACCACCAGCACCTGAGCAACAGCAGCCTGTTCCTTAACCGCAAGCAGATGCACCGGCTCGGCCTACCGGACAACATCCTGCCCTGGTTCCCGGTGAGCATGCTGGTACCGCGGTTCGCCAGTTACACCGCACAGCGTTTCAATCCGCTGTTGAAAAAGCGGCTGGAGCGACGCGGCCGCAGGGCACAGCTGGACGCCCTGAAAAGCATGTTTGGTGACCGTACCCACGACATCATCAGGCCCGGCGACAACCACCCGGCCCACGTGCGCTAGTGACTGCCTGGCTGCGGCATGCGCAGGCGCAGCTCCACCGGTGGTCGCCGCACACGGCGCACGCCGGTGGCCAGGGCAGCCGCACCGGCAATCGCACAGACCATGCCGGGCAGTTGCGTATCCAGTGATGTCAGCGCGCGCAACGGATGGAACAGCGAATCGCTGGCCAGCAGATCGGCAGATGCCGCCGGCCACCAGAAGAACACCCCGGCCATGACGCTGACACAGGCCGCGGCCAGTGGCACCAGCACGGCCCGCGCCGGGCCGGGTTCATGGCGGGTTTCCTGCAACAGTGGCAGCCGCTGGCGCAACTGCGTGTAGAAACAGCTGCAGGCCGCACTGGTTTCGAAGGCGATATTCAATTGCTGCCGGCCAAGACCGCCACTGAAAAACAGATCCAGGTCCCGGCTGCCCAGGGTGTGACGCACTGCAGTCACTTCGTCCATGCTGACCATCTGGATGCGTGCACCCGGTACGATGTCCGGCAACAGCTCCTGCTCCACGCGTGCCTGCAACAGCGGCAACAGGTGCACACCGGCATTCGCCACCAGCACCAGGTCGTCCATCAACGCCACCAGCCGATCGGCTGTGGCACACTTGCTCGTCCATATTTGCGCAGCAGACATTGTCTTCCCCTGGTCCGTGCTGATTGCGCCAGTGCATCCTGCAAGCGGCCCGTCCGACATCGGCAATCGGGCCGGAGTGGCTGCTAGGTTAGTCAACAAAACCCACCGCAGGCCAATACCTTTTGCGATCACACCGTCACGCCAGCATGCTGATGTTGGATTGGCAGCAGCCGCGTCAGAGGCTCACGGGCATGCGTGAAAACGCCCACCAGAGCCCGGTGGCGGCCACCGCCAGCACTGCCAGCGGCTGCCCCACTCGATGCCAGACCGAGTAACGCATAAAGAAAAACAGCAACGGCATGGCCAGCACCACCACCACGATCTGCGCCAGTTCAAGGCCAAGGTTGAAGCTCGCCAGTGGCAACCACGGCAGGGTCTGCTCGGGCACCAGGTCAGCAAGTACGCTGGCAAAGCCGAAGCCATGCACCAGACCAAACGCAAATGCCAGCAACCAGGGGTGCACACGCACCAGTGGCCAACGCACCTGGATGGCGGCAAACGTGATCGACAGGGCAATAACGACTTCGACCAGCGATATGGGCAGCCGTACCGTGCCAGTGGCGGCCAACACCAGGGTGATGGAATGAGCCACGGTAAACGCCGTCACCACGGCCACGGTATCAATGATATAGCGGTGTGCCCGATGCTCGGTACGCCGGCCACTTGCCAGTACCGCCAGCATCAATGTCAGCAGGAACAGCAGATGATCATATCCCAGCCACAGGTGAACCATGCCCTGCCAGCCAAAGCGGAGAAATGTGCCAGGCCCGGATGCATCCGGCGTCAGCGCCAGCGTGCCCTGACCGGGAGACAACACCTGGTAGACCGGCTCGTCGGACCCGAGTGTGACCAGTGCCCTGTGCAGGGGATCCTGGTCAAACAGCAGGCCGTAACCCAGTGTGGCCGGCGCCGTGCACCCAGTCTGAACGGCGAATGACACATAGGCGTTGCTGCCATACCGGGTCAGTCCCGCCAGGGTCACCGTCAACGGGCAGGACTCGCCAGTCGCGTCGGTAGCATTGAGGCCAGCGGCCACACGCTGCTGCAACGGCTGCGCAGCTTTCTCCACCTGCCCCCAGGTCAGCGGCCGCTGCGCATCGAGCCACGGCGCAACATCCGCCACGGCAAGATCGACACGGCCGCTGTCCGCGCCGGGGGTCCAGTAAATAAAGCTGTTGCTGCCGGCGTGTGCCACGCCGTGACCGCTGGCAACCAGACAGGCAATGAGCAGTGCCGCGCGAAGCAATGATCGCATCAAAATGACGCCTCCCCTGTCTCAGGCCGGGGCTGGCGCACGTCCCTGATCAACGCGGATACCAGCGTGGTCTTTCCCATCTGGCTGGCAAGCTGCAACAGCACGCGGCGATTTTCCGGCGTCGGTGCTTCCTGCCATCCCTGTCGTGCCAGCGCCAGGGCGGCCGGCTTGTCATCCAGTACCTGCGCCAGGAAGCGCACGTGCTCGTTGCGATGCAGGCCGTCGCCGCGCCAGCGTGCCAGACGGAATTCCCGCATCAGGCGCTGCTGCAGCGGTGTAGCACGCGGGTCGTCCAGCGCGCGCAGGGCAATCAGTCGACTGACCAGGAGACCCAGAGACTGATGGTCCCGGGTGACAGTTTCGGCGTCTGCATATTGCCGCGCAGCGAGCAGCTGCCGGGCAAGCTGGTCGCGGGCGTAATGGTTTTCCGGCGACCGGCTGAGTACACGCAGCCAGGCCGCAATGGCGCCGTCGTCTGAGCGGCGAGAGAGGATATCCGCGCGGGTAATCAACGCGTCCAGCAAAGCCACCTCATTGCCGCGGCCGGCGCTCGCCAGCGCCTTTTCGATCAATGCCTGCGCCTGCTCGGCCGAAGCAAACTGCAGCTGCCACTGTGCGGCACAGGATGCTGCCAGCAGGGACGCCTGCAGGGCACCGATGCGATCACAATGCACTTTGGCCTGGGTGCCATCACCGCCGGCCAGGGCCACATAAAACTGCTCCAGCAGGTAAGACAGGTTGTCCGGCGCAAGCGCGCTGGCCCGTGCCAGGGCCCTGCTGGCGCTGTCAAAGCGGTGCAACCGCTGTTCAATACGCCCCTGAAGCCACCAACTGTGAGCATCGCGCTGCGACGCTGGCGTCATGCGCAGTACTCGCAGGGCGCGGCCCAGCAGACGCGGGTCATCCGGCAGGCCTTCACTATCAATCACTGCCAGGATCTGCTCACCGGACAGCGTGTCACCGCCCGGCCCGGCAAGAAGCGGCTGCTCCCCATCCGGCCAGACAACATCAGGTGGCGCCGCCGAGACCGGCAACGCCACCACCAGATTGAGGGCCAGCACCGCCCACCAGGGGCAGTGCTGGCCAGTCCGCTTACGGCGACAGGACATCGTCATACGCCTGCGGGTTGTTGCGGTCGCGGTCGCGGAAACGCACGCGGTTGATAGCCACCGGATCAGTGGCATCACTGGTCGCGGCGATCTGCGCCTTGACGAAGAAGGTGTAGTCCGTTGTTGGACGCAGCAACGGGGCATCGTCACTGTCGCCCCCACAGCCGGCCAGCAACAGCACCGCACCGGACATGGCGATGATGGCGTAGCTTTTCAGGCGTTTCATGAACATCTCCTTACGGCGTGCCATTGGGCGAACCCGGCAGCGGCGTGGTCAGGTACGGGAAGGTGATATCGAAGTCGGTCTCATCCACGTAGGCCCCATCGGTAAACGCCAGGTCACGGTTCGGCGCCGGGTCATCACCGGATTCCGGTGCCGGGATAAGTGCACCCATCACCACGCGCAGGGCAATATCAACAACGTCATCGCCAGGGCGACGGCCATTGGGGAAGCCGGCTGTATCACCGCCAAGGGCACCCAGTTCACTCTGGCCACCTGAAGCGGTCACCGCCGTGGACGTGTCCAGGCGCAGCATTTCCGAGGCCTGCACCGACGCAGGCTGGTTGATGCCGTCAATGCCGGTCAGGAAGGTTGCCACCAGATCGGTGCGCGGGAACAGGTTCGGTGCCACTGCACCGGCATCACCGAACAGAATCTCCAGCAGCTCGGGCAACGTCGGGTTGGTGACATAGGTGGCAAACTGACCATCGTCCTTCGGCTCACTGGCATTGAACTGGTCCTTGTCCTTCAAGCCAATAACCACCTCGTTGACCAGCGGCATGCCAAGACGGGATACCTGTGTCCAGGCACCACCGTGAACGGCATCACCCTTGGCTCCGGAAGGCGCCGGGTTCAGAACCCGCGCCTGGCGCAGGCTGGCCGAGGTCCACGCACCGATAACCGGGTCGCTTTCGCTGGTCAGGCAGCTGATGGGAACTTCCAGCGCCAGCGAGGTCACGTTCTTGTCGGCCGTGTCACTGGCTTCTGCCATGGGGCTGCCGAGCGGGTTGGTGTTGACCAGGTCGAAGATCTCGCCAAGGTTCACCGCGAAGCCTTCCTTGCGTTGGCCCACGAAAACGCGGCCGTCGGCACAGCCGGGAATGCCAGCATCAAACACGTGAGCGCCAGCGTAAGTGGGATAGTCCGGGATCGACTTCTCGCCGATATTGTCCACCGGTTTATCGAAGGTAGAGCCGCCGGCGGTCAGGTTCGTTACCGTCTGGTCCATGCCGGTACGACGGTCGCCACGCACGATCTTGAGCGTGTACTGCTGGCGAACGTTGAGCGCAGCCGTGTCGTCAGCACCGGGGCCGATACCACCGATATTTTTCAGCGGCACCGCCACGTCAACACCGTTCACGGGAACAGTCAGGTCTTGCTGTACGTCAGCAAAGCGAAACTGGAAGGTAATGTCTTCTACAGCATCGCCGTCATTGTCTACATGGATCTCATACAGCGCGTCGCTGTCGAGATCAAAGTAGTTGGGGCCACCGTAGGGGTCTTGCAGGGGCAGGTAGTTGGCAATCAGCGTAACGAAGCCATCCCGACCAGCCTCGTAACTGCGGAACATGTAGAAATCAGTGGCATCAACCTTGGGACGCTCGGTGATCGCCGGCGCCTCCCGGTGACTGGATGCCATGCTGCCGGCACTTACCAGGCACCCGGCAGTTGCCACCGCCAGCATCGTGCGTTTCAGGGGAACACTCATAACTCATCCTCTCTTCCGTCAGGTTATGGCTTCGCCGTGTGCGAAGAACAATGTCACTTACCTGTACGGACGGGAGAGCGCGGCAGATGCAGTTACATCGTAGCAAAATGTAAAGCCGTGATGGGTTTGTGCAACGCCAGAGGGATTTTCACCCCACCGTTATCGCAATGGGCACATCGTTCAGAAAAACGGGGACGGGTTTATGGAAGAAGAAAAGCACGAGCATTCTTTGGTACGACTGATCGAGCGCGTGAAGACAGGTGATCACTCGGCCTTCACGCGGCTGTACTCCGTCACCAACAAGAAAGTACTGATTGCCTGCCAGCGCGTACTTGTCATGCCATCGCTTGCCGAAGACGCTATGCAGGAAACCTTTCTCAAGGTCTGGACGCATGCGCATCAGTTCGATTCCTCAAAGAGCTCAGGATCTGCGTGGCTGGAGACGATTGCCCGTCATACCGCACTTGATGAACTGCGGCGCCAGCGCCTGGTGCCATACAGTGACTCGGCAGACATGACCTCTCAGCGGGATCACATCGTCACCGAGGGCCCGGCTCACCAGTTGCAGGCACAGCAGCGATGCAGCGCTGTGCGTGAAGGCATTTCACGGCTGGGAAAATATGAAAGGGATAGCCTGCAGCTGGCCTTCTTTTATGACTTCAGTCACGTCCAGCTGGCAGAGCGCATGGACCGGCCACTGGGCACCGTGAAATCATGGATTCGTCGCGGCATGCACCAGTTACGACAGGACCTGGGTGCCGTGCACGGCCAACCATGACCGTGTACGACATGCTACCGGTGGAGCCGGCACTGCTCAGGGCCGCACGGGGCCTACCCAGACCTGCTGTGCATTGACGAACTCCCGGATGCCATGGGGGCCCAATTCACGGCCATAACCGGAGCGTTTGATGCCACCACTGGGCAGGCGCGGGTCGGTCTTGACGATGCCATTCACCGATACCTGTCCGACCTGCATGCGGCGCGCCATGGCTTCAGCCGTCTCGGCATTGCCCCAGACGCTGCCAGCGAGGCCATACGGTGAGTCGTTGGCAATTGCCAGGGCCTGCTCAGCATCATCTGCCTTCATCACCACCGCCACGGGGCCGAAGGTTTCCTCGCAGCTCGCCGTCATGTCGGGTGTCACATCCGTAAGCAAGGTGGGCGGGTAAAAGAAACCATCACCGTCCGGCATTTCACCGCCCAGCAGGCAACGCGCGCCGGCATCGATGCTGGCCTGGACCTGGCGGTGCAGGTTGTCGCGCAAATCCGGCCGTGCAATCGGGCCGACATCAGTGCTCTCTTCACGCGGATCACCCATCTTCAGAGCCGCCAGCTGGGCATGAAACGCATCCACAAAGCGGTCATACACAGCCGCCTCGACGATGATGCGCTTGGCGGCAATACAGCTTTGCCCGGCATTGATGATGCGTGACAGGCACAGGGTCTTTGCCGCCGCCTCGATATCGGCATCCGCCAGAACAATACTGGGATCCGATCCGCCCAGCTCAAGGACGGCTGGCTTGATTTCGCTCGCCGCCATGGCCGCCACCTTCGCGCCACCGGCGCTGGAGCCGGTGAATGACACGGCCTGGACGCGATCGTCGCGAATCACCTTTTCCACCTGCGGTGTCATCAACGGCAGGTTCTGGAAAATGGCCGGCGGCGCACCCACGGCATCGAAGATCCCGGCAATGGCTGTGGCACAGGCCTGTACATGCGGATCATGTTTCATCAGGCAGGTATTACCGGCCATCAGCGCCGGTGCCGAGAAACGAAACGCCAGCCAGAATGGCGCATTCCACGGCAGGATGCCGAGCACTACCCCCAAAGGCAGATACTGCACGTAACTGTGATGGGCATCCGAGTTGATCGACTCGTCTGCCAGGTAGCGCTGCGCATGCGCCGCGTAATGCTCGGCACACCAGGCCGCCTTGTTCACCTCGCCGCGCGCTTCCTTGATCGGCTTGCCCATCTCCTCGGTCATCAAGGGGGCAAGGGTTTCTACATTGGTGCGCATGTAGTCTGCCGCTGCCTGAAGCACACGGGCACGTTCGGCAAATGACAGCACACCCCAGCCCTCGGCCGCCGCCTGGGCCTGGGCGATGGTGTTGTCGATACCGGCATCGTTCAACGGTTCCGTTTCACGAATGACCTTGCCCGTGCTCGGGTCCGTGGTAATCAGCATGCATTACTCTCCGTCTGTCTGTCTCAATCGCTCTTGTCGGCTTTCTTTTTGGCATCACGGGCCTTGGCCAGATCGCTGGTGGCTGTCACCTTGGCCACCGTATCCGCCGATACCATGCTGCTGGACTCCTCCGGCTTGCTGACAATGTCCTGGTCCATGTCGAAGAAGGACTTGCAGCCGTCCGCGGTCACGTAGATGGTGTCGGAAATACCTACTGTCTTGTCACCGTCCACCGCCCACATCCACGGGATCAGGTGGAACGTCATGCCCTCACGCAGGATGGCTGAATTGCCCTGCTTGAGACTGATCATGTAGCCCTCGTCCCAGCTCGGCGGGAACGCAATGCCGATGGAATAGCCCGAGCGGGTGATCAGGCGAGCGCCCACATCATTGTCCGTAATGATCTGGCGGATCAGGTTGTCGGCGTCCGACACTGTCAATCCGGGCCGAATGGCGCGATGCGCTTCTTTCAGCGCCAGCTTCATGCGCTCCTGCGCCTTCACCAGTGACGACGACAGGCCGTCCAGCACCACCGTACGCATCATCGCCGTGTGGTAGCGCCGGTAACAGCCGCCCACCTCGAGAAAGACATGCTCACCGGGCTGAACCACACGCCCCTCCCAGGTGGCATGGCCAATCAGGCTGCGCGGCCCGGAGACCACATACGGCATCACCGCAGGCGCCTCACCGCCGGCCTTGAACATGGCCGAGCTGATTTCGGCCGCGATGTCGTTCTCGCTGACACCGGCCCGACAGGCATCGATACCGGCACGCATGCCCGCTTCGGTGGCACGGGCTGCTTTTTTCATCACTTCCAGTTCGGCCTGCGACTTGCACACCCGGCCCTCTTCCACGATGCCAAAGCAGTCCAGCAGCCGCCCTTCGGTGAAGGTGGTATGGATGGCATCCTGGTGATAGGCCGGGAAGAAGTAACTGTTTCGCTCATAGCCGATGCACTTGTCCTTGAGCCCGAATTCTCGAAGGCTCTGTACCAGCATCTGGATAGCGTCACCGGTGTCCGGGTAGGGCCGCGCAATCTCGAGCCAGGTGCGGTGGTAGACGTTGGTCGCCTCCAGCTCCCGCGTGATCATGAATGGCTCACCTTCCAGTGGCACCACCAGACACTGGAAGAACGAATAACCGGTGGTCTGGTAATCGGTCAAATACATGAGGTTTTCCGGGTCGGTGATCACCACCGCATCCAGTAACCGCTCCTTCATCCGTTCGCGCAGGCCGTTGATACGGCGCTGGTATTCCTCGAACGGGAACGTCATGTCATCACGTTCTTTCATGAGGCCTCCACGGCGTCATTGATCGCCTTTTCCAGCAAAGCCAGGCCCTCGCTCAGGTCCTCATCCGGAATGGTCAGCGGCGGGATCACCTTGATCACCTTGCCACCGGTTCCGCACGGGCCAATGATCAGCCCCAGGGTGTAGCAGTTGCCTGCCACCGCCTTCGCGAGTGCACCATCACGCATGTCCAGGGCCTGCATCATGCCCTTTCCACGCACCTGCATGCCGAGACTCGAGTGCTTGTCCGCAAGGCCCTTCAGGCACTCACGGATAATCTCACCCTTGCGGGCCACCTCTTTCATCAGTGCATCATCACGGAAATAGTCCAGACCGATGCGCCCGGCGATAAAGGAGAAGTTCTGGCCACGAAACGTGCCGGTGTGTTCGCCCGGCGACCAGAGCTTGTCGTGTTCCGGCTTCACCAGGTTCATTGCAATGGGCGTGCCAAAACCGCCCAGGCCCTTGGCAAGACAGACAATATCCGGGTCCAGCCCCATGCCATCGAAGCTGAAGTAGTTGCCGGTACGGCCGCAGCCCGCCTGGATATCGTCAATGATCAGCAGCGCACCGAGATCCCGTGCCAGCTGCTGGACACCATGCAGCCATTCCTTGCTGGCCACGTTGACCCCGCCTTCGGCCTGGATCGCCTCCACCAGGAACGCGGCCGGCGGCTTCAGGCCGGACGAACTGTCCTCGAAACGGGCACGCAGCTGGGCCAGCTGGTCAAGGCCACAGCCGAGCTTGCAGCCGGCACAGGTCTTTTCGCAGCCGAACGGCTCGTGCATGACATGCTCCAGCGGCACACCTGCGGCATTACGGAAGTAACTGTTGGCCGTTGCTGACAGCGAGCCCAGGGTCATGCCGTGGAAGCCATGATGGAACGCCACCACGTTGGTGCGCCCGGTGGCCCGCCGCGCCAGTTTCAGCGCCACTTCCACCGCGTTGGTGCCGGTGGGGCCCATGAACTGCAGGCGGTAGTCCATCTTGCGCGGTTTGAGAATGACGTCGACGAAGGTCTGGATGAACTCGGCCTTGGGCTTGGTGTACATGTCCAGGCTGTGGGCAATGCCATCAGCCTCGATATGTTCAATCAGGGCCTTTTTCATTGCCGGGTTGTTGTGCCCGAAATTGAGCACGCCCGCGCCGGCAAAGAAGTCGATGAAGGACTTGCCGGATTCATCCACCTGGCGCGCATTGGACGCTGACACAAACACGGTGGGATAGGCACGGCAGTAACCACGGATTTCAGATTCCCACTGTTCAAACACATTCATCCTGCAATCTCCTTGATCAAGAGTAATGGCCAGCGTGTTGCCAGCCGCACGGCTCTCCCCGTTGAAAACGCCCTACTCCGGTACCGGCGCCCCGGCCAGACGGGCATAGATGCGACCCATATGACGGATCAGCTTGTCGTTGAAATCGTAGCGCGGGCTGTGGCACGGCTCATGATGCCCATGGCCGTCGTCCGCCCCCACCAGTGCAAAAGCACCAGGCACTTCCTTGAGGTAATAACTGAAATCCTCGGAGGCCATGATCGGCACGTGCACGTCGTTGCAGTGCCAGTCACTGCCGAATTCGTCATACAGGGCTTGCCGGTAGTCAGCGGCCGGGCCGGCGTGGTTGATGGTGGCGCCGTAGCGGGGAAACAGTTCCACCTCTGCCTCCACGCCGTAGGCCTTTGCCGTATCGCGGGCTGTTTCCACAATCAGTGACTCGACCACCGGACGGCTGCTGTCCCGGGCCAGGCGAATGCTGCCGGCCAGCACGGCCTGGTCTGGAATGACTGTGTCGGCGCTGATTGCATCAATACTGGTGACACTGACCACAGCGGCTTCCTGCGGCGGCAGCCTACGGCTGACCAGTTGCTGCAGTGACAGGGTGATGGCCGACGCGGCGAGCACCGGGTCACGGCACTTCTCCGGTTGGCTGGCATGACCACCGCGGCCCTTGACCGTGATACGGAAGGTGCCATTGGCGGCCATCACAGGGCCGTCGGGACACACCGCCTGGCCATACGGAATAGCCGGCCAGTTGTGCCAGCCATACACGCGCGAGACGCCCTCAAGAGCGCCGTCAGCAATCATTTCCCGGGCACCATGCCCGCCCTCTTCAGCCGGCTGGAACAGCAGTGTCACCGGCTGTGGCAGTGATGCCTCATGCTTTTTCAGCCACCACAGGGCAGCGAACAGGGTGGCGGTATGACCGTCATGGCCACAGGCATGCATGCAGCCATCCACGGTGGAGGTGTAGTCCGCACCGCTGGCTTCCACAATGGGCAGCGCATCGATATCAGCGCGCAGGGCAATGGCATCACCTGCGGCATCGGCGGCCAGTGTGGCCACGGTGCCGGTCTCGGCACAGACGCGCCAGCTGATACCGGCTGCATCCAGCTGCTGGCGAATGACATCGGCGGTGCGTCGCTCCTGCCAGGGCAGTTCCGGATGCCGGTGAAGGTCATGCCGCAGCCGCACCGCGGAATCCACCAGCGCGCTCCACTGGGCGGAAGAAATCGTATCCCGGTTAATCTCTGTCATGCTGACATGATGGACACAGCCACCAGCCAGACACAAGGGCTGACGCGGGATGCAAGGCAAACAGGCGTTTGAATTCCGCCGTGATGGTTTGATGCCAAAAGGGTTATCGCCGGCATGGCTTGGCGTTGGCGCACGCGCAGCACGCAGCGGGCAAACATTCCCTTCAGCGATGAAATAAATAAGCGGATGAAAAAAAAAGTGGCTGGCGGGCAGCCTCTGGCCCGCTATGCCATCATTATGGACAGTCCGGGCCTGTGAGCACCGCATCAGCGCCCTTCTTTCTTGCCGTAAGGAACGCAATCCATGACAACAAAGCGCATCTGGATAGTTGTGGCACTGGTGCCACTGGCACTGCTGCTGGTCACCGCGTCGCTGTGGTACTACCGACCCTGGTCGGACTACTCGCCGGCACGCATTGCCTCGCTGACGAAGCCGGAGGCGCTGCCGGAGAACTTCCGTCACATGGACCGCTTCTTTCCGTCACGCCCGGTGACAGCGCCGCAACAGGCGCGTGCGCTGCCGGGGCAGTCACAACCGCTGTCACTGAGCTACCGGTTCGGGGGCACGGAAAAGACCCTGGCACAGTTTCTCGAGGAATCCCGCACCATGGGCCTGCTGGTGCTCAAGGACGGAGAGATCGTTCATGAGCGTTACCTGATGGGCGCTGATGAACGCTCCTATTTCACCTCCTGGTCCGTGGCCAAGAGCGTGGTGGCCACCGCCATCAACATGGCACTGAAAGAAGGCCGCATTCACAGCCTGGATGATCCGGTCCAGCGCTATGCTCCACAGTTCGCCGGCAGTGGTTTTGCCGATGTCAGCCTGCGTGCGCTGCTGCAGATGTCATCCGGCGTGGCGTTCAACGAGGATTACAACGCCGATGATTCCGACATCCGCCCGTATTTCTTCAACACCTTCATCCTCGGCAAGAACGCCGACCAGCTGCTGCTGCCGTTCCAGCGCAGCCGCGACCCGTTCACCGATTTCGATTACCTCAGCCCCAACAGCCACGTGCTGTCGTCAGTATTGCGCGGCGTGTACCAGCAGCCGCTGGCCGAGATCATTACCGAAAAGGTGTGGCAACCGCTGGGTATGGAATTCGACGCCTACTGGCTGCAGAACCGCCCCGGTGATGCCGGCCTGGCCCTGGGATACTGCTGCCTGAACGCGCGCCTGCGCGACTATGCGCGGTTTGGCCAGTTCTACCTGGAAGCCTTCCATGGCGAGGGGGTCGGGGTGAAGCTGTTACCCGCCGAGTGGGCGCCGTCACTGAACAAGCCGGCCAGTGACAGCCATGTCTCCGGCGGCGAAAAATACCAGGGCCGGGGCTACAGCCAGCACTTCTGGCTGCCGCCAGAGCCACGCGGTGAATTCATGGCGGCGGGAGTTTATGGCCAGTATGTGTTTATCGACCCGGACAAACGGGTGGTGATTGCGCGCAACTCAGCTGACCCGGAATGGACCGCCCGCCAGCAGGAAAGTGCGGTGGTGATGCAGGCCATTGTTGATGCGGTGAGCGAGGAAACGCCGTGAGGGGAATCACGGCTCTGGGAAGACACTCACCCCAATCACCGCCCTCACCCCAATCATTGCCCTCACCCCAATCATTGCCCTCACCCCAACCCCTCTCCCACAGGGAGAGGGGCTAGACAAGCCCTGCCAGTGGGCCCCCTCTCCCTTCGCCAGTGGGTCCCCTCTCCCTCCGGGAGAGGGACAGGGTGAGGGCCCACCACCGTCACGGTAGTTAGTTACCCGAAGAAGCCGACGATTCAGCCACGGGATCTACCGGCCCAGCCACGTCATCATCCCGAATCCAGCGCTCCATCAGCCGGCAGGCCACCAGGTCGCCGGCCACATTGATGGCCGTGCGCGACATGTCGAGGATGCGATCCACGCCCATGATCAGGGCGATGCCCGCCGCCGGAATACCCACGCTACCGAGCACCATGGACAGGATGACAATCCCCACGCCCGGTGTCGCCGGTGACCCGATGGACGCGCCCACGGCCACGGCCACCACCAGCGCCATGCTGGCCCAGCCCAGCTCGATGCCATACACCTGGGCCAGGAATACCGTGGCTACGGCCTGGTAAAGGGCGGTGCCATTCATGTTGATGGTGGCGCCCAGGGGGATGACGAACTGGGAAATGGACGGGCGCACACCGAGGCTGTCCTCTGCCGTGCGGATGGACAACGGCATCACCGCCGCCGAACTGGATGTGGAAAACGCCAGCAGCAGGACATCCCGGCTGTCACGCAGGAACGCCAGTGGCGCGGCCCCGGCGAATACACGCAGCATCACCAGGTATACCACCAGCATCAGCAACAGGCCGGTGAGCACAGTCACCACATAAAACGCCATGCCCATCAGGGCTGACAGGCCCACGGTGCTGGCCAGTTGCGCCATCAGGCCGAACACCGCGTATGGCGCCAGCCGCATGGCCCAGCGCACCACCGTCATGCAGATCTGCTGCAGGGAGCCAAGCAGGTCCAGCATCGGCCGTGCCTGCGCCGGCGCCATGGTCACCAGGGCAATGCCGATGACGATGGAGAAAATGACGATCTGCAGCATTTCCCCCTGCACCATGGCATCCAGCGGATTGCCGGGAATCAGGCGAATCATAGCGCCGGGCAATTCCTGCACACCGGGCAACGAAGGGGACGCCGCCGCAGCCGGCGGCAGATCCGCCGTGGCCACTGCCATGTCCGGCATCAGGCGTCCCGGGCGCATCAGCCCGGCCACCCACAGGCCCAGCGACGCCGCCACGGCCGTGGTACCGGCGAAGAACAGTGACACCCGCAGACCCAGCCGGCGCAGCTGCTCCAGGTTTTCACTGGCGGCCAGGCCACGGACCACCGAGGCGATCACCAGGGGAATGACGATCATCTGGATCGAGGCGATGAACAGCTGGCCGGGAAACGCCAGCCAGCTGCCCACCATGGCCCCGGTGTGCGGATCCACCAGCCCGGCCGACGGCCCCAGCAGCACGCCCGCCAGCAGCCCCAGTGCCATGCCGATCAATACCTTGAGCCACAGCCGGCCATGCACCAGTCCGGACAGGTATCCACTGAGCGAACGCAACGAACCGGGTCTGATGCCGGTAATGATGGAGCGATACGGCGCTTTCATGACGGCGATCCTGTGCTTGTGGCCAACGGGTACATTATCAACCGGCGGCAAACAGCGACCGCCGCTGTCGCACGGCAATGATCATCTGCCACACGGCAGGGGGCCATGATGCCACGATTATCGCCACGGAAACCGGTGTGTTGAACTGGGTGTACCCGGCCAGCGCAAACCCGGCATGAATGGGCAACACCAGTGAGCACCCTGCGGCAATCACCAACGCGCCGGCATAGCCGGACGGTTGCCGGCGTATCACCGGCACAGCGCAGCCCAGCAGCACCAGGAAAATGACCAGGTTCAGCAGGTTGAAAAGCTGGATACCGCCCGGCAGGCCAAACATGTCCCACTCGTGCCAGTAGGCCGCATCGATCTGGTGGCTGATCAGTAACGCCAGGTTGAGGACCAGCAGGCGATCAAGCACGGTTGCGTCTTTCACTGGTCCCGCCCCAGCAACCGGGCAAGCTGGCTGTACAGCTTCACCGGCCGGATCGGCTTGGCGACAAAGTCATCCATGCCGGCATTCAGGCAGCGCTGGCGATCTTCCTCGGAGGCGTTTGCCGTCATGGCGATGACATGGGTGCCGCGCAGGGACGGGTTCATGCGCAGGCGGCGGGTGGCCTCGAAACCGTCCATTTCCGGCATCTGCACATCCATCAGCACACAGTCATAGCTCTGCTGCTCCAGCATCTGCAGGGCTTCGGCGCCGTTGTTGGCCACATCCACCTGCACACCCACCAGCTTCAGCACTTCCAGTGCCACCATCTGGTTGACCACGTTGTCTTCGGCCAGCAGCACCCGCGCACCGTCCAGGCACTCGCGCCATTGCAGGGGCTCCGGCTCCTGAACCCGGTCCTGGTCGGACCCCAGCCGCACCGGCCAGCTAAACGAGAAACAACTGCCCTCCCCCGGCGTGCTCTCCAGCTGCATGTCACCACCGGCAATGGCGACCAGACGATGACTGATGGACAGGCCCAGTCCGGTACCACCGAAACGGCGAGTGGTAGAGGTATCGGCCTGGCGAAACGGGTCGAACAGGCGCTTCTGCTCGCTGGGTGACATGCCGATACCGGTATCCTGCACTGACACCTGCAACACACCACCGCCGTCGTCCAGGTCCTTGTAGGCGAACGAGACGTTGATCTCCCCGGCCTCGGTAAACTTCACCGCATTGCCCACCAGGTTGATCAGCACCTGCCCCAGGCGCAGGGGATCACTCACCATCACGTCCGGCAGCTCGCCACGATAGCCCACATGCAAGGTGACGCCTTTCTGTTCGGCCCGGTCGGCAAACTGGCTGCGCACGGACTGGATCACCTGTTCAGGGTCAAAGGGCGTGTATTCCAGCTCCAGTCGCCCCGCTTCAATGCGGGAAAGATCGAGAATATTGTCGACGATGGCCAGCAGGTGCTGGACGGCGGAATCAATCTTGCTGACATAATCCAGCTGGCGCTGGTCAAGCGTGGTATTCATCATCAAATGGGCCAGGCCGGTAATGCTGTGCATCGGGGTGCGAATCTCGTGGCTCATGTTGGAGACGAAATCACTCTTCGCCTGGCTGGCCTCCTCGGCCCGTTCCTTCGCCTCCACCAGCTCGATGGTGCGGTGCTGTACCTGCTGCTCAAGACTGGCGTTCAGTGCCAGCAGCTGACGGCGGTCATGGACGCGCTCGATGGCGATGGAGGCAAGGCTGGCCATGGAGGTAATGGTTTCCAGCTGCTGTTGCACCGGTGCGTGCGGGTAGCGGTGATAGACGGCAAATGAGCCCAGCACGCCACCGTGGGCGTTCTTGATCGGCTCCGACCAGCAGCTGCGCAGACCCGCCTTGATCGCCAGTTCGCGGTAGTCCACCCACAGGGGATCAGTAGCGATGTCCTCACTGATGACTCGCTCACCGCGATACATGGCCGTGCCACAGGAACCGGCACAGGGACCGATGGGCGCGCCCTCCACGGCATCGTTGTAGAACGCCGGCATGCCGGAGGCCGCACCCAGCGTCACATGCACACCGTCCTCACCCAGCAGCAGGATGGTACACAGGGCCTCGGGAAACCACAGGTGGACACCGTCGGCAATGGATTCAAGCACCGCCTGCAGCGGCGCGTCGGTGGCAATCAGGTACAGGGTATGGGAGCGCAACGCTTCATGCTGGTCCTGGCGCACGCGCATGGAGATGTCGTTGACCACGGCCAGGGCGCCCATGTAGTTGCCCTGCTCATCATTCAGCGGCGACGTGCCCATGGTGACATACAGCTCATTGCCATCGCGGCAACGCAGGCGGAAGTCATGCTGTTCGGCAATACCCTGGCGGCGACGGTCAATATTCCTGTCAACCTGCTCACGCTCATCCGCAAAGATGAAATCGTCCATGGGCCGGCCAACCATCTGCGCCGGCGTATAGCCAAGCATCTCAGCCATTTTCGGATTGACGTAGCTGGTTACCGCCTGGGCATCAATGCACCAGATGCCCTGGTTGGCCAGCTCCACCAGCGTACGAAAGAAGGCTTCCCCGTCCTGGGATTTTTTTATGATTTCCTGCAGCGTCATGATTGCCTGCCAGTCCCTGGTTACGCCGGACCATGCTACGCCGCCGTTCCCGGCCTGCCAATGACACCGGTCGTTCCAGCCCGGTCAGGCTACCCCGCCGGCTGCTGCCGGTAGAACTGTGCCAGCAGGCGGTAGACGTCCGGCAGGCCCTGCTGCAGCCGCTCCGGGGCCTCGAAGAAGGTCTCGCTGCAGACGGCGAAAAACTCCGCCGGACTGGTGAGGGCGTAGTCATCCACCGGCAGCAGGTGATGGTGCGCCTCCGCCTGCTGCAGCCGCTGCCAGGCGGCACTGAATATGGCGTGCCATTCCCCGGGTGCCATGTCCGGATGCAGCGGCGGCGCGCCGTTGGCGCCGTCGCGCAGCATGTCCAGCTTGTGGGCCAGCTCATGAATGACCACGTTGCTGGCATGACCGGTATGGCCGTGCGCGCCACTGTGGCAAATGCTTTCCCAGGAAAGAATCACCGGGCCGCGCAACCAGGCTTCACCACTGAGGCCGGGGCCCCGTTCATGGACCACGCCGTCGTCGCTGTACCAGGGCCCGTGCGGGACAAAATCGGATTCGTACAGGATCACGGTCTGCCAGCTGTCATACCAGTGCAGCCCCAGGTGCAGGACCGGCACGCAGGCCATGGTGGCGAGCCGAAGACACATGGCATCGGTGTAGGCAAAGTCAGCGCCGGCAGCAATGGATTTGCGCGCCAGGAACCGGAATGCCATGTCACGCAGCTTCGCCCGTTCCTCGCCCTGGAACCGCGCCATCACCGGCCAGTCAGCGACAGCGGCTTCCCATTCCACACTGGTGAAACCCATGCGGCGTATCTGGCGGTCTTCGCGCCAGCGGCGGATCAGCGCAAACATGCGGGGAGCCCACGTGAGGCGGACTGGCTGGAGGACATCACTATTTCTTTTCGTACATGCGCTTGAACCCGGCCACACTGAAACCGTTCATACGCTCGCGCCCATACAGGATCACCGGGACACCGCGGGCATTGAGACGGTCATAGGCTTTTCTCGCCTTTTCGCTCTTCTCGATGTCGTGCTCGGTGAAGGCAATGTTGTTCTGCTTGAAGTAGCGACGCGCCTTCTTGCAGGCACCGCACCAGCTGGTGGAGTACATGATTACGCGACCCTTCCTGGCCTCGGGGAAATCAAACGTCCCGAGACTTTCATAGGTGACGTTCTCATAGGTGTTGATCTTCACTTCCACCTTGGTGGCGTTATCGGATTCCCGCGGCGCATCGCCGTAGTGGATCCGGCCGTCATCATCGATCCACTTGTACACCTCGGCGCCCGCCAGGCCGGCGGCCAGCAACAACAGCAGGGGCAGCAGTTTGAGCATGTGTGTTCTCCGTGGTGCAGGCTCTGGCGGCCGTCACCCCCTAGCCTACCCCAGCCAGCGCCGGCTGGCAGCCTCACATCCGGAAAGGATGGGGCAAGGCAAGGCCCGTTACCGGTACACAGTGCCCGTGGCTTCAATGTCTGCGCCATCCGCCTGGTCACGGGTCAGGTGCAGGAACAGGGCAAGCGCTGCCAGCAGAAAGGCCGTGGCGCAGATGATCGCCACCGGGTAGTACAGGTTGCCCGCCAGCTCCAGCTGGCTGTACTTGATCACCATGATCAGCCCTTCCAGTGACAGGGCCACACACACCGTACCGATGAATCCGGGAATGGTGCGCCGCAGGGTGGCAACCACATTGTCACCGTGGGAGGCATCCCCCGAGTACTCCTTGTTGATCACGAAGGCCAGCTCGAAAACAGCCAGGGCGATGATGCCGGTATTGATACTGCTGAGAAATATCTGCATGACGTTGTCATGGTTGAACAAGCCGTTGACCACGGTGTTGAACAGCGAAAAGACAATCGCCAGGGCCAGCCCCAGGAAAATGAACGCGAACAGTTTCGCGAACAGGGTCCTGACCATCATCGTCGTGTCACCCGAAAACATGCCTTGCCCTCTTGTTGCTGCGACAAACTTACGGCGGGCGTTTGCATGCCAGCCGTGTGCCTGTGACAGGCCCCTGGGCGATACGATCCCGGCGGGCCCGGGCAAAAATATTTCAGGGTGTTTCAGGCTGGCTGCCGAGCACTGCGGCGGTGTGCCGCCGCTGAATGAAATGGCCGGCATACAGGACCAGCGGATTCTTGAGAGTCACGGCCAGGTCATACCAGAGGTGCTCGCATTTCATCTCCAGCACATGGCCCAGCCCGATGATGCGCAGGGTATTCAGGGTGAACCCAAGCGCGACCAGCCCCACCACAGCCCAGCCGGCACGGTCATAGAGGCCGCTGATGTAATAGCCGCCCAGCCCCAGGCAGCCGCTGGACAACAGCAGGTCGAGAACCAGTTCCGGGGTCATGGAAGCGCTCATGGGGAGTACGTCAAACAAGACCAGGAAATTGAACGCTTCTGCGGACAGGAAGGACACGAATACCCAGCACAGCAGCACGCACATCAGCAGGCGCGCGAGACGGCCCTGTGCAGAACCGTCGGCAGAGACCGCCAGACGGGCCCGTGGCGACTGGTAGGGCTTCACGGCACTCTACAGCCAGTCAGGGCCAGGCTCGGGTGCGCGGGTCAGGCGCACGCCGTCCACCACCATCTGCCAGCTATCCCCCACGGCATGCGGGGGTTCACTGACCTCGAAGGTGGTGGCCATGGGACCGACGCCCACTTCGAAACTGTCGCCGTGAAAGGCCTTCAGCGGGCCATTGATGGAGGTGGTAACGCCTTCCTTGAGGCGCTTGTAGGAGACGCTGCCATCGCGGGTGATCAGCAGTGCCATGCCCTCCGACGTCCAGTAACCGGCATAATCCAGTCGATCATCAGGCAGCGGCTCTGCGCAGGCCACCAACAGCAGGCAGGCCATCACCAGGCCTGCGAGGCGCGAAATCATCATCCAGTCACTCCCTTGAAAATCCATGCCCGTCATTTCTGAAAGGCCATCGTTGGACAAGGGAGCCATTCTGCCTCAACAGGCGTTATCGATCATCTGTGCAGTCTTTTCCTGCACCTCTTCGGCCACCGCCAGCAAGGATGTGTCATCTGACATGGACGACAGCATCTGCACCGGCTCGACCATGCCGATATAGGTCTGGCCCTTCTCGGTATAGACAGAGATACGGCATGGCAGGGCCATGTTCAGGCGCATGTCCACCGACAGCACTTTTGCTGCCTGCTGCGGGTTGCAGACTTCGAAGACCTTGCAGTCCTCGGCGAAATCCACGCCCTTGCTGCGCATGGTCGCGCCCAGGTCATGGATATGCAGCACCCCGAAACCCAGCGCCGTCACTTCCTTCTCCAGATCGGTTGCCGCCTGGTCAAACGCCTTGTCTGTCTTGGCAATGTAGTACATGGATGCTCCCTGGTCGGGTAAATTTATACCCTACAGGGTATGCACCCATGCCCCGTCTTTCAAGACAGCCGGCCGCGCCGGTCCCGCTCAGGCGTTGGCAGCCTGCCCGGCCTTATTCGAGTGCGGCACCAGCATGCCTTCACGGCAGATGAAATCGACAATCTGCCCCAGGCCCGATACCTCGGTGCGCAGATTGGTGAACACATAGGGCTTCTCACCGCGCATGCGGCGCGTGTCACTGTCCATGATTTCCAGCGAGGCTCCCACCAGTGGCGCCAGGTCAATCTTGTTGATCACCAGCAGGTCTGACTTGGTGATGCCGGGCCCGCCCTTGCGCGGAATTTTCTCGCCCGAGGCCACGTCGATCACGTAGATGGTCAGGTCGGCCAGCTCCGGACTGAACGTGGCACTGAGGTTATCGCCGCCACTCTCGATAAACACCACATCCAGGTTACCAAACGTCTCCGCCAGCTGTTCCACAGCGGCAAGGTTCATGGAGGCATCCTCGCGAATAGCCGTATGCGGGCAGCCACCGGTTTCCACACCGACAATACGCTCCGGCTCCAATGCCTGGGCCTCGGTGAGGATGCGCTGGTCCTCCCGGGTGTAGATATCATTGGTCACCACGGCGATGTGGTAGTCATCCCGCATGGCCTTGCACAGCTGCTCCAGCAATGCGGTCTTGCCCGAACCCACCGGGCCACCAACGCCGACGCGCAGGGGTGATTTGTAATCCGCCATTTCCGTTCTCCCGTTCAGGATCGAAACAATCGACAATACTGGGTTTCATGCAGGCTGCTGGCGATGGCTGCCGCCGGGGTAAACGCCCCGATATGCTCATCGGCGCAGGCCTGTGCGTCAGCAACCACCTGGTCCAGTGACGCACTCAATTGATAGAGCACCTGCTGGCCATCACTCTGGCCCAGCGGCACCAGCTTCACGGCCACCGTGACCATGTTCTCCAGCCACGACCAGGCCTGGCCGCGCAGCATGTCTTCTGCCGGAATCGACCAGTGATGACAGGCCAGCGCCAGCGGTGCCAGCTGGGTCTGAGCCAACGCCGGCTGCCAACAGGCCAGGTTCATGGCCTTGCTGTCCGGCAGCTTTTCCAGCACCGCCGTCATGGCACGGGCACGCTGGCTTTCTTCCAGGCGCAACTCCCGGGTTTCCCGGTTCGCCAGCAGCAGGTCCGCCCAGTGCTGGAAGCACTCGCGGTCATCGCTGTCCACCGCAGCACGCAGGCGCGCCAGCACCGGCAGCTCCAGCACCGCCAGGCTGTCGTGCAGGCAGCTGTGCAACCAGGCTTCCAGCGAGTCGGCGCTGGTGATCCAGCCGCACTCCACCGCCCACTCCATGCCCTGGGAGTAGGTGAACGCACCAATCGGCAGGCCGGGACTGATCAGCTGCTGAAGACGGTAGAATGAAAGGCCCGACATCCAGTAACCGCCCTAGCCTGCGGCCAGCATGAGCAGCGTGGCTGCCGTTCCAGCCACCACCGCGCGCAAGGCGGGCACCAGTGGCTGCAGGCCTTTCCCCAGCAGCATGCCTGCCAGCATCAGCAACACGGACGCCGCCATGAATCCAGCACCAAATCCGGCCACCGAACCAATCATCTCTGCACCGTGTGCCCAGCCATGCGCGGCAAGCACGGCGGCCAAAACGGCGGCCATCCGGCCTCGCAGACTGCCCGGAAAGGCAAGGGCTGCCGCAAACACGACGGCTGAGGCCGTAATCAGCCATTCCATTGCGCCGGACATCCCCAGGCTCATGCCCGCCACAAAGCCAACCAGCAGGCTGGCGCCTGCGGCGATGAAGCCAAGGCCCTGTGCTTTCCGGCTGGTGCCAACCAGCAAGGCACCAAACAACATCAGGGCAACCAGGTGATCGAGACCGGTAACGGGGTGCATGAGGCCCGCCATGATGCCCCCATGCGAATGCGCCAGCTCACCGGTGTGGGCCATGGCCATCGTCGGCATGACGGCAACCAGGACTGATGCTGTGATTGCTGCCCGAAAGCCGGGCATGTTGTTGCGGATACTATCCATGCTGTTCTCCTTTCTCGCCTTTCTCGTCGTTGTTGCTTGCCAGGTTGCGGTCAGTGGGCGTGGCCATGTGAATGCCCCCCTGACTGCAGATAGGCGCCGGCCTCCGGTTCGAAGGGCGCCATCTCTTCGTTCACTTCGATGCCCATCTGGCGCAGCATGTCGTCCAGCACATGGTCATGCTGGTAGCGCACAAAATCCGTGGTGATCTGCAATGGCACATGACGGTTACCCAGGTGGTAGGCCGCCTTCGCCAGCATCAGCGGATCGCTGCAGCGCGCCGTGGAGACCTTCTCGCGGGCGGCGACGATACGCACCCGCTTGCCATCGCGGCTCGCGACGATGTCGCCATCGCGCAGCAGGGTGCCACGCACAAGGAACAGACCAGCGTTCTCGCCATTGGTGAGCACCACACGCTGGCGGCTGCGCACGCGCAAATCCATGGGCAGTTCCACGCTCGGCAGCAGCTCACTGCCCGGCAGGTTATTGCCTACTACATGTACCAGCTGGATCATCTCCGGCCTCCTGAAACTGCCATCAGAAAAGAAAGTAACGTTGCGCCAACGGCAAGACGTCGGCGGGTTCACAGGTGAGCAGCTCGCCGTCGGCGCGCACCTCATAGGTTTGCGGGTCCACTTCCATGTGCGGCATGTAATCGTTGAGCAGCATGTCGGTCTTCTTTACCGAACGGCAGCCGCGCACCTGGCCGATAAGGTTCTTCAGCCCGAGCGCATCGGGCACGCCGGCGTCGATAGCGCAACCCGCCATGAAGGTCATGGTGGTGGCATTACGGGCGGCACCAAAGCTGCCGAACATGGGCCGGTAATGCACCGGCTGCGGTGTGGGAATGGAGGCATTCGGGTCACCCATGGGGGCCATGGCAATCATGCCGCCCTTGACGATCATGGCCGGCTTGACGCCGAAAAATGCCGGTTTCCACAGCACCAGGTCAGCCAGCTTGCCCACTTCCACCGAGCCCACCTCATGGGCAATGCCATGGGTAATGGCTGGATTGATGGTGTACTTGGCGATGTAGCGTTTGACGCGGAAGTTGTCGTGGCGGGACGGGTCTTCCTTGAGCGCACCGCGCTGCACTTTCATCTTGTGCGCCGTCTGCCAGGTGCGGCTGATGACCTCGCCCACGCGGCCCATGGCCTGCGAGTCGGAGGCGATCATGGAGAAGGCGCCCAGGTCATGCAGGATATCTTCCGCGGCGATGGTCTCGCGGCGGATGCGTGACTCGGCGAATGCCACGTCCTCGGCAATGGCCGGATCCAGGTGGTGGCAGACCATGAGCATGTCCAGATGCTCATCAATGGTGTTTACCGTGTAGGGCCGCGTCGGGTTGGTGGACGACGGCAGCACGTTCTCCAGGCCACAGGCCTTGATGATGTCCGGCGCATGGCCACCACCCGCCCCTTCCGTGTGGTAGGTGTGGATGGTGCGGCCCTTGAAGGCGGCAATGGTGTCCTCGACGAAGCCGGATTCATTCAGGGTATCGGTATGGATCGCCACCTGGGTGTCGGTGTCTTCCGCCACGCTCAGGCAGGCATCAATGGCCGCCGGCGTGGTACCCCAGTCCTCATGCAGCTTCAGGCCAATGCCACCGGCCGCCACCTGCTCCGTCAGGGCATCAGTGAGGCTGGCGTTGCCCTTGCCCAGGAAACCCAGGTTCATGGAGAAGGCATCTGCCGCCTCAAGCATGCGCGACATGTACCACGGGCCCGGCGTCACCGTGGTGGCGTTGCTGCCGGTGGACGGACCGGTGCCACCGCCGAGCATGGTGGTGATACCGGAGGCCTGTGCTTCCTCGATCTGCTGCGGGCAGATGAAATGGATATGGGAGTCAATGCCGCCGGCCGTGACGATGGCGCCTTCCCCGGCGATCACGTCCGTGCCCGGGCCGACGATGATCTGCACGTCCGGCTGCACGTCGGGGTTGCCGGCCTTGCCAATGGCGGCGATGCGGCCGTCCTTGATGCCGATGTCCGCCTTGACGATGCCCCAGTAGTCGACAATCACGGCATTGGTGATGACACAGTCCATGACCATGGAGGCCACCGCCTGCGACTGGCCCATGCCGTCGCGGATCACCTTGCCGCCACCGAATTTCACTTCATCTCCGTACACGGTGAAGTCTTTCTCCACCTCGATGAACAGCTCCGTATCCGCCAGCCGTACCCGGTCGCCCGTGGTGGGGCCGAACATGTCGGCATAGGCCTGTCGTGACATGGTCGCCATGGTTTAGTCCCCCTGCCCGTCAAGCGGGCCCATGATGTCGCCACGGAAGCCATACACGTGGCGCATGCCGGCATAGGCCACCAGCTCCACCGTGCGTGTCTGCCCCGGCTCGATGCGCACCGCCGTGCCGGCAGGCACGTTGAGACGAAAACCGCGGGTCTTTTCGCGGTCGAACGTCAAGGCAGGATTGGCTTCGAAAAAGTGATAGTGGGAGCCCACCTGGATTGGCCGGTCACCGGTGTTGGCCACCTCCACCGTGCATGTCTCGCGGCCGACATTGATCTCGATGTCACCGTCCATGGGCAGTATTTCACCTGGCGTCATGTGAGCCCCCTTACACGATCGGTTCATGAACGGTGACCAGTTTGGTCCCGTCCGGGAATGTGGCTTCCACCTGGATTTCGTCGACCATCTCGGGCACGCCATCCATGACCTGGTCGCGGGTCAGCAAGCCCCGGCCTTCATTCATCAGCTCGGCCACCGTCCGGCCATCGCGGGCGCCCTCCATGATGGCGGCACTGATGTAGGCCTTGGCTTCCGGGTAGTTGAGCTTCAGCCCCCTGGCCAGGCGGCGCTCGGACAACAGTGCGGCGGTAAACACCAGCAACTTGTCCTTTTCCCGTGGGCTCAGTTCCATGTCGGTTTCTCCTGTCGAAAATTCAGGTGGCCCAGATGCGCGGGGCGTGTGCGGCGCGGCCCAGCACGTGCGGCCGCACCAGTGACCAGACGCTGGCCATCAGGGCACGCACGCGCTCGGCGTTATCCCCCAGCACCCGAAGCACCAGCAGGCCATCCAGCAAGGTGGCACCAACCAGCGCCGAAGCGCTTTGCGCCACCTGTTCCTGCACGGCATCCACCAGGGCCTGGTCCACTTTCCAGGCCAGCATTACCCCCTGCACCGGGTGACTGCGCAGCCCGGCGGCGGCTGTCAGGTGGCGCGGCCCGGTAATGCGCTGGGTTTCCATCAGCAAGGGTCGGCCATCCACAAACAGCCGCAGGCGTGACTGCAGCTGCCCATCGCTGAACAGCTCGTTGATCACCGGCCGGCCGAGGCAATTGATCTCCCACGCCACCAGCTGTGCATCCGCATGCAGATGGATATCGGTGCCGATGTCCACTCGCGCGCCGGGAAAGAAGATGTTTTCCTGCGGCAGCCATTCCAGGCTGGCTCCGGCCTCCACCGTGAGCTGCTGGCGCACCAGGGCGGTGGTGCCGGCGCTGCGGTAGAACTTGGTGGCTCCCGGTGTAGTCACCAGGGCCCGTGCATCCGGGGCGCAACGGGCCTGCTGGTGCAGGCCGTCGCCCCCCACTACCCCCCCGGGCGGATGCAGGACATACACGTGACAGATATCCCCTTCCGGATAGAACGGTCGCTGTATACGCAGCGGGCCAATATGGTCAACGGCGGCCGCCACCGTGCGGGCCTGTGCCGGGCGGTGCACAAAACCCAGCGACAGCCGCGCCTGCCACCCGGTGGGCTGTGCTGCCAGCGGAGTGCCGAGCGCCACCGTCATACCGTCAGGTACTCCTTGACCAGCGACTCGCTCAATTCCGCCACCGCGCCATCGGCTTTTACCGCCCCGCGGTCAAGAATGTAGAAGTGATCCGCCGTGCGCCGCACAAACGGCAGCTTCTGCTCCACCAGCACCACGGTGACACCCAGCTCCCCGTTGAGCTTCTTGATCACGTCACCAATGTCGCTGACGATATTCGGCTGGATGCCCTCGGTGGGCTCGTCAAAGATCAGCAGCTCCGGGTCAATCACCAGGGCCCGGCCGATGGCCAGTTGTTGCTGCTGCCCACCGGAGAGATCACCACCCCGGCGACCCAGCATTTCTTTCAGCACCGGGAACATGTCGTAGATGAAGTCGGGAATCTTGCGCGACTTGTCGCGCCGCTGCGGCAAGCCAATCTGCAGGTTCTCTTCCACGGTCAGCATGGGAAAGATCTGCCGTCCCTGCGGCACATAGCCGATGCCCAGGCCGGCGCGTTTTTCCATGGGCAGCTCATGCAGGGCCTGGTCCTTGTATTCGATACGGCCGCTGCTGATCGGCAGCTGGCCCATGATGCACTGCAGCAGCGTGGTCTTGCCGACACCGTTGCGGCCCATGATGCAGGTGCACTTGCCCTTCTCGATGGTGATGTCCACATCCCAGAGCGTGTGACTCTCACCGTAGAACTGGTTCAGTCCGGCAATGCTCAGCATGGTCATTCCCCCAGGTACACTTGTTTGACGCGGGCATCGTTCTGCACCTGCTCCATGGAGCCTTCGGCCAGCACCGCGCCCTGGTGCAGCACCGTCACCGTGCGGGCAATGGAGCGGACAAAATCCATGTCGTGCTCCACCACTACCACCGATCGCTCACCGGCCAGGGACGTCAGCAACTCGGCAGTGCGATCCATCTCCTGGTGCGTCATGCCCGCCACCGGCTCGTCCACCAGCAAAAGCTTCGGTTGCTGCATCAGCAACATGCCGATCTCCAGCCATTGTTTCTGTCCGTGCGAAAGCTTCGACGCCGGCTCCTGAGCCAGCTCACTGAGGCCAATGGTTTCCAGTGTGTGGGCAATCCAGTCACGCTGTTCGGCACTCAGGGACGCGCGCAACAGGGCCAGCACACGCTTGTCCTGGGCCATGGCCAGCTCCAGGTTCTGGAACACGGTGAGCATCTCGAACACGGTGGGTTTCTGGAATTTGCGGCCAATGCCGGCTTCGGCAATATCCGCCTCGGACATGTTGAGCAGGTTGATGCTCTGGCCAAACCAGGCCGAGCCACTGTCCGGACGTGTCTTGCCGGTAATGATGTCCATCATGGTGGACTTGCCGGCACCGTTGGGGCCGATGATGCAGCGCAGCTCGCCCGCCTCGATGTACAGGTTCAGGTTGTTGATCGCCTTGAAGCCATCAAAGCTCACCGTCAGGTCCTCCAGGTAGAGGATGGTCTGGTGGCTCAGGTCCAGGCGCGGACCGGCGTCGGGCACCAGGAAATCAAACACCTGGTCGCGCCGCACGGCGTGGCGCAGGGATTCGGTAAAACTCATGCGCGCGCCCTCCTCATGGCTGCAAGGCCGACAATGCCTTTGGGCAGGTACAGGGTGACCAGCACAAACAACGCACCGAGGGCGAACAGCCACACCTCCGGCAATGCAGCAGTAAACACGGTCTTGCCATAATTGACCGCCACGGCACCGGCGGCTGCGCCGAACAGCGTGGCGCGTCCGCCCACCGCCACCCAGACGATCAGCTCGATGGAATGCAATGGCGAGAATTCATTCGGGTTGATGATGCCCACCTGCGGCACGTACAGGGCGCCAGCAATGCCAGCGAGCACCGCCGAGAAGGTAAACAGCCACAACTTGGCATGCTCCACCTTGTAGCCAATGAAACGGGTGCGGCTCTCGGCATCGCGCACGGCCACCGCCAGCAGTCCCAGGCGCGAACGGACGATATAGCGACACACCAGGTAGCCCAGCGCCAGGGCAATGGCGGAGGCCAGGAACAGGCCAACACGGGTGGCGTCACTCTGCAGGCTGAAGCCGAGCAGGTCCTTGAAGTCGGTGAGGCCGTTGTTGCCGCCAAACCCCATCTCGTTGCGGAAGAACGCCAGCATCAGGGCGTAGGTCAGTGCCTGGGTCATAATCGACAGATAGACCCCGGTGACGCGGGAGCGGAACGCCAGCCAGCCAAACACGAACGCCAGCACGCCAGGCACCAGCGCCACCATGAGCATGGCAAACCAGAACTGGTCGAAGCCGTACCAGAACCACGGCAGCGCATCCCAATTCAGGAACACCATGAAGTCCGGCAGGTCAGGGTTGCCATAGACGCCGCGATCGCCGATCTGGCGCATCAGGTACATGCCCATGCCGTAGCCGCCCAGGGCAAAGAACGCCCCGTGGCCGAGACTGAGAATCCCCAGGTACCCCCAGACCAGGTCGGCGGCGATGGCCAGCAACGCATAGCACAGGTACTTACCGAGCAGGGTTACCGTGTAGGTCGACATGTGCAGGGCCGAGCTCTCCGGCACCAGCAGGTTGGCACAGGGCACCACCACGCACAGCACCGCCAGTACCATCAGGAAGATCTTGCCGCCGGTGTCGTCGGCGAAGACGCTTGTACGATTCATGTCAGCCCTCCGCCGCACGGCCGCGCTGCGGGAACAGTCCCTGCGGCCGCTTCTGGATAAACAGGATGATGAACACGAGGATCAGGATCTTCGCCAGCACAGCACCGGCCGACGGCTCCAGCACCTTGTTCATCACGCCCAGGCTCATGCCTGCAAACAAGGTGCCAAGCAGGTTGCCGACGCCGCCAAACACCACCACCATGAACGAATCGATGATGTAGGCCTGTCCCAGGTTGGGGCCCACGTTGGTGATCAGGCTCAATGCCACCCCGGCGACACCGGCAATGCCCGAGCCGAGGCCAAATGTCAGTGCATCCACCCATTGGGAACGCACACCCATGGCGCGGGCCATGTTGCGGTTCTGCGACACGGCACGCACCTGCAGCCCCAGTGGCGTCTTCTTCATCACGAACACCAGCGCCAGGAACACCATCAGGCAGAACACGATGATGTAGAGGCGGTTCCATGTCAGTGACAGCACCGAGTTCACTTCCAGCAGGCCACTCATCCAGTCAGGGGTAATCACCGACTTGTTCAGCGGCGAGAAGATGGTACGCACGGTCTGCTGCAGGATCAGGCTGATACCGAAAGTGGCCAGCAGTGTTTCCAGCGGGTTGCCATAGAGGTGGCGTATCACCAGCCGCTCCATGAGGATGCCGGCCAGCGCCGACACCAGGAACGCCGCCGGGATAGCGATGATGATGGAGATGCCGATCATGTCCGGCATCAGCTGCTGGATCACATAGGTGGTATAGGCGCCGAGCATGATCAGCTCGCCATGGGCCATGTTGATCACGCCCATGACACCGAAGGTAATGGCCAGGCCAATGCCCGCCAGCACCAGCACCGAACCGAAGCTGAGACCGAAGTACAGGGTCTCGATGTTCTCGTACACCGCCACCCGCGCCTCGATGGCGTCAATGGCATCCTGGGCCTGGCGCGCCAGCAGCGCGCTGTCGGTGCCTTCCATGAACTGTTGCAGGGTATTCAGCGCCACCGGCTCAAGGCTGGTGGACAGGGTCTCGATGGCAGCGCCGGCCAGCGCGACATCGCCGGTGCGCAGGTCGCCCACCGCCAGCACCACAGCCATGGCCTCGCGCACCTCGGTATCCTGCTCGTCCGGGTAATATTCGCGGATGATGGCCACCGAATCGCTGTCCACCTTTTCGATGATCTGGTTGACCGCCGCCAGTCGCATGGCAGGGTCATCGGCGCGCAACTGCAGTTGCGCAATGGTGCGTCGCAGGATGCGGCGCACGGAATTATTGATGCGAACCCGTTTCAGGTCGCCTTTGCTGTCTGCCAGGGTGACATCGCCGGAATCCAGGTCGGCGATACGATACTGGTCGTTGTCGGCATCGGTGACCGAGATCAGCTGCCCGCTTTCAGACAGGTACAGGTCACCGCCAAGCATGGTTTGCAGGACCGGCAACAGGGCCGTGGCGCCGGGTCGATCCGGCAAGGACGTGACCAGCTCACGCTTGTCCGTGTATGAGCCATCGGCCAGAACGGCCAGATCCTGCTCATCCATCAGTGCAGCGCGGAGAGGACTACAGAGAAGCAGCAAGATGATTTGGACCAGCAGCAGCTGAAGCCCGATACACCCTTTGCGCGGCAGAAGCATGCTTCACTCCCGTGGATTGGAAAACCGGAAACAGAATGAGGCCCCGCGCCAGGCACGGGGCTCATCTGCGTGTTACATCAGCGGATGATCAGTAGTTCTGGCCGCTGCACTTCTTGGTCTTGGTGTTGTAGTTGCCGCAGCCGAGCTTGTCGGTCCAGTCGGCAACGATGTCCTTGGAACCCGGCAGGTGATCGGACCAGGCATCACCCGGTACCAGGTCGTCGGTCTCCCAGACCACGTCGAACTGGCCGTTGTCCTGGATTTCGCCAATCAGTACCGGCTTGGTGATGTGGTGGTTGGCCAGCATCTTGGCAGTACCACCGGTGAGGTTGGGCACTTCGACGCCAATGATGGCTTTCTGTACCGCTTCCGGATCGGTGGTACCGGCCTTCTCGACCGCCTTCACCCACATGTTGAAGCCGATGTAATGGGCTTCCATCGGATCGTTGGAGACACGCTCCTTGGAGCCGATGAACTTCTGCCAGTCCTTGATGAATTTCTTGTTGGCCTTGCTGTCCACGCTCATGAAGTAGTTCCAGGCGGCCAGGTGACCCACCAGCGGGCCAGTGTCAATACCGGACAGCTCTTCTTCACCCACGGAGAACGCCACCACCGGGATGTCCTCGGCGGACAGGCCCTGGTTGCCCAGTTCCTTGTAGAACGGCACGTTGGCATCACCGTTGATGGTGGAAACCACAGCGGTCTTCTTGCCGGCACTGCCGAATTTCTTGATGTCAGAGACAATGGACTGCCAGTCAGAGTGACCGAACGGCGTGTAGTTGATCATGATGTCCGCGTCAGCAACGCCCTTGGCCTTGAGGTAGGCTTCCAGGATCTTGTTGGTGGTACGCGGGTAGACATAGTCCGTGCCGGCCAGCACCCAACGCTCAACACCCACATCGTTCATCAGGTAATCCACGGCCGGAATAGCCTGCTGGTTCGGCGCGGCACCGGTGTAGAAGACGTTCTTGGAGGATTCCTCACCCTCGTACTGCACCGGGTAGAACAGGATGTTGTTCAGTTCCTCGAACACCGGCAGCACGGACTTGCGTGATACCGAGGTCCAGCAGCCAAACACGGCGGCAACCTTGTCTTTCTCGATCAGCTCGCGGGCTTTCTCTGCGAACAGCGGCCAGTTGGAGGCCGGGTCCACCACCACGGGCTCGAGTTTCTTGCCCAGCAGGCCACCCTTCTTGTTCTGCTCTTCGATGAGCATCAGCATGGTGTCCTTGAGGGTGGTTTCACTGATGGCCATGGTGCCGGACAGTGAGTGCAGCACGCCTACCTTGATCGAATCGGCGGCGAACGTGATGCTGGAGGCCAGCAGCGCGGCCGGGATGGCCAGCGACTTCAGAATCGACTTTTTCATGATGTATCCCCTTGATTGGATCGGAGTCTGGGGCCGCCTGCGTCCTGCAGGCGGCACGTTGTCAGGCCAGGTCAGAAGGTGACCAGGGCCTCCAGTGCATAGGAATCGGCACTTGCCTCTACCTGGCCATCGACCGGATCGAGGTACTCGATGTCATCGGTGCGGTACTCGGCCACGATCAGCAGGTTGTCGGTGAGGGCATAGCTCGGCGCCACCGTGATGCCGCTGACAGCCTCGAACTCGATCCCGTCCTTGGTTTCCAGGGTCCAGTCGTGATAGCGCACGGTGATACCGGCCTTGCCGAAGGCATAGTTGGCCATCAGCAGGTAACCGCTGGCTTCGTCATCCTTGGCGGTGGCATACACCGGGTTGTCCTCGGACTTGTTGTATTCCGCCGCCAGCAGCAGATCGCCGATGGCGAAGCTGGTCCAGGCGTTGATCAGCACGATGTCCTCATCCAGGGCTTCGTTCTCGTCCACGGAGTAGAAGAACTTGGCGGTCCAGGCGTCGGTGGGCATCACGGCAATCATGGTTTCGATGGCCGGCTTCTTGCTGTCGCGGAACTCGCCTTCCAGGTCGCCGAGGTCATTGACCACGGATACGGCGGCGGCAAACATGTCGGTGCCGTAGAGGGCCGACATACCCTGCTGGTAACCGCCGTAGAAGTAACCGGCATACCCGGCACCGGAGTACTGGAACAGCCCGGTGGGATCTTCCGTCTCCCAGCCGGCATAGCTGAGGAAACGGCCCGCCTTGACGCTGAAGTTGTCGCTGACGGCGTAGTTCAGGTAGGCCTGCTCGATGTCCGTCTCTTCACCGATGGGCACTTCCACTTCCACATCGTCGCCGCTGGGCTGTGCGGTGCCGAAACCGGTGACGGTACGGCCATCGTCCTGGTGCTCCAGGTCGACCGTGGCCGAGAGCTTGTCATCGAAGCTGTACATGAAGTTCAGCTCGAACTGGTCGAGGCCGGAAGAGGTCTCGCTCGACTTGCTGTCCACCGCCAGCGCGGCCGGGCTGTCGATCTCGGACTCCACATAGGTTGACGACATGTCGATGAAGCCAGACAGGCTGAGCTTTTCGGTCAGCTCGATTTCAGCCTGGGCCATGGATGAGGCGGCGATCAGTGCAACCGCCAGGGACAGCTTGTTTCGGTGAGCTTTCATGATCAGGTACCCCCTTGGTAACCGTTGGCAAAACACGTTGTTGCTTGGGACGTTGCTAGGATTTCCGCCAGAGACCGGACCCGACTGTCGCGGTGTCACTGCCACTTTCTGTCCTTGCTGCCGGACCGGCCTCAAAGCGGAAAACCGTTGACGGGTGCCATCATTACGGTGGCAGGGGGTCACCACCATTCGGTAATCAGCCATTTCGTATACGTCATATGACGTATGGGGTTGGCCGCGAGGAGTGCGCATCATGGCGCCGGGCTGCACCGGGCCCGGATATTGCAAGATGGACGTCCATGGACAGACAGTTCCCCACAGAGCACCCCATCGACGATGCCCATCGTCAATACAATCAATGGGTTGCCAATGAGACGCTGGAGGATTTTGCGCTCCGCTTTACGGCCAAGCATGCCCGTCGCTGGTCGCTCAAGCGCATTGCCAATACCGCCCTGGGCATCGTCTCGTTCCTGGCGCTGGAAGCCATCGGCGGTGCCATTACCCTGAGCTACGGCTTTACCAATGCGCTCTGGGCCATCATCACCGTGTCTGCCATCATCTTCCTGAGCGGAATACCCGTGTGCTATCACGCCTCACGCACCGGCGTGGATATCGACCTGCTCACCCGTGGCGCCGGCTTCGGCTATATCGGCTCGACGGTCTCGTCGCTGGTGTATGCGTCCTTTACGTTCATCTTTTTCGCCCTGGAAGCGGCGATCATGTCCAGCGCCCTGCAGATGCTGTTCGGCTGGCCGCAGTTCGTGGCCCATATGCTCTCCGCCCTGGTGGTGATCCCGCTGGTCACCCACGGCATTACCCGCATTTCGTTCTTCCAGCTGATCACCCAGCCGGTATGGGCGCTGCTGCAGTTCATTCCGCTGGTACTGGTGGTGTGGGCACACATGGACACGGTGCCGCACTGGACCGGCTTTACCGGCTCCGCCCAGGAAGGGCCGGGCTTTGACCTGTACCTGTTCGGCGCCGCGGCGGCGGTGATCTTCCCGCTGATTGCACAGAATGGCGAACAGGTGGATTACCTGCGCTTCCTGCCGCGCGACCGGGAGAACACACCGGCCTGGTGGGCGGCGCTGGTCCTGTCCGGGCCGGGCTGGGTGCTGGTGGGCATGCTCAAGCTGCTGGCCGGCTCGTTCCTCGCTGTGCTGGCGCTGGAGTACGGCACCGACCCGAGCGTGGCGGACGATCCCACCCACATGTACCTGATCGTGTTCGAGTACTTCCTTGGCAACAGCCATGCGGCCATCATCATTGCCGCGGCATTCGTGATCATTTCCCAGCTCAAGATCAACGTCACCAATGCCTATGCCGGCTCCATCGCCTGGTCCAACTTCTTCTCACGCCTGACCAACAACCACCCCGGGCGTATCGTCTGGGTGTTCTTCAACGTCTCCATCGCGTTCTTGCTCATGGAGGTGGGCCTGTACAAGGCGTTCGAGGAAATCCTGATCACCTTTTCGGCACTGGTGCTGTCCTGGTTCGGTGCGGTGACGGCAGATCTCGCCATCAACCTGCCCCTGGGCCTGCGCCCGAAGAAGATCGACTTCAAGCGCGGCAAGCTCTACGACATCAACCCGGTGGGCTTCTTCTCCATGTTGCTGGCCTCGGTGCTGGGCATCGCTTCGGAGCTGGGTCTGTTCGGCCCCACCGCCGAGGCACTGGCGCCGTTCCTGGCCTTCTTCCTGCCCTTCATCACCGCACCGCTGCTGGCCTGGTACACCGGCGGGCGCTACTACCTGGTGGACGAACCCACCCTGGAAGGCCGCCTGGTGGTGACCCAGGGCAGCGATGCCGACGACAACGCCCGCTGCGAGTGCAAGGTGTGCCTGGGCACCTACGACAAGGAAGACATGCTGTTCTGCCCCTACTACGGCGGCGGCATCTGTTCACTGTGCTGTTCACTGGAATCCCTGTGCCAGGATGCCTGCCGCCCCGGCGCCGACATCAAGGACCAGACCGGCCTGTTCCTGGCCAAAGTGCTGCCGCGCTGGCTGGTGGGCCGCGTGCAGTCGAACGTGGGTCACTTCCTGTTTATTTTTTCGGTGATCGGTGTGCTGATTGCCGGCTTGTTGAGCATCTCTGCCTATACCCTGGGCATCAACGCACCGGAGCTGGCTGAGGCGGCAGACACGGTGTTCTTCCAGGTGTTCTTCCTGTTCCTGATTGTTGCCGGGGTGCTGGTGTGGCTGTATGTGCTGGCCGACAACACGCGCAAGAAAGCCCTGGTGGAACTGCAGCACCAGACAGACGCACTGCAAAAGGAAGTCACCCGTCACCACCAGACCGCCACCCAGCTGGCTGAGGCCAAGGAACAGGCGGACCTGGCCAACATCTACAAGACCCGGTACCTCTCCGGTGTCAGTCACGAGCTGCGCACGCCGCTGAACACCATCTTCGGCTACGCCCAGATCCTGCAAAGCAACAACGAAATCAACGACAAGACGCGCGACATCGCCGAGGTCATTTCACGCAGCTCCGAGCACCTCACCGATGTGATCGAGGGCCTGCTGGAAATTTCCAAGATCGAGGCCAAGCGGCTGGAATACCTGCACAACGAGACGGTGAACATCCACGCCCTGGTGGAACAGATCTGCAAGATGTTCGAGCTGCAGGCGCGCAAGAAGCATCTCTCCTTCGAGCATGTGGGCCTGCAGAACCTGCCCAAGCACATTCGCGGGGATGGCAAGCGCATCCGCCAGGTGCTGATCAACCTGCTCTCCAATGCCATCAAGTTCACCCCCGAGGGCAAGGTACGCCTTAGCATCAGCTACCGTAACCAGGTGGCGCGCTTTGTGGTGGAGGACACCGGCATCGGTATCGACCCGGCGGATGAGCACAAGATCTTTGCGCCGTTCGAGCGCATCCGCAACGCGCACACGGAAACCATTCCCGGCACCGGCCTGGGACTGGCCCTGAGCAAGCTGATCACGGAACTGATGGGCGGCGACCTGTCGTTCCAGAGCACACCGTCGGTGGGCACCCGCATGACGCTGACGCTGATGCTGACTGCCGTGTCGGTGCCCGACAGTGCCCAGGAGCGCCCGTTACCGAAGCTGGTCACGGGTTACCTGGGCCAGCGCAAGATCATCCTCGCCGTGGACGACGAGCTCGATCACCGACGCCTGCTGATGGACCTGCTCACGCCACTGGGCTTCACCGTCATGGAAGCCGCCAATGCCGGGGCCGCCGAAGAGATCGCCCGGGAATGCCCGGTGGACCTGTTCATCCTCGATATCCGCATGCCGGATGTGGATGGCTGGCAACTGGCCGCCCGGCTGCGCGAGACACACCCGGACGTGCCCATCATGATGGCCTCGGGCAATGCCATCGAGATGCAGGAAGAGCAGATGCGCTCGGTACTCTATGACGCCTATGTCACCAAGCCGGTGCAGCTGGACCAGATGCTGGAGAAGCTCGGCAGCCTGCTGGAGATCGAGTGGCTGCACCTGGGCGACACGCCGCTGACCGCACCCGGCGGCGGCGGCACCGTGCAGGCACCCGATAACGATGTCATGGAACAACTGCGCTGGCATGCGCAGACCGGCAATTTCAACGAGATACAGGCCATCCTCGTGCAGCTTGATGCACGCCATGCGGCCTTTGCGGAAAAGGTGAAACAGTTTTGCAGCAGCTTCCAGTTCTCCGAACTCACCCACTTCCTGGATCAGTACAAATGAGCAGCCGCGAACCCGTCATCCTGGTGGTAGACGACTCCCCGGACTCGCTGGGCATGATCAACACGGCCCTGGACGAGGCCGGCTACACCGTGCTGATGTCACTGAACGGCGAGCAGGCGCTCACCATCACCGAACAGATCACCCCGGATGTCATCCTCATGGACGCCCTGATGCCGCAGATGGACGGCTTCGAGTGCTGCCAGCGCATGCGCGAAAAGCTGCCTTTCACCCCGGTGATCTTCATGACCGGGCTTACCGACAGCGAGAACATCGTCAAGGCGTTCGAGTGTGGCAGCAGCGACTATGTCAGCAAACCCATCCACCCGGCCGAGCTGATTGCCCGCATCCGCACGCACCTGCTGCACGCCAACATGCTCGGCGATGCCTACGAAGCCCTGGACAAGGCGCAGCAGTTCCTTTTCGCCCTGACCCGCGACGGCCACCTGCAGTGGGCCACGCCGGGCGCACGCCAGGTGCTGGACATGCATGAGGACACCGACGGCCTGATCACCACCATCCTTGATCACCACACCCGTGAGGACAGCACGCCGCTGGAAGCCACGTTCGGCAAGCGCAGCCTGGCGATCAACTTCTTCAAGGTGGACCCGGCGCAGCACATCCTGTTCAAGCTGGAACAGACCGCCGCCGTGTTCGATGCCGGCAAGCTGGAAGAAGCGCTGGATGTGACCAAGCGCGAGGCAGAAGTGCTGCTGTGGGTGGCCCAGGGCAAGAGCAACAAGCAGATCGCCGACATCCTCACCCTCAGCCCGCGCACGGTGAACAAGCACCTGGAGCAGCTGTTTCCCAAGATCGGCGTGGATAACCGGGCAGCGGCCACATCCGTGGCCATCCGTACCCTGCTGACGCGGTAGGCGCCAGCTCAGGCGCAGTCATAATCTCTTAATACGTAATAAAAAAGATATACAAATGGGTTAATTCTGAGAGACAACTCAGGACTTTCTGATGGCAGATAGAATCTTATCGCCGTCCGGCATGCCAGACATAGTTCTCAGGAAAACCACATTTCTTCCAAGAATTTTCTTGATTTCAGAGGCAGATATTGGGTTCTTCAGAACTTCAAAGTCAGAAAGCTCCTGATAGAAACATTCGTCTTCGTCATCGTAGCGAGGAGCCTTCAAGGTTTCACCGGAACCTACACCATAGGCAATAATTCCGACGCCGTTCTCGTATAGAAAAACGGTATCCCCCTTTTTTATTCTTTCAATGTTCTTTTTCCAGGGATCGTAGAAAGCAGCGGCGATACCCTTCTCAAGCATCACATCTTGATCGTTATCGTCATGCCTTTTATTGGTGTTTAGAACATGAAATGTACTATCAATAATCCTCTCTGATTCGAGCTCCTTCTCTGCTATCTCTATTCCAGCTTCAATAAGTTTGATGGTGATTTCATGCTTGGAAAGACCCACTTTCTCGGCCAGCCCCTCCACGAACAGGGCCATTTCTCTCGGCATGCGAACTGTCGATGCAACAAGATCACCCGCGTTTTTTGACCTATGAATCAATGACCTCAGGTCGCTCATGAGTTCTTCCTTTGCCCAACAGATGAAGAACCAAGCATAGACCGATCACTGCACCATGTAAACACCTTAAGTGATTATTTTTTGATTATATAAAGACTCTCGAATGATGCAAGAAGACAAGGCCGGGCCTCCCACGCTCTGATGCTGCTTGCACAAGACCCCTTCCCACATGTCTGACGATTAGTCTTTAATCTTCTCCGCGTAATGCGGCAGGTCATCCTCAATATCCAGCCAGTTGGCACGGAAATCCCAGTAGATATGAAACGCCGGGCGCACCGGCAGGTCGCCATCAAGCGTACCGGCGCGGATACGCACGGTGCCGGGCACGCTATCGCGGCGACTGAACAACGGCGAGCCACAATTGCCGCAGAAGGCCCGCACCTTGCCGGGCGAGGACGCATAGGTCTTGATCAGATCCTCACCAGCGGTGAAGCGCAGCTGGTCCGTACGCACCGGGATATTGGTGACAAAGGCACTGCCCTGCGCCTTGCGGCACTGGATGCAGTGGCAGATCTGGATGGGGGCGAGGTCACCGCTGATCTCGAAAGTGACGCCGCCGCAAAGGCAGGAACCTGTAGTCATGGGTTTCCCTTCCCTGTTGATGTGATGTCTTGCTAACGGAGCCGCTTACTTGCTGTCGCGGGCATTCTCCTCCACAAGCCCACGGACGTACGCCTCCTTGTTGAAAGGGCGCGACCGCCAGCCCTGATACACAGGGTGAGAAAGCATCTCCTCGCGCGTCAGTGCCTTCACCACCTGCCCCTTCATACCGGGCGAAACGATGTTCACTGTGGGCGTCACACCGTCCATCAGCAGCGTGGAAATCTCAGTCACCCCGCAGGTCCTGCAGGTTACCCACAGCAAGTAGCCATCCTCTGTGGCAAAGTAGTAGTAACCCACCGGGCTTGTGGTGGGCACCTTCTGGATGTCGTATTTTTCGGCAATCTCGCGCTCCAACCCGGCCTCAAGCTCTGACACAAAGGTCGCCACCGGAACAGACGTGAACTGGCTCATACCCTGTGACAGGTATTTCATCTGCTGCCTGGTCGCAATCTTTACCAGGATCACTTCGTTTTCTGGTGTGAGCCTGTCCTGCAGGGGATAGCGCCCTGTCTCGGCCTGGTATTCCTCCACCAGACCGCTCCAATAGGCCAGATGCTCAAGCCGGATCAGATCCGCATCCTGCTGATAAGGGCCAGTGCCCGACAGGCTCGCGCAGCCCGCCAAGCCGCCCAACAAGAACAGCACTGCGAAAATCCGTGCCACTATTGTCACCATGGAAAACTCCATTCGATCTGTTCGCATTCCCTGAATAGCGGTAGCCACGTTGCGGAGCTGGACACCGACTCAGACTTTCTTAACAAACTCCGATTTCAGCTTCATCGGCCCGATGCCGTCAATCTTGCAGTCGATATCGTGATCACCACCCACCAGGCGGATATTCTTCACCTTGGTGCCAACCTTGACCACGGATGAGGTGCCCTTGATCTTCAGGTCCTTGATCACCGTGATGGTGTCGCCATCGGCCAGGGGCGTGCCGTTGCTGTCGCGGATAACGCTGGCTTCTTCTGCGGCCTGGGTATCCTCCGCCGTCCACTCGTGGGCGCATTCCGGGCACACGTACAGGTTGCCATCTTCGTAGGTAAATTCACTGCCGCATTTCGGGCAAGGGGGCAAATCGCTCATCAGGGCTCCAGGCGGGTACGGCAAAGGGGAATAATGCGGCGAATGGTAACGCAAAACGCCACCGCACGCCCACGGGCCTGGGGCAAGTGTGCGCGGCCCCTGCCATTGCGATAAACACCGATACAGCACGGCCAGGCCCTTTTCAAACCCGAGGCATCGCCACCTTTTCGCCACATTCCCGCCACACGTCCGCCACACGTCCGCCACGATGACGTACCGCTAAAACGACCGTTGCTACCACCAATCCGGAAACCCGGCGTGTTCCATGTCCGGACGACCCCAAAATGGCTTCACTATGCCAGTATCCTGTCAGGCACCCTGAAAGCAGCGCGCCGCACCGGGAGACGGATAACGGCTGGCCCTGAAGCCCACTTGGCGAAAGAACAACAACAATGACTCCGAGAGACATCGCAACAGAGAATGAGCCGCCACAACGACTGACCAATCCCATGGACTGGCAGCCAATTGACCGTTTTATCCTGCTCGGCTTCCTGGTGCTGCTGTCCCCGGGCCTGTTCACCCCGTCGCTTCTGGCGGCCCTGGAATACGCACCGGAATACCTGAACCGGACCATTGCCGAGCGCATGCTGGTGTTCTGGGCGACCCATTTCCTGCTGCTCTCCGGGTTTATTGCCTGTGCGTTCTGGCGTCGCAAGACGCAAAGCGACTGGCCGCTGTTTGAGAACTTCATTATCGGCAGCTACACCGTCGTCATCCTGATCAGCAGCTACATGACGGGCTCGCATTTTACCGAGGGACTGCTGCTGCTCTTCCTGGGCGTCAACATCACCTCGGTGCTGGCCAATGTCAGAAAAATACGAGCCATGTATTGGCTGGTGGCCGTCTCGCTGATCCTGCTGGCGGTGAACGATTTCACCGGCTTCTTCGAACACGCGCCGCTGCTGGAGCGCTCCGTCTACAGGGAAGATGGCTCACCGGCACCGATCTGGCTGTTTATCGAGGTGCAGACGGCCGTGGTCCTTTCCGCACTGATCTATCTTTGCCTGATCGCCGTGCAGCGCTGGGTAGAACGGGAGAGCTTGTACAAGGAAATGTCCACCACCGACGGGCTGACGCGACTCACCAACCGCCGCTGCTTCATCCAGCGCGGCGAGCAGGAAATTGAACGAATGCAGCGCCTGCCCCACAGCCCCGAGACCAACCTGGCCTGCATCATGCTCGACCTGGACCATTTCAAGAGCATCAACGACACCTGGGGCCACCATGCGGGTGATGCCGCCCTGGTGGCGGCCGCCAAGATCATGATGGCCAATGCGCGCAAATACGATGAAGTCGCCCGTTACGGCGGGGAGGAATTTGCCGTGCTGTTGCCGGGCGCCGACATGGACCTGGCGGAAACCGTGGCAGAGCGGCTGCGCAAGCGGATCGCCGAAGAGACCATTGACGTGGACGGGCAGACCATACAGTTCACCGCGAGCTTCGGCATCGCCAGCTTCCCCTCCCATGGCCTGAACGACGTCAATGACCTGCTCAAGGCTGCCGATGCCGCCCTGTACGAGGCCAAGACCAGCGGCCGTAACCGGGTGGTGCGGGCGAAAGCTGACGCATCAGAGCCAGGCCTGCATCCCGCATAACGCCGTCCCACCTGATATCGCCACCTGCACAGAACGCCGCTATTGTGACGTGACCGCTCTCCGTTTCGCCTCCCATGGCGAAGGCGGCAGCGGCCCAGGCCACCGTATCCATATCCAGGTGCGGACATCCCGGACGTCTGGATTGCTCTTGGGCCAACGTGGACTTCCCGAAACCTAACTGTCCAAAGACAACCATTCGGTTCATGAAACAGGCCAACCTTCCTCGGCCGTTAATCCCCTGCCGTCGCCTCACCACCGTCCGGACCGTAAAAGATCACCCAGACAGCAAAGCCATCGGACATGTTCAGGAAATGGTGCGCCACCCCGGCGGGCACAAACAGAAAGCTGCCTGGGGAGACATCAATCACCCACTCGCCGTTGAAGAACTGCCCCTCACCGTGCGCGACGATGTATATCTCATCCCGTGAATGGGGTGTCTGCGGATCAGTGCCTTGCGGGCAATACAGTTCCGCCTCCATGGAACCGTGGGCAAATACCGGAATGGCCAGATTGCCGGCCGTTGGCGGACCGGCAGCGATGGCTGCCTCAAGGCTCGAATGGTACGCGACTCGGGGCATGGTCACTTCTTCCCGGCGACAGGCTCTTGTATCGCGTCTATATCCACCAGATTCCAGGGCAGCCCCTTGTTACGGTAGATGCGTTTCTTGAGCTGCGGGTAATCGCCCACATCATGATCCAGCCGCTGACCCACGACGATACAACGCAGCACCGAATCACCGGTATTCTCTATGGTGTGCGCCTCACCGCCCGCACGGTAACCCAGAAAATCACCCGCCTTGATGGCGAAACGCTGATCGCCGATGGTGGCTGTGGCCGAGCCCTCGAGCACATAGACACACTCATCCTCGTGGTGGTGGCGATGGAACTCCGTCGACTCACGCCCGGGCTGCACCTCAATGAGGTGAAAACCGAACCCCGACAGGCCAGTGAGATCGCCCAGCGATTTGTTGATCCGCTGGGCATTGTCATTGAGGAAATGCACCTTTGATGTGCCCTCAAGCGCTTCAATTTCTTCTCGGGTAACCAGGTACTTGTCCAATCTCTGCTCCTTGGGCAGCCTCTACGCACACAACCAATGCCTGACCGCGCAGCGCCATGATACGCCGCCCTTGCGCCGCATGCGCGAGTGGGGCCCACTCTCCCGGCAGGGAAACATGCATTGCCCGCAACGATGATTGTACATATCGGCGCATTTTGTCTCTGCCAGGCAGTGCTACCATCACAGGACATATCCGGCTAAAAGACAACCATTCGTGCCAATGCTGTCATCCATCGATGGAAAGAGAGAACGCCGCGGCCGGACCTGCGCGCGCCGAGAGCCTCAAGGCATTACGGTAGAGACCGGCAGCGCTGCCTTGCTGGTGGCGAGGTACATGATGATCAGAACAGAGAGCGGGATCACCAGCAGCGCTACCTTGGTAAACGCCCCGTGATACAGCGACAGCCCCCGTTTTTCCCACGGACTCAGGGGCTTGCCGGCATACAGCTTGCTGGACGCCGTGCTGGCCACCCAGTTGCCCAGAATCACATCCACAATCTCCAGGGGGACGACTACCAGCAACACGATTGCCAGCTTCTGTCTTACCCATTCGGCACCCATAAGCCCATACTGCGTCGCCATCAGGAACCCGGTGACCAGAAGAACGATAAAGGCGACATGCTCCACAATAACCGTGCGGTAGAAGACCCTGCTGACTTTCTCTGCGACTGAACCCCGCGCGTAAGAGCCATTCTCAACGGTCCTGAGCACCCACCAGGCACCGAGCGCGGGCCCTAGCCAGAACACCAGGGCGCCGAGATGGACAAGCTTGATGACACCATACTCGCTCACCGCCGTAACACCTTCCATGCAAAGACCAGCATCCAGGCCGTACTGAGCACCATGGACGAAGCAGTGAACAGCTCTGCCGCCTTCAAGGCCCCAATAGCTACAGACAGTGACAGCAGCAACCCCAGTATCCAGGCCGAGATTCCCCACAAAGCCACCCATGACCGGAACACGCCCTGACTGATCGCCAAACAGGTAAGTAACAAGCCGCCGAGGTTATACAGGCCGTTACCGAGAAAGCCTGTTAGATGGATGGCGATGATTTCCAGTACCTCCACCGTGTGACTGTCTACCTGCCGGGCAATCACTTCGGGAATAATAAAGGCATAGGTGACCTCGGCGATCAGGTCAGGCGCAATACCCATACCCACCAACCCAATACCAATGGTGCGATAGACGCCTCTGTCTAGCTCATCGGCCAGAATAGCGCAGAAAACAAAAAGCCCGATGGCCGATAACATCCAGACAAACCAGGAAAGGGACCACGACAGGCCGTTACTGGCGATAAATGCCATCCGCTCAGCTACCGTATTGTCCAGCGGCAACCCGCCACGCATGGGGCCATTCATCAGTAAACACGCCAGCGTGATGACAGCCACGATCACATGGACGGTGTAAAACTTGATGGAATCGGGGCGTTGGGTCATGTAGATGCCACCCGGTGGTAAGGCGTTTGATTGGGCCTCAATGTACAAGAGCCCTCAGGGACTGACAACGAAGCCGGCGTCAGGACGGCTGTGGCCCGTACCCATGGCTGGCGGTATGCTGGTCTGATGCACTTCGCGCCATAACAACAACGCCGGGAGCGCCAGCATGACCAATTCCTACGACTACATCATCATCGGCGGCGGCTCCGCCGGCTGTGTCATGGCCGGGCGCCTGAGTGAAGACCCGAACACCACCGTCTGCCTGCTGGAGGCCGGCGGCAACGGCGACAGCCTCACCATCAATGTGCCCGCCGGCGGCGTGGCGCTGCTCACCAAGCCGAAGAACAACTGGATGATGGAGACGGTGCCGCAGAAGGGCCTGAACGGGCGCATCGGCTACCAGCCGCGCGGCAAGTGCCTGGGCGGCTCATCGGCCATCAATGCCATGGTGTATATCCGCGGGCACAAGTGGGATTACGACCACTGGGCCGAGCTGGGCTGCGAGGGTTGGTCATACAAGGACGTGCTGCCCTACTTTCGCAAGAGCGAGCACAACGAGCGCATCCACAACGACTACCACGGCACCGACGGGCCGCTGTGGGTGAGCGACAGCCGCACGGACAACCCCTTCCACGGCTATTTTGTGGAGGCCGCGAAAGAATGCGGCATCCCCATCATTGATGATTTCAACGGCGCCGAGCAGGAAGGCGCCGGCATCTACCAGGTGACCCAGAAAGACGGCGAGCGCTGGAGCGCGGCGCGGGCCTACCTGTTCCCGCACATGCACCAGCCCAACCTGCGGGTGGAAATTGATGCCCAGGTACAGCGCATCCTGTTTGAAGGCAAACGCGCCGTGGGCGTGGAATACAAACAGGGCAAGCAGGTGCACACCCTCAAGGCCAACAAGGAAGTGATCCTCAGTGCCGGGGCATTCCAGTCGCCACAGCTGTTGATGCTCTCGGGCATTGGCGATGAAGCGGAGCTGAAGCAGCACGGCATCGACGTGGTGCACCACCTGCCCGGCGTGGGCAAGAACCTGCAGGACCACCCGGATTTTATCTTCGGCTACACCACCCCGAGCCCGGCCACCTTCAACCTCTCCCTCCCCGGCCTGGTGCGCGCGCTGATGGCCACCGGCCAGTACCGCAAGGAACGCCGCGGCCTGTGGACCTCCAACTTCGCGGAGGCCGGTGCCTTTTTGAAAACAAACCCCGACCTGCCGGCCCCGGATGTGCAGATCCACTTCGTCACAGCCCTGGTGGACGACCACGGCCGCAAGAAACACTTCACCGGCGGCTTCAGCTGCCACGTGTGCCTGCTGCGCCCGCGCAGCCGTGGCACGGTGAAACTGGCCAGCAACAACCCGGCAGACATGCCCCTGATCGACCCGGCGTTTCTTGAGCACGAGCAGGACGTGGAAGACCTGGTGCAGGGCTACAAGCTCACCCACCAGATCATGGAGGCGCCGAGCATCAAGCGCTGGATCAAGGAAGACAAGTTCACGGCGGACGTAAGAACGGATGACGATATCCGCGCCATCCTGCGCCAGCGCTCAGATACCGTTTACCACCCGGTGGGCACCTGCAAGATGGGCGTAGATGACATGGCCGTGGTGGACCCGCAGCTCAAGGTGCATGGGGTGGAAGGCCTGCGGGTGGTGGATGCGTCCATCATGCCGACGCTGATTGGGGGGAATACCAATGCGCCGGCGATGATGATTGGGGAGAAGGGGGTGGCGGCCATTTGGAAAGCGTGAAGCGCAAGAAAGACCCGGATTCGGACACAAGTTGCCCGCCGACTACGACTGCATAAAAACACCTATATTCAATAAGTTATACGCACTCTTCGCCCCACACTTATAAACGCCTTGATTTTCCCGCCTTGAATGGACTACTTTTCTCCTCAGGAGTCGTACGCCCCAGGTGTGAGCGCCCGAAAAGACGACGCAATCTGAAAACCGTTGACCTTTGGCATTCTTTATTGAGCCGCTGGCACGGTTGTGATGAACGCTCACGACAACCACAAGTAAGTCCAGCGAACTTAATGGAGAAAGACCATGTCAACAGACATCCCTAAGATTTGTGCAGACTCTCTTCGCAACTCCCTGAAAGAAAAGCACGGGGCAAAACTCAAGGCTGCGCACGCGCATGAGCTAGTTGCCGCCTACTTTGGCTACAAGTCAAAGAATGCTTTGCTCGCCGATAAAACCCATCCCATCAGCAATCTTCCAAAAGCGCAGGTGGTTATAATGGTGCCAAAGGAAGATATAGATGAGCGGCGAGCTTGCCTTGATGATCTACCTGCAGAACTCCCGGACAGCCATTCAATGGGAGAGGCAGTCTACGAGCCACTGTTCGCTAGTGACCACTGGCAAAGCCCATTGCCGCCATTCCGGAGCTATCAGGCCTTTGCAAAGTATACCCTGGACAATAATGAAGCCTTCAATAGACTGCATCGGAAGTTGCATACGGCTCCAATGCACCACGTATACAGTGTGATGGACTCCGGCCACGAGGTTGCTATAACGGTATTTCACACCTACGAGGAACCGAAAGCTGATGCCCTCGCACATGGAAAAATCACCATGGTTATTCCACGTCTAGCAGGAAAAATTGGCTTTGGGCAGCCGAAGGTCTCAACTCCGGAAAACTGGACAGGAGGAGCTCGACGAAGCCTCTCCTCTCTCGGAGTTTCCATCTGAGATAACTGAAACGAACCGGGTCGGGCTTTCATATCTCATCGGCCAAGGTGAAACGTGAAAGACCTGACCCCATACTTTCGGATATAGTAAAGTGCAACTAAAGCTTCCAGGGTTGGAGTGTGAAAGCTTCTGGATTTTTTGGGCGCGCGAGGGCCTTTTTTTACTAAGCCGGCCTAGCCTACACATGTTAAACACCTATATCTTATCGACCGAATCCCAGTCATCAATTAGGCCTATAGGAAGCCCGTTCGTACCATTAGACCGATAATGGGCAATTTCAAAACCTTTGTTTTCGTATGCAACATCCCGAGGGATATCATTATCTACCAATATGATCTGACAGAGTTGTCCTTTTTCATCGAATTCTTCAGCAACATCTACCAGCGCATTGAATAAATTTCTATATTTCTCTGGGTCTGCCACACCTTCAGCATCATCTTCAATATTAACTCGCTGATCATCCGAATCCTCAGGCGTTTTCCCCAGGAATTTACCTACCGTATCAACCATTAAAAGGCCCGGAATATTTGTATCTTTACGCAATTTTTGAAGCAAAATTGAGGCCAGGTAGGCGATCGAAACTATAGTTCTTAGTCCACCTGAATTGATCTTTCTATATTCAATATTTCTAACTTTGGGGAAGAACGTTCTATGATCAATTCCAACGCCATGGTGATTCTTAATATTTACCTTGCGAATAAATCTATCTATATCCTGTGAAATATCCTTTATTACCTCATCAAGCGAAGGAGCGCCGACTTTAAGTTCATTTAATTTTATCTTTAGCTTCTCTATCGTTCCCTCCAAGCTTCCTATCTGGTCAGCAATTACGTCTTGCTTATTTCTTACTCGCAAAGAATGAACCGCCTTTTCCCGACGCTCATCAAGTTGAGCCAACTCTTTGACTATTGAATCTCTTTCAGATAAATACGGCGAAATAGAATTTGAAAGATCTTCATCAATTATTTCTCTAGCTTTATTTCTTTCCAAGTATAACTTATCAAGAATTAACCCTACGGCATCCAAGTCTTTCCTGTTGTCACATATCAATTGCTCAAGATCTTTCGATCTTCTTTTGATCGACGCAAGCTCGCCTTTAAGACGCACGTCTTTATGGATATCAAACTTCTCTAAAATATCACCAGTTTCAATGATGGTCTCGCAGATTGGGCAGCTTGTATTTTCTTTAATGTCCCCGCCAATAATTTCTTTTGCTGCCAAGCTAGATTTAATTTTATTAATATCATTTTTATAATCATTGAGAAGCCGGCTAAATCTTTCAATGTTTCTTATTGCTTTATTTTTCTCTTCCTCTTTTTGCTCAATGTTCAAATTAATTGTATTTAGTGCATCTTTGAGCCCCTCATAAAGCTCACTGTTTCCAGTCATTCTTTTATTTAAATCTGACAACCGGCCTTCCATCTCAATTTTTATTTCTTCTATACTGGAAATCTCTTCATCTAAATCTTCTGTGCTCTTAAACTGAGTCTCAGACAAAAAGCGACTTACGGTAGCGTATTCACTTAAAAGCCGCGCTTTCTCCTGAGCTTTTCTCGCGATATCTGCCTCTATATCAGAAATTCCAGAATCCAAAACATTAAATATATACTTAAATACCTCTCGATTCTTTGTTTCAAGTACGTAATTCCCAATATTAAACATGTGGGTGCTACCCACATCATCTTGATCCAAGTAAATAAACTTGAACAAGTCCAGCAAGCTCAGCCTTGCTGTATCTGAAGAATCCTTTGTTGGAGCTTGCTTTAAACTAACAGAGGGCAGGTCTAATGCTTCCAGAACAAACTCTGAAAGACTTTTATTCTGATCATCTCCTTTCGAAAGATTCGACTTATACTTCTCGGGAAATGATTTTGAAATCTCACTATACTCACAGGAATATACGTCAATATCTTTCGCCGCATTAAAGATATCTCTACTGATACAATAGGGCTTTCCGTTTATTGTGATCTCTAGGACTGCATACTTTACCGATAAAGATATCTCCTCGTCGATTTTAATCTGCTTTCCACCAAGCAGGTAATAAACAAACCTAAGTATGCTGGACTTTCCCGTATCTGCATCACCATAGATTATGTTTATCCCAGGATTAAACTTAACCCTATAATCTTTTCGATGCCCAACAAGTATCAGATTTTTTAATAGCAAGCCTTGGGACAAATTCATTAGAGACCCTGCTTCAATATTGTATTTATATATTTATTAAGCTTGGCTGAAGGCTGAGATTGAAGTGATGAAAGCTGCTCTATAAAAAGCTTTATCTTCCAAAAATAGCCGCTTTTTAATTGGCCTGCGACAGACTGACCAGCATCTGTGAGCTGAAACAAAAATCCATCCGCCTTGGAGTACTCAGCTGACAGATAGCTTTTAGATGAAAGGATCTTAATCATGATCAGAAGGCGCTCTCGATCAAATAGTTCGTCAATATTTGCCGAAAGCGTCTCCACTGTATAATAGTCGACATCCTCAATGCATATTTGGCGTCTTCCCGCCAATGCCAAAACCCTATTCAAAAAAGCGGGTTTAGTTACCAAGAAATAGAATGACTGTATTTTCTCAATGGTCAGAACTTTTTTATTTCTCGGCGTCTCTGCAAGATTCCCAAGAATCAAAAGAATTATTCCCAAGTTATAATACAATTCTCGCTCTGGCTGAATATACGGGGATTTATTCATCCTCATTCTCCACCAGAAGATTCTTAAGTGACTCCATGGATCCGTCTTTTATCCACCAAATATTTTCATCTTCTGAGTTGGCGAGCTGATGCAGCATTCCTTGTTTGTGGATAGCATTTATAAATGAAACAAATGTGCTCAAAAAACTCTTATCTTCCTTGATAATTGTTTCATGCACGTCGGCGAGCAGTAATCCAGAATTCGGGATGCCATCATGGATATATTTCGTATAACTATTCTGATAGACCTTACGTATTTTTGTATACAGATCGGCAAGACGCTTTTGATCCGAGGCACTACTAAATATTTTTCTTATATATTCTGCATTTAGAAAAGCCTCCTTAGCTTCTCTTATTGTTGTTTTATGTATATCCGCAGAGATTAGCTTAAGGACAAATAACTCATCATTAAATTCCGCCTCATCTACAAGACTTTTGTGCTCCAGATCTGATATGCCGGGATCGTTTTTTTCAAAATCTAATATTATTTTCTTTATAGCAACAACAACAGTGCTAGCAGGGCTATCTGGCTTCGTAATGCTTGTGTGGTCTTCATCCACTGATATTACATCAGATTTTTCTTTATCTGCTGGCACAGCGCTTGTTTTCTTAACAACAGAATCATGTACGCCATAAAAATACTTCGTGGCTGGCCTCAAGCTTGTTTTTAGCCATTCATCATTTATCTTATGAATGAAGTCATTTAAAGGTGAAAGATCTTCTATCTGAATATTGTCACTTATCAATTTCCCAAAAGTGGCCCCCTCCGCTCCTTGATGTGGAACAGCCAAGGAAATAAAAAGCCTTATTTTTGATGGTATACTATCCTGAATATCTCGTGTAATAGCACTTTTGGTTACCAGCCCACCCATACTATGAGCAACAACAACGATATTGTCGTATGCTTGAAGCTTGAAGCGTATTTCAGTTCTTAGTAGATTTCCGACTTCTTCAATGCTTATATTTTTGGCTAGCTTTCCATGTGAAGTTTTGAAAACACGTTTAATAAACGTAGAAACGTTGCCAGCCTTTGCGAAGAGATTTAGCAGCTTGGTGAAATATGAAAAATGGGCTATGTCATAGTTTCCTGATACGTCAAGGTCATCAGACAGTAATTCCGGGAACGAACGTGAATCCCCGTTCCTCCAAGTTGACTCTCCTCCACAGAACCCATGAACAAACAATATAAGGTTGTTCTTATTATTCTGAGAAACGAATTCAATCATTTGGCTTTGCCTTTATGTGACTCATCAACATCTTTTCTTGTTACTCTCTCTAACAACTCTTTCCAAAACTGCCATCGAACATGGTGATTTATTTCATGCATGCGCGATTCTCCGAAAGACTCAGGGCCAGGTCTTTCATATCTCAGTGGATTAGATAAACCATGGAAGAACCGACCCAATTCTTTGGCCCTAGCCATGAATTTATCGAATGTCTCTTTCTGAATGAAAAATTTTATAACCCTCAGATTCTTCTTTGATCTCTGGCGCCAGCTCCAAGGCATGGATAAATTCCTTTCTTTTTGAATCAGGTATATCCGCGCTTTCAGATTTCTTTAGCAGCGCTTCTTTTGCTGCTTTTATTGCATAGAAAGCCTCTGCATCACCAGATTTTGCGGCAGCCCCCCAGATTTTATACGCTTTTTCGTAGTCACCTACCTTGAAACTCTCGATACCTTCGATAGTCGAACTACTACTTACGAGGTCCTTTGCAATTTCTGCCCTGTCTGGGGCGTCCTCTAAGAGAAGGCTTATCATAGACCGTTTGATACTCTTCACGTCTTCACCAACAGTGGCAAGCCGCACTTCATTCTTCCAAGCAGTCGTCGCGGCATAAGCCACACCTCCAAGAAGAATAACCACTAGCAACCACTCAACGATCTTGTCTTTATGCTTAATGATCATCTTGGTCAGGCCTCAAAAATCTTTGTATCATGTTTGAGCTCGGGGAGGCACAAGTCATGACCCCGCACCGCAGCGACATGTCATTTTGACTCAACATGTGAATCCCGAATGTTCATGGTGTGCCCATGCGGTCCGGTATAAGTACGCGTCCCAAACAATAGGCCGATGAACGCTAGTAGAGTAAACACCCCAACAGCTTGATCTACTGATGTCCACTCGCAGAAAGTTCCCGTTGGAAGCACACGATAGAGAATAACCCCCCAAATCGCCAACACGTAGAGACTTATCATTTGATTAATTTTTGACACTGAATGCTTACTAGGTCCAACCGTGATGAAATCAAGCCAACCTAGGAACCCCCTTGGCTGCTTGCGCGGAAGAGTCGTTTTATAAAGCGGTCCAATAAATTCGTCTTCTAGATGGTCCACGTGGTGTTCCCAGTTTTCTTGCCACTGCTTGCTTCCGCGGTTTGCCAGCACCCAAGCCAAAGAGAGGACGAGCCCAAGGCAGCTTAAGGAATACTTTAGGAACTCCTTGTCTGCGCTACCTTGAACTGCGTTGTAACCCACAAACGTAGCAGCGATGAAAGCCCAAAAGTACGTTGCTCTTTTCCAGTAGAGCTCGATCTCGAACTTTCGAACATCGAGTGCGACCTTTAGTGCATTTTTTGATTTTTTACCAGAAAATAGGCTTTCGTACTTCTCGTCCGTCACTAGACTCTCTCCAGCTGAAGCAATGTGAAGCTTTAGGGCGACCGGACCTAAACTCAGGCCTGCCCTTATGCGCCGTTGGCGATAACAGCTTTATATTAGCCAATCAAGCAAAACGGCCGTCAACCCAGGCATCATGCATACCCAGATTACCTCCGTCACCATCACAATGGCGAGGCAGGAAACGTAGGCATGCGCCAAAACGACCCTGAGCACAGCATGCGGTATGGCAGCATTATGCCGAAGACCCTTTCTCACCAAATAGAAGGGTTCGTATTTCAGCGGAAATTCTAGCCGCGACTGTAGTTCCTTCTCCCGCGCTTTTCACTACTCGAAGAAGAAATATGGCAAAAGCAATTGCCGAAAGAGTGAGCACTTCAGCGTTTATTGCAATCCAACTGCTCCGAAAAATGTCAGGAAGTAATTCAACGACATAGAGGAGCATAGCAGCTAGGTAAACAATGATATTGAAGAATCTTAGCTGCAACGAAAGGAAAGTTTTATAATCCTCATACTCAATAAATTTAAAGTATTCCCAGCAACTCCAAAGAAAAAAAATGGCTGCATAGGCAAGAGCGGTATTAATAAAATCTTTTTGAAACAAAATTATAGTTAAAAGGTACAGAGGCAGTAGCACTACTGTTACTGCAAACCTCAAGCTTCCTTTTATTGGCTTTAAAGAAACAGATTTATGATACCCAAACCAGCTAAGGAGAAGATTTACGTAACCTAGGACAACGACGCATCCTTGAAATAATGTTGGAGAGCAGTCTCCTTTTACCCACACAACAATGGTTTCAGCAACTGCAGCTGCTATAACCACTGCAAACATTGGATCAATAAACTGCCCTTTTGAAGGATCTATAATTTTTTCACTCATGAGAAAGGCTTCTCAGTAACACACAGAAAAATACTCCTTTTATATGGAACCCCTCTAACATTGTCATTAAACTGCAAGCATTCGCTTTTAATGAATCTAAAGTCACCTCTAAATTGGCTTAGATAGGAGTCAAGACTCATGTGCATCTTTTGTATTCCATTAGCCGGATCATAGCTTATATGTCCATAGGAGGTTTTTCTTCTTGCCCGTTGCAAGTAGTATTTGTCAGAACTATCTATATGTACCTTTATCAGACGCCCCCCCGGCTTAAGAACACGATGCACTTCGGTAATGGCATCCTTTAATTCTTTCTCTGATATAAAATGACATAAGCAATACGAATCCAAAACCAGGTCAAAACTATTGCTTTCAAGAGGCAATCCATTAGAAATATCGATGTTTAGTTGCTTTATTGATCCAGGAAGATTTGATTTTCTTTTTTCATGTCTCAAGATGTTTAAGGCTTCTTTGGAAAAATCTATAGCGGTTACATTTGCTCCACTTTTAGCAAGATAAAAAGAATTCCTTCCGTTTCCGCAACCAAGATCAAGTGCTTTTTCTACTGATAGATCATAGCCTCTAGCCAATTCAACGAGCGCATGAGATGGTTGCAGCCTATGCGAAGAGGGTATTGTCGGCATTGCACCGTACTCCTTCTCCCAAAGGGCCCGCTCATTGTTATTTGGCATTGAAAGCTGATCTTTTTCCGGAAAGGTTAGACTAGCATTCTGGGCCTGCATCATCTTTTTGCTCCCTCAAATAAATTCTCATTTCTTGCACACTACTAGATATAGCAGTTTACTCCATAACAAACCGCTTTATTCAACGAGCCAGATAGAGTCCATGCAAAACATTAATCTACAAGCCTCGGTTAATTCTTAATATGACTATTCCAAACATAGTCATTCCGCCCGCACGATGTCGTTTCGCCATCACTCCCCCCTCAAACACTCCGCCCAATCACCACCACCCCGGCCCCCACAGCCAATCCCCCCACCAACTTGCGCACCACACCCCCACTG